>Ga0208297_1000033_pt1 | contig 396988 bp, 360 predicted proteins | sample LMS_cellobiose_e_FD_187367 | JGI IMG/M metagenome (GOLD analysis project Ga0208297, IMG submission 187367) | Rumen-fistulated moose microbial communities from Alaska, USA - LMS_cellobiose_enrichment (SPAdes) (version 2) | ecosystem: Host-associated > Mammals > Digestive system > Stomach >...
ATCAAAGACCCACCTTCTGAGTAGCTGGACTACCCGGTTACTCGTCCGTTCCGGGACGGTGGGTCTTTTCTTCTTTGTTAACAGGGTTTTTACCTGTTTCAAAATCCTACAGTTATTTTACACTACCATTATCCGGTGCATTTTACTCCGCCAGCTTCTTCCTCATTCAACCGTAATCCCCGCCACACACCACCGCGCTGACCTTTTCCATTCTATCTGACCAGGCAGCGCAATCCGCTAATAAACCCCAAATTTAACTTTTATTCGTAATAAAATGTTTTATTCAGGGGGAGGTAAACTCTGGATCAAGAGAGAATAAATATTTATTTAGGCCATAGGTGCGCTAAAGCGGTTTTGCATTACCATTTCAACGCGCCATAGTGCGCCTAAATATGGCAGTAAGGAGGTGATCCTGACGCGAGCACCACACTCGCCCGAATTTCGATAGCTTTGAGCAATCAAAAGGAGGATCGATTATGAAGAGACTTGCCGTTTTTCTTGTCTTAATAGCGGCGATTTTGTCACTTACCGGTTGTGGTAAGGGCTCAATTACGGGAACTGTTACTGATTCTGTGTTTGGAGCACCACTTGCCAATGTTTCCGTAACTGTCGGAAAAGTAACAGTAAAAACTGATGCCGATGGCAAATACAGCATTGCTGACATCGGAGCCAAATCACAGACAATCACTGCTAACTTGGTAGGATATAAAACATACACAAATACTGTCATTATCGAGAAGAAAAAGACCACGGTTTTTGACTTCACACTGACACCTGTCGATGATAACAAATACGGCATGATTTCCGCACACGTCACCGAGTTTTTGGGCGGCGCGGCATTAAAAGGAGCTACCGTTACATACGGCACTCAAACAGCGGTAACTGACAAAGACGGCTACTTCTTCATGTTTGTTGAAGATGGTACTGAATCTGAGTTAACTGTTACCAAGGACGGCTATGCAGTCACCAAAGTGCAGAACTTCACAGTAGTCGATGACGAGGCTCATGAGTTTGAGATTCCCGTCAGGACATTATTCCACCCCGACTATGAATTAGTTCCGCCGACAGTCACTGTAACCGGTCTGGAAGCTGGAGATACCGTATCCGGTGTAATTAACCTTACAGTAGAAATGGACTGCCCGTCAGCGGATCCGTTCGCTATTTATTCCTACGTTTCCACTATGGCGCGCTCACCGCGTACGGATGCCACTTTTGACAGCGATACTGCGACATTTACAGTAGATACAACAAAATACCCCAATGGCGACAACTACTTACGCGTCTTGGCCTACGATTACAACGGAAACGCCACCATGCTCTTTGTTCCGTTTGTGGTTAATAATGAGCCAAATGATACACAACTGCCTGGTGCAATCGCAATACATGCTGCCGAAGCATATACCTTTGGCACTGCGGTTGGCTATTATTCCAAAGAGCAAGAATACCTCCGCCAGAGCAACCCATCTTCCAGCAAACTGCTAAAACGGGCGGACGGCTCTCCGGTAGATCTCAATGCTGTTCCTCAAGATACTACATTCTACATTATGGTTTTGTGGACTCCGGCTGCAAATGCCGATGGTTATTCCATTTACCGCAGCTTTAACGGAAAAGACTATACTTGGATCGGCAACTCACTTAGCGCCAGCTATTACGACTATAGTGCGCTACTAACTCCAGGTCAAAAAGTATGGTACAAGATTGAACCGTACAATAGCTTCGGCAAAGGCACTCCGGTAGTCCGTAGCATTGAAACTTTGCCTTCCTACAAAATTTACCTTAAGACACCTGCAAACGCCACGAACAACGTCAGTCTGACGCCGACCTTCACCTGGGATATGCAGGCAACTGGTACATTCCCGGCAGGAACGGAAGTTTACCACGTTATCGATGTCTGGGATGCCACTGACTATCTGATTCATGAAAATCTAGTATCAACCAACTTCTACAATTATCCCGGAACATTAGCCCCTGGATATGTCTATTCTTGGGATATTGGCGCTTCTACGTGTATCTTATACGTCGAAGACGATGAAGGCTACTCATGGTCTGCCAGCTGCGCCGGTGGATATAACTTTGTAGATGATATTGACGCCGGATTCCCCGGTTCAGTCAATGGCGAGTTCTACTTTACGACTGAAGTTCCGCTCCAATAAATTGACTTGAAAGAGGTGAAGTAGTGTGAAAAGATATTCCATCCTATTAGTCATATTGCTTGGAATAACCTTACTGTCAGGCTGTTTTTCACCGCTCAGCCTTACTAAGATCAAGGATCGGCTCAATCCTGCACCGCTGAATGGAATTACAAAAACGGATCCAACGCCGATCAAATATGATAATGTCCCCCACAACGCCAGTCGGGTGCTTGTCCGGATTGATGCTGACTACAGGGCATATCTGGACACCTATCTCGCTAAGACTGGTTCGTACATTCTCGATGAATGGTCCGAAATTGGCTGGGTAATGGTATCAGTCCCGGCCGGCGAAACCGCACTTTCCTATATCACGAAGTTGCGCAAGGTTGATGGCGTTTCCTGGGCTGAGCCCGAAATGGAGTATGAAATTCCAGAACCAGTGAAAAAATCTGATTCGCAGCTTGCTGATAAATCCGGACAAAACTACGTGAATTCTCCTTCTGAAACACGAGATCCATCTATGCCGGTTCTATATGATCTACAATGGGGTCATCAGAATATCAACTCTGAAGCGGCCTGGGAAATTACCACGGGTAGCTCGAACGTCATTGTGGCCGTAATTGATACCGGTGTGGACAAAACCCATCCGGAATTCACTGGCAAGGTCTTTGTTGGCGATTACAACGCCGTAGATGGCGGAACTGATGTCAGCGATGCCTTAAGCGGACATGGTACGCACGTCGCAGGCATCGCTGCTGATAACGGTCGTTCTGGCTATATCGCCGGTGTTGCATGGGATTGCCCGATCATGCCGATCAAGGTCATGAATGCAGCCGGAACGATCTACACCAGCTACTTGATTGATGCCATGCTGTATTTAGCTGACTATGCTGACAGCCATCCCGAGGTTAGAATTGTCGCCAACATGAGCATCGGTGGCCGCGGCTACAGCTATGCCTTCAAAGATGCCATCGATACCGCAGCAGCGAGACACGTACTGCTTGTCACCTCAGCTGGTAACGACTACAAGCGCATTATTGGCTATCCCAACTGCTATAATGGCGTTGTAAACGTTGCCGCATCGACCCCCTACGATAAAAAAGCCGACTTCTCAACCATTGGTCCCTGGACATCATTGGCTGCTCCGGGTGATGACATTCTGTCGACTGTGTCAACACTGGTTCCCGGTAACGGAGTGTATGAGATTTGGGACGGTACCTCCATGGCTTCTCCGTTCGCTTGCGGCGTGGCTGCACTCGTTCTGTCTAAGTACCCTGAACTCACTCCGCTCGAACTGAAGAATCAGTTAGAGCAGACCGCTAAGGATGCTCCGGCGCATAGCGAGGAACTGGGTTACGGCGTAATCGACGCTGCTGCAGCGCTCGGTGAACTGAAGCCGATGATTTATGGTTCGCTCGATGTCACGACCAACATCATTTCCACCCCTGACACCGGTTGGCTTGGCGTTGGCGTAATTTCCGTCTACGATAAAGATAACATGTTGGTTGGTTTTGGTACTACCGGTGCCAATGCCAATTACCTCTTCCACGCCCTGAAACCGGGAGATTACCGGGTACAGGTTGTCTACTATAACGCCTTTAAAGGCCATTATGAAGTTCAAAGCAAACCTGCGAAAGTCATGGCAGAAGCCGTAACTAATTCGATCTTTAATTTCGAAGTTCCGACAGAGGTCGTGGCCACTTTGGAACAACACTATGATATCGATCAATCCGGTGAGCCAGAAGGTGAGCAATACTATTTCTTGGTCGACTTTGAAGTCACTGAAGCCGGACCCTACGACTTTGTCACCTCTTCCAGCGGTATTGCGCTCGATACCGTCATTACACTTTTCGATGATGAAGGCACTGCAATTGCTTTCAATGACGACCATGAAAGCGGTCACAACTTCTCCAGAATCCTCATTAACCTGCCGGTTGGCACCTATAAAGTTGTTGTCGAGAATTTCGATCCAGATGAGGAACCAGTCCTCACTTGTAAACTCGACATTCATTCCTTCGAGGTAACTTATTAATCAAACTGGCAAACTCGGTCAGGGGTATTAAGAAGTTACTGCTGAAGAAGAATGAACCTTCGCAAATCAACGACGCAGGGAGCCCCCAAAAGGCTCCCTGCGTTCTTGTCAGAGGATTCTTAACTTCTCACGGACAGATTGATTGCTCAACCGGATCATCTTTCAACAATGGTCAAATGGTCCAACAATGGACTATCATTCTCATATTATTATTTGGTGCGGGGAGAAAGACCACAAGCGTTGTATAGGTTGATGGAAGCCATCAATAATTCATACTCCGCTTGTGCCACACTATAATCGGACTGCGCTAAAGACTGGGCCGCCTGGGCCAGTTCTGAGAATAGCGCTACGCCTTCCTGATACCGTAAAGCCGCCAGAGCACGAGACTCCTGTGCGATGGCGTATTCGCGGCGAGCCTGTTCCAGGCGCAGTCTGGCTGTCTCGAAGTCGTTCAGTTTTTGCCTGATTTCCAGTCTCAGATTATCTTCCGCCCGCTTTAGCGCAATGCGGGCACTATCCAGATTGGCCTGCGCCGATTTTAGCATCGCCGCACGCTCTATGGCATCCAGCGGGTTCCAGACAAAATCCAGTTTCAGAGTGAGTCCATCAGCGGCAGACATCGCTGGCTCATTTTTTTGCCATATTATGCCATCCACATTCCACTGAATGCTGGCATTTATCGGGTCAAGAGTAATACCAATCACGAAATCGCCCCAGCGTTGCGAAGCTGAAAGCTTCAAGGATGGCAGAAAGCTATTTTTCGCTTGCGCCACATCGCTTTCCGCTTTCTTAAGCCGCGTTCTGACCGACAGTATATCTGACCGATTTTGCAGGGCCTGTTCAGTCATTTCTGCAATAACGCCGCTGCCAGGCACTTCTACATTGATATCGGTCACCGGCTCAAGGGCAACCGGTGTGCCAAAATCGTAACCGATCTGCATCAACAGCGAATCAACTGCAATTTGCCAGCTAGCTTCAGCATTAATACGGTCAATACGCGCCTTTTCCAACGCACTCTGGGCTCGCATCAAATCCATGCGGGTGGCAATTCCTTCTTCGAGATTAATGCTGACCACTCGCGCATCATCTTCAGCCATTTTGTAGGCGCTGTTGTTTAACTCCAGTACTTTCTCTGCTTTGAGCACTGCCAGATACTTTTGCATTACTGAAATGATGGCACTGTTTTGCGCTTGAATTAGTGCGGCCTGTGCATCTGCCAAATTCCAAGTGGCTGTCTCAATCGCGTTAACAGTTCGCCAGCCAATGAAGCGCGGAATGATTCCCGAAATTTCCTGTGAAATCCGAATGGTAATATTGGCATCCTGTTGATAGGTACGTTCTTCTCCGGCTGCCGCTTTGTCAGGCGTGCGGCCATAATTAACCGAAATGGTAGCACTTGGGATAAAAGCGGCCAGTTCTTTTTTTAGAGCAGCTTCGCTGGAATAAACTGAATTCCTGGCTGATAAGACACTCGGATCGCATTCCAGAGCTAATGCAATTGCATCGTCCAGGGTCAAATGCAGCGGCTGCGCTGAATCCAAGGCGTTTTCGGATGCAGTTGTAACCGCTTCAACCGCTTTGACTGCTGTAACCGCATTAACCGCTTCAGCCGCCGCCACACTGACTGCTCCGGCAAAGCAAGCCACAATAATCATTAATATAATTACCAAGCGGGTTCGCATCATTGCACCTCCAATACTACTACTCCATCTTCTACTCCAATTCATGCCGCACTATTCATGCCGCAGTGCGACAATCGGATCTAGTCGGGCGGCTTTGCGAGCCGGATATACCCCGAAAAACAATCCGATCAATAGTGAGATGCCAGACGCCATCAGTATCGCTTCCATGCTGACTACTGCTTTCCATCCCAAAACTCCGGAAAGGAATACTGCACCAGTCGAACCCAACACGATTCCGATTATGCCGCCTAACAGGCTAAGTGTAGCTGCTTCCAGCAGAAATTGAATAAGAATTTCGCTTTCCTGAGCACCAATAGCCTTGCGAATACCGATCTCCCGAATACGTTCAGTGACTGACACCAGCATAATATTCATAATACCGATCCCGCCGACTAGCAGAGATATGCCTGCAATACAAGCCAACAATAAAGTCATCGTATTAGTCATATCTTCGACGACATTAATGACATCAGCCTGATTGCTTACGTTAAACGCTTCGGAATTCTTCAAGTCTGTTAGCAGAGCCTGTTCAATCTCAGCAACAGCTAAATCCGTTACTTTTTCATTGCGGGCAGTGACGTATATTGCCCGGACCTGCCCGCGGCGTGAACCAAGTAACCGGCGCTGGGCGGTAGTAATTGGAATATAGACAATGTCATCATTACTGAGGATCCCGCTCTGACCTTTGGAAGACAATAATCCAATAATCGTAAATTTAACGCGGCCTATTTTCATAGACTGCCCGATGGGGTCTTGATCCGGGAAAAGCTCCTCGGCAACCTCCGCCCCAATTACTGCCACGCGGCTGGCGGTATCTACTTCCTGACCTCCGAAGAAAACTCCGCGATCAACCGCCAAGTTTCTTATTTGAGCATATGGTTCGGTAGTTCCAACAATGTTTGTGACCATGCTGGCTTTCCCAACACTGACAGTCATGGAGCTGCCAACTTCCGGCGCTGCCAACGCCACAGACGGGCATTTTTCAATAAGCGTCACATGATTCTGGGTAAGTGACGTTCCACTGCCAAAAGCACCTATTCGCGAACCAGTGCTGGAACGACCGGGCGTTACAGTTAGCAGGTTTGAACCCAAGGCCTCAATCTGGCTTGTGATCTCCGACTTGGCTCCTTCACCAATGGATACCATGGCAATAACTGCAAAAATACCGATCACAATACCCAGTGTTGTTAATATGGAACGCATCAGATTACTGCGTAATGCGTCCAATGCCAGCCAGAGATTATCAAGAAACTTCATGTGCGACGGCCTCCTTTCCCTCGGAAGGTGCATCCTCAATCAATAGACCGTCACGGAATCTCAAAATCCGCTTGGCGAAAGCCGCGATGTCTTCTTCGTGAGTGACCAGAATTACCGTGATTCCCCGTTGATTAAGTTCCTGGAAAATCTGCATAATCTCGATGCTAGAGGCCGTATCCAGGTTGCCAGTCGGCTCATCGGCCAGGAGCAACTTTGGCTCATTGATCAAGGCGCGGGCAATGGCGACACGCTGCTGTTGTCCTCCAGAGAGTTCTACCGGACGGTGCCTGGCACGCTCAGCCAGGCCTACGCGCTTCAATGCTGCCAATGCACATTCCCTGCGTTCCGAAGAGCTCACGCCCGCGTAAATCAGAGGCAATTCGACATTACGAACCGCGTCCAACCGCGGCAGCAGATTATATGATTGAAAGACGAAACCAAGCTCTTTGTTGCGCAGGCGTGCCAGTTCTGAACCTGACAGTTTACTGAGCTCCCAGCCATTAAGATAATATTCTCCCGAGGTCGGCTGATCCAGGCAGCCCAGGATGTTCATAAGTGTCGATTTGCCTGAGCCAGATGCGCCCATAATTGCCACAAATTCACCCGGGGCTATTGCAAAACTGACACCCCGCAGAGCCTTAACCTGAATTTCTCCTAGCACATAAGTCTTCGTAATGTTCCTAACATCGACTACGTATTTCACGGGCGTCGCCCCCCAACGGGAGCGCTGCCGCCGATGCCCATTCGAAACATGTTATTTGTCGGTATGCGCTGATTTTGACTCCTGTTCACACCAGGCACCGCCACTTTCTCGCCTTCCTGCAGTCCGCTAATGATTTCGGTCATTGTCTCGGTCTGCAATCCAATGGTGACTTCGCGCATTGAAATACTGCCATCAGACTCCAGAATGCGTACCAGCGATTGTCCTTTCCTGGTTTCCAGGGCCGCATTTGGCACGCAAAGCACGTTTGATTGCTCAGCAACAACGATTTCTATATCGGCATTCATGCCAATCTTGACATCGTTACCGGGATTAAGCAGCGCTACCTTCACGGGATAAAGCACTACTCCGCCCTGCTCGCTGCCAGCGGCACCCACAAATATCAGTTCGCCATTGAAAGTTGCGCCACCCAGGGGTTCAACGATCACCCGGCATGCCATTCCGGGTTTGACTTTCACGACATCATACTCATCAACCGTTGCCTCCACTATCAGCCCGGAGGTGTCTGAAATAGACATCAGCACGGTTTTGTCAGTTACATAAGTGCCTTCTTTAATCTGCACCTGGGTGACCATCCCGGAAATAGGTGCCTTGATTACAGTGGCCTGCAGATCTCTTACCGCTGAATCATATGCACTCTGTGCCTCGTTGTAGGCAATTTCGGCCTGCATCAAGGAGTCATTTTGGTCGACAGATTTTAAATCTTCTTCCGCAATTTGTAGATCGATCTTGGCCTGAGCCAATGAATGCTCAGCAGCAGCAAGTTCCTCCGGAAGCGGCGGGGCATTTAAATCGTCTAGCTTGGCCTGTGCTGACTTAAGAGACTCCTTGGCAGACTCATATTTGCTCAGAGCGGAATCGAGTTGCTGTTTGGTGACTGCCTGAGCCTTGTACAGGCGTACCATGCGTTCATATTCTGTCTGAGCTGATTCCAGTGATAATTGTGCCTGCTTTAGGGATGACTCGGCCTGAGCCAAAGCTTCTTTAGTCGGTCCCGCAATCAGCTGATCGTATCTGAGCTGTGCTGAGGCTAATGCTGATTTGGCCCGGTCAACCTGCATTTTGGCTTTGGCTGGTGCCTGAGATGCTGTTAACTTAGCTGTCCGCAGCTTAGATTCGGCAATTTTCAGGTCATTTTGTGCCTTCTTGACTAGCTGCTCTGCATCAGAGGGGTCAATTCTGGCAACAATCTGCCCTTTAACAACGGGTTTACCGGCTTCTACGAGCAGCTCCGAGATTTGCCCGGCAATCGGAGATATAATATCCACAATTCCAGAAGGATTAATTTTGCCGGATGTGTCAATCATGACCTCCAAGTCCTGACGCGTTACCTCAACTCCTCCGAAGGCCATTGAAGCAGCTTGGCTGGCAGCCTGACGGCGTTTCACAACTCCGCGTACTACAAAAAACCCCGCCACTGCGATAATCAGCAAAATAATCAACCATCTAAACTTAATACGACGCTTCATGCTATACCCTCCCTTTGGCTCCACATTTTGTACTAACGCTACTTTGCTCTGTTTTGTTCCATGAATTGTATGGAAATCCACCTTCCTCCGCCAGTGCACTTTGCTGTGCAATAAGGTTAATCCTGCATGACTTAAATAATACATGATCGATGTGAAAAATAAATGAAGGAAGGCAGCTTGCCTGAAAGAGGAAAATTTGTTTAGCTAATCGAATGATATTTCAAGCGAAGGTGATTGAGTGCGATAGTTCAATTGAAATGAAAGCTAAAATGAAAGCGGGGTCGAGCAATTGGAGAAAGGATTTACAGAAAAAGATTTTACCGTATTCTTGGAGGAGTTTGAGTCTAAAACGATTCCCCTGCAAATTGAAATGGCGAAAGCACGCTGGCTATCGCAGACAACCGGTCGTCCGGAAGATCTCCAAAGATCTAGTGAGTTGAATGCCAGTTACATGAAAAAAATGTCCGATCGCGACGTTTTTCAAAAGATTGTAGGGTTCCGCGAAGCAGGTGACGTCAAAGAACCTCTGGCTGCCCGGCAACTTGACATGTTATATCGCAATTTCCTGCGCAATCAGGTTGATGGCCAGACTATTAACGAACTGGTGCAGCGGCAGACCGAGATTTCCGGTGACTTTGTCAACTTCCGAACTGAATTGAATGGCGAAAAAGTTTCTGACAACGTCATTCTTGATATTCTGGGCAATGAAACCGATAATGCCATAAGACAGCAGGCTTGGGAAGCCAGTAAAAAGATCGGTGGGCTGGTGGCCGATAAAGTGATCGCCTTGGTCAAACTGCGCAACCGCGTTGCACGCCAGCTTGGTTTTCCTGACTTTTACAATATGTCACTGACATTGTCCGAATTGGATGTGTCAGAGGTTTTTGGCATTTTTGATGAGTTTAAGAGGCTATCCGACCAGCCTTTTGCAGAAGTGAAAAGAAATCTCGATCGCCAGTTAGCACAAAGGTTTGGTGTCGATATCGCGCAGTTGCGCCCCTGGCATTATAGTGATCCGTTCTTTCAGGAAGCCCCGAAAACCAACCGTGTGGATCTGGACTCTTACTACCGTGACAAAAATCTGGATGAACTGGCTACCAAGTATTACGACAGTATTGGGCTGGAAGTACGCGATATTCTGAAGCGCAGCGATCTATATGAGCGGGATGGCAAGTGCCAGCACGCATTTTGCATGGATGTGGATCGCCAGGGTGATATCCGAATTCTGGCGAACCTGCGACCGGATGCCAAGTGGATGACCACTTTGCTGCATGAGCTGGGGCATGCCGTTTATGACAAGTATATAGATCCCAATTTGCCACACCGGCTGCGGACGTCGGCGCACACATTCACAACCGAGGCGGTGGCGCAGCTAAATGGCAGAATGTCACAGGATGCCGTTTTCTTGCATGAGATTGTGGGTCTGAGGCAAGATGAGGCAGAGGCTTTAGCTGAAGAACTGAAGAAGAATCTTCAGCTTTCGCAGCTGATCTTTGCCCGTTGGGGCATAACGGTTGCTTATTTTGAAAGATCTATGTACAGCAACCCCGACCAGGACCTTAACAGACTGTGGTGGGATCTGGTCGAGGAAATGCAGTTGCTGAAGCGCCCGGAAGGTCGGGAGCATCTGCCGGACTGGGCGGCCAAAATCCACCTTGCCAACTTCCCGGCATATTATCAGAACTATGTGCTGGGCGAAATTACTGCCTCCCAGCTTTGGGCATACCTGACCACGAAAGTGGTGCAGTCGCCTTCCATTGTCGGCCAACCAGCCGCCGGAAAATTCCTGGTTGAGCAAGTCTTCCGTCCAGGAGCGCGTTATCATTGGAACGAGATGCTGCGGCGGGCTACCGGAGAAAAACTCAATCCTGCCCATTATCTGAAGCAGTTTGTTGATTGATAGTCGTTTAGTCGTTTGTTGTGTTGGTCTTAGTCTTTGCCCGAGTGACTGTCCGCGGTTGCCCGGGCAAATCTGTTAATCCCGTAAACACCGGCAATGATCAAAATCCCGCCGACCAGGTGATACCAGTAAAATGGTTCGTTCCGGAAGAGTACGCCGGCACTGACGGAAACAATGGTCACCATGTTAGAGAGCACCGCGCTACGGCTGGCCTCAACTTTAGATAAGACATAATTTACGCCAAAATAGGCGACAACGGAAGAAAAAACGCCTAAAAACAGCACTGCTCCCCACGCCTCCGGGTGGCGTAAGCCTTCGATGATGGCAGTAAAGTTTTGATAGACTCCAGTCCCTGCGGCCACTCCGGCCCCGGCACCAGAAAAGAACATCTCAACCACGGCCATAACACTAAAAACTGCCGCCGCAAGCCAGCACATCACGTAGGTCAACTCCGCCGGGCTAAACTGTTTAGAAAGATGCCGCGACAGAATCGAAAAACAGCCGGCGGAAAGAACTGCTCCACCCAAGAGCAGTAGACCAAGTGCATGTCCGGAAAAAGTGAGCGCACCGCCACCCAAGGCGATCAGCGCAACCCCGCCAACAGACAAGACAATTGAGATCACTTGCAGGAATGTCGGTATTTCTCGCAAGAGCAGGGCCGCCAGAATTGCAACGACTACCGGGATCATTGAGATCATCAGGCCCGCCTCTGAAGAAGTGGTCAGTCGGATACCCTGTGTTTCGCAGATAAAATAGATAATCGGCTCAAAGATGGCCAAGAGAATAATTCCCCCGAGCGGACGGCCTTTGAGGTTGATCTTAATCAGACGCAGACGGCGCAGCAGCCACATAACGAGAGCCGCGATTATAAACCGCAAAGCCAAGAGCGGGTAATTGCCCAGATACTCCAATGCGCCTTTGGTAAATAAGAATGAAAGCCCAAAAATAAGCGCTGAAATTGCTGCCACAAGATAAACCACGTTTTCACATCCATTCGGGAAAATTAGTCGGGAGATTTGGATGGTAAGAAAAAGGGCCGCGCGTGCCACGTTGGTACCAAGACAAGGGTGCCTAGAAAAGAAGAAGGCTGCCGGATCAGCATCCAAGCAGGCCCGACAGCCCCGCTAGGTCAATCCTATTTCATTAATGAATCGTGATCGAGCCCGATGCCACGATAGTGGTACTACCGTCGACTGTCAACAGGAGTGACGCATCATATTTCCAAACTAATTCGGCACCGTCTTCATCAACTACCAATTCAATGTTGTTAAATTTCACAGTAATGCCATTGCCATTATTAAGCTGATAGTCGAATGTATGGGAACTACCGGCAATGCTGCCAGAGAAATCCACTGACGAGAAAGTCAATGTCAAATCATAATATGTTCCTTCCGGCAGTTTAGTGGTCAGAACAGGCGCATCATTGCCTGCGCACACTGCTTTCAAATCGACTACAGCGCTGTTGGCCAGAACTACCGCACCGGCTGTCCCGCCATCTTCAGGATAGACATGAATATTGGTCAGAGTGAGGTTGAATTGATCGATAACATCCCTGGTGCTTGCGATCAAGGCACTTTTAGCACCGGGAGTCATCGTCATCGTTACTTCACGTTTGGGAGAGCAACCAGAAATGAATGGTGCTGCCACTGCGATAACCAGCACGAATAGAATTAAAAGTCTCTTCATTAAGAATTCACCTCATAATGTTATTTAATGATCTGAATTTTTCCCGGAGGCCAAACGCCAGAAAAGCTCCGAAGGCATTTTCAGCTGCTGCAGAGAGCAGTGAGGATGCGTCCCACATGGCTTCTTCCAGCATCATCGGACGGTTGATCGTACTAAAAAACGCCGTAATACCTTTATCATACAAACTCTGATAGTCTTTTCCCAGACTGCCTGAAATGCAAAAGACTGGCACGCCATAGGGTTTGGCTGCCTGTGCCAAACCGTAAGGCACTTTTCCAAAGGCCGTCTGAAAGTCTGTAGCACCCTCGCCGGTAATCAATAAATCACCATTTTGCAGCATCTCATCAAAATGTGCCAGGTTCATGACAGTGTCAATGCCAGACTGCAGCTTGGCACCTAGCAGCGCCACCAGTCCTGCACCTGCACCGCCAGCCGCACCAGCACCTGGCAAATCGGCGATCCCTAGTCCCAGATCACGCTCCACAATATCGGCAAATAAATGCAAATTGTGATCAAGAGCAACCACCATTTCCGGACTGGCACCTTTTTGTGGTCCATAAACCGCGGCGGCACCATTCGGACCGCACAGCACATTCCGAACATCGGATGCCACAATTATTTCTGCGAGTTTTATTCTGGGATCTAATCCCGCAAGATCAATTTTCGCTAGGCTGCTTAATGCACCTCCTCCCAATCGGATCTCCTGTCCTTCAGAATCAAGCAGTCGCACACCCAGGGCTTGCGCCATACCGGCTCCGCCATCATTGGTGGCGCTGCCGCCAATACCAATTATAATCTTGCGGCTACCTTCATCAAGCGCCGCACGTATTAACTCCCCAGTACCATATGTAGTAGTCAGGAGAGGATTTCTTTCCTCTGGATTAATCAAATTTAGTCCGGATGCCGCCGCCAGCTCTATGACGGCCGTGCGATCACCATCCGCCAGCAATCCGAAAAAAGCTTCAACCGGGCGGCCTAATGGATCCATGACTTTACGAGATATGCGACGACCTCCGACTGAAGCCAGGATGGCATCGACCGTGCCCTCCCCGCCATCGGCCATCGGAACCGTTTTGACACACACGTCAGTATTGTGGCGTGCAGCAGCTGCCAGGATTCCCTCTTTAATGGCACCAGCTGCCTCAATAGAGCTCAGACTGCCCTTAAATGAATCCGGCGCGACAATCACGGTAATCCTAAGCTTAGACCGGGTCATATCCATCAGGATCGCCCTCTTTATACAAAGCCTGTTTGCCGTCAAAGACAAAAGGATGATGCTCAACTCTAAACATCGTAGCAAGAGAACTCAGACGATGCGGCTCAGGCAAATCACCTGGATAAGGCGGAATGAGGCTGCGCATAACTTCGTGCGCCTTAATCGTCATTTCTTCGATCGTCTCATTTTCCTGCGGCGCTATTGGACGACCAATCCTGATCCTGATTGGTCTGCGCCAGTATAAATTGTATGTACCCGCAAGGCCGACTGGAACAACTAAACGGTTTAGCCTTTTAGATAAGGCAAAAGCACCGGAATGGAAGGGACACATCTTACCTTCCATCCCAATTCGTCCTTCCGGAAAAAAGCAGACATTCCGACCTGCTTCTGCATGTTTTAGCATGCTGCGCAAGGCGTTCAGGCGAGATTTGCGGTCGCGTTTATCGAACGGAACCAGCGGATTATCAGCCAGTCCAATAAGAAATTTGGCAGTGGGATTTTTCACAGAGGTGGCTGCATTAGCTATAAAAACAAGCTTTGGGGCGATAGGCCATAGCCCAACGTACACAATCGGATCGATCCAGCTCAAGTGGTTTGACACCATAATATAGGGCTCTCTAGGCAGGTTTTCCCAACCTTCGATTTTAATGTTGAACAGAATTCTGAGACACGCATTCAGCAGCGGCTTGACAATATAAAAAAACCATCTTGGTCGAGATTGCATAACCGGCCCCTACCTTTCCTACTCCTACATGCTGCTCATATCATGCTAATTCTCGTCAGAAACTAAATCCCCTGCCATCTCCTGTGGCGCCAAGTGGCGAAATTATTACCAAAGAACGTTATAAAGAACGCAATATTGGCAACGCCTGGCAACTCATCCAGCGGCAAGTTCATCAATAATGTTCTTCTCAATCACCAGCAAATTAAGATCATCTTGTCTTTGATTACGTGGTACCGCAATACGGTGGCTGGCTTTAATGGTGGTGTCTGGTTTGTTCGAGAGCACATGAACCGTATCAGCCAGCATAATGGCCTCCTTGACATCATGCGTAACCATGAGGACCGTCCGTGGTTCATTTCTCCAGCTTTTGACAAATGAATCAAGTAAACCCATTTTCAGACTTAAGTCAAGTGATTTAAACGGTTCATCCATCAGAAGAATACGTGATGGGAAAGCCAATGCCCGTGCCATAGCAGCCCTCTGGCGCTGCCCGCCGCTGATACGATGGGGGTATTGCGCGCCCACCTCGGATATACCCATCTGATCAAGATAATGGGCCACGTGCTTCTCGACCTGAACGGAGGACAGGCGATCCTGCAACACAAAGGCCACGTTTTGCGCAACTGTCTTCCATGGAATCAGGCGCGCGTCCTGAAAAAGATAACTCATTTCTTTGCCTTGGACTCCGTCGATTACTCCTGCATCAGGACTAAGCACTCCGGCAATCAGCGATAACAGTGTCGTCTTCCCGCAACCAGATGGGCCAAGGATTGCTGTTATTTCGTTACTAGGCACCGTCATTGAGAGATCTTCGAACACCTGAACGGCACCGAAAGCTTTCTTGATATGCTCTATAGAAAATTCTACAGATGACATAGATAAAACCTCATTTCCAGAAAAACAGTTTTTTGCGGACCACTGTGTCCAGTACCCAGTCAAACAAGAAGCCTGTGAGCACGACAACGGCAGTCCAGGCAAATACTTCCGGTGTGTTCAGAAATACCCGGGCGCGGTCCATTTGTGCGCCAATACCCAGTTCCGGACTGGCCAGCACTTCTGCGGAGATCAATACTTTCCAGGTCAGACCGATTCCGGTGGCAGCAGCGGCGGCTAAGTAAGGCAGCAGCGCCGGAACACGAATTTCCCATAGAATTCTCCAGGGAGAAACTTTATAAACGGCGGCCATATCAATTAAGTCGCGGTCAATTTGGGCAGTGCCTTCCGCTACATTTTGCGCGACAATTGGAAAGACTACCATGAATGTAACAAACAGCGCCACCGTTTCAGAGCGAAACCAGATGAGCGCCAACAGAATGAAAGACATCGATGGAGTGCTTCTAATAGCAGCAAGAACCGGCCTAAAAAGCGCTCCCATAGAAGCGTTCAAGCCGGCAATAATCCCCACAATGGTGCCAAAAATAAAAGATATACCAAAGCCGACCAGTCCCCGCAGGAATGAATGCCAGTAGTTGGACCAAAATTGCGGCTGCCGCATCATTCCCGTCAAAGCACGCAAAGATGTAACAGGGCCGGGAAGGAGAATATCCTTCCCGACCAGCCGGGCGGCAATAGCCCAAATTGCAAGCCCCAGTATCAGGGATAATATGGCGGTTAGATGCTTATTGCGGTAAATAGAACGCGGCATCAGGCAGCTTTCCTCCCAAAAACTCCGGATCAAACTCGAAGAGACTGTTCAGGAAATAATCCACTTCGCTTTTGACCGAGCTGGCGATTGCGAAACGGAAGTTGCAACGCAGGATGGCGTCGGTGGCTGCCTTGGCAGAAATATTGACGTATTTTTCAGCAAGTATTCCGGCTTGCGCTCTGTTAGCGTTGACCCAATCACTGGCAACTCCAGCCTGCTGCAAGAAGTTCTTAACGACATCAGGACGCTCTTGATACAGCTTGGTGCTGATCACCAGACAGCTCTGCGGATAGGATTCTTTTCTGTTTTCGAGGCGTTTCCACTCTTCCTGGAAATCAAGCAAGACCTGCGCAGATGGTGAGCGCATGATCACTTCGGTAATCCAGGGCTCAGGAATGACAGCCAAATCAGCCTTTTCTGCAATGACCAGCTGAGCAAGCTCGGCAGGTGTCGGGTAGTACTGAAGCTTAACGTCACGTTCAGAGTCAATGCCGTTAGCTTTCAGGAAGCGACGGAAAAGAATATCAGGAGTGGCGCCTTTTCCGGTAACCGCCACAGTCTTTCCTTTCAGATCCGTCCATTTTTTCACCGACAGGTCCCGACCGACCAGGTAATTTACGCCCCAGTTTGTGATCGCGCCGAGCTTAATCGCAATACCCTTGTTATACAGCAGTGCAGCGGTATTGGTCGGTACGGCGGCGATGTCGGCCTCACCCGAAATAATTTTGGCGGTCATCTGCTGCGGATTACTGACGATTGAATAAGTAACATTTACACCTGCGCCCAGCACTGGATTATCTTCAAACATTTTCACCATTGACAAACCGGTTGTGCCAGATAAAGCCATAATATTGATGTTAAGTGGCTCAGCAGTATAACCGAAGTTGACGAAACTCGCTGAAACTACCGCCAGCATTAAGACAAGCGCAAATACTGCAATCTTAGATAAGTTCCTACGCATTACAACTACCTCCCAATAGATTGATGTGCCCAATTGCTGATGTACCAAATCATTAATGTGACTAGCTCATGTGCTATTTTTCTTTAGTCAAAGCTGATCTGACGTTCACTCCGGGCAATGTACCAAGTTGACCGGTAAGTGAGTTGATTGCGTCTGTTGTTCCATCAACGAGCAGCGCAATAACTGACTCATTTTTTTCACGGTATGGAACCCCCATACGGCCAATGATTATGTGCCCGGCCGCGCTGATATAGCTATTGAGCTTTTCCTGCACTGCCCCGGGATTTTCGACCACGATTGCGATTACTCCGGTCCGGGTCTCTGCCATATTGAAAATCACCTCCAAAAAAAGGCCTATCTTAAACAGATAGGCCTTAGCGTAGACAGATGTACGCGGAACACCTTTGCTTCAGGCAGTGCCTTGGCCTCAGGTCTGAATAAGTATTGCCCTGTGGAGAAAGAATAACTAAAGACTATATTCTTGCTCCGAAGGGAGTATTATGTTTGCACCTTCATTGTAAGGCTTTTTGCGGTGTTTTGCAATAGGACGGAACCAGACACGAAAAAATATTTTTAAAAAATGTGTAAATATATCTATTGTTTTGCGACCAATCGTAGTAAAATGGGGATGTAGCTCAAATAGGATCGTTTGGCCCTCTCAAAAGGATGCGGGGTTGGAGCCAAAATGCCTACTAATGAGCAAAGTTGAGGAGGTCGAACGATGTATTCTGATAAAACCCTTACCTGTCGTGATTGTGGTGCCGAATTTGTGTTCACTGCTTCCGAGCAAGAGTTTTACGCACAAAAAGGCTTCACGAACGAACCCGGACGCTGCCCCGCTTGTAGAGCTGCTCGCAAAGCACAAGGCAATTCCAGAATGGGTAGCCGCAACAGTGGTGGTCGCCGCGAGATGTTCCCGGCTGTCTGCGCTGCTTGTGGCGTAGAAACCGAAGTCCCGTTCCGTCCGAGTTCAGATCGCCCGGTTTACTGCCGCGATTGCTTTGATCGCAATCGCCGCTAAGTCAAGCCACCACGATCAAACACAAAAACTGTCCTACCCAGGACAGTTTTTTTGATCCGATTGGGGACAGGTTTATTTGGATCGTTTTGACCCGATTGGGGACTGGTTTAAACAGTCCATTTTGAACCGATTGGGGACTGTCCCCATTTAGGTCATTTTGATCTGTTTGGGGACTGGTTTATTTGGTCCATTTTGGACCAAATAAACCAGTCCCCAATCGAGTCCCCAATCGATCGCTATCCCCCATCGATCGCTTCCCATTCACGTAGCGATGAAGTGGCAGACAAGATCGCGAAAAACCGGCTGGATAATTACTTCAGCAAACCCGTTATTACGCAACAATCCTTCAATGTCGGAGACTGTGCCAAACTTTTCGATTGAAGCAGGCAAATGGGCGTATTGACGCCGACTTTTTACCAGACCTCCGACAAACGGTATAAAGTTATGAAAGTAGAAGCGGAAAATGCTATTGGCGATGCTGCGCCTCGGCGTAAAACAATCCAATACAGACAATACTCCGCCTGGCTTTAAAACGCGCCTGAGTTCGCCTAGGCTTTGCAGATGGGAGACGCTGTTGCGCAGTCCAAATGCTACCGTTACAATGTCAAAGCGTTTATCAGCAAACGGCAGCCTGTTCATATCTGCCTGAAGAAATGCGATACGCGTATACGGCGCTGGCGCGGGTTGTCCGCCTTTTGCTCCTCTTACCCCCGAGCGCTGCACCTTTCGCTTGGCCCTCTCAATCATGCCACTCGAAAAATCGATCCCGGTCAGCGTTGCCTTTGGAAAAGCACTTGCCAGCTCTAAGGTCATCTCTCCGGTGCCACAGCAAGCGTCCAGAATTTCCAATACATTAGCCCGCCGCCTATCCATCAATTCTGCCAAATAACCGACTGCCTTTCTTCTCCAGCGCCGGTCCAAACCAAGACTTACCAAGGCAGTCACCGAATCATACGAAGGAGCAACCTTCTCAAACAGCTCCTTCATCCTTGCTTCCTTCGCCTTCATAGCAGACGTTTCCTGAACTGGCAATCCATCCTTCAACTTCTACGCCTCTTCATCACAGCACTCTAGTTTATATTTACTCCTGCCGCCAGCACACTATGCTGTCGATTTAGTTATATTCTTGCGCTCCTCCGCCTCGATCAGTTCCGCCACAAGTCGTCCGTTGAATAACCCGTGCGACAAAAACTTTTCGCCACCGCGCTTGCCAAGTACGCTACGCCATCTGGCAAACACATAAACATACAGGATCAACCCCGGCATCGGATCTTTCCATGACAAAACATCATCAATAATATGCCTACCACCAAGCCGGCTGCCGGCCGCCTTACCAAGCCCACCGCTAGCGGCACCCCAATTGCCATCCTCGCCACCATGCTTGCCGCGGCTACTCCATTTCTTCCAATACATCAACTTTTGCCGAAGTGTCAACTTGCGATCCGCAAAAGTCTCTAAAAGCCACCCCAGATCACGAAGGCTCATCCGTCCCCGCGCTCCAGGACTGGGATTATATAACGGGCGCAAATTCCGCCCCTGCAGCAGATCAGCATAAGCCCCAACCAGGTCCACCCCCGCGTGATAACCCATTGCGAGGCCAGGAACCATTCTAGGATTACAGTCAATCAGGTAAATTTCATCACTGTGGGGGTCCAATAAATAGTCACTACTAATAAAGCCTGTCCATCTACTGCTCCTTGCCAATGCAAAATCATATTGCAGCGCCCTGGGACAGTCGACAACTTCTCTATATGCACTGGTACCCCCGAGCCGCGGATAGGTCCGTACCGCCTTAAATGCCATATGCCCCAATATTTTCCCGTCCACTGCCAAGCTACTGGTACAGACCAGCGTACCCGGCAAATAGCGTTGAATAATGGGGAGTTCATTTTCGGACAAACCATATTCGGACACCAATTTCAAATACTCTGCAGCTAACTTGCGCGGCTCCTGAACAAGCCTTAATCCATGCCCATTACACGCCTGGCGTAGTTTAATGATTACCGGATAGTTTACCTTTTTAAAGATCAGATCCATCTCTCCATAGGATGCCGGGGCAAAAGTCGGGTCTGGGACAGGCACTCCCGCCCCCTTTGCGACTTCCGACATTAAGCCTTTATCATACATGCTCATTACTTCAGTAAACGGCATTGCTATAAACTTGACGCGCCGCCTGATTGCATCCTGAAAATAGGCCATTAAATAGCCTTCTTCAAAAGTTGAGATGTATGCTTCATAACGCCCTGAACCCAACTCGGCAAGGATTGCTTCCGCAAAAGCCTGTGGATTGTCTTGGAACGACGGAACCAGGAAGCGCTTTTTTACGGCATTGGAATAAGCCCAATAATCCCAGCGGGTATAACAGGCGGCTGTAATCTCAAATCCTAATTCGGCCAGCCTTCTGACAGCAAACAAGCTGGCTGGCGTTCTGGCTCCTGTAACTAAGACGCGCATTCTATTCCATCACTCCATTCAAAATTGCCGCATTTAAAATCACCGTATGTAACTCATGCCATTTCCGCAAAAAAGAATCCGGTTCCTGCCGTTCGCAGAAACCGGATTTTTCCATCGCTAATTTCTCATGCTAATCCTACACTTGCCAAATTCTTCTACACCGATGCAGTAGCAGCCTCTTTCACTGGCATTGCTGCCAATTGCTCGTAGAAGCGGGCTTCGTCAAACAGATGGTTCTCAAGGAAGACTTCGCCCTGATGCGGGGAAAGCAACGGACCAAGTCTGGTAATAATAAACCAGTAGAGCATCAAACCAGGTTTGATGTCACTCCAGGAAAACACATCATCCTTAATTTTCTGGCCGCGGTGATCTCTCCACTCTTTCCAGGCATCCACCTTCTGGGAAAAAGAGTAACTCTTATCCATCAATGAATCAATCAACCAGCCCAAATCAAGGAACTGCATCCGCCCTAAGGTACCAGCCTTCGGAGGCGCTAAGGGTCCGACTTTTTTACCTAACGCAAGATCCACATAGGCCGACAGCAAGTCGATTCCGCCATTATAACCGAGAATAATGCCAGGGGCCATACGCGGATTACAGTCAATGAAGTTCAGGTCTCCAGTATCATCGGTCAGATAATCACTGCAGAAGAAACCAGTCCAGTTCAGCTTCTTTACCAAAGCGGCATCATTACGAAAAGCCAGCGGACTGTCCACAATCTCTTTTAGTGCCGTAGTACCACCATCGCGAGGCTGAGTCCTGAGCGACCTAAAAGCTACCTGCCCCAGCAACTCCCCTTCGTAGGCCAGACCGACTGTGCAAATCTGCGGCCCGCCTATGAAGCGCTGAATTAGCGGCAGTTCCTGATCAGTTAAGTGATACTCCTCGACAATTCCACGATAAAGAGAAACTAGCTTTTGAGGGTCTTTTACTATCTGCTGCCCGTGAGCTCCGCAGGAACGGCGCTGTTTCAAGACAACAGGATAGTCAATACCGGCCAGAATCTCAAGGGCCTCATCCATATTCTTCGGAACATAAGTCGGATCCGGTACGCCAACACCAATACTTTTAGCAACATCACGCATAGTGCCTTTATCGTGGGCGGTCATAATGTCTTTGAATGGCATTAGCAGAGTCTTGGTATACTTGGCAATTTCGTCACGAAAATATGACATAACAAAGCCATCTTCAAAAGTTGGCACATAGATATCATAATTACCAGTTCTCAACTCATTAATTACGGCTTCAGCAAAGCGAATTGGCTCATACCTGGTCGAAGGGAGCTTCAAACGCTTTTTAACTCCCTTGGAATACATGGCATAATCCCAACCACTGCATGCTGCGGCAGTGACATCAAAGCCCATTTCCGCCAGATGCCTGACTGTAAACAGACCATATGGAGTCATCATGCCAGTCACCAATGCTTTCATGATGCTTACCTTCTTCCTTTTTTTACAATTTAAAACCTGTTCACCGCGCTTTGCTGTGCGCCTGTACTGTGCTCTCTGCGGTGCGCGTTCCCTGCGGCGTACATTCATCGTGCCCCGCACCTTCGCGCTGCGTGCCCCGTGCTCTCACGCCCTGCGCCCCTTGCCCCGCGCCCCGCATCTCATCGTACTTCATCACGCTCAACAAATCATTTTGTGCTTGTCTAAATTCTTGACATGCAAAAAAAATCCTTTCTAAGCACGCGAAAAGCTCATTACGTACATTATATTACTACTTTTTTGCACGCTGACAAGACGGCCCGGCCTTTACTAAATTCTAAGACCGGGCTGCTCAACAATAAGTTTCAGGGATTTAGTCATTTTTTTGTATTTTGGTTTTCGTATTCCGTTTTCGCATTCTGCCATTCTGCCATTCTGCCATTCTGCTTATTGCATTTTGACAGTCTCATGTTTCAAATAACGCACTCGTACTAGACCAACCGTTTGAGCTCCTCTGCCACGCTGTCGGTAATAGAGTTCAGCTCCGTGGCTGATTCTGACTGCGTCATGGCGTTAGCGCGCATTTCCTCAGATGCCGCAAGAACTTCTTCAACCGTTGCACTTAGCTCTTCCATAGCAGCACTGACCTGCTCAACCTGAGCCGCGATTTCCTCAGTAGAAGCCAATACGCGATCTGCCAAGAGCGAGGAGTCTTTCGTTGTATCGTACTGTCCTTTTGCAATTTCGACCAACTGAACCATATTAACTTTCAGCTTCTTAAGTCCATTAGCAAATTCAATAAAGCCATCCTTCAATGACGAGGCCTGTTGTACAACAACCTGGGATGAGGCCAGGTTTTGACCAAACTCGGCCACAATCTGTTCATGAACCTGGTTGATATGGTCAATGATTTCCGAAATTTGCTGTGTTGATTGACTGCTTTGGTTGGAGAGCTTTTTGATTTCTTCGGCAACAACTGCGAATCCACGACCATGTTCTTTGGCACGTGCGGCTTCGATCGAAGCATTCAGCGCCAGCAATTCGGTCTGGGTACTGATGTTCTTAATGAAGGTCAAGATCTCGTTGATGCGAAGCACTTCTTCATTAAGTCGCTGCAAACCGGCACTGGCACCTTTTTCGGATTCAAAGGCCGACTTAATAGCAGCGTCTGTGGCTTCTGCCATAGCCTGGCCACGAATGGCCACTTCTTCAGTCTTAGCAACATTTTCCGAGAAAATGCTAAACTCGCGCAGCGTCCGATCAGCCCCAGCCGCAATCTGCTGTACCATTTGGTGAATACGCGACATCATGTTGGAAATTTCCTGAGTGGCTGAAGCAGACTGACTGCTGCCCACAGTAACTTGCTCCACCGACGACGATATTTCTTTCATGGCGTGCGAAATTTGATCTGCCGAAGAAGCCACTTTTTCCGAAGAAGCTGCGGCATCAAAGGCCCTCTTACGGATTTGCTCATTCGAGCTATTAACCTGCTTGCTGACAAAGGCAAGTGCTTTGTTAATCCAGATAGAAGCAATTATTCCAACGATCAAAATCAAAATGGCCATACCCATTGAAGATATCCGCAGCCATCTGGCATATTTAACTGTTTCATCGGAATCATCCTGCAAGGTTGTCCATGCCATTTCAACTATAGGAAGAACATCAGCCTTCATTTCAACGAACAAGGCATCCATCTCGGCGAACTGCACTGCTCCGGCATCCGGAGAGTCGAGGTCGACAGAAGCCAACAACTCATGCAGCTTCTCCAGATTCTTCAGCGTTATGTTTAAACTACTCTGGAATCCCTTGTTAGTAGTAATCTCCAAGGCCCTCGACATGGCATAATGCAGTGTTTCATAGGTACTCTCGGCCTGGAAATAACCGCTGGAAACGCCTAAGCCATAGTCGGTGATATTTTTGCTTAAAACGTCAAAGGTTTCATCAATACGCACCATTTCCTGTGCAAATGGAATACGTTCGACTTCCATGCGATTGGCTATTGAACTAATCATTAAAGCTAATACAATAATTACCGATAATGATACTAGCGAAAGTACGATCAACATACCAAAAGATAACTGAACCTGGTTTGAAAGGGTCCTGCCAAAGAGTTTCAGCCCGCCGGGTACACCCCGATTTTTAGACTCCCTAGGTTCTTTTTTTACCTTGGGCGTATTTGACGTTTCTCGCTTTACAGCCATTTTTTATCATCCTTTCTGTGACGGTATTCGGATGCTGTCTGATGATTTTCCTTTGGTTGTCCGGCCAAATAATCTTGAACTAAAAATTTCTCTGTTAATGCCTGAAATACCTTTATTTCTTTCCACAAACATGACAAATGAGCATGATAAATGGATCTATATAAACAGCAAATAACCTTAGCTCCCAAAAAGCTAAGGTTCCAAAAATTGAGGCTGCACACTACGCAATGCTCATGACACACTGCGCATTGCGTCCATTGCGTCATGCGCCTGAATGCATCATAAACTCCCTAAGGCCTCTGCTGGTCCTGCTGATAAAGCATATTATTTTTCTCAAGATAACTCAGCCTTGTAGTCAATGAATCGAGATGACGCTTGGCGTCCTGAGCCATCTCATTAAACATTTTTCTCACATCTTGATCCTGGGTATCGGATTCAAACTTGGCATACAGACCCAGCTGCATTTTGACCGCTGCCACTGCCCGTTCGAGATCCTGTTGTACGGTCATACGCTTGCTTCCTCCTTTTGAACACTTCCAAATTGATTATTTCCAATAGTGGTTTTTTCCTAATAAAGATCATCTCCTAAATGATGATCATATTCAGTAATGATCATTTACGATGATCATTTCCTAATGATGATCATGTCCTAATAAGGATCATTCCCCAAATGATCCCCTCCAAAATGATCACGCCCTGTCCAGCGACGCAAACCATTCTGAAGCCGCGATTAATCCAATTAATCCTTAGGATTAAAAATCAGCGCCACAAAAAAGGCAAACACTATAGCGGCGGTAATGCCAGCGCTAGTTAACTCAAACATGCCGGTGAGTACTCCAATCACGCCACTGCGCTTCGCCTCAGAAATGGCACCTTGTACCAGGGCGTTGCCAAAGCTGGAGATTGGTATCGTAGCGCCAGCCCCGGCAATTTTTTTGAATGGCTCATAAAGGCCCAGACCGCCCAACACTCCTCCAATTACAGTAAGGCCGGTTAAGACATGTCCGGGAGTTAGCTTAGTAAAATCCAACACCAGTTGCGCCAGCATACAAATGCCGCCGCCCACCAAAAAAGCCATCCCATATATTTTCCAGTCCACGGATATTGCTCCCCTTTATGCCGCCGTCCTTTGAAAGTCAACTTCGGACTTCATCTTTGGGATGTCATCTTTGCGATGTCATCTCAAGACTTACCGCATGGGCGATCACCGGAATATTGTTACCTTGCTGAACTGAAGTGGGACTATGCAGCGAACCTGTCGCACACAGCAGGACCCTTTTAAGCTCTCCGCGCTGCATCCGGTGATAGAGGTGCCCAAAAGTCACCAGCGCCGAACAGGCACATCCGCTACCGCCTGCATGGACATCCTGTTTATCGAAATCATAAATCAACACGCCACAATCCTGATAATTATCTGACAATGTAAAGCCGCCCCGCTCAGCTGCCAGACGTACAACAAGTTCATGCCCGAAACTGCCTAAGTCCCCTGTTGCTATCAGGTCATAATAATCCGGCCCCCGGCCCGTATCAGCAAAATGGTTGATGAGCGTGTCTACCGCGCCAGGCGCCATCGCAGCTCCCATATTAAGCGGGTCTTTTATGCCAAAGTCATTAACTTTGCCAATGGTCACATGGGTGATCTGCGGAAGAGTGCCCGATCCACCCGGCGTACCTGTGCTCGCCGCTCCCGATGCACCCGACGCCTCCGTACGCGCCCTACCGGCTGCGTCCGGTCTCCCACCTGTCCCCGGCCTCCCGGCTGCGTCCAGTCTCCCTGCTACGTCCGGTGCCGCCACCAAAGCCGCACCCGCGCCAGTCACTGTCCACTGCGCCGTTGGCTTACGATGCACTCCATATTCGGTCGGATAGCGATACTGTCGTTCTGCTGAAGAATTATGACTGGAAACCGCCGCCAGCACTAGTCGGGCAAAACCGGCTTCTACAAGCGCTGCTGCGATAATCAAAGATTCTGCCGATGATGAACACGCCCCATAAATACCGAGATATGGTATCTTAAGCTCTTGAGCAGAGAATCCGGAAGTAATTGTTTGATTCAACAAGTCGCCTGCCAGAAAAACGTCTATATTGGAAGGGGCCAGTCCTGCTTTCTGCAATGCGGTGAAACAGGCATTCAGCATCATCTCGCGTTCAGCGGCTTCAAAACTGCTTTCACCGGCAACCGGATCCGCATAGATACTATCATAATCTGCGTGCAATGGGCCTTCCCCTTCTAGTGGTCCGGCGACAGTTGCTGTTTCTAAGATCACAGGCGGTCGCATTAACTGCCAGGTCTGATTGCCTACTTTAACTGCCATCCGCAAGAACTGCCTCCATTAACTCCTTCAATAGACAAATATCGCATAGATCAACCCGATAATGAATGCTGTAACGACTCCAAAAGTAATGACTGAACCAGCCAAAATAAACATTTTGCTGCCTACTCCTAAAACGAGACCTTCGCGTTTGAATTCCAGTGCTGAAGATACCATTGAGTTCGCGAAGCCAGTGACTGGCACAGAAAGGCCTGCACCAGCATAACGGGCAATTTTATCAAAAACGCCCAGTCCGGTTAAAAGCGATGCAATGAAAATGACTGTGGCTGACGCAGGACTGCCAGCTTCCTGCAATGACATATTAAAAACAAGCCTGTAGAAATCGGTCAGCAGTTGACCAATGACTGACACCAGACCGCCAAACAGAAAAGCCAGCGCAGCATTTCTCAAATAAGGCGGTTTAGGTGACAGTTTATCCACCATTTCGGCATATCTTTTTTGATCCACACTGAGCGGCTTTTTCTTAGGATCTCGCTCCTGCGTCATTATATCTCCTCCGTTCCCGTGCACCGCCCCCCGCCGACCCGTCTGCCGGCCCGTCCGCCAGCACCATTTCTCGGCACCGTCCATCGGCTTTGGCCTCTCGTAGCCGCTTCGATCCTTGCCCGAATATTACCCGGTTCGAGCATTACTCAACAGCCCTGAGCCTGTCATTGAGTTGCTTCAAATGCTTTTCCATATCATGTGCCATACCGGCAAACATCGTTTTTGCCCCCGGATCTTGAGATGATGATGCAAACGCTGAATAATTGCCCAGTGCCTGTTGTGCCAGAGCAATTGCTTTCCGTAGATCATCAGCTGAGGTCACGTACCAATGCTCCTTTCAACGCCATTTTCATTGTTAGTATGTCGTTTTTATTGGTGCGGCGTAATGGAATCTGTTGGAATTTAACTGCTGCGCGACCATATCACCATTGAGTCCGCTTTACAAAGTGCTACTATATTGCCTTTCACTATATTTTAGAATTTTTATTTTATAACATGCAGGAATTGCTAATCGAGGGCAAGTATGAAGACGTAGACCTGTTGGATTGGACCCATTTAGACACCTGGTTTGAAGACGAAGAAGAAAAGAAAGCTGCCCCTGAACAACCTGAGCATCTCTATGCTGACTTCACGATTGCCAAAGGCTATAGCACTAACCCCGCCCTGAATGGTTTCCAGTTGCACAGCCTGAATGTGGAAGCTGTAGTAGAGGGCAAAACATACGTTTTTAAATCAATTAATCCGAATGATGTTAAACTGCCGGCATCGATCTTCGGAGAAGGTGACATCTTCTCATTGAGTACAGGTACCCGCCACTTCCCGGCCGTCCTCCCGGTAACTGAAAACTATGAAGAGGTCACTGAAGGAGCCTTCTGGCTTACCCAGTATGATGAGGAAAACGACACTTTAGTTGCCAACATTTTGGTTCTCATAAAATGGGGAGAAGGTTTCTTTGAGCAGTATGAAGAGCCAGAAGAAGGAGAAGAACCAGATCCAGACGCAGAATTTGTATATCCGGAATTCGTTGCTGTTCTAGAACTGGTAGACGGAAAACTAATGACCACTTACCCTTTCCTCTTTGTTGACGGAGTGCCTTATATGCCGACTGAGGAATTGGATTAATAAATCTGAATCTATCCCGTATGAATCTATCCCGTTTCAAATACATACACCCTTATTCACTAAATAGACAACAGTTCTCTAAAACAAAACCCGCCGGCATGAAGCTGGCGGGTTGTTTTTCTTCTGCTATTGCTGAGTGCATTTGGTTCTGGGACTGGTTACTGTAACTTGTGCAACTAATTAGATGACACCTTGATCGATCATGGCATCGGCAACTTTCTTGAAGCCAGCGATATTGGCGCCGCCAACGTAGTTGTCCGGACGGCCATAGTATTCTTCGGAAGCCTGACGGCAGAGGTTGTGAATGCTGACCATGATGCCATGCAACTTCTGGTCGACTTCTTCACTGGCCCACTGCATACGCATGCTGTTCTGAGACATTTCGAGACCAGAGCAAGCTACGCCGCCAGCATTGGCTGCTTTGCCAGGAGCGTAAAGGATGCCGCTCTCGCTGATAACTTTCATGGCTTCGAGTGTCAACGGCATGTTGGCAACTTCGCAGAGGCACTTGCAGCCGCTCTTGAGCAGTGCTTTGGCATCGTTTTCATCGACTTCGTTTTGGGTGGCGCAAGGCATTGCCACATCACACGGTACGCCCCACGGCCGTTTGCCAGCATGGAACTCAACCTTGTACTTATCTGCGTAATCCTGGACGCGGTCGCGGCCGCTGGCGCGCATTTCAAGCATGTACTTAATCTTGTCGCCAACAACGCCGTCTTTATCATAGATGAAACCATCCGGTCCGCTGAGGGTGACGACCTTACCACCGAGCTCGGTGACTTTCTGGACTACACCCCAAGCAACGTTGCCGAAACCGGAAATGGCAACAGTCTTGCCTTCCAGGCTCTCGTTCTTGGTCTTGAGCATTTCTTCTACGAAATAAGTAGCACCAAAACCGGTCGCTTCCGGACGCATCCGGCTGCCGCCCCAGTTGAAGCCTTTGCCGGTGAATACGCCTTCAAAGCGATTGATCAGGCGCTTATATTGTCCAAACATATAACCGATTTCACGGGCGCCTACACCAAGGTCGCCAGCCGGGACATCGGTGTCAGGACCGATGTGACGGAACAACTCGTTCATAAAGCTCTGGCAGAAACGCATAACTTCAGCTTCGGATTTGCCACGTGGATCGAAATCACTGCCGCCTTTGCCGCCGCCCATCGGGAGGCTGGTAAGGCTGTTCTTAAAGGTTTGTTCAAAGCCCAGGAACTTCATAACGCTGAGGTTGACGCTGGGGGCAAAACGGATGCCGCCTTTGTAAGGCCCGATTGCACTATTAAACTGTACCCGATAGCCGCGGTTAACATGGATCTGTCCCTTGTCATCCTGCCAGGGCACGCGGAAGATAATGCAGCGCTCTGGTTCCACGATTCTCTCGAGGATTCCATACTTTTGGTACTTGGGCTCTTTATCCATGACAACGGCCAGTGATTCGAGAACTTCAGTAGCTGCCTGGATAAATTCCGTTTCCCATGGGTTCTTTTTACGCAGGTCTTCAATAATACCGGAAACGTACTGATTCATTACTAACTCCCCTCCGTAATTTATAATACCAAAGAACTGCGGACTTCGGACTCCAACTCCTCCCCACGAGTTCGGGCGCACAAAACGCCCGAGCGGCCTTTGGTTTTAATCCGCCGGGTCTTATGTATTCTTGTATACTACCACACCAGGGGATTAAGAGAACCACTAACTTGGCTCTTGTATACAAGATACACGTCCATTTGCATTATTCTTTTTGTTCCTGCGGAATCCTTCCTCCAGCAATAAAAATATCCAAAATTATAAGTTGCTGCAGAGGAAACCAACTTTAGTCCGATAAACAGCTGATAAACATGCAATGATGAGCAACTATTTGCTATTCGATTCCTTTCTTTGCTCCTTTTTCAAAATCACCAGCCGTACATCCGGACGATTAAATATCCTTTGCGGAAACTCGCTGTTGCCAAGCCCCCTGCTGACAATCATAACCTGACCCGTCTCATCGTTACGGTATGCTCCGCTATCGTACTTTGGCAGAAAGCCCTGCCCTGGAGCATACAAACCACCGATCCACGGCAACCGAATTTGCCCGCCATGTGCATGACCAGCAAAAATCAGATTAACCGGCAATTTGGCATAATATGAAAACAATTCGGGGCGGTGGGACAGTAGGATCGTGAAACTGCCCGGCTTAGCTTCCGCCAATGCTTCTTGGGCTGTGGTATCAATCTTTTTCAGACTTACGGAACGCTGCCCGTGGTCCGCCATACCGGCAAAACTAATTACGCCCCCGTCAAACGGAATAACCACGCTCTCATTCATTAATACCTGTGCTCCAGACTTGCGGACACGTTCAAGATACCCCTCTCGATCCTGCAGTTGGGTCTCGTGATTTCCGGTGACATACAGCACCGGCGCGATGGCGCTTATGTGGCTTATTAAAGTCAGTGCCGGCTGCTCATCTTTTCGGTGCGCGTCAACAGCATCCCCCGTTATGACAATCGCCTGGGGGTTCTTTTTCTCAATCATTCTTACCAGTCGCTGCTGATCATTGCCAAACCATTTACTATGCAGATCAGATAAGTGGATAATCCGGAGTCCGTCCAACGCAGCCGGTAATTCTTGAAAATATACCTCGTCCACGCTTAATTTGAGAGCGTTATTCTCCCAATAGAGAAACCACCACATTAAGGCCATTAATAAAGTTAATTTAATGCAAAACCATAAAAAACGCTTGGGATTCTTCACCGCACACCTCCGGGCATCGATATGAATTCCATGCAAAAATCTCCTGACTCGCCACTCCCTGAATCCTCACCTGCCAATTAAAGCGCATCGTCATGTGCGGCGCTACCTGCCAGGAAAGCTAAAATTGCGACTGCCGATGACAGGTTTAGTGAGGTATTTACTCCATACATGGGAATGCGCACCATGCTATCCAAAAGACCAGCCGCCTCAGCCGGAAGTCCGCTGCCTTCGCTCCCAAACAACAAGACTAGCGGAAGCTTGGGCTCCCATGTATTCGGTACAATTTGCCTGCCCTTTGCCGAAGTGCCAATCAGATGATAGCGAAATTTCCGGCCCCAGTTGACTAGTGTGCCTAGTTCTTGGGCATGCATCAACGGTGTATGAAAAATGGCTCCCATGCTGGCTTTGACTGTTTTGGAGTTATATGGGTTTACGCAATTACCAGTCAAAATAATACCCTTTGCGGCAAACGCATTGGCGGTGCGGATGATCGTGCCAAGATTGCCAGGGCTTTCGATTTGCCATAAGGCGATGTATAGCTCCCTGCCAGACTCCGGCGCTTTGTGGCAAAGCGGGTTAACGTTATTGAGATTCTCAACTTTTAGCCGGGCAACAGCCGCAATCCCGGATGGGCCATCCCGATCCGTAATGGAATCAAAAACCTCTTGCGATACCTCTAGCAGTTCCGGGTTTTCGAAGCCGCCATCACCGTAGCCGCCCACGTCGCTGCCACCATCACGGCGATCGCCGTGCCCACCACCCGCAGACACACGTTTCTTAACCAACAGCGCTGTCTCAGGCTTGGCCAGTTCCGGGCATACAATAACCGTTTCTACCGCCCCATGATGATCAAGGGCTTGCAGGACTGGGTGCGCTCCCTCGAACAGCACTTTTCCCGAGCGGCGCGCTTCTTCAGGGCGCTTGAGGCTTCGCCATTCTTTGACTTTACTGTTTTGCCTGCTCGAAATAATCATTTTTCCACGCACCCCCATAGCTCCCGTAATAATTCTTGCCGCAGCCACAGACTACCTTTAGCCACAAGCAACCTTTTATTTTCAGAAAAACCCATACTCTTTCTTATGCTTCCGCTTATGTTTATTGGGATTGCCTAATAAGATTATAATCCAAAAAGCTCAAGAAACTAGCCAAATAATCCCACTATCATATTTTCGGCAGACTGATAGAGGATTCCATACTTTAATGTCTAATTCTCTCGGAGGGTGAATCCGAAAAATGCTTTAAGGGTCGAAAGCATTTTTTGGTTTTTTACCTGGTTGAATATGAAGATAGGGGGAAAATTGATGAGAAAGGCCACATTAGTTCTCGTCTGTCTAATGGTACTTGCTACCATGACTGCTTGCCAGCGTTCAGCTTCACAGTCCAAGGATCAAGTCTTGACATTGAACCTTGGTATTGCCGAGCCGGAAACTCTTGATCCGGCGAAATCAACTGGTGTTGCTGAATCAACCATCGAGTTGAACCTGCATGAAGGTTTAACCCGCCTAGACAAAGACGGTAACCCGACACCTGGTATTGCTGAGAATTGGGACATTTCAGAAGACGGCAAAACCTATACTTTCTATCTGCGCGATGCCGAATGGAATAATGGCGACCCCATTACTGCCCACGATTTTGAATGGTCCTGGAAGCGGGCCCTCGCTCCCGAAACCGCAGCAGAATATGCCTATCAGCTCTGGTATATCAAAAATGCCCAGGCTTACACCGAAGGCAATGCCACTGCTGATGAAGTGGGCGTAAAAGCCATCGATGATCATACCCTGCAAGTTGAATTGATTGCTCCGACCGGATACTTCTTGTCATTGTGCGCATTCCCGACCCTGCTTCCAGTCCATCGTGCGACTGTCGAAGCTAACCCGGATAGATGGTTCATGGATCCCGAAACCTATGTTTCAGCCGGCCCCTTCAAGATGACCGCCTGGGAGCACAACTCCAAGGTCGTCCTTGAGAAAAACGAGCGTTATTGGGATGCCAAGAGCGTCAAACTCGACAAAGTAGTCGTTACTCTGACGGATTCACAGATTACCGAGCTTTCCATGTTTGAAACCGGCGAGATTGATTTTGGCGACAACCCGCCACGCGCCGAACTCAACCGTCTGATTGATGAAGGTAAATTGTTTATTAGCCCGTACCTCGGCTCCTATTACTATATGTACAACGTCGATGTAAAACCGTTGAACGATGTACGTGTTCGTAAAGCCCTCTCCATGGCTATTGACCGCACCGTCATTACTGAGATCACCGGCGCTGGTGAACAGCCGGCCACTGCCTATGTCCCGGGTGGTATTCCGGACATCGAAGAAGGCACGGACTTCCGTGAAGCTGGCGGCAAATACATTGAGCCGACCGCCCAGATTGAAGAAGCCCAGAGACTCTTGGCCGAAGCTGGTTACCCGGATGGCAAGGGCTTCCCGGTTCTCTCGATCCTTTATAACACCAATGAAATGCATAAGACCATTGCCGAAGCAATTCAAGAAATGTGGAAAAAGAACCTTGGTATCGATATTACCCTGACCAACCAGGAGTGGGGTGTCTATCTTGAAAGCCGCAACACCGGCGACTATGATATCTCTCGCGCTGGCTGGATTGGCGACTACGTCGACCCGATGACCTTCCTTGATATGTGGGTTACCGGCGGCGGAAACAATGATACCAACTGGGGCAATCCGGAATATGACAGGTTGATCAACATTGCCATGAATTCCACAGATCAGGCTGAACGCGTTACTGCGATGCATGAGGCCGAAAACATCCTGATGGAAGAATTGCCGATTATTCCGATCTACTTCTACACCCGCCCGTACCTGATGAAACCGTGGGTGAAAGACATGGTCCGCCTTGTCACCGGTCACATCGATCTCAAACACACTTATATTGAAAAGCACTAAAAAACACACTCTGAGGTACGCGCCTCCGGGCGCGTACCTCTTATATTATTATCGCAACACCTGAGGAGATGAATCAATGGCGCGTTATTTGCTAAGACGCTTCATTTCCATGATTTTGGCAATTTGGGTGGTAGCGACACTAACCTTCTTTATTATGAAAGCCCTTCCAGGCGGTCCTTTTGCCAGAGAAAAGGCTATACCGCCCTCAATCCTCGCAAATATTGAAGCAAGCTATCACTTAAATGATCCGTTACTCAAACAGTATGCCGACTATATGGTGCGCCTGGTCAAATGGGATCTCGGCCCTTCCTTCAAGCAAAAAGGACGCACCGTCAATGAAATCATCAGCGATCACTTTCCCGTATCCGCACAATTAGGTCTATCTGCAGTTTTTCTTTCACTAATAGTCGGAATACCCGCCGGCATCATTTCGGCATTACGCCAAAACAAATGGCAGGATCAACTGGCCATGTTTTTATCTGTTGTAGGAGTATCAGTTCCTAGCTTTGTTATGGCTGCACTGCTGATGTATGTTTTTGCCCTAAAACTAGGCTGGCTTCCTTCAGCTATGTGGGGACAGTTCAAGCATATGATCTTGCCCACCATAGCTCTGGCAGGTTTCCCGATGGCGTTTGTCGCCAGATTAACCCGCTCGAGCATGCTTGAGGTAATGCAGCAGGATTATATCCGTACTGCAAAATCCAAAGGACTTAGTCAGCGAGTCATCATTTACCGGCACGCACTCAAGAACTCATTAATTCCCGTCATAACCTACCTTGGCCCCTTAGTTGCCGGAATTCTGACCGGTAGCTTTGTGGTCGAAAAAATGTTCGCCATCCCCGGGCTCGGACGTTACTTCGTCCAGAGCATTAACAACCGCGACTATACGGTGATCATGGGAATTACCTTTTTTGATTCATTACTTCTGGTTGGTCTGAACTTTTTGGTTGATCTTGCTTACACGCTGGTCGACCCGCGGATCCGCCTGATGGACGGGAGGAAGTGACGCACATGGAGACACCGGTCAATATTAACGATTTCACTCCGGTTGCCAAAGATCTCAAAATGGCACAGTCTATTGCCCGTCCAAGTACGACTTATTGGCAAGACGCCATGCGGCGTCTCAAGAAAAATCCGCTGGCAATGATTGGCCTGTTCGTGATCATCTTTATGGTTTTGACAGCTATTATCGGGCCATTTTTATGCAAATACAATTATTCTGATCAGGATTACACTAACCGGCTGGCATCGCCTTCCAAAGAGCATTGGTTTGGTACTGACTTCCTTGGCCGCGACCTCTTCGTAAGGGTGCTTTATGGCGCCAGAATCAGTCTGGCAATCGGATTTTTTGCCAGTTTAATCAACCTGACAATCGGTGTATTATATGGCAGTATCTCCGGATACTTCGGCGGACGCGTCGATAACATCATGATGCGTATTGTCGATGTCATTTACACCGTACCGCTGACGATGGTGGTAATTCTGCTGATGGTGCTATTCCAGCCCGGCTTAAAGAATATTTTGATTGCACTCGGTTTGGTTTACTGGATTGGTATGGCCCGTATCGTCAGAGGCCAGGTACTTGCTCTGAAAGAACAGGAGTATGTCTTGGCCGCCCGCATGGTCGGTGCCAAAAAGTGGCGTATTATGCTGAAGCATTTGATCCCCAACTCAATGGGCCCGATTATCGTCAATGTCACGCTCAATATCCCGCAGGCAATTTTCCAGGAAGCGTTTTTGAGCTTTATCGGTCTGGGAGTTGCTGCACCGATGGCTAGTTGGGGCGTTCTGGCTGACGAGGGTTCCCAGGCGATCCAATCGTATCCCCACTTACTGTTCTTCCCCGCGGCTGCCATTTGTATTACAATGCTCGCGTTTAACTTCCTGGGCGATGGCTTGCGTGATGCGCTTGATCCCAGGATGCGCCGCTAAGGAGGACTGCATATGACTAATTTACTTGAAGTTCGCAATTTACGTACCCATTTTCAAACCTATGCAGGTACCGTTCAGGCAGTCAACGGTGTCAGCTTTTCTGTAGCCCCTGGGGAAGCGCTGGGTATTGTAGGCGAATCAGGATGCGGCAAAAGCGTAACCGCCACGTCGATTATGCGTCTCTTGCCGCCAAATGGCAAAATTGTTGAAGGATCGATTGATTTCAATGGCCGGGATTTAGTCAAGCTTAGCGAGCATGAAATGCAGCAGGTCCGCGGCAATGAAATCAGCATGATCTTTCAGGATCCGATGACTTCTCTTAATCCGGTTCTCAAGATACGCACGCAAATCTCCGAATCATTGCAGCTGCATCAGCATATGACTAAAGCCCAGGCTGCGAAGCGGTCGGTTGAACTGCTTGAACTGGTTGGTATCCCTTCGCCTGCCATGCGCGTCAAGCAATACCCCCACGAGTTCAGTGGCGGTATGCGGCAGCGTGTCATGATTGCCATGGCTTTGTCTTGTAACCCCAAACTGTTGATCGCAGATGAACCGACAACCGCACTTGATGTTACCATTCAGGCTCAGATCATGGATCTGATGCGCGAACTGCGGCAGAAACTCAATACTGCCATTATTTTGATTACACATGACCTTGGTGTGGTGGCCGGCATGTGTACACGCATACAGGTAATGTATGCCGGACGTATTATTGAACGCGGATTACCAGATGATATCTACTATCACCCGAAACATCCCTATACCTGGGGATTGCTTAAATCAGTCCCGCGTCTGGATGCCAAGGAGCGCACCAAGTTGCACTCCATTCTGGGACAGCCGCCTGATCTGTTGGCACCTCCCGAAGGATGCGAATTCTGGCCCCGCTGTGACTATGCCATGCACATTTGCCAGCGTCAGAAACCGGAGCTTACTAAAGTTGCAGGCGAGCATGAGGCTGCTTGCTGGTTGTTGCATCCGGCTGCTGCGGCGCATCTGGCTGCGAAAGGAGGTCCTGCTAATGAAACGCTCGTTAAAGGCAGCTGATGCGATTAGTGCAGTAGTTCCAGAAAAGGCCACTGCCACTGAGCCGCTGGTACAAGTCATCGACTTGAAAAAGCACTTTGAAACTGAGAATGGCCTTCTTAAAGCAGTTGATGGTGTCAGCTTTCATATCGATCGCGGCGAAACGCTGGGTTTGGTTGGCGAAAGCGGCTGCGGCAAAACGACCGTCGGGCGTACCATTACACGCTTATATGAGCCCACTGCTGGCTCCATGATCTTTGACGGCACTGACGTTTTTAAGATCAGTGAATCCAATTTGGGACCTTTCCGCAGCAAAGTACAAATGATCTTCCAGGATCCCTATGCTTCTCTGAACCCCCGCATGACTGTGGGAGATATCATTGGCGAGCCGATTGACATTCACAAACTGGCCCATGGTCAGGGGCGCGCCAATCGGATTTACGAGCTGCTTGACCTGGTTGGATTGAATAAGGAACATGCCAATCGTTATCCGCATGAATTTTCCGGCGGACAGCGCCAAAGAGTCGGTGTAGCACGTGCACTGGCCGTGAATCCCAGCTTTATCATTTGTGACGAGCCGATTTCAGCTCTGGACGTATCGATTCAGGCACAGGTCGTCAACATGCTGGAGGATCTGCAGGAAAAGTTTGGTCTGACTTACCTGTTTATTGCCCATGACCTTTCAATGGTCAAGCATATTTCCAATCGCGTGGCTGTCATGTATTTGGGCAAAATCGTCGAAACTGCCTACTCGAATGAGCTCTATGACTACCCAATCCATCCGTACACTAAAGCGCTACTGTCAGCAATTCCGATTCCGGATCCGGTAGTCGAGCGCGAGCGTACGCGCATTATTCTGGAAGGCGACGTTCCGAGCCCGATTAATCCGCCTCGTGGCTGCCGCTTTAGCTCTCGTTGCAGCGAGGTAATGGATATTTGCCGTGAGGAAGAACCTGAGCTGAGAGACGTCGGCGGCAAACACCAGGTCGCTTGTCACAGAGCTTGGGCTTAAATCACAGAGCCTGGGCCGGGCCTAAATCCTCAAAGCCGCAATAGTGGTTATGTGATTATGTCGCCTTAGTTCTCAATCAATCAAAGAAGGCTGCCTTAGCTGGCAGCCTTCAGCTTTCTTTATCGCTCAGCATTTATCAAACATATTAGAAAACTGACGCACTATTCCTTCTGTAAACACATCCGCCATTGAAAGTGCCTGTCGTTCAATTTGATCAAAAAGCGCAATGTCTGTTTCAAACTCCCCGTTGATTCTGGCAACAGCTTCAGCCTCAGTGAGCCGCAGATGCTCGCGCCACATCTCGCCTAGTTCTTCTCGATCCCAAAATGGGTTAAGGCTGCTAAGAAAATTAACAATCTCATCCCCATTGGCATACCATCTGGCTCTGGCTGCCGCCGCCGCTTCAGAATTGCCGGCATTGGCAGCTTTGACCAACTCGGCGGCAATCACAAGGTGATCTGTAAACAGCATTGTCAGTCTCTCGGCCGCACTTGCGCCATAAAATACGCCAAACGCATCCGCTGATCCTTATGCTCCAAAGTCATCGATGTCGCTCCTTTGTGGACTTAGCGGACATAATATGTCCACATTATTTGTCCCCATAATATGTCCACATTGGAGCAAAAGTGCTATGCCGATCTGCCAGCGGTGCGTTACACTAACTTGGCCAATTCCATAAAGGCCATATGCTGTTTATCAGTGAGAAACTCCTGAGGATTGCTCTTCTGTTGCTCGGCCAATTCAGCCAGGAGTGCGTCTGCACTAACTCCATTCTGAACCTGCTCATACCATTCTGTAGCTGCTGCGCAATTGCCAACACGCCGATATTGCTCGGCGATCATATATTTCATCACAGCCTTCCTCATTGGTGAAAGTGCTGGGCTCTCCCCAGACGCCGTCTCTAAGGCTTTCTGAAAAAATTCTACCACCCGCATCCTGAATTGTGGCTCTTTTTTATGAAATAGATCTTTCGCACACCAGGCTGCCTTTAAATACTGAAGCCCGATCATTTGAGGTTCCACGCCTTCATATTCCATAATCCTGGCCAATAACTCGAAGCGTTCACCAGAGAAGCTCATCCAGGAATGGTCATTCCTGACGACCGGGAGAATGTGTTCAGCCAAAAATGCCCGCAGGCCGTCGTTTACCGGAGGCACTGACCTATCCACGAATCGAGCGATATTACCTGTCAAACCGCAAAATGGACAGGTATGCATCTCAAAATGAAGAGGTTTTACGCCGTCGCGGTAGCGTCTGAATTCTGTGGAAATGTGATCCATTTTCGTTGTCTCAGCAATATTCGCCTCCCCCTGCCCCGCAGGTCTCAACGCTTCGAAAGCTTCCGTAGGCCTTTGACTGCAAGAATATGTACTGAACTCATGATTACAGGACGGGCAAGTAATTCTGATCTTCTGAAGCTCCGCCACACAAATCGCCTTCCTCTACTACTCACTCACCTTTTTCTCCCTTGACCTATACTAATAATAGCAAATTAATCCGTCATTTTTGGTCGGAAACAAATGTTCGCTGATAATTTTACAACACTGTCTATTTATATTTACCCCTGTACCCTGAGCAGTTGAAAGTGTATACTGTAAATGGACGAGCTTTTTCTATTGATAATACACAAATGATGCCACAGTGATCGCGAGATTACTGACGCCTTTACTTAATAGCAAATCATCACGATCCTTTACGGAGGTAAAAGAAACGATGCTGCAATTTATTTTCGGCATAATCGGCGGTACCGCCCTGCTAATGTACGGTGTAGATTTAATGGGCGACAGTCTGGAGAAGATTTCCGGGCCGGTTATGAAAAAAGTGCTTGCTGCCCTAACTGGCCGTGTCTGGAAAGCGACTGTTGCTGGAGGAATTCTTACAGCACTTGTCCAGAGCAGTACGGCAATCACAGTCCTGACGGTTGGATTTGTAAACGCTGGTCTGATGAACTTGAAAAGCGCGGTTGGCGTAATATATGGCGCTAATATTGGAACTACAATCACCACTCAGATTATGGCGCGGTTTTACACTTTTAAGTTGACAGATATTGCCTTGCTGGTAATCGGCATCGGCTTTACCGTGCAATTCCTGGCAAAGCGCCGCCGTGCCAAAGATCTCGGTATGGCCTTGATGGGGTTTGGCTTTATGTTCCTAGGTCTAAAAATCCTGAACGAAGGCGTTCCGTTCATTAAAGATAATCCTTCCGTAAAATACTTTTTCGAGAATTATGCTAATAAGCCCATTATTGCGGTATTCTTGGGAATGTTTGCCACGATGCTGGTGCATTCATCCAGCGCCACCATTGGTATTTCTATGGCATTGGCTCAGGCTGGCTTGATCGACTTGAACGGAGCGATCGGTCTAATGCTAGGTGACAATATCGGTACTTGTATTACGGCTCAAATGGCCAGCATTGGCGCTAGTATTTCTGCAAAACGCACCGCCTGGGCCCATACGATCTATAATGTGATCGGCGTGCTAATGGCCTTGCCAATCTTTGCGCTCTTCCGCAACCTAATCCAACTGACTTCCACAGATATTAGCGAGCAGATTGCGCACTCCCATACCCTTTTCAATGTTCTTAGCGCCGTCATTTTCCTGCCGTTTACCGGTCTTTATGTGCGTTTTCTGGAATGGCTTGTACCTGACAGAGGCAAGACAAGGATTAGCGAACATGCCAAACATCTTGATCCGCTTTTTCTGGAAACACCTGTTGTTGCGATTGATGCGACGATCCGCGAAATCAAGGCTACAGCAGAAATTACACGCGGTATGATTCAAAAGGCTTTTGAGGGATTCTTTAATGAAGATCCCGAGATTCTGGATTCGGTCTCCAAGGATGAAGATCAGGTTAATATCTTGCAGGAGCAGGTTACGAAGTACTTGATTGACCTTTCCAAAAAGGATATTGGTGCTGCGATTTCTTCCAAGATTCCGGCATTGGTGCACAGTATCAACGACATCGAGCGCATTGGCGACCATGCCGAAAATCTTGTGGAACTTACACGCGAGAAGATCAACAAGCATTTAGTTTTCTCTGATCAAGGCATTGCCGAACTCAATGAACTACGAGAGGCAATTGACCAGATGTTTGCCGATACAATAGCGGCCCTGGAGCATACTGACCCGGAGAAAGCCGCTTTAATCATTCAACATGAAGTCTGTATAGACAACCTTACTGATGCCTTACGCGCCAGCCATATTGAACGCCTTGAGAGCGGGCTTTGTCTTTTGCAGTCCGGTGTGATATTCCTCGACATTGTCTCCAATCTGGAACGTGTGGCTGACCATATGAACAACATTGCTGAAGCCATTATCAATGATCTGAAATAAACTTGATTACGGAGCTGTCAAACAACCAGCGCTGGAAGTGATGTCATAGTCCGACCATGCGCTGGTTTTTTGATTATGCAATCAATCATTCCATTTTCCGCGTCATTCGGCCATGGGATCGAATTTGTGCAGCACCATTACGGTTACAAGCCCATAAACGACTGAGGCCAAAGAGTTGGCTACTGCTGAGTGAAAATCTATCCTGAGCACTCCCGGAACTTTAAACAGTACTGTAGTAGAATAGACTGCAAACCATACTGCCAAACCGGCAAAAATGCCCTTAATCCATAAATAATCCGTTTTAATGCTGGGCAGCAGGTATGCCAGAGCTATGCCAACTGTGGCTGAAAGCCCGAGGTGCCCCACTTCCGCAAAAATGTCTTGTATTAGTCCATCAGGCAATTGTCCCAAAATCATGACTCCGGAAATTTCGAAAAAATGCAGCTTGCCAAAGCCCAACACATCAATGAGCAGTAAGTTTAGTAACAGAGCCGCTACTCCTCCGCTTAAACCTGCTAATAATCCACGCATAAAACGATCTCGCATTATTGTAACGGCCATTGCCTAGCGCTCCTTTACTAACTCCTTTTATTCAGACGTTGCCAATTGCCACAAATCTATCAGTCATATAATCTGGAGTTAGTATAACCATGCGCTGTCGAAAAATAGCACTCGTGCTGAATCATTTGGATGTAATCAATCGCGGTACATGGGACTTGACCTTAGGGCACAGGCCTTAAGGCACAAGAGCAACCGCTCGCACCGGCGAGCCGTCCAGATCGTCGAGCGGCAAAGGCAATGCGATCAGCGTAAATTCGCGCGGCAGACAGTCTAAATTGATTAATCCTTCCAAAAGCACGACGCCAGCCCTTAGGAGCGGCTCGTGAGTGGCGCGCTGTAACCGGGAGTGCGGCGATGGCAGGTCCATGCCAACTAGCAGCGGGCGCTGATCCGCAATCCATTGCGCGGCCTCCGGGGTAAAAACAGGATGATCGGTAAAATAGACGGAGCTGCTCGCGCTGCCAGCCGCACTGGCCCCATTCGGCGGACTAGAAGCCTCCACCATCTCCGCCCAACCAGTTCTTATAATCACACGTGCCTTTGGCTGAAAAGCCCATTGATAATGCGCTAATACCTGTGGCGTTATTTCCTGCCCAGGCTGAAGGGCCAGTGGCCCCAAATCCACCAGCACTGCCGGGCCTACAAAAGCCTCCAAAGCCATATCAGCCGCTCCACAGCCATCCTTGATAAAGTGGCGCGGTGCATCTACATGCGTACCTGTATGAGTACTTAGGTGCAGCCGGGTGAGAAAATAGCCCTGATCCTCAAAGGTGGCTTCCGTCTCAAAATCTACTTCGGAATCCCCGGGGTAGACCGCGATTTGCGGATTGATAATCCTGGACAAATCAATGATGCGCATCATTCTTCTCCGCCACCCTTTTTGCAGCTGATTTCAACTGTGTCCGGAACATAATGATGATCAACGGTAATCACCGAGTTATATGTGGGGTTTAGCTGATAGACCATTGCGGTGATCTCGCTAACAATCTCTCCATCATCCCGATCCAAACCGTAGGGAATGACGACATCGAAAATCAGATTGGTGTGACTGACACCCCAGACCACTCTGAAATCATGCATGCTTAACTCGGGCGCAACCTCCGCAACGATCTTTTCCACCTGCTGGCGCAGCTCATTGGTCTTTTCATCATCGGTAACCACCGGATCCAGATGAATAACCATATGAATTCCCTGCTCTTTTAAGAAATCGCGCTCAATATTATCAATAATGTCATGGCTTTTCATGATATCTTGGGAAGCTGGTACTTCGCAATGTACGGAGGCAAAAAACTGCGACTCGCCATAGTTGTGTACCCGCAAGTCATGCAGTCCAATAATACCTTCGTAACTCAGTATTTTGCGGTAAATGCCGTCGACCATTTCTTTGGATGGTGCCATGCCAAGCAATGGATTAATTGTATCCCGGACCAGTTTTACGCCGGTATAAATGATAAACAATGCCACCAGGACACCCATATAGCCGTCCAGATTAAGACCGGTCAGCCTTGAAAGTACTGCGGTCGCCAGGACGGCCGATGTAGCCAAAATATCGCTGCGGCTGTCCGCTGCTGAAGCTAGTAGGGCTGTAGAATCAATGAGGCGGCCAATTTTACGATAGAACAGTGCCAGCCAGAACTTGATCATGATGGCTACAACCAGAATTGCCAGAGTAAGTAGCGTAAAGTGCGTTTCCCCGGGGGTTAGAATTTTCTCCACCGAGGTTTTCGTCAGCTGGAATCCCAAAAACAGCACCAGCAAAGAAACAATTAGTCCGGAGAGATATTCCATACGTGCATGCCCGAATGGATGCTGCTTGTCAGCTGGCTTGCCGGCGAGTTTGAAGCAAAACAGCATAATCAGAGATGATCCGGAATCTGACAGGTTGTTGATTGCATCGGCGATAATGGCGATGCTGTTGAAAACTAGTCCGGCGGCGATTTTAATGACAAAAAGCAGCAAATTGGCGACAATACCCACCGCTCCGGCGAATCTGCCATAGCGCTGGCGAACATGTGCTTCCGAAGCTTTCTGATAATCTTTTACAAACAGCCTTATCAAAAGATCAGTCATCCCAAAACCTGCCTTCGAATCTGCATCGCGATCATAATCCGACCACGATCACCGATCACAACTCATTAAACTATATTGTATCACAATCAAGGCAGTTTTTGCTGTATTCCGCTCAAATGGCCTGAAGGAAAATTGGCGTGGAGCTTGAAGGTATCTCTGAATCTGTTTTCAGGAGGTATCCTCATGAATTCTTCTGGTCTGGTTTATGCCTGCATAGCTCCGCATGGCAGCGAAATAATTCCGGCTCTGGCCGGTCCGTATTTGGATCAGTTTGCACAGACCCGCGAAGCAATGGAGGAACTTGGCCGCAGAATGGCTGCTCTTGCGCCAGACACGATTGTGGTAATAACCCCCCATGGTTTGCGACTCGATAATGCCATCAGTATTGTAACCACGGATTATACAAGCGGCGTTCTAGAGGAAAATGGCGGGAAAATCGAAGCCAAATTTGACTGCGATCGGCCATTGGCCGAAAGGATCTTGCAGGAAGCACGCAGCAGCGGTCTTCCAGTTGTGGGAGCTCTTTTTGGGGCATTAGAAGGTCCCGCCTCGAAGCTTGAACTGGATTGGGGCGCCTTGATCCCTTTATGGTTTATGGGAGCCCGCTGGGATCACAAGCCCAAAATCGTGTTAGTCGGACCGTGCCGCGCCATTCCGCTTACTGATCTTGTTACTTTGGGACAAATCATTGCCCGCATGGCTGAACAGAGCGGGCGCAAGGTCGCCTTGATAGCCAGTGCTGATCAAGCCCATGCCCATAGTGCGGAAGGACCTTATGGCTTCGATCCGGCGGCGGCATTATATGATGAGGCTATTCAGGGTATTATCCGCAGCGGGGATCTTGGACGCTTGCTGGATCTGGACCCCGAGCTCATCGAAGCCGCCAAACCGGATAGTTTATGGCAAATGCTTGTACTGCACGGCGCATCTATAGAAGTGCCGATGCAGGGGAAATTGCTGTCCTATCAGGTGCCTACATATTTTGGTATGCTGTGCGCTTCTTACGACGTACTGTGACGCTTTCGGGTCCTTACTCCAGGCTTTTCTCAAAAAACTCGTTAACCTCATTCATGAAATCGGCATCAAGCTCGGAAGTGAGTTGTTTATCGAGTTTTGCGTAATATTCGGCCCTGACATCGTCCGGAATTCTCTTTTTCCACTGCTCATATAGCTGCTTATATTCAGCGTTTTTCTCGTTAATATATGTTATGGCAGCAGTGGATCGGAAGAGATTGCTATGGCCGTTTTGATTTTCAGCGCTGCAGGTCTTATAGCTGACATTGGGATTGGTAATCCGATTACGGTGGGCAATGATCGCAGCACCATTATAGGATATGGTCTGATCTTCGGAACCATGGATGATCAAAACCGGCGTATCAGCCCTGTTAATGCCGTTGACTGCCGTAAGGTCAGCCGCGCTGCCGAAAAGCATCTTTTGGTAAGCCCATTCCACCGGATAAGCAATGTAAGCAAACAGACCCATTGATTTGCGTGCCTGTTCGAGCGCAATTTCGACCGGAGCATTGTACCCGGCAATACTTGCTACGGCATTGATCTGATGGTCAAAGTTTAATATAGCGGTAACAGCGTAGCCTCCCCAGCTATGACCATATAGCATTATTGGCAAGTCTTTTAGTGCATCATTGCTGGCCACATACTCCAAAGCGGCGTTCAGATCGATAACAGACTGAGGCAGTCCGCGCGTATTTTTGCCTTCACTGGCATGGCTGCCGGTGCAATCATAAGAAAATACGCGCCAGCCCTGTTTGACAAAATACATTGCTTCGGACAGATAACTCTCAGCGCCGCCACCTAATCCATGAGCAATCACAACCAACCCTTTGTTGTTTTTCGCGCCAAAGATGTATCCGGCCAGTGTGTTGGAACCGGAGGAGAACTTAACTTTAGTAATGTCCACTTTATCAGTCACATCGTCAAACCGAATATAACCCGAGTAATCTGGACGATCATGCCTGGGGAAGAATTTGTCATGCATATTTTTTACAAGGAAGAATGCCACGACTGAAAAAAATAACACAAATACCGCGATCCACAAGAGTATTTTTAAAGCACTCCTTTCTTTTTGAGTGACACTTGTTGTTTCCAATGCATTTTCCTTCTTTCTTGGCGTTACTCAGCCTAAATGATTTGACATTTGCCTTGCCCATTTTAAATATTTATAATAGTATAGTGTTAGTATTTGGCTTCTCCAGCAAAGATTTGACAGCCGCAGATTTTCGGCATAATCTGAGAAAGGAGGGTCATCTGTGTAAGCTTTCCAAATGCACCCTTGTCAGTTGGACTGAAAATGAAAGTTCTGTCTCCATAAAGTATCGCATGTCCAACCTGGGCAATAAGGACATCCCCACTTACACTGTCCACTTCGTGATCGAAACCACCGATGGCAAACTGACCGCCAGTCCGGAATTTAACGAAGTAATCGGCGAAGGTTCTGTAATCACGCGGACTTACATCTACACCAAGCCTTATGCTATGGATGTTACTAATGTCAGTATATCACACCATACGGCCACCTGGTCCCCATAAAAGTGATCCACCAAACAAACTGGACTGCCATTGGTCTAGGCGAATCGGTTCAGGCGAATGAGCGTATCCCTGTTGGGATACGCTTTTTGGAAGGAGCAAAAATAATGAAGAGAGTGTCGCTTTTAATTTTGGCCATAATTCTAGTTGCAGCCATGGGCCGTCTTGGTCGCCATCCAGAAAATGCGCATAAAACTCCGGCTTAAGTAGCCACCCGGCCAGATCATCGGAGACACTTAATACCTTTTCTTTGCCCTTGCCGCTACCAATATATTTTTCATGCAGGCGCGGATTCCCAACGTTATCTTCGATACTGGCGCGTGTCTCGACCCCGGCATTTTTAATATCGGCCCCGGCAAATAGGCTCAGGAAGGTATTGTACTTTCGACCCATTTGCACCAATGATCGCAAGGCCTGATAAAGGTCACGCATCTCGCCCAAGGTCATCTGCTCATATGGTTTGCGATACGCTTCAGCGAGCATTCCATTGCTCAGTGGTAGCTCGTGATACTCCTCCTTCATGCGCTTTGCGAAATCCGCCAGGCTTTCAACCACATCACCTGGTGCGATTTGAGGACCCGGGCCAAAGCCGAAGCGTGCAAGTAATGAATCAACTTGAAACACAAATTTCTTTGGCATATTCATCAGGCTGCGGCCATGTTTGGTGAGCGGCTGAATATACCGGAAAATCTTATCGACTTCTGCCTCATTACGCATAGCCTCCCGCGCCAAGGCGTGCGCCACCATACGTTGCTCGGCATACCGCTGTGCCTTGGACATGTCACCGCGCTGTTTTGCCAACGCTGCCTTAACCGCCACATCGCGCTCAGCCGCAAAGTAACGGGTGGCGTCGGTGGCCTCTCTGTAATTTGCACGGCTTCAAGATCTCGCGAGCTTTACGCCATGCTGCACGCTGCATTATATGAGCGCGCTGCAACGCAGTGCGCCGGTTGACTGCACTCGCACTCGCCTGTGCCTGCGAGACCATTTCTGTCAGAATGGCATTTTCTAGCGCGATCAACTCACTGCGAGCCTCATTATAGATGGCTGCTTGCGCAGCCGCCCTAATATTCTCAGGCAGTAGCTCGGAATGTAGTTCCTCCATACGCTGTTCCGCGCGTCGCTTTTGCTCTTCGCGGATGGTCTGGCCGTCAAGAATCTTATAAGCCAGTTCATCTCCGGACAGCCCGTAGTTTTCAGCAATTCGTTCAATCCGCTCGCGTATCTTTACACTTAGTTTGTCATGGCGATACATTGAGGCCAAGCTGCGCAAGTCAGTATCAGCACCCATAAAAGCAAGTAGTTCCTGCTGGGCGGCAAATAACGGTTCAGCTGCTATTTCCTCAGCAACATCATCCATAATTTGCTTCCATTCGTCCTTGTACTTTTCAGACGCCTCGGCTTTCATCTCGTTAATGCGTCGCGTTAGCAACTCTGCGGTCGCTTGATCGTGCGCCTTAGCGCGATATTCATCCAAGGCTGCCCACACTTCCGGAGCAACATCTGATTCATTAATCAATTGCTGATCAGCGGCTGTGGCGATTTCCGCCTTGCGAATCTCCTCATCAGTAGCGAACATGCGATCCATGACCGCACGTACTTCATCAGAAATGGGCGCATCTAGCTGTACCACCGACCGATAAACCTTGAACAGCCATTGCTTAAGTGCAGCAAATACTTTGCGTAATCCGCGTGACGGAGCTTTTCCTTCCATCAGATACTGCTCGAACCCCCGGGCAAATTTCTCCTGTTGCTCTACAGTCAAAGCCGTTTGATCTTCTTTGAAATCCAGCCAAGCGGACAAAGCTTTCCAATCATCCAGATAAGATTCATTGGCCTGTCCCGACCGGACATATTCAAGCATGTCGTTCAGCCACAGATGGGCTGACTCATGCAGAAATGTGGAAGGGTCTGCTGTCTGAAATAATGCAATGATGCTCTTGGACTGTTCGATATGAACTGCGCCCCGCGGGGTGTTTCCACCTTGCAGTAGGATATTCGGATTATTTGGATCAAAGGTTCCAGTGTTTCCCGTGGCGCTCTTCACTTGCGTCTCTTCGAACGGTATCCAGACTGTGTGTTCCTGATCGCTATACTTCCCGCCGACATCCTTAATGCCGTCATATCCTAATTCCTTAAGTGTCTCTGTCACCCAGTCCGGAATGCTAGTCCAAACGCGGGTCGTACCGCCTTTGATGTCATCGTGCAGTATCTGAATCCATTCATCGGGACTGCGGCTTTCCTTGTCCCACATATCGGCTCCGCCTTTACCTTCCTCAAACTCTACCGTTTCTGCACGCTGCTCCAGTGTTTGCACAACATTGTCTGGGATACTCGTGGTGTCGAGCGGGTTTTGGATTGACAGGTAAACCGGGTATACCCCCGGATAAGAGGCATTTGGCGGATCATAGATATAGTTTTTCAGACCCACCAAATCCAACACCTGGGCGAACTTCTCCTCCTGATTGTACAAAGTGCCGTCAATGAGCTAGGCCTTAACCAGTGCCGCCAATGCATTCCCCTCGGCCTCTTTAATTTGCCAAGTGTATCCGCCTGTGCCTGTTTTATACTCTGGCCCGGCGAGATAAATATCGCCGTCATCATTTTCTGTGACACGCGGAGCTAGTTCACTAATGCGACACCGCTCTTTCTCCGAAAGCAAATCCCACGCCTGCACCAGGTTGACGTTTTCCCTTTAATTTTGACCTGGTACCAGTTTTCATAGCTGGTGTCCTCGCGATTGAGAGACGTATCCTGCTTCCCAGTGGCATAGTTGATGGCAATTTCGGGATTGTCAGTGAAAAATGCCATCGGACCGGAGGTTGCCCGGTCTTTCCTAAAACGATCGCCAATGCGGTCGGGACGTTGCGTGCCGTGATAGACCACCAGAGGTTGCCCGTTTTCATCGACAACCTTACTGTCTCCAAACCAGTTTTTGAATGCTTGGGTTTGAGTTTGCGGTATACGGTGGAATAATGTTCCCGGCTTTGGTATAATATCTGTAGAGGTTTCTGCTCCTTCGGACTGAAAACGTGTAGGTCCGTTGGCAGTAGCGCCGGTTGAATCGTACACTTCACCGGTGGCATCAGAGACCTCTTTTGTGTTTTCCCATCCAGTCAAAAGCCACGTCTGAATCTCTCTATCTTTGTAAAGGGAAAGAACTGCCGTATATCCTTCGTGTTGAATCAAGACACGGCTGCCCTCGGTTGCCTCTTGTCTTTTCACGATTTCACCTTTGGCAATCGTTTTCACCATCGCCTTAGCTGTTGAATCGCCATGTTTGGCAATAATATGAGAAATGCCATAGCCACCCTTGAATTTCTTCCCTTTTCCCGGCATCCCCCAGTAGAAAGATATCCCACCAACCTCTGGACGGTACATGGCGTTTAAATAGTCGGTATGGGTTTCGATAACTTCGTTCATCGCCGCGGTGCCGCGCTCTATATTTTCCTCTACTGTTTGCGGAATGCGCGCCTCCTCACTACCTATCCCGCTCTGAAAGTACTCCTTCCCCGTAATTTCTATAGACTGCTCATCATAGATCGCAAAGTTTTTGACTTTGCCATACTCATAAGCATCCATCACATAGCTGTGACCGGGTATCCCGCCATCGCGCAGCGCCAAAGAGGCTTCTTTTGTTCCGCCCAAAACCTCTGCAAGAGCGAAATAAAACTCTTTGACGTTAATGTTGCCCAGAGAGTTCAGTTCAGGATATTTCTTGAGTATTTTTTCGATACCTTGTTGGACCTTGGCCGGCTGTTCGCCTAAGCTGACCTCCCAGTTCATCAGGTCCGCATCTTCCGCAATTTCGACCTGATAACCAATCGCCTTCTGCCCTTCTGTGGCGCGGTATTGTTCCAGCATTTGTCGGTAGTAATCTCTCAATGACTCTGAGGTGGTGAAGTTTAGACCCCACCCCTTCAAGCTCTGGCCGACTCCAGTGCCGATTTTCTCTAAAGTAAATCGGTCAAAGTCAGCTAGTGAGGCATGGAGTGCTTGCTGGTTCAAAGCCCCCTGCACGTCTAATTTGCCGCGGCGAATCTCTGGTCGATTGGCTCCCTGATACCATTCCTCGACTGTAATCCCCCGTCGAGAAGATTCTGTGACTGCGTGAGCTGCCCATAGCTTAGCAGCCTTATCAATATAGGCATTCCAACGGCGCTCGGTAAACTGCCCTTCTGGCCGACCAACCGCCTTCAGCTTGTTGCTGATATCGTCATACACCATTTGATATCCGGTTTGCATCTGGTCTGATTCGGCAACTAGTTCCTGTGCACGCTGCTGTTCCTGCTCCGCCAACTGCTCTATGCGTTGCTCCTCCATCTTGGCCTGAGCAAGCGTAAGGCCATCAGGACTGAAACGCACATGTTCTTCAAGTGCGCTATATGCCGGCGTCTTGGCAGTTTGCTGCAGCCAGGTTGCATACGACACCGCGATCGGCGTGCCGCTTTCTAACGCCTGCTGGAGTTCAGTATCGCTAATACCTAGTTCACGTGCCGCGATCTGCAGCACTTCCTGCGGTTGTTGCCCTTGCTCTTCGGCAGCCGACTGCAGCAACGTAACGAACGGCTCAGGATCTACATACACCGTTTCGATGGGACTGTCTTTGAGCACTTCAGTCATATGTTCGCGATAGCCTGTTGGCGTGCGATCGAGCAGCTGGGACTGCGCTGCAACTTGCCCGGTGGCGCGGTACGTTTGCGCGTGACGTTGAGCTTCTTGTACCCGTGCGACGTTTTGCAGAGTGCCGACTCCTAATCCGACTCCACCCATAATCGCGCCCCAAAAAGCACTTGATTGAACAGTCGGGATAATTACGCCCTTCGACTGTTGCCAGATTTCCCCGGCAGTGGCAGCGCGCGTTTCTGGCTTCGTGAACGACTGTCCGGAAATCGATTTTACGACATTAGCTGCTAATAACGGAGAACCTTCCTGGAGAACTTCCGTGGGCACTTCCGATACAACTGACATAAGGTATCGCTTTACTATCCCAAGAATAACGTCTTTACTAGCACCCTTTCCAGCCTGCTTTGCTATCTCAGTCAGCTGTTTTTCTCCAAACACAGATAGCAGGCTTTTGGCACCAGGAATGATTTTTAGGAGCATCGACAAGCTGACATACTCTAACCCGCCATTGATTAATCCGACGGCCAGCGCTCCTGATGCTGCTAATCGTGGATCAAGTAGATTACCATTGTCATCGCGTATTTGCGATAACTCATGATAAGCCGACCCTGCCTCCAGAATAACCATCGCTTTGGCAGCGCCGACTTTTCCGCCCAGCTTAGCACCGACTTTTGCGCCACCCACTACTGCGGCAGGAACCGTAACAACTTCCTCCGGAATTGCGACCTGCGGTCCGGCATTACCAGCCACGACTGCGGCTATACCGCTTCCGATTCCGCCGATTGCTCCGCCAATTGCTGCGCCCTCAGCACCATGTTTCGCCATGAACGCCCATTGCGCCGGCTGTTGCATAACGTTCAGCCAAAAACCTTGGTCAACTTCTGTAGATAATTGCGCGATTTCCTGCTCAATCGCATTAAGCTCGGCAGTGTGCGCTCGGCAAAGCGAATGATTGGGGGTTGATTCCCAGGAATCCAGCTTCTGGAGCGCAGACGCCGAAGGTTGAAACTAAAGAACCACGTATTTATAACGTCGAACAGTGTCTTGCCTTGTTTGACGCAGCAAAGTCAACGGGAAGATATAGCCTATACTGCGCGGCTGTGCTGGCCGGTATGCGCCGGAACGAATTACTCGGGCTGCCATGGACTGGAGGCGTAGATTTCCAGAATGACTTGATCACTGTCAAACGCCAGCTTGCTAAAAAACGACTTGGCAACAACACCTATAAGCCACCCAAAAGTGAGAAGGGCCTCCGCCGTCTCCCGATGGTCAAAATGTTACGCGAGGCCATGCTTGAACAGTGGGAAATTGAGCAAACTTATCGGGCAAGACCAGACTACACGAATAATGACCTGGTGTGGCATACGCCAAGTGGTGAACCTATCAACCCGCATAACCTAGATAGGCAATTTAAGCGCATAATAAAGCGCGCTGGCCTGCCTGACATCCGTTTCCATAATTTACGCCACAGCTGTGCAACGATGCTCTATGCACAGGGCGTAAGCCTAAAGACTATCCAGGCGATTCTTGGACATGCTCAAATCACCACCACCAATCGCTATGCGCATGAAAACGATGTCATTACTCGTTCCGCGCTTGATCTGGTTGGTTCCGCTTTTGAGGACGCAAAAAACAGCACCGAAAACGATGCTGTAAACGCTTGTGAATAAAGGATTCGTCTTATTGGTTGGTTTTTGGTTGGTTTTTCAACAAAAAAGGGTTTGCGCTAATTGCGCAAACCCTTGTCATTACTTGGTGGGTCATCGGCGATTCGAACGCCGGACACCCTGATTAAAAGTCAGGTGCTCTGCCAACTGAGCTAATGACCCGTAAATATTTGGCTGGGGCGGCTGGACTCGAACCAACGCATGCGGGAGTCAAAGTCCCGTGCCTTACCGACTTGGCTACGCCCCAGCAAAAATCTTCGCATGGAATTACCGGGAATATTGCCGGGGTCTGCGAGTTAGGCTGCGGTATCCCGAAATCCCGGAGTAACATGTTGGGGTGAGAGATGGGACTCGAACCCACGGCCTCCAGGGCCACAACCTGGCGCTCTAACCAACTGAGCTACTCCCACCATAAAAGTCTGGCGCGCCTGGCAGGAATCGAACCTGCGGCCGACGGATTAGAAGTCCGTTGCTCTATCCCCTGAGCTACAGGCGCAAATCCTATCCATTGCGACCGGCTCACCGGTTCCGCTTTGCTATTATACTACAACTCCTGCCACACGTCAAATATGAGTTCTTAGGAAGTCGCACAAATATCTGCCAGACGCCAAATTCGCCTAAATCTGCAAGTACCGTGCAAATGCATTAGCTGCATTTCGCAGTGCCTTGCATTAAAAACCGGCGGCATAGTTCCGCCGGATTAATTCTGGAGCGGGAAACGGGACTCGAACCCGCGACATTCAGCTTGGAAGGCTGACGCTCTACCACCTGAGCTATTCCCGCACAAATATCAAAGGCCTTAGGCCAAACATCGGCCTGTTATTATTGCCAAAGATCCAGCATAGGTCGCACAATTAAGAATACCACAACAGCGTATCTGTGTCAACCGGCAACCCATTCCAAAATGGCAGCTTGCCTCTTGGTCAATATGTCAATTTTTCCTAACATTGTCAATCTAATATGTTTTGGACATATTACATTATTAGTTTTCTGGAAGGACAAAAATTGTCTTTAAACGAATAAATTAAATAACCACGAGGGTTTAAGCGCATCTGGTAGACAATAAAATTGATCGGAGAAATTAACTATTGAAAGGAGCGACTTAGTTGCACGAGAATCTCAAGAAAGCTATCGTCAGTTGTTGCGAAGACATCGTAAACACGTATGAAACTCATGAGTATCTACCTACATATCTTCAAGTCTTGCTTTGCGGAGACCCGAGCTTTACGTTCCGTGATCAGTTGCTTTATTTCAAGTACCGCCCAGGACTGCGGAAAAAATTGATAGTCTCTTTTCTAATCAGGCCGTTTTTCTTATGGCAGCGTTTAACCGATCGTAACCTTTCCAGAAAGCTAAAGCTTACTAGCCCGATGTGCTCCTCGTTCCATACCTTTTTCAATGACATTTTTATTCTGGAGGCATTGCTGACGATCCTGTCCGATATGCCCGATCTGGTCAGCGATGATTTGTACAATCGCATCTACCGCACCAGTGCTTCCATTCTGCAAAAAATGATTGGAAACCTGGAAACCTTCCATACTGATGCTGGCGATGTCGAAATCATTAACTTCTTCCCTCCCAATGATCTGCGCATGGATCCATCATCGCTCTTCTATCGCCAGGTGAGTTCATGGAAGATTGACCCCGATACCGACTGTACCTATGGTAATTTGGTAGCCTTCGATTATTTCCTGAAATTAACCGAGGCCAATCCGGGCGGACGCATCAAGGAAATACCATATGAACTGGTTGAACGCATTAAAGGGGTGGTAAATAACCCGGCATTCCTTGACTTAATTTTGGAGTTTCAGGCATTACCGGGGTCACGCCATAAAGCGCGCATTACCATCAATGGTCTGGATCCTGAAAATGGCGGTATTATGACCTGGATTGGCACACGTGAAAATGATGTCGATCCTACTGTCAACATTAACGTGTTAACTTCTGTTCTCAGAAACCGGACGCGCTGGAATCTCTTTGAGCGCCAGGATTTCCTGAAATCTCTGCAACATACTCTAAACATGCTGGTTGGCTTGGTGCGCACCGGTATGCATGAAAAAGATCGTACCTTTTTGTATTATTTGCCGATCGTATTCTGCGTGAAATTCGCCCGCTTCTATCATGAGTATGATCAGTTAAGCGCTGCAGAGAAGAAAGCCTTTGATCCCAATGGACTAGTCGACGAAATGCGGGACCAAATTGAAAAGACGCTTCTCAAGTATGCTGCTTCGAAGCGCCTGAGCAAACTGGACTATGTCTACATTGCGGGAGCCTTAATGGAAATCAACTATCATGGTGATGCTCTGGCCAGTTTAATCGCGCATATGGGACCTGAGCCGCATATTGGCAAGCGGGATAAGCTGACTCACCAATATCAGTCCTATGAGTTCTTTAAAGGCAAGCCACCCTTTAAGTTCATCTATGGTTCTGAGGTTACATCTGCCGGCTTCGCCCTGCGCACTATGATTCGCATGGCGGAAAGCATCAAAGCAGGAACCCTCTGTTCAGAAGCAGTGGCGGCCTGTTCAGAGCTGTAAGAGTCGCGCATCCTCCTGCCCGTGACGCAAATTATGTTATGCAATTCAATATTTTTAAAAAGGCAAGAGAGGTCATTTTTGACCTCTCTTTTGTTAAGCCGCCAATGGAAAGTCAATCATACATCATATAGATACGCCCTTTTTCAGCACGCGGTAAATATTCTGATACATCTTACCCCATTGGCTAATCCATAGGCTTGGCCGCTTGGCGCATTAGGTGTTCCAAAGTCAGGAAAACATACAGCCTGAAAAAGGAAAGCGGTGCAGTCTTTCGGCTGCACCGCTTTCCTTTGGTAAATACTTCGTTATGGGCCCTCGCCCTCGGGCCCTCGCCATCGCCATTGTGCCGGGAATCTTTATTCTTCACGCCAAATTTGTTATGCGCTTTTGCCAGCCTTACGGCCTTTTGCTTTTGAGTCGCCAATCTCTTCAAACTCAGGATCGTTATAGATTTTTGATGTTTGAATGCTCTGGCTCAGAGCCTCCGAAATCTTGGTCAGTTCCATTGCTGAGCGGGTGACATACTCAACCGAAGCGGCGGTCTCTTCAGTAACGCCAGCCACCATGTTAGCTCCGGCCGCGTTCTTTTCTGCCACATTAGCCAATTCTTCCGAAGAACGCTGGATGTTAGCCAGAGAAGAGAACTGACTCTGAATCGATTCATTAATGGAACCCAGAGTGTCACTGGCTGCTTTGGCCTTTACAAGCAAGTCTTCGAAAATACCTGCCAGGCCACTGCCCAGTTCCGCCCCCCTGCTCGCTTCCTCATGGGAGGATGCAAAGACAGCAATAGTCGCATCGATTTTTTCTTTGATCTTGAACAATGACCCCGTAATTTTCCCAAGCATCTCATGGGAGTTGCGGGACATTTTGCTGATTTCATTGGCAATTACGGAGAATCCCTGTCCGTTACTGCCAGTACGAGAAGCCTCAATAGTGGCATTCAGTGCAAACATGTTAATCTGTTTGGCGATTTCATCCAAAGCCTTATTCGAAGACTCAATTTGCCCTGAATAAGCTGCCAGTTCCTGAACTGTGGTTTCCGCCTGAGTAATGGCATTGGCGACCTTATTCATCACATCAATGATCGTGCGGACAGCTTCGGTTCCACGTGTTGCCGCCTTCCGCATCTCAGCCGCAACTTCCTGTGAACTTTGTGCAGAACTGGCAACTTCCTGCGAAACAACTGCATAGCTGGCAATAATCTCAGCTGTCTGCCGCGCATGCGCTCCTGTTAGCTCTGCGCCTTTCGCCATTTCGGAGGTGGTGTTGGAAATTTCCTCAATGGCTGCACTTGTTTCTTCAGCATTCGCCAGCAATTCTTCACCGGCTGCTGCTAAGTTACTTGACGTATCAGCAATTTGACCTACCAGATTCCGCAAATATTCATTGACGGAAAGAAGCCGGCCTTGCTGTACGGCAATTTTCCTGACCAAATTGCGTGCCAGCCGGATAAAGCAATATACCCCGGCAACTGCCAGCGAAAAAGCAATGAATCGTGCAGTAAACACGCCTACAGTGGAAACGGTCGGTATTAACTGCGGATGCGCAATTACCAAAAATACGTTTCCCGCTATGCATAATACTGCTGAAAATATGGCTAATGCGGGATCCAAGTAGAGAGCTGTAACAACTACTGCATAATAGTAAAATGCAAAAGATTCATTTAACTGTGGCAGCAAATAACATAATATAGTAACAAAAAGCACTGAAGAGGCAACTAAAATATACTTCAACTCATGCGATAGTATCTTGCGTCTCAAGAAAAATGTGGGTAATCCGTATAAAATAATCCCGGCCAACGCCGCACCGATTATCTGGTTGTAAGTAAGCAAGTCTGACATCCCGGCAATTCTTATGCCCAATAACCCCAAAACTCCTGCAATGACTCCGCCCCAACTGACTTTTAAAAGCATACCATGGACCCTGGACTCATTTTCTGCAAAAATTTGCTTTTCCATTTTTACCTCCTTATGATCCTAGCGCACTAGATTTTACATCCCTATAATCCCTGATAATAATTCGGGAGTAAGATCTCCCGTTTTTATATCGGTATTGTTCGACGTTTTCTTTAGTAAAAAAAGGCATTTACGCCTTTTTTACAGTTTTTTTCACTATATTCTCCTAAATTTCGCATAGTCTTCTCACATAACGGATGCTTTATCTGGTGCGGGGGTTTTTCCCGGACCTATTCTCCGGTATTTGTCATAGCGTTCTGTCAGCAAATCCTGCGGATCCTTGGCACATAGCTCCTGTAAATAAGAGGCAAAAATGCGTCTTAGACGCAAAGCCACCTCTTTCTTGCGGCGGTGTGCACCTTCGCGTTCTTCAACAATCCTGTCAATTACATTGAGCTCCAGTAAGTCCTGGGCAGTCAATTTCATGACACCGGCAGCTTCCGCTGCCCGGCTGGCATCTTTCCAAAGAATAGAGGCAAAGCCTTCCGGAGAGATCACTGAATAGACCGCGTGCTTCAGCATAAGTACACGATCAGCAACGCCAAGCGCCAAAGCTCCCCCGGAACCGCCTTCTCCAATAATTACAGAGATGATCGGGACTGCTAAGGTTGACATCTCCATCAGGTTTTCAGCGATGGCCTGCCCTTGCCCGCGCTCTTCCGAACCGATCCCGCAATAAGCGCCTGGTGTATCAATAAAGCATATTATCGGCCGTCCGAACTTTTCGGCCTGTTTCATTAAGCGTAAAGCCTTCCGGTAGCCTTCCGGATGAGGCATTCCGAAATTGCGTCGCAGGCGCTCATTCAGGTCGCGCCCTTTCTGATGCCCAATAACGGTCACAGACCGATTCCCAAGAAGGGCCAACCCGCCTACAATCGCAGAATCGTCCTTAAAACGGCGGTCTCCATGCAGCTCGACAAAATCATCAAAGATCAGACTAATGTAATCCAGAGTGGTCGGCCGTTCTTTGTGGCGTGCGAGTTGTACTTTTTGCCATGGACTCAGATTTTGGTAGATCTCTTTTTCCTGTCTGGCAATGGCTTCTTCGAGCTGAGTAATAGCTTCTTCCAGATTCAAAGACGAACTATCCGCCAATTCCCGCAAGTCAGCCAGTTTGGACTTCATTTCCCGCAATTTGAACTCAATATCGATGGTCATCGACATTCCCCTTTAGAAATTCCTTCATGTTTTCTTGGTTTCAACGCGGTTGTCACGGCTGGCACCGCTGTCGCAGCTATTGCGGCCACAGCAGCTGTGAAACTTCAACAATTTGGCTAGAAACTCGCGCAGTTCAGTGCGTGCCACAATATGGTCCACAAACCCCTGTTCGAGTAAGAATTCAGCCCGCTGAAATCCTTCCGGCAATTTTTGCTTGATAGTCTGTTCAATCACGCGCGGCCCGGCAAAGCCAATCAGGGCACCGGGTTCGGCCAGAATAATATCGCCAAGCATTGCAAAACTGGCTGTAACTCCGCCGGTCGTCGGATCCGTCAATACCGGAATGTATAGCAATCCGGCGCGGCTATGCCTGGCCAGTGCCGCTGAAGTCTTTGCCATCTGCATTAGGGAGATAATGCCTTCCTGCATCCGTGCCCCGCCACTGGCTGTTACAATAACAACCGGCAACTTTCTCTCTGTAGCCGTCTCCACTAACTTTGTCAGCTTTTCTCCGACCACTTCACCCATGCTCCCCATCATAAAGCCCGGCTCCATGACTCCCAGTGCCAGCTGATGATCATGAATCAAGGCCAGACCGGTAACAACTCCTTCCGGCTCGCTGCACTTTTCTGCCAGATCAGACAGTTTGGCAGCATATCCGGGAAACTGCAAAGGATCCGAAGACAAGAGATCAGCATCCAGTTCAGTGAAGCTATCTGGATCAACCAGGGTGTTAATACGCTCTCTGGCTCCCAGACGGAAATGGTGGTGACAGTTGGGACAAACATTACTGGCTGCTTCGAGTTCGATAATATAGTGGGCCCGCAAACACCCGGGACACTTAACAAATAAGCCGTCCGGAATTTCGGGTTTCTTCGTTTCCAAATCAGGCTTGTTGACCGGTTCCATTGGCAATACCGTATATTTCGTTTTGGGTAACAGATTCGCTATCATGAGCGCTTAATCACCTCATTCAACGCGGCCAATGGTTTTCAATAAAGTGTGTGTTGACATTGCCATCCGCAAAATCCCGATTGTTCAGGATCGCCTTTTGGAAAGTCACATTTGTGGTAATGCCTTCAATCCAGAATTCTGCAAGAGCCATTTTCATTTTTTCGATAGCCTCGCGCCGGTTGCGTCCGTGTACGATCAGTTTGGCGATCATGGAGTCATAATACGGGGGTATATTATATCCTGGATAAATAGCGCTATCTATGCGCACGCCCGGTCCTCCCGGAAAAAGATAGCTTTCGATTTTCCCGGCGGAAGGGCGGAATCCTTGCGTAGGGTCTTCCGCATTAATACGACATTCAATAGCATGACCGATGAACTTAATATCCTTCTGACGCCATGGCAGCGTCTCCCCATTGGCAATTCTAATCTGGGCCTGCACCAGGTCCAGTCCTGTGATCATTTCCGTTACCGGGTGCTCAACCTGAATTCTGGTGTTCATTTCAATAAAATAAAAGTGCTGATCTTCATCAAGCAAAAATTCTACTGTTCCTGCATTCTGATAATTGACCGCCCTGGCAACTTGAGTCGCCGCCTCTCCCATTTTGCGCCGTAAGGCATCCGACAGCACATACGAAGGTGCCTCTTCAAGTACTTTTTGATTTCTGCGCTGTAAAGAGCAGTCTCTTTCACCCAGGTGCACAATATTACCGTAATGATCAGCCATGATCTGAAACTCAATATGCCGGGGGTTCTGAATCAGTTTTTCGAGATAGACTCCTTCTTCATTAAAAGCCGCTTTAGCCTCCATCTTTGCTGTTTGGAAGGCCTGCTCCAGCTCCGCGGCACTATGCGCGATTCTCATCCCGCGGCCTCCGCCGCCGGCAGTGGCTTTGATCAATATTGGATAGCCGATGGCAGCCGCTTCTTTGCGCGCCTCCTCCAGGCTGCGCAGCAGACCCTTGGATCCCGGCACCACCGGAACCCCGGCCTCTTCAGCCGTACTTCTGGCTAAGGCCTTATCCCCCATTCGCTCGATCTGCTCCGGCGTTGGCCCGATAAAGGTGAGTCCGCACTCTCCGCACATTCTGGCAAAGGACGCATTCTCCGCCAAAAACCCGAATCCCGGATGAATCGCTTCCGCCCCTGTCAATAGCGCAGCGCTGATGATATTGACCATATTGAGATAACTGCCCTTGGACGGACCGGGCCCGATACAGACGCCGTAATCGGCAAGGTGCGCATGCAGAGAATGTTGATCGGCTTCCGAGTAGACAGCCACCGTTTCAATGCCCATTTCCCGCGCAGCGCGAATAATGCGGACCGCGATTTCGCCCCTGTTGGCAACTAGTATTCTTTTAAACATATCCACTATTCCTTATGCTGACCAGAGTTTGGCGTTGCGTCAGAAGGCGCTGCGTCAGAAGGCGCTGCTCCAGAAGGCGCTGCTCCGATCGCAAATACGAGTTCCGCTTCAGCAACTTTTTCATTATCGACAAAGGCTTCCGCTTTTCCGATCCCCATTGGGCCGCGCCTTTGGACAATCTCTGTAATTAAAGTAAGGCGATCCCCGGGCACTACTTTTTTTCTGAACCTGGCACGGTTAATACCGCCAAAATAGGCAATACGGCCACGAAACTCTTCCATGGAAAGCAACGCCACCGCGCCAACCTGAGCCAGCGCTTCAATTAAAAGAACTCCTGGCATGACAGGCTCTTCTGGAAAATGCCCGCGGAAGTAGTCCTCGTTGATGGTTACGTTCTTGATTCCCACCGCTCTTTGCCCGGGTTCGAGTTCGATAATGCGATCTACCAGCAAAAAGGGCGGCCGATGCGGCAAAATACTTTTAATCGCATTAATATCCAGTTCCACGGCGTAAATCACCTCTTTATTGCTTACACTACTCATCACTTGCACTTAACCTTAAACAACGGCTGACCATATTCAGCCATTTCTTCATTTTTGATCAGGACCTCAACAATTGTGCCTTCAACCTCAGCCTGCACTTCATTCATCAGTTTCATCGCCTCAATGATGCACAGAACTTGTCCGATGCTTATCCGGTCGCCCACTTTGACGAAAGGTGGCGCCCCAGGTTGGGGTGCTTCATAGAACACCCCTACCATAGGCGATTTAACCAGGCAAATTCCTTCCTCTTCTATTGCCTCTGCTTGTGCCGGCGGCAAGGCCGATGTTGATGTCGATGCCGTGACTGGCACCGCCGAGAAAGGTGCCGCCGAAGCTGCTGACAAGTTGGCCGAAGCTGCGCCTACTGCGCCGGGCACGTCTGGCACGCCTGGCAAACCTGGCACCGCTGGCACAATTGGCACGCCTTGCACAGCTGGCATTCCTGGCACAGCTGACAAGGCGAGCGGTGTGGTTGCAGCCGACGCAATCACTGACGCAGAATCCCGGGCTCCTTCTGTTGGCAGCGCCGTATCTTTTCTGAGACTGAGCTTAAGGCCATCCTGCTCCATTTCGAATTGGGTGATCGCCGAGCGATTCACGACCTCAATCAGCTCTTTCAGTTCCTTAAGATTCATTTTTTCAGCGCCCTTCATAGTGTTTAAAAACGAGGGTCACATTGTGTCCGCCAAAACCGAGAGAATTGCTGATCCCATAAGAGAGCGCCATTTTGCGACCCACGTTTGGCACATAATCCAAATCACATTCCGGATCCGAAACGCCGTATTTGGTTGTAGGCGGAACAAATCCTTCTTGCAGGGCTTTGGCCAACACGATTGCTTCCACAGCCCCGGCTGCGCCAAGTAAATGCCCGTGCATCGATTTGGTGGAGCTGATCGCCAGCTTGTAGGCGTGTTCTCCAAAAGCCCGTTTCAGCGCCATCGTCTCATACTTGTCATTGAGCTCGGTACCTGTACCGTGAGCATTGACATAACCTACCTTGCTGCCGTCAATACCAGCGTTAGCGAGCGCTTCAGTGATCGCACGTGCAGCGCCTTCACCATCTGGTGAAGGACTGGTGATATGATAAGCATCTGTCGAAGTACCGTATCCCGCCACTTCAGCGTAAATGCGGGCACCGCGCTTCAGTGCCTGTTCATGCTCTTCCAAAATTAAAATTCCAGCGCCTTCGCCCATGACAAATCCACTACGCCGCAAATCAAACGGCCGGGGCGCTTCTTTCGGATTGTTCGCGGTGGAAAGGGCTTGCATTGCAGCAAATCCCGCCACCGATAAAGGCGTAATCGCGGCCTCGCTTCCACCGGCAATCATGACATCCGCATGGCCATCCTGAATAAGGCGGGCGGCATCAGCAATACTATGGCCGCCGGAGGCACAGGCCGTAACGACCGCCGTACTGGGACCTTTGGCATTGAACATAATTGAAACATTGCCAGCCGCCATGTTCCCGATCATCATCGGAATAAAAAACGGACTGACGCGGTCAGGACCCATCTCCAGAAAGCGCACATGCTGTTCCTCGAATGTCTCCATCCCGCCAATTCCCGAACTGATAGCTGTACCTGTCCGCTCCGGGCAGGGAAAGCCTTTGCTGAATCCGGCGTCTTCAATGGCCATGGCAGTCGCAGCCACCGCAAATTGCGTAAACCGATCCATGCGCCGCCTTTCTTTACGATCAATGAAATTTTCCGCCTCAAAATCCTTAACCTCAGCAGCCAGTTTGGCTTTACTATTAGAAATATCAAATCTGGTAATCAGGGCAATACCATTTTCACCTTTGCATAAACCATTCCAGAACTTATCTGCTCCGGTGCCAAGAGGCGTGATCGCTCCCAAACCGGTAATAACTACCCGTCTTTTCATATTAGCACCGTCCTTACATTACCATTCCGCCGTCGATATGAATCACCTGACCGGTGATATAGCGGCTGTCTTCGGAAGCAAGGAATGCGACCAAATTGGCCACATCTTCTGGTTTGCCAAGCTGCTGCAAAGGAATCATCCCGAGAATGCTCTCTTTGACCTTATCCGGCAGCACTGCCGTCATATCTGTCTGAATATAGCCTGGTGCCACGGCGTTGACAGTGATACCGCGGCTTCCCAGTTCTTTGGCAAGCGATTTGGTCAGACCAATGATGCCCGCCTTACTGGCAGCATAGTTGGCTTGTCCGGGACTGCCTGCCACTCCATTTACGGAAGAAATACTGATTATTCTGCCACTACGCTGGCGAATCATAATCTTGGCAGCCTCTCTGCTACACAAAAAAGTCCCTTCCAAATTGACCCGCAACACGCTCTGAAAGTCCTCGGTTTTCATGCGGATAATCAATTGATCGCGCGTGATACCAGCATTGTTGACAAGAATATCGAGTGTGCCGCATTGCGTGGCAATTTGCTGAAACATGGCCGCCACTTGCTCTTCGTTCGTTACGTCCGCCATAAGGGAAATAGCTTTGCCCCCCTGAGCTTCGATTTCTGCCACCGTACTCCGGGCGGCATCCTCCATACCTGGCAAATAATTAATGATCACAGTGGCCCCGTCACGCGCCAGGCGTAGTGCAATTGCCTTTCCAATACCACGGGATGACCCCGTAATCAGTGCGTTTTTACCATTCAGGGTCGCGTTCGCTGTTACGTTGATAGTCACGTTCATGCAAACCTCCTCGCCAGCTGACTCAGAGAACTCATGTCTTCAAAATTAAAAACTTCTGCCTCCGGAACAACCTTTTTCACGAATCCGCTCAACACTTTTCCGGGACCAACTTCAATAAAAGTGCGCACTCCCTGCGCTGCCATTTCAAGCAAGGTATCTTCCCAAAGTACCGGGGATACCACTTGCCGAGTCAACAATTCCCGGACAGCATTCGGACTATCAATCGGTCGGGCTGTAACATTGGAGTAAACCGTTTTCTGGAGCGGCTTGATACTGACCGCCTCCAGTTCGGCGCGCAATCGGACTGCAGCTGGTTTCAGCATGCTGCAATGAAAGGGAGCTGACACATTCAGAGGCACAATGCGTTTGGCCCCTTTATCCTTGGCGATTCGACAGGCCTGTTCAACGGCAGCAACTTCACCGGAAATGACGATTTGACCCGGGCAATTGAAATTGGCTGCTTCCACGATGCCAGCCTTGGAAGCCTCTTCAACAGCTTCCATCACTTTCGCGCGCTCCAAGCCAAGGATTGTTGCCATAGTTCCAACACCGGGCGGCACCGCTTCCTGCATATATTTGCCGCGCTTACTAACCAGCCTGATGGCTTCAGCAGGCGTTAACGCGCCACTGAACGCCAGTGCACTGTATTCACCAAGGCTCAGGCCAGCTGCCATTGCGGCATCCATACCGTACTCCTGCAGCACAGCCAATATGGCCAGACTGGTCGTGACAATCGCCGGCTGAGTATATTCAGTCATATTAAGGCGATCATTATCAGTAAAACAGATTTCTGCGATATCATAGCCAAGGGTTTCAGACGCAAGTTTGAATACAGAGGCGGCAGCGGGGAATTGTGCATAAAGCTCTTTTCCCATGCCGCTATATTGCGCGCCTTGACCTGAAAACAAAAATGCCGTTTTTGTCTGCATCATTATTCCTCCGGTGTGATGCCCGATACTGCGCCCGGCATCGCGGGCATTGCGGGCAAATTATCTGCCATTTTGCGCAGCAACTGGGCAGCTTCGGAAAACAGACTGGCGACAATTTCATGGCAAGTCTGCTCCTGTCGAACCAGCCCGGCTATTTGTCCAGCCATCACAGAGCCGTTGTCAATATCTCCGTCTTTGGCCGCCAGCGCCAGTTTGCCAGCGCCCAAAGCCTCCAGAACTTCTGCTGGTGCACATTCAGCCTCAAGCTTCTGAAACTCGCGGGTCAGCTTGTTCTTGATTACGCGCACCGGATGTCCTGTCGACCGCCCGGTGGCCACCGTGTCAGTATCTTTGGCCTGCAGGATGCGCTGCTTGTAGTTCGGATGCACTGTGCATTCTTTTGCCACCAGGAATCTGGTTCCGACTTGAACGCCTTCCGCTCCCAGGCAAAAGGCAGCAGCTACACCGCGGCCATCACCAATTCCGCCGGCGGCAATGACCGGCACAGAAACCGCCTCAACCACCTGGGGAACCAGTGCCATGGTGGTTAATTCTCCAATATGGCCTCCGGATTCACACCCTTCGGCAATAACAGCGTCAGCGCCATTCTGCTCCAGGCGCCTGGCTAGCGCCACGGATGGCACCACCGGTACCACGCGAATGCCTGCTTCCTTGAATTGCTTCATATATTTGCCGGGATTACCAGCACCGGTAGTAACCACCGGAACTTTCTCCCGGCACACCACGTCGACGATCGAGTCAACGTATGGGCTGAGCAGCATGATATTTACACCAAAAGGCTCTTTGGTGGCCGCTTTCGTTTTGGCAATCTGATCGGCCAGCCAATCTGCCGGAGCGTTTCCGGCAGCAATAATCCCCAAGCCTCCGGCGTTGGATACGGCAGCCGCCAGTGAATGATCAGCAATCCAGGCCATTCCGCCCTGAAATATGGGGTACTTGATACCAAGCATTTCTATTAGTCTCGATCGCAACTTTTTCACCTACTTCGATAACACGTCGCTTTCGTTTCATGATTTACTGTTTTTATCCGAAATACCTGCCGGAAGGCAATTTACTTTTTGGCCTCGATAAATTTGACGGCATCTCCGACGGTTTGAATATTTTCGGCATCTTCATCTGCGATTTGGATTCCAAGTTTCTCTTCAAAGGCCATCACTAGTTCCACCATATCCAGTGAATCGGCACCCAAATCTTCGATAAAGCGGCTTTCCATAGTAACCTGGTTCTTATCGACACTAAGCTGTTCGGCTACGATATCACGAACTTGTTCAAACATTTGCATATCTCCTTTTTCAAATTATCAGACTACCCACTGCAGCAAATTGGCTCCCCAGGTAAGGCCGCCACCAAATCCAACGGTGATCAGCTTCATACCTTTCTGCAGCATCCCTTTGCTGTTCATCTCGTCAAGAGCAATCGGAATGCTGGCAGCGGAAGTATTGCCATATTTGTGCAGATTGGTGTAGAACTTTTCCCGTGGCAGCTTCATTTTATTGGCCACTAGTTCAATAATCCGGTCATTGGCCTGATGCGGGACAAAATAGTCAATCTCCTCCAGGCCAAGGCCCGTCCCCTCCAAAACCTGCATGATGCTGTCATTCATAGCATTGACCGCAAACTTAAACACCTCACCTCCATCCATGATGATATGATGCGCCATTTCGGCACTCTGAAATGCAGGATTATTGATCGCCACGCCTTCGATTACCAGGACATCGCCCCGGGAACCGTCCGAACCGGTAATATGATTCAAAATGCCATTCATTTTGCCAGGTTCAATCACAACTGCTCCGGCCCCGTCCCCGAATAGCACGCAAGTATTGCGATCTTTCCAGTTAGTGACTTTCGTCAGTGATTCAGCGCCAATGACCAAAGCTTTCTGGTATGAGCCGGAGCCCATCAGACGGTGCGCGGTCATCAATGAGAAGATGAAGCCGCTGCATCCAGCCCATAAGTCGAGACAAGTGGCGTTTTTAAGTCCCAGCTTTTTTTGCACAAGGCAGGAGACTGTTGGAGTGAATCGGTCCGGCGTGACTGTAGCCACCACGACCAAATCGACTTCCTCCGGTTTTACTCCGGCAGTCGCCAGGGCCTGTGCAGCAGCGGCGGCAGCCAAGTCCGAGGTTGCTTCTCCGGTAACAATGTGCCTTTCCTTGATCCCGGTGCGCGTGGAAATCCATTCATCTGAAGTATCCACGATCCGGCATAAATCATCGTTCGTGAGTACTTTTTCAGGAATATAACTTCCGGTTCCAGTAATTGCGATTGGAATCATACAACGTCCTCCTTGAGGGATTGGCTGACTAGGCCGTGTTGTTGTTTTTGATGCTGTCTTACCCTGATGTTGGTATTAGTGTTTGGTAACTTTAGTTTGATTATAAAACTATTTGATTATAAAGGTATCATCGCCAAAATGCAGGCCTGTGTCTGACAAGGCCTTCTGTCTCATTCAATGACTAATTTTGTTAATCAAATAATTTGATATTCAAAGTCTAAACCATGCCGCCCATTTTGTCAACCCGATTTTGCCTTATTGCACTTCTCCTTGGTGAACTGCTTCTATGACCCTATCGCCAAACTTCTTTTCGTCCACTTTGTTAAAAAACTGATATAACTTCTGCATCGCTTTGATCAAAGTAATTTCCTCTTCCTCAGGCAGATCATTGAGAATACTATGCACCATTTCCCTGTGAAAGCGCTCGTGAATGCGATACGGAAGTTTCCCGGCCTCGGTCAGCTGTACCAGTACTACACGGCGATCCGATTCAGGTCTGATTCTGGTGACGTATCCCTTCTTTACCAGACGGTTAATCGCGGTCGTCAGTGTTCCCAAAGTAACCCGCAATTGAGCCGCAATCTCTGACATAGATTTGGGTTCGTCCATCCCGACCGCCTCAAGAACATGAATCTCCGTGATTGTCAGGCCGAACGTCTGGGCACGCTCAATGGCGTTTTGCTCGATCGCCAAAATCCTGTTGAACAGCTTAACCAAAATATCGTTGAGAACTTGTGTGCTGTTAGACAATTCCGTGCCCTCCTGCAATAGTATTTAGAATGAGTCGTTTTCAAATACGGTTCAAATACGGTTTGTTATTCAAAATATATTTTATGCAAAACGTTATGTCAAGAGTTCCGGCAAAGATTTGCCGGGACTTTTGACTGTTCCATTTCTGCCTGAACTTGAATAATTTGCATTGCATACTGTTTGTAGAGGAGGGAATGATTTGAGCGGCGATTTCCGTCAATTTTGCCCGGGAGGTACAATATACCAGATTAGGCCGGGCGATACGCTTTTCTTCCTGGCGCGCCGTTTTGGTACCACGGTACAGGCAATCTTAGCAGCCAATCCGGGGCTTGATCCCAACAACCTGCAAGTTGGCAGGAATATTTGCATCCCGGTAGCCGGTCCAACCACTACCCCGACCACCGGCCCGTGTGCTGGATTTTTATACACAATTCAGGCTGGTGACACTTACTTTAGTCTGGCACAGCGCTTTAACACTACTGTAGAAGCCATCACGGCCGCCAATCCGGGAGTAAACCCGAACAACCTGCAAATTGGACAGCGTATTTGCATTCCGGTAGCGCCAACCACCACGCCGACTGCCGGCCCGTGCCCGGGTGGATTTATCTATACCATTCAGGCTGGTGACACTTACTTTAGTCTGGCGCAGCGCTTTAACACAACGGTGCAGGCCTTGATCAACGCTAATCCGGGTGTCGATCCTAACCGTCTGCAGATTGGACAGCGCATCTGTATTCCGGTACCACCGACTACTACGCCAACTACGACACCCACTACGACGCCAACTGTTGGCCCGTGCCCGGGTCAGACCTATACCGTCATGGCTGGTGACACATTCTTCAATATCGCATTGCGCTTTAATTTGTCTTTGGATCAGTTACTGGCTGCCAACCCGGGAGTTGATCCTAATAATCTGCAGGTTGGCCAGGTCATCTGTCTGCCATAGCAAATCTGCAAACAATGCCAAATCTATACCTTAGAAAAAACATGCCTTAGCAACAAGGCATGCCATGGCAAAAAACCAGCCCGCAGAGGGCTGGTTTTGTTACAGTTAGATTAATAATGGCCAAGTGTCCCGGCCTGCATGGCTTTGCGCTCGCAAATACGGTAGATCACCACACCCAAAAGCAGATAAGCCAATGAAATCACTACTGCAAGAAGCAAATCCTGCCAGGCAAACTCCAACAGCCCTTCTCCGCCATTAATCACCTTCTGGATCAGATGCGCACCCCATGTTCCGGGCATCAGCTTCATAAATGATTTGGCCGGCGCCGCTACAAAGAAAATCAGGACAAATTGTACGATTTGCATGTAACTGTCAATGCGCTTAAAAATAAGCATCAGCCCGCCCAGCGCAAAACCGACTCCCGCAAAGCAGATCAACTCCAAGATCAGGAGCGGGAGTAGCGACAACATGTCTATGGTCAGCCATTTGCCAGTGGTCAGCATTAAGAAGAATGTCAGGACGCTGGCAACCAGCAAACTATAGAAGGCATTGACAATCTGTTGCAACCCGATAACCCATCCAAAGTTATGTACTGACATATAGAGCTGTTCAAGAGTTCCCTGCCTGGCTTCATTCTGAATGGAATAAGCCACGTCCTGATAGGCTGATAAAGCCAAAAACCACAGGACATAGCCTACCAGAATTCCTTCAATGGAGGTTCCCAGATCAGGACCGGCAGCGCCGGCGATTCCCTTGTATCCCATAAAGATTACCAGAAAAACGACATATAGTGTGATAATACCGCCCATACTATTGAAAAAATAACGACGAAACTCAATCCATGATTTTTTGGCCAGTTGCTTAAAGAGCAGCCATTTTTTCGCCACCGTTCTCACTCCTTCCCAGGATTCCCATAAAGACTTGCTCAAAGTTGATTTCCTGACGATTAATTGAGAGGAGCGAAACGTTTTCGCTGCCAAGCAGTTCTACTACTCTGTAGAAATTGCGCGTTTCCTCCAGATTCAGAGTGATGACAGTGTTCATTTCTTCTTCAGCCAGTGATAAATGCGGAATTTGAGCCAAAGCCTGCTTCAGGTTTTCGCTGAGCGAGCCTTCCGCTACAAATTTGAAAGCCTTCACATCGAAAAGCCGCATCAGGTTAGATACCTTGTCCTGGGCGATAATGCGCCCGTTATTAATAATGATCACGCGCTCGCAGACATCCTGTACGACATTCATGTCATGCGAAGTAAGCAGCACGGTGCGTCCGTTTTCAGCTGCGATTTGCTTCAGCAATTCGCGAATATCATAGGAGGTCTTGACATCCAGGCCGAGGGTTGGTTCGTCCAGCAGCACTAATTCACTGCCGGTAATCATCGCCACTGCGATCGCCAGTTTTTGCTGCATGCCACGCGACAGTTTGCTGGCAGTTTCATTTTTCTTGGTGCCCAGTCCGAAAAAGTCTATGTAATAATCGATCTCTTTTTTAATAGCACGGGGATCTTTACCCTTGAGCCCGGCAAAAAACTCAAGATTTTCGCGGACAGTCAGACGCCAGTAAATGTTACGGTTTCCTTCCAAGACGGCGCTGATATGTTCCATGGCAGCTGAACGCTGCTTGAAGTTGTCTTTCCCATTGATCAGGATTCGGCCGCTATCCGGTCTAATCAGTCCGCAAATCATCTTGACTGTTGTAGTCTTGCCAGCACCGTTCGAACCAAGTATTCCCAGAATCTCGCCGGGGTAGGCCTCCAGAGAAATGCAGTCTACGGCTTTAATCGGTTTGCTCTTACGTACATTGTATGTCTTGGACAAGTTTTCGACTGTTAGAATTGTCTCTGCCAACCAAATCTCACCTCTGCATAGATTTTTGTAATTGCTGGACGCATCTGTGGCGAAGTTCTATCGCTAACTAACGAGTCTAATTCGCTATTTGTTTCAAAGTTCACCTTCATTTGTTTAGTGCCCTTTGTAAAATCTATGAGTTTGAGTTTATGCCCGCTTCGCCTGTTTAACCTTGGTATGTATGCTCGGCAAAGTGTGAAATTACGCGAAAGCCGTTCCGCTCATACAACCGCTTTGCTCCCTCGTTTGATCTCGCGACGCGCAAATAGATGTCGAACACACCTTTTTCCTTGCGCATGAAACGGAGGCAGTGCCTTAATATAAGGCTGCCGTACCCCCTGTTCTGAAAATCGGGATGGATAACAATATCATTAATAAAGTTTTCCCCTATGATATAGCATCCCAATAAAACACCTTGATTCCAAAAGGATTTCAGCAGCTGCCGCTCATGCAGTTCAATTAGCTGGCGGCAAAAGCTTTCAGCATTCCGAGAATAGCTTTTCGTATCCCACCCATTTTCCAGGTTCAATTGCATATAGGCAGATTCAAACAGCCCAACAAAGTCATCAATAAAGTGAGCGTCGAATCCATCGACCGTCAACCCACCTAAATCAAATGCATCGGGTATTGGCATCGTATGATCGTAACAAAGCACATACCCCTCCATGTCTAAAGCGAAACCCTTTTTCTGAACCAGGTCGATGATTCTCCTGTTTTGTCCATATACATTAAAGCATAATTCTCCCGTTACCAATGGAGCATGCTCAAGCTCCGCGCCGATTCTTTTTGGTAGTTCCGAAGAAGAATCATCAGAATAAGAGGCATAATAGATGCATGAGTCCTCTGAAGTTGCCTTCAGGAACACTCCCTCTTTGCCTTTCTCGGTCTGTGCATGTAAAACAACGGTGTCCGCAAAAACATTCTCCACGTAGTCACGGGCCATTGGTGATATTGCTGCGACTAAGTCCATGATTTTTTCCTGATTCAGGGTTTTGTTATCTCTCATAATTATTATCCACGCTCCAAATCCAAGTGATTATTCCCTATTACCTACCGGAAATAGTGAGGACAAAAGCAGGGCCACTGATAGAAAAAGCATTGCACCACCAAGCCATACAGACAGAACCGGAAAGACTGAGGATATAAATAAATACTGTTGGCACACACTCCAAACCAAAATCCCGAGCAGCAGAAGTGCGGCACCAATTCGCAATAATCGATGGATAAGTCTTGTTCTGGTTCGTTCCTGCCTGCGGAAAGCCGGAATCGTCCTTACAATAATCAGTAAGCTCATGGATAGCAGCATACCGATTACCACACTCAGTCCGTAATGTCCCCAGATGATTCTTTCCATTCCGACAGTTGGAAACGACAGCCACTTTGCCCAGTCGCTGAGCAGATAGGATATAAACGGCCAGCTTCTTTGACTGTTAGTGAGGATTACAAAAGCGTCGCCAGTTTCCGGCACAATTTGAAAGTGAGTCATGAGACCTTTACCCTGGCCGCCATGGGAAAAAGAACGCAGGCCATTTGGCAGCGTTTCGATATAGTGCCCGAATCCGTATCCCTCAAATGCCAGGCCGTATGCCCCAATTTGCTTGCTTTCAGGTGCATACATCCGCCCGACATAATCGGCACCGAGTACCGAATTTTCTTGCATGCCCGCCAACGCAAACCGGGCAACATCCTCAGCCGTGGCAAATAAGCCGCCTGATGCCTTTTGGGGATAAACATAAACCGGTACCGGCTTTCCGCTAAGTGTGTATCCCGTAGGCGGGTATTGAATCATGGCGTTGTCAACTTCAAAGGTGGCCGCGTCCATACCCAGCGGGATAAGCACTTCCGAGCGCATATACTCCGCAAAGCTCCGTCCAGTAACGTCCTCAATCAAAAGTTCCAACAAGTGATAGCCAACATTTGAATAGGAAAATCCCGTCCCCGGCTCGCGAAATAAGATCGCTTCTTGCGTGAGCTTTTCCCGAAGAGAAGGCATTCCTTCCCCGGGTGAATATATGTCAGTAAAGTCGCCTATAGGCATTCCTGCAGTGTGACTAAGGAGCCGGCGTATTGTAACTTTTTCCACCGCATAATCGGTCTGTGGAAATTGCCAGCTAGTCAGATAACTCATCACGGGGGCATCCAGATCAATTAAGCCTTTTTCTGCAAGCTTCATTACTCCCCATGCGGTAACGGATTTGGTAATGGATTGCACGCTCATGGGAGTATTGTCTGTAAGTATTCTCCTACTTTCCAAATCTGCATAGCCGAAACTTTTTGCCCATACAATTTCATGACCATGTATAAGTGCAATATTGCAGCCTGGAATCCGGTACAATTTCATTAGATCAGGGATACGTTTATCCATATGTGCCCGAAAGTCTTCCAAAGAAACACCGGCACGTATGTTGCGCCTGATTTGCAAACTACCGGAGATCAGAGCAACAAACAGTCCCATTAACAGAGTTAGGATGATAAACTGTACCCACATCCTGCGACCTTCACTTAGTTTCATGTTTTTCATTTTGGCACCTCCCGATTTCACCAAACTAGTAATAGAACCTCCGATCCGTTTTTAATATAAATGCTTGTTCATTATAATGGATAATTTGTTGCATGATAAGTTACCGGAGTCATATATTCGACAAAGTTTGCAAATTGACTGCTGAATGCTGCCGGTATGTATACCGTCACCTTCTTGAAAATTGACATCGTGTTAATATTATCATATAATTTTTATGAACAGGTTCATATAAACGAGGTGCGGTATGCCAAAATTAATCCCTGATGCTAAAGACAAAATTATTCTCACTGCCAGAAAACATCTTTTCGAAAAAGGGTACGCCAGACTTAACCTTCGTGAGGTCGCTGAGCAGTGCGGCCTGGCTGTGGGTACCATATACAACTATTTTCCCGGCAAAGATATGCTGGTGGCTTCCATCATGGCCGAAGACTGGCTGATCTCTCTGCAAGAAATGCGCCAAAGCTGTCAAATAGCTGCCACTATTGAGCAGGGCGTTAGATCCATATATTGTGCTATTGGCGATTATGTACAAACCTATGAAAAAGTCTGGAAAGCTTACAAAGGTGTTCTAAGCGGCTTTGGAGAACGCCATGTGCTGCTGCGCAGCCAGTTGGCGGGATTATTATCTGATTTGCTGGAGCGTCATGGTCGCAAGGATGATGTGGAATTGTGCCCGCTGCTGGCTGAAACAGTTCTGGCGTGCGCTATGCAGAAGGATATTGATTTCATGGTATTATCGAAAACGGTCCAGCGCTTGTTTTCGTAATCCATACTTCAACTTCATTATGATTATTGGGAGGAATACTGATGAGCAGTTTTGAGAACCTGCGCATAGTCGACAACTTTTATCAAACCTCTGCCTTTTTCCCCATGCCTACTGTCATGGTCGGCACGCTTACCGAAGCTGGCATGACAACTTTAGGCTCTTACTCTTTAGTACAGCCCTATTATATTGCGGGCAAAGATTACTATGCCATGCTGCTGTGCTGCCGCAACTCGTCCAATACCGCCCAGAATATTTTACGCAATGGCAAATGCAGTATCAACTTTATCCCAGATAATAAGAAGTACTTTAAAGAAGCGGTGCGCATGGGCTTCCCCGGCGATACTCCTGAGGAGAAGATGAAGAATTGTCTCTTCACTTTGGAAGAAGGGCTGATGGCCAAAGAAGATCCCACTGGCAAATATCCTAAAGTCATAACCGAGTCATTTCAGGTAATGGAATGTACCTGGATGAGACACCTTGACAACGCTCAAAATGATGCCCCTGGCAAGCTGGATGGCTATCCGCCGCCTTACCACGATTTCAATGGCATCACATCTGAGTTCGGTGCCCATTTCATCCTGCGCATCGATAAGATATTGATGAAGCCCAAATATCGTAACGCTATCATCGATGGTGTAACAGCCAAAGACTTCCCACGCATACCCGTGGATTACGGCTATCGGGATTCAAAGAATTTCTGGTATACCCGATTCCGCCGTCCCCATCCTGAGCTTCTGCCGGTAAGGGAAGGAAGTCTTCAGTCTGTGCGCTATGCCGCCGACCGCATCGACGACAAAATTAAATTCACCGATGCCGCCTGCGCCAAGCTGGTGAAAGTGCCCCGCATATTCCTTAATACTGCTCTCAAAGGTTGCGTAAACTGGGCCAGAGAGAACGGTGTTGAAGTTATTGATGCTGAGCATATGGACCTAATCAACGATAAGCGTTCTAAAGAGAAGCAGGGCAAGGCCTAAGCTCTTATATAACTATCCGCCTGCATCATGAACATCCTGGCGTATTTCCCGCCACGTTTCATAAGTTCATCGTGCGACCCTTCTTCTTCAATTTGGCCGTTATCAATAAAGATAATTCTGTCGCAAAACTTACAGCTGGACATGCGGTGCGATATGTAAACCGCCGTTTTCTTACCAATTAGTTCGTTGAATTTCTCATAGACCTCAGCTTCAGATATTGGATCAAGGGAAGCTGTGGGTTCATCCAGCAAGACAACAGGCTTTAATATAGGCTAAGAAAAAGCTGGATGTCCCCGCCACTATCAGGAAGATGAAATTGCGCGCCGCTATTTTTTCGTCCAACATAGTCTTCTAGCAAAAAGAATGCCATAATTAAAAATCGACGCAGTGAAAACTGCATCGATTGATAAACTTAATGGTCGGGGCGACAGGATTTGAACCTGCGACTTCCTGCGCCCAAGGCAGGCGCGCTACCAAGCTGCGCTACGCCCCGACATTATTTATTATAGAATCAATTTCAACCGCCGCTTTAAAACTGAGAACACTCTATAGTATACTCCAAATCAACCCAAAACGTCAAATGATAGTTTCTGGGGGATGCTATCTCAACTGGTGCAGTGATCTAGAGTATGCAGCTTTACATCAATTTGGCCGTCCTGCAGTTCAATAATTGCAAAGGAAGGCTTCCCATAGCTTCTCGCCGCTGACAGGCTGCCCGGATTGATCAACCATATGCCGCCGAGCTGAGTAAATTCTGAGATGTGCGTATGTCCAAAAATAATGGTTTCCGCCTGCAATTCTTCAGCGCGGTATACCAGACGCTGGTATCCGGATTTTACATTGTAAAGATGCCCATGGGTAATCAAGATACGCATACCGCCGGCGCGAAAAACCACTTCCGAAGGATAATTATCTGCTAAGTCGCAGTTACCTTTGACGATTTCCAATGCAAGGCGTCTGCCACTTCTACCGTAGCTGCGAACAACGCTATCATTGCTGTCGCCGCTATTCCCACAGCCGTGTTCGCCACCGCCACCCCAATCATCATCTCTATCCTCGGAAAGCCAGCGTTCAATATCGCGGCAACCATCACCGGCGAAGCAAATCATATCAATTGGCTGCGCTATCTCCAGGGCGCGGGAAACGTTCACTAAAGCACCATGGCTGTCGCTCAGCACAGCGATCCGCATTACGATCACTCGCAGTCGTTGTTATGATAGGCCAAAAAATCCGGCAGAATGGCAATCGCTTGCTGCATTGCCTTGGCGCGATGGCTGATCCGGTTTTTGGTTTCTTCCGGCAGCTCGGCCATAGTCATGCCTAGTTCTGGAATGAAAAACAGGGGATCATAGCCAAAGCCGCCCGCCCCCTTAGTAGAGAAACCAATCACGCCTTCGCAGAAGCCATCGCAAGTCTCAGTTCGACCATCAGGATCTGCAATGGCGATCACGCATCGAAATCTGGCGGTGCGGCTGCTTTCCGCAATACCCTGGAGTTTATCTAACAGAAGGGCGTTGTTGGCACTGTCATTACCATGTATTCCGGCAAAACGGGCGGATAAAACGCCAGGCTGGCTACCCAGAGCATCCACTTCGAGTCCGGAGTCATCCGCAAGGGTAACCAAACCGGTTGCGGCTGCGACGACTGTGGCCTTCTTGATGGCGTTTTCCCGAAAGGTCGCGCCGTCTTCTTCAATCTCAGGAAGCTCCGGAAAATCCGCCAGTGAAAGCACTTCAATGCCGCTTTCAGCGAGCATTTCACGGAGTTCACGTATCTTTCCTTTATTCCTCGACGCTAGTACGACTCTTGCCAAAATGGTGCCCTCCGATTCTTGCCGACAAATCACCTAATGCTTCACGCTGCAAGGTAACGATTGAGGCAATACCCTGCTGCGCCAAAGCCATTAACTCATACATTTGATTGAATGAAAAAGGTTCGCCTTCAGCAGTGCCTTGTACTTCAACAATACTGCCGCCAGCGGTCATGACCAAATTCATGTCCACCTGGGCTTTCGAATCCTCGTCATATGCCAAATCAAGCATCGGGATGCCATCAATAATCCCAACACTGATAGCCGCCACAAAGTCCAGCACCGGCAATGGCTGTTCAGAATTCGGGAAAATCGTGGCCAGTGCATCAATCAGTGCCACAAATGCCCCCGTGATGGAAGCGGTTCTGGTTCCGCCATCCGCCTGAATGACGTCACAATCCAGCCAGATAGTTCTCTCGCCAATTGCCGTTAAATCGACGACTGAGCGAATGGCTCTTCCTACCAGCCGCTGAATCTCCATCGTGCGGCCGCCTGCTTTGCCCCGGGAGACTTCCCTGACTGTACGTTGCGCCGTTGCTCGCGGCAACATGGCATATTCTGCCGTCACCCAGCCCTGTCCTGCCCCACGCAGCCAGAGTGGCACTTTATCCTCAATGCTGGCAGTGCAGATCACCTTGGTATCGCCCACTTCTATCAGAACTGATCCTTCCGGGTGTTTGAGATATTGCCTTGTAATAGTTATCGGGCGGGTTTTTTCGGGACTACGTCCATCAATTCTTACCATTCCGGGGCCACCTTTCCAAATTACATCAGCTCACAAACTAATCGCGGCGAAATGAAGCCGGTCCGATTTCATAATAGTCAGAGCCAAGTGCGTCTATTGCCACTATAGCTGGAAAATCAGCGACTTCTATCCGAAACAGGGCTTCCGGCCCAAGTTCCGGGTATGCCAGAACCGAAATGCTCTTAATGCAGGATCCGTAAATTGCGCCAGCGCCGCCTAAAGCTGCAAAATACACCGCCTCGTGTTTTTTGATGGCGGCGACTACTGCTTCAGAACGCTTGCCTTTGCCAATCATGCCCCGCAGACCTTTTTGCAGCAACGCCGGAGTATACGGATCCATGCGTCCGCTGGTCGTTGGTCCGGCTGAACCGCAGGGATGACCCTCACGTCCGGGACAGGGTCCTACATAATAAATAGTTTCTCCCATCAATGATACCGGTAATTCTTTTTCCTGCTGGACTGCCTCAAACAAGCGCCGATGGACAGCATCCCTCGCCCCTAAAAGCGTACCTTGCAGCCTGACCCATTCACCGGCCCTTAAAGTACGCACTGTGGCGGCATCCAGAGGTAGTTGTATGATTTTTGAGTCGTGGTTCATCCTGCAGAACTCCCAATCACTATTTATAGGATCATATGCTGGCTGTGCTGCGCCGCAGAGCATGGCAGCTTAGCTGGACAGCAACTGGCAGGCCGGCGATGTGCGTTGCCGACGTTTCAATATGTAGCGCCAGAGCGGTTGTCTTTCCGCCAAAACCGCCGGGCCCAATCCCAAGATTATTGATGTCAGTCAGCCATTGCTGTTCAAGCATGGCAGTCTGTTCATTGTGATGCGCTGCTCCAATAGGTCTGAGCAGCGCCTTTTTCGCCAGAAATGCTGCATAATCCTGCGTTCCGCCGATGCCAACCCCGACAATCAGCGGCGGGCAGGCATTTGGCCCGGCATTTTTAACAGTCTCGATGATAACGCGTTGGATCCCTGCCACTCCATCCGCTGGCACCAGCATAACCACCCGGCTCATATTCTCACTGCCAAAGCCCTTTGGCATGACAGTGATTGTGATGTTAGGGCCCGGAACTGGCAGCCAGTGGATCAGAGCAGGCGTATTATCGCCGGTATTCTTACGCTCGATTGGATCGGCGACCATCGAGTACCTAAAAGATCCATTCCGATAAGCAGCGGCAATTCCTCGATTAATAGCGCATTGCCAGTCTCCGTCGGCCAGATGTACATCCTGGCCAACTTCGGCAAAGACGACCGCCGCCCCAGTATCCTGACAGATTGGCATAGCTTGCTCCGCAGCGAGGCGAGCATTCTCAAGTAAAAGGCGCAGCATTTTGCGGCCAATTTCCGAACTTTCTGCTGCTTCGGCCTGCTCCATAGCGCGCGAAACATCCGCAGGAAGGCGTATATTAGCCTCCAGCGCCGCCTGATACACTGCTTTTTCGATTTGTGCCTCTGTTATGGATCTGATCGCCAATCAACTCACCTGCACAATAACCTCATTCTCAAATAACTGTAGGGCGGCTACATGATCAACCTGCGCCAACAGACCGATTGCCGAAAGAATATAATGCCGGTCAACAATCACGGTGGCACTGCGCGGCGTAAGCACAGCCGGATCGTCAATATCAGACAAGGCACCTCTAATGAGTGCGACCGGATCCAGAGCACCGATCACGGGTCCGCCCGTAACCAGCAATTTGCTGATTGCCGTCAGATCTTTGCCTTTCTGGATCAAGAGTTTTCCGAACGGGGCATATTGAGCTGTAACAGTACCGGCGTGCCGCTGCAGGGCAATCGTGGCTGCAGCTCGCGCCAATCCGTCATCCAGCTTTTGCTCATTGAGATCATCTTGAGGCAAAAACGCAATGTTGTTAATGCGCGCCGCGATTCCAAGGCGCACGGCTTCTTCAGAAAGCCCGGTCGCGGCAGCAAGCTTTTGGGTACCTACCATTTCCGCCAGATAAGCCACGCCATGGCGGACACCCAAATCCCCTTCCACGGTACGTTTGGCGTAAGGCTCCGGCAATCCCTTCCAGATCGTGCCTGCTACAGTGGGGGTACCGGTCGCTAGCGAGTAAACGTCCGTAGTAGCTCCACCCACATCGATCGCCATAACCTCTCCCAGACTTTCAGAGATCAGCCTTACTCCTTCAAGAACAGCGGCCGGGGTGGGCATGATAATTTGATCCACTATTCGGCAGGCCTTTTCCAGCCCCTTGGCGCGCACAATCCGGCGCAAGAACACCTCTCTGATAATCTCACGCACCGGTTCCACGTTAATTCTGCCAAGCGACGGCAGCACATTCTCTGCAACAGTGGCCGCATGTCCGCCAGCCGACAGTATCCGGCAGGCTTCCGGAGCAGCCTTGGCATTGCCAGCAACAATCACCGGCAGCTTATAATCCATCTGGCTGAGAGTCGCGGCATTGGCAAGGATCGTATCTTGATTTCCACCGTCTGTTCCACCTGCCAACAGGATGATTTCCGGCCTCAGCTCCAGTATTTGCGTGATCTCCTCTTCGCCGATTTCATATGAAAAAGTCCGGAGCACCTTGGCACCGGCCCCTAAGGCAGCCATACTGGCAGCCTGCGCTGTCAATTCTGGTACCAATCCAATCGCTACTATGCGTAAACCGCCGGCGGCACTGCTGCAAGCCAGTTTCACTTCATACTCCAAACGGCCGACCTGCTTGCCTAACTCGCTCAGCGCTGCCTCCAAGCCGATTGTAATATCTTCATCAACTGTAGTAGCAGCCCGGGCTGTTCCTAGCAGTCGGCCGGCCTCCATATCAACAGCGGTCACCTTGGTAAAGGTGGAACCAAAATCGATTAGCATGGCATTACGTTTTGCTTTTGTCATGGCTCAGACAACACCGCAGTGCCGGATGTTCCTGATGGCCTGATTTCACCGCTGGAAAAGAATTGCTGCAGGCCCTCCAGAATAGCATCGGCAACTGTATCACGATATGCATCATCGCGCAATAACGCTTCCTCTTCCTTATTAGATAGAAACCCTATTTCAATCAATACCGAAGGCATGACCGTTTCGCGCGTGACTACCAATAACGGGTCGGTTTTCACGCCGCGATTTATGAGGCCGGTGAAGGCAATCAGTTCTGTCTGCATGATCTTCGCCAGTCGGCGCGCCTCAGTGCTGGCCGGATGATGGAATATTTCAATCCCCCGCACTTCGGACTTGGTCGGATGATAGTTGGAATGAATGCTGACAAAAACGTCCCCCTTGGCATTATTGGCAATGCTGGCACGGTCATAAATTGATATATACGAATCATCTGTTCTGGTCATCACAGCATTGGCACCGGCTGCTTTCAAACGCCATACCAGTCTTTCAGCTACATTGAAGTTAACCAGTTTTTCCTGCAGTCCCCAGGGTGAAATCGCCCCTGGATCCTTGCCGCCATGCCCTGCATCAACGATGACCGTTTTACCGGCGATATTCGAGCGCAGCAATGTAAGGGTCACTGAGCCGTCTTCGCCATGTGAGACGTAATGCCCGCCATAAATTGCCAGTTCCATCTTAATAGAGAGCGAACCATCTGCACCATTGCTCAGACTGATCTTCTTGATATACTCGCTGTCAGCAAAATCTGGCACTACGACTGCATCGGATAAAACCGCATTCGGGACAGTCATAGTCAGCTGCGCGCCTTCACTGGTATATTGCACAGCAGACTGGGCTGAGAAACGTCCTTCTCCAGCCAGAAATAAAGTCTGGCGCTCTTTTGCCCATTGCAGCACATCAATCTGCCGTTGGAAAGACACGCAAATAACTCCGGAATTATCCGGACTGTACTGAACTTGATACGTACGCGCAGCAGTCAAATCGACAACTACGCGTGTTGTTGTACTGTTGTACTGGCTGGAGCGTACAGCGGCAACTATCGCTCCATTGACGGCGATTTTGGATTCGCTAAGGGTGTTAATCGTATTGGCCAAATCAATGACCAGTCTCTCCGGATTAGACAACGTGAAAACTGTGAACGCCGTTTTGCCGCCGGTATCAATTAAAATCTGAGGCCAGCCATCTTGCTCTGCCAGCCGGACCGCACGCAGGACATAGTCGAAATGAATTTCCAGATGCTTGGACTCACCTGGAAAACGCACCATTTTATACTGTACGGCGCGGATCAATTCTATCGTTAAGCGCACTTTGTTCGGCTCCAGAACTTCAACCTGCATTTTGCGCACAATCGGGTTGCCATCGTTGCGCGGTTCAAACCCCGCCGCTGCCTTGGTAGCCACAAAATCGATCACGATCCGATCCGCGCGGCTCAATGATTCATTAATCTGATAAATACCCAATTCATCAAGGGTCTCAATTGCCACCACGGGCCGTCCCTCGGCATTCAATCCGGCTGCAAACAGCGTCAGCTCATTGAGCAGGCGGCGTAAGTCCAGTTGACTTTTTTCGGCGTTCCAGATCGTCTGCACGGGAAGATAGGAGGCAACCAGTTCTACAGGAATCATGGTGCGGCTCTTAATCACCCGTGGAGCAAAACGCAGTTCAACAACACGGCCATTGACAATGATCTGCTTGGAGTCAGTGCGGATCTGTACTTCAGTCCGGCCCATCGTCAGCAGGTAACTCTGCTCGTCAGTCAGCCAGCGCAGTTGGGCCCCAAAGGCAACCACCAATACCCGCAGAGGCAAAAAGACTTCGCCGTCCACGATTTCCAGAGAACCCTCGGACGTAAACGGCTCGCCTTCTACCAGCAATACTGGCGCAGACTGCTGTCCGGCGGCAGTATTAAGGATGCTGCCGCCAACGAAGGCTGTGGTACTAAATAGTAATAAAAAAATGATTAACCGCCTCAAGGCGGAACCTCCTCACACGATAGACCGGATATTGAAAAGGTTCTACTCTGCAGGCGGTTGATCCTTCTGCCTAATTTTATAAAACATTATTTCGCGGCACTTGCGCGGCACTTGCGCGGCACTGTGCGACACTTGTGCGGCTCTGGCGCAACCATTGCGCAGTTGTGGCGCGGTTTCGCTGTGTTGCGCCAACACGGCGCTGCCTATCGCCGCTTCCTCAGATTATGCCATATTTCTTACCAACATCGGCCAGCACATTCAGCGTTGCATCCAGATCCTCTTGCGTATGAGTGGCCATCAGTGAAATGCGCAGCCTGGAAAGGCGCTTGGGAACTGCCGGGTAGAAAACGGAGTTCAGGAAAACACCTGCCCGATGGATATCTCTGGCCATGTTGAAGACCTTCTCATTATCACCGATGATAATTGGCAAAATAGCTGTCTGAGCATTGCCCAGGTCAAAGCCAAGCTTTTTCATCTGCTCATGCATGTAGCGAATGTTGCGCCACAATCTCTCGCGCAGCTCGGGCTCATTCTCGATAACGTCAATCGCCGCGATCAGAGAACCGCAAACCTGCGGTGCCATTGCTGTCGAAAACATGTGGGAACGTGCGTAAAACCGGATATACTCTGCAACTTCTGCGGAAGTCGCCACAAACCCGCCGACACCGCCCAATCCTTTTGATAGTGTACCGGCTACGATGTCAACCTGGCCTTCGACGCCAAAATGCTCCGGTGTGCCGCGGCCATTAGCCCCTATCACGCCTGAGGCATGGGCTTCATCGATCATTACCCGCGCACCATACTGTCTGGCAAGCCCAATGATTTCTGGAAGTGGTGCGATATCGCCGTCCATGGAAAACACGCCATCGACGATTACCAACTTGCCCCGATAATCCTTGGAGGTCCTTTGCAGAACATGCTCCAGACTGGCCATATCATTATGTTTAAATGCCACCAGCTTGCTGCCTGAGAGCCGGCAGCCGTCGAGTATGCTGGCATGATTCAGGCGATCATTAATGGCGACATCTTTGGGACGAAGCAAGGCCGAAATGCAGCCGACGTTCGAACCGTAACCGGAAGTAAAGATGACTGCATCCTCGCAGCTTTTAAACTTAGCCAACCGCTGTTCCAGTTGCCGGTGTATTTCCAGAGTTCCTCCAAACAGAGGCACGCTGCCGGCCCCGGCACCATATTCCTTTACGGCATCCAATCCGGCCTGAACCACTTTCGGGTGTGTAGTAAGGCCCAGATAGTTGTTGCTGGCCATCATAATCATTTTACGACGCTGTCCGGTAAACGGGTCAAGGATCTCAACCCGGCCTTCCGACGGGCTGCTGATCGTGCGACGCCATTGATAGTACTCGTCTTTGCGCAGCCGATCCATATAGCCTCTGAACAGCCTGGTTTTTTCGAATAGATCTTCGTTGTCTGCATCAACAAAATCAGCAAGTGTGTAGAACTCTTCCTGCAAAAAGCAAAACCTCCTCCAGATACTAAACACCCATAGAATACCGTTTGCCTTTGGTTTTCACTCTGCCTTTTGCAGAGGTGCGTACGCCGCCAGCAGTTCCTTAATCCCAATCCCGGGAAAAGCCACTGAAAAAGAAGCCTGCTCCCCTTCTCCCTTAACGGCGACTATGGTACCTCTTCCAAACTTCTGATGCACCACGTGATCGCCCACTTTCAGCAGCGCATTCTCAGCGGCATTGCTATTTATGTCATGCGACCCGCCACGGCGGCCGCCATTGCCACTAATACCGCTGACGAAAGCAGCATCACCCCGGCCGAAATCACGGCTGGAGGAGTTGCGCCCTGCCCCTGCTTCAAAGTAATGATCATTACGCAGGCGCACGTTCAGGTCCATAATCAGGCTGACGGGAATCTCCCCGACAAACCGTGAAACGCGGGAGTAATTACTGCGTCCATAGAGAGTGCGTACGCCGGCATAGGTCAAATATAGCTTTTCTTTGGCTCTGGTAATACCGACGTAGCAAATTCGGCGTTCCTCCTCAAGTTCGCTGGTGGCCTGCAGACACCGCTCATTCGGGAAGACGCCCTCCTCCATCCCGGAAATGAATACCACGGGAAACTCGAGTCCTTTCGCAGCATGTAAAGTCATCATGACGACTGCGTCAGCATCGCGTTGGTAATTATCCACATCCGAAACTAGCGACACCGACTCCAGAAAACCCGCCAGACTCGTATCCTCATTTTTAGCTTCATATTCGCGTGTGACTGAGAAGAACTCCATCAAGTTTTCCAGGCGACCCTGCGATTCGATCGTGTCCTCACTTTCCAGCTCCCGCCTATAGCCGCTTTCCTCTAACACGCGTTCTGTTAGCTCAGATACAGTCAGAACTGCGCTACGCTCGGCCAAAGATGTGATCATCTTGCCAAAATTTCGAAGCGCTTCCCTGGCACGCGTCTGCAATCCCGGAACTTCGTCTGCTCTCAGCAAGGCTTCCGTGACTGTTAAACCGCTGAACCGCACAAAATTAAAAAACTTTTCAATCGACGTATCACCAATCCCGCGGCGTGGTGCCCCAATGGCCCGTTCAAAGCTGATCATATCAGCCGGATTGGCGATTAACCGCAAATAAGCCAATAAATCCCTGATCTCTTTGCGATCATAGAAGCGCAATCCGCCCAAAATCCGGTATGGCAGCCCACGGGCAGTAAATGCTTCTTCTAAGGCGCGGGACTGGGCATTTGCCCGGTAGAGAATGGCAAAATCTTTATAAGGCCTGCCTTCAACAGCAGTCATTTTAGCGATTTCTGAGATAATAAAATGCGCTTCTTCCTTTTCGTCCTCAGCTCGATAGAGATAAATGTTTTCACCAGCCGGATTTTCTGTCCATAGGCGCTTCTTTTTGCGTCCGCGGTTATTACTGACTACAGCGTTTGCACATTCTAAAATTTTACCCGTTGAACGGTAGTTCTGTTCCAGCTTCACCACGGTCACTTCCGGGTAATCACGCTCAAACTCCAGAATGTTTCTGATATCCGCTTTGCGAAAACCGTAAATTGATTGATCATCATCACCAACTACGCACAAGTTGCGGTGTTTCGCGGCGAGGGCGTTCACCAGCATGTATTGCGCATGGTTGGTATCCTGATACTCATCGACCATTATGTATTTAAAGCGTTCCTGATATTTATCCAATACCTGTGGCGCTCTCTCAAAAAGGGCTACCGTTTTCATGATCAGATCGTCAAAATCAAGTGCCTGATTGCGACTTAGAATCTTTTGATATTCTACATATATTTTTGCCACATTTTTGGCCCAAAAATCAGCAGCTTTGTCCATAAATTCCTGCGCATTGAGCAGGTCATTCTTGGCCGAACTAATGCTGGCCAGAATGGCGCGCGGATTGTGCTCTTTTTCTGATAAGTTGAGGGCAGCCAAAGCTTTGCGCACCACCGCCAACTGGTCCACAGTATCATAAATCACGAAGTGCCTGTCCAGCCCGATGGCATCGCCGTCTTCTCTCAGGATTCGCACGCAGGCTGAATGAAAAGTCATGATCCAGACATGGGCAGCAGCCGGTCCAACAAGTCTATAAATCCTTTGACGCATTTCTTCTGCTGCTTTATTGGTAAAGGTCACTGCCAAAATGGCGCGTGGATCAACTCCGCACTCCCGGATCAGATAAGCTACCCGATGCGTCAGAACTCTGGTCTTTCCGCTGCCGGCGCCAGCCAATACCAGGAGTGGACCGGTGGTATACTGTACGGCGATTTTTTGCGGTTCATTCAGCCCGGCCAGGATCTCCGTTTCGAAGACATTTTCCATAGCTTTCACCCCAACTAGATTAAAATGCGTAACCGACAATTAATATTCCCGGTCACGCCTTGTTTACGCCCTGTTCCTTACTGTGCCGTCTGACTCATAATCCATTGAGCTATGTCGTCGATCAGCTGCGCATCTACATGCCCTGGAGTTTCATATTCCTGAGGATTAGCAGGGCCGCTTCCGGTCATAAACAAGTGATTCAATGAAGGGTAGGATTTGAAAGTATAGCGGCCTGAGCTCATATCAAGGGCGTCACGCCATAACTGCCAGTCTTTCATAGTCACCTGATAATCGCGTTCACCCTGCAGGAACAATGCCGGTTTGCCTGAGGCTCGCAAGATCGCGATCGGATCGCGGTTCATCAAATCATACCAGTATGCAGCGGGAGTTCCCAGGATTAACTCATTGGCTGGCAAAGCTTTTTCACGCAATGCTGCTGTTTGGGCAGTCAGTCCATCGATGGCTGCCTGCTCCTCAGGAGTGATGATCCCGTCCAGCCCCGAAAGATATGTGACCTGTTCCACAATCAACTCTGACAGAGGCCTGGGAGTACCGGCCATAATAATCATACCATGGGCGTATGGAGTACGGGAAGTGATTTCGGGAGCCAGAGTTCCGCCAAGACTATGACCTAGGACAAACACCCCGTCCACATTGGGAAACCCGGAAATGTGCTCGACCGCTGCTATGGCATCCACGATCACTTCATCATCGACAGTGACTGTCAGGGGATCCATGCGCTCACCATGCGTAACCGTACGCTTATCATAGCGAAAAACGCCAATTCCGCGGCTGGCCAGTCCCCACGCGATATCCTTAAACATCTTGTTGGGTCCCATTGTCTCATCCATATCCCGCGGACCAGAGCCGTGCACCAAAACTACCACAGGATATTTGTCGGAAGTGAGCGGCATCGTGAAAACTCCGCTTAGCTCCCACTCCGGCAGACCAAATTTAAGGGCGGTCTCGTTAAATAACTTCTGATCTACATAGTTCGGTGGCTGCCAGCTGTCGCGTAGCTGATGCGGCACAAAATACAGCCCGGCGACCAGTCCATCTGCGTCAACTACGACTAAGACATCCAGTATGCCGGTATTAAAAGAGCAGGGGATATATACCAGCGTAAGAGTACCTTGCGCTTCCACAAAAGGTTGCCCGATATCCCGCAGTGGCCCGGCTTGCTTGAGCAGGCCTTCCCATGCGACTTTGAGTCCGCTGGCATCAATGGCTCCCTGCATTTGAGCATTATGCATCGCCTGGGCAGCCTGATAATCTCCAGAGATTAAATGCTGCAGGTAGAGTAGCGCTGTTTCGGATGGATTGGAAGCCCCGACCGCCAGCTGGCCCATAAGAAATAATACCAACAACATTAACGGCAAAAATCTCTTGACCTTAATCATTAGCGGAACCTCCCCTTCATTTCTGCACGCTCACCGATCCATGCGGCATCTCATCTTCTGAAACCGATCGGCCGAGCGCTGCCATAGTGCTAAAGGCACCATATTTTAGTACGTAAATACTGGAGAATAGTTTCACCGGATATTAGTAGCGCCGAGATATTGGCACAAATTGTCAAGTTCAGCATTCAAACCAGACTGTAGCTTCCGCCGGGCAGTCTGGCCAAGCCAGGGTTCCCAGGCGAGTAAATTAACAAGCAAGGTGCTGGCGGGACGATCATATTTCAGATCAATGCGTCCGACTAATCGTTCGTCAGCAAGTATTGGCATGGTATACGGTCCATACTTCCTCTTATGCTCGGGAATATATATTTCCCAGGTGTAATCAAAATCTAGAAGGTCCTGCAGTCGTTCGCGCCGCCACAGGAAATTATCCAGTGGAGATAAGATGCGCACGCCCCGATTGCTTTTACCGTCGCCACCGTCGCGGCCTGCACTGCTATTTTTTCCGCGATTAGCCGCTGCCGTTTCACAAGCCACCAGCTCATCTGCATCTTCTGCCAGAATCCAGTATTTGCGACGAACATCCTTTATGGTTACTGGAATCAGGATGCCAGCCTGAACATCTTTCTCGATGAGCTCCAGCCGCTCGGCAGCTTTCATATTGCTCCAGCCAAAAAACTGATGATTGGCATCAATCAAGCGCAAAGCACGATAATATTTGCGGCGTCTATACTCCACTGCCTCGCGAATACTAATGTCCTGACCTGCTTTTCTCAAATCCTCAGGTATCGCTCTTTCAGGTAAATCAAAGACAATCTCGCCTTTTGGCCGCGCTGCCGCAATCACGCGTCCGCATTCCCAAAGAATGTGCAGTGCCAGCGTGGATGCTTTTGTTTTTGGATACTGGTCCCAATAGCCCTGTACCCGGTCTCTGGCCTGGTCGAACTCAATTTGCCTGGAGGTTTGGGGACCTTTTTCTGCCAGCGTTCTTAGGACGTAGGCAGCTGCCTCCCCTACTTTTGCCAGCTGCTCGCTCTGCTGGCATTCCCTGGCGCGCATCAGCGGCGCAAACCAAGGATACTCATGCATCGGTATGAAACAACGATTCGTGCAGATATAATCAAGCAAAAGGCGGTTGGCAACTGCCTCTTCCAGCCATTGCGACTGAAAACCGGATAAACGATTGTATAAAACCAAATGATGATTCCGATCCACAGTTAAAACCGGATCCAGTTGCACAATCTCCAGCATTTTTACCATGGCCGCCACTGCCTCAGAACCGCTGAGAGCACTCTGGCGCCTATCCAGACCCTGTTTTTTGATGAGAAATTGAACTGCCCCGTTTTTGGAAACTGTCAGCATTTTGCCTCCTGCTAACCGCTAAATGATGTGGCCCTGGCGCCACTTAGCTGCCACACAATTGCAGCCCTGGCCCCTTGTTGCCACTTTTGCAAAGCCGATACGCAAAAGAAAAGCCCGGTATAAATACACCGGGCTTCTCGAATCAAAGTTAGTAATTACTTGGTCAGACCGATAATGCCGAGAACGACACCGGCAGCACCAAGAATGGCAGCGCCGATAGCAACTGTCAGGTTGGTTTTGTCGGCTTTCTTCAGCTCTTCTATGTTGACATCAATGGCGTCCAAATTACGCTGCATACCTGCGGCCTGTGCTTCGAGCTGGACAATGCGGTCTTCATGGTCGTTGACTTGCTCTTCTAATGTTGTTACGCGAACACCCATGGCTTCCAAATCTTCTTTGAATTCTAACTCAAGAGCGTTAATGGCATCCCACAGGATCTCTACATCTTCCTGCACGATTGAGGCATCGGCATAATTGAGATTCCAAAGAGCTTCCTCGATCAAGCCTTTGATTTCCTCTTCCTGCAGGTAAATCGGATGAGTATGTTCGGCAACTTCCGGGCTGGTGGTTACAATTGTGGTAATCGGTGCCAGATTGCCAGTGGATTCTGCTAACCTTGTTTCGAAGTATTGCAGCAGGCGAGCCATAAATGCAACTACTTCATACCGTGTAGCAGCTTTCTCACCTTTAAAGGTCCCATCGGGATAGCCTTCAATCAAACCGGCATTGTAGAGCATTTCATAATAGTCATATACCCAGTGGCTGGTTGCTGGAGCGTCTTTCAACGGAGCTGCGAAAGACGGAATGGAAACTGTCATCAATAATGCGAGTACCAAAAAAATCACTAAGGATCTTTTCACTTTGCATTTCCCCCCTATGCGAATATCGGAGTAATAAATTCTGGTCTTCCTTTTCACAAAGTTCGAAGACCATTCCGCCAGGAGCGTCCACCTCCCTTCATTAATACAGATAGAAGCCTGATGGACATACGGCCATCGTTCTCCGCAGCCCAAGGTCAGCTATCTTATTCCTTTCGCCTATTGCTGGAAATATCCTGCTGATTATACAATGTTTTTTGTTGTTTCCAGCTTTACATTTACTTATTTAGCTCCGAACTCCATAAATCCTTCTCCAAAAACTTCGCGTGCAGAAGTAATTATTACGAAAGCGCTTGGATCTATTGACTCCACAATTTCTCTGAGCCGGCTTTGCTCCGACCTGGAAACCACACACAGCAGCACCTGACGGTCAGTACCGGTATATGCTCCGCGTCCCTCAATCGTAGTGATGCCTCTGCCCAGCACCGTAAATACACTCTGGACGATGTGGTCAGCTTCTCTGGTAATAATGAAGGCTGCCCTGGCATAATCCTCGCCTTCCAGGATCAGGTCAATTGCTTTACTGGTAACAAATACGGTGATCAGTGCATAAAGCGATAAATCCGGCTGACGGAAAACGATGCCTGCCAGGATGATGATCGCCATGTCGATAAAGAGCAACGCACGGCCTACACTTAGCGAGGAGTATCTCTTAAGCAGACGGGCGGCGATATCGGTACCACCTGTGGTTCCATTAAACCGGAATGTCAAGCCCATGCCAATCCCGGCAAAAACCCCTCCGTACAAAGCAGCCAGCAACGGATCCTTGGTCAAAGGCTCCCGTATTATGAGCGCCAGCAAATCTATCAGTAAGGAAAGCAGAGCTGTCCCGAAAATAGTCTTGGCGCCGAAATGCTTGCCAAAAGTACGTACGGAAGCCAGAAACAAAGGAACATTAATGCAAATCATTAACAGACCAACCGGCAAGTTCGTTAAGTGATGAATTACAGTTGCCAGTCCACTGGCGCCGCCGGCTGCAATCATATTTGGAATCAAGAACCAATCCAGACCCAAGGCGGTGATCGCAACTCCGGCAAAGATCCCGGCATAATCCAGCAAATCGCGTCGACCAATTTTAGGAACTTTGGATTCTTTTGAGGGGCTTGTGTTCAATTGCTTCCCTCCTTAACTTTACGCTGTAAAAAAACTGATATGATGAATTTCGGCAAGAAAATAATCCTTTTTAGACGACGCGGTTCGATGGCCATACGAAATGCCCATTCCAGTCCGATCGTCTGTAACAGGCGCGGTGCACGTGGCTTATTACCGCTGATTACATCAAAACTGCCGCCCACCCCTAAGGCAACCGAAACCTGCAACCGCATCCGATTTGCCGATAGCCACAGCTCCTGTTTCGGTGCGCCCATGGCCACCAATAGCAAGGCGGGACGGGTGCGATTAATGTCTGCCAGCAGTTCTTCTTCTTCATGTGCTTTGAAATAACCGTCTCTGGTGCCCAGGATTATGAGTGCCGGAATCCTGCTCTTCAGAACTTCTGCGGCCTTTTCAGCAACTCCGGGGGCCGCACCCAGCAAATAGATCCCCTTTCCCATTGCAGCCGCTTCCCGGGCCAGCATTTCTACCAGCTCTACTCCTGGTACACGCTCCGGAACCGGTTGCCCTACAATCTTGGAGGCTAGTTGTACGCCAATACCATCCGCAACGATTAAATCAGCCTGTCGAATCGAATCGGCCAGTTCTTCTGATTCAACAGCCATTTGCGCGATTTCGGCATTCAATGTAACAATACGCCTGCAAACTCCGCCGCCGCTGTCTTGCATCCAGGCAGAAGCCAATGCCACAACCTGCCGGCGTGACAATAAATTTACCGGAATGCCCAATATGGAGACTGTCTTTCCAAGATCCGCATGAGGCTTATCTGCATGAGGTTTATTCATCAATACTCACCCCACCGGCATCTCGCTCCATGGTAAAACCGAGCATTCGCTCCAATATGGCGGCATGCTTTGCTTCAGCCGCCTGTAATTGCAGCAATTGAGCAGCCTGTGCCTGCCGATTAAACTCGCGCCAATGCCCGGCCAAATCAATCGTGTGGATATCAGGAGGTGCGACTACAGTATAACCAGCCATTTGCGCAAAACTGCCAACCTTCTTATCATACTCAATCCCAATGGCTGGCACACCGGACAAAGCCGCAAATATCAGAGCATGCAGACGCATCGCCAAAACGAATTCACTGACGGCGATCATGGCAGCCGCCTCGCGATAGCTGGTGGTCTTCACAACCAAGGCTCTTTCACCAATTAGAGAAGCTAGTGTTTCCGAAATTGGCTGGTCTACGCCATCATGCATTGGCAGTAACACAACCCTGGCATCCATCGCAAAAGCGGCTTCCCGAAGTTGTTTAGCCAGTGTTTCCAGCCATGGTTGATCTAATTGCCAGTAGGAACATGGCCTGATAGCAACAGTTATATAACGTGGAGATGGTCCCTGATGCAAGGCTGGTCGCTGATGCAGGGCTGGCCCCTCATGCAGGGCTGGCCCCTCATGCCGGGCTGAACCCCCGCTCAGGGCTGACCCCTCCCCCCTCCCGGCTAAGGAAGCCAGTAACTGTGTCTTTTCCTCTTCCGCAATGGCAGGTATGGCCAGAGCGGCATCAGCGGTTATTTCCATGGCAGCTGGAGCCCTGCCGCCGAATCCGACACGCATTCCTACGGCGCCGGCGACGCAATCATTAAGAATTCCCTGGCGTTTATGCTTGCCTATATAGCATCTGAGCAGTGTATCAGCGGATGCATCGTCCCGGACGCTGATAAAACTGCAAACAGAGAGCATTTTTCTGATCAGTCGGCGGCTGGAACTATGCCTCAGCGGCCCCGCCCCAATAGCATAGCAGGCTACCTGCGCCCCGGAAATTCGCGCCCAAAACGCCATCCCCAGGTAATACCACAGGCTGCGACGACTGGTGCGATCCTGCAATAATCCCCCGCCGCCCAGCAGAAACAGGTCTGTTTTTTTTAACAAAGCGCAGATCTGCGCAAAACTGCCACGCCCGATTGCCTGAACACCGTGAACCCTAGAAGTCTCTTCCGGGTTCCCGCTGATCACGGTAATCTTGACAGATGAATCAGCTGCGCGCAGTCGGGTGATCACTCCTGCCAAAACCGCTTCATCTCCGGCATTGCCAAAGCCATAATAGCCAAGCAGCGTTACCTGGGCCATTAATAACTACCTCTCTATTTCATTTATATTTCGCTATTTGGGTTTTCTTCATCAGAACTGTTGTGCCGCGCCAGACTTAATCCAAAACCGATCCACACCCACCAGAGCAGACCAATCGGTCGCGCTGCCAACGGGTAATCAAAAAGACCCTGAATTAAGATTGCCGCGATAGCGGCGCTGAATCCGCATAATAATGACAAATGCGCGACCCTTTTACGGATCTGCTTACTATACCAAATGATAAATAGCAGCAGAATCAAAGTCTGGAACAGTCCGGTTTCAGCAAGCCACTGCAACAACATATTATGAGCGTGGTAAGCCTGCCCCCCGCCTGGAAGAACAATATTGGACAGACTGCCGGGCCCTCCTCCTGATAAGGGGCTATGGCAAAACAGAATCAAGGCCTCTTTCCATATAACTAGCCGCCCTTGCCAGGCTGCCATTTGGCTTTTGATTAATGTCTGTGGCATGTGTTCCACATCAATCGGAATCAGGATCAAGGCTATGAGTAACACCAGCTCAGCGAAGGCGACCCAAAAACCTGGCCGGGCTTTTAATTTTCGGAAAAAGTGTGTGTGAGCAATCATAATCGCGGCCGCGCCAATCGCTCCGAGCATTGCCGCCCGCGAACGGGTAAGTAGTAATGCCAGCGCCAAGCCGATCAATCCGATGACATAAAACACAATCTGAACGATATGCTGCACGTTCTTTGTGACGGACTGCTGCGCGGCCGGGTGAGCATCTGTCTGGGATGTAACTTGCTGACCGACCGATGTCTTTCCCGTTTTTCCAACCGCCAAATCAATTAGCCGAGTGGCCAAAGGCCACATTAATAAGTTTATGGCACTGGCGAAAGTATTCGGATTGCCAAAGAACCCGGTAGCGCGTGCCCCTATAATTGGGCGCATTGTGAGAGGTACCCACCCCGCCACATCGCCATATCCGGTGATCTTCTGATATACCGCCAGTGCTCCGCATAAAATTCCCAGTCCGGCCAGTACTGTTCCAAAATGCTGCGTTCCGACTATATATCTGCCAGACTGGTAGGCCAGCCAGGCAACCAGCCACCAGAAGATCCATTCGTACCAAACAGCATATTGAACATCTCCGCCGCCAAAGACCAATGAAAAAGCCGACCCCACCAGAAGCAGCGCCAGCCATCTGCCAAAAGCGCTGTCGAAGGCGCTGGTCGTAGCGACGGTGACTGCGTTCGACGCAGCCCAAGCGGTGTAAAATAACGCAATCAGTACCGCCACCGGCCGTTCCTGATCACCGGTGAGCAGAATCAGAGCCGGCAGCAGCGCCGTCACCCAACGTGCGGCTGGCTTAATCGATGGTGCGGCCAAGAACCTTTTTAGCGCTTGCGGCATTTGTCTGTCTCTTTGCCGGAGCTTCCACGCTTTGGCGCGATCAGTCCAGTTCAATACGGTTGAACTATGTGCGACACTTTTTATCAAGCCGCATAGCCAGCCATAGAGCCGCATGATGGCGGCGGGCAAATGCCTGATCAATCTGCCAATAGCTGAAGAGCGAAAAAAGCCTGCAGCTCTCACCATTGATCAATCAGTCCATTCTGTAGTAAGTACCAGAGCCTCAAAGCAAGCCGTTGCCGTGCAGATCTTGATCGTCTGCCCCGCTCGTACAGGAAAATGGTCGAACTCCAATGCTCCGTCTTTACCAACACGTGCGCGGCCAGTTACTGTCAGTCGTAAATCCCTGTAACGCGAAGAAATAGCAGGTGTCAGGCGGCCCTCGGAGTCGATAACCTCAACTTCATGGGGATTTAAATCCTTGCGGGATAAAATACCCAACACTGCACCGCTAGTCTGCTCCTTTACTTCTTGTTTCAGAGCAATCTCGCCAGCCGGTTCAGGAAGAACTCTGCTTACTTCGAGAAGCAGGGTGGCATCATGAACCGGCCCGGGGCGCGAAATAATGACAGGCAACAGAGCTCTGAGTGCAATCCCCAGCAGTAACAACACCGCAATTAAGTCGATTAAGTTAATCTTACCGAATAGGCGTCCTTCATCATCGATCCACTTCTTCACTGTCATAACCACCTCTGCAAAAACAGCCGGGAAACCCCGGCCTATAAAACACGTCGTCCGGACTGGCCGGCGACCTTCAGTAAATTGGAATAATACAGTTAAAGTATAACATACCAACATTTATCAGGTCAATGAAAGAGCCGGTTTGCTTACGGTTCCTCTATTCCACCGGTCAGTGTTATTTCAGCCAGGCCATCTCTGATCTCAACTTTAGTAGGCTGCACAGGTAGCGGCAGCTGCACGCGAAAATCAAAGGTCAGCGCTTCCTCAAATGATCCCAGCAGCTGATCAAGTATGGACTGCGGGATAACGACTTCCTGCAGTTCAAGCTGCTGTGGCTGGAAGCGGATCGCGCCTGCCACTGGCAGTAACACGCCAGTAAAGGAAACGATGATCGGGCCAAAGCTAAATTCGAAACTTGCTCTGGTATGTACTTTTCCATCTTTCAGAGTAAGACTCACCGGCAGGGATGGCCACATCCGGGCGCGATAATCATTTAGCTCCTGTTCTTCAATAACTGCCCTGACAACTGTCGGACCAATACTGGATACGGCGAACTTCTGAAGCGTCTGCATCAACTGGCGGTCAATGACCACTTCATGACTGTGCAGCTCGATTGTGCGATAGGTCAAATCCCCGAAAGTGATGTTTTCTGCCAGCAATGCCAAATTGCGCAGCCTATTCTTGATTAGATCCCCTAGCCCAACTCTGGCAAGGCGCAGCGTAATCTGCCCGGTTCTGCCACTGGCTTCCAGAAGAGACATCCTGATGGACTGCTCTATCTGAGTTGTTATTACCACTGTTGCAAAATAGTAAATCAGAAAGCCGGCCGCTATTAGCAGCATAAAAAAGACAACTTTCTTACGGGTCCTTTTCATAGACTCTTCCCACCCAATGCAATCATATGCCAATATGCAATCAGCCATATCTGCCTTCAATTTTATTTTTCGCCATTCCCGCGATCTATTTTAGCTATTTATATGTTACAATGATAGCTAAATAGGGGGTGAGCTTTATGAAAGTGAACGCCACTGATCTACAGAACGCGTTCGGCAAATATCTGGCCTTGACCGAAAAGGAAGATATCATCGTTACTAAAAATGGCAAAAGCGTCGCCAAACTTATGCGCTATACTGAACCCGACTTTTTCGTTGTTCATGAGGAAGCGAAAGCGTTTCAGGCGCAAAGAAAGATCAGCTACGAAGCATACATGGAATTGGTTGAATCCTCAGATCAGCGCTATGAACTGATCGATGGAGTCGTCTATCTCTTAGCTTCGCCTAGCTTCAAACACCAGGTAGTAGTCAATGAAATCTCTTACTATTTTCTCAACTTTTTTAAAAACAAACGCTGTCGATCATTGACAGCGCCTCTGGATGTACGTCTATTTGGTTTTGCCGGCAAATTTGAAGAAGATCCTAACGTAGTTCAGCCCGATCTGTTTGTTATTTGCGACAACGATAACATCAATGATACCGGCGATAAATACCTGGGCACCCCCACCCTGATTGTGGAAGTAATGTCCCCTTTCAGCAAAGGCAAGGATCAGGTAACCAAGTTGAACTTGTACATGAGAAGTGGCGTTTCAGAATACTGGGTTGTAGATTATCGCCACAAGTCCATATATCAATATATCTTCACTGCGGAGCGGGACCTTGATAGTTTATCAGTTCTGTCCGAAAAAGATACCATTAACTCCGCCAGCTTTCCCGGACTTGTGATTAAGCTGGCCGAAGTCTTTGCATCCATATAAAGACTTGGTAAATTGGGCCCAGGCGCCCGATTCACCTACACTCAAGCTGCTTCTTAACTAAGCGTCAGCTCTTCTTCCAACGCAGATAGCTTTCAATAAAGAGGTCGATTTCTCCATCCATCACGGCATCAATATTGCCGGTTTCATAGTTGGTACGATGATCTTTAACCATGGTATAGGGGCAGAAAACATATGAACGGATCTGACTGCCCCAGGCGATATCTTTTTGCTCGCCGCGAATCTCAGCCAGCTTTTCTTCCTGCTCTTCACGCTGTTTGGCAGCCAGCTTGGCCTTGAGCAGACTCATGGCCGTAGCGCGGTTCTGAATCTGAGACCTTTCCGTCTGGCATGAGACGACTATTCCAGACGGAATATGCGTAATGCGGATGGCCGATTCAGTCTTATTGACATGCTGTCCGCCTGCACCACTGGAACGGAAAGTATCAACTTTCAGATCCTCCGGCCGGATTTCCAGATCATAGTCTTCAGCCATTTCCGGCATCACATCCACGGACACAAAGGAGGTATGCCTTCTGCCGGAGGCATCAAACGGCGAAATTCGTACCAGCCGATGTACACCCTTCTCCGCCTTCAGATAGCCGAAGACCAGTTCGCCACGAATCAGTATTGTTACGCTTTTGATACCAGCTTCGTCGCCTGGGAGCAAATCAATAATTTCGGCTTTATAGCCATTGCGTTCCGCCCATCTCAGATACATACGCATAAGCATCTGAGCCCAGTCCTGCGATTCGGTTCCGCCGGCTCCAGGATGAATAGTAAGGTAGGCATTAGCATTATCGTACTCCCCGGAAAGCAGCGTATTCAGTTCCAGCTGTTCCACTTTACGGGAAAGCTTACTTAAGGTACTTAAAACTTCTTTTTCTGCTGCTTCATCCTGTTCAGAAAGCGCCAGTTCTAATAAAACCGACAGATCATCGATCTCAGCAGCCAGATTCTCGACCTTCGCCATCCGATTTTGAAGGATCGTAATTTCCTGCATAACTGATTGCGCCTTCTCAGGCTCAGACCAAAAATCTGCCCCGGCGGCGATGGCATTCAGTTCTGTCAGCCGTTTTTGTGCCGCAGGGAAGTCAAAGATACACCCTCATTTCGCCAATTTTCCGGGCCATTTCGCTAATCTGGTTTCTGATTTCTCCGACATCTGTAATCAAAGAGTTGTTCCTCCAATCATCTCAGCTAAAATATGCTGCCACATGCGCAGAATATGCGGTCCCTTATACATTTGCGCCGCAGCACTTTTTATATTTCTTACCGCTGCCGCAGGGGCAGGGATCATTTCGTCCGATTTTCTCAGTTTTTCTCTGTTGAACGGCTGGCTTGCCAATCTTGCCGGTTCCGGACGCACCGCCGCTATTGCCATCGCGGTTGGTCACCACGTTTCTGACCCGCGGCCGCTCGGCTTCGTCCTTACGGACCAGCTGCATGCGCAGGATCAGGCGGATCATATCTTCGTTGACGGCATTAATCATTTCCTTAAACATCTGGAAAGCCTCGAACTTATAGGCTACCAGCGGATCGTGCTGTCCATAGGCTCTTAGCCCAATACCATCACGGAGGTCATCCATATTATCAAGGTGCTCCATCCATTTGGTATCAATCGTTCTGAGCAGTACGATCCTTTCCAGTTCCCGCATCTGTTCATGGCCGATCGCATCTTCTTTGGCTTTGATAGCCTCCATAGCCAGCTGCCTGATCCGTTCTTGCAGCTCTTCTCTTGTAAAACCGTAGAGCATATTCCGTTCCACTTTTTCAGCCAGCGGGAATATGCCGTTGAGTGCCTGAGCCAAGCCATCTAAATCCCATTCTTCCATGGTGATCTTTTCCGGCACATAGTTGTCCAGCAAATTATCTATTACAGAATAGGTGCGCTCAATAACACGATCATGTACATCCGTGCCAGTCAACAGTTGCCGGCGAAGACTATAGATATTCTCGCGCTGCAGGTTCAGCACATCGTCATATTCCAATACATGTTTGCGGATATCAAAGTTGCGGGCCTCAACACGCTTTTGAGCATTTTCGATGGATCTGGCAATCTGAGGATGCTCGATCGGTATGTCTTCCTGCCAACCCATACGCTCCATCAACCTGGCAATCGTCTCGCCGCCAAAAAGGCGCATCAGGTCATCTTCCATGGATACATAAAATCTGGAGGAACCGGGGTCGCCCTGACGTCCGGAACGACCACGCAACTGATTATCAATTCGGCGGCTCTCATGACGCTCGGTACCGATAATGTGCAGACCGCCCAGAGCAATTACCTGCTCCTGCTGTTTGAGACACTCGGCTTGCGCCTGCTCCAGTGCCTCTCTAACGTCTTCTTCGCTGGCTTCATCTGGTTTAATATTTTTGGCAACCAAAATTGATGGTACGAGGAAGTTGGGATTACCGCCCAGGATGATGTCGGTACCGCGCCCGGCCATATTAGTGGCAATCGTAACTGTTTTCAGCCTGCCGGCCTGCGCAATAATTTCGGCTTCCTTTTCATGATACTTGGCATTGAGTACCTGGTGAGGAATTCCTTTCCTTTTCAGCTGATTACTCAGAAACTCCGATTTTTCGATTGAAATGGTACCTACCAATACCGGCCGACCCTGTGCATACAGTTCTTGAATTTCTTTTACAACTGCGTCAAATTTGGCCTTTTCCGTCTTATAGACTACATCAGGATGGTCTATTCGAATCATCGGCTTATTAGTAGGCACAACAACAACCTCGAGCCCATAAATTTTCGCAAACTCGAGTTCTTCTGTCTTAGCTGTACCGGTCATACCGGCAAGTTTTTGATACATTCGGAAATAGTTCTGGAAAGTGATACTGGCTAAGGTTTGGTTTTCATGTGCTACTTTGACATTTTCTTTGGCTTCGATCGCCTGATGCAAACCAGCACTGAAGCGGCGGCCAAACATAAGCCGGCCGGTAAATTCGTCGACAATGACTATTTCACCGTCTTTGATGATATAGTCGCGATCGCGCTTCATGATTTCTTTCGCCTTGAGCGCTTGTGTCAGATAATGCACTAATTCGCTGTGTTCATCATCATATAGGTTCTCGATTCCCAGGATCTGTTCAACTTTGGCAACGCCGCTTTCAGTAACTGAAACTGCATGAGCCTTTTCATCAACGGTATAATGCTCATCGCGGCGCAGCCCGGTGACAATCCGCGCGAACTGGCGATACCAGTCGGTGGACTGTTGGGCTTGTCCGGAAATAATAAGTGGTGTACGGGCTTCATCGATAAGGATCGAGTCCACTTCGTCCACGATGGCATAGTTCAGTTCTCTTTGGACTAATTCTTGTGAATGCAGCGCCATATTATCACGCAGGTAGTCAAATCCGAACTCGTTATTGGTACCATAGGTTATGTCAGCAGCATACGCTGCGCGGCGCTGTTCGAAGTTAAGAGAATGCAGTATGACACCCACACTTAAGCCCAGAAAGGTATAGATGCTCCCCATCCACTCACTGTCGCGCTTGGCTAAGTAGTCGTTTACCGTGACAACATGCACACCGCGGCCAGTCAGCGCGTTTAAGTAGACCGGCAAAGTGGCGGCCAGGGTTTTGCCCTCACCAGTTTTCATCTCAGCGATTTTACCTTCATGAAGCACTATTCCGCCAATCAGCTGAGAGTCAAACGGCCTCTGCCCCAATGTACGTACAGCAGCCTCCCTGACAGTCGCAAAAGCTTCCGGCAGTAACTGGTCGAGCGTCTCGCCAGCGGACAGGCGTTGCTTAAACTCCTCAGTTTTGGCGCGTAGTTCGGCATCTGAAAGACGCTGAAACTGAGGTTCCAGGGCGTTGATTTGATCTACTATACCGCTGATACGCGTAAGCTCGCGCTTATTTGTATCCCAGAGATTCTTGAGAAACTGAAACATCTACACAACCCCTTTCTGGGCGTTACATTGCATATTATACCATTCGCTGGCAAGGCGGGCAACAAAGAGGGGGCGCTAGCAAACCATCCCCTGCCATGCCAACTCCAGCAAAGCCATCAAACCGCCTGTGACCAATGAATGTCCTCCGGTGAGAACAGGCAGCGGCGCATTTTTGCAGGCATTGGCCAGGTCCGCGGCAAACCCCGCGCGTACCCGGGAACTAAGTCCCAGATCCGCATAAAAGCGTTCTTCTTCCGGGAGTGCTAGCTGCATGTGCGCATAGAGCACTCTGGTGTCAATCAGCGCCGCCCGACAGCATTGCGCCAACTGGTTTAAAAACCAGTCCGCACCGTTTTGTGCAAGACAGGCTCCTAGCAAAGAAAAGGCGTTTTGTTCTCTTCCCAGTGCACGCATGCCACGCTCTTCTATAAACGCCCTAACCCTGCATTTAGTTCCTTTTTCGAGCATCTGCAGCGTACTGGCTGATAAACGTCCAAAGATAAATATTTCGCCCTTTCCTTCCTGCAGCACCTGCACTATTTGACGCGCACTTTCCGTCAACAGTTGTGAAAAGCGGGCGCCACCCTCTTTTACAACTTGTGACGCTGTATTTCCCAGATTAGGATGAAGGCCTGCCAGAATGGCATCGACTGGCGTGTCAATATCAAAAGTATAGGCGGTACTTCTGGGCAGAGGCTGGAAGCGCAAACCCGCGTCACGCAATGTCCAGGCCAGCTGGTTATCGAGCGGCATGGACTGCGCCCGATAAACAGTCGTGGCAGGCCGAAATCCGATGATGTCGGAAGAAAAAATGCTATTGGCGGTCACCACCCCGCCACTGCAGTCGCCGCCACCGCCGCCGCCACAATCATCCTCAAAAAGGCTATCAAAAACTATGCGCCAGTCATCCTCCAGCATTAAGGCTCCTGTCCCGCCACCCAGACAGACAACCGCTTCATCTTGAAGGCCTATTTGCTGGCAAACTTCCTGTAACGCATCGCCAAAGTGAAACGGATGCGCTGCCTGTGCCGGTGTTTCCACCACCAGTGCGCCTCTGTGGGCCGCATGCTCCATTAATTCAGGCCGATCAGTCACGACAATCAGGCGCGCTGCACCCGCAGCCTTTGCACGCGTAATATTGTCCATCACAATGGCTTGTCTAAGTTGTGTCATGTAATTAAGCGGTTCCGGCAATACCGGACCGCCTTCAAATATGATGACGTTTAGATTTTTCTCAGGCAACCCCGTCGCCCCCAAAAAATCGCCCCGCCGCGAAGGCGGGGCGGTTCTGGTAACATCGGCCCTTAGAACTCGGGTTCAATTAAGCCGTAATTGCCATCGCGCCGACGATAGATGACATTGACTTCTTCCGATTCAGCATTGGCAAAAACGTAAAAGTCATGACCTAAGAGTTCCATTTGCATAGCTGCTTCTTCAACGGACATCGGTTTTATGGCAAAACGCTTTGTTTTTACAATACGACCTTCTTCCATTTCGACTTGCGGTTCGGGAACTACATTCTCTGAGATTACAACTCCGTTTGACCGGCGCTTATTAATGCGAGTCTTATACTTACGCACTTGTCTCTCAATTTTGTCGACCGCCCCATCAATGGCTGCGTACATATCGTTCGATTTCTCTTCGCCCCTAAGTAACAGGCCGCCCACTTTGACAGTAAGGTCCAGCGCGTGAATGCCACGTTCTGTACTGAGAGTGGCATCCGCTTCAACCGTACCGCGTTCAAAAAACTTCTCCACTTTGGCGATCTTTTTTTCGGCGTATTGACGCAGTGGTTCGCTTACCTCGATGTTTTTTCCCTTTACAATAATCTGCACGGCCATCGCTCCTTTCGCCATTGTTATTATTATATTCCCATCCGCAGCCTGTAAAACCTGCTTGTATTAGCAAAACTTCGAAAATCTTGCTGTCGAAGCAAAACGGCTTAAAAAGTGCTTTTTAAAAAAGCAGAAAACCTCCGAACCCGGAGGTTTAAGCTCTTACTTTCGTCTTTCAGGAACCTGCTCCCGCCCCACGGCAGCACTTTGAGAAGCAAGGCGGTTTTCTCGCTGGATTTCCTCGTACACTTCTTCGCGGTGTACAGCAATATTCCGGGGTGCGGTAATACCAAGCTTTACTTGGTCTCCCTTCACCTCAACAACAGTGATCTTGACATCATCACCAATCATGATGCTCTCGTTGACCTTACGTGTCAATACAAGCATCGTCATCCTCCTTGACGAAGGAAATAACCTGGTAATGCAGGCTATGCCTGATTACGCAGGTTCAACCTTAATCTAAATCATTGTTATTATTTTATTTATTATCTATTCGATGATCACAATTCATTTTCCTGCAAAAAATTCTTGTAACATCGAAAGCGTTTATTTATTTCTTCGCCTCCGTATCCATATTGGTTGTTTCACCGAGAATTGAGTCCACCAGCGAGCGAGAAATCATTTTATCAGCGATTTCTTTTCCAGTACGGTCATACTGATCATTACAAATGGACTCTCTGAGTTCTTTGACGCGGTCTTCCCTGACCTCAGGTGAGCTGCCGATCACCTTACGCGCAGCTTCTTCAACCGGTTTACTCGTTTTATCTGATAAGGAATGCGTTTTTTGGTTATTGTTGTTTTCTTTGGTTGGCTTGCGCTTTCCGAATGACTCTAGAACCTGGTGTACTTGCTTATTAGAAATAATCATATTGCTCACGCCTTTCACAATCCTGGGACGGGAAGTAAATCTGGTACTTCATATGGGACTGTACCAACCGTGAGTACGGTTACTTGTGTGCAGCCGCATTTTAATAAGACCCGTGCACATTCGGAAGCAGTACTGCCCGTTGTAAGTACGTCATCAATTAACAGTACTTTCTGGCCAGTTACTATACCGGGATTAGGACATTCAAAAGCGCCTTTGATGTTGGCTGCGCGTTCCGCAGCGGTGAGAGTACTTTGCTGAACCGAGTTGCTGATTCTGCTCAGCGCTTCGGGTGCATGCCTTTTCTTCAATAAAACTGCCAGGTTGCCCGAAAGCAATTCTGCCTGGTTGTAACCACGTTCATACAGCCGCTGTGGATGCAAAGGTACCGGTACAATCAGATCGCAACTACGCTGCAATCCTTCTTTATAAACCGTTTCCTTCAGCCAGCCGGCCATTGGCAATGCCAATCGCGTATGGTTTCTAAATTTCAGACTGAGGACGGCTTGCCTAAGAAAACCATCATAAATACCAACAGCGCGTGCTGTCGAAAAAAAGCGCGGATGAATCAAACATTCATGGCAATAAATCTCGTTCGGATTTTGACTGCGCAGGGGTCTTCCGCAGCGTTTGCAGATTGGAGGGCTGATTACAATCAGACGGTTCAGGCAACTTATGCAGCCCAAGGAGTCTGCTTCCGAAACTTTTGAACCGCAAAAAGGACAACAGGCATCGTCATTAGCCAGTAAACCGTAAAACCCGGTTTCCAAAAAACGACCCAGTCTCTTTAGCATGCCAAATGTATCAATAATTTGCTTACCGACACTTGACATTTAAGCGCCCCGTTTCACAGGATTTTGGAAGTTCAAGGGACGGGGCGGTGATAGCAAAATGGGTTCTCAAACCCGTCAATACTATAACCCTGTTACTTATTAAATCGGCAAATTACACTAGTGTCTTTAGCGTTTTTTAGAATTGCAGCAAATATCCTCTCTTTCCAGCTTCTTCATTCATACTGATGATCAAAGACCGGGCTTCTTGCATTTCGTGACTGACAGTATTGCTGAAAAACCCTACCCGTCCTACCGGATCACGCCGGTCGCGTCCAGCCCGTCCAGCCATCTGAATAAGGGCGCGGGCATCAAAAATGCGGTGGTCAGCATACAGCACAGCAACATCCGTAAATGGCACCGTTATGCCTCTCTCAAGCAAAGTGGTGCTGGCGAGCAACCTGATCTTCCGTTCACGAAACCGCGCCACGACAAGCGTGCGCCCTTCTCTGCCCGAATGAATATAATCTGAGGTCACGTGATGCCTGGCGGCAAACCCGGCTAAAGCCTGCCCAACTAGCTCTACGTGCTGCACTGTCGGTACGAAAACTAACGCAACTGCGTTGCGCCTTAGTGTTTCCTCTAAGAATTCACCTACCGCTCTTGGTAGTTTTCCTGGTATACCACTCCATTCCGCCTCCGTTACGCGGTGCAAAGCAGGCACCGCCAGCGGATGACCATGATGCCTGGCTGGAATGTGGACCGCGGCAGTCTTTCCGGATGCAACCTGTTTTCTTAAAGTAGCATCGGGAGTGGCAGTCATATAAATCAACATGGCATTGCGCCCAAGGGCCCGCTGCAATCCGCGCAACAGCATTTCGCTGCCATAGTACGGGAAAGCATCCGCTTCATCCAAAACCACCAGATCAAAAGCGTTCGCAAACCTTAACACCTGATGCGTTGTCGCAATAAGTATTGGTGTTCCGGGCAAAAAACCCCTATCAGACAAGGGCAGTTCAGTCAGCATATCCTGGCCAAATGCCGCTCGAATCCTGGATGCCAACTCCCTGACCACATCGCGCCGCGGCACGGTATAGAGGATCCTCAGGCCAGCATTCAGAGCGGCGGCCATTATGTCAAAAGCTACTTCCGTCTTGCCCGCCCCGCACACTGCCCACACCAGAGCTTCACGACACCCCTCCTTAAACAACCGCGTCAGTTCACTGGCCGCCTGCTGCTGCGCCGCCGTCAACTGTACTGACAGGAACGGTTCCAAAGGTTTGGCTGCTGGTAGCCTTTGCTGTTGTGGTACTGCTATATCAGAGGAAAATGTATATAAGGTTTTGCAGGAACGAGCTTCTCCCATTCCGATACATGTCAGGCATAAGAAACAGTGTCGACCGCAATGCGGGCAATTCTGGAAGACAATACGGGAACGCTCTCCGCATCGGCGACAGACTGGCCGGCCAAACTCGCCAATGCCAACAGCCGCAGCAGCCGTTGCCTTTCCGGACAGCACCAGTGCTGTCAAAACGCGTTCATTGGCGCTGCGTTGCAGCTTTCTGATTTCTCCCAACGCCTCTTCTTCAAGCAATACCCTGCCACTCAAAATTACGCCATACTCCGCCAGAACCTCCTGGGCAGGCAGACGATCTGCCACCATCGGAGGCGGAGACTGAGGCGGAATCAGGGGCGACGTCATTGCCGAACTCGCGCTGCTGAATCTGTCGCTGCAATAGTCCATCGGATATCCATAGCCGGAAAAGCTCAAATCCCATTGGGCAAGCGACTTCTTAATAGCGCTGACAGCTTTTAGGCACATTTTCCGAATTACCGTAGCGTTGCACTCCAGGCCTCTACCCGCGCCGGGGCCCTTCCCGGAGGCATCCGCCAAGAGCCCGCCGACAGATTTTACAGTGCTTCTTGCCCCCACCTTTCCAAAAGCCTTCCTGGCATCTCCCAGCGCCAGCTCAGCCAACCAAAGCGGCAACGGCGGGGACAAAATGGCGTACTCGTACCGCCGCTTTTGCGCTTCTTGCACACTGCATGGCCGGTTTAGCGAATCCGCCCCTTGCTCATGCTGCTCCAACCACTGAAAAAGAAACAGGGGATCGTCGGTTAATCCGAAATTAATCCCCTGTTGTCCTATATACATATAAACCTGGAACTGACGGGCAATAATGGATTTCACCACCCAAATCCCATGCCTGTCTTATGCCTGCCTGATCCGCAATGCCAGCAGCGAACGCCGGTCTTCTATGCGATTGTTCTTAATGGCCATAAACAGCGCTTTCTTGGTGCCAACCAGGACCACCATTTTCTTCGCCCTGGTAATGGCAGTATAGAGCAGGTTGCGCTGCAACATGATGTAATGCTGCGTGGTAACCGGCATCACAACCACCGGATACTCGCTGCCCTGACTCTTATGCACCGATACGGCATAAGATAAGACAATTTCATCAAGCTCACTCAAGTCATAGGGAACGATACGATCCCCTTCCGGTTCAGGATAAGCCACCCTGACTTCTTGTTCCTCCTGGTCTACGGCAACGATGCGTCCAATATCGCCATTGAAGACCATCTTCTGATAATTGTTTCTGATCTGCATTACTTTATCGCCAGCCCTGAAGGACGTCCCACGGTATACTGCCGCAGGACTGCGTCCCGGCTTGTTGAGCACTTTCTGCAATTGAACATTCAGATTGTCGACTCCAGTCTCAAAGCGGCGCATAGGGGCGAGCACCTGAATGTCATTAATAGGATCGCATTTCAAAAACGCTGGCAACCTGCGACTGACCAAATCGAGGATCAAAGCGGTCACTTTTTCCGGCTCAGTCTCAGTAATCAGATAAAAGTCTTTGGCTTCCTTAGTAACAACCGGCATGCGCCCGTCTTTGACCAGGTGGGCATTAACCGCAATGTAACTCTCATTGCCCTGCCGGAAAACGCGCGTCAGCCTGACAACGGGAATCCTGCCGGAATCAATAATATCCCGTAACACGTTGCCTGCTCCCACTGACGGAAGCTGATCGGCATCTCCCACCAGTACCAGGCGGCAATGATCCGGAATGGCCTTCAGCAGATGATGCATCATCATTAAATCCACCATGGACACTTCATCAATAATAACGACATCCGTATCCAAAGGATTAGTTTCATTGCGGCAAAAACGAAAACCGCCAGCCTCAAAGCCAAACTCCAGCAAACGATGCAGTGTCTTAGCCTGTTGCCCGGTAGCTTCATTCATGCGCTTGGCAGCCCGGCCGGTCGGTGCCGCCAGCAGCGTACGCAATCCTGCACTACGGAACACTTCCAGCAGCGTCTTCAAAGTGGTGGTTTTGCCCGTTCCGGGGCCGCCGGTAATTACCAACACGCCGTTCTTCAGCGCGCTCTGTACCGCCTGCATCTGCGCAGGTGCCAACTTAATGCCATTCTGCTCCTGCACTCTCTGAAAAGCCGCTGTAACCTCTTTTCCGGGCGGTTTTTTGGCTTGCAGCAATCTGATCAGTCTTTCAGCCACAGTGCGCTCCGCATAATAAAATTGAGCTGGGTACAAAAGGCTCCCCAAATCCGGATTCCCTTCGCAAATAATGCTTTTCTTCTGTATCAGAGCCGGTAAAGTGCCGCGCACTGTTTCCTGATCAACCGTCAGTTTATCAGCAGCCCAGGCGACAAACTCGTCCAAGGGCGCATAGATATGTCCTTCATTGGTCATTTCGGTAATGAAAAACTCGATTCCAGGAATCAACCTCTTGGGCGATTCCAACGGAATTCCCATCGCCAGTGCGATTTTATCTGCGGTTTTGAATCCAATGCCAAAAACGTCTTCCGCCAGACGATAGGGATTATCCGAAACCACTTGGATTGACTTCCGCCCATAGGTTTTATAAATCTTGGCGGCATAAGCGGGCGTTACACCATAGCCCTGCAGAAAGACCATGATGTCTTCAATTTCGCGATGCGCAGCCAATGCGGCGCAAATAGCCTCATGTTTCTTGGTGCCAATCCCTTCAACCTCAAGCAACCTCTCAGGATGATTACGAATAATATTCAGAGTTTCCAGACCGAATTGGGCGACGATCCGGCTCGCCATTTGCGGACCAATACCCTTAATCAGGCCCGAACCAAGGTACTTTTCAATACCGGTGAGCGTGGCCGGCGCCAGTCTTTCAAAAGATTGAAACTTAAACTGGCGGCCATATGAAGCATGGTTTTCCCAATCGCCGCTCAGTCGCAGCGATTCCCCTACCGATACCGGCATGATTGTCCCGACCACCGTACAGGAAGATCGGCCATCGGAGGTTTTGAAACTGGCTACCGTATAACCATTTTCTTCATTGTGAAATGTAAGTCTCTCAATAACTCCCTCAATCACGGGCATCGGGGCAACCGTCCTTCCAATTATGAAAATGGCTGTTGATTTGTTCAACAGCCATGTCAGCTACACTACTCAAACCGTGAATCTTGGCTTCTTGGAGTTCTCCATTTGCTTGGCCATGCGTCGGCCATTATCATTGGAAAGGCTGTAGCGCGCGAATAGGTAATAATCATCAGTGGGACCAATTCCGGCTGATGAGTCCATAAACCGGACCTGCCCGTGGTAATTCGCTGAACTGCTGGCCGGGCCCCCGCATTTGGGGCAAATCCCGGGATGGATCATAATCTTAAATGGTCCTCCGCACTTGCAGACATCCATACTGTCAAGCCAAAGTTCTTGGATCATGCGGGCCTTTTCCCAGGCACTGGCCTTCTGATAGTGTTGGATTAGCTCGGCAGGAAGATTCTTCAGCGCATTCGCCTCATAGTACCTCGATTCCAAATGAGCGTCAAAGACCACGCTCTGGCCACAACGCGGACATCCAAGCATCATATACGGCTGAACCGGGCCGTGATCAGCAATCGGCACTTGCACGGACAAGTACGAGATTTGACACTTCTCACAGTTATGTTCTTTAAACTCCGAAGGGAAAAAAGCTGTGGTTGGAACGTCCATAGCAGCCTCCTACCGCAATTGCAGCCTTTTTTCTCCCTATAGAATTCATCATAAGACAGCTTTATCCTGCCTCGGAAGCAATAAACTTCTTAAAGGCTCTTTTTGATAAGGCCCACCTTGTCCAATCTTTCCCAAGGCAGATCCAGATCTGTCCGGCCAAAGTGGCCATAGGCTGACACCGGACGGTAGATGGGACGCCGCAAATTCAAATCGCGGATGATGGCCGCCGGACGCAAATCAAAATGCTCGTTGATAAGCTCTATTATCCGGCGATCTGCGATCTTGCCAGTCCCAAATGTCTCCACCGCAATCGAAACCGGCCGGGCAACTCCGATAGCATAGGCCAGCTGAATCTCAAGCCGATCGGCAACGCCTGCGGCAACGAGATTCTTGGCTACGTACCGCGCCGCATAGGCTGCTGAACGATCCACCTTGGTAGGATCCTTTCCTGAGAAAGCGCCTCCGCCATGCCGGGCAGCCCCGCCATAAGTATCGACAATAATCTTGCGACCGGTCAGGCCCGAATCTCCCTGCGGACCACCGACGACAAACCTTCCTGTCGGATTTACAAAGTACCTGGTCTTTTGATCCAGAAACTCCTCTGGAATAATGGGCTTAATGACCTTTTCAATGATGTCATGCCGGATTTGGTCCTGTTCAACCTCAGGATGGTGTTGGGCAGAGACAACGATCGTGTCCACGCGTACAGGCCGATTGCCTTCATATTCCACCGTTACCTGGGTTTTTCCGTCCGGACGCAAATAGGGAATTTCTTCGTTGCGCCTTACCAGCGCTAACCGGCGCGCCAATTTATGCGCCAATGAGATCGGTGCTGGCATCAGTTCAGGAGTTTCATTGGTGGCGTAGCCAAACATCATACCCTGATCCCCGGCTCCGATTTCATCATGAGCTGATGTCTCACCGGCTTTGGCCTCCATGGCCTTGTCCACACCCAGGGCAATATCAGGTGACTGATCATCAATGGTGCTTAAAACAGCACATGTATCTCCGTCAAAACCATACTTAGCCCTCGTATAACCGATGTCACGCACGACATCACGCACCAGTTTCGGAATATCGACATAATCACAACAGGTTGATATTTCACCCATGACCAATACCAAACCGGTAGTGACTGAAACCTCACAGGCAACGCGGGCATTAGGGTCTTCCTTAATAAAGGCATCGACAATCGTATCGGAGATTTGGTCGCAAACCTTATCCGGATGACCTTCAGTTACGGATTCAGATGTAAAAAGACGACGATTCTCAGACAAGAATGGCACACTCCTCTCGGGTATAGTTTACAGTTTCTATCTGAGTTCTAAAAAAATCCTTCCACATGGAAGGATTAGGTTGCCTACTCATCTTCCAGATGGCTCTGCAGGAATTGGCACCATATCACAAACGTGCTGGTTGCCGGGTTTCATCGGGCCCGTCCCTCCACCTCTCGCGATGAGTCAATATTCAATTTACGGTTAATACCGTTAAAATTTAGCTGCGAACTCAGATACGACCAAAGGATACCATTTACGTCACAGTCTGTCAAGAAATTATTCAGAACCCGGCCAGCATATCGCTAAGCATCAGCAGCTCATGATCAATAGGTTTGCGCGCCCTGAGGGCATCCTCCAGCGGACAGAATGCCGGCCTATTGTTAACAAGCCCGACCATCTTACCGGTTTCTCCGCTGAGTAATAGGTCAACCGCTTTGGCGCCCATGAGAGTTGCAATAGTGCGATCGAGTACAGTAGGAGTTCCGCCGCGCTGCAGATGTCCCAGAATCGTAATGCGCGTTTCAATACCAGTCGTTTCGGTAATGATCCGCCCAACCTTTAAAGCGCTGCCTTCTCTGGGTACGGGAGCATCATCCTCGGCAAACAGTCCTTCTGCCACGATAATGATGCAGTGCGCTTTGCCACGCCGTTGCGTATCAACCACCCGCTCACATAGTGCATTGAGATCGGGTTTATATTCCGGTATCAGCACTGCTTCTGCGCCACTGGCCAGCCCTGCGGTAATGGCGATGTGTCCGGAATGGCGTCCCATAACTTCAATGACATAAGTGCGTTCATGAGACGAAGCGGTATCCCGAATCTTGTTAATGGCATCGATTACGGTGTTGGTGGCAGTATCAAACCCGATCGAATAATCTGTACAATCAATATCATTATCGATCGAACCGGGAATTCCGATCACCTGCACACCCATCTTATCTAGTTCAATTGCTCCCCGGAAGGAACCGTCCCCTCCGATTACCACCAGCGCATCCAGGAAATAGCGCCTTATTTGCTGCAAGGCTCGCTGGCGTCCTTCTTCCGTGGTAAACTCCTCTGAGCGCGCCGTCTTCAGAATGGTACCCCCGCGCTGCAGAATATCGGCCACGGATCGAAAATCCATACTGATAAAATCGCCTTCAATGAGACCACGATAGCCCCGGCGAATGCCATAGACCTCTAGTCCTCGACTAATCGCTGTCCGCACCACTGACCTTACGGCCGCATTCATTCCTGGAGCATCCCCACCGCTCGTTAATACACCGATGCGTCTGAGCATATTTATCACTCGCCTTCGTATGAAGATAACCAGTATAATAGATATGATTATTTCGATAATGAAAGATGTCGGCGGAGGGCCGACATCATGTCAGGTCGAAGGCACCGCTCAATATTTCCTGAGCTTCCTCAACTTCTCCTTCAGGTACCAGTACTTCAACAGTACCCGAAGCTCCAAAATGGGGTAGCCCAATATGCCGGATCATCACGAGAAATCCTTCTTTGGTTAGATATTCTTTGACCATCATCGCGATCGGTTCATTTGGTGCCACATAAACTACTGCCCACAAATACATCCACCTTCTTCGGGGCGAGCCCGGTTCTAGTTTCTTTCTCACCAGGTGTTTTTATGCTTGCCCGGCGTTCCCAGAAGTCCCGCTCTCTACCATGCCGAATTTGGTGTAAACTTCTGCCCGGCCGCGGATTTTCATAGCGGAAGTGTTCGAAGTAAACTGCGCAATCATTATTTCGCCATGGTCCAGTTTTTCAGTATGACTGAATTTCGTATCTTTGCCTCTGGTAAGGCCAATGATGGTCACACCATCTTCCATGGCTTTGATCATAATGTAGTCCCCGCCAATTTCAGCGAGGGTATCATGCATTTCACCGCTGTTCGGATTCATCGAATCACTCCTGATCAAATATGTGTCTTAAGCCATTCTGCCATGTCATCAAAGACACGCGCTTTTTCCGGCTCACTGAATAACGCATGGTATAATCCATCGTATAAAATGAACTTTTTATCGCCAACTCCGGCATTTTCAACGAATTCGCGGGCGGCATCCGGATTGAGAATCTGATCATCGCCAGCCTGTAACATCAAAAGTGGTAAAGAAAACTTGGAGGCATTGGCAAACGTTTCTGCCATTACCTGACTGAAACTGGCGTAAAACCCAGCCGTAACTTTCGTATACAAAAGCGGGTCTTCGTCATAGGACTTGATTTCAGCAGGATCCCGCAGCGCAATCTTGCCCCGGATCCCATTGTCAACTGACAGACGCGGCATTAGTTTTGCAGAGAGGGCGGCCAAAGCCTTTTTCCATCCTGGCAGAGGCATCTTTACCTTCAGAGCCGGTGAAGAAGCAATCACACCGTTAAAAACCGCCGGATACTTGAGGCCGGCAGCCAGGACAATCAGGCCGCCCATGCTGTGGCCAATCAGAAACAGCGGATGCGATGGATCGCCTGATCGGATCTGATCTGCGAATAATGCAGTATCGTCAATCAGGTCCCAAAAACTGTCCGCATGTCCACGCGGACCTTCTGAACGTCCTAATCCCCGTAAATCCAGGGCGTGACAGCAATATCCCAATGACGCAAAGTGTTCGGCAACTTCCTGATAACGTCCGGAGTGTTCAGCCATGCCATGCACAAAAAGCAGATTCGCGCTATAGTCATCGGGAATGATCGACCAATGAAATAAGCGTACGCCTTTGCTGGACAGATAGCCTTCGCGGCGCTCCATAATATTACCCCCCACTCATTGTCTGCCGAAAACTTCCAATCTCGAATCATTAATGTTTCAGCTTTCTCCAGAAGGGGCAACTTTCCTGCCGTCCAGCAGAAGTTTATCACGATAAAGGTTCAGAAAACCGGTAACCAGGGCGCACTAATCCCTACTAATCCTCATTGCCCAGCGCAGCGCCGCTATGGTTCTGGGATGCACGCTGGCCCCGATTTGCGTCAGGTAGGCCATCTTTTTATTGAGTGCACTAATCAGAGCCTGTCCAGGATCAGTAGATGCCAGACTGCGCAGGTTTTCCACTCCATCATAGCGACGCCCCGGCTCAATCATATCAGCCACAAAAATGAGCTGTGCGAGGCTATTCATCCCGCTGTCTCCGGTCACGTGCAGCCTGATTGCCGCAAGAACCTCATCATCGTCGCAAAGACCGCTCTCTTGAACCTTCCAGGCAGCGACTACACCATGCAGGAGAATGGGATGCTCATGTTCATATTGGTCAATGGAATAGGCATGCTTTTGGGCCAGCGACAACAATTCCCGTCCAGAAAGATTTCTGGCATAATCGTGCAGCAAACCGGCAAAATGAGCTTTATCTGCGGCAACTCCCCACACTGAAGCAAGATCGCTGGCAATCGTGGCAACTCCGCAGCAATGGGCAAACCGTTCCCGGCCTAAAGTGCGATGCAGATCATTCAGTAACGCGTCATCAATGAAAAATCCCATCGGCGAGCGCACCGTCCTCTCCACGTAGGTCACATACATCCATCAATATTTTTGGCTTTCGGACCTTTCCGCAATACCGCAATCCAAAAAAACGGAGACTAAGCCTGCGCTCGTCTCCGTTTACTTCCCGGATGCCAGATGATCAGCTTATCTGAGCTTCTGTATCAACACCGACATTGTTGCCAAAACCCGGGTTGATACCGTTTTCATAGCCACAAGATAGCGTGGAGACTAACTGGTTGTTCTCAGCGGCCAATTCCAGCAAGGCGACTTTTAACACTTCGCTGACATTTTCCACTGGCACAAACTCCAGTTGCCTGGCGATCTCCTGCGGAATATCCTCCAGATCTTTGGCATTATCTTTCGGCAGGATCACGGTTTTGATGCCGGCTCGATGCGCAGCCAGGGTTTTCTCCTTCAATCCGCCGATCGGAAGGACTCGTCCGCGCAAAGTGATTTCTCCGGTCATGGCTACTTTTCCGTTAACCGGCCTGCCGGTAAGCGCCGAAACAATGGCGGTGGTAATGGTGATACCTGCGGAAGGACCGTCTTTCGGCACTGCGCCTTCCGGCACATGAATGTGCAAATCAACTTGCTCATGGAAACGTTCATCAATTCCCAACTCCAGGGCGTGTGCTCTGACGTAACTCAGGCTGGCCTGCGCCGATTCACGCATGACTTCGCCCAGCTTGCCAGTTAGAATCAAACCGCCCTTGCCTCTGACAACAGCCACTTCAACAGGCAGAATTTCGCCACCCACTTCTGTCCAGGCCAGTCCGGTTGCCACGCCAACGCGATCCTCCAGATCAGTGTTGTTAATATGGTATTTGGGAGTACCCAGGAACTTCTCAATCAAGGCACTATTCAGCCTGATCGGGGTCTTGGCTCCGCGCACAATTTCCTTGGCAGTCTTACGGCAGACTGAGCCGAGCTCACGCTCCAGCGAACGTACGCCGGATTCTTTGGTATAGCCACGAATGATTTCGCGAATCGACTTATCCGGCAGCTTCACCTGTTCGGGCTCAATGCCATGTTCATCAAGCTGCTTCTTCCATAAATGCCTTTTGGCGATTTCCAGCTTTTCTTCTTCGGTATAACCCGATAATGTGATAACTTCCATCCTGTCCAACAAAGGACGCGGAATCCCCTGGAAAGTATTAGCGGTAGTAATAAACAACACATTGGACAGATCATAAGTGACTTCCAGGTAATGATCGCCAAAGTTGTTGTTCTGCTCCGGATCAAGCACTTCCAGCAATGCTGATGTCGGGTCGCCACGCCAATCCGCGCTCATTTTATCGACTTCATCGAGCAGAATGACCGGATTTTTGGAACCGGCCTGCCGCATCACCTGAATGATCTTGCCAGGCATAGCTCCGACATAAGTCCGGCGGTGACCTCTGATTTCAGCCTCATCCCGCACTCCGCCAAGGGAGAAGCGTACGAACTTGCGCCCCAATGCCCGCGCCACCGATTTCGCCAGCGAGGTTTTGCCTACTCCGGGCGGTCCGATCAGGCACAGAATTGGTCCTCTGAGCCGCTTGGAAAGCTGACAAACTGCCAAATACTCCAGGATTCTTTCTTTTACTTTTTCCAGCCCATAATGATCTTCATTAAGAATGCGTTCCGCCTCATCGACATCCAGACGATCTTCGGTTTCTTCTTTCCACGGCAAGGCCAGCAGCCAGTCAAGGTAATTGCGTACCACTACAGCTTCAGCCACCATGGGGGGCATTTTCTCCAGGCGCTCGACTTCTTTCAAAGCCTTTTCTGAAACATAGTCCGGAAGATCGAGCTCCGCAATCCGTGCGCGCAACTCTTCCACTTCTGCCGCTCGATCATCCTTGTCGCCGAGTTCCTTTTGAATTGCTTTGATTTGCTCACGCAGGTAGTATTCTTTCTGGGCTTTTTCCATCTGTTTGCGAACCCGCAGGTGAATTTTCTTCTCCAGTTCAGATATCTCGATCTCGCGAGTCAGCAACTCATAGACTTTCGACAGACGTTCATCGACATTGAGCATTTCCAGAATGCTCTGCTTGTCTTCCAGTCTGAGCCCCATATGAGCGGCTATTTCGTCAGCCAGCCGTCCCGGTTCATCAATCGCATTGATGGCAATCAAGACTTCGGCAGATACTTTCTTGCTGATCTTGTTAAATTGCTCAAACTGCTCAACAATGCTGCGCATGAGAGCTTCGGTCTCAAGATTGACAGAGTGTTCCTGCTCGATATTATTCACGCGCACTCTGTAAAAAGGATCTTCCTGAACAAACTCATCGATTTCCATACGTGACAAACCTTCTACCAGAACGCGGATTGTGCCGTCCGGCAGCTTCATAAGCTGCTTAATTTCTGCCAGAGTCCCGATTTTATAGATATCCTCGGGTTGAGGTTCATCAACTTTGGCTTCCCGCTGGGCTGAAAGTAAAATAAGATGATCATGAAGCATGGCATCTTCCAGCGCACCAACGGACTTCTCCCGGCCTACTTCCAAAGGAACAACCATATAAGGGAATACAATCATGCCACGTAGAGGAAGCAGCGGAAGAATCTCTCCCCCGAAAAATTCATGCCCGTTATCAATCTGTTTTTCGGCTTGATTCCTGAGTTCCATGTTTAGTCTGACACCTCCTGTAACAAACTTTGCGTAGAAGAATTCCACCTCGCATACCATTTCTGCTACAGGATCCTAATTCCTTTCGAGAATATGTGGACGCTGTGGAATGCATATAATTATATGGCAAACAATCCCCGCTCTGCAAGTTAAAAAACCACTCCGCTTCCATTTATATTATCGGCAAAGGCCGGGCGTAGTCTGATACTTCATATATATTCAGGCATCTTCAGAAGTGCTAAGCTGGCGTTACCCTCAATAAAAAACAGGTGCCGGATTCATCCGTACACCTGCTTTAACGCAAAAGCTCAAAAAAAGTTCTAGTTTTCTGCAGCTGCCACGGCAAACTTCGATTTCTTGGCCGTTGCGGCGGCAGCGGCTGGCGCAGAAGACTTTTTGCCACGGGGTGATTCAGTCTGACATAAAGCCATCTGGATAACTTCTTCAATACGATCAACTGTCACCACTTCAAGATCTTTGATTTCCCCAAACATATCCTGCCAATTTTCTCTGGGAATGATCACTTTGCTGGCACCAGCCAGTCGTGCGGCCTCAATTTTAGCCACCACACCGCCAACCGGTTTGACAAACCCGCGAATGCTGACTTCACCGGTCATACAAACCTGGTTTTGCACCGGTATGCCGGTAATAGCGGAATAAATCGCCACTACCATCGCAGTACCTGCAGAAGGGCCGTCCACCGGCATTCCGCCGGGAAAATTGACGTGCAGATCATAATCTTCGGTATGTACCCCAAAATATAGGTTGAGTATGGTCAGCACGTTATCGACTGAGCCGCGGGCCATACTTTTGCGCCGCATGGTATGTCCATGACTGCCCATTTCCTCTTCATCAACAACGCCGGTGGTGATCACACGGCCATGCCCTTTTTTTACCCGAATGGCAGAGGCCTCAATCTCCAAAACCGTACCATAGTTAGGGCCAATCACGGCCAATCCATTAGCCACGCCTACCTGTGCAATACTGGCAATTTTCTTCTCCATGCGCGGCGAATATTGACCCGAATTGATCACCCATTCCACGTCGGCGACACGTATATTTTTTTGACCGGCTGTCATCGCAATTCCGGCCGCCGTCTGAATAATATTGACCGCATCGCGTCCATTGGTGGCATAGTTTTGCACCACTTCGACAGCTCCCTCTTCAAGAGGCAGCTCAATTTTGCGGGCTGCATTGGCGGCAATAATGCCGATTTCTTCCTTATTCAGCGGGCGAAAAAACACTTCCAGACAGCGGGATCGGATCGCCGGCGGGATTTCTTCTGGAAGTCTGGTGGTGGCTCCCACTAGGCGAAAATCAGCCGGCAATCCATTTTGAAAGATGTCATGAATATGATTGGGAATATTAGTATCTTCAGCACAATAGTAAGCGCTTTCCAGAAAGACCTTACGGTCTTCCAGTACCTTCAGCAGCTTATTCATTTGAACCGGATGCAGTTCGCCAATTTCATCAATAAATAACACGCCACCATGGGCTTTGGTCACAGCGCCAGGTTTTGGCTGCGGCACCCCGGCAATGCCTAGCGGGCCAGCCCCTTGATAGATCGGATCATGCACCGACCCGATTAAGGGGTCAGCAATTCCACGATCGTCAAATCTGGCGGTGGTGGCATCGATCTCAACAAACTTTGCATTACTTTTGAATGGACTCAGCGGGCTCTTTTTAGACTCTTCCAGAACAATTCGCGCCGCAGCCGTTTTGCCTATACCGGGCGGCCCATACAGGATCACATGCTGGGGGTTGGGGCCGCAGAGCGCTGCCCGTAAAGCCTTTAGCCCCTCTTCCTGTCCAATTACTTCGGCAAAAGTCGTTGGCCTGGTCTTTTCGGACAGCGGTTCAGTGAGTGAAATCGCCCGCAAGCGCTCCAGACGCTCCAGTTCTTTGCGGGATTCCCGCTCTACAGCAACTTTATTCCCCTGTTGACCGCGCCAGAGGTTCCAAAAGTACAATCCAATTATCACCGTAAAGAAGAAATTGACAAACATCAATATGCTACTGGTAAACTCCATCTGTCACTCCCCCTGACCATCCATACGCTATTGCCATTGCGCGTCGCCCTTACATCGCGCGTTATGCATGTTGAATGCAGGAGTAGTATTCCCAAGGCTGCCTGCAAAAATCATGTATCAAATAAAAACCGCCTTTGGCGGGGAATTTTTCCTGCCAAAGGCGGCTTTGCTCTCAACGTGGCTATGCCGTTTCTTCTTTTTTCTTTTTGCGGTTATCAACCGTTAGAACCGGATCGGCTTTGCTCTCCACCATCTCTTTGGTAATCTGGCATTTGCGCACATCGGTGCGCGAAGGCAGCTCATACATCAGATCCAGCATGATGTTCTCGATGATCGCCCGCAGTCCACGCGCGCCGGTTTTATGCGACATCGCACGCCGGGCGATAGCGACCAGCGCTTCACGATCGAAGCTAAGCTCAACCCCATCCAGTTCAAGGAACTTCTCATACTGTTTAACCAGCGCATTGCGCGGCTCCGTGAGAATTTTCACCAAAGCCTCTTCGTCAAGTGCATCCAAAGATACGACTACCGGCAAACGTCCGACAAACTCGGGAATCAAGCCGAATTTGAGCAGATCTTCCGGCATGATCATCCGTAGGATGTCACCCAGCGGTTTCTCGGATTTGGTTTGAATTTCGGCCCCAAATCCCATCGTCTTTTTGCCGGTGCGGTTTTCGATGATTTTCTCGATACCGTCAAAGGCACCGCCACAAATAAACAGGATGTTGGTGGTATCGATCTGGATGAACTCCTGATGCGGATGCTTACGCCCGCCCTGCGGAGGAACACTGGCAACCGTCCCCTCCAAGATTTTCAGCAATGCCTGCTGAACACCTTCTCCCGAAACATCGCGTGTAATGGAGGGGTTCTCCGACTTGCGGGCAATTTTATCGACTTCATCGATGTATACAATACCCTTTTCAGCCTTTTCGACATCATAGTCCGCGGCCTGAATCAACTTCAGCAGAATGTTCTCGACATCCTCGCCAACATAGCCGGCTTCAGTAAGAGAAGTGGCATCAGCGATTGCAAACGGAACATTCAAAACGCGGGCCAAAGTTTGAGCCAACAGCGTTTTTCCCGAACCTGTCGGACCCAGCAAGAGAATGTTGCTCTTCTGCAGTTCCACGTCTTCCAAACATTCATCCGAGTTGATGCGCTTGTAATGATTGTAGACTGCGACTGAAAGAGTCTTTTTGGCGTCTTCCTGACCAATGACATACTGATCCAGAATCGCTTTAATTTCCTTCGGTTTTGGGATGTTACCCATTTCAAGCCCGGATTGCTCGTTGATATCTTCGTCGATGATCTCATTGCATAACTCGATACATTCATCGCAAATATAGACCCCCGGGCCAGCGATGAGTTTCTTTACCTGATCCTGTGCTTTTGCGCAAAATGAGCATTTTAACTGCCCTTTTTCGTTTTCGAACTTAAACATCCTCTCACCCCTTTCAGAATTTCTGGGGAGGGGAACTACTTATTTACGAAGATCTTATCCACCAAACCGTAGTTCTTGGCATCTTCGGCTGACATGAAGAAATCGCGTTCAACATCACGGGCCACTTTTTCAAGTGGTTGCCCGGAGTGTTTGGCAAGGATGTTGTTCGACAGTTCCCTCAAGCTTAGTATTTCTTTTGCAGCAATTTCTATTTCCGCGGCTTGGCCTTGAGCTCCGCCGGAAGGTTGGTGAATCATGATACGAGAGTTTGGCAATGCCGAACGCTTGCCTTTTGTGCCTGCCGCCAGTAATATCGCAGCCATACTGGCAGCCATGCCGATGCAAATCGTATTAATGTCAGGCCGGATATACTGCATTGTATCATAGATTGCCAATCCGGAATAGATAATCCCGCCTGGGCTATTAATGTATAACTGAATATCTTTCTCCGGATCCTCGGCTTCGAGGAATAGCAATTGCGCAATGACCAGATTTGCTACGGCATCGTCAATTGGCCCTCCAAGAAAAATAATTCTGTCTCGGAGTAGTCTAGAAAAGATATCGTAAGATCTTTCCCCCCGGTTGCTTTGCTCAACAACAATGGGTACTAAATGGGACAAAATTATCCCTCCTTTACTGGATCAGTTGATTCGGAAGCCAATTTAGCGAGAAAATCGATGGTCTTCTGCCTGATAATGTCATCGGCCAGACTAGCCAGGCGCCCCTCTTTTTGCAGGCGTTTGAGCAACTTGGCTGGATCCTGTCTGACAGCTACTGCCAGCTTACCGACTTCACTGCTCAACTCTTCTGCTTCGACGGTAATGCCTTCTTTTTCGCTAATGGCCTTCAAGACCAATTCTGTCTTGATATTATTGACAGCGGTCGGTTTCATGTTTTCGCGATAGCTTTCCTCAGTTGTTTTCAATGCTTCGAGATACTGTTCAAAAGACATGCCGCGAGCAGCGATGCGTTCCTTGATGTTTTCAATCGAATGATCCAGTTCGCGTTCAATCAGTTTTTCAGGAATATTGACCTCAGATTCTTCAACAACCTGCTGTATTACTTTATCACGTTGTTCGGCTTCGGCCCTTCTTTTGGCATCTTCCTGAAGGCGCTGTTCGAGAGTTTGCTTCAGTTCATCCAGAGATTCAAAGCCTGCTTCCTTCGCCAGTTCATCATTAAAGTCGGGAAGCTTCTTGGTCTTGATCTCTTTGACAGTGACTTTAAAGATGGCTTCTTTGCCTGCCAAAAAATCGGCACGGTAATCTTCCGGAAATGTTGTCTTGACATCGATCGTTTCATTCAAGTTGGCACCGATCAACCCTTCTTCAAAACCGGGAATGAATGTGCCGGATCCGATTTCAAGAGTATAACCTTCGCCGGCCCCGCCCTGAAAAGCCTGACCATCGACATAGCCTTCAAAATCAATGACTGCGAAATCGCCATTCTGAACAGTGGTCCGATCTGTGTTTTCAAGGGTGCTAAAGTTTTCACGTAAGCGCTCAATCTCTTGATTCAGCCGTTCCTCGGTAATATTTTCCGGCTCAACCGTTACGCGGACGGCCTTGTAGTCACCCAGTTTGACTTCAGGAAGCACATCCACGGCGACCCGGTATTTCATGCCGGAACCTTCTTGCAGGGGCTCGATAAGTTCAAAATCTTCCGGATGATCTATTGGTTCCAGCTTATGTTGCTCAATGGCATTTTGATATGATTCTGAAACAAGGATTTCCATAGCCTCTTCGTGCAGGATCTCCTTGCCATAGCGGCTTTCAATAATGGCACGCGGAGTCTTTCCCTTACGAAATCCGGGAACTGTTACTTGTTGTACCACCTTTTTATATGCCGCATCAAGGGCTTTTTCAACTTCTGGACTGCTAACCTCTACTTCCAGCCTTACACGGCACTCGCTTAATTTTTCCAGCTGGGATTGCATTTATGCTCCTCCTTGCCAATATATTATATGCCGGTGGCGGAAAGCCTTGCGCACATAAAGCGCTGCTGCAGTGCTGCACTGCTACAGTTCTTGGTGCAAAAAACGCTGTTTTTATCAAGATTCGCCACCATCTATCCCGTATCCTCTCAGAGGCTGTTATCTGAAACACAAAAAAGCCGGTGTAGCTTGCACCGGATCAAGCATCGCAGCGGAACGGGAATATGCCCTGCCTATGGTCAATGTTGTTTTTATTTTGCCATAAAATCACCAGAGCACAACAAAGATCATAACTGTTTATCGATATTTTGTCAAAAAATTTTTTGACGCCGCACATCATCCGGTGTAGATTTTGCGGTAATCAGACTTCTTTTTGCATTAACTGCCTCAAGTAATGCTTCGCCCTCTGGCCGGGCATAATCCCTGGTCACTTCCACAAGCGCAGTCAGGGCATCAAGACGGCTTGATAGCTGCGCTCCGATTTGACTCATGGCATTTTTGACATTCTCATCAAGCATGACCAAGCGACGCTGCGTTTGAATCATGTAATAAATCACGCTGCAATGACTAAAAAAATGCGATGAATGCCAGCTGTAACGCAGTCACTTCCACTTCTATGGCAGCTCCTCCAAATATGTAAAGATGTTGAAGACGGGCATTCTCTTACGTTCAATCTACCAAATTTTCTGCGTAAAATCTGTCCTGCTGTATGAAGCATGTGTTTTTTGCCCGAATTTGCTTTGGAAAGCTACTCGGTAAAGGCCATTAATTATGTACTGAAGCCAATTTCAAAAGAAAAACTGTTTTCCATCTTTGACGAGGTGCTCGAGCAGATTAATTTGGAGAAAAAAGAGAATGCCGTTATCGTAAAGAACAATGAGAGCATCCAAAGAACTCTGACCTCGAATTTGGTTTTTGTAGAAGTCATCGGCCGCAAGGCCTTGGCACAAAAAGTATGGCTTATATCGTGGAAAAACGTGGCGGCGTATTCCAGTTTTCGGTCAAGAACGAATGGTTTGTTTTTCAGGCTACTATATAAAAAAAATAAAAAAACCGCAGAGATACAGCGTATCACTTGCGGTTCGAAATATCTGGTGCGAAAGGGGGGATTTGAACCCCCACGGTTGCCCACTAGATCCTAAGTCTAGCGCGTCTGCCAATTCCGCCACTCTCGCATACTGCTCCAGTGAATTCGACTTTGATCATAACACATTGAGTCGGGCAGTGTCAAGCGAGCGGCACCGCGATTGGGCAGGTTCCGCGGTAATTGGCTGGATCCGAGCAACGATCCGGGCGACGGCGACCCGGTTCAATTCATTCTCCTAGTCCGAAAAATTCGCCCCAGGCCTTCCAAAATTGATTTAGCAAAAGCCCACATTTGGCGAGTACATTTTCAAGAAACGCAAAGCGCCATTCGATTTTTTCGCCATTAGCTGCCGCTGCCCGTGCCTGAGCGTCCTCTTCCTCGGACACAAAACAGAGCGGCGGATACAGGACACACCACCAGTTGTTGCCAATGCCCTTACCCAGCGTCACTCGTAGCGCCCAATAGCGTCCGGCTGGCAGAGTCGCAAAAGAATAGGTTTTCTCCGGGAACTGATAGCATCCATATTCCACGCGCACGCCATAGCTCTCTTTGATCTGACCGCCCGCCCGCTGAATTTCGGTCCTGGCAATTTCTTCAATACGTTTGAAAGAACTCAATAGTACTTGCTGGGCTTGTTCACGCTGTTCAATCGCTTTAAACTGCGGCCCGAATTCCTTTAGGATGGCATCGCGCACCTGCTCTTTCAGACGTTGATCTTCAGGTGAATTACTGTTCGCCACCACATGCAACCTGATCAATTGACTGTAATCACAAATCGGGGGTGGAGGCGCTGAAGCACCGATCACCGGCTGCAAAAGCAATCCCAGCAGCATCATGACTAGCAGAATGATCAGAGAAAAATGGAATCTGGTTCTCATGCTGGTCTCCTCCTCCTCAACTGGAAGCGACATAGCGCCTCATGTGTTTTAGAGCGGATTTTTCCAGCCTGGAAACCTGAGCCTGTGAAATTCCGATTTCTTCGGCCACCTCCATTTGAGTGCGGCCGTCGAAGAAGCGCAGGTTGAGGATTAGCTTCTCGCGGTCACTCAGCTTGGACATTGCTTCCCGGATTGAGATCCCTTCCAGCCATTGGTGATCCAAATCCTTGTCGTCGCTGATTTGATCCACGACGAAAATTGGGTCGCCCCCGTCATGATAGATCGGTTCAAACAGTGAGATCGGTTCCTGAATGGCATCCAGAGCGAAAACGACTTCCTCCCGCGGCACTTTCAATTCTTCGGCAATTTCCGCGACCGTAGGCTCTTTAGAGTTGCGGTTCACAAGGGTGTCGCGCACCTGCAGCGCTTTATAGGCAATGTCGCGCAAAGAACGGCTGACACGAATCGGGTTATTATCGCGCAAGTACCGCCGGATCTCGCCAATGATCATCGGTACCGCATAAGTGGAAAACTTGACGTTCTGACTCAGGTCGAAGTTATCTATCGCCTTCATCAGCCCAATGCAGCCTACTTGAAAAAGGTCATCAACACATTCGCCGCGGTTATTAAATCTTTGAATTACTGACAATACCAAACGCAGATTCCCATGTATCAACTGCTCGCGACAGCTTTCGTCTCCGTTGTGCAATCTTTCCAGAAGCTCTTTCATTTTTGCTCCGGAAATCACAGGCAATTTGGCGGTATTTACACCGCAAATTTCTACCTTATTCATTGCTTAAGACATCCCTCCACAGGCACCGGATCATCATCCATGGTTTCCGGTCATGTGCCGTCGGCAGTAACATTATTGCCGTACAAGTGATGCCTTTATACACTGCTATTTGCTGGAAACATACTTAATTTTGCACAGGTGCGGCCAAGTAAAGGCAAAAAAGCAGGCCAGAGGTTGCCCTCTGGCCTGCTAATCGCCTTGCGGCATATTTGCCATATTTGCTAACTAACGCAGCATATCAAGCCATTCGGTTTCAAAGTCTGTTATCTCCTGACCGGTTGTCTCACGAATCGCCAGTTCGATATCAGCACCTGCGGCCATTTTGGCAAAGAACTGCTTCACATTGCCGCTTTGCTTTTCCTCAAGGAAGGCGAACAGACTTCCCAAAAGCTGCAACTCTTCCCCAAAGACTTGATCTTCACTATACGAATTGATGATAAAGTAGAGCCTGCTATCTGGCTTTACGGTCTTCTTGCTGTCATGATAAGAGAATTCCCAGCTATGACTGAAGGTATTCATGAAGTATGCCGCTAAACCGTCTCGCAGCCAAATCGGCAACGTCGCAGCTGAGCCAGTTTCAGAACCGAGGCTTTGCCAGTATAACTCGGCCAGACAACGGGCTGTTTCAAAAGCTGCCGCTCCGCTATAAGGCCACTTGTATTCCGATACAGCATCAACGACGATCTCTGTGCCGCTACGCCGGAAGAAAGTCTGTGATTGTCCGGTAATATCCAGCGTAAAAGTCAGCTGAGGAGCTTCCGGCATCCCAATTAGTGCGGCGAATTTCGCGGGGTTCTGCCCAATCTGGTCCAGGATCATGTCATACCCGCCCTGATAATTCAAGGCCTCCCGCGCCATCAGTATTCGTATTTTCTGCCCGTTAATAATCGTTTCGTAAGTAACCCTGCTGGCATTTTCGCCAACGTTCAGCCAATCATAATCGGAATGGGAGTTGACCTGCATATGGCAACGCCAATCGGTTAGGAAACCATTGAAGTTATATCCAAGGGCTTTTTCCATACCAGCTTCGAAACCATCTATGGCAGCGGCAGTCAGCCATAACTTAAGGCTATCATTGGATTCGGCCAGGGAATCAGGTGCGCCCAAGAGATAATAGGCTGCCAAGTACCAGAGATCCTGTTGTTCACTGCCAGACCCTTCAGTTCCAAACGGGATCGTCCAGTCTCCTGGCAGAACGTTTAGAGTTTTAACGCGTTCGCTGACTTCATCCGGTTCCCATTTTTTCAAGACCCCGCATAATCCGTGGACTAACCAGGATGGAGGCTCAGACCCTCTGGCAGCCCTTGTCAGCCAGTGGTCGACGATACGTTCAGGCAGATCTTCGGCAGCATATTCGAAATTATCCGTTGCGATAGGAATAAAGATGCTTTCTGAACCATCCGGTGCTCCGGCACCTAAACGCACGATAATCTTGCCAGTTGTATCGTCTGGCTTCCAGCCGGTAAGATCCGCCAGTTTCTGCGCAATCTCGGCGCAGGTGACGATTGTTTGTTCCAGATCACTCTTCATACGTGTCTTAATCGCCTGATTCTCGACATCGAAACGCAAATCGCCTATTTCGGTACTGAATCCGCCGGGAATTCGCGCCCACTCCAGTTTGCTGGGCAGAGGCAGATACCGAACAAAATCAAGAGCTGCGTCGATTTGCTCCTCCGATTCTCCAGCAGCCGCAACGACTGCCGCCCGTAGCGAGCTTCCATTGTTCAGTTCAAACATCAGCGGCACTATTTTCGAACTGCCATATGTTTCAAGCAAAAACGACATTGCATTGGAGATATCGGTGTGATCGTATTTTCCAGTTGCCGCAGACGAATCAAAAAAGTCCGCGTTTCTGGCAATAGATGCTACACCGGCCTGTGCGGCAACAAATTGCCCAAACCCTTCGATTACGCTTTTGGGCAGTGATTTATATTTGAGAGCGGCAACCGCCTTTTCAGCCGCAACCTTCACGAAGTCTGCGGCAATACTCTCTGCTCCTTTTTCTGTGACCTTGATATCAAATCCACTGCTACTTTTCTTAACACCGTTTTTACTTGCACTCTTAAAGAACTCGAACTTTAAAACCGGAGTCTTTTTGAATGTTGGCTGAAAGGATTCAATCAGCGCATTGGCTGCCACAATCTTCTGCACTTGCTTGTCCAGCGTCTGATCATACCATACAGTCGAGCCTTTTTTAATGCTTAACTGGGCGCTGGATACCGTCGCCTGATAAGCATTACTTGTATCCACCCATTGATACTGGCTGATTCCCTCAAATAGCACGAAAAGCCGCCAGGCGCTTTCCAGTTCCTTTTGAGAAGAACCGAAAGCTTTCAGGATGGCGGATTCCACGTTCGGTTGCTCTAACCAAGCCTTCAAAAATGTGGAGACCGCTTCTGCTCCAAATCTATTTTCCAAAAAGTGAAATATCGAAGTAGCCTTCGCCCAGGTGAGCGATGACGAGGTCCAGGTTTGAGGGGCTGACAGTGGGTAGATCTTGGAGATGACATTGTTTTTGTATGCAAATGATGTCGTGTTCTCTTTACGAAAAACATCCCAGGATCTATTCTTATTTACAGATTTGTCATAACACCATTGGCTAAACCCGGCATTCATCCAATACGGCATCTTGGTTTCTGAGCTAACAGATAACACTAAATCTACAATGCCGGGACCAATAACTTCAGTAAGGTCAAAGTCCTCCAGGATGACAAATATCTCAGCATCGATCAGATTCTCATAACGCGTTAAATAGGCATTTTTGAAATACCCGCGGTATTGATCCCATTTAAAACTAGGTGCATTAGGATCTAAATCAAGAAAAAGGCCAAATGAACCCTTATACCCGGATTCAATGAAATTGAGAGAATATTTGGTAATCTGATCCAACTTACCGATGAGCTTGTCCAAAATGTAAAGATTCTCTTGCTTTTTGATTCGGGTTAATACTGTGAAGTAGAAGGTCTGGGTTTCATAAAGATTACTTTCCCTCTGCGTCCATTTGACAGCACTGGCCTGTCCCTCAGCATTGCAGGGAATCAAGGCGGTTAAGGATAGAATGGCAATCAAGAATAAAACTAGCACTATTCTTTTTTTCAAACAATTCACCCCCGCATCTTAATTCCCTGCATATTACCGCTTTCCTTTTTTACTGGAAAAAATTACAGTCCTAATCCATCCTGCGCATATCACGCCGCAATTTTTTGATAATTCTTTTCTCCAGCCGCGATATGTATGATTGCGATATTCCCAGAAAATCCGCCACTTCTTTTTGAGTCTTCTCGTTACCATCCTGAAGCCCGAAGCGGAGCTCCACAATGCGTTTTTCCCTGGGGCTGAGCCGGTTAATGGCATTTTCCAGGAGGTTGCGATCCACGCCTTCCTCTACTGATTTGTAGGTGACATCCCCTTCTGTGCCCCAGACATCCGAAAGCAATAGCTCATTACCATCCCAGTCGATGTTGAGCGGTTCATCAAATGAAATTTCTGCTCTGGTCTTATTATTGCGCCGCAGATACATCAGAATTTCATTTTCAATACAGCGGCTGGCATAGGTGGCTAGTTTGATTTTTTTGGCTGGATCGAAGGTATTGACGGCCTTGATTAATCCAATCGTCCCGATCGAAACCAAATCTTCTATTCCAACGCCGGTGTTTTCGAACTTACGCCCGATATAAACGACCAGACGCAAATTTCTTTCAATCAAAACGCCCCGTACTGTTTGATCGCCGCCGAGGAGTTTTTCCAGCAGAAAAACTTCCTCATCGGCTGATAATGGAGGAGGCAGTGCCTCACTAGATCCTATAAAAAGCACAGTGGGCCGCAGTCCCAGCTTGCGCAGCAATTTGATGAACTTCAGGCGCATATTCCAAATTGTCTGTTTGTAACGAGGCAACATGGTTTTCATCCTCCTTCAATTCATTTCATCATGCTGTTTCCAGAAAATCTGGTGAGACTAATGCCTGATAAATCCCTTCATTTGACAGCCTCTGATGATAAACTCCGACTACGACGTGGCTGACGCTCTTTTCCTGTCCGTCCCAGGTAAACAGGACTGCATCAGGCCGCAGGCCAGCCAGCATACCTTGTTCATTACCCAAGGCCAGATAAGGCAGAATGCGAATCCTCTTTTGCCAATCTGCTTCTGCTTCCGATGTGCGCGCCTCACCCTCCTCCAATGTTTCCAAAGCTTCCAGAGTTTCCAGTGCCGGACTTTGTCCGCCATTCAAACTGATGATCAACTGGCGTAAAGCGTACGGCAGATGGGATTCCACTGCCGCCATTTCCAGAATGATTACCGGCGCTTTAGTCAGCGGATCCCGCAGCAGGTTGCCGGTATCAATAAAGGCATCGGCCTGCACCGTCACATCACCGAAAATTATATGAAGCGGCACAAGCGCTTGCTGCGCAACACTTTTATGTACCACACCCCAGCCGATTTCGCCCAGGATCAGAATGCACGCCGGAGGAAGTGTATAGAGCATCCATTGCGGCAATACCAACTTAACTGTGTTATGAAGTAGGGCTTGCAAGCCAAGTGTGATTCCAAGCGGCAGGATTGCGATCAAGAGCAATCGGCCCCAGAGCGCTATAGCTGCCGGCAAAGTGCGTCCGGGAAAAGCAAGCAAGACCATTGTAAATGCAACACCAAACCAAAACAGCGGGTTGCTAAAATAACGTTCTCCTGGCAGTAACTGGAAACGGGAAAGATAAATAAGTGCGAGGTACACGCCGCCCAGACTTCCGACAGCCAGACATCGCCTGATTCTGGCCGGCTTTTGGGTTGTACGTCCGGTGACCCACAGCGCCGCTGTTGTCATCAGCCAACTATAGAAAATAGTTCCGAGATAGCGGTCGATATAGATGATGTTTGTACCCACGCTATGTCACCACCATTTCTCTGATAATACCAAGTACCAGTGCTAACTCCTTGTTTGCCAGTCTGGTGCGCGCCAAAATGGTCGAATACGCAGCGGCTGTGCGCCGCGCCTGCGTCAAAACCCCAAAAATCCCGTCAAAATTCCCGGATCTTAAAGCATTGAGAAGCATTAAGACAACAATAACCGTTATTTCCCGAACTGTTCTAAAAAGCAGCAAAAGCGCCGTTATGGCGCTTCAGCATTTCTGATAAGTACGCTTGCTATTCTTTATTTCTTTCTCAAGAAAGCCGGTACTTCGAAATCATCTCCGAAGATGGGCTTCATTTCAATCGGATCCGCCATAAACCGGCGTTGTTTATGTTCATCAAATCCAGTTGCGATTACCGTAATATGAATTTCGTCATTCAGGCTCTCATCAATAACAGCCCCGAAAATGATGTTGGCATCCGGGTCCGCGGCTTTCATAATCACTTCAGCCGCTTCATTGACTTCAAACAGTCCCAGATTGGTTCCGCCCGTGATGTTCATCAACACACCTTTAGCCCCGTCAATCGAAGTCTCCAGCAAGGGGCTTGAAATGGCATATTTGGCGGCCTCGGCAGCTCTGTTCTCTCCGGTGGCCCTGCCGATACCCATCAGGGCTGTTCCAGCATAGCTCATAATCGTGCGCACGTCAGCGAAGTCAACATTAATAAGTCCGGTAACAGTAATCAAGTCGGAAATACCCTGCACTGCCTGCCGCAGCACATCATCCGCAATACGAAAAGCCTCAATCATGGAGGTCTTTTTCTCTGCAACCTGCAAGAGCCGATCATTCGGTATCGTGATCAGGGTGTCTACTTTATCCTTCAGCAGACTGACACCCTGTTCCGCCTGATTGGAACGTACCTTGCCCTCAAAACTGAAGGGCTTGGTAACCACCGCCACTGTCAGGGCTCCCGCTTCACGCGCGATGGAAGCAATCAGTGGTGCAGCTCCGGTACCTGTTCCCCCGCCCATACCGGCGGTTACAAAAACCATATCCGCTCCTTTGACCAGGTCGGCTAGTTCAGCGCTGCTCTCTTCAGCAGCTTTCTTTCCGATCTCGGGATTGGCACCCGCGCCTAACCCGCGCGTCAACTTATCTCCGATCCGCAGCTTAACATCGGCATTAGATCTGGCCAATGCCTGGGCATCAGTGTTTATGGCGATAAACTCGACCCCTTTTAAGCCCGCATCAATCATGCGGTTAACAGCATTGCTGCCTCCGCCACCTACTCCGATTACTTTTATGGAAGCGAACTGCTCATTAGCGACGTTGAATTCCAGCATCTTAATCCCTCCGGCCTTCGGAAGCTTTTTCGAACTAATGCCCGGTTAGCCAGGAACGTAATCTGTTAAACCTTTCCCCATTATACTTATTTCTGGCAGACTGCGCAAGGCAATACTGAAACAATTCCGCCAGCATGGTGTCGAGGCAATAACCGGCAATTGAAACTGTTGCCCCGGTAATTGTCCGACATGGACATCCGGCAAACTCTTGAGCAATGGCTGTCAGTCCGGGCCAGCGGCTTGTTCCGCCAGCAAATACCAGGCCACTGAGCGACTTTGGATCGCTTAAGACCATCTCCAAATATTCGGTAATCCGCGCGCCAATAATCTCATTCAAGAATGCCGTCTCCGCCGCTGTCATACCTGCAGGCAAACTCTGTTTTAGCTGCTCGGCCTCTGCAGGAGATACCTTGAAACCATATGCGATATCCTGATCAATGATCCGCCCGCCATAAGGCAGAACCCGAACCGCATGTGCATTACCATTCCTGAACAGGACTACATCACAGGCTTCTGCCCCGATATCGATATAGGCGGCGCCATTGACCTTCTCTCTGGAACTCAGCAAGGCGCTGGCAGCAATCAAGGGGGTATATAGTAGACCATCAACCTGCAGGCCGGCGCGTCTGGCCAAGCGCAGGATGTTTTGCGTCTGAACCAGCTCTGCCGCAATGACGACTGCCGAGAGCACCAGCTCATGTCCAAACAGACCCCGGGGATTGGTTGTCTGGACCCTTCCGTCAATGAGATACTCCAGCGGGATGATATGCAGTGCTTCCCGCCTCTGGGGCAGGGCATCGATTTCCGTGGCAATCGCAACGCGTCTAAGGTCAAATTCGTCAACTTCATTATCCGGACCTGCAACAGTAATGCAGCCTCGTCCGGCGCAGGAAATCACTGTCCCGCCGGAAATCCCAATCCAGGCCTTTTCCAGCGGCTGATCAAGTTGCTTCGCCAACTCGTCTTTGGCGGCCAGAAGACATTGCGCCGCTAAGTCCAAATCGGTAACCAGTCCGTTCTTGATCCCTTTGGCGCTTACTGCAACAACCGCCATCTTCTTAATGGACCCGTTCTTCCGGTAAACTCCGGCTGCCGCTTTAATGGAAGAACTTCCGAGATCAAACACAGCGACAATGTTTCCTCTCAACATTCGGGATTCCTTCCAGCAGATTAATCCGCCAACTTTACTACCGGATTTTCCGGCGAACGGACGTTAATAGTCTGGAGGGCTCTGTTCTTCCGTTCGTTATCAGAAAGAATAACCGCTGCTGCTTCCATTTTACGCCTGACTGATTCTGTGTTGCCAAGCTCCAAAATGACTCCGGAGCTTAGTTCCATGTAGATTTGCTCCGGCTTTTGAATATCAACCCGTACAATCGTACTCAGTAGACCAGGGACAGCGTTATTAAGAAAATCCCCGGCAGCCAGCAATAACGGCTCCTCTATTTTTTGCCCCAGGCGCCATGTCTGAATCGGTATCCCGGATATTACCGGGATACTGCGATCTTCCTCAAAAATACTGTAGATGATATAGTTGTCGCTGCTGACGACTGCCCAGCCATTGTCCATCGGCAGCCGATATAGCGGAATACGCTCCTGAATCCTGATCGTCACTGTATTAGGCAGTTGACGCTCCACAACAGCGGAACGAATCCGTGGATCTTTGGCCAATCGGTCGCAAACGGCCTTAGGCGAAACCGACAGGATATTTTGTGATTCACCTAGTCCTGAAAGCGCCATAATCTCTGAACGGGTAACAATCTGACAGCCTTCTATGACAATATTGCGCAGGTTGAAAAAATCAGACTCCAGAAAAACAATCAATCCGAAAATGAGCACTGCCAATATTATCGCAGTTTTTATTCCGCGTCGGGCATGGTCGGTTTGACCAGTTCTCCCTTCAGGCGACATACTGTTCCCTCTCTGATATATCAAAATGGCTTCAATCTTGCCAAACGGCTTCTAAGCCTCAGAATTGCCTTGGTATGTATTTGCGAAACCCGTGACTCCGATATGTCGAGCGTAGCTCCAATTTCCCGTAAAGTCAAACCTTCATAATGGTATAACGAAATGATCAGCCTTTCGCGTTCCGGAAGCGCATCAATCGCCGCTGCCAAAATACTCTTAATTTCTTCATTTTCGACCAATTCACTGGGATCCCCTGATCCATCCTTGACTAAATCAATCAATCGGACACTGTCTTCATCCGCTCCGCCAATTTGCCAAAGCTCATCCAGAGATGTAACCGTCGCACAGCTAATTTCACTGATCATCTGATTAAACTGCGCCAGGCTGATCTGTAGAGCCTCGCTGATTTCACTATCTCTGGCGGTTCTGCCCAGACGATTCTCAAGCTCACTGCAGACGCGTTCTAGTTCTCTGGCTTTTTGTCTGACTGAACGCGGCGCCCAGTCATTCTCGCGCAAACTGTCAATGATCGCCCCGCGAATTCTGGCGATCGCATAGGTTTCAAACTTAATACCCCGTTCAGGATCAAAACGCTCAATGGCATCAATTAATCCAAAAATACCATTGCTGATTAAGTCATCAATCTCCACATTGGACGGCAGACCAATCGCCAGACGGCCGGCCACATATTTAATCAGAGGAGCATAATGTAAAATGAGCGCTTCGCGAGACTCGTCCGAATGATCCGCCAAATACTTCTGCCATAAATCACTTGCAGTATTCACCTGTTGGTCATTCACAGCGCACACTCCCAATCACTGTTCGCAGCTGTCTGCACCTGCGAAAGAAAACTTTGCGAGTCCACCCATTAAGGTTCGCACCTGAATGATACCGGTACTGACATTAAAAAAGACGCTCTTCCCTTGTTTACCTGCAACACTTTCTCCAATGATTGGAATATGCAATTCCTCCAGAAGCGCTTTCACTGATGCGATATTTCTTTCTCCAATTCTCAGTGCGGAATAACTGCGCCCTGGGAAGGTGAACATTTCGGCACCCCCAACAATGATGGCAAGCAGTCTTTGAGAATCCGCGCCCAGGTCGGTCATTTGGGAGATAAGTAGTGGAATGGCAAGATCGGCAAATTTGCCTTTATTGCCCAGGTCCAGACTGCGTTCGGAGTCCGGCAGCATGATATGTGCCATACCGGCGACTTTCGTTGGTGGATCGTAAAGGCAAACCGCCACACATGAGCCCAAGCCCAGAGAACATAACTCACCTGAGTCCCTCAAGACAGCCATCTCAGCCATTCCCACATTAATGATCGATGGCTCCATTTTACACTCCTAATGTCTGCATCATAGTTGCCAGAGCTTCCGGATGAGGGACAAGGAAAAAGTGGCCGATGAGTTCGCGGAAAGGAAGATTAAACTTCGTTTCGATCACCAGCGCATAATCTCCGGTCTTGCCAAACTCCGTCAGGACTGTGTTAAGAAGAGCTCCCGCCATGTCCTGTGCCAGGGCCGGAACTGAGGGTAACATGACCAGTTTCGTCATCATGGTCAGGGCATTCAGGTACGAACTGGTCAAAATATTAACGGTTTCTTTGATCACGGACTGATCAAATTCATCATTAAGGTTGCGAGTGGTTCCGATTGGTTGTCCGATAGCCAAATCCACCAAAGACTCGGAACTCTCTCTTGGTAACAGGAACAAAATATTGCCCTGAACATCGCCAAAGACTTTCAAAAAGACTCCGACGACAGGTGTCTCAGGACCTGAAACCAAACAAGGAACTTCATGGAGGGGGATAGCAGAAACGCGCGGCACCATCATGTTTACTCGTGTGTTCAACAATTGCGAGAGAGCAGTGGCAGCATGTCCCGCACCGATCGTACCGATCTCCCGCAAGGCATCCAACTCGAGGTAACTCAGACTGCGCATATCTTTCCCCATTATTGCACCTCCGTCTCTGATAGGCTTCGCTCGCCTTCCTCCGGTTCCTGAGGTGTCAGGGCGTGATCGATGTTGAGCAGGACGGTAGTCTGCTGCCCCTCACCAATAACCCCGCGGATAAACCATGGGTTGATATTAAAGACTGGCCCGCCGGGGGGAGCAATGTCACTTTCCGATATTCTTTGAACATACGGAACACCATCGACAAGCATCCCAACCGGATTACCATGATGTTCAAGAATTACGATTCTGCTGTCTTCGTTTCTTTCCGTAAGCTCAAAGCCAAATCGTATACGCAAATCGATCAGAGGAATAATCTCCCCGCGAAGATTAAAGACCCCTTTGACAAAGGACGCCGCTTTTGGAACACGCGTTACACCGTGTTCAAGCCTATCAATCCCCATTACTTCGAGAACGTCAACCGCAAAACGGCGGCCGTTCAGCATGAAAAACACGAGCTGAACTGATTTGTCTGGCATTTTCTCGGAAAAGTCGAACTCCTGCAAAAGGGAGCACCCCTTTCAATTATGATCAGGCTACGACGCGCATATCTAGCACCAGAGCAATTTGTCCATCACCAAGTACAGTACCACCGGCAATACCTTGGATTCTGCCGAGATAGCCTCCGAGAGGCCTGATAACAATATCTTGTTGCCGGACTAGCTGATCTACTACCAACAACACCCGGTGTTCACCAATTTTAATAATGATCGCATCCAGTTCATTTGATTCTGACACCGGCGGCTCAGGTGATTCCACCAGACGGCTTAGCCATAGGAGCGGCAAAATGTCGCCGCGCACGTTTACTACTTCCTGACCGCGGAAATTCTGAATTTCACGACTGCCAATGCTGATGGTCTGTTCAATGTAGCTCGTCGGAATGGCATAGGTTTCGCTGCCGGCACGTACCAGCATCGTCTGGATGATTGCCAGCGTCAGCGGCAGTCTGACCTGGACCAGTGTCCCCGCGCCATATTGCGACTTGATCGAAATAACACCGCCCAAACCTTCGATAACGTTCTTGACAACGTCCATACCGACACCGCGTCCGGAAATATCGGTGACGGCCTGAGCGGTCGACAGTCCAGGGATAAAGACCAGTTCGGTCAGTTCCTCGTCAGTGTAAAGACGGCTTTCTTCTTCAGAGACAAAACCGCCTTCAACAGCCTTTTGTCTCAGCCTTTCGTAATTAAATCCACGCCCGTCATCTTCAATTTCAATAACAACAGTATTGCTTTCCTGATAGGCACGCAAAGTCAGCCGGCCTGCCTGAGGCTTGCCCATCTGCAAACGGTCAGATGGAGATTCGATGCCATGGTCAACGGCATTTCGAATCAAGTGCATCAACGGGTCGCCGATGTGGTCGATAACGGTACGGTCCAGTTCGGTATCACCGCCGATGATCTCCAGATTAATTTCCTTGCCGAGTTCTTTCGACAAGTCACGCACCAAACGCGGAAAACGGGAAAAGACGCTTTCAACTTGCACCATTCTGGCGCGCAAAACCCGGTCCCGCAGATCTACAGTCAAGCGGCTGAAATGCTCCAAAACTTCATTTAGCTGCTTTGAATCAAGCTCTTCACTAAGCTGCTCAAGTTGCGAACGCTGAATAACCAGCTCCGCAACGATGTTCATTAGATCGTCCAGTTTTTTGATTTCGACACGCACCGTCGGGCTGGTTACAACGCGGGGAGCCGCTCCGGTCCTTATTACTGCCGTTCCCCGGGAAATTTCTTTGGCGCCTTCCTCGCCCTGCACCATGGGCAAACTGGCCAGATCAATATGTTCCACATTAACGCTTTCGACATCGGTAATGCCCACTACAGGATTTTTAACCGATTCAGTGTTTTCGACACTTAAGACACCTACAATAAACCGGTTGCCGAAATTCTCGTCTTCAAGGTCTTTGACTATCGGCCAGGTTCTGACTACCTGACCATGCTTCTCCAGCTCGTTCAGAACCATGAAGGCACGCGCGCCTTTCAACAGACAGTCGTCGCGCAGCTTTACATTCACGTGATAGAGGATATTTCCGTTCTGGATACTTTCCTCAATCAGTGCTTTTTCATCGCGATTGTACTCAGGTTTGATATCGCGCTTGGCAGTGCGTGCAGTGATGGTGACTTCTTTCTTCCCGACGGAAGCAAGCATGCGCAGTTGTGTTAGTAGCCCGGCAGTTTCAATTTCTTCCTCATGACCACTGGCGATGCCTTGGGCCAGGGCATCCAACAGGTCGAAGCATTCAAAGAGAATATTGACAATTTCTGATGATACGGCCATTTCGCCGTTACGAATACGAGTGAGGAGATCCTCCATGGCGTGCGTAATATTGGACATCTTGTTGAAGCCCATCGTTGCTGAGGCGCCTTTCAGCGTATGTGCCGCCCGGAAGATAGTTTCCAAAAGACCGGTGTTGGTCGGGTCGTTTTCCAGCGCCAGCAGGGAAGAATTCAGGGTATGAAGGTGCTCCTGAACCTCGTCCATAAATACACTTAAGTATTGTGTCATTTCCATGCTTCATCACCCCCGCGACCGAGTTACGTTGCCTGTCCAAATCTGTCATTAACAATACGGCCCTATCCAGTCACAGTTATTCGACCGGAAGGGCCGGTATCCCGCGGCAGACTGGCAAAGAGGCACTCACATATCAAGCTGGCTTAGCGCAGTACTTTTCGCACAGCCTCCAAAACCCGATCCTGCTGGAACGGTTTAACAACGAAGTCTTTAGCGCCAGCCTGAATGGCGTCTATTACCATAGCCTGCTGCCCCATAGCGCTGCACATAATTATACAGGCATTGGCATCGATGTTCCTGATTTCACGTACAGCAGTGATTCCATCCATATCAGGCATCGTAATATCCATAGTTACGAGATCGGGCCTTAACTCACGATACTTCTCAATAGCGCGTGCGCCATCTTCAGCCTCGCCAACAACCTCGAAACCGCCCCGTTTAAGAATATCCTTGATCATCATCCGCATAAAGGCAGCATCATCTACAACCAATACCCGGTTACCCAACGGAACCCGCCTCCTCTATGGATCTATTTAAATGCCTTCCGCAGAGTTTGTATTTCATTTTGACATATTTCGCTACTAAGTTCGCCAATCCCTTCTCATCGCGCAATAATATCCCACTGTTTTGAGAAAGTAGTAATTATGCACGCTGATTTCATAAAATGTATTTCTTTAGATCATCCTTTTTCAGGAGCGGATCCAGGCGGTCGTGAACAAATTGGACGTCAACTGTGATTTTTGAACCGTCCTTTTCAGGCGCTTCGAAGGACAGCTGTTCCAGGAGCTGTTCCATTACGGTATAAAGTCTGCGGGCGCCTATATTCTCAGTACTTTCGTTAACCTGATAGGCAATTTTCGCTACTTCCAAAATGGCGTCTTCTGTGAATTCAAGCGTTACTCCCTCAGTCGCCATCAGGGCAATGTACTGCTTCACCAAAGCATTGTCAGGTTCGGTAAGAATCCTCTCAAAATCCTCCGCGGTGAGGCTTTCCAGCTCTACACGGATGGGAAAACGGCCCTGTAATTCGGGTATCAAATCACCCGGCTTGGAAATATGGAAAGCACCGGCTGCAATAAAAAGAATGTGGTCCGTTTTGACAGGACCATATTTGGTCATCACGGTAGCGCCCTCAACTATTGGCAGAATATCGCGCTGCACACCTTCGCGGGACACATCCGGACCATGTCCGCCTTCCCGGCCGGCAATTTTGTCGATTTCATCCAGAAACACAATCCCACTGTCTTCTACCTTGGCGATGGCTTCCCGGGTTACTTCTTCCATATCGATCAGGCGCGAGGCTTCTTCCTGCACCAAAATTTTGCGGGCCTCAGCCACGGATACTTTGCGCTTTTTGCGGCGTCTGGGCATCAGGCCGCCAAACAAGTCCTGCACATTAATGCCCATTTCTTCAATGCCCGCGCCGGTAAATACTTCGAACATCTGAGGGTTGCTTTCCTCAACCTCAACTTCCACAATACGGTCTTCCAGCGCTCCGGCAGCCAGCAGCTCGCGCATGCGTTGCCGCTCATTATCGGTTTCGGGATTTGGAGGCTCCGGATTCTGTTTGACCGCTTCGGAACGGTTGAGTGCCCCAATTAAAAAGCCAAGCGGATTAGTGGCATCTTTATCGCCTGACCGAGATGGCACCAGTAAATCCAACAGCCGCTCCTCAGCAATTCGTGCTGCCCGGCTTTCCACCTGCGCCATTTTTTCGCTGCGCACCATGCGAATGCCGGTATCGACCAGATCCCTGATAATGCTGTCGACATCCCGCCCAACATATCCTACTTCGGTGAACTTGGTCGCCTCAATTTTGATAAATGGCGCATCTGTCAGTTTCGCCAGACGCCTGGCGATCTCGGTTTTTCCCACGCCGGTTGGACCGATCATCAGAATATTCTTGGGAGTGACCTCATCCCGCATCTCTTCTTTCAGCATTCGGCGCCGATAACGATTGCGAATGGCGATCGCCACCGCCCTTTTAGCGTTTTTTTGCCCGACAATGTAACGATCCAGCTCTTCCACGATCTTTCTGGGAGTTAAGTCCACGAGTCGATCACTCCAGTTCTTCCACAACGATATTTGAATTGGTATAAATGCAAATCTCGGAAGCCAGCAGCAGCGATTCCCGGGCAATTTCTCCGGCAGTCAGATTCGAATGCCGTGACAGCGCCCGCGCGGCTGCCAAAGCATAGGAACCTCCGGAACCGACGGCGGCAATGCCATCATCCGGTTCAATAACTTCACCAGTGCCAGATATAATGAAAAGATTCTCACGATCAGCCACAATCAGCAGCGCCTCAAGGCGCCGCAGAACCCGGTCAGTGCGCCACTCCTTGGCCAGATCAACCGCTGCTCTCGAAAGGTTACCGCGGTATTCCTCCAGCCTTTTCTCAAACTTTTCAAACAAGGTAAATGCATCCGCCACTGAACCGGCGAAGCCGGCCAGAACCCGGCCATTTGAAAGACGGCGCACTTTTTTGGCAGTATGTTTCATCACCGTCTCACCCATCGTGACCTGTCCGTCACCGGCAATGGCGGTTCGGCCATCTTTTCTGATCGCCAGAATCGTTGTTCCTCTAATCATATCATCCATAACCCTTCACCTCCTGTATTAGCAAACGGGCGGGACAGAGGCACGGTTCCTCCGTCCTGTTCACCACCCCTATTGCGCCCTGTTCCGCCGTGCCCTGTCTATTCCCGGGCACGTGGGTGAGCGGCATCATAAATGTTCCTCAGCCGCTCACGGGTAACATGCGTATAGATCTGAGTTGTGGAAATATTGGCATGGCCCAGTAATTCCTGCACCGTACGTAAGTCAGCCCCATTATCAAGCATATGCGTAGCAAATGAATGTCGCAACGTATGGGGAGAAACTTTTTTAGTCAAAGCCATTTTTTGAATGTAACCGTCCAGCGATCGGCGCACACTACGCGCTGACAGCCGGCCTCCGTCTCTGTTCAAAAACAGGGGCTCCCGCCCGCCAGACGATGGGGACACCGTTGGCCTCCTTTTTTGCAGCAGCTTGCCACGGCCATGGGCAATATAATGACGTAGAGCCGCGACTGCTTCGCGGCCGATTGGAACAATTCGTTCTTTGTTTCCCTTACCAAGTACACGCAGAGATGCTCCCGCCAAATCTACTCCGTCCATGTTCAGCCCTACCGCTTCACTGACGCGCAGCCCACCAGCATAGATGGTCTCGAACAGCGCTCGATCCCTTAACCCCAGCGGTGTACCCGTTCCAATAGATTCCATCAGCCGGGCAGTTTCATCAGCCATTAAAAATGAGGGTAACTTTTTATCAAGCTTGGGAGTGCTCACGGCTAGCAGTGGATTTACGGCTAAGTACTCATTTTTGCAAAGGAACTTATAGAGTGATCTTACGGAGGACAGTTTTCTGGAAACCGTGCGGCGTGCGTATTTCTTAGCGGCCAACTCTGCCAGATAACGCCGGATCGCCAAATGATCAACAGAGCCGAGATCATTGATCTGCAGATCCTGCATGGTCTTCCAGAATGATTCCAGATCAATACGGTAATTAATTAAAGTGTGGCGGGACATCCCCCGCGCATCCAAATATCTCAGAAATTCCTCTGCCAGAACTGGCAAAATAGCGTTGGACACTGTCCTCACCTCGTCTCTGTCGACGTTTCCATCTCCGTCCCCAACGCAAGCGCCGCCTTGAACTCGTTCAGTTTATGCAAGGATCGTTCGGCGTAAGCCTGGCTGCGCTGCTTTTTGTCAACCTTTTGCCCGAGGGGCGGCATTAATCCATAGTTTACATTCATAGGCTGAAAATTGTGGCCATCGCCTTCGCCGGCAGCATCGCCATCAGCATCGACCGCAGCACCACCAGTAGCACCGCCAGCAACACCGGAAGTGACATACTTAAAAAGCGCCCCAAAGGCGGTTTCCTCAGGCAGCGCCATCGCCACCAGTCCTTTGGCAATGCGGGCGGCGTTTACTCCGGCCAGCCAGCCACCGGCAACCGCTTCCACATATCCTTCTGAGCCGGTGATCTGCCCGGCAAACAATAGCGCAGGGTCCCTGCGGAACTGCAAGGTTGGCAAAAGCAATGCGGGCGAGTTAATAAAAGTATTGCGATGCATAACACCATAGCGCACAAACTCCGCATGTTCCAGTCCGGGAATCAGCGAAAACACCCGTTTTTGTTCGCCGATTTTAAGGCGGGTCTGGAACCCAACCAAGTTGAACAGTGTTCCCGCAGCATTATCTCTGCGCAACTGGACAACGGCATATGGGCGTTTCCCCGTACGCGGATCCTTCAAACCAACCGGCTTAAGCGGTCCGTAGCGCGGTGTGTCTACGCCGCGGCGCGCCAGTTCCTCAATTGGCAGACATCCTTCAAACAGTACTTTTTTATCAGCAGCATGCCCCTCATGAAGCTCGGCAGCGACAATCTCATTAATAAAACGATGATATTCCTCCTCATTCATGGGTGCATTCAAATAATCGTCCGGACTGCCCTTATCATAGCGCGATGCCCAGTAAAGCTTATCCATATTTAGAGACTCCAGCGTCACAATCGGGGCGGCGGCATCGAAAAAGTGCAAATATTCGCATCCGGTCAGCGCGGCAATTGCCTGGGATAGAGCCTCTGCTGTCAGAGGTCCGGAGGCGATCACCAGCGGTCTGGCAGGCGGCAACACATCCACACGCTCTCTGATGAGCTTGATCATCGGATGCGCAGCTATTTTCTCTGTCACTAATTTCGAAAATCCCCAGCGATCAACCGCCAGGGCTCCTCCGGCCGGAACCCGCATTTCATCGGCACAGTTGATGATAAGCGAGTTAAGCCGCCGCAGTTCTTCTTTTAAAAGACCATTGGCATTCCGCAATGCATCCGCCCCCAGCGAATTGCTGCACACCAACTCCGCCAGCAAATCACTCTGATGCGCACCGGTCGTCTCCAGCGGACGCATCTCATACAGGTTGACGCGCACCCCCGCTTCAGCAGCCTGCCAGGCACATTCGCTGCCGGCCAGTCCCGCGCCAATTACCGTTATGCAAGGGACCGATTGATTCGCCAAAGAAGTTTCTGAGACGGATGTCATTAATTCTGCTCCTCCCTCGTGCTTTCAACACCAGCAGTTCTAAGCCTGTTCATTGCCTACGCCAGCCTCTTCAGCTTCAGCGGCCGGCAGTTTACTGCGGTAGGAACAGCCTTTTTCAGAACAGGTAATATACGACTTCTCACCGCGTACTTTCTTATATACTAAGATGTGATTACAGTTCGGACATCTGCCACCGGCCGGCTCATCCCAGGAGACAAATTCGCATTCCGGATATTTGCTGCATCCGTAAAACAGGCGTCCCTTCCGGCTCCTTCTTTCGACAATATCCCCGCCGCAATCCGGACACTTAACACCGGTCTGCCTTTGAATGGGCTTAGTGTTCTTGCATTCCGGATAGCCCGGACAAGCCAGAAAACGCCCGAAGCGTCCCTGTTTATAAACCATACGGCGACCGCAGAGCTCACAGATTTCATCAGACTCTTCGTCTTTGACTTCCACTTTTTCAAGCACTTTTTCTGCGGCCTTTAAGTCTTGCTCAAATGGGCCATAAAAATCTGCGAGGACCTGCACCCAATCAGCATTGCCTTCTTCAATCTGGTCCAGCTTCTCTTCCATGGCTGCTGTAAATTCAACCCCGATAATCTGCGGAAAATGCTCCTCCAGAATCCGCACCACTAATTCGCCCAACTCGGTAGGACGAAAACGCTTGCTTTCCAGAAATACGTAGTTGCGCTTGGTGATTGTTTCAATAATCGGCGCATATGTACTAGGCCTGCCAATCCCTTTTTCTTCTAATGTTCGCACGAGCATGGCCTCGGTATACCGCGGCGGCGGTTGAGTAAAGTGTTGCTGCGGCTCAATTTTCTGTAGCTGCAGCTTTTCGCCGTCATGCATCTGAGGCAGAACGCCTTCCTCTTCTCCCTTTTCGTCATCTGTACTTTCAGCATAGAGCGACAGGAATCCCGGAAACTCAATGATCTGACCGGTAGCCCGGAAGAGCAGGCCGTCAGCATCGATGTCGGCTGTAATGGCCTTAATCTGCGCAGAAGCCATCTGACTGGCCACAAATCTTTCCCAGATCAGCTTGTAAAGGCGTTGCTGATCCCGGGTCAGGTATCCCTTGACTTTTTCCGGCAACCTTCCCACAGATGTCGGTCGGATCGCCTCATGCGCGTCCTGAACCCGCGCCTGTTTGTTTTTATATTGCGGTGCCTGGGCTGGCAGATACTTTTGACCATATTTACTGCTGACGTATTCTCTGGCTTCGGCCTGCGCTTCACTGGAAACGCGGGTTGAGTCAGTTCTCATGTAACTGATTAGACCCACTGTACCTTCTGCGCCCAAATCCAGACCTTCATATAATTGCTGGGCAATCATCATCGTCTTGCGGGCGGCAAATCCCAGCCGCCGGGAAGCCTCTTGCTGCAAACTACTCGTAGTGAATGGCGGTGCCGGATTTCTCTTTTTATCCTTCGACCGCACCTCCCGAACCTGGTAGGACGCAGCCCGGGCTCTTTCAGCAAGCTTGTTGGCCTTGGCACTGTCGCTTAAATCTGGTTTTTTTCCGTCAACCGTATGCAAAATTGCCCGGAAAGATTCTCCGCGCCCGGTTGCCAGATCGGCATGGATTGTCCAGTATTCCTCGGCTACAAAAGCGTTAATCTCGTCCTCGCGGTCGACGATTAGCTTGACAGCCACTGACTGCACACGGCCAGCGCTCAGTCCACTGCGGATCTTACTCCATAGTAGTGGGCTGAGTTTATAGCCGACAATGCGGTCTAGTATTCTTCTGGCCTGTTGAGCATTAACCAAATTCATATTGATATGACGCGGTTTTTTGATCGCGTCCGTTACGGCTGGCTTGGTGATTTCGTGAAATTCGACGCGCTTGGTATTTTGCGGTTCGATCCCGAGCGCTTCTGCAAGATGCCACGAAATGGCTTCCCCTTCCCGATCCGGGTCAGTTGCCAGATAAACCCGATCTGCCTTTTTGACCGCGTCTTTTAGCTCCTTGAGTGCCGCGCCACGGCCCCGAATCGTAATATACTTAGGTTGAAATCCCTTATCAATGTCGACCCCAAACTGGCTACGCGGCAAGTCCCGAAAATGTCCCATCGTAGCCTTTACCACATAACTGCGTCCCAGATACTTACCGATTGTTTTGGCTTTGGCCGGGGATTCCACAATCACCAGCGAATTTGTCACTCACTGCCACCTCCAGTAGTGTAGCTAAAATCGCTTTCGACATCCGGCGCGCTATTCCTTTCCATTCTTTCGGCGACCGGCTGCTTTATTCCACATTAACGAAAAAAACGAAAACTACCCACCGCTATGCTATGCCTTGACGATCAAATCTCCCTGCATTCTGAGAATCAGGCCGTTCATCTCCATGTCCAGTAGCACAGCGGAGATTCTGGCAATATCCAGACCGGTCATGCGCGCTATTTCATTAATATGCACCGGTCGGACAGTCAATAAATCACTGATCCGCTTTTCCAATGATCGTCCATTTTTCTCAGTCGATGCTGATGCTGTGTCCGCCGTTTTGCTCAAATAGCAATCCGGTAAGAGGAGTTCTTCTAAAATATCACTGACTTCTTCCACTAGTTTTGCCCCTTGCTTAATCAACATATTTGGCCCTTTGCTTAAGTTGTTCCCGGGGGCGCCAGGAATTGCGAAAACATCACGTCCTTGCTCCAAAGCATACTCTGCAGTAATGAGCGACCCGCTGTCAAGACCGGCTTCCACTACCAAAACTCCCAGTGACAAACCGCTGATGATCCTGTTTCGGGCTGGAAAATTGCCAGCATATGGTGCCATCCCGGGAGGAAACTCCGTCACATTTGCGCCATGCTCGCCAATCTTTTGGGCTAGAGCATAATTTTCGGAAGGATAAACAATGTCAATGCCGGATCCAAGCACTGCAATGGTTTGACCTTGGCAACTAAGTGCACCTTGATGCGCCGCTGTATCTACACCACGCGCCAGTCCGCTGACAACGGTAATGCCATGCGCGGCCAGTTCAGCACTGATCCGTCGGGCAATGTTCCTGCCCAGTGGCGTGGGAGTCCTTGTTCCCACAACAGCAATGGATGGCCTGCCAAAATCGGGTTTACCTCTTACATACAGTACCGGCGGCGCATCATAAATATGCCTTAGCAGCGGCGGATAATCCTGGTCCGCAAGTGTAATAACAACCGCCCTAGCCTCCGTCGTTTGCTTGATAAGCTGATCAATATCCTGCTCAGTAATCTTAATGCGATTCTTGATTATGACATCGGAAAAGCCAGGAATTATACGCAGCTGATCCGGTGATGCATGCCAGGCTGCTTCAGCCCCGCCAAAATGAGCCAGCAGCATCGAAAATCGCTTAGGCCCGACTCCTCCAACCATATTCCAAGCCAGCCAGTAGCGCTTTTCATCCATCGGCATCGCTCCCTTCGAAAATTATATACTAAGTAATTCAATTTTTGTTATTTTTTCCCTTTTACACAATAAAAAAACACGGCTTGCGCCGTGTGATTGAGATGTTGAAAGTGATTTTGAAAATCAAACTCTGGCATCGCCCGCGTGCGACGCTTTTAGTCGTCTTCGCCTCTGTTATCAAGGCTATTCAGAATATCCCGCAGCTCATCCTCCCAGCGGTTTTGATGACACTTAAACACATCATACCTCACGATTGATGGCATCCGGCAATGTCCGCAAACAATGCCGACCACATCGTGCTTCCGGTCGATCAACGCATGCGGTGTGTCCAGTCCGCATCGGGGGCATGTAAACATGTACGCGGTACAGGCTTCCACAGGCCCACCCCTTTTCTCAAGCCTGTAGATATTTTCCCCGATTCATGGCCACATAATACAGGATATACGGGTGGGCTGCCTTGATTAAATCTCCATTACGATCGGAAGAATCATCGGGCGGCGCTTGGTTTTTTCGTAAAGGTAACGACTTAGAAATTCGCGTACTTGTGATTTAATGGAAGTCCAGTCAGCTTGTCCGTTTGCCAGACATTTCTCAAGCACTGCCTTTACTTTGATGCGCGCCTCTTCAATCAGTTCCTCGGATTCGCGAACATAGACAAAGCCCCTGGTGACCACGTCGGGTCCTGCCATAACCTGCCCGCTTTCGCGGTTGATGGTCGTCACCACAATCAGAATACCGTCCTGAGACAACTGCTTACGATCACGCAGCACAATATTGCCGACATCGCCGACACCCAGCCCGTCCACCAGGACCCTGCCGGCCGATACTTTACCTGCCAGGCGTCCTTCTTTTTCTGAAAACTCCAATACATCACCGTTTTCGGCAATAAAGATATTGGGGGCCTCAATTCCGATTTCCTCAGCCAGCTGGGCATGCTGCACCAGATGCCGGTATTCGCCATGCACGGGCACAAAGTATTTCGGCCGTACCAGATTGAGCATCATTTTAAGCTCTTCCTGGCTGGCGTGTCCGGAAACATGAACCCCAGTCATCGTATCATAGACCACTTTAGCACCTAATTTAAAAAGATGATTGATGGTCCGGGCGACAAGCTTCTCATTACCGGGAATCGGAGTGGCGGAAATAATCACCGTATCTCCGGGGATCAAATTCACTCTGCGATAGTCGGAGTTGGCAATGCGAGTCAGTGCTGACATCGGCTCGCCCTGACTGCCCGCCGTGATCAATGTCACACGTTCCAGAGGATAGTTATCAATTTCCGAAAGATCTATCAACACACCATCTGGTATCTGCATATAACCGAGATTCTGCGAGATGTTCACGACGTTGGACATACTGCGCCCGGCAATTGCAACCTTCCTGCCAAAATTGACGGAAGCATTAATAATCTGCTGAATGCGGTAGACATTGGAAGCAAAGGTTGTCACAATGACGCGTCCGCGCGCCTCCCGGAAAGCATTGTCAAATGTTTCGAAAACCATCCGCTCCGAAGGAGTGTACCCGCGGCGTTCCACATTAGTGCTGTCGGACAGCAGCACCAGCACACCCTGGTCTCCAAGCTCGGCAAACTTATGGAAATTAGTGACTTGTCCGCCAATCGGAGTATGATCAAATTTAAAGTCTGCAGTCATCACGACTACTCCGGCCGGAGTATGAATCGCCAGTCCAACGGTATCAGGGATGCTATGATTCACATTGATCAGGTCAACTTTAAATGGGCCAACTGTAACAGAATCGCCAGCCTTGAACGTACGCAGGCAATCCGTACTGATGCCATGTTCATTCAGCTTCAGCTCAACCAGCCCGTTAGTGAGCCTCGTTCCGTATACCGGAAGTGGTATTTGCTTTAGCAAATATGGCAGTGCTCCAATATGATCTTCATGGCCATGTGTAAGGAAAATGCCGAGTACCCGATCCTTGCGTTCCAGCAAATAGCTGATATCTGGGATTACGGCATCGATTCCCAGCATTTCTTCTTCCGGAAAGGCCATCCCGGCATCAACCAGCAAAATATGGCCCCCATATTCGATAACCATGAGGTTTTTGCCGATTTCACCCATGCCTCCCAGCGGAATTAGGGTTACTTTTTCTTTATTTTTCTTTGTCATCGATCGAGTAAAACACCTCCGTAAGAGTGGATTCGCACGCCTGCAAACGTCCCGCAGACATTCATCCGCTCCTGAAATAAACGTTCCGTACCGCGCAAATTTAGTTCAATTATAACTTACCCCATTATGAGGTTCAAGAACAATATTTTAAAGGCCTGTCCCTGTTAATTGCCACTTAAGGAATAATCCCGAAACAACAGCCACAGCCAGGCTGGCCAGTGTGCCCACGAGATAATAGGCAGGGAAGCGCCTAGTCATGGCGCTTTCATTACCTTCCGTAAACTTACCGATTGACTTGGCAGCAAACACAAAACCGACCGCACCATACTGCCCAAGAAAGACAAAAGTTGTTACCAGAAAACGCTCCACAAATCCAATAAAAGCACTGGCACCTTTTTCTTTGCGCACAATTACGGTGTCCTCCTCTTCATCGGCCAGCGGATGGTCAAAGCAGTCACAAATGCGCTCAACAAAGACGCTGCCGAAAAAGAGTGAAAATGAATAAGTCAAGATCACCAGCAGAACCGAACGATCTCCGATAATCGCCACCAAATTGATGACATCTTGCGGCATAATGCGCCCGAATACCAGCAAGGCTCCGAGCAAACCGGCCAAATGCAGCGCCTGATCGATTAGGAGCGTTGCCAAACTACGGCGCAAGAAACGCGACGTGATGCAATCGACAATGCCATGCCAGGCGATCGTTACTGCCAAGAGCGCCCAATGATCTCCAAGTTCCTGCCAGAAGACAAGCGTGGTTACCACTGTCAGAATCAGCAAATGCAAACCTAAATAGCGCCACTTTTCCGACTTGCCATTGGCAATCCTGCGGCCTTGCAGGACAAAATCAGTTACAAAATGAGCCACCAACAATTTTAGAAATTCCATGGTTTCCTCCATTAAGCTAAAGTTATTAATATATCTATTTTTAAGCTTATTGGCTAAAACCTTGATCAAAATGATGCATTCTATTCTAAATGATGTTGGTCAGCCATCGCTCCGCTAAGGCTTCACCGGCTGCGACGGCATCGCGGCGGGCTGCTGCGCAATGCTGAAATACAGCGGAAGCGGATATGTTCAAGCTCTGGCCGGCAGCTTCATAAGTGCGCAACTTTTCGTAAGCCGAGACAGCTTCCCACTGGCGTTTCGTCCAGCGCACCATCAGCGCATCAATCAACAAATAGATGGTATTCAAAGCTGCATCCTGGTCAGCTCCTAAACCGCTAAACACAGTGAAACAATTGGTCTTGTTCTTGGCGGCTTCCAACGCTTCTCGCGCATTAAGAAAGGCAGGCCCGTCCATCCAACCGGGATTCTCAGGCATCAGCTCGGTGGTAACCGTCCCCATCCCAACTCCTGCCCTTATCGTGGCAGGAAATAGCAGACTGCGCAGTCTGCGCAGCAGTAGCGGGACTTTCTGTGGCTGATCAGTGACACCCTGAATCTGATCACCATTAGATAAATAAAAGCGAGCGGCCAAAAAAGCGGAACATTCTGCATTAATGATGTCGATAGCCCTCAGGACCCGCTCCTGCTCAGCCTGTCTGGCCTTAATACGCCGGGAACGAACCAGATCACCTGTCAAGACAACATACTGCTGTTCCTTGTCCAAGCCGGCCACCCCCTCGCAGATTCATGTTTGCATGATTTCACGCCCGCACGACCGTGCACGGATTCACACATTTGCGCAACCGCGCGAACTAAAAGGCTGCCCTATGCAATGCCCGGAGCAGTGCTCGGACAGCCCCGTAAAAATGCCGGGACAACCTGCAAAAGTGCCGGGACAATCCGCCCGGTTTTTCCCGACTAGCCCTATTATAGCAGACCCATGCTCTTCAAAGTGCTCTTCAGTTGCTCCGTTTCTGCCGGTGTGGCTTCAACAAGCGGCAGACGCAATGGGCCAACATTATGCCCGCCTAAATTCAAAGCTGTTTTTACCGGTATCGGACTGGTGAAGGCAAATAACGCCTTGAAAATCGGAGAAAGTTCTCTGTGAATCCGTCCAGCCAGTCTGACATCACCGTTCAAATGCGCATCAATCATTTCCTTCATGCGCGTACCAACAATATGCGAGGCAACGCTGACAATTCCATACCCGCCCACAGCCATCACCGGCAAAGTCAGAGAGTCATCTCCGCTGTAAACATAAAAATCATCCGGGCAAAGGGAAATAGCTCGCGTAATTTGCGCCAAATCACCACTGGCTTCTTTCAGCGCCACAATGTTAGGTACATCGTTAGCCAGCCGCTGCACCGTTTCCGGCAACAGGTTGACAGAAGTCCTGCCTGGCACGTTATAAAGCATTACCGGTAAAGAAATGGCCTCTGCGATACTCCTGAAATGGCGGTACATACCTTCCTGAGTCGGTTTGTTATAATAGGGAGTCACCAGCATAATGCCGTCCACGCCGGTCTTTTCTGCGGCCTTGGATAGTTCCAGTGAATCTTCAAATGAATTGCTGCCTGTTCCAGCGATTACGGTGGCATGACCCCCGACTGCGTCCACTACGGTGCGGTAGAGATTAAGCTTCTCTTCCATTTTCAATGTGGGCGATTCTCCGGTAGTCCCGGCCACAACAACACCGTCTGAGCCATTCTCCACTAGCCATAGGGCTAAACGAGCTGCTTCATCGTAATTCACCGAATAGTCTTTCTTAAAGGGAGTAACCATTGCTGTAATCAGTCTTCCAAATTCCGGTGCCATTCCGAACCCCTCCTCCTAATCACTGATTGGCGCTGCTTGAAGATAGATCCGCGCCACTGCACGTTCACGCCTCTGCGCCTTTGGCCTTTCGCTTAAGGCTTTATTACTGCCTTTTATTAAGACCGAACTCATCATGTAAAGCCCAGACCGCTCTCTGCAAGTCTTTTTCCGCAACCAGACAGGAAATATTGGTATGTGAATCTGTAGTCTGGTAGATCGGGATGTGCGCCTGACTGAGCGCTTGCACTACCCGGGCCATCACTCCGGGAACGCCGCGCATTCCCGCACCAACAGCAGAGACTTTGGCATATCCTTTGCTGGCGGTAATCTCCGGCACAATCTTGCGCAGTATTTCCAAAGCCCGATCGTGGCTGGATGTCTGAATAATGAATGAAATTTGATCCGGCGATACATGAATCAAGTCGACACTGACTCCGGCCTGCGCCAATGCCTGAAACACATTCAGCGCCAGACCGCTGCTGTTAACGTCATGAGCTGATTCAATTTTAAACAGTGAAACGTCCGCAACATGTGCAATACCGGTAACCACTCTGTCCGAAAGAATTTCTTTGCCAGCTGCCGTCGGACGCGGCCGACTCTCTGATATTAGGGTTCCCGTGCTGTCGTCAAAGGTTGAACGTACCCGCAGCGGTATCTGCCCTTCCATCGAAATCTCGACAGCCCTGGGATGGACAACTTTCGCCCCCATATGGGCCATTTCGCAGATCTCAGAATAAGTCATGTCACCCAGGATCTGCGCGTCCGGGGCCAGACGCGGATCAGCCGTCATAACACCTCCGACATCAGTAAATATATCGATATATTCTGCATTTAACGCCACACCCAATGCAGCGGCGGTTGTGTCGCTCCCGCCGCGGCCTAGGGTGGTAATTTCTCCGTCTCTGGTAACTCCCTGAAAACCGGCCACAATTGCCACCACACCTTTTTCCAGGCATGCTTTGACAGCATCCGGCCGTACTTCAATAATGCGAGCATTAGTAAAGCTGGCATCTGTGACAATGCCAGCCTGCCCTCCGGTGAATGCCCGGGCAGACAAGCCTGCCGCCGCCAAAGACTGCGCCATGACAACTGCCGCAATGATTTCACCGCAGGACTGGATCAAATCCAGTTCTTGAGGATTTACTGTTTCTAATACTGAGCGGGCTAATCCGATCAATGTATCAGTAGCATAGGGATCACCTTTGCGCCCCATCGCTGAAACCACCAGTACCGGAGAAAAGCCCTCGGAAATAGCCCGGCGTACATGTTTCACAACATATTGACGTGCTTCAGGCGTAGCCACGGAAGTTCCGCCAAACTTTTGCACTATGATACGCACGGGCATCGCTCCTTAAATCCATAAATCATTAATGATAATTGATCAAAACCGGCTGCAGCTGCTCACCGTCCAGAGCATGCTGCACTGTATCGCATAAAAGATGCATCGCAGAAACTAATGAATTATTTTTTTCGGCGGGATTATCCTGTCCAAATGGAACAAAATAAACATGTTTTCTGTTCATCAAATAGCCCAGATTGATGGCATTGGTACCCAACCCGTCATTGGTCGCCAGCGCGATTACCAGCGGTCGCCGGTTACGCAGATGCGCTTTGGCGGCCATAGTTACCACGCTGTCCGTAATCCCATTGGCCATTTTAGCAAGAGTATTTCCTGTACACGGTGCCACTACCAGCAGATCGAGCATCTTTTTAGGTCCGATCTGCTCAACATCAGAAATTGTGTTGAGCGGCTCCACACCGGTTAACTCAATAATCTGCAGTTTTCTTTCCTGAGCGGTCCCAAAACGGGTATCCGTTTGCTGCACTGATTCTGAAAAGATCGGAATAACTTTGGCGCCTTGTATCATCAGTTTTCTAATCTGAGGATAGACTTCACTGATTGTACAATGCGAACCGGTTAAGGCAAAACCGATAATCTTGCCTGTTAAGTCCATATCAAGCACCTCCTGCTGTCAGCGGGAGGCTAAAGCGTCCATAATCATGCCAGGCAATGCTGATGCCAATATGTTCCCGGCTGTTTCCGGTGCAACCTTTCCTGGCAGCCCGAGTGATAGTATTGCTTTGCGGCCCAGACGTTTTGCAGCCAAAAAGTCTACGCCCCCGGGTGCCGAAGAAATATCAACAATCAATACTTCCGGATCGGTTCGAACCAGCAGCTCCTCTGGGAGCACCATTGCCGGAATGGTGTTGTATATTAAGCGCGCAGAACCAATTTTGTCCGGCAGTTCGGCAAGCAGCCCGGTATCCAGGCCCAGTGCACGCGCCCGCGCCAACTGGGCAGGACGTCTGGCAAAAACTGTTGTCCTGGCGTTCAGGGCATGAAGCATCGTTGCCAGTGTTATTCCGCAGCGTCCAAACCCGAGCACAAAGCAAGAACAACTGTGAATTGTGACCGGCAGTTCTTCCATCGCCACCTGCAGGGCTCCTTCTGCGGTTGGAATCGAGTTTAACACGGCAATTTCATCTGCTTCGCCATATTCAAGAACCTTGATACCGAGTTCTTCAACCCAGGAACGCATCATGGATCTCAAAGAACCGATTACCAGAAGTGCGCCTTCCGGGATATGCTCTAAAATGTCGCGCGTAAATGCCGGAGCCGGAATATTATCAGTCGTTCGGACCAGTCCATCTGGATCTGTTCCGCTAATCGGCAACAAGATAATATTGGCATTGCTAACAGCCTGAATCAGGTTTTCCGCCCGGCTCAGTCCGTTCAGTTCCGGCCAGGCTGGCAAGGCGTAATATTCCACCTGGGCCTGCATCTTACGCAGAGCGTTGATTACGGCTAGCTGACGGCGATCTCCGCCAATTACCGCGACTTTTAGACCAGCAAGTCCTGTGCTTGTTCCGGCGCTCATTTCTGAGTTCCTCCCATAGGTCTCCTAAGACCTCCCGCAATCATAGTCAGTATATGTGACTTTGACTCTGCGGTGCATGGACTAACTGCCAACTAACTTATCCCGGCCTATTACGCGCCAATCCGCGCTGTTGCTGGCTGATCCGCGCCATGTCCAGCTAATCCGGCTTATCCCGGCTCGGATAGGCCCATAATCTTGTCCAATCCGTAAATCAGGCCCTGATAATCGCGGATTTTCCTGATCGCCAGCAGTACTCCGGGCATAAAAGATTCCCGGCTGGTAGAATCATGCCGGATCGTTAATGTCTGCCCCAGGTCTCCAAAGATTACTTCCTGATGTGCGATCAGCCCCGGCAGTCGCACACTATGCAGATGAATTCCGCCTAATTCACCGCCGCGAACTCCGTCGATCTTTTCGCTGCCAGCCATCGTCGGAGCAGACCCATTTGCCTGACTGCGTTCCCTGGCTGCCAGAATCATTTCAGCAGTCTTAATGGCAGTTCCGGACGGGGCATCTTTCTTACGATCATGGTGCAGTTCGATTATTTCAACATTATTCAGATATTGCGCTGCGAATGCCGCGCAGTACATCATCAGCACCGCCCCAATAGCAAAATTGGGTGCTATCAGAACCGGATGCTGATATTGCTGCGACCACTCCTGAATCTGATCCAAATCGACCGACGTAATGCCGGTTGTTCCAACAACTACGGCAGCTCCGCCTTCCAGGGCCATCTTAATATTGGACAATACCGCCACCGGAGTGGTAAAATCAACCACTACGTCGATTTTCCTGTCTTTTTTCGTAAAGATGGCAGGCAAGTCTTTTTCGATCAAAACCCCACATGGTTTGGATCCAGCCAGCACAGCGGCGTCCTCACCGACGTTGGTCATGTCTACAGCGGCAGCCAACTGCAAGTCTTCAGTTCCCAGAATTGTCCGGATTACTTCCAGGCCCATCTTACCGGCGGCACCGGATACCGCCACCTGAATTTTGGCCATTTTAGCAACACCAGCCATTCTCATAGTTTGATCCTGATCTATTCTATTATTCTCCTATACTGCCGAAAAACTGTCAAGGACAACCGGGTAGCTATGAAACCCCGGTATGCCCAAATCCGCCATCGGAACGTTCGGTTTCTGGCAAAGAGTCTGTTTCCGCAAAACGAACCTGAACCACCGGACAGATTATCATCTGTGCAATACGATCCCCCCGCCGAACCGTAAATGGTTCTTGTCCCAGATTCATCAGAATTACAGCCACTTCTCCGCGGTAGTCGGAATCGATCGTGCCCGGGGAATTTAAAAGCGTTACCCCGAATTTCAACGCCAGCCCGCTGCGGGGACGGACTTGTCCTTCGTAGCCTTGCGGTATGGCAATCCTCAGTCCGGTAGGAATCAGGGCCCTGCTGCCTGGCATAATGACAGTATCCGATGCGATGGCCGCCAGCAAATCAACACCGGCAGCTCCAGCTGTCATGGCTTTGGGCAATGGTAATCCCTGCGCATGTTCCAATCTGACCACCGGTACTACAACCGAGTCTGTTATCCCTGTCGTCGTCATGCCTACCACCCTTTTTGGAATTGCGCCCACTGCCTGCCTAGACCTGCGATCTGGCCAATGGCTGATATGTAAGGCTGCCTGGCAAAAACCAGCCGGGCTGTGGCGATTACATCATCCTTAGTAACTCTCTGAATACGGGCAATTATTTCATCGGCAGGGACAATTTCGCCATAAAACATTTCTGATTTCGCCAACCGGCTCATGCGATTGCTGGTACTCTCCAGACCAAAAAGGATACTGCCACGCAATTGTTCTTTGGCGCGGCTGACTTCACCTTCGCTAATCTGTCCCTGTCTGACAGCCAGTAATTCCTGACGTAACAGCTTAAGGACTTCACCAGCGTTCGGTTTGCTCACCCCTACATATATTGAAAAAAGCCCCAGTTCCTGATAGGCAGAATGCGCACTAAAAGCGGAATAAACTAGTCCCCGTTCTTCACGCAGTACCTGGAAAAGCCGCGAGCTAACCGTCCCTCCCAAAAGGGCGTCCAAAACTTGCACCGCGTAGCGGCCTTCATTACGCCGGGAAAGTCCTTCGGATCCAAGACATATATGTACCTGTTCGGTGTCTTTTTCCTTAAACAGGTTCGCTCCAGCTCCATAGCCGGTGTCTATTCCTGTTTTACAACAGACATCAGCCCCTGCTTCACAGGCAGTACCAGCCTCTGCACCACAACCGGCCCGGGTTCCATTCCCGCAGCATGTTCCTGTTCCATGGCAGGTCATGGCTCCAAAAAAGCGGTTGGTCTCGTGCAGCACGATCTCCGGATCAACTTGTCCGGCAACCGAAATGATCAGGTTGTCCGCAGTGTAATGCTCACGCCAGAAAGCAATGGTCTGCTCTCTGGTAATCGCAGAAATGCTTTCAATTGATCCTAACACCGACCTGCCCAGCGGATGATCTCCAAGCACAGATTTCGCACAAAGATCATGGATTAATTCATCCGGAGTATCCTCATAAAGCTTAATTTCTTCCAGCACGACCTGCTTTTCGCGGTCAAAATCCTCGGCAGCAAAAACGGAGTTTTGCAGCATGTCGGAGAGCAGTTCCATCGCAAACGCAAAGTGATCACTTAATACTCTGGCATAAAAACAGGTGTATTCTTTAGAAGTAAATGCATTCAGCTGCCCGCCGACTGCATCCATCTGCTCGGCTATTTCGCGGGCGCTGCGATTCTGAGTACCTTTAAACAGGAGATGTTCCAAAAAATGAGTCAAACCATACTCTCCGGCATTTTCATATTTAGAACCGGTCTTCACCCATATTCCGACTGTTACGGAACGGACATATGGTATTGTCTCACACACTACGACCAGACCATTTGGTAATGTAAAGCGCTGAAAGGACACTCGCCAGCCTCCCCTTTTTCACGTATCTCTAGTCAATTCGCTGACCTTGCGAATAATCCTGCATTTGCCAAGACGGCGTGCAAAACGCTGCCACATTAACCAATCTCTCCAAAGCGTGCCTGTTAATACTTGAAGGTTTACGATAACGCGGCACGAATTCAGCAAAAGGAGTTTTCAGCCTTGCAGGAAAGGAGCGTCGCAATGCAGCAAACGATATGGGCCACAATCCTCGCGCTGGTCCTTTATTTAGCTTCTGCCATCAGCGGAGGAAGTTCCAGCAACAAAAGCAATCTTCCGGGAAGCGCTCCGGCAACGCCGCCGGCTGTGTCAGCCCCGTCGGCAGGCAATAACACCAGCACCAAGGTGCAGTACGGTACTATTACCCATGACAGTGTAGCGGTACGTACCAGTCCTTCCACATCCTCCAAGGCAATTACGACGGTGTCAAAAGGCACCACGTTAAGCATTATGGGCGTTTCTGGTGACTGGTATAATGTCGTTCTTCCATCGGGAACAACCGGGTGGATCGCCAAATGGCTCGTTAAAGCGACTGAAATGCCCTCCAGTACAAAGTCCGGGACAATGGAAGTAATCGGATATTATGTTGAGAGTTATGCCGGGGACCGCCTGGCGATGAATTCGCTGACTGCCCATTCCAGCACAATGACAACGGTCATGCCGTTTTTCTATGCCGTTGATGCCAAAGGGAATATTTCAGGGCGCCATAATAATGAGCCGCTGCAATATGCCCGTTCCAAAGGTCTGAAGGCGATCGCATCCGTGCACAATATTTCCGATTCCAGTTTCAGCGGTAATGTCACCCATACCTTACTAAGCAGTGCAACCAACCGCCGTCAGGCGATCACTAATATTGAAAACCTGCTGAAAAAGCACGGCTATCAGGGAGTTAATATCGACTTTGAAAGCGTCTGGCCATCGGATCGTCCATATCTGACCCAGTTTTTCCGAGAGCTGGCCTGGGCACTGCGCCCGAAAGGCTATCTGGTAACAGCGGCATTTCCAGCCAAAACAGCAGATTCACGCACTGACAAATGGTCGGGAGCTTACGATTATGCTGCCATTGCGCCTTATTTGGATTATGCCATCCTGATGACCTATGATGAGCATTATAAAAACGGCCCTGCCGGGCCGGTCGCTTCTCTGGGCTGGGTGCGTAAAGTTCTCAATTATGCTTCTGGGGTTATGCCGAAGAACAAGATTGTGATGGGGCTGGCAGGCTATGGCTATGAATGGAGCGGAAAAACTGGCCGTGCGCTTACCTTTGCTCAAATCGAGAGCCGCGTGAAAACCTATGGGATTACGCCACGCTGGAGCGATACGTATCAGGTGCCCTATTTCACCTACAAGAAAAACGGAGTCTCCTACACCGTCTGGTACGAAAACAGCCACAGTGTGGCGGCCAAGATGCGCCTCGTTCAGGAATTCGGTCTGCGCGGAGTAGCCTTGTGGCGGCTTGGCCTTGAAGACTCGCTGATTTGGAACAAAATTAAATAGTCAGGTATCCTTTTGCGCCCCTGGGTTCTTTGTATGTTCTTTGTACCCTATGACTCAGGGGCGCCGCCATCCAGCAGTTCGGACACTGTCACGAGTTTATAACCGGCATCCCGGATTGTCTTAATGATTCGTGGCAAGGCTACTATCGTCGGACTGGTTGGATGCATGAGAATGATATTGCCATTGGTCATTTCACGGGTGGCCCGTGCCACAATAGTGTCCGGAGCCGGCCTTTGCCAGTCAATCGTATCCCTGGTCCACATAATGGTGCGGTACCCTATTTCAGCCGCGGTTGCTGCCACCTTGTCATTAACCTCACCGTAAGGCGGTGCAAAGAGTTTACTGGGTTCCTGCCCGGCTGCCTGGGCCAGCAGTTCCTGATTTTCAGTTATCACCCGCACCAGTTCGGAGCGTCCCATTTGCGTAGGATGCCCGTGATAAAGGCCATGATTGGCGATTTCATGCCCGCCTTGTGCAATTTTCCGCACCAGTTCGGGATACTGGCGGACCCAAGAACCGACAAAGAAGAAAGTCGCCTGCACCCCGTTACTCTCCAGAATATCGAGCATGGCTGGCAGAAACTCTTCTCCCCAGGCAACATTGATCACGAGCGCCATTGCTTTGCGGTGCGGCGGGCCCTGATAGATCGGCTTGAAATATTCCGCCGTAATAGTAGGCTGCATCACGATGGTCGTCAGCCGCACAACTCCGTTCTCTGGCGCTTTTAAGACCTGATCGGCCGTTTCGTCAAGATCGACCATCACTCCGGGCTTTTCAGCGATGACTTCTCCGCTTTCGACATAATACATCGCATTTTGCGGCGGCCGGTTGGTCTTTTCTGCCAGCTCACGCAAAATTGGCATCAATTCACTGCGCAGCAGACCCCCGACAGGCACACCTTCCACCACGACACCTGGTTTTACTCCTATTACTCTTCTGGCAATTGTTAAGGCAACACGTCCACTGATTAGCACCAATATCAAACATACCACGATAATCGTCAGAACGCGCACCGCTCTGGCGGATAAAAAAACCACTTTCAACTGCGGCACCCCCAACCCATGGAGTTAGCATCCAGGCCACCTCGCAAATTGACCCCACGCAGGTTGACCACAGTCTAAGTTTATGAAACTGCCACGCGTTGTATGATCTTCTGTCCTGTGCCGCGCAGGGGGTAGTGGCTTTGCTGCAACTTTTAGAGATTAATGACCAAAAATCCGATAGTTGCTCGCCATGCGCAAACTGTTGGAATATGATGGGGTAATTTTAATCAATGAGAGGAGGATCCCTAATAGCAATTCAGCTGTTTCTGCTAATTCCTGGAATTCCCGGTTCCAGTACACTCCGGGGCCATGAAAACCAGTTGATTTGGCCACCTACTCATTTATAAACAGTACGATTACCGACTTTTCACAGGCTGGCTCTGTGGGACTGCAGGTAGTTGATAACATTTCGATTCAACCTGAAAACGTAACGTTCGTATTTAATGAACCACGGGCCTGATGAGCTAAAAATGCGGCCTCATCCGGATATCATCGAACGCTCTTCGCCTAAGACTTCCTTCACCCAATCTTCACCTAAAAAAGCAAAACCGCCCGATTTAGGCGGTTTTGCTTTTACGAATTATTAGCTAAGAATAATGACGCAACTTCTGATGGTTCTGATGGTTCACCTGGCAAACACATGATTGCCAATTTCTGCAGCAACCGGCTTTTTCTTGGTCCATTGAGCAGTAGCATATGCCGGATTGAAGAAATACAGTGACCCATTGGTTGGGTCCACCCCCGACAGAGCCATTTTAGCTGCCCGTCGCGCGGTTTCACCCGGTTTGAGATTGATTTGGCCGTCTTTTACAGTACATAAAGCACCTGGCTGGTAAATGACCTCTCGGATTGTAGAGGGAAAACCTCTGCTTTTTACGCGATTGACGATGACTGCACCTACGGCTACCTGACCGAGAAACGGCTCACCTCTTGCCTCGGCATAAATCGCTCTGGCAAGCAGTTCTACCTCCTCAGGATCAGCAGTAATTGGGGTGCTATTTTTATTTGAAGCTATGCCTCTTGAGACAGGCGTTAGCCTGTCTGTGACATTCTCGTCTTTAACCGAAGGAAGCTTCCGGATTGCAGATTCAGCTCCCATGCCGGAACCTGACAACAGGCTACGAGCTGATTGCAGGCTGTAGGCGTAAGCCGGTTGCGCAGGCAATTGCTCTTCTGCCACTTCAGTCGGCATTGGTGCTGAAGGTGCAATTTTCTGGTCCACAACAGCAACAGACGGCTGATCGCTGATTGTGAACGCTGCCATTGACTGGCCGCAAAGTCCGGCCAAAATCACGGCAAAAACGACTCCTTTTCGCAAGACCCAATCCTCCAATAATAGGAAATTCAGGACGTTGTCCTACGATTCGGAATTATATCAAACGAAGCCAACCGGTACCAAATACCTTTAGGCTACCTTAGGGAACCTCAGGAACTTTCAGCCTTCATTTGACTAAATTAAATAATGCTAAGTATGGCTAACTCCGCCAAACTACCCCAAACGATGCTTGACCAAGCAAGTATTGCCATACATCACCAGCTTAAGTGGATAATTTGCGTCTGGCTAGGCTCTGCCTGCGCCACCGAAAAAATCCCGCAAAACATGCAATACTTCGGAGGAACTCCCCTTAACCATGCGGCAATCTGGCAGTGATTCAAAGAAAAACCGGCCATATGGCTTGAGCACCAGCCGATTATCCAGGACGATCACAGCTCCGTGATCATCAATCCGGCGTATGAGTCGGCCAAATCCCTGCTTAAAGCGCAGCACGGCCTGGGGAAGTGACAACATCGCAAATGGATTCCCGCCATTGCTGCTGATTTCTTCGGATCTAGCTTCAAACAGCGGATCCGTTGGAACAGCAAACGGCAGCTTCATCAACACTACACAGGATAAGGCTTCTCCGGGAACGTCCACGCCTTCCCAAAAACTGCTGGCAGCGAAAAGAACCCCGTTTCCGCTGGTCTTGAACTTTTCTAGCAAAACACTGCGATCACACTCGCCCTGCCGGAAAGGAGTCAAGCCCATCTCTGCCAGAGACTCTTTCATTATGTCATACATGGCGGTCAGCATACGATAAGAAGTAAACAGCAGAAAAGCCCGCCCCCGGGTGATTTTTAGCAACTGATATAGAAATGCCACTGCTTTTGCCAGGAAATTGTCAGCGCGGTTATCAGGCAGATCAACCGGTACTCCAAACAGCAACTGGCTTTGGTAATCAAAGGGTGACGGAACAATCTTGGACAGAACCCGTTCAGGAGGAATCAAATCCAATCCGACTCTGGATTGCCAGTATTTCAAACTGTTGGCAGCTGTTAGTGTTGCGGACGTAAAAACCGCCGTCTCCACCTGTCCGGTAATCTTTTCACTGATTAGGTGCGATACCGACAAAGGCCTTTCGACTACTTTAACTGTCAACGTGCGTCCCGGCACCATTTCAATCCAGGATGCCTTACCCTGATGTGGACCGGTCATCACTTCGACAGCCGTTTGAATGGCAGCTTTGATGCGTGCCGCCACATTGGACAGCGCCAGCGGCAATGTGAGGTCAGAATCCCGGCCTGCCAGCTGATCGTCCGCCATGGCTCTCATACTGATATCAGTTAAAAGCGCCACCGTCTTGGACGCAATGGTCTCGACATTCTGCAGCATCGAAAGCATTGCATTCCAATTGGGATTATCATCCAGATTTCCTGTGATGCGCAGATACCGTTCGCCGCTTTCCTGACGCTGTCCTGCAGAAACGATCATCCCGGCTAAGGTTTCAAACCACTCGCTGCCTGCCTCCAAAGCACGGCTGCACCAATCAAAGACTTCATCAATGCTGGCCAGCCTGGCAGCCTGTCCCGGGGAGTCTCCCGACCGGCTTTCCCGCTCCCGCAAATGCACCAGCAAGCCGTTAATCTGCTTACCATCCCGTCGATAAACTTCGCGCCATAATTTAAGCCATTCGCTGTAGCTGATTTCCCTGCCAAAATATCCGGTAGCCACTTCCTCAAAATGATGCGCTTCGTCAACGATCAAAGCCTGATATTCAGGCAAGACACCCGCTTCATTTTGGCTTTGGTCTTTAATTGCAGCATCGGCTAGCAGTAAATGATGGTTAACAACAATTATCTGACACTCGGAGACGTCCTGCCGTAGCTTCCTCAAGAAGCAATTCTGCTGCATCGGACAGTATTGCCCGAGACAGCTCTCACTCTGAGCATTCAACTCCGCCCACAACTCATCCGGGCAAGGTACTTTCAGTTCCGCACGATCTCCATACTGACAAGTCCCGAGTGTACGCCACAAATCGAGAAAGATTCCCCGGTCGGCTGGATGCAGCCGGCCAATATCGTCCGCCAAAGCAGCCAGACGCCTGCGACAAAGGTAATTGGAGCGTCCTTTCACGAGCATGAAGGGAACCTCTTTGCCTGTAGCTTGCAGCGCAGCAGGCAGATCCTTATTAACCAGCTGTTCCTGCAGGTTAATGGTGTGCGTGGCGATGACTACCCGGCGTTCACCCCCGGCTGCCCAATAAATGGCAGGTATCAGATAAGCCAGTGATTTTCCGGTGCCTGTCCCGGCCTCAATAACGGCAATCGCTTCTGAGGAGAGCGCTTGCCATACGGTTTCAGCCATCTCCGCTTGTCCGGGACGTGGAACATATCCCGGTACTGCCCGTGCGAGTGCGCTCGCGTCACCAAAAAAGCGGCGCAGATCAGTTGCCCGTGCTGACCGGGCTGTTGACGCCGCCGACTCCGCCGTCTCCAATTTAGGTTTCACTCTTTCCGGCCCCACCGATCAATAGCTTTTAGGAATACGCTGTTTTCAATGATTTTACTGAGTGAAGTAAGCTCCGCCACAACATGTAGCCCGACTAGCAGCACCAAATAAATTATTTTTGCCAGAGGCGACAATGTAAAAACTGCGAACGCGCCCAATGCAGCACCGAGTGCATTGGAACCGGTGTCGCCCATCATGGCTTTGGCGGACAGGTCCGCTGGCAGATAACCCAGCAGTGCTGCCAATATCGGAAACATCAATGTAATCCGTTCGGGAGAGAATGCCACCAAAAACAGAGCAACGGTGCCGAAGATAAACACTTTCCCGGCTCTTCCCGGCCGTAAATCAAATAAGTTGACGGCATTGGCCGATAAAGCCACAATAAATGTATTCATCAGCAAGATCGTGATCTTGCCGTCATCCGTGAAGCGCGCCACGAAAATTGCAAATACCAGGGCGGCCGCTCCTCCGAAAATGGCCTTGAAAGCCCCGGTACTAAGCTCTCCAGAGCGCAAGGCGCGCCAGTGTCCCCTCAGTCCGCTATAGGCACGGTTACCAAGATAATCGTCGATCATCCCGGCGAATCCGAATGCCATCAAAAGCATTAACAGACTAAGCGCCTGCCATGGAAAATACAGTCGTAGTAAAACACCAGCTGCGATCCATATAAAAGACATAGTCAGGAAAACCATACCAGCTGCGGTAGGGATGTTTTCGCCCCTGAAGTTAGGCCTTGTCAGACCGGATTTACTTAACATTCCAAGTACTTTGGGGAGACTGAGACGCACTGAGAAAAAAGAAATCAGCGCCAGCGCACAATGAAGTAATAAAGAATATAAAGACACATGATCACCTCGTCATTAAGCGTTTGGCGAAAACTTTGATTACTCCCAGAAACTGCTTTCCGCGATGTTTAAAGCCTGCCAGATCCCTTCCTGTTTCACTATGCTTCATCTGAACCGGTACTTCCCGCACTCGTAAGCCATTACGGCAGACATCAATGGTCATGCCGACTTCTACGCCCCACCCGGATTCGAAACTGCCAATCGCCTGCAGGGCGCGTGCATTAAGCACCCGTTGTCCTGACAGCGGACTGTCAAACTTGATACCGGTAAAAAGTTTTAATCCATTTTGGGCAGTCTTTTTGAGCAACCCAAAACCGCCCTTTCTCACCGCCTTTGGAAAACGGGCGATCGTCATGTCAGCCTGATTCTTCAGGACTGGCTCAATTAGTTTTTCAAATTCTGCCGCCGAGCTGCCCAGATCGCTATCGACCAATGCCACGATATCGTTGGCATTAACAGCAGCGCCAGCTGCATCATTGCTAATACCATTAACGCCGGCGTTCGCACTCCCATTCACATTCGATTTCGCGTTCGCATTGATAACCTTTGCAAGCCCTGCATTTAAAGCTCCGCCTTTTCCCCGGTTCTGACTAAGGCGAATCACCTGTGCGCCCGCCTTCTCGGCCTCAGCATCCGTACCATCGCTCGAACCATCATCGATCACTATGATTTCATTGATAAGCTTGATTAGTTTCAGAGCCGCCACAGTCGCGCCGACAGTCGCCGCAGCATTAAATGCCGGAACCAGTGCGATCACGCGGCGCGTTTTTTCTGCATCAAACAGCAACGCCTGCACCTCCACACCCTATAATTCCGGCAATATTGAACGGGCCCCTTCCTTAATGCCATAATGCCCTTTTTTATTCCAGGCTATGGAATAAATGAGTGCCACCTGTCCGGGAATAGAATCAATGTTATCAACAACTGCCACGGATTTCTGCCGATAATCCTTTACGTAAGAAGTTTCTGCCTCAAACGGCTCCGTAGCGACAACCATAATCTTGTTGGCTTTGAATGCGTTGATCATCGGCAGATCAATCGTGCGGCTTGTCGAACGCAGCGAGTCACGTACTCCGCCAATGATTAGCACCGCATCAATCGCTCCGGAATAATCACCGCTGGACTGAATCACAGCTGAATCCTGAAGAAAGCCCATGGCAACCAGGCCCTGACCGCTGGCGATTTCGACAGCCAGTCTGCCAAAGAGCTCCTGAGAAAGATCCTTGCGAAAATCGGCCGCCAGACCCAATGCCTCCAGTGTTTGCTGCTTAAAAACCGGATCGGCGAAGTCAACATTGCGCAAAAAGGTGGTGACCGAAGTGATCTTGGCTCCGGCCAGGCGCAAGGTTGAAGCGACTTCTTTGTACATTTTGTCACTGAGCGCATCGCCAGTGCGAATAACTGCAATTCTCCGTCCCGGGAGCAAATCTTTAACCAAAATGGGGAGCACTTCACGGCCGAATGCCAAATTAGCGTCCAGCTGTGCACGCTGCTCCTTCAGTTGGCTTTGCAGCTGGATCTGTTCGGTGCGCAGACCGTCAAAATCAGCTACCAGCCTGTCAATCATCGCTTTTTGCTCCTGAACCAGGGTACCATTTCCCAAGACCGCCGCGCCAATCAAGATCCCAATCCCGAGCGCCAGGAAGACGGCTACCAGTGAGACGATATGGTAACGCATATCAATCATCATATTGTCGGTTCACCTCAGTTTATAGACCCAAAATGATCCTAATCTTCATCCATAATAATTCGAAGTACTGGCGCATAAGATCCGATTTTCCAATAATAATTACCATCGTCAGGGCGGCCGCCAGTCCGATCCAGAGCAAATAGCGCGCACTCATCCGTCCGCGGTACAGCATGCTGACTCCTTTGGCATCCACCAGAATTGAGCCGACCTTCAATCTGGATAAAAAGGTACTGGCCATTCCCTTGCGGCCTTTCTCCAAAAAATCAATCATGTTGGAGTGGGTGCCTACGGCCACAATCAAGGCCGCTCCTTTTTCATACGCCAGCAGCAAGGCCACGTCCTCACTGGTACCGGGAGCAGGCAACACTAATGGCTCCAGACCCATTTTCTGAAGCCGCTCCAGGCCCGGTGCGCGCCCATCGGAATAGGCATGTACAATAAGTTCCGCACCGCAGCGTAAAGCCTCATCTGTAATACTATCCATATCGCCAATGATTATATCCGGCAAGTAACCGCATTCCAAAAGCGCATCGGCACCACCGTCAACCCCGACCAGCACCGGTTTCATTTCCCGGATATATGAACTAATCGTGCTTAAATCTTCACGATAGTAATGCCCTCGCACTACTATCAGAACATGCTTGCCAGCAATCACAGTATGCAGCTCGGGAAGTTCCATCCTTCCGAGAATCAGATCCTTTTCTCTGACCGCAAAATCCAGCGTGTTTTGGATAAACTTATCCAGCTCATCAGCCAAATTGGCTTCAGCTGCATCCATCAACTCCGTAATACGATCCGCGGTCATGATCGTCCCGGAGGCAACCACCTGTCCATCATGGATTACATCCTGATTAATGATCTCGATGAGATCACCTTCGGCGATGTCTTGCATAACTGCGCTGCCAACTTCGTCAAGCAAAATTATACCCGCCTCCACAATGGTACGCGGGCCAAGATTGGGATATCTGCCGCTGATAGATTTACTGGCGTTAATTACTGCGCGCACTCTGGCTTTGACCAATGACTCCGCGGCCACCTGATCAAGATCCGCATGATCGATCACGGCTATATCGCCCGGCTTCAGACGCTTGACTAAATCTTTGGTGCGCCGATCTACTTTGGCAGTACCCCGCAAAGCAATATGCAGGCTTTCGGTGCTGATGCTATCATGCCTCCCAACCCAATCGGATTTGATCAGCGATTTTGGCAATAAAGCAAGCATTGGTAGGTTTCCCCTTCCGCTCATCCACTGCAAACCCGAAACAACGGTTCAAGGCTTCTAGCTTCCCGTTGGACCAAGCTTTCTCAATGGCAAAACGCATTGATCTTTCAACCCTGTGGGTGGTTGTATTATATCGCAACGCTATAGATGGATACATTTTTTTGGTGATCCCATTCACTGCTTCCGGGTTTTCCACGGCCATCAAAACAGCCTCTCGCAAATAGAGATATCCCCGAAAATGAACTGGAATACCGAGTTCTACAAAAATGCGCGAAATTTGCTTTTCCTTTTCGTTGATATTCGGATCACTTTTCACAACTACAGTATTTATATTATCAACTATTTCAATAATACGGCGCGCCAGCACATTAAGGTTGAATGGCTTGACAATAAAATAATCCACGCCAAGTTGTGCCGCCTTCTGAGCCATTGCTTCCTGTCCAAAAGCTGATAATACCACAAATTTAGTGTTTTTGCGATTACCGGAACGCCTAATCTCTTCTAACACAGCCAGACCGTCAAATTCAGGCATGATCATATCCAGCAGCACAACATCGATATCAACGGTTTGCAGCTTTTGAAGTACTTCTCGTCCGTTATGAACGATTCCCTCAACAGTAAACCTTGGATATCCCATTAGGTAATCACGGAGCATCAGACAAAAATCAACATTGTCGTCCGCAATCAGCACGCGGATCTCTTTTTGTTCCAAAATTCATACACTCCTGCTGAACAATCATTTTGACCTGACTAGTATTATGTCTATCTGTCATGTTTGTTCGTGTTCGCCAAATTCACCCAAATTCCTCCCTTCAACACGCAATCAAGGTTGCCTGCATGCCACGACGCACACGTAAAACCAAGAAGGCACCAGATATACCCTCTGGTGCCTTCTTTGGCAAGTCTGTGCTGATGGCCTCCTGCCACATCCATTCTGCCAGAACGCCATAGCCGCGTTTGGGATCATTAACAAACACATGGGTAATTGCGCCTACCAGCCGGCCGTTCTGGATGATCGGACTGCCGCTCATCCCCTGTACAATGCCGCCTGTCTTGGCAAGCAATTCCGGATCCGTGATGGCGATTACCAAACCTTTGTCTCCAGGCCGCTGCTGCGGACTCACCCGCTCAATGAACACCTCATAGCGTCCCACCTTATTACCACTGAGCACGGTAAGAATCTCAGCAGGACCTGTCTCGACTTCGGATGCCGGAGCAATGCGAATCGGCTTGGCATATTCCGAAACGGGGGGCTCTTGTTGCAGCTGGCCATAGATTCCATAGCGGCAATTTTTATAGATCGTGCCAACGACCGCCGATCCTGGCCGAAATGTCCCAATTTTCTCCCCCGGTTCTCCCTTACTGCCGGCTTCCACCCCGGATATGTTAGCTTCGACAATCCGGCTTTGCCCGCTCTCCAGCCTAACTTCCGGAGCAGGCTGGCTGACCATATGTCCTAGGGCAGCGAATACTCCGGATTTAGGATCAAAAAACGTCAGAGTTCCTACTCCGGCTGTGGGATCCTGTACATATATACCCAGCATTGCCCGGGGTTTCAGGCCGGTAATTGGCGCTGAAACAACTGGCTCAATCTCTTTGTGGAGCACTTGTCCGTTGCGCTTGATCTTTAAGATAAGGCTTCCCGATGCTGCCAGGCCGTTAATAATCCTTTCCACATCGTCGACTTTGGATACTTTTTGATCATTAATGGCTATCAGAACATCACCGGCCTGTAAACCCGCATTCTTGGCTGGATGATATTGCTTCCCATCCATGCCGCGCAGCGGAACATGCCCTACGATCACCACTCCTTCAGTTGCCAGCAATACACCGATGGCATGGCCGCTCGGAATGACTTCCACACTCTCGGTAACATTGACAACTACTCGGCGGACGGGAATAAACCCGAATAACCTCAACTCAATTTCAGCCCGGCCGGTATGCTCCGGTCCGATGACAAGGGCGGTACAGACGCCACCGAATTTATCATTGGCACCGGTGTTGGGAGGTTTTATGACGCCCGCCTGATCTTCTTTTATTACAATACTTAGTGGAAATGGGACTCGATAGACATACTCTTGCTTTGGCGAAAATCTGAGATCTTCCGGAAAACCGGTTACGCACAGGGTAATTGCAACTGCTGCCGCGATCCCTGTCACAAGTACCACCATTGCCAGGATTAACCTGATCATGCGGCCCTGCAAGCAAATCACACTCCAGCGTGGCGTCTGCCAAAACTTAAGATTCCCGCAGGAAGCTGGAGTTATTCTGCGAAAAATACCCTCTATGACCAGCGTTGACATGATCGGCAGTGACAAGACCGGCGTGAAATGACCAGCTTTAAAATGGCAAAGCAAAAGGCTGCCCCTCAAGGCAGCCTTCTTCGGCTAATTTTATCCAGAGATGTCCCCGGCTTAAACTCATATAATTACTGCATCGCCCCATAAACGCTCAAGATCATAGTATTCGCGCTCTTCGCGGTGCATGACATGTACCACAACATCCCCGTAATCCAAGAGTACCCAGCGTCCCTCGGAAAAACCTTCCCGCCTGATATATGTGACTTCCTGGGCCTCCAACTTTTCCTTTACAGCTTCTGCAATGGCCTGCACCTGAATTTCAGTATTACCGGACAAAATGACAAAGAAGTCGGTCACTCTCGAAATACCGCTTACATCAAGTACAACCGGGTTTATGGCTTTCTTGTCATCGCCGGCCTCTTTCGCCAGCAGCGCAATTTTTACTGCCTCCAATCACACGCCCCCTCGCTTTATTGTTATTATTATCTTTGGCTTCAATATAACAAATTTCTGGCGCGCAGGCAAGTGCAGCGGAAGGAACCGTGGCTTTTCACCACAAAAATGGCATAAAAAAAAGAGGGCGCCCGCAGGCCCCTCCATGGCTACATTCTTGTCGGACGTGGTTTGGCTTCATTAACGATTATTTCCCGACCGCCTAAATCAACGCCATTAGTAGCAGTAATGACACGATCCACGTCTTCTTCCTCGACTTCAACGAAACCATAACCTCTCGACCGGCCACTGTCGCGATCTGTGATGATGCGGCTGCTGACAACGGTGGCATAGGTGGAGAAGAAATTAGCCAATTCATCTTCAGTGGTTGCCCACGGCAGATTCCCGACGTATAAAGTTTTACTCATCAACCGGCTTACCTCTCTTTCCAGGAACGGGTGCTACGGCCCTGCTCGCTCAAGAATCCCGATTCCCTGTCATCTACTCAGTATTATTTCCAACGCCCTGTTCGGTATGCGAATGGACGGCTCATAATATTGGAAATGATGCTGCCTGGATCAATAAATGGCGTTTTCCTTGATGTACTGGTAGACTGCCTCCGGAAGCATGTAATGGTAAGGCCGGCCGTCGCGAATGCGGCTGCGAACATCGGTGGACGAGATTGACATTTGCGGCACGTCGATCGGCCGCACGCGATCTGGCGGACAGGATTCCGGATAACGGCGATGATCAACAGTTCCTGCTCCCGGTCTCCCGGCCACGGCAAATAGGCACAACTCCGCCAGACGACGTGGATTGTGCCAGCTATCAAACAATATAAAGGCATCCCATCCAATGATGAAATACACTTCATCATGTTCGGCAAGAGTTTCACGAATGGCGGCAACTGTATCAACCGAATAAGAAGGCCCACTGCGCTGCAGCTCAATGTCACAGAGCTTAAAGGCGGGCTCTCCCTGAATTGCCAGTTGCACCATATGCAGGCGCTGCTGCGCACTAGCAAAAGCGCCATTCTGCTTATGAGGCGGGATTCTGCTGGGAATAAGCAAAACCTGATCCAGCGACAGCTGATGCCGCGCTTCGCTGGCTAGCATCAAATGAGCGAGATGAATGGGATCAAAGGTGCCACCAAGTATGCCAATACGTTGCATCAGTTCTGCGGCAACTCAATACGAGGTTTTTTAGCAGACGCCCTGAAGAGCAGGAAATTATTGCCGACAACCTGCACTACTTCTGCCTTGGTAGCTTCGGCCAATAATTCGGCAATTGGGCGTGCTGTCAGACCTTTGTCAGGCAAAAGCCGCACCTTTATTAATTCCCTGGTTTCCAGCACTCCGTCGGTTTGATTGATAATCGCCTCGCTGACACCATCCCGCCCTATGTAAACTACCGGTTCCAATTCGTTACCAATTGATCTTAGATAACTCCTTGCTTTTGATGAAAGCAACCGCATCACTCCTTACTCGTGGGAAAGATCCAATTCAAATTCTGTCTGGCCAATACGCACTAAACTGCCTTGTTCAGCGCCTGCCTGTTTCATGCGTTCTTCCAGACCAATCTTGCGAAAAATACGCTGCAGCCTGAGCACTGCATCATCACTGGAAAGATCGGTCATCGCCACCAGCCGTTCAAGCGCCACACCAGACGCTTCAAAAATGTTTTCTTCTGCGTTATAGCGCAGTTCATAATCGCTCAGACTAGTGGGCGGTTCCTCGGGCTGGACTTCGATCACCGGGCTTTCCGGAGCAGGCGAGTTCTTGACCAACTCTGCCAGGTGATAGAGCGCTTCCTGAACTCCCTGGCCTGTAACTGCCGAAATTGGAAATACTTCATAACCAAACTCTCCGACAGCTTCCGCTAGCAGCTCAAGGCCAACGTCTGCTCCGGGTATGTCCATTTTGTTGGCAATAACGAGTGCGTTGCGCCTGGCTAAATCCGGACTGAACATGTTCAGTTCATGGCGGACATTGCGAAAATCATCCGCCGGATTACGTCCTTCCATGCCGGAAACATCCACAACATAGGCAATAACTCGTGTTCTTTCCAGGTGCTTGAGAAAATCAAGCCCCAGTCCCACGCCCTGATGCGCCCCTTCGATCAGTCCCGGAATATCCGCAACTACAAAGCCTCCACCCTCTAGGTCCACAACCCCCAGATTCGGTTCGAGCGTTGTAAACGGATAATCGGCAATTTTCGGCCGCGCCGATGAGATGCGGGACAAGAAGGTGGACTTACCGGCGTTGGGATAGCCGGCCAAACCCACATCTGCCAGCAATTTGAGCTCTAACCGAATTATTTTCTCTTCGGCTGGCTCACCCCGTTCAGCAAAATCCGGTGTTTGTCTGGTGGCCGTCGCAAAATGTATGTTGCCGCGCCCGCCACGCCCGCCACGGGCTGCAATATAGCGTTGGTTTGGCTGAGTGAGATCTGCCAGGACACGCCCGGCTTCATCGATGATCATCGTGCCCTGCGGCACCGGAATGATCAGATCCTTCCCCTGCCGCCCAAAACTGCCGCTGCCGCTTCCAGGATGCCCGGATTCAGCCTTAAAGACGCGTTGATACCTAAAATCGCGTAGTGTCGTCAGATCAGTACTAACCTCAAAAATGACATCGCCGCCGCGGCCGCCATCGCCACCATCGGGTCCGCCGCGGGGAACATACTTCTCCCGGCGAAAGCTGGCGGATCCATCGCCGCCGCGGCCGGAAATCACCTTTATTTCGGCATGATCAATAAACACAGTGAAACACTCCTTCAAGGCGTACAGGGACACTAAAACCCAGGGACACCAGAGACAGTTATTGAGCTCTGCTCCCTATTATACCCGAAAAAAAGAAGGCCGTACTCTAAACGGCCTTCGGATTACTTTCAATTACTTCCCGGCAACGGCTGCTTCCTCATAGACGCTTACTTGTTTGGTATCGCGTCCTTTGCGTTCAAAAGTCACATAGCCGTCGATGAGAGCAAACAGGGTATTATCACGGCCCAGACCGACATTGTTTCCGGGATGAATCCTGGTTCCCCGCTGGCGCACGATAATGCTGCCGGACGTAACCTTCTGACCGCCATGACATTTGACACCTAGCATTTTAGGGTTGCTGTCGCGGCCGTTTCTGGAACTACCTACGCCTTTCTTGTGAGCCATGTCCCCACCTCCTCAGCAAAATTTGCAATATTAAAATTCAATCTTTTCAATGCGCAGCGCAGTAAACGGCTGGCGATGTCCTTTGCGGACGCGGATGTTCTTCTTGGCCTTGTAACGCAGCGATAAGACCTTGGGGCCTTTGTCCTGTGTCAGCACGGTAGCGGTAACTTTCGCACCCTCCAGATACGGACGGCCGATTTTCGTTACGCCATCTCCGGATACCAACAGAACATTTTCAAGCCCGACTGTCTGACCGACTTCGGCCGCGAGTTTTTCAACTCTGATTACATCGCCTTCCTTAACCCGAAACTGCTTTGCACCGGTTTCAATCACAGCATGCACTGGATGCACACCTCCTCGTCGAGACTCGCCGGTTCAGGCACCATTAAGGATTTATAAGCCCGCTCCGAGCGGTTGCAAACGGGATAAACCCGCACTCTGTAATTCTAGCATATCTGCCAATCAAGGTCAATCAGATCATTTTCCCTTTGGCGTATGTACGGTACACCTTATCAATTCGCACCATTACGCGGCTACCAACGTAATGCGCGCCATCTTCAATATCAATTACATAGCCTTCAATACGTCCGATCCCGTCACCCGGATTGCTCAGGTGCGGCTCGCGCACTTCCACTTCAATGATATCGCCTTTGTTAACCGGCAGGGCGACTTTTTCAACTTTGTCCTTGGTACCCGATGCGATCAGCCGGACTTTACCGGCTTCGATCCCCTCATGTCCTCTAATGTAGATAACCCGCTTCAGTTCTTCCTCCAGACGTTCCAGATTGCTCGCACTTGGCCCGATCAGAAGGGATGCCACCGAAGGATGTGCATGAAACAGAAAGGCTTTGTCGGAGTTCTGGACTACGATTTTCCTGATTTCGCGCTCAGCCTGACTGGCCAAGGCCTCTTTGGAAAGCACTTTGCCGGTCCCGCCGCAGTTTGGGCAGTCATCGGTCAAATATTCCACTAAACCCTGGCGCACTTTTTTGCGGGTGACTTCTAGCAGCCCCAATGCTGTGAAGCCCAGAATGTTGGATTTGGTTTTGTCTTTTTTCAGGGCTTCACTTAAAACTTTTATGACCTCTTCACGATGATCCTCTTCGGTCATGTCGATAAAATCAATAATTATGATGCCGGCCAAATTGCGCAAATGCATTTGCCTGGCAATTTCCCGGGCAGCTTCAAGATTAGTGGCCACCACTGTTTCTTCAAGGGAAGTCTTCCCGATAAACTTGCCGGTATTAACATCAATAACTGTCAAAGCCTCCGTCTGATCGATGACCAGATACCCGCCGCTTGATAACCACACCTTGCGCTTCAAAGAACGCTCAATTTCGCTGCTAATGCCGAAAAAATCAAATATGGGCTGTTCGTTACGATATAAAACGATCTTGCCGGTAAAAGACGGTGCCAGCACTTTCGCCATCTCTAAGCAACGTTTATAAGTGTTTTCATGATCCACAACGATTTCGTCAATATCCGCTGTGAAAAAATCACGCATAATGCGATAAACCAAATCGTGATCTCTGTACAATAACTGCGGGGTACGACCGCGTTTTGCTTTCCGGTTGATGCGGCGCCACGTGTTCAGCAGGAAATTGAGATCTCCCACCAGTTCCTCTTCGGCAATACCCTCCGCCACGGTTCGCACAATAACCCCGCATCCCGCAGGCTTCAGCCGCCCGGCCATGGCACGCAGCCGTTCACGCTCTTTTTCATCCGCAATGCGGCGCGAAACTCCTACATAATCAACATTTGGCATAAGTACCAGATAACGGCCGGCAATGGTCAGCTGGGTGACAACGCGGGCTCCCTTGGTGCCAATTGGCTCTTTAATCACCTGCACCAAAAGATCCTGACCTTCTTTTAGCAGAGAAGTGATACTGGGAGTTTCTTTTTCTTTTCCCTTCAGTATTTCCGGAGTCTCTTCCTCACATTCAAAAACACTTTTCGGACGAATGATATCATCCACATACAAAAAGGCATTACGGTCCAGCCCAATATCCACAAACGCCGCTTCCATGCCAGGCAAAACATTTTCTACCCTGCCGCGGTAAATATTCCCCACGACCCGCTCTTCATCGGCGCGCTCAAACGCCAGCTCGCCAAGGAGGCCGTTTTCGAGAATGGCAACTCGGGTCTCGTTGATACCGACATTAATTACGATAACCTGAGACAAGCCTCCCACCTCTTTTCGATTTCTGATGATTCCGGCCATTTTTCAAGAACATTTCCGAAAGGATCCGCTAAGCTCTCCCCTAACCTGCCATATAGTCCACTGCGATGCAGCCCGTTGAGCGTAGCGCCTTTCTGGAAAAACGGAATCAGCGCATCCTGCGGCTTCAAGTTACTGACCGATCCGGCGGCTAAGAAAAGGTCACATACTATTTCTTTTCCAGAAACAGCCCATCGTGCCTTGTCGATGCCGCTGCGAAGGTCAATCGTCTTCAGTCCTTTGCGCGTTTCCGTCTCGACTAAATACTTTTCTGATTCCAGAATACGCTTCCCGAGCGCGATCAGTTCATCAATCGCAGCCGGGTCCCCTGATTGAGGCAAAAGACGCGCCTGATAAGATGCGTGCGTAATAAACTCCGACAACGGCTGGCCATCAACATAACTCCCGTCGACCAGGCCCAATCCCGGCGGAAGTTGCTGACCGATTTTTTCTAAGAGGGTTTTCTGTTCTGCCTTGGCAGTCAGGACGAGGTCGCAGTATTCGGCATCGCTGGAAGCGCCCAGAGGCAAGGCCGGTCCAAAAGATATCCGGTAATGTGGATGAAACCCTTCCGTTAAGGCCATCGGCAACTGCAGCCTTCGAACAGTACGTTCGATTGCCCGCATCAAATCCAGATGCGATATGAAACGGCCATTGTCTTTTTTCTGCAGCCGCAACCTCAGTGTATGGAGAGCGGTTGTTACACCCGCAGCCTGCATCGTAGTCATGGCGTATCAACCACCTTACTTGGCTGCGTGTCCAATGTCGGGCAAACCCCGCATCCCGAACACCGCCCGGCACGGCAATCCTCTGTCAGCGCTGCTTGTCCGGCTTTTTGGTCCTCACCAATCAGGAACGCCCGGTCCACTCCGGCCGATAAATGATCCCAGGGCAAAACCTCCTGATAATCACGCGGCCGGTTGGCATAGAAAGAAGGATCAATGCCGCATTCCGCAAATGATCTTTGCCACGCATCAAAATCAAAGTATTCATTCCAACCATCAAATTTGCAGCCCAGGCGCCAGGCCTTTTCCAGTACGGCACCCAGCCGACGGTCGCCGCGGGCAAAAACGGCTTCCAGAAAGCTTTTTTCCGGTTCGTGCCATTGAAACTCGATTCCCCGTCCCCGCACCACCTGGCAGAGCAATTCCTGCTTCTCCCGAATAGTGGCCATCGGATCCTGAGGACGCCATTGAAAAGGCGTATTCGCCTTAGGCACAAATGTAGATGCACTTACTGTCACATTCACGACACTGTTTTTGCCCTTCGCCCCTGCTGCTGATACAGCGGCACGGGCTTTGGAGAGTACCATGCGTGCCAGTGCGCCAATCGCCTCCAAATCCTCTTGCGTTTCTGTGGGCAGCCCGATCATGAAATACAGTTTAAAACTGCGCCATCCAGCAGTTGCTGCTCTTTCAACCGCTTCAATCAGTTCCTCTTCCCGGACACCTTTATTGATGACATCCCGAAGACGCTGTGTACCAGCTTCAGGCGCAAAGGTAAGACTGCTTTTGCGGCCGGCAGACTCCATCTTTTCAGCCAGTGCTACCGAAAAAGCATCCGCCCGCAGCGATGGCAGAGAGATCGTAACTCCGGACGCGCCGTAGCGCGCGATGCTTTCGGCGGCCAGTTCTGCAATACAGCTGTGATCCGTACTGCTCAGCGATGAAAGCGTAACCTCCGCATAGCCTGTGGAGCAAATATTGGCGTCGATTAACTTCTTAATCCTTTCCGGGGAACGCTCGCGCACCGGGCGATAAACCATACCTGCCTGGCAAAAGCGGCATCCTCTGGTGCAGCCGCGCTGTATCTCAAGTGCTACGCGATCCTGGACGATGTCAATAAAGGGAACCGGCGGACAGACCGGAAAAGGTGCGTCCTCAAAATTCTTGATAATCCTTTTGGTGATACGTTCCGGTATGCCAGAGCGGACAGGCTTTACGGAACTGAGTGTTTGATCCGGAGTATATGCGACCTCATAGAAGGACGGTATGTAGACTCCCGGTATCTGAGCCAGGGCGACGAGTTTATCATGGCGCGATGCCCCGGCCTTCTTTAGTTTCCTAAGCAGCTGTGCAATCTCGACGATTACTTCCTCGCCCTCACCTAAGACCACGGCATCCAAAAAGTCGGCCAGTGGTTCCGGGTTGTAAGCACAGGGGCCGCCGGCAATGATCAAAGGATCGTCTTCCGAGCGCTGCGCAGTATGTAGCGGAATTCCGGCTAAGTAAAGCATGTAAAGAATATTGCTATAGCTCAGCTCATACTGCAATGTAAAGCCGATCACATCAAAAGCAGTCAAAGGATCTCCAGATTCCAGCGCATAAAGTGGAACAGATTCCTTGGCCATCCGCTCGGCCATGTCTGGCCAGGGAGTGAAAACACGCTCTGCCCACACCCAATCAATGGCATTTAGGATCTCATATAGGATTTTGATGCCCAAATGCGACATGGCAATTTCATAGACATCTGGAAAAGCCAGTGCCATGCGCAGTTCTACCGTAGTGCTGTCCTTATGCACGGCATTCAATTCACCGCCGGTATAACGGGCAGGTTTGCTTACCTCCGTAAGCCAGTTAAAAAGTTTTGGTCCAGACACAAATCACCCTCCAAAATTCGCAAAATCTATATAAACCTTTTCCGGAACTGCGCATTTTGCGTGACTCACTCTCTATATCGCGTGGCACGCACATCCCGGAAAAATTAATCAATTATATTAAGCATTATTCACTTTCGACAGTCGCGTTATTAATCCTTCGCGTGCTAAAACGTCTGCTGCAGTCGCTGAACTGCCATAATCAATCAAAGTACGCATTGCAGCATCTTCCTCAAATTCCGCGAGCCCCTGATCTCTAAGCCGACCTCCGCCTCGGCTATTATTTCCTTTACCATGGGCAGATAAATCCACCTGAAACCGGCACCAGATACCCGGGCGGCAAAATCTTAGCAACTCAAGCACCTTTGTACCTGGCAAAACCTTATACTTCCTGACTGGAAGCACTTTGCCGCTTTTTAAGGCCTTGCTTTTGTGTGCAATCGCGCGATATAAATCGTAAAGTGCAAACTCATTTTCGCGGTGCCAGGCCGAAAAAAGATAGGCTGTCACAAAAGTCAGCGTCAGGTTGGGATGACCACTGCATATCATAAATGTCGCCGCTCCCGTCATTCCGCCGATCAAAGCCAGACCGGTCATTTTAAGCATTTTTGTGGCACTTGAGAATCCCACCAGACGGGATAAGAAGGCGCGCAAAATGCGGCCGCCATCCATCGGCAAGGCTGGCAGCAGATTGAAAAAGCAGAGCATCGCACTATATCTGAAGATGTTCGCCAAAACCTCCGCCGTCAATTTGGAGTAGTGACCCAACCGATAAATCAGGAAGGCAGTGATGGCTGTCAGCAGACTGAATGCCGGACCTGCTGCGGCGACCAGCGCTTCCACACCCGGTCCTGCTCCGGCCAAGCCTTCCACTTTCAGCATGCCGCCTACCGGAATCAGCCGGATTTCGATCGGCCTAAGACCCAGGCCTGCCGCAGCCAGAGCATGCGCTCCTTCATGAGCGGCAACTAAAAATAAAATTAGCAGCCCTTCCCAAAAGCGGCCGAAGAATGCCAGCATAGCCATGGTTAGGATTGTCAGCGGATGAATCACAAAGCGAACTGAGCCGCAGCGCAGCGCCATCATTGCGCAGAAACGGGGCGCTTCGGCAGAACTGATAACGGATCAACATAAGACTGCGCAATTTTTATGGCGAATCCCAGGCCTCCGTTTTGCGCCAGATAACCGATTTGTTGGGCAGCTGTCACAGCATCATCTTTCTGTACATACACGACATTAATGCCCTGATACAAGGACTGCCAATCACCCAGATGCTTGATTATAATCTGATAACTGCCCTGCGTTGTTGGCAGCACGGAAGCTACTATGCCCGGGGCAACTGCCTGCACTGCCACGCCAGATGTCGCTGCAATCGTAATTCCTTGCGCCAGAGTGTGCACGCCATTTTCTTCTGTCCAGGTACGCTGCCCGCTGGCAGTAACAGGTCCGTCGATCGGCCATACTTCTGCGCTGGCGCGCACGGCAGTTCTGGAATGCAATCCCCAGTCTTCAACTGTATCTGCCAAACTGCCGTCTTTCAATGGCTGCAGCAAGCTGCGGCCCCATTGCTCCAGGTCCGTACCAAAGTCGGTGTTCAGCGCCACTGATAAATAGTGCCCCAGGCGTTGCAGGAATGGCAGTCTGGAAGCAGTAAGCCCCCAAACCAATAAAGCTGCAATGAGACAGATCACTGCTTTTTCCAGTAGCTTCGGCCGGCGCTTTTCTGGCTCAACAACAGGCTCCTGAGCAGGTTCATAATCATTTTCATAGTCATTATGATATTCGCCGTTCATGGCTTAAGCTCACCCCGCTTAAATTGTATGCGAGACCAGACAAGCTCAGAACAACGCAGCGCACCGTTGTGTACCTGTCACAGGGTGTGCGGCACGCTGGCGCACGCTGGCGAATCTTCGTGCGCCTCCCATGCCCCGCCAAAATAAAAAGCAGGCTGCCATGCCTGTGACCGCCTGACAGTCTGCCGCAAAATTACACCTATATACGCTATATACGATTAAAACATAATCTTGTGACGGCGCGTCCATACATTGAGCAGCAATCCAATTCCCAACAGATTAACCATCATCGAGGTGCCACCAGCGCTGATAAACGGGAGTGGAATGCCGGTAATCGGCATGATTCCAATGTTCATGCCAACGTTGATCAAAATATGGAAAAGATACATCGATACGACGCCACCTGCAATCAGGCTGCCATACAAATCTTTGGCCTGGCTCGCGATTTTGATACCGCGCCAGATCAACAACAAGTAGCAAAGCAGCAAGAGGAAGCAGCCCAGGAAACCAAATTCCTCGCCAAAAATAGCAAAGATAAAGTCGGTATGATGCTCCGGCAAAAAGCCCAGGCGTCCCTGCGTGCTATTGAACAACCCCTTGCCCAAAAATCTGCCGGAACCGACTGCTGTCATGGACTGAATCACGTTATAACCAGCCCCGTCATAATACTTTTCGGGATTGACAAAGGCTGTCAAACGTGCGATCTGATAAGGTTGCAACGGAAATGGAACTCCGAAGAATTTACTCAACAATGCCCATCCTGTGATGATAACTACGACTGATAAGACAATTGCTCCCAGATGCAAAGGCCGGGCCCCGGCAAGATAGAGCATTCCGAAAAGAATAGCCACCAATACCATCGCAGTACCTAAATCTGGCTGTAACATAATGAATATCAGTGGTATACCAACGAGCAGAAAGGGAGTAATGAGGTCCCAAAAAGAAGACAGACTGTCCTTGGCTGACAGATGACGGGCTAGTGTGAGAATCAAAAAAATCTTGGCAAACTCTGAAGGCTGAATGCCCAGCGGGCCAATATGAAACCAACTTTTGGCGCCGTTCACTACTTTTCCGAATGCCAAAACCGCGATCAAAAACAGCAAATTAAAGATATATATTCCGTAATAACCTCTGTCGGAAAGGTGATAGTCAAAGGACATCAGTCCAATAACCATAACAATACCTATAATGGCGGCAATGATCTGCTTCTTGACGTAGGCTAAGGGATCGCCGCTTGTCAGAGACGGATTTGAACGGGTTGCGCTATATACAATAACGATTCCCGCAGCGATTAGGATTAGGGTAGCCGCGATCAATGTCCAGTCCAAGTTCTTCAAGAATCTGCGATCCACCGCCATAATCCTAACCTCCGTTCTTTCCCATCCGTCAATCAATCATACGAACGTTTCATTTTCCGAATGGGAATACTGGCCACCAATGCCGTAGAAGACTCATCGGAGTCCAAAGTCACATCGAGGCCTTCTTCGTCAATCTCCATATACTTTGAAATCACGGCAATTAAGTCTTCCTTCAGCGCCTCCATGAAACGAGGCGCAACCTTGGCCCGGTCATGGATCAGGACCAGACGCAGCCTTTCAACGGCGCGATCTTTGCTGCCGCCGTCATCACGCAATATGCGGTTCATAAAATCGAACACGTCGCAGCCTCCTTCATGGCCATCCTAGATGCCAAACATTTTCTTCAGCTTGCCGATAAATCCATCGTCAAAATCCAACGACATAAGTGGTACATCTTCGCCTTCGATCCTGGCCACAATATTGCGGTAGGCCTCTCCGGCATGCGAATTTTTATCAAGAACCACCGGTTCGCCGCGGTTTGTTGAAATAATGATGCTTTCATCATCAGGGATTACTCCCAGCAAATCAAGTGCCAAAACACCATTAACATCTTCTATGCCGATCATATCGCCTTTTTTGACCATATCCGGCCGAATACGGTTGATGATGAGTTTCGGATTAGTTAGGCCGGACGCCTGTAACAAGCCCACAATGCGATCGGCATCACGAACCGCCGAAACCTCGGGAGTAGTCACAATCAATGCTTCGTCAGCACCGGCGATCGCATTTTTAAAACCCTGTTCAATACCAGCCGGACAGTCAATGACCACATAGTCAAATTCCTGACGGAGTTCATCGCAGAGTGCTTTCATCTGCTCAGGCTGCACAGCGTCTTTTTCGCGGGTCTGAGCGGCAGGCAATAAATAAAGTCCTTCCAGCCGCCTGTCTTTCACTAAAGCTTGTTTAAGACGGCACTGTCCTTCTACAACGTCGACCAAATCAAAAACTATTCGGTTTTCCAAACCCATGACAACATCGAGATTGCGCAGACCTATATCGGCGTCAACCATGACTACTTTTTTACCGCGTTTGGCGAGTCCGGTTCCGATGTTTGCCACAGTAGTTGTTTTACCTACGCCGCCTTTTCCGGATGTTACGACTAATACCATTGAATCCATCCAATATCCTCCTCTGTATTACGCCGTTACGCTTTTCCCCGGCGGCCTTTGATACGCCCATTTTTTCTCTCTGCTAAATTCCATCCGGAAGCAAAAGGCTCTACTACAATAGCGTCGTTACGGATCTGGGCAATTTCCGGAACATTGACGCCATCGTCTTTATCAGGAGCACGCACAATTAACTCGGCAATACGCAATTGCACCGGCCTAAGCCGCAATGCTGCCACTACTGCCTGGCGGTCACCGCACGAACCGGCATGCGCTGTTCCTTTTAGTGCACCAAATACCAGAATATCTCCAGCGGCGATAATTTCCGCCCCCGGGTTAACATCCCCGAGTACAGTTATGTTGCCGTCAAATTGAATTTTTTGTCCTGAGCGCACGGTATTTCTGATCAGAAGGGCCTGTTCTCCTTGGGGGAATGCTTGTGCTGCGGAAGTTCGTGCTTCAGGGGCCGGCACAGCTGTCACTGCTGCCTGACGCGTCCCTTTTTCTTTAATTTCCTTAAGATCCTTAGTTTCCCGCATCCGTGCTGAGGCCGAATGACGGGTTGCAGCGGACGGACGGATTTGAGACAGTTCCAACCCGTATTCCGCCAGCAAGTCCTTGATTTGGTCTGCTTCTAAATTTGTGAGTTCGCGTGATGGTTCAAGCACTGACCGGGCGCCTTCGAAAAAACCGCCAGCACCTGCCAGATTAGCCGCCAATGCGTCAAAGGCCTCTTCGAATGAATGCCGTATTGGAAAAATTATACGCAATCCTTCGCGGCTTCCTTTTATGACAGGATCCCGGCCTGGAACAACCTTTTGAATCAGCATCGCGGCATGACCGCCTCCCAGATTACAATAAGGGAGTTTTCGCTGTGGAATCGGAAAAATCCTTCCCCCATTTTCATTCCGCGGGCGGGCTGACATCCGGTTCTTCCGAAGGCGGAGCCAGATCAACCACAGTTCCTGTCGAAGCATCCGGTATTGCTGGCTGTGTCAACGGTCCCGATGGTGTCAATGGTGTCAATGGTGTCGATGCTGCCGGAGCTGAAGTACCTGAAGCACCTGATGAACCGATGGGCGTCGACGCTGCTGGCGCTGAGGCCGTCGTCGCGGGCGTGGGCGTCGCCGTCGTGGAAGTGGTCGTGCTTTTGGCGCTTGCTTTCTGAGGTTCAATCTTGAAATAATGCTCCAGAATTTTGGCAGCCACCGGTCCCGCAGAACTGCTGCCAGACCCTCCCTGTTCAATGACAACAATCACCACAATCGAAGGATTATCAGCCGGTGCGTAGGCCGCAAACAAGGCGTTATTATCGGATCCGGCAATTTGGGCTGTGCCGGTTTTTGCGGCTACCGGATAGCGATCCAGCGGGAAATTGCGGAAAATGCTGGCGGCAGTTCCTTCGCTGGCCACTTTTTTCAAACCCTCCGAGATAATTGCCATCGTTTCTGGCTCCAGTTTGATTTGATCCTTGGCATTGACGCGGAAATCCCGGTATTTCTCGCCCTCCGGAGTAGTAATCGCTGTAACCAGGCGGGGCTGATACAAGGTACCTCCGTTCGCAATGGCCGAGTACATCTGGGCTAGCTGGATCGGTGTGGCCAGGAGAAAACCTTGTCCGATGGAAAAGTCCAATGTTTCATTCGGCCGCCAGATTGCCATATCGCCCTTAAAACGTCTCGCCTTGTAATCTTGATCCGGAACCAGACCATCCTTCTCGCCGGGATACAGATCCAGTCCGGTGGCTTTGCCCAGCCCAAACAGGCGTGAATACTGTGCCAATGCATCAACACCTATCCGCCGCCCCAGTTCATACATGACAATATTACACGAATTTTTAAGCCCATCTACCAGGTTCTCTTTACCATGGCTTCCGGCGGCGGAGCTGTATACCCAGCATTTCTTGCCTGAAACGGCGTCCATCCCGGTACAGATGAAAATATCGCTGGCACTGGCCTTACCGGTTTCCATTGCAGCGGCAACAGTGATCGGCTTAAAGGTCGAGCCAGGCGCATACTGGCCTAAAAGAGCCCGGTTGGTGAATGGATGATACGGATCACTGAACAGCTTTTGAGACACTTCCACCGGCATTATTCCGACAAACAAGTTCGGATCATAATTCGGATAGCTGACCATCGCCAGAATATCGCCATTACGCGGATCCATTACCACGACCGAACCAGCATACGCATTTTTATACTTTGTATTTTTGCGGATGTACTCCAGCTGATCCTCCAGAGCTTTTTCAGTGGCCTGTTGCAGCTCCAGATCAATAGTCAGATGCAAATTGTTCCCGGGCGTAGGATAGACTTCCTGCAAGACATCCAGCACGCGGCCGACTTTGTCAACTTCCATCTGTGTGTTACCGTCTTTACCGCGCAACACTTTCTCGTAAGTGCGTTCCAAACCGGTCTTACCGATGTGATCTCCCTGGCTGTAGCCATCGCTTTTCAGGGTGTCCAGTTCTTCTTTGTTGATTTCGGAAATATAACCGAAAATATGAGCTGCGAGGCTACCGTAAATATAATCGCGCACCGGTTCCCGTGTAACTTCCACTCCGGGAAGATCCATGCGCGCTTCCTCAATTCGCATCGCCACATCAGCTGGAATATCCCGAGCAATGCGAATTGGTTCATTTTGCTTGCGCCAGCGATTCTGGGTCTTGGTTTCAATGTCTTTGCTGAGTGCTTCCTCGGACATCCCCAGGATCTCAGCCAGACGCGGAATAATGCCAGAGTGATCCCGAATCACCTCGGGCACCACTGAGACAGCATGAGCCAGCCTGCTGGCAACCAATTCGGTACCGTTGCGATCATACATAATTCCACGGGGCGCCTTGATTGGTACACTATATGTCCTGACGCGGTTTGACCGCGCCAGGTTTTCTTCACCCTTAGTAATCTGCAAATACCACAACCGGACGGTCAAAATGGCGAAAACGCCGACTACAATGCCGGCGAAAACATGAAAACGTTTTTCTGATACCTTGAGTGCCATTTCAATCCCACCAATTAAAAGACTGTTTTAAAAGCGCTGTGATTGCAGATTTCCCATGCGCAGCCTGGCATAATAGTTTTCCATACGCCGCACAATTATAAAAATCAGCGGAGCCAATAGAGCGTTAAAAAGCGCCAATGCCGCCAGTCTCCCGAGCGGCGGAAACATGGTAAAGCGCTGATCAAAAGACTGAATGATTAACATGCCCAACACGTTATTAAGAATCGTGCTGATGAAAGTTAATAGCGATGGAATAAAAACCTGATCATGGAAAATATGCTTTTCAAGCAGGCCGATCGAAAAGCCCAGCAATGATTTTGTCATGGTATTCACTCCGATGAACCCGCCGGAAAGCAAATCCTCAACTAGACCGAGTGCAAATCCGGCGATCGTTCCGGATTTGATACCACCCACCAGTGTATAGGCAACGACCATCACTAAAAACAGATCAGGCTTAATAAGTAATCCTAACCGCGGGAAAAAGGCGGTTTGCATAACCACTATTGCCAATGTCAGCAGTGATACTGCCAGAGAATGCACTCAATCGCCTCCCGCCCCGTTATTAATCGGAAGGTTGTCGAGACTGCGAATTACAAAAACGTCTTCCAAACGGTGGAAATCGACGGCCGTTTCCAGAAGGCCCTGCTTGGATACGCCAAAGTTGTCCTGCTCTACACTAATAATTCGTCCAATCACTAACCCCGGCGGGAAATAGGCGCTACCTTCCCAGGTCACAATACGGTCGCCAATCCGCAAATCGGTTGAACGTCCATAGGGTGTCACTACACAGAGTCCATCGGTGCGCCCCAATACCCGCACTTGTTCACGCGTACGCTCTACTACGCCGGCAATAGGCGCGCGAACATCGTTCACCAGCAACACGTCAGAGCTATGCTGTCGTACAGCACCCAGGCGTCCGACAACTCCCTGACGGCTGATGACCGGCATGTTCTGCTCCAGGCCGTCCTTAGAACCTTTGTCAATTGTCAGCGTGGATAGCCAGTTGCTCGGATTACGGCCGATCACCTCGGAGGCTACCATATCAAGGGTACGGCGCTCCTTAAATCCTAAAGCCGCGCGCAGTCTGACATTTTCCCGGCGATAAAATTCCAATTCTTCCTTTTCTGCTTTGAGATCAGCCACTTCTTGCCGAAGCTGCTGATTATCACGATGCAGGCGACCAAGTTCTCCAATAGTTTGAATGGTGCCTTTGAAAAAATCCGCCAATCCTGTAACAATTTTCTGAAAAGGTGCAATTACCCCGTGCAAAATCCTTTCTGGAAATGACTGACGGGTTCTCTCACGAGAAGTCAAAAAAATCAGACCCATCAAAACCAGAAAGATCACAGCAACAATTATCAGTCTTCTACCACGGGGCTGTTGCGCCACATCCGGTCACCTCTAACTGACTTTTCTGGAAGAAATCAGCGCGGATTCATAACGGGCCAAGTTTTCCAAAGTCATTCCCGTTCCGCGGGCTACGCAAGTAAGCGGGTCTTCTGCCCGATGCACCGGCATACCAGTCTCTTCACGAATGAGCTGATCCAGCCCTTTCAAAAGCGAACCGCCTCCGGCCATGACCAGACCTTTATCCAAAATATCGGCGGACAACTCCGGCGGTGTTTTTTCAAGCGTCATCTTTAGTGCATCGACGATCATGGCTACCGGTTCCGACAAGGCCTCCAGAATTTCACCAGCTGTAATCTCGATTGTTTTGGGAAGGCCGGTGACCAAATCGCGTCCCCTGACCTCACGCGATCCAACTGCGAACTCGGGATGGGCTGACCCAATCTCTTGTTTGATTTCTTCCGCAGTACGCTCGCCAATCATTAGATTATAGTTGCGCTTAATATATTGCATGACAGCTTCATCCATTTCATTGCCGCCGACCCGGATGGACCTGCTGTTCACAATCCCTCCCAGAGAGATTACCGCAACTTCTGTTGTTCCTCCGCCAATATCCAGCATCAGATTACCGGTTGCGTCATGAATCGGAAGACCTGCTCCAATTGCCGCCGCCATGGGCTCGTCAATTGTGAAAGCCTCACGCGCACCGGCCTGCAAACAGGCATCCAGCACCGCTCTTCTTTCAACGCTGGTAACCCCGGAAGGGACACCCACAACAACCCGGGGGGCCAGAAAGCTCTTGCGACGGTGAGTTTTCTGGATGAAATGCTGCAGCATTTTTTCAGTAACATCAAAATCGGCAATTACGCCGTCCTTAAGTGGCTTGACAGCCACAATATTGCCAGGAGTGCGCCCGACCATCAGCCGTGCTTCTTCCCCAACGGCAAATACATTGCCGGAATCGCGATCAATTGCCACTACGGTAGGTTCTTGCAGTATGATGCCTTTTCCTTTCATGAACACCAATGTATTGGCTGTGCCAAGATCAATGCCCAAGTCTTTGGAAAAACGGCCATAGATGAAGTTAAGCATGAATGCCCCTCCCTGGCTATGAACATCGACAATAGCCGTTAAATTATGCCCCGCTCTTTGAGGCTGACATATCGTCCATAACCGATAATGATATGATCCAAAACTCTAATGCCAATTAGTTCTCCAGCCTGCACCAGCCGTCCTGTCAGAGCCAAATCATCCTCACTGGGCGTAGGATCCCCACTGGGATGATTATGAGCCAAGATTACGGCGGCAGCACTCTTTTTAATGGCACTCTTGAATAACTCCCGGGGATGCACCAATGAAGAGGTTAGATTACCAACTGAAATAATCTCATCGAAAATCACCTGGTTTTTAGCACTCAGGTGAAAAACCATGAAGACTTCCCGATCCAGATGACTTAGGCGTGAACTGACTGCCTGATATACATCAGTAGGCGACCGAAAGGTAAAGCGCTCGCGCCGTGGTGTTTCAGCAGCCCTACGGCCTAGCTCCAGACCGGCCTTGATCTGGGCAGCTTTGGCCAGTCCAACGCCCTTAACCAGCGCCAACTCTTCAATAGCAGCCGTATCAATCCCCTGTAGTCCATGAAACTGGTGCAGGAGTTTTTCGGCCAACATGGCTACCGAGGTTTCAGCAGTACCGGTTCGTAAAAGGATGGCAATCAGTTCCGCATTGGACAACTGTGCCGATCCATAACGCATCAATCTTTCTCGGGGTCTTTCATCCGGAGGTAACTCCCTCATTGTCAGGCTTTGATCCAACTACTTTTCCTCCCTTAATTGGGGAGGCCCTTTCCGGAGAAATCCTGCAGCAATTGCCAAAAACGGCTCAACGGCAAACCGACAACATTGGAATAGCAGCCTTTGATGCCGGATATGAAGACAGCAGCATGACCTTGAATGCCGTAAGCCCCGGCTTTATCCAAGGGCTCCCCGCTGGCGACATACGCCTCAATTTCGCGTTCACTCAGTGAACGGAACTTGACCAGGGTGCATTCGGTTACGGCTCTGCTACGTCCTGTTGCGGCGTCAACCAAGGCAATTCCTGTATAAACGCGATGAGTGCGCCCGCTCAGGATGCGCAGCATGGCAGCAGCTTCTGCGCTGCTGCCAGGTTTGCCAAGTATGCGGCCGCCGATCACAACGATTGTGTCAGCGCCCAACACCAGGCCATGTCCTGTGCGTTCAGCAACTTCTTGTGCCTTGGCAAGCGCCAATGCCTTAACCCTTTTCGCAGGATTACGTTCTGCTGTTTTTTCTTCCAGCTTGCTTGGAATGACGGCAAAATGAAGACCTATTTGGCGCAATAATTCCTGTCGGCGGGGCGAAGAGGAAGCCAAAATCAGTTCCATTTCCAATCGAAAATCCTCCGATCAATTCCAATCGAATCCGTTCATACACGCTCAACCGTAAAACAGCATACTTTAATTATTTTCCACACACCTGCCGAGACTCCTTTTGTAAAATGCACTTCTCTTTGTCTTTTTCAGGTAACTGCGGCAGAGTGCGGTTGCTCGCCCGTTAGTCCCAGTGGCGCGGCGCACGCGCCGTCACATAACTTAGCGCCGGCATTATCGCCACCCATAGCGTTCACCAAAACCCGGGGTCATGTGGATTGCTCCATCGCCATCCACCAAAACAGCTCCCACCTCGGGATAATACTGCTCTAAAAAAGCTAATCCCTTCGAAACACCTAATACAAACACGGCAGTTGACAAAAGATCCGCCTGCATTGAATCACTGCTGACAATCGAAACGCTTTGCATTCCTTTGGCAGGATATCCGGTGGCAGGATCGATAATATGATGGTAGCGCTCGCCGTCTTGCATAAAATAGCGTTCATAGTCTCCGGAAGTTACGACGGCACCGTCAGTGATCTCCAGAGTTCCCAAAAACCTCTCATTCTTGCGGGGATGTGTGATCGAAATCCTCCAGGGGCGTTTTTCCGGATGGCCCCCGTAGACCACCACATTACCACCAGCATTAATCAGGACATGACGGATGCTCCTATAGCGCGCCAAGCGCTCGATAGCCTTTCCAGCAGCAAATCCCTTTGCGGCGCCACCCAGATCAAAAATCATACCAGCCTCAGGAAGCTCCACCGTTTTATTGGAAGAATTTAAAATTACTTTACGATAATCTGTAAAACGCAGCGCCTGCTGGATTTGTTCCTGATCCGGCACTTGACTGAGCATCTCAGCCTGTTTCCATAGCTTAGAAACGCTGCCGATCACGGGATTAAACGCCCCATCCGTCAGATACGCCAAATTGAGCGCTTCTTCAATCACTCCGAAGGTATCGGCTGAAACCTGAACAGCGTATTGACCTGCGGCGGCATTGACCATCGACAGCTCGCTGCTGCTGTTAAAGATGTTCATCAGCTGATCAATTTCTGTAAAGACCTCAGCCGCTTCCTTAATGGCAGCGCCTGAACCAAGCCCGTAGGCCTTAAGCGTAATATAGGTGTCCATGGCAAAAATGGTCTGTTCCGCAGGCAGCCCGGCACATCCCCAAAGCGTCAAACAGCATGTAAACAAAAGGAGCAGGAGAGCAATCCATGCTCCCCGGCTCCGCAATCTCAAGCACATCCTGATCCCCCCGCAAACCGATTCTGGGTGCAAGTTCTATTATCAGGCAGGATTACTGCTTGTCTGCGTTTCAATCTCCGCCTTATTATCCAGTACTGTAGCAGACTGTATACCACCAGTTATCGTTTTCATCGGACACTTTTCTATGCAGATTTCGCAGGAAGTGCATTTCTGAGGATCAATGTGCGCCAGCGCATCCTGGATTTCGATGGCACCTACAGGGCAATTCTTAACGCAGATCCCGCAGCCAATACACCCTACCTTACAGGTCTTGCGGACTTCAGGCCCTTTGGCGTGACTCATGCAACGCACATGAATTTTCTTAAGAGCTGGCACAATAGTGATCAAACCGCGCGGGCAGGCCTTCACACATTTGCCGCATCCGTGGCAGACGGCTGGATCTACTTCGGCAATGCCATTGGAATTAATGTGCAATGCCCCAAACGGGCAAATCTGTACGCAGCTTCCCAGACCAAGGCAACCATAGCGGCAGTTCTTATGACCGCCGGCAATTTGGTTAGCTGCCCAGCAACTTTCAACCCCGACATAGTCGAAATGGGTGCCGCATTCCGCTTTGCCGCCCTGGCACCTGACGATTGCCATATCAGCATAAACATCCGTTTCATGATATTCAACACCCATAATATTGGCTATGACAGGAACTGCTTTTGCTCTGCCGACCGGACACCTATCGATTGGCGCTTCTCCATTGGCAATCGCCTTAGCATAGCCCGCACAGCCGGGAAAGCCACAGGCGCCGCAGTTTGCTCCGGGCAGAACGGCGGCTATCTCATCAATACGCGGATCAGCCTCAACTGCTAGTTTTTTGGAAGCGAAGCCGAGTCCAAAACCGAAAATGAGCCCCATCGCAGCCAAAAGCCCGGCTGCGGTGAGAATTGCTGTCAACATTCGATGCCACCCCCATTATAGCCCAAGCAATGCTTTCAGATCAAAACCGTTGAATCCAGAGAAAGCGAGCGATAAAAGCCCGGCTGTGATCAGTGCCAGAGGAAAACCTTCAAAGGATTTGTAGACCTTGTTCAATGCCTGTCGCTCACGAATGGCGGCAAAAATCACGATTACCATCGTGAAACCCAGCGCTCCGCCGATGCCATTGACCACCGAAGTAATAAAGTCATAATTCTCGGTCATATTCAAGAGAGTCACGCCAAGCACGGCGCAGTTGGTGGTAATAAGCGGCAAATAGACGCCGAGTGCTTTATAAAGACCCGGGCTGGCTTTCTTGAGTACCATTTCTACCAGCTGTACCAGAGCGGCAATGACCAGAATAAAGGTCAGTGTCTGTAAGTAGCCCACATTCAACGCATCAAGCAGCATCTGCACCAGGTAGGTAATGGCGGATGCCATCGCCATAACAAAAGTGACGGCCATGCCCATTCCAAACGCCGTTTCAACCTGCTTGGAGATGCCAAGAAACGGACAAATCCCTAAGAAACGCGACAGCAGAAAGTTGTTTACCAATATGGCACTCAGCATTACAAAGACTAGATTACCGAGCATTAGCGCGCGCCTCCCTCCGTTTGGCGATAAAGTTGCTGATTAAATTAATCAGCGCCATCAAAAGACCAAAGGTAATAAATCCTCCCGGTGCCTTCTGCAATACTAGCAGCGCATATTTTTCTCCAAACAGTTCAAGCCCTGCGAAACCGAAATCTTTGGCGACCAGGAATTTACCAGTACCCAATATTTCGCGGATCGTACTCATTAGTATCAATGAAAGAGTAAATCCCATCCCCATTCCTAATCCGTCAGCCATGGAATTGAGTACTGAATTCTTCGAAGCAAATGCCTCCGCCCGGGCTAGAATAATGCAGTTCACAACAATCAAGGGAATGAAGATCCCCAGAACTGAATGAATGGAAGGCACAAAAGCAGCCATTAGTTTATCCACAATTGTAACAAAAGCTGCAATCACGACAATGTATGCCGGAATACGCACTTTGTCGGGAATCACATGGCGCAGAGCTGAAATAATTGCGTTTGAGCCGACTAAGACCAACGTAGCCGCCAGTCCCATCCCGATAGCATTAGATACTGACAATGAAGTAGCCAGCGTCGGGCAAGTGCCGAGCACCAAACGGAAAACTGGGTTTTCCCGCGCGATGCCATTGGTTAGATCTTTCTTAATACTCATTGCCTCGCCCCTCCTAATAAGTCATGCCAAGCCCGGTGGCGACGGATCTGTAGAGTTCAAAAGCGGCGTTAATTCCGCGTACTACTGCCCGTGATGAAATAGTAGCGCCCGAGATAGTGTCGACATTGCCACCATCCTTGGTGATTTTGAGTTCATTCGCAACGGATGAACCATCAAAAGCTTTCTGAGCGTAAAACTTGGGTTCTGTAATCTTACTCCCTATAGAAGGTGTCTCGCCTTGCGAAATAACGCGTACACCAGTCAGAGTTCCATTGGTATTCATGCCAACTAGCAGCATGATCGTACTGGCGTATCCTTTCGACATCACATTGACGGCCAAACCAGTAACTTCTCCATCAGTACTGGATTTGGCAACATAGACATCACCAAACAGACTCCGAATTTCTGCCGGTGCCAGTTCTTTCAGTTCATTACTCAGGACGAAAGCACCGCCACTATTCTCTGGCAATACCTCCAAAAGACTCTTCTGTGTGGCGTCCTCTTGCTGTTTCTGTTGCTGCTTCTGAATCAGCGGTTCGGTGTAGTAATTGACAACAGCCAGTGCGCCGGCAGCACATCCGGCAATCAACATCAGGATTAACCCCAGTTTAATCGATTCACGCATGGCGCTTCACCTCCCCAAAAATACGCGGGACAGTGAGGCGATCAATCATTGGCGAAAAAGCATTCATAATTAAAATCGAATAACATACGCCTTCGGGATTTGCTCCAAAGCGGCGGAACAGCATTGTCAGCACCCCTGCTGCAATGCCGAATATCGCACGGCCTTTTCGAGTTACCGGCGAGGTCACATAATCGGTGGCCATGAAAAAGGCTCCCAGCAGCAGACCGCCAGCCAGCAGATGAAATAGCGGATCCTGTTTGAAAATCAGGGCGAAGACAGCAACTGTCCCAAGATAGGCCACAGGAATGCGCCAATCAATAATACGGCGAATAATCAAGTACAGACCGCCTGCCAGGAGCGCAATGGCAGAAGTTTCGCCGAGCGAGCCGGCAATATTGCCCCAAAGCATCGGTTCGAGCGGTACCTGGGCCCCCATTGATTTGGCCAACTGCAGCGGCGTGGCAGAACTTATCGCCTCAGTGGCTAATGAAACGGCATCGCTCGCTGCCAGTTGCTGCACTACTGATTGGGCGGCATGCGGCCATTTCCACACATTAAGAAGTGACGGCCAGGCAGCGGTCAGAAAAGCACGACCGATCAAGGCCGGGTTAAACGGGTTGGTTCCCAGTCCTCCAAATACCTGTTTAGCGATAGCAATCGCAAATATGGAGCCACACGCCGGAATCCAAAGCGGTACTGTCGGAGGTAATGTTAAAGCCAGTAATAATCCGGTCACGGCAGCACTGCAATCCTTGATCCTGATTTGCTCCCGTAGAGCCAATTGAAGAAGAGCTTCCGTACCAATGGCGGCTGCCATTGAAATGACAATTACGGCCAAGACGCGCCAACCGAAAAAATAAACGGCAGCAACGGTGGCCGGCAAAAGCGCAAATATGACTTCGCGCATGATACGTTCGGTAGTCTGGGTAGTTGCAATATGGGGATTGGATGTTACAATAAAGCGCTCAGGCAATTCATTCCCCTCCTTAACCTTTTTTCCGTCTGGCGGCTATAACGGCCTTGGCGGATTTTATGGCTTGTAACAGAGGACGCCGGCTGGGACATATATATGAACAGCATCCGCATTCCCGGCAGTCCATCAAGCCGATTTTCTCTGCATCCGCAATTCTGCCTGTTTCAGCATACTTACCGAGTAAGTTGGGCAACAGTCCGTAAGGACATGCTTCCACACACTTGCCGCAACTGACACAGGCGATCGGCTCCAGTAGCCTGGCTTCTGCGTCATTCAGTACTACCAGGCCAGCCGTAGTCTTTGTCACCGGTACGGCCAAATCATAATAGGACGGACCGGTCATGGGGCCGCCTACGATAAGCTTGGCAGCATTGTCTTTCAGGCCGCCGCAGGATCTGATGACATGCTCCAGCAACGTGCCGATCCTGACTTCCAGGTTTTTAGGATTCACAATACCCGAGCCGGTTATCGTCACGATTCTCTGAATCAGTGGACGACCAGTTAATAAGAAATCGGCGAAAGCAGCTGCGGTTGACACATTGCTGACAATAGCGCCAACATCAGCCGGCAATCCGCCGCGGGGAACCTCGCGATTTAAAACTGACTTAATAATCAACCGCTCTTCGCCTTGCGGATAACGAGTGCGCAGGGGGACAACCTTGATTTGCGGCAGACTGGCGACAATGCGCGTCAGGCGATCGATGGCTTCTTCCTTGTTATCTTCAACTGCGATATAACCGATCGGTGCGCTCACTGCCTTCATAAAAGCACGCAGACCTAAGACTACCTTATCAGCTCTCTCCTGCATGACACGATGATCGCAAGTCAGATAGGGTTCGCATTCCGCACCATTTAAAATAACAGCTTCAATCGGTTTATCGGCCGGCGGCGCGAATTTCACATGTGTCGGAAAACCAGCTCCACCCATTCCAACCAGTCCGCATTCCCTAATCCAGTCCACTATTTCTTTAGAAGAGGCCTGCTCCCATTTATGATGCGCCTTCAGATCCGGATGCATCTGATCACGACCGTCCGAATCGATGACTACCGACATAACTTCTTGTCCGGTATGAATTGACATCGGAGCAACGGCGGCAACTTTGCCAGAAAGTGAAGCATGAACCGGCGCAGAAACAAACCCGCCTGGTTCGCCGATAACCTGTCCGGTCAGCACTTCGTCACCAGGTTGTACCAAAGGCTTACAAGGTGCACCAATGTGCTGTTGCAGCGGAATAACTACTCTCCCAGGAAGCGGTACAAGTTCAATTGCGAGTCCGGCAGTTCGTTTGGCCGGATCCGGGTGGATTCCGCCCCTAAAGGGTTTCCAATGCATGTTTTTCACCTCTTATGTCGATTGCCTGTCTTTTACCGCAGACATTTTATGTCTATCCGCAGCAAACACCTATATTGTCAACCATATTGAAGAATGGTTAAACAAAAAAGTATTCTACCTGCAGATTCTTTCTCCTGCGCACAATATAAAAGTTTTCTAATCTTGCTACATTTTCCAGTAGTACTTTACAGTACTGAAGGGCTGCTTGACATAATTATAGTCAGAGTGCTTGCTCAATACTTCTGCTACTGCTTCACGGGCTGATTCCCGCCACTTCACGAGCCGGGGACGACCCATTCCGCGATTACATGGCCGTTAATAACATGCCTGTCAATAATCTGACGCGCGCGCTCGGGATTAACGTGTCCGTATCGAACTGGAGCCTGGCCAGAAACTATCACATCAATGATCGGTTCATATGCGCACTTTCCAACGCAAGCGGTCTGAGTCACTATTACGTCTTCCCTGTTACGTCTGGGCAGTTCCTCCATGATCGCCTGCAGAGTTTCCCGTGCACCGGCAGCCAGGCCGCATGTCCCCATGCAGACCACAATGCGGGTGGAGCTTTCATCGACATCAAGCAGTCGCATCTTCTGTTGTGCTTTTTCCCGGATTTTTGCCAAGTCATCTAATGATTTCAATGTTATGCTCCTTTCATTGTCATTCTGTCTACAGGTCTATTCTAGTTACCGATCCACACAAAATTATATACTACAGATCCATGCTGACCTTATTGATAATCCGAATCACGGTCGGAATATCTTTGGCTGAGATGTCTTTGTGGGTGACCATCCGTACTTTACTGCTACCTACCGGGCCAGCCAATACACCTTCTTCTGCCAGCCGTCTCAGGAATAGCTCCATCGTGGTGTGTAAGCCGCTAATATCAAAAACTACCATATTGGTCTGAACAGAGGCCAGATCAATGTGCAGGCCTTTGATTTCTGCGATGCCCTGTGCCAGAGCTGTCGCATTCTGATGATCTTCGCCAAGACGCCCGATCATTTTCTGCAGAGCGACAATTCCCGCCGCTGCCAGCACTCCCGCCTGCCTCATTCCGCCACCCAGCATTTTGCGATACTTTCTGGCCAGTTCAATAAAATCCGCCTTGCCTGCCAGCAGGGAGCCGACGGGCGCAGCCAGTCCTTTTGATAAGCAGAACATTACCGAGTCGCAGGCGCTTGTCAATCTATCCGCCCCAACGCCCAACGCTGTGGCCGCGTTAAAAATGCGTGCTCCGTCCAGATGCACACGCAGTCCTTTGCCATGAGCCGCTTGAATCATGCAGTCCATAGCTTCAGGGCTGACAACAGTTCCGCCGGATCTGTTATGGGTGTTTTCCAGACAAAGCAGCCTGCTCTCCGGAAAATGCAGATCTTTTCCGCGCACGGCTTCTTCAATGGCAGATGGTTCAATAAAGCCATTGTGGCCTTGAATTGTCCTCAGCTGCACTCCCGATAGTACTGCACAGGCGCCGACTTCGTAATAGACTATATGGGCATTGCTGTCGGCAATAACCTCGTCACCGCGGCGCGTATGGGTGAGAATTGCCACTTGATTGCCCATGGTTCCGCTGGGAACGAATAAAGCCGCTTCCTGCCCAACTAAATCGGCCCCAAGCGCTTCGAGCTTGCGAACTGTAGGGTCCTCCCCGTAGACATCATCCCCTACTTCCGCCTCAGCCATTGCCTGGCGCATTTCGGCAGTCGGTTTCGTAACGGTGTCGCTTCTCAGATCATAAACCATAACTCTCACTCCCTATCTCTGCTGTCGGTTGTTAATCACCATAGTAAGTAACCCAGGCATCCGGTGATTCATATACCCTAACGCTGAAAACCGCAAAATCGCGCCCCATCTCGTGCAGGCGTTCCGACACTTTCTTAAAAATCACTTTGGCAATATTCTCTGAGGATGGATTAATACTGCTGAATTCTGGCATATCATTCAAACAGACATGATCAAACTGCGCCACCGTTTCGCGAAGTGCTTTTTTTAGTTCTGTAAAATCCAGCGCCAGCCCAATCTGGTTGAGCTTGTTACTACGCACGGACACTTCTACCTGCCAGCGGTGGCCGTGTAAATTTTCGCAGCGGCCATGATATTCCCGCAAGTAATGCGCTGAATCGAAATGCCCACTAACAGTTACTTCATACATAAGTCCCACTTCCCATTCCTGATAGTAGTCCTGATCCTACTCCTGTTCCTGTTCCTATTCCTATTTCGGATTCTGGTGCTCACCCTTGCCAGGGGTGCACCGCATTTGGTGTATCTTTCAGTAAAGCATCCCGCAATACGCTGGCGGTTTTACCCAAGACTGGATGGCGCCACTGCGGATCAAAATCGCACAATGGCTGCAAAACAAAAAGCCGTTCGTGCATACGAGGATGCGGCAGGGTCAGACGACAGCTCTGAAATACCCAATCGCCATAGGAGAGTAAATCCAAATCAATAATGCGCGGACCAAAGCGAAAAAGTTCCTGGCGTCCGGCCTTTATTTCATATTCTTTTAATAAATCCAGAATCCTGAGTGGTTCCAGATCTGTTTCCGCCTGAATCACGGCATTCAAGAAACGGGGTTGATCCAAATATCCCCATGGCTCACTTTCATAAATCCCGGACCGGGCAGTGACATGTACGACATTTTCAAGAAAGGAAGCAGCTTCTGCCAGTTTTTGAGCGCGTTCCCCCAGATTGCCGCCCAGGCCAATTAAAATTTTCATTTGACACACCGCGCTTTTTTATAAATTGCCTATCCGGCTTATGATTTGCTAATTTAGTACACTATTTGGCACACTTTTAGCGCACTATTTTGCGCACCTGACAATTGCGTCCGCCATGCGGGATACCAATTTCATTTGGGCTACATCGTGCACACGCACAATATCAGCACCATTAGCAATGGCTAGTGCGACGGTGGCTGCTGTTCCTTCAATCCGTTGATCCTCCGGCAGCTGCAAAACTTTGCCTATGAGTGATTTGCGGGAAGTCCCAACCAGGATCGGATAACCCAGAGCTTTAAGATCCGCCAGGCACTTCAATACTTCCAGGTTCTGCCCGGCTGTCTTACCGTAACCGACTCCCGGGTCAATGATGATGTGTTCTCTGCGAACGCCTGCCTTTTCGGCAATATCAATACTTTTTTCCAAAAATGCAATGATGTCGCCCATCAGTGACTGATAAACAGTCCCTTCCTGATTATGCATTACTACTATCGGAGCCTGAAACTTGGCGGCCACTTCCGCCATACGGGGATCGGCCTGTAATCCCCAGATATCATTAATCCAGTCAGCCCCGGCTTCCAGCGCGGCCTGAGCCACTTCAGCCTTATACGTATCTACTGAAATAGGTAAATCGACCACATCCCTGATTGCCCGTATTGCCGGAAGGATGCGCTCCATCTCGGTCTCAGCATTGACAGGGGTGTGGCCCGGGCGGGTCGATTCGCCGCCTATATCAATAATATCCGCACCTTCCGCCTGAAAACGCAGTGCCTGCCGGGCAGCTGCTTCCGCCGGGTTTGCGCTCTGTGCCAGGCCATCTTTCGAAAAAGAATCCGGAGTTATATTCACGATTCCCATGACGTAGGTGCGCGAGCCCCAGATGAACTCGTGCCTTCTGGTATGAAGAGGCTGCGGTACACTGCTGCGCCGAGCAAGGAGCGCTTCCAACTCCTTGGCCAGTCCGGCTAATCCAAAGGCCTGTTCTTTCAAACGCTCGCAGGCAGCCTGAATCTGTTTGACTGTGCCAAACAACAAGACGTCGGTCTTTTCCTCCCCACCCAGACAACAGTAATACGAAACCGCCGCATCGCCGCCATTGGAGAGCATGGTCTGCTTGAGAATATTGGCTGCCGTATGGCGTACCCCATAGACCCGCATCACCAGATGTTCTGCTTTGGGCAGCATCAATTCGATACCGCGCTCGCTGACTTTAATCTCACGCATTTCTCTGACCAGAACCTGCGGGTCTTTGTATTCCAACAGGCGCACGTGCATGATAACCAACCTCCAGAGCCTTGAGATGCTTTTATGAGACGCTTTTATGGTTTTATGGCTGAGCTGCATCTGCCTCCATGGCTGATGCCGGATTCAAGGACGCAATAATGTTGCGTGCGATTACACCCGTTATGATTCCAGCAGGCACAGCCAGCAAGATCAGGAATGGCAAATAATAAAGCAGTCCGGCGTTAGGAAAGAAAGGATAAATGGCTGCCAATTGACTGATATTGTGCGCCAGAGCGCCCATCACACTTACACCAACCGGGCTGACTCTGGATTTGAAGAAATAGCGCATGGCTGCCATCACTAAAGTGGAAGTGATTGCCCCTGCCAGGGTAGGCCAAAACGCGATCCCCAAAAAAGTACCGCTAAAAAAGCTGCCTAAAAAGACGCGGCTGATCGAAACGATACCAGCCGTCTTGAATCCATCCGTATAGAGCACGGTGAGGATCACCATATTTGCTAGACCCAGCCGCACTCCGGGGATGGGAAGCGGCGGGAAAATAACGCTTTCAAGCACATGTACAGTCAGCGCTAAAGCCAGATAAAGAGCTGTGCGGGAAAGGCGCCGAATACGCTCCCGTTGTGTGCGACGGTTCTTGATTCCGCTTGCTTGGCGAACGCTGTGAGCACCATGAGTACTCTGAGCGCTGCGGGCAGCGCGGACGCCATTGTTCGTCTGGCTGTTATCGGGAGATTGCATCCGGACCACCTTCCCCGGACAGACTGATCATCACCTGATTTGGCAGACACACGATACTCTGCCCAGGTTGTGAAATCCAGCCGGTTTTCACGCAAACTTGTTCCGCACAATCTGAATAAACTACGCGAATGCGGCCTTCGCCATACTGTAGTTTCATGCCGGTTTCCGGCAGATCCTGTTCTTGAACTGATCCGCTGATAGCGAGGTGAAAAATTTCCTCCCCCCGAACAGTGACGGTGGCGATTTGCTCCGTAGTTCCCTGAAGGCGTGCCATTACGAAATAGGCACCCAGAAGGATTACTCCAATCAGAGCGATGGCAGTAACCAATTTCCAATCCGCCGGGGTCATGTCAAACCACCTCTGTATCGCCAGATCAATTTTCGTTACGGACTACAATCACTCCTGTCAGTATAGCAAATTTGTCCCGCCTTTTTCAACTTTGTGGACTCTTTAGTACATCGGGGTTTTGCAGCAGTTCTGCGGAGTACTCTTCCAGCTCACTGATGCGTTTCCGGTTTTCCCCAAGACTTTGATAGCCAAAGGCATCCGGTATCATGGAAGCATTTACCAGCCCCGTTTCGAATAAGGCGGCTTCTTGCCCAATTTCTGGCTGCGCATCAGAATCTTTTTTTCGTGATCGGCTTATAATTTTGTATCTGGCCATCTGTATCCCTCCCCTGATAGTCTTTCCCAAAGAGAAGGATACCGGATAACGCTGGAGAATTATTTACTTTGGTTTGCGTATGAATGCGCAAGCCTATTTTGGGAGGGGTATATATGCAGGGCCAAATGAAGGCGGTAATTAAGCCCGCCGCTGCTCCTGGCGCACAGCTTATAACTGCGCCAATTCCACAGCCGGGGCCCGGACAGGTTTTAGTCAAAGTCAGGACTGCTTCGATCTGCGGAACCGATCTCCACATCTATTTCTGGGATCCATGGGCACATGCCCGGATCAAACCGCCACTAATTTTCGGACATGAGTTTGCCGGGGAAGTGGTCGAGCTCGGAGCTGGTGTGGATTCTCTCAAGGTCGGTGATTTTATTTCAGCTGAAACGCACGTTGTTTGCGGCAAGTGTATTCAATGCCGGACAGGCAACGCCCATGTCTGTCAGGACATGCACATTCTCGGAGTTGATATTCCCGGCGTATTTGCCGAATACGTAGTTATTCCGGCTAGTAACGCCGTCATCAATGATAAGAGCCTCCCCCCTGATTACTGCTCGGTGCAGGAGCCGCTAGGGAACGCTGTTTTTACCGCTCTCTCCGATGATATTACCGCCAAGACGGTGCTAATTACTGGCGTTGGTCCAATTGGACTGATGGCCGTGGATGTTGCGAAGGCAGCCGGCGCCGCCGCCGTGTTCGTCACCGATATCAACGAATATCGTCTGGACATTGCGCGCAAGCTGGGTGCCGATTTAGCGATCAACTCCAGGAATGAAGATCCGGTCGCAGCCGTTAAAAAGGCTACTGGAGGCGCCGGTGTGGATGTCGTTTTGGAAATGTCCGGCAATCCCACTGCGATCCATCAGGGTTTCGCTGCACTGCGCAGCGGAGGACGCGTATCAATGCTGGGAATACCCTCCAACCCGATGGAAATTAATATCGCCGACGAAATTGTCTTTAAAGGCGCTAAGATTTATGGCATTACTGGCCGCCGGATGTATGAAACCTGGTACCAGGTCGGCGGTCTGTTGCGTTCTGGTAAATTGCATCTAGATACGATCATTACCCACAAATTCCCGCTGGAGCGCTTCGCAGAAGCGATGGAGATTATGAGATCCGGCAATTCCGGGAAAATACTATTAGTTCCCTGAATATAGCTTTGATTGGAGGTTTCAAGATGTCTGATCCATTAAGCTTTATTACAGCTGAGCTGGATGCCCTTAAGGCAAAAGGGTTGTACCGCAATCTGCGGGTCCTGCAGGGTGAGCAGGGCGCTGAAGTAAACTACGATGGCAAAAAGGTTCTGCAGTTGTCCAGCAACAACTATCTCGGTCTTAACACTCACCCGCGTCTGCGCAAGGCCATGATCGATGCCATTGAAAAATATGGTGCCGGTTCCGGCGCAGTACGTACCATTGCCGGTACGATGTCACTCCATGAGGAACTGGAGCGCAAACTGGCCGATTTCAAACATGTTGGCGGCGTTCTCGTATTACAGTCCGGCTTTACCGCCAATATGGGAGTAATTCCTCAGGTTGTTGATGAAGGCGATCTGATTATCAGCGATCAGCTTAATCACGCCAGTATTATCGATGGCGTGAGGCTTTCCAAAGCTGCCCGTGCCGTATATGCCCATGCTGATGTCAACGATCTGGAGCGCGTCTTAAAAGAAAAAGCCTCGCAATATCGCCGTATTTTGATTATCACCGACGGCGTTTTCAGTATGGACGGAGATATTGCCCCGTTGCCAGATATCGTTACTGCCGCCGAAAAGTACAATGCTATTGTCATGATCGATGATGCTCATGCCAGCGGCGTATTGGGACGTAACGGACGCGGCACTGTCGACCATTTCAACCTGCATGGCCGCGTTCACATTCAGGTCGGTACTCTTTCTAAGGCAATTGGAGTCTTGGGCGGCTACATCGCCGGTCCAGAATCCTTGCGCGATTTACTGATCCATCGTTCCAGACCGTTCCTGTTCTCCACTTCGCATCCGCCAGCGGTGACTGCCGCCTGCATTGCCGCCATTGACGTGTTATTGGAAGAGCCGCAGCTGATTGAGCGGCTTTGGGAAAACACCAGGTTCTTTAAGGAAGGATTGGTCAAGCTGGGCTTCAATACCGGTCACAGTGAAACGCCAATTACACCGGTTATTGTTGGTAAAGGTGATCTGGCTATGAAGTTCAGTGACCGCCTGTTTGCGAACGGTGTCTTCGCTCAGGGTATCGGTTATCCGACTGTGCCAGAGGAGAAATCCAGGGTTCGTACCATCGTTACGGCACAACATACCAAAGAACAGTTGCAGTTCGCTCTGGACGTTTTCGAGAAGGTCGGTAAGGAACTGGCGATCATCTAACGCCTTAACGCTTCGTTTGCGAATATCCATTTCTCATTCAAAATTTGAGCTGCATCAATCAAGAGCGGCTTGCCATCACATCAATGGCAAGCCGCTTTTTTAGCTTTCAAATTAAGCCCAAAATTTAATCCCCAAGATTATATGATAGGGTTTTGCTTGATTGCGTTTTACATCCCAAAAAGCTGGCGCAGCAAACTTTCTCCATACCTAAACTCCGTCACTTCGAGGGGACAGGGGTACTCACCCAGTGTTAGGGTGGCCCTGATTTGCCACAATTTCGCCAAAGCTATTTCGCTGTTTTCGAGACGCACCAATTTTCCACTGTCATCGGCCAAAGAAAGCGTAAACGGATACTTCTCATCATCCCAGACAAACTCGACAGCAATAGAATCGCCCTTCTTGAGTCCATCTGCCATTCCAATAGCCGGACGACTCAGCGAAATCACAATTGAGGGAATTTCTCCAGACAAATCCATGAGTACTTTTTTAATGCGCTTAAACTGTACTACTTCTTTGCCATCAGAGCCAAGCAGACTCCACTTCCCAGGCCGGGTCAAATAGTGCACGAAGTCTTCCGGATCCTTCACTTTACGCGCTTTGACTCGCATATCGCCCTCGGAAAAATCAAAGATCACAGAACTCATATCAGCACGGGAAACCCGGAATGTGGCAATTGTACGAATATCATTATAATAAAATGATGGCTTTTGGGACTGCTTCAGCGATAGATTAATCGCCGCCACAAAGTAAACTTCGGTTACACTCGATTCTGTGTCGGCGCCAGCAGCGTCAACAAAAAAAGTAACGCCAGCCAATAATGCAACTATGGTTATCAGTGATAAGGCCAATTTCCTCATAAAACAACCACCTCATTCAGAGTATATTCTAATCTAAATTATATCTTAAAAATAGTGATTTCTACACTATTTCCTAATTTCCTTTGTCACATTCGGCGCAATAATCTGGAAAACTAAACTCAATTCCTTTAAAGCCATAAAGCTTTCTGTATTTGCAATTCCATTAAAAAAGCCGTCCCATACGGGACGGCTTTTCGTTTAAGAACTACTTCTTAGAAAGCAATTCCGACATAAGCTTCCACGTAGCCAGTGGTATCCCAGTCAAGGATATTGGCAGCGGTGAAGGTGAATGTTACGGAATCACGGACGTAGGCGATCTGGGTATCCAACTCGAAGGTATCGACGACATAGCGATCATAGAGGGCGAAATGAATGTCCTCAGTGATGCGGACACCGATCCAGTTGTAGATACCGAAATCGGAACCATCGTACGTAGCCTTCAGAGAAGCGACCACCGGTGCGAAATCGGGGGCGAACATAGCCCAACCAGTGATACCCCAAGCGTTGGTAGCAGCCAAGGTGTAGTTGAATGCTACACGAGCGGCAAACTCGTTACCGGAATTCTTGCGAATCCAGTTGTAACGGGTATTCCATTTGGTATCAGCATAATTGTCGCAACGAGCATTGGTGGAAGTGGATACTGCACCATTGCTGACGTATTCGGCGATGACGCCAAATGCGCTGTCGCCATCGAATTTGCTGGTGTTCGCATAGTCTACCAAGAACTGAGCATTAGAAGCTTCGTTCTTGTAGCGCAAATCGAGAGAGGTGTAGAACATATCGGTATCGGACCAAGCATAAATTGAATCATAAGCATTTTCCATGGCATAATAGGCATAGAATTCACCAGTAAGGCCATCAACGATCGGGAATGCCACTGACAGGTCAGCGCCGATATCGTCAAATGCCGAGGTGACTTTCTTACCCACATTGGCGGCTACGCCAACAACGCCATCATAGGCCGCGCCAAGACCGAGATAGTGTTCCATCGGATTGGTGTCTTCGTAGTTTGAATAGTCGTTGTCGTTGGCATAGTCGAGATTCAGGCTTACCGGCCCGATTGTGGTACCAACGCCAGCCCAGAATTGACCTTCATTGACAATACCATGGTCAAGCTCCGGTGTGGCCGGATTCATATCAATGTAGTCACCATTGGCGTCAACAATATACTCTTCCCAGAAATATTCCTGGACATACCAATTGAAACCAGCCAGCTCTTCGAACTTCGCATCAGAAGCAAGCATGACGTAGTTGTTGCCATATCCGTCATTAGAAGTTCCGCTCAGTTCCATGTACGGAAGTGCGAGCGAGAAGTCCCAATAAGTAGGAAGAAACGCGCCTGTGGTTTCAACATTGAAAGCAAAATTGTCAGCTGTGAAACCGAAATTCAAGCCGACCATGCTCCAACTCCAATTTACAGGTGTGAATCCGTCAGCTTTATTCCAGTTAGCTGAAAATGAAACTGATCCGCCGACGATTTCCACTTTCGGAGCGGCGAAAGCCGGGATCGCAAACGCTACTACTAGAATAGCGGCGATAGCTAATGTAAGAATCCTCTTCATCATTTTTCCTCCCTTTTATCTGTCGGGCTTTTTTGAACTAGCAACCAAATTTGCCGTTTCGGAATGTCCTTGTTTCTTCCGAAAAGCACTTTTTGGTTGTAGACCTTAAGTCATACAGATTGCAGGTTTCCCTCCTTTCTCTGCTAGTACCTGATCCTTTAGGCTCCGGTCTATGAAAGCCTATGCAGGCGATAGCGAGCAAAGCAAAATCGCATAAGCTAAATTTGCGCTTATATTTTCCATATATTCAACATTACTGTTAGGATACCTTCTAAACAAGAAAAAAATTCTTCCAGCGGTCTGATTTGGAAACTGTGGGGCGTCAGCCGCCGCTCAGGCCGTCTGAATCGCTTCCTGTTCGCTTGAACCGGCCTCTGTCACAGGAAGCTGGCGATCCAATAATTCAAGATGACTGGTTAGCACAGCCCGCAACTGTGCCCGGGCTTGCTCACTCTTCTGCCGTAGCTCCGAAAGGCGCCGCAATTCGGCATTGATCTCGTCGCGCATCCTGCTACGGATTTGCTCAACTTTCATTTCGCCTTCGCGCACCATTAACTCGCATTGTTTTTGCGCGGCAGCCTTTACTTCTTCCGCTGTTTGCTGCGCTAACATCAGGGCATTACGCATACTCTCTTCCAGACGGATGTATTGAGCAATCTTTTCATCCATCGCTTGCAGCTGCTCTTTCAATTCCATGTTCTCTTTATAAAGAAACTCATAATCAGCTGCCACGCGGGCCATAAATTCCTGGACTTCAGCCTTGTCATAACCGCGCATTGACCGCCGAAATACTGTCGTTTCAATATCAAGTGGTGTCAGCATCACAATCACTCCTTGTGCCCCTACTAAGGATGTTACTTCCACGTCATCGGAAAAATGCCTTCTTACGCAAGTCATGGAAATATTGGGAAGATCGTACAGGCTTTTTTCACATTAGTCTTTTCAACAAAACGCCGGTGCGCCCTTTCTTACTGACTCCGGTCATTTCCTCAAGAATGACCCGCCCGCGTCCCCGGATCGCGATCACGTCTCCAGGATTGACATCGTAATCCGGTGATAAGACAGGACGCCAATTGACTTTGACTTTACCTGCCTTAATCTCACGCTGCATTTTGGTGCGGGACTCTCCAAAACCAAGTCCGGCAATAGAATCCAGACGCATCGAAGCAACCGTGGAACGAATTTCCTTAACTTTTTCAGGTGGGATGGCCAGTTGTTCAAGATCGATCTCGCGTACTTCCGCCGCCTGATTACCGATTCTGACCAGATCGCGCTGTACTGCTGCGGCAATTTCCGGGGCTAATACTACCTGACAAATGTCGCCGTCAATCAGGATGTCTCCAATCTTCTCGCGCCGAAAGCCACAACCAGTCAATGCCCCCAGCACATCCCGATGCGAAATACCTCCATTAAAACGTCCCCGGATTTCGATGGCGGTCACCGGCGGTTCTACGGTAGCTTCCAGGTAATAATGAGGCAGCAGCACCAGTCTGACCCGTTCCAACCGGCGATGGCCGCCAAAAGTCATGACACGCAAACCTTCTATGTATTTCAACAAATCATCTGCCAGCGCACGGCCAGCCGGATCTAAAAAATCAGTCACTGCCGGGCAGCCCTTATCCAATGCCTCAGCAGCCTTGTCCAACAATAGAGCCCCCAAAAGACGCTCTTCGCCCTGTAATCCTTTCAGCAGGCGTTCGCGGTCGATTTCTGGCACAATAATTCACCTCATCCGTTCAAGATTCGAATAATGATCCATTGGAAAATAACTAGTGCCAAAATGGCAAGCAACGGAGAAAAGTCTGCCTGTACGCCTCTGATATTCAGGCGGTTTCTGAATGGCTGCAGGATCGGTTGAGTTATGTCATCCATCAATTTGCCAAACCCATGACTGGTCGGGACACCAACCCATTTGATGACGACTCGCACAATAATCGCCAGTATCGCAAGACGAAATAACATGTCGATAACCCAAATCATGGCGTCCCCGCCTCCTCCAAATTGTGATTATGGCATTGCAAAACCTGCCATAGTATATTGAATGGATCTCAACCAGGTGCTTTTCCAAAATGCGATCTATCAATCCCGCCTATTACGCCCGTCCCAACCTTCACGGTAGTTGCGGGTTTCGCGGCTGTCACGCATATCGCGCGTATCCCGGCTTTCATGCATATCGCGAGTACTGCCGCTATCCCGCGTGTCATGGCTATCCCGGTCGGATGCGAAATCGCGGCTATAATAGGAAGCAGGCGTCTCTATACCGGGAGCATTGAGGACAATATCAACTTCCGCCGGCGTAAAGAGAAAAATTGACGTGTTGATACGCTGCATGCCGCCATCCAGGACATAGACCGCTCCACTGACAAAATCAACGATTCTTTTGGCGAGGCTTTTTTCTGTGGCCTCCAGATTTAGAATAACCGGTCGCTTTTCGCGCAGGTGATCCGCAATTTCCTGCACCTCGTCGAAACTACTCGGCTCCAGCACTACAACACGCATACTCCTGAACTGTTGAGTCGTCAAGCTGACGACCTTGCCTTTGGAGGCACGGTGTTTTTGCTCGGAGGATTTGCGGTCAGCCACATCGGTGACTGGCTCCTCTTCTTCTTCGACAATTTCTTCCTCAAAGCCAACTGCGCCAAGCAGCTTATCAAGCCAGTTCTTCTTCATGCCTATCCCTCCCTAACGCCTCAGCGGCCGATTATTCCAGAGTTAACATCCTTTAAATATGGCGCTGCCAATCCTGACCATCGTGGCCCCTTCTTCAATGGCGACTTCAAAGTCATTACTCATTCCCATCGACAGTTCGCGCCAATATGGGCCGGGTGCTTCCTGGCTGCGCAATTGCCCGAATAATTCTTTTAGCCCCTTAAAGACCGGTCGGGCATCTTCGGGATTGTCATAAAAGGGAGCCATCGTCATCAGTCCGCATAGCCGAATGTTTCCCATGCCAATGGCGACCCGAACGGCAGTGGCGACCTGATCAGGACTGAACCCATATTTACTGACTTCACCAGAAATATTGACTTCCAGCAATACATTGGCTGTAATTCCCTGTGCAGCAGCCTCGCGCTGCAAAGTCTCCAGCAAAGATATTGAATCCACCGAATGAATCAAACTAAAAAGCGGTAACGCTTTCTTGACTTTGTTACTTTGCAGATGGCCAATCAAATGCCATTGCGGCCCTGTACAGACCTGCGGTATTTTCCCAAGGGCCTCCTGAACGCGGTTTTCTGCGAAAACCTCTATACCGAGCTGATACGCTTCCGCAACTGTTGCGGGTACCACGGTTTTAGTTACAGCCACCAGAGTGACTTCCTCCGGCGCGCGTCCGGAACGTCTACAGGCGGCGTTGATTCTGTCTCTAACGGAGTTAATTCTTGTTTCTAAGTCTGTCAACGATTGGACCTCCATCCGTAAACTCGTGTTATGCGTGTTAATACCTTATCAATGCCCCGGGCTTAATGCCGGTGATAATTGCCTTTTGATTATTAGCTGCCTCCACTGTCACCGGCTGGAATATCCGCCGGTTACCACGGTCAACAATAACACCTTCAATCCCCTCACGCACTGTTATGGCGGCTTTCGGAATTAGCAACCCGTTTTTTTGCGTCCAAATAACGCGCACATTAGTAAACCTTTCATTCAGAAAATCTTTGGAGAAGCTGGTCATACGCAGAATCATAGATGAAGCGGCTGGATCAAATGCGGCAACTTCAGCCCGAAAATACTCCTCTGTTTTCGGCAGCGCCACCATAACAAACTGTGGCGGTTTACCATCCTGCCCGGCATACCCTGCCCCGTTATGTGGCAGCTCTATCGCCAGCAACAGCTGAAAATTATCCACGATCCGGAACATGACATCTCCGAATTCGAGTATGTCAATGTTCCTGCTGTCTTTCGGTTTGGAGTGCTTTTCGGTCAGAGGAAAAACCAGTTTGCCCTTAAGGACATTCTCCGGTGCAAATTGCTCTTCAAGCCCGTCACTAACGGTGCTAAAAACACCTGCCTGCCCTGCATAGACAGCGCTTAGTAATCCGGAAAAAATTCTGTTGATCTCCGCCAGATAGGAAGTAAACTCAGCAGAATGCGCCGCGCCTTTCCATGACATGTCGCGCAAAATATTCACCTTTCGCTCCAGGTTCAGCCAGGCCTCTGGCTCAATTTCCGGAGACACCAAGAAAGCCACTAACTCGTCTTTCGGAACGCGGCTGCCTTCGGCGGCAACAGCCAGAAAACGGAATTTGCCTGGACTGCGGTACAGGTATTCGTGACGGAGAATGGCGGCTGGCAGCACGCTTTCTTCTTTCAGCTCGCCCCACTCAGCCACATATGTACGCAGATGCAAAATCCCGGGCAATAACAATAGCAACTGCCAAAGCAGTGCCAGCATCGACGTTACAATCAAAATACGCCAAAAGACTCTGGCTTTCTTCCCGCGCTTCGGCGTGTTTGGGGTGCTTGGCGTATTTGGCGTGCTTGGCATGATTTGCATCCACAGGCAGCCGCCTTTCCTGCGAACCGCGATTGAACGCGATAGGTAATGAAGTCCAGCTTTCCTATTTTTTTAGGATGCTAGTAATTTTCTCCGGATTATAGTAAACTCCTGCCTTACTACCGCGCCGATACGCCAGTTCTTCTGAGAATCGCCAGCATCCTGCCAGTTTTGCCCCCATCGCGGCGATGCGAATAAAAATATTCGTCATGGCAGGCCGTACACAAATGGCTTTCAAAAATGTGCTCCGGTAGTATTCCGGTTTGTTCCAAAATGACCCTGTTTGCGTGCGCCAGGTTCAGACGATAGCTGTATGCTGCCTCCGGTTCCGGGGTAAGTGCGGGCCCAGTCCCCTCCGTTCCCTTCTCCGGCGTAACCTGCAGGGCCTCAGCGTAGCGTTCTCCCAGACAGTTTGCGAATGCTTTGGCAACCTCCGTCCCGACTTCGTAACAGCACTCATGGATACAAGGCCCAATGGCCGCAAATATATCTTTAGCGGCGCAGTCAGTCTCCTGCATAAAACGCGCCACCCCCTGGCGGGTAATTCCCGCAGCGCTGCCTCGCCATCCGGCATGTACGAGCATTAAAGCCGGAGTTCCGATTGCAGCCAGGTAAACCGGGGCACAATCTGCGTGCTGCGTTACGAGAACATGTCGGCCTTCACGATCGAAGAGTCCGTCTGCTCCTGGAGCGACAGCCGGGTAAGAATCCGAACCGGGATTGACTATTTCGACTCCGTGAACTTGCTTAACTCCCCTAACCGTCTGTGGATCGATTTCCAAAGCTGTCATGAGCGCTTGCAGGTTAGCATTGACTAATTCCGGGTGATCGCCGGTTTTTGGACTCAAATTCAACCCCTGCCAGGGTCCGGTACTGACACCGCCCTTTCTGGTCGTAAACAAGGCCTCGGCTCCGCAGTATTCCAGCAGAGGATTACACCTCCAGAAATAATACCCGTTTTCGGTAATAAGGCTCCAAGCTTCTGTCAAATCGGCTTCCTCCATTCTCTCCTGCTCTGCGGTCATTCCCTGCCGGTAGAGACCAAAAGGCCTACCGCCGAATCGGCGGCAGGCTCGACAGGATGGCATTAATAGCGTGGATCGGTGATTACTTTTCCTGTTTGCAGCGAATCAGGTACATTGATAATCCTTTGATTACTCGAGCCGCGAAAAGGAAGCAAGCATTTTTGCTTTTCCACAAAAGGCCCGTCAACAAGAAGGTCGATCGCAGTCAGACATTCTGCTATGCTTTGGTCTGTCGAGGTCAGCAGCTGCTCCCACAGATACCCGGTATATACCATAATATGAAAGCCTCTTCTTTTGCATTCTTTAGCAAGGTGCGCCAGTGCTTCCGATTGCTGAAACGGTTCTCCGCCGGAAAAAGTCACCCCGCTGATTAGACCGGGGTATCCTATAGCCGCCAGTACTTCCTCACTATCTGCCAGGATTCCCGAAACGGAATCCCAAGTTTCCGGATTATGACATCCCGGACAATGGTGTGGACACCCTTGAAAGAAAACTACTGTCCGCAGTCCCGGGCCGTCTACCACACTTTCCCGCACCATTCCGGCCAATCTCACCAGCACATTGACCCCTCCCCGGCGTAATATCTCTGCGTAATCCCTGCGTAATATCCCGGTATAATGTCCCGGTGTAATATTATGGATAACCTTGTCGTTCTTAAAGGAGTTTTGCATGTTTTTAGCGAAATTTAACTATCGCGTATGTTTATGGAAGAAAGGAAGGCTACTGGCATGGACAATAATTATTCCATGGTCCGATTACGCCAGTTGGGCATGGCTTTCCTTCTCGCCATTGTGATAATTGGACTATTTGCTTACATGGGCATGCGCGGCTCACGCCGCAATGAAATTCTTAACGAGCAATTCATCGGGGCATTTAATGCCTGTCGTGAATTGCTATTAACTCTTAACCATGTCGAATTTCAGATTACCATGGTCAGTATCGAATATAAAAATAGCGGTTTGGTTGCCGAGGCATCACTGGAACGCTGCCGTAAACTGGTGGCACTAATTGACGATCGTTTTGAAAATCTGGCGAATGCAGCCGAAGCTCATCTAAGCGTCTATGCTCAGTATTACGAATTCTTGCCGCTAATGCATCAACTGGGATTGCAGGTCGCCGTTTTAGAATTGGAGGCCTCCGAATCCGCTGTGGAAAGCGCTTTACAAACCGTGGCGGATTTGATCGAAATTGTGACCGAATTAAACAATACCCTGGAGCAAATTATGTCGGAAAAAGCAGAGTCCGAAAGCCATCTGCAGTCAGTCAGTCTGGGGCTGATTGCCGCAATTACTTTACTGGTAATTGCTTTTTCCCTGCCGCTGATGTTTCTGCCCGTCAAACAACGCTCCCAGCACTCCGCAAGCGCGACTTCAAAACGCTCTAAAAAGTCAAGGCGCGACAACGTCTATCAATTCCCCAAAGACGCCCAATCGCATCGCAAAAAAACGCCTTTTGGAAAATAACCCCTCCCGGTTTTTCAAAAGCCTGGAGGGGTTTTTGATCTGCTATTGGATTTATGATTTGGGTTGGAATATTTTCAAATGCGCTTTGCGATCTTTCAGTTCGGCAACTTTAGCTTCATTGAAGCGGTCAATTGTTGAAAGATAACCGGTTATGCGGCGCACACGCCGAATATCATCAGATCCGCAGTGCGGACAGTTATCATCAAAGAGACCGCTGGCTCCGCAAAAGCGGCATTCATCAACCGGGAAATTGATGCCTGCATAACCCATATCAGATTCCGCCATTTGTCTAATGATTGTCTCAACCGCCTCCGGATTATGAAGTGGTGGGGCATCCAGCTCAACATAACTGATATGGCCGGCATTGGCATAGCGATGAAAAGCTCCTTCAATGGTAATTTTCTGAGCTGTTGAAATATCATGGGCCACCGGGACATGGAAGCTGTTCGTATAATAATCTTTATCGGTCACTCCCGGTATAGTGCCAAAGAGCTTGCGATCTATTCTGACAAACCTGCCCGATAAGCCCTCCGCCGGTGTTGCCAATAATGTGTAATTGAGATCATATTCTTCGGCAAACTCGTCAACGCGCTGTCTCATATAATTAACAATTTCCAGCCCTAATTCATAAGAATCTTTGCTCTGGCCATGATGGCTGCCAGTCAGCGCCGTCAAAGCTTCCGCCAGGCCGATAAAGCCGATGCTGAGTGTGCCATGCTTAATAGCTCCGGCAATCGTGTCTTCAGGCTTTAAGCCTTCTGAATCAAGATATAGGCCCTGGCCCATCAGAAATGGCATATCACGAACTTTTAGGCGCGCCTGGATTCTGTACCTGTGGTAAAGCTGGCGTGCAGCCAGACTCAGCAAATCATCCAGTCCGCGGTAAAAAGTATCAAGCTCGCCATGGGCTTTGATCGCCAGTCTCGGCAGATTTATCGTTGTAAACGACAGATTCCCGCGCCGCTCTGTAACTGCCGCCCCATGCCGGTCAGCGATTACTCTGGTACGGCAGCCCATATAGGCTACCTCGCTGCCGTACGACTGATTAAATGAAGAATCCATGAAACTAAAGGTCGGGTTTAATCGGCGCGAAGCAACCCTGATCGCCAGCTGAAACAGATCATAGTTGGGATCGGTCGGCTCAAAGTTGACTCCCTTTTTCAAGCGGAAAATGATATTCGGGAAAATGGGGGTCTCGCCGCGACCCAGTCCTTTTTCATGGGCTTCCAGCAGACACTTGGTCACCAGGCGGCCACCCCGGCTGGTATCAGTCCCCAGATTCAGGCTGCTGAACGGTACCTGCGCGCCAGCGCGGCTATGCATGGAGTTCAGATTATAAACCAATGCTTCCATGGCCTGAAAGACCTGATCTTCATCAGCCTGCTCTGCATACTTGCCCATATCGCGGTCGAAAAATGCGAAGGATTGTCCGCCATGCATATCATTCTGGCAGCTCTGCAGAATAATGCAGGCCAGCGCAGCTGCAGAGGCGGGGCGCTTCGGCGGCCTGATATAACCGTGTCCGTTGTTAAAACCTTTCTCTAATAGTTCACCTAGTGGAATCTGCAGACAAGTCAGTGTTTTCCCGTAAAAATCAAGGTCGTGAATATGTAGATCGCCTTCAGAATGCGCCCGTGAAAGATCTTCCGGTATCATTCTGCTCAGATAATAGCTCCGGCTGGCTGCCGATGCAATCTGCAGCATTTTGGCCGAAGGAGAGTTACCCACATTGGCATTTTCACGGCTGGTTTCGCTGAGAATGTCCTCAACAACGTCCATCAGTTCGGATTTAGCCTCACGCATGCGCGTGCGCCGATCACGATAAAGAATATAAGCTTTGGCAGTTTTGGCGTGTCCCGTTTCGATGAGTACCTTTTCTACAGCATCCTGCACTTCTTCTACCGAAGGAATACCTGAAGCCATCACTTTTGACAAATAGTTGACTACTACTTCCGCCAACTCCCCGGCTAACATCCGGTCTTCGCCGCCTACGGCACGTGCGGCTTTGAAAATGGCTTCTGTTATTTTTTCCTTTTCAAAAGGTACAATGCGACCATCGCGTTTGCGAATCGAATGAAATTTACGTTCGTTGGCGCGGTGTGGTATGGCTGCATCAAAATTATCGCGCTGTACAACAGCTACCGGAGAGGAGCTTTGAATTCCTTCCTGAATTTGATTGCGCGCTTTCAGCTGTCATCGCCTCCTAGTAATTTGTGACTGACTATTACTGGTCTTTATCCGGATCCGGCGTCAAAATTTGCTCGATCTCGCGTCTTAGGCTGTTGATATCGGCGAACTGACGGTAAACAGAGGCAAACCTGACATAAGCGACCGGGTCAATTTCCTTTAGATGATCCATAACCAGTTCGCCAATCGCGCTGCTGCTGATTTCCCGTTCGCCACTCTGCGTCAGCTCGCGCTCCACTAAAGCGGCAAGCTCCTCGAGCACCACCATGGCAATTGGACGCTTTTCGCAGGCTTTCAGAATACCCTGCAATACTTTTGCGCGATCAAAGCGTTGGCGGCTGCCATCCTTTTTGATCACCATCAGCGGAACTTCTTCGATTCTTTCAAAAGTGGTAAAGCGACGCCCACACGCAGGACATTCCCGGCGACGCCTGATGGCCGCCCCTTCCTCAGTGGGCCTGGAATCAAGTACACGCGTATCATCGTTAGAGCAGGACGGACATCTGATGTCTACCACCTCCACTCACCGCAAAACGCATTGTAAAATACAACATGTAGTGGTATAAACATCATAACATACCATATATGGGTTGTCCAGACTGTCTGACCCTTAAGCTTAAAACAGGCCGCCCTGGACCTCCGTCCCGGTACTCAGGCCCAAAATCTGAGCCATCGTTTTTGCGTTTCTGGCCGCTTTACCGGCATGACAGTTGTTAAAAAGAACAAACGTATTACGGCTTCCCGCACTGATCTGTTTTATTTTGGGCACCCATTCCTGCAGCTCTTCGTCACTGTACAGATAATCGTAACGCTCCCCGGGAAAATCCTGCTTCCACCATTTAGCCGCATTTCTCCCGTGAAAGCGCACATACCCGATTTCGCCAGCGACTGCGGCCATTGGCGGGAAAAGACCTTTCAGGCGCGGTTCATCCACGCAGCAGAATGATAAGTTCAGGCGATCCAGAAAAGCGATCGTTTCTGCATCAGCCCATTCGCTGTTACGAAACTCGACAACTACCGGAAACTGGCTTAGCTGCTCCCGCACATATTCAAGATAAGAGCGGCTGGCATCACTTTTGCGAAAAGACCATGGGAACTGGACCAGAACGCATCCAAGCTTTCCGCCTTCCACCAGCGGGCGCAGCGCCTTGCTAAAGCTGGCAAATAAGGCATTGCGCGTTTCGGAATCGCTCGGCAGCTCGTGCGTCATTTCCCGATATGTTTTGACACAAAACATAAAATTCTTTGGTGCGCGGGCTCCTAAAGAAGCCATTGTTTTTTCTTCCGGCATGCGGTAATAGGTATAATCAAGCTCCACCATTGAGAAATGACGCGTGTAATAAGCAAACATCGCATTTCTGGCTGTCCCTGGCGGATAGAAGGGCCCCACCCAGTCCGGAAAACTAAACCCGGATGTGCCAATTATCAGCATAAACGTCACTCCCTGCTATCCATTTTTCGAGGGTACCTGCAAAAAAGAGGCCCTCCTGACGACGTTGTCACCGTACTTATCTTTTAGCATGTCAACCGTTTGAACCAGTTTATCATGTTTCATATTTCCGGGGAACAACCCTAATTGCTTTTCAAGGCGCCTGACGCTCAAGAAACCGGATACACTGACCCCGATTAACCGAATCGGTTCTCCCGGCCAGTTCGCAGACAGCATCGCCGCAATGTCGCTGAAAATCTCCTCGGCGCTGTCTGTAAAACTGCTGCGTGTTCGCGACCTGGTAAACGTCTTAAAGTCGGCGCTCCGCAGTTTCAGCGTCACGGTTCTGCCGCGGTAACCAGCCTGCCGCATCCGTCTGGCAACAGCATCACAAAGAAAGAGGGCGTAACGCAAGACCAGTTCCTGATCGGCCGTATCTTCGGGAAACGTCAGTTCGTGGCCACAGGATTTGCTGGACAGCACTGCAGCAGGATCTACCGGCGAATGATCAATTCCGTTTGCCGATTGCCAGATCAGGTAACCATTGGCCCCAAACATTCTTTTTAACACATGCGGTGGAATGCGTGCAAGGTCCCCGATGGTCTGAATCCCTGCCTGTTTAAGGCTGGCCGCCGTTTTTCTGCCGATTCCGTGCAGCTTTTCAACCCCCAGCGGCCAGACCTTGCTGGCGATATCTTCCGGCCTGATGAACATAAAACCGTCCGGTTTGTGCATTTCCGTCGCAATTTTGGCCAGCAGTTTATTAGGACCAGCCCCAATACTGCAGCTCAATCGTGTTTCCGCCCGGATGCGCTCTTTGATTTTGGCCGCCAGTCCGGCCACTCCGTGCTCCTCTGCGGCAAGACACCCTGTCAGATCGATAAAAGATTCGTCAATCGAGTACGGTTCAACTTTCGGACTGAATTCACACAGGATGCTCACTATTTTGAGGGAAATCGCAATGTACTTTTGCGGATTACTCTCAATGAACAATGCCGCCGGAGCCATTCTACGGGCTTCACTGGCAGGCATGCCAGCTTTGATTCCGAATTTACGGGCTTCATACGAGGCAGTCGTTACAACGCTACGGGATAGCGGAAAACCACATACTACCACCGGTTTACCTCTCAGCGACGGCACTTCCGTCTGTTCCACCGCTGCGAAATAAGCGTCCATATCAACATGCATAATAAGACGTTCCATTCCGTGCATCGCCTCCAGGCTACAGCCATTTATGAATCTTCGTTCTGGCTGCACAGGCATCGTGCGCGAAAATCAATCGAAATAAATCTTGATCAGATTCCAACGCAAATCTTTAGTACTAAACATCAGCTCGTAAAGATTGGGAGCATCCGTTGTAACTGCATAAAAGTAGCGTCGAAACTGCCCTTCCAAATCTGTCCACATGCTGGTTACCTCTTTAACAGCATAACGCCTGCCATGCCACTTGAAGAGCCGGGGAACCAGTCGGCCTCCAAGAAAAGCTGCCATCACATCAACAGGCTCGTCAACTTTTTCGACCACTTTGTTTCACTCCCACTCGAACATATGTTCGATAGTTTTAGTATAGCGCCGCCTGCAGCGCATGTCAAGCGCTGGCAATTGCCATATATTACCGCAATGCAGCCATTGGCCTTGCCTCAAAATAATAGCGCCTGAGCAGGATTTACAGGACGTGTCACAGAATTTTTGGGAGTCGTGTTTAAGTTGCGAGGAGGTTTGTGATGATGCGTCGCGCTTTGAAGTCCTTACTCATTTTGAGCTGCCTGACCGGTATTCTTTTTTTGCCAGCCGCCGATGCTGCCGTATCCACCTCTTATAAAGCATCCAATCATAAAGTTGGACGCTATGGTGGAGCTTTTATCAGCGCGATCGTCGGCGAGCCTTCCTCATTCAATCCGCTCGCGGCGAACAACGCACAGACGCAAGAACTGCTACAGGTGGTTTTTGACTCACTGGCGGAAATTAACCCGGATAGTCTGGCTATTGAACCTGCTTTGGCAGAATCATGGACAGTCAGCAAAGACGCTTTGCTATGGAAATTCGTCTTGCGGAAGGGTCTTAGCTGGTCGGATGGTAAGTTGCTCACATCCAAAGACGTCCTATTTTCTTTGGACCTTTTTATAAACAACAATAACCCGGGCATTTGTTACAACCATTTGACGTTCCTTGATCTGAAAGTTGAATACAAGGCTGTCGACGACCGCACCATCGAGATCAGACTCAACCGCCCCTGCCCGCATTTGCCGATAATACTGCCGCCCATCCTTCCGCAGCACGCTTTTGTGACCACACCCGACATGCAGCATGTCAGCCAAATCTGGCCAGCACAACTTGATCTAAGCATGATTGTCGGCACTGGGCCTTTTATCCCGCAGGAGTATAAGCCGGGCGTGAGTGTCACTTTTACGCGCAATCCTTTTTATTGGCGTGCGGATCGCTCCAAAAATGTACTTCCCTACGGCGATCGCTGGATGGTACGCATTTTTAGCTCGGAATCAGAATTACTCGCCAGCTTCCAGAGAAATGAACTGGATTGGGCGCTTATCAGCTCTAAACAGCTGGATTCATTTATGCGTAACCGGCGCGCCGGACGCTATGAATGCATCGAATCCAAGAACAGCCTGGATAGCACCTTCCTCGTCTTTAATCAGAATCTTGAAGCACCGGATTACAAAGCCAACGAGGCCCCGCTGACATGGTTCAGAGACCCCGCGTTCCGGAAGGCAATTGCCCATGCCATTGACTATAACGCAATTGTCCGTAACATTTATTCCGGTAATGCTTCCGAAAGAGAATCCATTATCCCGCCCGCTTTGAAGGATTATTACTATTCACGGGTTCCCAGGTATTTGTCGCTCACGCGCAAAGCGGAGGATTTGCTTGAAGAGGCCGGATTTATGCTGGGCAGAGACAAAGTACTCTACGATGGTAAGGGTCATCCAGTGGAGTTTTCGATTATGGTGCCTGCCGAGCGAACGGATCTGGTTGATATGGCAGGCTTGATTGCCAAGCAGCTGCAGCGCATCGGTATTACGGCTTCTGTCAAACTGGTTCCTGTGGGGGACATGAACACTGCCTTACAGGAGACATATCAATGGCAGGCGGCGATTATACCGGTAACGACTCATCCGGAACCAGCTTTACAGCTGGATCTGTGGCATTCTTCTGGATCATTGCATTACTGGAATCCGAATCAGACTACGTCTCTGACATCCTGGGAATCCAGTATTGATCAGATTCTGAATGAACTCAGCACTACCAAAGATCGCCGCCAACGTATTGAGTTATATCAAAATCTGCAGGTCATCATCGCTGAGGAACTGCCGCTGATTCCGCTCCCGGTGCAGAATGAGGTTTACGCTGTCCGCTCACGCATTAAGAATGCGGACGCCATCCCATTGTATGGCGGTATGGAAAACCTGCTTCCGAACCTGTGGATTGGTTTCAGTCCCTGAGTCCCCGGGACCTTTCTCTTGCGTCCCCCAGTCCCCCAATCCTTGACATAAAAAAGGCCTGCGCTCACCACTCAAGACAAGCGCCAGGCCTTTTCTTTTTGAAAGCTAGAGCTGCTAAGTTTAAAGCAACTAAAGCTAAAATTGCTTAATGAGTGCGACAAAATCCTGCAACGTTCCTTGATAATCAGGTTCAAATTTGCGTGTCGCATGCCTCTGGATCGTATACTCATTGATTACCAGAAAGGTCTTCATTCCCAGAGATGATGCCACCAGATCTTCCTCAACATCATTCCCCACCATCATGGCTTCCCCGGGCTGGCAGCCAATCTTTGCTAATATCTCCAGGTAGTATTGCGGATTGGGTTTGCAGGCATGCATATTCTCATAGCTCGTAATTAGTCTGAAAGGAACTTTGTCAAAGTCACCCCAGCGCATGCGATGCTGCATAGCTGCGAGCGGAAAGACCGGATTGGTGGCCAAAACTGCATCGCAGCCTTTGTCAATGACTGCGTTGACAGCTGCTGCGGCATACGGTTCCTTTTTAGTCAGCGGCTGCAGTTTGCCAAACTCCTCCTGATAGAATTGGTCGAAAAGCGGCATCCACTCCTCAGCTTTCCAGCCTGTGGCACCAAAAAAGTGTCTGCTGAATACTTCGGCATTCGTCATGGATGGATCCTCATTGGTCACCATGGCGTCAGTGGCAGCCAGTATTTGTTTGATAAAATACTGCGTATCCGCACGTCCTGCCACGAAATCCCCCAGTCGTTTCATATAACCGGGCAGGAACACCTGGTACATATCCACACCCAATAAGGTTCCGTCCATGTCAAACAGTACTGCTTTCATGTCAAACCTCTCAATCTCTGATTCTCAAACGCCTAATCCAATTACCCGCCATATACCCACTGGCCGGCAATCATCGTCCCGATCACTTTGGTCTCAAGAATGCTCTCAGGGCCTTCAGCGATAATATCATGATCCAGCATCGTAAAATCAGCTGCCTTGCCGGGTTCAATCGTTCCGCATTCTTTTTCGCGGCCTGCCGCCCACGCAGCGCCACTGGTATATGCCTTAATCGCGTTTGTGACTGAAATAGTTTCCTCCGGATGCCATCCGCCTGCCGGGGTATTGTCACGGCGTTTTCTGGTGGCTGCGGCATAGATGCCTTGCAGCGGATCTGGTACTTCCACTGGCGCATCAGATCCGAAAGCCAGTCTGACACCTGACTGCTCCACCGAACGCCATGCATAAATATGGCCGCGATTTTCTCCCCAATGTTTCTTGATAATTTCCAGGTCAGAAGTACAATGCAGCGGCTGCATGGAAGCAGTCACGCCCAACTTACTGAGCCGCGGCAAGTCCTCTTTAGAAACTAATTGCAGATGCTCAATACGGTTGCGGATTTTCCAGCGCTGTGCGGTTTCCTGAGTAGCCTCCAGACAATCCAGTACACATCTGACAGCGGCATCGCCTATGGCATGTACGGCTACGGCCAATCCACAGCGATTCGCCCTAGTAATTTGATCCTGCAGCACTTCTGGCTCTACTACAGCCATTCCCCGGTATTCGCCGGCATTTTCATAAGGAGCAAGCATGTATGCCGTTTGCGAGCCTAGCGAACCGTCTGCAAAGAGTTTAACCCCGATCACATTCAGCCATTCTCCGCCCAGCCCGGCTTGCAGGCCCAAACTTTCGGCCATTGGCAATGCTTCTTTGGGCAGCATGGCAGAAACTCTGAAGTTCAAGCGGTTTTCCCGCTCCAATTTCTGCAGAGCGCCAAGCTCTTCAATGCCTTCCGGAGTATGGACTCCCGTCAGACCATAGGAATAAAGCTTCTGAATACCATGCCCGATAATTTCGGCACGGCGGCTAATATCTATTACAGGGCGTTTCCCTTTTAGCAACTCACTGGCATATTCGCGAATGATGCCAGAGGGAAAACCGTCACTTTCACGATCAAGGCTGCCTCCTGGCGGATCCGGAGTGTTGGCATCCACACCGATCTTTTTCAGCAAAGCTGTGTTGACCCACAGGGTATGAAAATCTTTGCTGTCCAGAACCACCGGTACATTACCGGCTACACTGTCAAGCATATGCCTGTCAGGCACTCTGTCCCACAGGTTGGCGTTATAGCCTCCCCCACACAGCCATTCTCCTGGCTTAATCTTTTTGGCAGCGGCAGCAATCCGGGCTAAAGCTTCGTCCAGCAACAACCCGTCCAAATCAATCCATTCCAGCCGCTGCGCATAAGCATATAAATGAACATGGGCATCCATCAAACCCGGAAGCAATGTTGCTCCATGTAAATCTATCTTACGCATCGGCCGAAACTGATCTTTAAGATCACAGACTCTGCCGGTCGCCAGTATCTTCCCGAACCCGATTACCACAGCCTCGGCCTGAGGTGCTTTGGGATCCATAGTGTAGATATGTCCGTTGGTAAGCATTGCGAAGCTCACGGTAAGGCCCCCTGTTATTTAGTCAGATTAGTTTTGATAGATTTACCTGCACAAAAAAAATGGACCGCCCGCAGCGGTCACAAACAAAACAGAGAGTTCTCACAACTTCAGAAGACTTGTTGTTGAGATTTGGAAAGTCGTACACATTCCGGAATGCCGGCTCTCCAGACTGCGGGAACCATAATCAAAACGTGACGTCCCGCCTGACGATAGTTCCGAGGCTTTCCTTTCCTCAAAACACGTCATCTTCTATTGTGTAAAAACAGTATAACAGATAAAGGGCTTATTGGTCAATCTTTCCTGTGCGTCTGAATTCAACCGTTTTCGGCTTTCTCAGTCGCTTTTTTCAAACTAGCTAAGCCAAGCACAAACATAATCAACGATGCTGCCATATACGCCAGTGTAATTTGCAGTGCTTTCGGAATTTGCATAGCCATCACTGTATCTTTATAGATAAACAAGGTATATCCTATGATCGCCAAAGGACAAAATGCCAGGCAAAGCAAAACGACTCTTAAAGCCGGTGCAAAACGCTTGCTGTCAATCCAAAGCATCACACCGCATATTGCTGTCAATGCCGCGTAACCGCACAAGGCAACGGTAATTGTAAGGATTGGTATTTCCGGCAAATTTGCATAGTTTTTATGGGCCATAAGTGCAACAAGGCCAGCGGTAATGAACACCAGCGCTCCCAATTTCGATTCCGATTTCTCCTGGCCTTCGTCCTCTAAATCGTTATCCTCTTCGTCGCTTTCAGATATACTGTTTACTGCGCCCAGCGCGGCGGAAGCAGATTCTGAATCGTCCGGTACAATGCCTTGCAGTTCCTTGCCAGCGCTCGGTTTCCGCACACCATATACTACATCCAGGCGCGCCATTTGTTCGCGCCAGGCTAAAGCTTCATCCGCAGAACGTTCTTTGGAGGAGGATACCTGAGTTGGGGATTCAGCAGCAGGCGACTCTGGCGGATTGGCTTCTTTGGCTTCTTTAACTTCCGCTGCCTCCGTGGCCCCCGTGGCCCCCGTGGCCTCCGTGACCTTCATGGCTTCATTGGCAGAACTGGCCGCATCTACGGGACCGGCTTCATTGGCAGAGTCAGCTGCCTTTGTAGAATCAATCTTATTGGCAGAGCCTGCCGTATTGGTAAGCCATTCTACCGGTGGCTCCATATCTAATGCGTCACTCATGTATCCCAGCGAAGTCGGAAAGCTGTCTGCACTGGCGTTGTCAGCAGTAGAAGCATCTTTCCCGCCCCAGTCTTTCTGTTCGTTTGGCAGATCAGGTTCTCCCTTTAAACCGGTATTGTAATTGATCAGTTCTTCAGGATGCGGACCGTTGGCGACGAGCAAATCGGGGAGTTTATCTTTACTCTTGGTTGCGGACGGCTGATAATCCAGGTCCGACATCATCCCTTCCATTAGCTCATTCGTAGTGGAATCGACTGCAAAATCGGACTTTAATGGATCAGGAGCAACATCCGGAACGGAGGAGGCCATGCTCCCGGCTTCTTGTTTGTCAGAATCCTGCGCAGATAAAACACTGTCTTCTGAAAACACAGGGCTCTCCACAGCCTCATCCATTTGTGCTTTTCTGGCTTCCTTAAGGCGTGAAAGCCTTTCGCTCCAAGATTCTGAGGCTGAGGGCGCGGATCCAGCGGAGGCGTGTGTCTCCGGTGCAGTAAAAGTGCCTTGCATCGCGGAAGTGCCTTGTGCCGCATAGGGGTTCTGTGTCACATAAGTACTCTGCACAGCTTCCATTTCCTGTATGGCAGAGGTTTCTGATGATACTCTGCCTGTACCATGAGACGCCGGGCTTTGCGCCTGCCCGACAGGTTGTGGAGATGGCTGCGACATCACGATTGTGGTATTGTTTTGGGTTGCTGCATCGGTTTGAACTACGGCGTTACTCTCGACTTCTGCCTGGTTATTGGCAGCAGCAGGACTTTCAGCCAGCAATCTGGTAAGGCTGAATAATTGATTGGACTGCTCTTCATAGATCTGATCACTTTTCAGGACTCCGTCCAGATAGAGTTGTTTCAACTCCTGGAGCTCAAAAGGTCCATAGCGATAGCCTTCCATTTCAATATAGTAACGTGCCACCGGGTGCACCCCCTTAAATCTGATAATTCCCCCAAATTCCATTTTTTCCTGCAAAAAACTGAGGTATCATCAATCTGATACCTCATTGATCTACCCCTGACAACGTTTCCGCGTCAGGCATATTACGTTATTGCCAGTATTCATTGAACTCCTGTTCCTGATAGCCTTGGGGAACCTTGAAGATCGCAATCTTGGAAAATGGCCAAAACCTCAAAACGGCCTTGCCAATGACCAGGTCTTTACTCACAAAGCCTACCGAACCTCTGCTGTCTTCGCTGTTATTGCGGTTATCGCCAAGGACAAAATAGTGATCTTGCGGTACAAAGACGGGCCCGTAATCGGCAAAGGCGTTTTCTGGAATAAACGCTTCATCCAGTGGATAGCCATTGATATATACTACTCCGCTACGAATCTCAACCAAATCATCCGGCAGACCGATGACCCGCTTAATTAGGCGCCGGCGATCCCCTTGATTAAAGACAATAATCTCGCCGCGCTTTGGTTCGCGAAAACGGTAGCTGATTACTTCAACAAGCAGTCGCTGGCAATTTTCCAAAGTCGGGTACATGGACGAGCCATCGACAACAAAAGACCGCGCAACAAATAAGAGAATAAAAGTCGTTAGAATTGCGGCAATCGCAAAGGATTCTATAAACTCACGGACTGAGGCCGCGACATCTTCCCACTGAATTGATCTCCACCACATGCCGAATCCAGCCATGGCGTGTTCGAAAGTCTTTAACTCACTATTTCTTGCTGTTTTCACTTACTGCTAGTCCCCTATCTTATCACCTATTGCGCACATATCATAACTGCGAATACTTCGGCATCATCTACGCTAAACCTGCCAAATCTCTTTTCCACCTGCGCGATTAAATTCCTGCCTTGCCGGTCATCCAATCGCCACAAAAGCAGGAAGGGAATGCGCATTTGGGCAAGAATAAAACAAGATTAGATGTTTGGCAGTTATTGATTAGCTACGTAGCGATCACAAGACAGACACTGTCAAGACAATATATAGTGGGGGAGCAACGATATCATGCCGACAATCCGCCTCTTTTATGATAATCCGTACACCCGTGAATTCACAGCGCGAATCACAGGTATCGCGTCCAGCAACCTTGGAACTGAAGTGACTCTTGACCGGACAGCCTTTTACCCGGAATCCGGAGGGCAGCCCTGTGACCATGGCCTCATTGCCGATCAACCAGTGCTTCAGGTCTTTGAACGCGATGGCGAAATTATTCACATTCTCGACAAAGACTGCCAGTTGCCCGATGGTCTGGTCCATTGCCGTCTGGACTGGGAGCGCAGATACGATCTGATGCAGCAACATTGCGGTCAGCATATTTTATCGGCGGCCTTCGATAAGCTTTTCGGAGCCGCCACCGTAGGATTTCATCTGACCGAAGAACACACGCAGATTGATCTAGACACTGAGGAATTGACTGATGCCATGATCAAGAAAGCCGAGGAGCTTGCCAACCAAATCGTGCACTCCCCGGCGCGCATTCACGTTCATTATCCTGATGCCGCTGCTTTGGCTGCCATGCCGCTGCGCAAGCAACCGACTGTGACGGATGACATCCGCATCGTGGAAGTAGAAGGATTTGACTGGTCTCCGTGCGGCGGAACGCATCCGGAATATGCCGCAGAAGTCGGTTTGATCAAAGTAATACGTCTGGAAAAGATCAGAAAGCAATGCCGCGTAGAATTCCTCTGCGGTCAGCGTGCTTTGCGCGACTATGACGCCAAAAACCACCTCGTGCTTGAACTGTCTGCGATGCTTTCAATCGGTGCCGATCAAATTCCGGTGCAAATCAATCGCCTGCAAGATAATAATAAATCGTATAAAAAAGAGCTACAGGAATACCGGGAAAAGCTGCTGCATTATGAGGCAGACCAATTACTTGCTGAAAGTTCCGAATCGGGATTGAATCTGCATATTGTGAAGCGTATTTTCCGTGATCGGCCGGTCGATGAGTTGCGCCTGCTGGCAGGCTTCATTTGTGCCCACCCATCAGCAGTCGCGATCCTGGCCGGAACTTCCGGCGAAACCGCCCACATAATACTAGCGCGATCCAAGGACCTCGATATCCATATGGGAGAAATCTGCGCCCGCATCGCCCCCATTGTTGCGGGGCGCGGCGGCGGAAGTCCTCAAATGGCGCAATGTGGATGCAATGATCTATCCGAACTGCCGCGCGCCATGGCAACGGCAGCGGACCTCATTACGAAGGCATAAGGAGTTTTCGCATGGATAATTCCGGAAATACCGTGCAGCCAAGACAACTCCCGCGACTTCCGATCGTAACCGTGTCACTAATCGGGATCTGCGTGGCCGTCTTTATAATCCTGACACTAAAAGGCGGTTCTCAAAACACACTGGTCTTACTGCGTTACGGAGCCAAAGACTCTGGCCTGATTTGGGAAGGACAGTATTGGCGGCTGATCACGCCAATTTTCCTGCACGCCGGATTAACCCACTTATTGCTAAACGCATTTTCTCTTTTCCAAATGGGCGGCCTGATCGAGTTAATGTACGGTAAACTGCGCATGCTGGTCATTTTTATGGCCTCCGGGTTTCTCGCCACAATGGCCAGTACGATCGCCAGTCCCAATATTTCCGTAGGGGCTTCCGGTGCCATCTTCGGACTGTTTGGGGCGTTGCTCTATTTTGGCTTGCGCAACCCGGCCATCTTTAGATCAGTATTTGGTATGCGTATCTACATTGTGCTGGCCATCAATCTGGTCATGGGAGTTGTGATACCGAATATTGATTCTGTTGCTCATTTGGGGGGACTGGTCGGAGGTTTCGTGACTGCCAGTGGACTGGGTCTCCCGATGGAGCGACGCCCGTTCTCTCTCCGCAAGCGAATCGTCTTTGCCGCATTGGCAATCACTTTTTTTGCCGGATGCACACTTTTCGTTTTAAACCCATCAGAAGACAACTGGCGCTATCATTATTACAGCGGACAATCACTGCTGATACGCAGCAATTATACGCGTGCCGCCGAAAGACTGGAGCGCGCCCATGAACTGAAGCCTGATCATAAAAAACTGGCGGAACTTACCGCCTTTGCATTATACGCCGATGTTGCCACCCAACCGATTACAAGCGCCAATATTTTAACTGTCCGTGCCAGGCTGCAAAAAGCACTGCAGCTGAATCCGCAATTGGAAGAGGCTCAGACTCTTCTGGATAAAGTCAATCAGTTTATCCCGTAGCGTGCTTCCTTTTTAAGTCCTGGCTCTTAATTTGCGCCTTTTTTAGTTTATCTACTTCATTTCAGGCGCGATCCCGTTGCCACTTCACTTCTGCCAGTGATCCCGTGCCCGGTTTTTAACTGTCAAAAACCTAAGCAATCTGAAGGAAGTACCCGCCACAGCCGGCTGGCCTTCCTCGTCATTTTCCTGATGATCAAAGCGAATGAAAAAGTTATAATAGCAGAAACTAGCCGCCAAATAGACCACACTCGTCACAAAATAAGGTGCCTCCAGACTGACATGCTCCATCAAAACACCCGCAACAATCGCACTGAGAGATCTGGCCCCTTCATTGGCCATGCGCGTAAAGCTGCTGACTCTCGTACGCAATTTGTCTGGCACAATTTCCATCGACAGGTTGGAAGTAATTGGGTTAACCATATTCATCAACGCGTTACGAATAAAGAACGATATCGACACGACACTGACATTGGGCGGCAATGCGATCATCAGCAAAAACGGGATAGAACATAACTGGCTGGTAACCACAGACTTAATTTTGCCCATTTTGCCGACCATAATTGGTGCTACCAGACTGGCCAAGCCGGTAATGATCTGCGAAACAGCCAGTACCAGTCCGACCTCGCGCGCTGTAGCGCTTAGTTTCTGTGACAGGAACACATTAAAGAACGGCACGACCATCCCGGCACCAAAGCCGATTAGCAAGTTATATACGATGAGCTGACGTGCTTCCTTCAGACTGATGGCCTCTGACAGGCCCTTGATTATTGCCTCCTTGCCAGACGGCCCGCACGCTGATTGCTGATCTTTAATGAATGAATAGCAGAACGCCGCCGCCATGACTCCGACTGCAAAAACAGTTAATGTAATACGGTAGGACAGTAAAGCACCATACGGTTCAATCAGCGCATCAGCAATTAATCCGCTGCCGAAATTGCCGATCATCATGGCGAAAGTATGTGAAGCGAAATTAACACCGAAAAGGTGCGCCCTTTCTTTGGGGGTACTGTTTTCCATGAGGAAAGGCGCGATCGTGACCGATTGAAACGCGAACGCAAATCCATAAATGGCCTTAAAAAGTATTAGCGACCACGTTGCTCTTGACCATGCCATACCGAGCGTGCCAAGGCCAATCGTCAATGCGGCGATGATTAAGCTTTTTTTGCGTCCAAGGCGATCGCAGATAAAACTGGCTGGCAGAGAGCCAAAACCGGTGGCAAACATCTGTACCGAAACAAGTATGCCAACAAAATCATTCCCGTATCCGAGTTCCACCGCATACAAATTTAGCAGGGCTCCAAAGGCACCCTGCACAATATTGCTGATAAAAGATCCGATCAGGTATAGACGCGCGTTACGGCTGAATGAGCTCAGACTTGCCAGATAACCGCCTGCGCCAGAATGTCCTGTGCTTTTTCCTTCTGCCAAAGTAACTCTCCTTCTCGGCGCTGTGCTCTATTCGGGAACATAATATTCCGGTACCCGAACTTCACGTCATCATAAAAATACCATATTTCTACCTTGACTGCAATGCTTCCCGCAAAACACCCAAAACTTGACATGCGTATCAGTATGTGCCTATGAAAACTAATCGGGCCGTCTTGCGACAGCCCGATTTACTGTTTAGCTGTTTATTTGTCAGCAGCCAGTTTGCCTGCCTTGGCGTAATTTTCGCGTTTCATTTCGCGTATGATCACCGAAACGGCTTCCGCAGGAGCATTGACAGTTTCGCAAACAGCCTGGGTAACGCGTTCCACAAGCGCCCTCTTTTGCTCAATAGTGCGTCCTTCCAGCAGTTCAATCTGAATGATCGGCATCTGAACCACTCCCTTCATGAATAAAGTATACTTCTTCCTCAACAGCGCAATTCCTTTTGCTGGTCAGCCGGTTGGCTAGTTATCTAATCACTGATTGACACATAAACATATTGATAGATGTATAGCCAAGCACCCCGCCGTTCTGATAGCCCATTACCCCGATATGATACCCCGTCAAATGAAGGGAGGATTGCCGATGTTGTGGATCATTGCTGCCATCGTGATCCCGATTGCCATTTTTGTGGCCTTGATCTTATTAAGAGGTTTTTATACTGTTCCGCAAAGCCAAGCCAAAATTCTGGAACGCCTCGGCAGGTTCCGGAGAGTGGCCTATGGCGGCTTGAATGTCAGAATCCCGTTTCTGGATACCTTCCATTACGTGGAACATATTAATCGTCCGGAGCATCGCAAAGAATGCGGCCCTTACTGTATCGATCTGCGCGAGCAAATTTTCGATGTTAATAAACAGCAGGTCATTTCAAAAGACAATGTCCATCTGGAGGTAGACACCATTATTTATTATAAAGTCATTCAGCCAGAAAAAGCCGCCTACGGTATTACCGACCTTCCCAAAGCTATTGAGCAACTGGCGCTAACCAATATTAGAAATGAGTTCGGACGCATGGATCTGGATGAAGCACTCGGATCGCGCACCCAGATCAATTTGGAACTCAAAGATATCCTGGAGGAAGCAACTTCACAATGGGGTGTTACGATTCTGCGTGTCGAAGTGCAGGAAATAATCCCCCCGGCGGATCTAAAGGACACGATGCAGAAACAGATGATCGCCGAGCGTGAACGGCGTGCCAAAGTGCTCTATGCGCAGGCGGAAAAAGAAGCCATGATCTTGATGGCCGAAGGCGCTAAAGAGCAGGCTGTTTTGGAGGCTGAGGCACAAAAAATGCGCGAGGTATTAAAGGCTGAGGCCGAAAAGCAGCGTTTATTGCTGGAATCTGAAGCCAAACGTGATCAGCTGATCATGCTGGCGGAAGGAAAACGCCAGGCTAATCTGCTCGAATCCGAAGGCGAAAAAATCGCCCGCATCAATCTGGCGGAGGCCGAAGCGGCTGGTATCCGTAAAGAACTCAATTCTCAGGCAGAAGGCTATGCCCAAATCTCCGAAGCGCTTAGTTCTCAGCAAAGCCATGATGCGTTAATTACTCTAAAATCGCTGGAAGCCGCCGTTCAGATTGCCGAGAAGCTTGGCAGCGGCCAGGCCACTAAGATCTTTTTACCGCAGGAAATGTCCGGTTTGATGAGTATGCTGCTCAGTGTGACAGAGATGCTTAATAGACCGCCTCAGGGGTAACCTCCAAAGGGTAACCCAAGGGCATCGGAGGTAACCCCCCAGGGGTAGCCTCTCAAGGCTCAGGAGTAGCCACGCCTAGCGCCGCTTCTCTCTGACTTGTCGCACGATCGCATGCAGCAATATGGAAGCTGACAGCCAGGCCACCAATCCTGCAGCCAGCGCCAGCAGCCAATGCCCGCCAAAACCGAGCACCAGTACGGTAATGATCACGCACACAAGCCCGCCAACCATCCCGTAGACGGATCCGCGGGCAGTCTCGGCGGCGACTGTATCGCCCTGGCGCCAGCCGCTCAAAATGACAGCGGCGGCCATCACGCCCGGAAAAGCCGCAAACATCCCGGCCATTATCTTCCATGGCAGGATGGCGGATAAAACGTAAACCAGCACCAGAATACTGCCACCGACCAGAAAGCGGATCAAATAATCCGGATTAATCTTCTTCATGATGCCAACCACCCCAATGCTGAAGCTCCGCCAAAAATCAGAGCGGCCGCAGCGAGCCATCCGCACAAGGCCAAGACGATTCCGCGGTGCCAACCGTATCTGGTGATTAAGAAACCGGCCAGTGCGGCGCAAAAGATATTTACCGTCATGCCAATCAGTGCACCACGTGCGATCACAATGGCTCTGGAAGATATATCGGCCGCGGTTCCACCATCAATGGCACAGGATAAAATGGCGGAAACAAATACAGCCGGAAAAGCGGCAAAAATGCCTCCCATGCGGCCGCCCAGTTTTTTGCCAGCAAAAAAAGCGGCGCATACCGCGGCGCCGCCCAGCATGAATCGTAGTATTGCACCATGCAGCGTCATTGGCAAATCTCCTCTAAAGTTGATACGTGCATGAGATTTCTATACCAACGTACGCAATTCCTGTCGCACGGCCTGTTCGTTGTTCGCCAGCCGCTCTCCCACCAATCCATTCATTGGCACGTCCCTTAATTGCTCCGACGGATAATTCCGGTCCTTATTACATCACCGGTAGCTTCTGAATGCACCTCGGCATTGCTGAATAACTCCGGCCAATTGCTTTTATGTTTTTGCCAAAGCTTGGGGTTCTTACGGAACAGATGACCTCCAAAACCAAATACGTCTGAGCCGTATGATTGGGCTGTAGTAATGGCCAGCTTAATGTCATTGGCAATTTTATCGCCTAAAATCCGGGCTGCTTTTTCTCTGACATCTCTATCCGTAAAATCCTGCTGGATTTCCACCTGCGTAATGCTAGCCCAGAATTTAGTCTTAATGCGAATCTGTAACCGGTTATTAACGATATTGACTTCCGGTTTGACATTCAGTTTTCTGATAATTACCCCCATATCACCAAAATCCTGTGTTTTAATGGTATAGCCAATATTTCGGTACTGTTCTTTAAAAAGGAGAAATCCCTCGGAAGCCGATCCCTCCAGACTACCGACCATTTTCTTGCCGCGAAAAACGGCAACGCCACCCATATGGATAATCTTCTCCTGACTGGAGGTATCGCCGCCTTGCCCCTTACCTCCCTGTCCGCCACCTGACCCCCCCTCGCCCTCCTTACCACCTTCTTTATCGCCTTTCTGCCCGCCTTCCTGATTGCCTTTGTCCCTGGTTTTTTGGACATCATGGCCACCCGGCGGGACCGTGTCGGTAATTGGCAAGGCTCCTTCGATAAATTCCGACTCTGTTTGCGCCACAAAATCGCCAAATGGAATGCTATAGGTAATACCCGTATGCCGAACCATTCGTAACATAGCCATCACGGAAATTTGGTCCAGTTTTGGCATTGCTTCCAGTACACCTTTGGCTTCTCCGTCTACGATAAACAGGAGGATTGATCGGCGAAAACCTGGAAAACGTTCGATTGCATCCAGAATCCCCTCCAAGCCTTTCTCGGCACGTTCTTTGCCTACCACTATAGCTGCGGTGTGCCCGTAGAAAATGACACGCCCGATTTGCCTGGCGATACTCTGTTCGGCATCGGCTGGCCCTTTGCCCAATGCGGAAGTCACCCAAACCGGCTCTGCCCCGGCACCGGAAGCCTCCTGGCCAAACGATCGCGTCACAGCAATTTGCAGCGAAAGGTATTCATTCATCTCCGGATCAACGCCTTCCGGAGGCGCATCGAATCCGATTCCCATCACAAAGGCCAGGTCACTCATATTCTTCTGACTCCAGCACCCGGCCAAGTTTAATGCGACAGCGATTATTACGGCGGCAATTACCAGCTTGCGCATTAGCCTGTCCCTTCCTCTTCTTCTTCTCCTATTTTCCGCCCAGGCGAAGGACTCTTTTTTAGTAAGCCCCGCAGAAAAGCCACAGCTATTAATATCCCGAACGCCCCAAGCGCAGCAGGCAGAATCAGATACATTCTCATGATTGGGAACAAAGCAAATAACTGCTCCTGATCCCGGATCACATATGCGCCGGCAAATATGGGAACTGATACGCCCAGTAACGCTTTGGCAAACTGGAGCCTTGGAAATGTATCCACAAGCAAAATGGAAGCAGTATAAAAATAAGCGCTAACTTGCAAAAAGCCGGCGATGATCCAGCTGGAGACGATTAGCGCCTCCAATCCCCGGGCTACGCCCCCAATTTCAATGATTTTCGCCAGTTCCAGCGGCGGACTTACGAACTTGGCCACTTGCTGGGGCCCGAAAACGCCCTGAACTGCCAGCATGATCAGAGAGATCAACAGACCTGCTCCCAGCCAGCCTCTTAAACCGGTCGCTGTTAAGGTTCGCCCATCACGCAAGTGCCCGCAAAGCACTCCTGAAAAAATGGCATACTGCGCCGCAAACCCGACCATGCGCACACATCCTCTAAGCAGCGGTTCCCATCCGCGGTAAAAAACGGGCAACAGGTTCTCAGTGTCCATCCTTAGCAGAGAAGCTATTACTAAAAACAGCAATGACCCAATGACGATCAGGAACAATATCTGACAGACCCTTGCATAAACTTCAAATCCCTTGATCAGCGTGTATACTACCAAGATCACCATGGTGATCAAAAAAAACCAGGGAGGTGTTTCCGGCATCAGCGCTGCTCCCCAAAATTCCGCTATATTGCGAAGAATTAACGCTGCGACAGCCACCATCACGAGCATTAACATCAAAGAAAGCAATTTGCCAAAAAAGCGGCCCAGGATGATTTGGCTATATTCTCCGATTCTTTTTCCAGGAAAGCGGCTATTAAAGATGAACACCGGTACCAGCAGTAATGCTGAGATGAGATACGCCACCGGCACCGCAATATAGGCCTCTTCGCCGGAGATACTGCCGATCTCTCTGGTCATAGTAATAAACAAGGTGCCTATTGTTATGGCAAATGAGACCATCACACCTTGATAGGAGCTAATTTTTTCCTTGGGCGGTCTGGAACTGTTACTCATCCGCTTCACCGCTTTCATTGGTCCCGTCTTTTTGACGCGGGCCTGGTTTCATATCTTTCTTTTGGCGGATGATATCCTGCGGCCGGACAGCGTCCGGACGCTTCCGCATGCTCCACAGCGGTGCGCGTATCAGAGTATCTCTTAATATTGCCCGACCACTGCTTGGTGCCCACGGATAAAAGTAAGGTACGCCAAAGGACCGCAGCGTCATCAAATGCACCGTCAGAAAAATAAGTCCCCAGACGATGCCATACAATCCCGATGCGGCCGCCAGAAAGATCAAAGGAAAGCGCAGGATTCTGATACTGTTCGCAACCAGAAATGACGGGAATGCGAATGTTGCAATAGCAGTCAATGATACAATAATCAACAATAATGGAGAGACCAGCCCCGCTGTAACCGAGGCCTGACCGATAACAATCGCACCAACAATGCCAACCGCCTGACCAAACGGACGCGGCAGCCGTACGCCGGCTTCCCGAAGTGTTTCAAACACAAATTCCATCAAAAGCACCTCAATAACCGGCGGGAAAGGCTTTCCTTCCCGCCCGGCAGCAATACTAAGCGCTAACGGAGTGGGCAGCAGCTCCGGATGGAAAGTGGTCACGGCCACATAAAAAGACGGCAGCAACAAGGCCCCGATGGATGCAATTAAACGCACTACACGCAAAAAGAGTACGGTAAACGGGCGGTCGTAATAATCTTCCGGCGACTGCATAAAGGTGTTCATTTCACTCGGCAGAATGAGTGCAAACGGCGAACCGTCTACAATGATCGCCATGCGCCCCTCCAGCAAATAGCTAACTACCCGATCTGGCCGCTCGGTATTGCCAACCTGCGGAAAAGGCGAGAAGGGATGGTCCTCGATAAACTGCTCAATATACCCTGAGTCCAAAATTCCGTCTACTTTGATAGACCTAAGACGCGTTCTGACTTCGTTGATGATTTTCTCGTCGGCCAATCCTTTAATATATAAGAAGGCCACATCCGTTTTGGTCCGCTCGCCAAGTCTAAACGGTTCCACCCGCAAATCCGGAGATTTTAGCCGATGGCGTATCAAAGCCGTGTTAACTCTGAGAGTCTCGGTAAATCCCTCGCGCGCACCGCGTACAATGGCCTCGGTATCAGGTTCTGCAATAGAACGTGTCGGCCAGCCTTTGACACCGGTAACGATCGCCGAAGTCATGCCGTCAACCAGGAGCGGTGCATCGCCTGACAGAACGGCCTCGACCACTTCATCAACTGTCGACACCTCTTTAACTTCTCCAATGGCAAGCAGTGCACTTTTGACCCATTGTTCCGGATCCCGTTTGCCCTCCCGGGCGTCCGGTGGAATTTGATGCACTTGCACCAGCAATGTCTTGAGAATACTGTCATTAATAGAATTCTTATCAACCATCCCATCAATGAAAACAAGCGCCATGGGCACTCCGTCGCAACCGCCCGCGACAAATTCCCGGTAGATAATATCACTGTTGTTGTTCCCAAACCTTTTCTTAACCTCGGATAAATCAATATCCAGAATGCCTACCAGCGGCATCTGCGGCGGTTTCTTGTAATTCTTGCGGCGCTGATTTCCCGGCGCGTCTTTCTGACGCTGATCCGGGTTGGCCTCTAAATGCGCCTGGTCAGAATTCAGTTGATCAGTTTGGGATTGTCCCAAAATATCTGTCAGTTTAACCGGTTTGCGTTTGCGGGATTTGATCTTCAAGAAATCACCAGCCCCTTAATCAATCCATATCATTCCACAGGCGACAAATCTGTGTGAATCTCGCCCGCAGATGCTGCGGGCCTTAGCCCTAATCGTCCGCGTGTTGTTCGATGCCAGAGCGCGTCATAGCCGGAGCAGCCATCCATCCAGCCCGCCAGCAAATCCATCCAAACCTGGCTGCGTGAAATCTCGGCAAAAAAGCGGGTATTCTTTTTCCAACATGCCAATGCCAGAAGCATTGACAGCCGTCGCTGTCTGAGATAATTGCTGTTCCACCATGTGCGATATATCCGCAATGGATCAGGCGACCCCTGACTGATGGCACCGGCAATGGCCGCGCCACTCTGAAGGGCGGCTGCGATACCTTCTCCGGAAAATGGATCGGCCAGGCCGGCGGCATCGCCGGCCAGGAAAATACGCTTCTTGCCAAGCCGCGGCCAAAAAACAGAGGTCGGAACAATCGCCCCGGTCGTTTTGGCGGGCAGTAAGTCGTCCGTTATTCCGCGCCTGGCGCTGACCTTCTTAACAAGCAGATCCAGAGTCTCTGCCAAATGCGGCCTAAAAAAAGCGGGCGCCCCCACTCCGATTCTCCATCCACCCTCCCATGAAAAATACCAGCCTAATGCGCCGGGAATTCCTATCGCATGCAGCTCAATAAAACCCGACTTGTCTGCAGGCAGAGTGTGGCTGTGCCATTCCCGGCAAAGCGTTACACCGCTTTGCCAGCTGCGCCATGTTTTCCTCAGGCTGGCTGTGCGAGCAACTGTACTGGCGGCCCCATCGGCACCGACAACCCATTTGGCAACCAAGGCTCCTGTAGACAGGTAGACGGTCGCTTTTTCACGCCCATTAGCCACTCCCACAACTTCGCTATTATCGCGATAAACCGCCCCTGCCTGACAGGCGCGTTCGATCATCCACCAATCAAACTGGCTGCGGTCAACCAGAACCGCCCTGCCCGGAAGGTGACCGCTTTCCGCCTGAAGATCACCGTCCTTAGCCACCATTCGCATGCCGTTCACTTTTCCCAAAATTAGTCTGGCCGGTAAAGGCGTACTGATACTCGCCAGTGCTTTTCCGGAGAGCAGCCCGCCACATGGTTTTTCTCTTGGAAAACGCGCCTTTTCAAGCAATAATACTTTGAAGCCGCTCTGAGCAAGCAACCAGGCGCAAGTCGAACCGGCCGGGCCGGCGCCTGCAATAATGACATCGAATTTTGTCATTGCCGTTCTGTTCTCCTACTGCTTAACCAAATGACCGCTTCTAAGTGCCGTACGTCTGGAGACCACGCTTTCAAAAGCCTGACTGCCGAGGCTGGGAGTGTCTGATCTGATTATCTGGACGATACAGGAACGCACCGCCACTTCTAAGGCTGGCAGGCGTTTTCTGACAATCGGCGTTAATCCGACACCGCGTGAAAGATCAGCCGGTTCCAAGCCAATTACCATCAGACGTCCCGGCCTGGCTTCCATAGTCTGAAAATAAAAAGGCCGCATGGCAAGCAAGTGAAATTTGTCAGCAGCATTCTCATCCGGAAGCGTCATATTCGGCAGAAAATGAATCGTGCCAGGCTTTGCGCCCAGGCAAATCGCATCCACTATTAACGTAATTGAATCATGAGAAGGATTAGCAATTATGCCGTTCAGTACTGTCTGGTCACTGCCGGCTTTAATCAATCGCACTCCATCCGGAACGCCGCGTTTCTGCAGGCGATCCAACATAAATAACCCCAGAGCATCATCGTGCCTTAGCCTGTGACCAAGACCGACAACATTTACGCGCATTCCCAACCGTCATCCTTTCCTCATATTTTGGATCGATTTATCGAGCGCATTAACCAGATCGCCAAGGGCAACTTTGGGGGCACCGGCCGGGAACAGATCCAGCGCTTCGCAGGCTTTTTCCAAGAAACATGCTGCCGCCTCGCAGGCATAAGACAGCGATTCGCGATAGATGATGGGGTCCGATCCCAATACGTTCCAGCAGGTCTGACTCCATTCCAGTGTCAGCTTGCCATCATGACGCTGCCGCCGCGCCTGCTCCTGTACTTTACGCGACCGGTAGTAATGAATGAGCGGTAAAGTAAACAATCCCCGCGCGGCATCATTTCCGCGATTGGCCAATCTGGAGCCAGCTGCAGCTGCATTGGCGCCATTAAGGCCATGGGCACCATTTACGTCATTGGCGTCATTAACGCCATTGATACTATTGACGCATTCGCTCAAATCCTGAAGATCATCCATAATCTGATAACTCATTCCCAGGGCATTGCCGAAACGAGCAGCAGCCTTGCACAAATGCAGTGCCAAATTTCCGGACTCGGCACCCATTTGGCATGCTGTAGCAATAAAAATGGCTGTTTTTTTCTCAATACAGTCAAAGTAATCTTCTTCAGTACGTTCAGGACGATAGCCGCTCGCCATTTGCATCAGCTCGCCTTCACACATCGCTTTGACAAGCGCATCTGCTGTGCGACAAGCGGATGCTCCGCAAGAGGCAAAAAAGTCATAAGCCCGGGCAAACAAAAAATCACCGACGATTACAGCTGCCCGTTCGCCGCGGCGGCAATGCAGCGCTGGCTGACCACGCCTGATATCCGATTCATCAATGACGTCATCATGGACTAATGTCGCCCAGTGCAGCAGTTCCATCCCGGCCGCCAACTTGACGACGCGTTCTCTGCGCGCAGAGCCCATCGCAGCAAACAGCAACAGCAGGGTCGGGCGTAACCTCTTGCCGCCGAAGGGCAAATCCGCCAGCACCCGGTCAACCGTCGGCCTTCCGGTTTGCAGAGCTCTTTGGATCAAAGCCTCGCATAAACCCATCCACTCGCTGATCGGTTCATAAAGACCAGGAGCTGCCTGTACACCAGTTTCCATTACCTGTTCCTTTCACATACCCAAAATTGCCTTTCTTTGATAGATTGTCCCGGAACGTGGAATCTATGCTGATAACTAGGGCATTAAAAAAAGGCTATCCCATCTGTGATGGAATAGCCTTTAACAGTTTTCATATGGTGGGGAAGAACGGACTCGAACCGTTGACCTCTGCGATGTGAACGCAGCGCTCTAACCGACTGAGCCACTTCCCCGATGCCATATTAGTATACCATAGTGCATGGTTTCTGTGAAGATCCTATTTCCTGGTCATTTTTTCAAGGTAATGCGGCCTTCGATTTGCGGGTTGATGCCCTTGACAGACTGGAAATGTTCCACAGCCACGTCACGCAGCATTATACCAGTATCTGCCAACACTTTGGCGTCTTTCAACACGTCGTAGCCATCACCGCCAGCAGCAGTAAAGTCGTTGAGCGCCACTTTGTAGGTCTTGGCAAGATCCAGCGGAGCGCCACCGACTGTAACACTAACGACACGCTGACCTGCGGGCATATTCGGATCAAAGACGAACGACAATCCCGAGACCTGCAAGAATCCTCCGGACTGCTCCGGATAATTGCTGACGCTCACTTCGAGTGCCTTCCAGATTTGCTCGCCTGTAGCCTCAATCAATACAAGGGTATTATCAAAAGGCAGTACGGTATAAATGTCACCAATAGTAACCTCACCCTTTGGAATGCTGGCGCGGATGCCGCCGCCATTCTCAAGAGCGATATCAGCGCCAACCGCCTGACGCATAAGATCGGCGATGAAGTTGCCAAGATTGGTTTCGCGGGTGCGAACATTTTCGCGGGCACCGTCGAGATCGGTGTATGTTTCTCCGACGACCGTGCTCATCATATCTTTGAGGCCCGCGTTATAGTTATCGATGAGCGCCTGGACACCGGCAACTGGCGTCAGACTGGTATCCACCGGCAGCAGCTTGTAATTGGAGGCGACCACCTGGCCATTGGAGATTGTCAGATCCAACCGGCCAAGATACTGACCATATTCGCCTGTCTGGACATAAATCGTGTTGCCGATTTTCTCGGCCTGATCGATTAGCGTATGACTATGTCCGCCAACGATAACGTCTATTTCCGGAACTGCAGCAGCAAGCTTACGATCAATCTCTGCCCCGATATGGGTCAAAGCCATAATCAGATCTGCATTTTGAATTTCCGGGATCTTAACGAGTTGCTTGGCTGTTTCAATCGGATCTGCAAAAGTCATTCCTTCGACATTCTTCGGATGTGCCGCGATCGGGGTTTCTTGCGGGCTAAAGCCCAGGATAGCTACTTTAATATTATTAATCTCTTTGATGATATATGGTTTTACATACGGCTGCCCGTCAGGATTGGTAATGTTAGCACCCAAAAATGGGAACAAAGCTTTTTCCTGCAAAGCCAGCAGGGCTTCCTGACCATAGTTAAACTCATGGTTACCGAGAGCCATCGCATCAAAACCAATTAGATTCATGGCTTCAATCATGGGACGACCGCCAAACAGATTGGCAATGTTGGTACCATGGATCATATCGCCTGCTGACAGAACCAGCACCTTGCCAGGCTGCTCTTCGCGAATGGCAAATACTTTAGCCGCGATATTGGCCATTCCGCCAACCAGCGGGGCGTCAGTGGCCGGAGCAAACGGCTCCATCCGGGCGTGCACGTCATTAACATGCAGCACTGTAATTGTGCTCTGCGCATCAGCAGCAGCAATCGAGCCGGCCATCAGCGCTAAAACAGCCACTAGGGTCAGTAAGCAAGTCATCAGTTTCTTAAAATGTGAACTAAACATCGCTTTCCCCTCCTAGTTTATTTAGAATCACCGTCATATTCTGCCTTAATTAAAAGTGTTCCTGCAACTTTTACATAGATTTTATAAGTGCCGGAAAATCCAACTGTCGCAGCGCTTCATACAATATGATCGCCGCCGAGTTGGCTACATTCAGTGAGCGGCGCTGCTTTGCCATTGGAATTCTAATTGTCTGATCCGGATAGGTGCGCAGCATTTCTTTGGGAAGGCCTCTGCTTTCAGGGCCAAACATGATATAATCACCATCGCGGTATTGCACATCATGATAGCTGTGATGCCCGGAAGTTGTGGCCAGAAAAAAGCGTTCTGAAGAAAGTGATGCCATAAACTCTGGCAGGGAGTCATGAGTTACGATATCGACAAACTCCCAATAATCCAGTCCCGCCCTTTTCATATGTTTGCTGTCCAACTGAAACCCAAACGGTCGGACTAAATGCAGACGCGCTCCGGCAGCAGCACACAACCTGGCGACATTTCCTGTATTTTGCGGTATTTCTGGTTCAACCATCACAATATTAAGGCTCATTGACGTCAATCTCCTGACTGTATGTTCCGATCTGTATGTTCTTATTCTTGTTGAAAACAGCCCAGCATGCTATATTTAAGTAGTTCGCATAGGAAATTCGCAATCCCTGCAATCCTTGTAATCCCAAATTCGCCATTCTAAGCTCGCAATTTTAAGTTCGCAATTCTAATGACAGGGCAGGTATCCTCAATGAACAATATTCGCCGCGATATCTTCCGTCTGGCATGGCCAGTAACCGTCGAAAATATTCTTCAGATGACAGTCGGCCTTGTGGCGATGGCAATGGTCGGACGCCTTGGTGCCACATCCATCGCTGCTGTTGGCCTGGTCAACAGATTCACCCAGTTAATTTGGGCCATTTTTGCGGCCATCGGCACCGGAGTAACCGTCTTAATCGCCCAATCAACCGGAGCGGGCGAACAGGAAGAAAGCCGACGCATTGCCCGCAGTGGACTATGGATGGCACTCATATTTATGGCAGCCACTGTCCTGCCGGTCTTTTTCTTTACCAAACAAGCGCTGATGGTTTTCAATCCGCAGACAGATCTGTTGGCGGCAGCAACTTCATATTTTAGGATATCCATTTGGAGTGTTCCCTTTATGGTTATTACGATGCTGACTGCCAGTATCTTGCGCGGTATGGGCAACACCCGCACTCCAATGCTGATTGCCTTTGGAGCGAATGTGATTAACGCCGCCCTGCAATATGTATTAATCTTCGGGTTGGGTGCAATCCCGGCCATGGGGTTGAACGGCTCCGCACTGGCGATCGTTATCGCCCAAGGATGTGGCGCTCTTGTTTCAATAAACATATTATTGCGGGCTTTCTATCCCCTGCCGTTTTTCGGAGCTGCCAAAAAACGCGGTACGTCCCGCAAAGTCCTCGCGGTTGGGATTCCAGCTGCCGCCGAGCATGTCTGCTGGCAAGTCGCAGCTTTTATTCTGACCCGTCTGATTGTCAGCATTGGCAGCGTTGCCATGGCTGCGCACCAACTTGGGTTACAGGCGGAAGCAATTTCATATATGCCTTCCGCAGGTCTGGGCATTGCCACTACCGCACTGATTGGTCAGTCGTTAGGAGCAGGCCGTCCGGAACTTGCCAAAAAATATGCCTCAGAGCTAGTGCGCTGGGCAATCGTGATTACAGCCATGGCTGCCGCAGTGTTGCTGTTCCTGCCGAAGCAATTCCTGTCTTTGCTGACTAATGATACGGAAGTCATTGAGCTGGCAGCAGTTTATCTGATGCTAATGGGCCTTGGCCAATCGCCTCAGAACATTGCCAGTGTCTTCAATGGCGCTTTACGCGGTGCCGGTGATACCCGCACTCCGATGTATATTGCGCTGGCTGGCCTGTGGTTAATCAGAATCCCGCTGGCACTGATCTTAAGTAAGCCTTTTGGTGTAAAAGGTGTTTGGGTGGCATTTACAATCGATCTGTTTTTCAGATTCGCGCTCAGTCTATGGCGTTATCTGCCGGGCAACTGGTACAAGAAACCGCGGCTCTACACGGCAGGTGCATTTGGCGCGTCTGGTGCAACAGACGCGGCTGACTCAGCCAATGTGGCTGACAGCTCCGCAAAAGCTGGCGCTTAAGTGCCTTACGCCCCATGCACGGCGACCTACGCCCTGTGTCTGCGCTGCGCCTATGCTTGCGCTTACTTATGCCTCCGCCCTATGCTATACGCGCTCTCCCAGCCGGCGCTCATTGCCAGACCATAACCGCTTAATATTACTACTGTGCCGGATAAATGCCATCGCCGCCAGCAAGCCCGCTAATACAAGTAGGCCCGCCTCTGGATTAATCAGGGAGATAAGCACAGGCATCTGCGCCACGAAAACCAGCGAACCGAGTGACACGTATTTGGTCAGGGAGATTGCGAGCAGGCTGACAGGAACGGCGCATGCCAGCGCCAGCGGAGTCAATACCAGGTAAACGCCTGCAGTTGTGGCAATCCCTTTGCCGCCCTTAAATCCGAGAAAAATGGAATAATTATGGCCGACAACCGCAATGAATCCGGCTGCCAATGGCACCCACTCTGCTGATGCAAAATAGCGGGCCAGTAAAACGGCACCAATTCCTTTGCCGCAATCAAGCAAGCACACCAGCAGCCCGATTACCGGGCCCATCGCCCGCAAGGCGTTTGTTCCGCCGGTATTCCCGCTGCCTACTTGCAGTAAATCCACTCCGCGCAGCTTACCAAAAATTTTTCCCCAGGAGATCGATCCTAGTAAATATGAGGCCACCAGCAGCCCGATATTCAATAAAAACACACCATCACTCCTCATTTGAGACACAAAAAAGGTTTCTCTGTCCCATCCTTGTCCCAAGACTGCTTTTAATTCTACTTCAAAAATACGAATCCTTCTGCTTCTGATCTGACCCGTTCTGAATTTAGACCGGGTTCGTTTGCTCAGCGCAAATACCTCCCGCTCAGCCAGGCGAGACCGATCTTTCTCAGCATCTCGGCCACCCAGGAGCGCCCTCTGTCCCACAGCAGCACCAGACTAAGCATACTGACCAGAAAGCCCGGCATCATAATCAAAAAAGGCGCCGCCATAAAAAGTGCGCCTTCAATCACCGGTATCTCCGGTATCTGCCTGTTTTTAACCGCTGCACGCAATGTTTTCAGTGTCTCGCGACCATGCCGGAATGCCATGCGGATCCCGAACGCTATTTTGAACACAATAATGATCGCGGTATTCCAAAACCCCAAGAATCTTGCGATTGTGCCAGTCAGCCATATTTCAGCAAACAGAACCAGCGTCAGCAGAATCACAAAAATAGTTTTCAATTACGACACCCTGATTCAGTATTCCCAAAATCAGGGCGCCAGCAGTCATAAACTTTCCTGCAATGCGCATATCTCCCGCCAAACGACTCGGATCAATGCTTCATAGTTGCCATGGTTGCCCTGACTCTGACTGCCTGTGTTTTCGTCTTCAATCGCTGCAGCCGTCAGAGGCGAAGCAGCGTCAGAAACTTGAAATGCCTGCAATTGCAGTTGGGTCTGCGAATCGATCGGCTTGCCAAAGACGATCGTTGGTCTGGCACGCCGCCCTTTAAATGCAAACATGCGATCGGAGTTCATAATGGCGACCGGAACAATAGGCACACGCCCCCGGATTGCAATCATCGCTGCACCGTTTTTTAATACTAATTTCTTTCCCGGCCGGATTCTGGTTCCGGGAATGTATACAACCACTTTCTTGCCTTTTTTGACCAGACCCAATGCTTTATTAATGGCACTGCGATCCGATTTGCCGCGGCGCACCGCAAAAGCACCCGCCCATGAAAGAATTTTGCCTATAAGCGGCCGTCGGAATAATTCCGATTTCGCCATAAAATAGGCCTTCTGTTCTATGGCAGCCCAAAGCAACGGTCCATCCCAAAAGCTGATGTGATTGCAGGCTACAACACATGCCCCGGCAGGCAAGTTTTCTATGCCAACTATACGCCAGGCGAATAAAGCAAAAAAAGCCTGCAACACCTTTTTACAGAAGCGATACATTTGCACCAACCTTCACATTTCAATTACATTCCATAGAGCGTCGCAATGGACTTCATAATTTGTCCGCCAATCTCATCATAAATGAGACGATGCTTTGCTTCACGGGTTTCAAAACCAGTAATGGCTTTCCCAATCCGAATGATGACTTTATCACGCACCTTCTTGAAAGTGCTCCTGGTATTTACCAAAGCCACCGGTATGAGTGGGGCGCCGGTTTTCACTGCTAACATCGCCGCACCTGGCTGCGGTGGCAGAAATTCATTATCGATATTACGATTGCGGGTTCCTTCCACAAATACGCCCACCAGACGACCCTTATTAAGATGATTTGCTGCTTCACGGATGGCCTCCCGATCAGCTTCGCCACGCCGAACCTTAAAAGCACCCACCATACTTAAGGCTTTGGCGGCAATCGGGTTTACAAAAAGTTCCTTTTTGGCCATGAAAAAAATCTGCCGTGGCACAATAGTACCAAGAATTACCGGATCCCAATTACTCACATGATTGGCAACCACAATCCCTGGACCTTCCCTGGGGATGTTCTCCAGTCCTTCAATATGAAAACCATTAAACAAGCCGACGGTCACCCAACAAAAGCCTTTAACTGCGGCGTAGAGGGGCATCATGCTCAAACAACCTCCTGAATCGAATGTCGGCAATGTCCTAGTTATAAGCAGCTTAAGCTCCACTGCTAATGAGTATCCTATAATACTAATCTTACCTCAACTTGGACAGGCTGTACAGATTGCAAAAAACAGGAATTACATATATTATTCCGGGGCATCCTAACTAATACCTGCAGCTAAAATCATCGTGCTGTGAAGGAGGCGCACCTTTTGGTAAATAGACGTTTGTTACTAATGCTTGCAGCCCTCACATTGATTACGGCCATGTCTTACGGCATTCCGGAGATCGTTAAACTGGTGAACCCGCAAGCGACCCCTGATTCACCATCTGATATCGGCCACCCGGGGCAGTTACCGCAACCGGACTCATTGCTTAACAACCTCAGCCAGTCCCCGGGCTCGGAAACAGATAGTCTTTTCAGCGAAATACCTGCTCAGTCAGACGTTTCCGAATCCGACGAAAACATTTCGGATCCGGCAATTTTCATTTGTGAAGAAGCCCGCGAGCTATTCCTGGCCAGTCCGCTCATGGAAGGCGATGATATTCGCGAGTATCAAGAAGCATTGGCACGTCTGGGATATAACCCCGGCATAGCGGACGGTATTTATGATCAGGAAATGTCTGCGGCGGTAGAGGCCTTCCAGAAAGAGCAGAACCTTCTTCCGACCGGGCGATTGGATATTCCCACGCAGTCCGCTTTGGTCAGAGTCTATGAGGAAAAAGCCATCCCTAGACCACAACAGAATGAAAATCCGACTCAGAAGCAAGGTCAAGCCCGCATTCTAATAAATCTCTATACCCATCAGCTCACCTTGCTGATCGACGGTAAGCCTTTCAAAACCTATCCGGTGGCGGTCGGCAAAAAACAGACACGCTCACCGCTTGGCGAATGGAAAATTGTTAATAAAGGAATTTGGGGCAACGGTTTTGGAACAAGGTGGATGGGATTGAATATCCCGTGGGGCACATACGGAATCCATGGCACCAATAAGCCTTGGAGCATTGGTACAGCTGCCTCACATGGTTGTTTCCGCATGTATAACAGGGATGTTGAAGAGGTCTACCGCTATGTCTCTGTAGGCACTCCGGTCGATGTCGTAGGCGATCATTATCTTTTCTATGCCAAACTGCCCGGCACATATAAAAAAGGGAGCCGCAGTCAGGGTGTGGTAACCATTCAGCTGCGCCTTAAACAGCTTGGATATCTAAATTCGCGGGCGGACGGCATCTTTGGATCAGAAACAGAAAATGCAGTCAAAACCTTTCAGCGTTTGCACGGACTGCCCGAAAGCGGTATCGTGGATGAGCAAACTAAAAACGCCTTAGCTCTCTAGACCAGAGGTAAGCGGAATTTGTAGCGGTTCAGCTGTAGGGGTTAAATAGTGAAAGGAGCATCCTGATGGCATCTTTAAAAGAACTCTCCCAAAAGCCGGAGCAATTTACTCCGGGACATCGCGCTTGTTCCGGATGCGGTTTCCCGATTCTGATGCGTCTGGTGATGCGGGCTTCCGATGATCCGGTCGTCGTCTGCGCAGCCACAGGATGTCTGGAAGTTACATCCACGATTTATCCCTACACTTCCTGGAAAACGCCTTTCATCCACAGTGCTTTTGAAAATGCAGCCGCCACTCTGAGCGGTGTGGAAGCTGCTTACCGTTCTCTAACCCGTCAAGGCCGTCTGCAGCGCAAAATTAACTTCATTGCCTTTGGCGGAGACGGCGGAACCTATGATATCGGGCTGCAATCGCTTTCCGGTGCCATGGAACGCGGCCATCGCCTGCTGTACATCTGCTATGACAACGGGGCCTATGCCAATACTGGCATTCAGCGCTCCAGTGCCACGCCAAAAGGCGCTAATACTACGACCACCCCGACAGGAAAAGTATCCACCGGTAAAATGCAGCCGCGCAAAGATTTAACCATGATCATGGCCGCCCATCACATTCCGTACGCAGCCCAGGCGGCCATATCGCACTGGAACGACCTGGTCAGCAAAGTTCGCAAAGCCTTGTCCTATGATGGCCCAACTTTTATCAATGCCATGGCACCCTGCCGGCTGAGCTGGGGAATCGACCCCGAAGACACAGTGGCGCTCACCAAATTAGCTGTTGAAACATGCTTCTGGCCGCTTTATGAAGTGGAAAACGGCCAAACCAAGATCAATTACCAGCCAAAGGAGAAGAAGGATCTGGTGGACTGGCTCAAGGGCCAGACACGCTTTCGTCATCTTTTTACACCCGAAAATGAAGGAATCATCGAGCAGATGCAGCGCGAAACCGATGCACGCTGGCAGGAACTGCTTCATTTGGCATCGTTGTCGTCTGCGGCGTCTGCACCTGCGCCAGCGCCAGCGTCTGCGCCTGCGTCCGGACCAGCGCCAGTGCCCGCCGGGCCAGCGCCAACGTCTGCGCCCTGATCTACGCCCGCCACGCCTGCGCTTACCCCGCCCTGATTATTGCCTGTCAAGGCGGCAGACTGTTTCAGCGTGACCCCGAGATCCGCCAGAGTTTGATCCAATAATGCTCTGCACCCTGGCGGTATTAGCAAATCAGTTTCATTAAGTCTCTCAATGCCGCTGTTGGCAAAACGGGGCGCATAATAAATGGCTTGTGCCAGTTCAGCCTCTTCACAACGGAGCAGCATGCCCGGAATCAGAGCTGCTTTTCCAAAGCCTGCCGCCCAATCTTTGATTGTAAATTGGACATTGCTGGGCAGCCCTGGTCCGCAGCGTACGGCCAGATCGATCAGATCCTGTATTCCAGCCCAGTTTAGCCCGCGGTGCACCGACTCCCTTGTCAGACGATAGGTTCGGAAGCCATCGATCTGCTGAAGGTCGCAAAATAGCTCCAGCATCCATAAAACGGCCGGTTCGGTTTCTTTAGGCACCAAAATTTCAAAACTGGGTTGCGGATAAATGAGGCTTTCCAGCCGAATCTCGAAGTCAGTATGCGCTTTCGCTTCCGACATATCATCCAGTATCCATTTACCAAGTTTCGTGACAGCATAAACGGCAGTTCGCCCGCGATAGCCTGCATTCACAGCTCCCAGGTTCAATGCCGTGCGGAAAAAGCCATTAAATGATACCATCGGGTTTTCAGGCCTGGCTTCCCCAACCACATAGGGCATGATTTGCTCGGCAATCTCGTCCGCACTAAACCAAACGCCCTCCGGTAACACCGCCGCCAATGCCGCCAAAGGTTCAACCCGCCCCAGCCTTGGAAACAACCAGGTTCGCCAAAAATCGCCTACCGCCCTGGCGGATTTCCAAAATGGCTGCCGTGCCCACGTCTGGACTGCCGGATATACCTGCAAAACAGAATCATCGATGAAAGTCAAACCAGCCTCCTCACAAAAAGCTGCAATAAAGGCTGTCCGGCCAGGAAACTCCGGACGGTAAGGCGCTCCGTGTCTAAACCACTCTTTGACTAAAAAACCTCTTTCGATACGGGTCTGATCCTTTTTCCAAAGGCTCCCGCTCTGGGTCAGAGTCACATTGTTACCTGCCAGATAAGCCAAATAGTGAATTATGTCCAAAATGAGCGCATAAGGATAGGATTCCACTTCCGTGATTTCGTTGATGCTGATCGGCGTTAACCCGGCAGCAGCTTCCGCACTCACCAGTTTCATGACCGCCTGGCAGGTCTCCTGTGCCATCAAATATTTGATGCGTCCGCTGACAACCACTGATTCATAGATTAGCCCCAGCGCCCGCAGGCGTTCGCAAGACAATCTTCCGTCAGCAAGGCTCGGGCTCTCACTACGATTGACTGCATGCCAGATCGCCATGCTTTCCGCGCCGCGCTCGCCAGCTGAGAAAGCGATTGTTTTAAGCGCCAGTTTTTCATTATCCGAAAGACTTTGGTAGATGCGCGCCACACCATTGTCTGTACCAAGTGCAAAATGCAGGTCAGCCAAAGCAGGGTCGATACAAGCCAGAGCCGATGCTATGGATTCCAGATATTGCGGCTCTTCCTTATCAAGCAAGTTATCCAGAGCAACCACGTTCGCCACCTCCCGCTACATCTTTGGCTGCGTAAAACTCCTCCATTTCGAGAATATGATATTCATAGCCCTGTTCGACCAAGAATAACTGTCGTTTCATGGCAAAGTCCACTTCAACCGTATCGCGCGATACCAATGTATAAAAATAGGCTGTGCCGCCTGCTGAATTGCCCGCTACGGACCCACATTTGCCGCGCGTCAAATCGCCAGCCGCAGCCTTTTCGTCCTCCCCGCTTTTCGGTCTCAGAATTCTGCCCAGTCGCTGAGCTTCTTCCTGACGAGAACCAAAAGTTCCTGAAATTTGGATGGCAACATTGGCGTCCGGCAAATCAACTGCAAAGTTAGCTACTTTGGAAACGACCAGAATTGAAATCTCACCATTTCGGAAGCATTCATAAAGGCGATCACGTTCTGATTGATTTGTCCGTCCGGTAATCAATGGCGCACCTGTCAACCGGGCAATCTCCTCCAACTGAGAAAGATACTGACCGATTATAAGCACCCGATCATCGCGATGACGCCGCAATATCTCCTGCAAAATCTCTGCCTTTTGCGGGTTTTCCGAGGCAACCCGGAATTGATTGCGGCGGTCGGCAGCGACATATGTCAGCCGGTATTCTGGATCCAAAGGAACCCGTATTTCACGGCAAATGGCAGCCGCAATCCAGCCTTGCTTCTCAAGGTTTTTCCACGGAGCATCATACTTTTTCGGCCCGATCAGCGAGAAGACTTCCCCTTCCCGACCATCCTCCCTGATCAGTGTGGCGGTCAGCCCCAGGCGCCGGCGCGCCTGTAATCCGGCTGTCACCCTGAAAACCGGTGCCGGCAGTAAATGGACTTCATCATAAATAATCAGGCCCCAGTTTCGGCGGTTAAATAGGGTCAAATGTGGAAAATCTTCATCAGTCGAAGTCCGATGCGTCAGCATCTGATAAGTCGTTATTGTTACAGGTAAAATTTGCTTCTGTTCGCCGGTGTATTCTCCGATTAGCGTACGCGGCAGGGTGGTTTTTTCGCAAAGCTCCTCAATCCACTGTCTGACGGCAGTAATGTTGGTGGATAATATCAAAGTCTCGGTCTGTAGCTTGGCCATCACTCCGATGCCAACAATCGTTTTGCCTGCACCGCACGGCATAACAATAATTCCGCTGCCGCCCTCAACCCGGCCTCCGGCATAAAAACTCTCCACTGCTTGTCTCTGGTACTCACGCAGTGCAAAGGGGTTCCCTGTGGAATCCTTAGCTGCCAGCTCGATTACAAGCGGGTCTCCCGCGCTGTAACCGGCCAAATCTTCAACCGGAAAGCCTGCGGCAATCAGGGTGCTTTTCAGTAATCCCCGGTTAGACAAATCTATTCGGCAGGAACGGCTGTCAATATTGGCACCCAGCAGCGGCGCGACTGACTTAATTGAGCGAATCTCCGCCAATAGTAACGCATCATCAGCCTGCAGGATGAGATTGTCGGTGGCGCCGGAGCCACTGCCACCAGAATGTAGTTTCAATCGGCCGTAGCGCTGCATATAATCAGCGATGCCATACTTTACATTGACAGGGATCTCATATTTACTATACTGCTCGAGCTGCTGCAGCACCTGTTCCACAGTTACCTTACTGGCAGCAGCGTTCCACAATGAAATGGGCGTGATCCGATATGTATGAAAATATTCCGGACTTTTTAGCAGTTCGGCAAACGTGCTTAACACAGCGCGAGCGTCTTCGAAATGAGGATTATCCACTTCCAACAACACGGTATAATCGCTCTGGATTACGAGCGGATTTTCCCGGTTCGGCATTGGATCACTCCTCCTTCAACATTCAGGAAACACTAAACCAACCTTAATTATACCACAATTAACGATCCTAGAACGGATAACCGAATGTTCTCAAGATCGCACTCGTAATCAAATAAGGCAGCGCCGGTGAGACAAACACCAGATATAACAAGTGCGGTTTAAGCAGTTCTTTCCAGGGATAACCGATGAAACGCAACACTGGCACTGCCACGCCGAAAATGCCGACAGTGAGAAATGTCCCGACCAGATCAATAAAGTAGAAGCCGCTTTTGCTGGCATCCAGGCCGATATAAAAGACCATGACAATCAGGTTCAGTAGCAGCCGATAGATAAAAGGCAGGATGTACTCATGCTGCTCGCGGTAAAGACGAATATACCAGATAATCGGAATCGCAATTGCTGATACTATCACCACCAGCGGCGCGAGTCTTGTAAAGCCCAGCAGCAGTCCTAGCAAAAGACATGCTACGACTTGGACATCATATCGCCAAATCGGGGTTCTTAATATGCGTTTCAGGGCAATTCGCAGTGAGTTCAAAAGCTGTCTCCTCCTATCTTTCAGGTCTTTCAGGCGCTTTGTTTGCATATGCCATTTACATGGCAATTTTTTTACATACGCCAAACTTTTTATCACAACATGCTTAACCTACATATAATTCAACATAGAAAGCCCTGTCCCTTCGCAGCCATGTTCTGTCGCTTCCATCTGACAACACTTAGACAATTAGACTAAGAAAAAATAAAGATGGTAAAAATACCATCATGAAAAGCAAATTACTGTTATGGCTGCGTGCCATGCGCGTATCCTTTTTTTCGGCAAGTATCATCCCGGTAATCGTTGGCATTAGCACCGCCAATCATCTTGGCTGCAGGAACACCTGGCTGTCGGCTGCCGCCCTGCTGGGCGTGCTGTTTCTGCATGCCTCCAGTAATTTGGCGAACGATTATTTTGATGATTTGAATGGCTCGGATCGCAATAATGCGGTCATCAGTCCATTCAGCGGCGGAAGCCGTGTTATTCAGGATGGCCTCCTGACAGGCAGACAAATGGGAATCGCCGCTTTGATCTGTCTGGTATGCGGGTGCATCATCGGACTGGTATTGGCTTTCATGCGCGGCTGGCCGGTATTGCTAATTGGCTTCCTGGGAGTATTGGCTGGATACCTATATAGCGCCCCACCGGTATGGCTGGCCTCGAAAGGTCTGGGCGAAGCCACCACCGGTTTTTGCTTTGGGCCCCTGATTGTGCTCGGTACTCATTATGTTATTGCCCAAAGCTTTTCCTGGCTGCCCCTAATCGCTTCACTTCCGGTTGGCTTTCTAATCACCGGCGTGTTATATCTCAATGAATTCCCTGATGAGGTTGCCGATACCAGATCCGGCAAGCGCAACTTAATTGTACGCCTGGGATGTAAACGTTCCAAGAATGCCTTTGGGTATATAGTGCTGCTGACTTATCTTTCAATTGTGGTTGGCATTCTCAGCGGTGTTTTGCCGCACTGGGTTTCTTTGTGCATGGTAACGGCTCCGCTGGGTTGGCGTATATGGCGCAAACTGAAGCGGAGCGATTCCAGCCACCTGACTCAGGTTTGTGCCGAAAATATTATTAATCATATTGTCACCGGTCTGCTTCTAGCCATATCGATCTGGATCGGATAGTCACATTAGAATTTCTCAATCCGCACAATGTTGCCGCCAGCGTCCAGCGCCACCGAAGCATTATTGCACAAATACATCCGTGTATAGACTCTGGTTCCCTTGGAATCCAAGGTCACCCAATGATCCTGCCAATCGCCCTCCGGACCGTATTCCTCTTCAATAGCCTGCATCGCTGGCGGCAGCTTGGAGCTGGCATCCAGTATTTTGCTTTGCTCAGCACTCAACCGATGTACTTCTTCCTGGGTTAAGTTCATAAAATCGCGGCTGGAAAACACGGCGGATTCTATATTCATGGCGGCCTTTTCCTCCAGTTGCATAAATGTTAACGTATTGTACCAGGGTCTCAGGTTTAGTAATCCACCTGCGCCGCGGTTTTTATGCAGCAATCCCCTTACGTGACTACTTGAAGGACAACGAAGCCGCCCTTGCAAAAGCCTATGAGCTGGCCGTCAGCGAATATGGTAAGAAGGGGCGTTCCGGCTGGGAGTGGAAGGAGCTTTACTATAAAATTGCGCTCCATCAGATCGACTTAACGCTTTCCTCCATGGATGCCCCTTTGGCGCGCTGGGAAGTTGAATACCGGTAGGCGTATGATCCTTGGGGTGAACTAGGGCTTGACAGCCCGGCCATTTCGGCCTGCGAGTCTCTAATCAATATTTACACCCAACAGAACCGCCCTGAAGCAGAAATAGAGGCACTGGAGTAAGAACTAGATGAAATATACGACTTTATGATACAAGATTATCACGAAAAGTACTCTGATCACAATAAGGGTGAGCTGCTACTCACCCTTTCACCGACCCAGCCAGGATTCCTTTGACATAGTACTTCTGGAACATCAGGAAGATTGTGACCGGCAGCAGCATCGAAAGCAGCGCAGCTGGCGTCATGATTTCCCACCCCGCGTCCAGCGATCCGAGCAGACTGGACAGCTTTACGGTCACAGGATTCAGTGCGCTGTTGTTAAGCACAAACAAAGCCACCAGCATATCGTTCCAGACCCAGAGGAACTGAAAAATTGCCATGCTGGCAAAAGCCGGTTTGGCCATCGGAACCAGTAGCCGAAAGAAGATTTGCAGGTTATTAGCGCCATCAATCTTGGCAGCTTCGATCAATGAATAGGGCATCTGAGCAAAGAAATTGCGAAATATGTAAATACAGAGCGGCAGACCGAATGCCGTGTGAGTCAGCCAGACTCCTGTAAATGTTCCATTCAAATTTAGTCCCATCAGTAACAGCAATACCGGAATCAAGACCACCTGCAGCGGGACAATCTGCATGGCAATTAGCGTAATGAAAATCGATTTGCGGCCGGGGAATTTGCTGAAAGCCAACGGATAAGCCGCCAGCGCCCCCAGCAGGATTGGCAGAATTGTAGACGGGATTGTAATAATCAGCGAATTGATAAAACTGGTGCCAATGCCTTTACTGGTAAGCACCAGTTTGTAATTGTCAAGCGTAAACCGTTCGGGATTCAAAAAAGCAGTCCACCAGCCGCTGCTCATCATATCACCGATTGGCCGAAAAGAGCTGACCACCAGCATAAATGTTGGCAGCAGCCATATAATTACCAGCATCCCCAATGCAACGTTGACACTGAGGCGGCTGAATCCGTACCCGATTTTGGTGCCAGCTTTCATAATTCTCCCTCCCGTTATTCCCGGATGCTTTCTTCGCGGGAAAGATTCCTGATATTAAGAATCAGCACCGGAATAATGGCTATGAATAGGATTACGGCCATCGCTGAACCATAATTGAAATCTCCCAAATTAAAATCGGTCCTGTAAATTCGATTGGCAAGTACCTCACTCGCTCCAAAAGGTCCGCCATGAGTCATCGTAAAGACGATATCAAACACTTTCAAGACCCACATGATCATCTGCGTGATCACCAATACTACTGTCGACCAGATATATGGTAACTCTATGCGAAAGAAAATCTGAAGGCTGTTGGCCCCCTCGATGCGCGCCATTTCGATTAGTGACACAGGCACCGACTGTAGGGCGGCACTGAAAAGCACGGTGCAAAAACCGACCTGCATCCAGACACCCACCGCAATCAGGGCAAATGTGACCAGTCGGGCTTCACCCAGAAAGGCGATCCCTTCAAACTGAGGGTTGAATACGTTAATAATGGCGTTGATTGTACCGGTGCTTACATCTTTTTGGTACATGAAATACCAAATTACGCCTCCGGCAGCACCGGAAATCGCCATCGGCATAAAAATGATGGTTTTGGCCAGCTTACCCCAGCTGACCTTGTCTGAAAGTACTGCAATCAGCATTCCCGCGATGACAACAAAAATTGTGAATAAGACCAGCCAGTAAAGGTTGTTACGTAGCGCAAGTTTCATTTCTGGATCTTCCAGCATACGTGTATAGTTTTTCAGGCCGACAAAACGCTGCAGTCCCACCCCGCTTTGCTCCTGTCTTAAAGCCGTATTGACAGTAACGGTGAGAAGTTCAGCAGTTTGCTTTACTGTCATGGTATCACTGATGTCTTCGTAAGCCACAGTTACTTTATATTGATCTTCAATCTTGGCAATGGCCTGCTCCCAGCCAGCGATTTCTTGGATCTTGTCAGTCAGAGCTACTTCGGCACCTTTAATATTCTGCAGCTCGCTTTGCAGAAGTTCTCTGGCTTCACGCTCGCTGAAGCTAATCTTCTCATGTAAACTGAGTTTGATGGTTTGGAAAGTTGGCAATACCAGAAAAAAGAAAATAAGGATGATCGCCGGGGCCATCCAAAGATAGGAGAATAGGTACTTAGACTTAAAACCGCCGGTGCGCTTACCCTCACGCATTCGCTGGGCCATGGGCTCACTTCCTTTGCAGGATCTTCTGCTTGTCATCTTTCTCTTGTCGCTGTCTAGGGCTTGCGGGTACACGGGTTTACGGCTATGCACTTGATGGTACTGAAGAGGCAGCTCCGCAAATTTGCAGAGCTGCCCCCGTTGCCATGTAATTCAGGAGATCAGTAGTTCTGCTGAGCCAGTTTCTCCATTTCCGCCAAAATCGTGTCCAGTTTGGCCGGATTGGCAAGGAACTCTTTGCACTTATCCCAGAATCCGCCCTGGTTACCAACAGCAGAGGGCATCATATCTGAGGCATCGAAAACGTAGACCTTTGCAGAAGTAAGGATCTTTGCAGAATTCCTCAGTGTATCATTGGGATACGCGCTGAGCGGTACAGCCTTATTTTGCGAGAGGAATCCGTTCTTAGCTGCGAGAGTGTTCCCCTCTACGCTGGCAATAAACTTCATTAGTTTTTGTACTTCCGGTTTATCAGAAAAAGCGACGAAAACGTCTGCTCCGCCTACAACCGGTGTCCCAAACGCTGGATTAATCGGCGGGAAGGCAAAGAAATCAATGTCTTCACCCGGTTTCAGGTTGGGAAGCGCTGCGGTAACGATACCACCAATGAAGTCGCCCTCATAATACATATATGCTTTGGGTTTCTCTTGGAACACGGCAATAGCAGCATTCTGGAAGGTGTTCGTGGCGTCCAGGGTGCCGCTGATTCCGCCAGCCAGGTTCTTGGGATTGCCAACGATCTGGCCCCATGTTTCAAAAGCTTTTTTAACTTGCGGATCGGTCCATGGAATTTCATGGTTATACCATTTGGTGTAAACTTCCGGACCAGCCGTGCGGACCATGATGTTTTCGACCCAGTCGGTCAAAGGCCAGCCAATATCAGCACCAATCGACCAGGGAGTTTTGCCGGAAGCCACGATCTTTTTGTTCAGTTCGAGCAGCTCATCCCAGGTTTTCGGTACTGCCCAGCCATTGGCTTTGAAGGTCTTCGGGTTATACCATATCACGGACTTGTTAGCAACTTTGAAGTAGACTCCATAGAGCTTTCCGGCATAACTGCCAAGATCGATCCAGGTTTGCTCATAATTGTCGAGATCACTCTTGGGTAAGTAATTAAGCGGTTTCAATACGCCTTGCTTAGCCAATTCCTGCAGTTTGGCCGGGTTCGGCAAGATGGCAATGTCCGGCAGGTTGTTCGTTTGAACTGCTGTCGTCAAAGCAGCATCCAATTCTCTGGTCGTGTTAAAGTTGATTTTCACGCCAGCCGCATCCGCAATTTTCTGGAAGATCTCCAGTTCACTGCCACCCCAGGTGCCAATCACATTGATGGCAGTCTGACCAAGCGCAGCCTGGCTGGTCACGAAAACTCCGAGAATGAGCAAAAGCAACAGGGCGATTATTCTTCCCTTTTTCACGTTCTTTTCCCCCTCTTGTTTTCTTTAATTCGCCGCCAATCGTGTTTTAAAGCAGCGCATACCGCAGTTATATTCTCGCGAACCACTCCCCCTCTTCTGTTGGATGCTATGAAAACCGATGTTATGTAAACGAACGCTCTGAAAACGAGCGCTATGCTAAACCTTTTCCTCCACAGGATTCGCGAATCTTTAAATCCAGTGGCAAAAGCACATGGCGCGTAGTAATTTCCTCTCCACGAATGGACTTAACCAGCAGCTCTCCTGCCAATAAGCCCATTTGATAAATCGGCTGCACTACGGTAGTCAATTTCGGACTGACCAGTTCACCGGAACGAATACCGTCAAAACCAACCAGAGCTAGATCTTGTGGAATTGAAATGCCGCGATCCCGGGCTCCGTTAATGGCACCGATCGCCATTAAGTCGTTGCAGGCAAAGATTGCTGTTGGGGGATTCTCCAGTTCGAGCAGCCGGGCTACAGCCCGCCTTCCTCCAGGTTCGGTAAAATCTCCTTCAGCAACCAACTCTTGCTGAAACGGAACGCCCGCCGCTGTCAGGGCAGTAATATAGCCTGCCAGACGATTAGCGCCAGAAACGAGATTCATAGAACCGGTTATGCAGCCAATCCGTCGGTGGCCTAGAGCCAGCAGGTGATTGACTGCCGCCCGCGCGCCACCCACATTGTCACCGTCAACCCAGATTACTTCAGTATCAGTGGTCTGTCCCAGAAACACAAACGGAATTGCTCTCTCCCGCAGGTATGCAATGCGCTCATCAGCCTGTTCTGGTTCTGTGAGAATTAATCCATCAATCTGATTGGTTTCCAGAAGCCTGACATGTCCGGGTCCTTGCTCACCTAATGGAGAAAGCAGAATATTGTAACCTTTCGTAATAAGAAAATCGCCCACCCCGCCGAGAAACTCCAGATAAAAAGGATCCGACAAAGCCCGCGGAGCAGAAGGGATGACAAGTCCAATCGTATTTGTTCTGCCCCGTGCCAAACTCACTGCGGCTGCATTAGGCCGATAGTTTTGACTGCTGGCAATTTCTTTGATTTTCATTTTCGTTTTTGCACTGACTTTAGGATCATCCGCTAGTGCCCGCGAAACAGTCCCTTTAGAAACACCAGCCAAGGCAGCAATTTTCTGCATGGTAACCGCATGCTCGTTGCTATTGCCGCATTTATTACTAATGTCTTTTTTAGCGCTATTGCGGCGCATGCTGTCTCACTCACTTTCAATGCTTATTACTTCTGGTCGAAATTGGCGGACAAGCGGATTAAAAATTAAACCGGTTGCATTATGATGACTATCTTTCTTCAGCATTTTCATTTTTCCTCCCTTATCCAACCAAATATTTTTTGGAAGCCCCATCTATCCCGTCAGCTCAATAAAAACGATTACTGCTGCAATTAAGGTCAGGTCTTGCAAACGATCAAGGCGCTATGATAACATTGTGATGGGAAATGATGCTACTAAGCGTGAATGAGGATATATTATTGCAACCGGTTGCCATCAAGTGTGACGGCACACGCTTTCGGCAAGGGAGAAGAGCACATGCCAAATAAAGTGGAACGCCAAAATATTTCGGACAACGCAGCCTGGGAGATCATCGAAGATGCCTTTAGCCCGGGAGAAAACTGCCGCCGTGAGACTCTTTTTTTTCTTGGTAATGGCTATCTTGGTACACGGGGTACTTTCGAAGAGGGGCTGAAGGCCAGCAACATCCAAAGCGTTGAAGGCACCTATGTGAACGGCTTCTTTGAAAGCAGTCCGATAACTTACGGAGAAAAGGCTTATGGTTTTGCCTCTCATACGCAGACCATGCTGAACCTGCCCAACGGTAAAGCGATTCGCATTTTTCTTGCCAATGATGAGGAGTTTAATCTCCTTACCGGAAAGATTATTGATTATCGGCGCATTTTGGACTTGCGGCGGGGAACTCTTACCCGTACAGTAACATGGGAGTCTCCCCGGGGCCGGCGTGTGCGTATTATCTGGAAGCGCCTGGTATCAATGCAACGACAACATATTATGGCTCTGCAGTGTTCTATCATGCCGCTCAATTTTAACGGCCGCATTAAGGTCATTTCAGGCATGGATGCCGCCATTTCCAATCTTCCTGCTGATCACGAAGATCCCCGGGTTGGATCCGGATTTGGCGATCGGGGATTTTCCCTGGAAGAAGACATGCAGAAAGGCTTAACCGTAGCCTTCAGGCTGAGGACAGAAAACAGCAACATGTCTTTGGCCTGTGCCATGACTCACGATTTGGAGATTTTGGATGATTGCCGCGCCAGCCGCTTACTGCCCGCGTATGCGATCAAAAAGGACGACCTCCTGGAAGTCCATTGCGAAGCCGAGCTCATTCAGGATAGCACATTAGTCTTGCGCAAATATCTCAGTTATGTCGATGCTTCCGCTGCGGCAAAGCCTCTAAATACACTCCTGCCGCTGGCAGTTGATTTGGCGGAACAAGCCCGCCTGGACGGCTTTTCCACTCTCTGCCGCGAGCAGGAAAACTACCTGCAAAACTTCTGGCAGCATGCGCAAGTTGTAATCGATGGGGATCCTGCTGCCCTCGAGGGACTGCGACTAAATATGTTTCATCTGCTGCAATCTGCAGGACGGGACGGCCGTACCAGCATAAGTGCTAAAGGCCTTTCTGGCCAGGGTTACGGAGGCCACTACTTTTGGGAAGCCGAAATCTATATGCTGCCATTTTTCTTGCATAATTGCCCTGCGATCGCAAGGGGCCTGCTGGAATGCCGCTACAAAATGCTGGACAAAGCGCGTGAGCGAGCCCGTCAGATGGCTCATCCCAAAGGCGCGCTCTTCCCATGGCGTTCGATTAATGGTGAGGAATGCTCCGCCTTTTTTGAAGCCGGCACAGCCCAGTATCATATCAACGCTGATATTGCGCTGGCAATACGCACATATGTTGATTCCACTGCAGACTATGAGTTTCTGCGCTCCTATGGTGCGGAAATAGTCTTCGAGACAGCGCGTTTATGGGCTGACCTGGGTACCTTCAGTCCAAACAAAGGCGGCCGTTTTTGCCTGAATGAAGTAACCGGTCCGGACGAGTACACTGCGCTGGTAAACAACAATTTTTATACTAATCTTATGGCCAGAGAACACCTTTGGTATGCTGCTGATACAGCCGCCTGGCTGCGGCGCAATCATGCACAGCATTATCGCGACTTGGCCGCGCGATTAAAACTGCAGGATGAAGAGATATCTTTTTGGCGGCAGGCTGCTGACAATATGTACATTCCCTATAACGGCGAACTGCGTGTGCATCCCCAGGATGACACCTTTCTTGATAAAAAAGTATGGGATTTTACCAGCACTCCTGCGGACCATTATCCACTGTTATTGCACTACCATCCGCTGGTGATTTACAGGCATCAGGTCTGCAAACAGGCGGATGTCGTGTTGGCACTGTTCCTGCTTGGCAACCGTTTCAGTCTGGAAGAAAAGCGCAATGACTTTGATTATTATGAACCACTGACGACCCATGACTCGTCGCTCTCCCCTGCCATATTCAGTGTGATGGCCAGTGAGCTTGGTTATTATGATAAAGCTTATCGTTATTTCTACAGCTCGGCACGTATGGATCTCGATGATTTATACAAGAACACCGACTCGGGAATTCACGCCGCCAACATGGCCGGTTCGTGGCTGGCGCTGGTTTACGGTTTCGCCGGGATGCGCATCTACGAAGGTACTCTGTCTTTCCGGCCATATCTGCCCGCCGGATGGAAGCATTACAGCTTCCGCATTATCTTCCGGGGCAGACTGCTGGAAGTAATCATTGCAGCCGCGCATGTGACATACCGGCTCCTCGCCGGAGAGCCGCTGTTATTTGATCATTATGACACCCGAATAGAGCTGAGCGAAGGGCAATTTACGGTTACAATGCCAAACAGGATCGGCAGCTGCGCCACAACCTCTGAACAGGAAGCTGCCACCATCCGGGAGGCGCGAGAATGACCGACAAGCAGATTAGAGCTTTCATCTTTGATTTAGACGGAGTATTGACAGACACCGCTGAATACCATTACCGCGCCTGGCAGCAACTGGCTAATGAGGAAGGACTCCCTTTTGATCGGCACATTAATGAGCAGCTGCGTGGCATTTCCCGCAGAGAATCCCTCCTTTTGATTCTAAACGGACGGCCAAAAAGTGAGGAGCAAATCGCCGCCCTGATGGAGCGCAAAAACAAGTATTACGTCGCTTCGCTCCGAACTATGAGTCGTGATGCCTTACTGCCCGGCTCCCTCGAAATACTCACGGCACTGAGGAAGCAAGGTCTCAAGACGGCAATTGCCTCCTCAAGCAAAAATACGCTGATCGTACTTGAGCGTCTCGAGTTGGAGGGATATTTTGATGCCGTGGCTGACGGCAACAGTGTCGAACGTACCAAACCAGCACCTGACATTTTCTTGCACGCCGCCCATTTGCTCGCCGTACCGCCGCAACAATGTGTGGTTATCGAAGACGCCGCCGCTGGTATCGAAGGTGCTTTAGCCGCCGGTATGATCACGATCGGGCTTGGGCCTGCCGAAAGAGTCGGCAAGGCACATTTCATCTATCCCAGCCTGGCAGAAGCTCAGCTGGATGTAATCCTAAGAAGTATCAGATAATGCATCCTCCGCAATCCCGAAGTTGCTTTGGCAATTTCAGGATTTTTTTGCCTGCCATGCTCCACAAAAAAAATTCTTCTATATCCGTCACTTGAGCGATTTAGCGTCCATTTCCTGTTCCACAGGTGCGATTTGCGCTCGTTTATGCATGTAGCGCATACTAGACATGTGGTCTAAAATTATTAACGTGGGGTAGGATTTGAGATATAAATTCTACAGCCAATACATCATGACCGGCTCCCCGGTAAATAAGGAGATGAACCAAATGAGCACTAATCGAAGTATTCGGATCACCGAAACCATCCTGCGCGATGGACAGCAGTCCCTGCTGGCAACCAGAATGAAAACTTCCGATATGCTTCCTGTGGCCGAAGCCATGGACGAGCTTGGCTTTTATTCAGTGGAGGTCTGGGGAGGCGCTACATTTGACAGCGCAATGCGCTTTTTAAGTGAAGACCCCTGGGACAGGTTGCGGCAGCTAAAGAAGGCTTTCAAGAAAACACCTCTGCAAATGCTGTTGCGCGGACAAAACCTGGTCGGATACCGTCATTATGCCGATGATGTTGTGGAAGCCTTTGTCGAGCGTGCCGTTGATAATGGCATCGATATCTTCCGTATCTTTGACGCGCTGAATGACACTCGCAATATGGAGGCGCCTTTTAAAGCGGTCCAAAAGGCGGGCGGCCATATTCAAGGCGCCGTTGTTTACACTACCAGCCCGGTACATGATCTGGATCATTTCGTCAACACTGCCCGCAAACTTGCAGACATGGGCGCCAATTCACTTTGCATTAAAGATATGGCCGGCTTGCTGACTCCCCGGGCTGCTTTCGAGCTAGTCAGCCGCATCAAGGCTGAAATTCCCCTCCCACTGCATATCCATTCGCACTTCTCAAACGGATTGTGTGGCATGTCCTATCTGAAAGCCATAGAAGCAGGTGCCGATGGAATTGACACTTCGCTGTCCGCTTTGGCATACGGCAGTGCTCCGCCGGCATCAGAGATTATGGCAGTAGCCCTTCAGGACGCCGGTTACGAAACCGGGCTGGATCTGCAAGGCCTGATTAAAGTCAATCGCCACTTTAAAGATGTCCGCACTAAATACAGTCAGTTTCTGGCTCCGTTCAGTGTGGATGGCGAAGCTTTATCCTATCAGATTCCAGGCGGTATGTTGAGTAACCTGCGTGCCCAGCTGGGCGGCAGCGGCATGCTCAATCGCCTGCCCGAAGTACTGAATGAAGTTCCTGCAGTCAGAGCGGAACTGGGATATCCCCCGCTCGTAACGCCCATGAGTCAGATCGTAGCCACGCAGGCAGTTATGAATGTCATTACCGGCAAACGCTACAGCGTACGTCCTGCAGAAGTGAAAAACTATGTCCTTGGCCGCTATGGTCGCTCACCGGCCCCAATCGATTCGGAGTTACGCAAGACGATCCTGGAAGGCGAAGACCCCGGAACATTGGATGTCAGGCCGGCGGATTTGCTGAAGCCGGAACTCCCGGCAGCGCGCCAGGCCCTAAAGGGTATCCATCATACTGAGGAGGACGTAATCTCCTATGCGCTCTTCCCGGAATACGCCATGCCGATAATTCACGCCAAGGCGGAAGCCAATGCCGGGCAATTGGTTGCCCCGGTCTGATTTGTCCGGTCTGAGTCCAATCTGATTTGTCCGGTCTGATTTGCCGTGTAGAAGGCGCCAAGCGGTGTGCGCCATACATTCCATGTAGTGTGTGCTGCGCGCCGCTTTTGCCCCTCGATGTGTATTTCATGATGTGCATCGAGGGGCTTTTTCTTGCAAAAAATAGGAACCATTGCTTTGACATAACACCCGGTCATGACCTTTACCCGTGGGTCGCCTGTTTATTTGTCTAGAAAAAAGAGCGCGGCCATGAATATGGCAAGCTATTATTGGAACACGCTGAACAAGAAGCGAAAAACATGTGCTTTTCAGCGGTTTATCTGACCACCGATCATGATGGGTATTATGAGAAATATGGCTGGCAGAGAATTGAAGACGGGATTGATCTGTTTAGTGGCGAACCCTCACGCATTTATAAAAAACAGTTATAAACCGGGATCTTTTATTGGGCTCAAAATCATGGGCGATGATTCGAAACCCATCAATATGAGACTGGCGAGATTCTTACATTGGAAATGGCCATCAAAAAATGTCGATGGTTTATTGATAATCAAAAATTGCTCCCAGCGGAAGGTGAATCGGCATGGTGCAAGAGGGCCACATGTGCGAAGCGCGATTGGTAAATGGCAATTGGAACGATGAATTTGTATTCACTTTACTGAAAAAAGACCTCCAATAAAGCGAACCGTTCCGCCATGCATAAAGTGTAGCAAACAGGGCTGCCTACTGGCAGCCCTGTATCTTACTAATCATTATCCAGCCTATTGAGCACTTTAGCCGTTATTCCTCGTCTTTAGCCGGGAAAATCCTGATCATCAACTTGATTAGCAACGCAAATCCGATTAAAACGGCAAATACTGTTAACAGCCCGATTCCACAAACTTCCCAGGCCCTGGCTGCTACTTCGGCAAAGTTTTCTTCCATCGTACTGCCTCCCCCTATTCCTAATCACCACAGTTACTGCAGGAGCGCCAGAAGCACACCGCCGGCAACAATCGAACCAACCTGGCCGGCCACATTGGCCCCGATGGCGTGCATTAACAGGTAGTTAGACGGATCTTCTTCCAGACCAATTTTATGAATTACACGGGCTGACATCGGAAAAGCTGAAATACCTGCCGCGCCAATCATCGGATTGACTTTGTTTTTCAAGAATAGGTTCAACAATTTTGCGAACATAACACCACCGGCTGTATCAAATATGAAAGCCAGCAGTCCCATGACCATGATGAATAGTGTGCTGGGTGCCAGAAAATCTTTGGCTACCATTGTCGAGCCGATTGTAATTCCAAGTAAGAGGGTGACCAGATTGGCCAATTCGTTCTGAGCCGATTTCGACAACCGCTCGATTACGCCGCATTCGCGGATGAGATTACCAAACATTAGGGCTCCGATTAGCGCTACACTGATCGGCGCGACCAAACCGGCGACGACGGTCACGATGATCGGGAATAAAATCCTGACGGTCTTGCTGACTTTGACCTCATCAAAATGATCCATACGAATGACGCGTTCTTTTTTGGTCGTAAGCAGCCTGATTACCGGAGGCTGAATCAAGGGGACAAGCGACATATAAGAATATGCCGCTACAGAGATTGGTCCAAGCAGTTTTGGGGCGAACAAAGAAGCGACATAAATTGAAGTCGGACCGTCCGCCGCTCCGATAATTCCAATGGAAGCCGCTTCTTTTAAAGAAAACTGCGGAATGATATTGGCGATGATACTGCCTTCCGGAAAAAGTCCCTTCAGCTGGCCAATATAAAATGCGGCCAACAAGGTGGCAAAAATGCCAAATTGAGCAGCAGCGCCAAAAAACATCATAAACGGTCTGCGGAGCAAGGGTCCGAAGTCGATCATGGCCCCAACCCCGATAAAGATTAGAATTGGAAACAACTCGTTGGCAATACCGGCATTATACAACACGGTCAAGAAGCCGTGTTCTCCGATCGCAGAAGAGCCGGGAATATTGGCCAAAATCGCGCCAAAACCAATTGGCAGGAGCAGCATTGGCTCATATTCCTTTTTAATCGCCAAGTAAATTAGCAGGCCTCCGATTACCATCATTATGAGCGATGGCCCAAAATCGAGCAAAAACTGCCATATCGCACTAAACATGCAATTCCACCTCTCGTTGAATCCTTACTGAATCAAAACAATCCTAATGGCTATTCGCTACCGTTCAGAATTATCCTGCCACTTCCAATAATATTAATTGGCTTTCATAGTGTCAACAAAACTGCTACTCAAACTGCTACTCCCACTCCATCGTCGCTGGCGGCTTACTGGTCAAGTCATAAACCACCCCGCTGATGCCAGGTATGCTCTGCAGACCGCGCACAATTTCCTGAACACATTCCCATGGAATGTCGCCTGTAAAAGAAGCCGGTCTCCCGGTCATATAATCGGCAGTCATGAAGGGACGCAGAGCAATGCTGCGTCCGCCGTTGCCTGCCAGATCAACCGGAAACATGGTTACAATAACCTGACTGATCCGTTGGTAAACCTGATAAGACTGAAGGACTCGCTTAACAAGGTCATCAGCTTTGCGCAGCAGTTCCACTACATCCGGCTCCAGCAAAGTCGGGATAATTGTGCGAATCGGCGGCACCTGACTGCCATTACCTATACTACCCAGGCAATAAACCACCCGGTTAACCTGATGTACAACCTTGGTAATCTGCGAGGCCGCCTCCCGGAGCCTGTCCCAGTCAGGCGCTCCTGCCAAAGCAGCCAGATAACCGTAACTGCGTCCGTCTCCTTGAACGCCCACGGTCCGAATCGGCAGCAGTCCTCCGCTGAAACCGTACTGCGCAGCCACTGTGGCCGTCTGTGCGCCGACCTGCTCAAAATCATCCGCGGTATATGGTTCTCTGGCGCAAATGATGCGGGTGGCCAATCCCGGTCCGGGGAATGGCTGCCGCCAAACCAGCGCTTCCGGCAATCCTACCTCCAGACCAACCTGACGCACTTCATCTTTATGCCAGTCTTTATTGGTCTCGATCACCCGGCCTTTTTCGCGCAATTCACGCACGAGCGGGGAGTCGTTATGGTGGGTCTTAATCGTATGGGCTTTCTTGGTTACCATTGCACTGGCGCTCTCAATCAAGTCCGGACGCAGCGTCCCCTGCGCCAACATTGTATGTTCGGGATCCAGTCCCAGTGCTTTGGTTTCCCGGTCAACAATATTCATAAAGACATCGCCAATAATATGTCTTTTCTCCTCGGGATCAACAGTCTGACGCAATGGACCAATGGTCTTTTCGCCGCGCACTGTTACGCCATTCAGGAATTCCCCGGCGGCATGCACCACCCGGAAATGCTTCAGCCCTAAGATCTGCAGCGAATGCATCACTTCGTCTGTTTCGCCAACGCGCATGAAACCGCTGTCGACATGTACCGCAAATACTTTATCGGGATCCAATGCTTTCAGCAGCAGCGCGGCTGTCACCGTGGAGTCTACCCCGCCGCTGACCAGCACCAGCACATTGTTGTCGCCGGCGGCCTGGCGAATCTCATCCACCGTTTTTTGAATGCGGTTTTCCATGGTATATGCTCCGCTCAAGCCGCAAATATCATATAAGAAATTTCTAAAAAGCAACCGGCCGTTAATGGTCAGGTCAACTTCCGGATGGAACTGCACTCCATAAAAGCGGCGTTCATTGTCTTCAATGGCAGCCATTATCTCGCCGGAAGCGGCAGACATTTCGAATCCGGCTGCCAATTGGGCGACACTGTCTCCGTGACTCATCAGGACTTGCTCACGCGCGGCAAATCCTTTCAGCAGAGGTGAGTCTTTTTTGAGAATATCAATCATGGTCTCCCCATATTCCTTGATCGCGCCGCTGGCCACCTGGCCGCCCAGTGTCTGATTCAACCACTGCATACCGTAACAAATACCCAGCACGGGAACGCCTAATGCCAGAATGCCCGGATCACAGGCGGGCGCACCTGGCGCATATACGCTTTCCGGACCTCCCGAGATTATAATCCCGCGATAGCCTTTTAACGTATCAGCCGCAGTCTCCCAGGGGAGAATGTCTGATTCCACGGCCAGTTCTCTGACTCGTCGATCAATTACTTTGGCATATTGTGCACCGCAGTCAATAATGGCTATTTTTTCAGACAATTAAAACCCACCTTTGAATAAATTATAGTCAGCCTAAATTGACGGAAACATTAAACAAATTTATATAGACCATTATAGCGCTTCCTCAGCGATTTAACCACAAAAAAAGAGCGGATGATCCGCTCTAAAAACCTGCTTATTCTCTGCCTGCCACCCGCCGGGGGGCAGCGCCATCAACTCCTGTAACCCAAAGCGCTTCTTCCCCGCCTCTGGTCGAGATAAAAGCGATTTCGTTATTAAGAGGCGACCAGCTGGGCAGCATATCACTGCCCGTACCTTTGGTAACCTGCTGTACGTTACCGCCGCCGCGATCCACTTTCCAAAGCAGCCATTCTCCTGAACGGTTGGAGCTAAATATAATCTGTTCACCATTGGGCGAAAACCCGCCCTGCCGGTTGCCCAGTGCCGTTGGTGCCAGCCGGGATATCGAATTACTTCCCAAACGGTACACCCACAGCTCGGAGGCTACGCGCTCGATGTTCCCCTGGGCATTCTCAACGGGCCGCCAGTTCCAAAAAACTACAGCGGAATAATCCCGGCTTTGTGCCGCCCCGCTGAAGTTGGCGACCGTTGCGTCGACTTCAATGGCAGCCGCCGAACCGGTTGCCAAATCCCAGTTGATAAACTCATATTTGATCTGATTAGACGTATCAGCTGTCCCGGGCGAACGCAAGCCAATGATATCCCGGCCATCACTGGACCATCCCAGCAGCCGGTAGGTTTGATTTGCCCCGCCAATCCGGCGTAACACGACACCGTCCAGGGCCACTACTCCCAGAGCCGTCACATCGTCCTGCCGGGTGCCTCCAGGCCCATACCACATTTCCAGGGCCAGCCGGTCATTACCCGGAGCCCAGATGCATTTGATGTCCAGCGGGCCGCCCAGCGCTTCTGAATCAACCAACTGTCTGAGATTGAAGCCGTCATTCCCGCAAAGCCAGACTTCTGTTGACTTGCCGTTGTCATCCAGACGCGCGAATGCCACGCGCCGCCCATCCGGCGAAATTGCAACCTCCGCATAAGGCACCACCCGATCGGCGACTCTTTGCTTCCAGCCGCCCCAGCGCGGTGTACGCCACAAATGCCAGCTTGCACCACCATCGAAAGAAGCGCTGAAAAAGATGAAGTTGCCGTCTGTAGTCCAGGTCGGACGTCCAAAGCGAGCCTGACTCTGATAGGCGGTGCGGAACCGCAGATCCACCGGTCGGGATAGGCTGTTACCGGCGGTATCCTTAATGCTCGAAGTGACTTGCAGAGTGTAAATGCGGTCCGGTAACAACTGATTGACCGGCTTGACAATCCATTCCGTAGCATCAGAACCTTGCTCCGTTACTAAAGCGACCGATGGCTGCAAAGCAACGCCTGTCTTTAGCGTGGCCGGATCGACACTGCGGCTGAATTTCAAGCGGAAGGAGCTGGTAACTGGCACATCTGTCAAACCGCTTTCCGGATAGGCTTCTGACAGCTGAAACTGACCGGTTTCCTGCGCTGGCTTGCGCCCAAATGGTGTGCCTTTGAACGGATCATTAATATCACAGCCCTGCAAACCAATCAGCAGCAGTATCATAAACAGCGTCGTCATTAACGACGCACGCCTGACTGTTATTTTTAGTTTCATTGCACGCGGCCTCCCTACTGTTCATCTAATAGCATTTCCAGCGGAGACCGCCTTACAGGTCAACAATCAGCCATGATGTAAGGTTTTTTTACGGTATCAAATGCTTTTATTTCCTACCTTGGATAAATAAAAACCGGCTCCCAAAAGCCGGTTAAATGCCCTGCCCCACTTTGCGCAGACGTACGGACTCAGCCAAAGCCAGCATCTCCTGTGCATGCTTCCTGGTCAACTCCGTGACTTCCGCACCTCCCAACATACGGGCTAGTTCTTCCACACGTTCCTTGAAATTGAGTTTTTGGATCGAAACGATCGTCCGACCGTCCCGAATCGTTTTTTCGATATGAAAATGGCACTGCGCCATACTGGCAATCTGAGGCAGATGGGTGATGCAGATCACCTGGCGGAACTGCGAAATCAGCAACATCTTTTCGCCGACTGCCTGAGCAGCCCGGCCGCCCACTCCGGCATCAATTTCGTCAAAGATCATGGTAGCAATGGCATCAACCTGAGCCAGAATTGACTTCAGAGCCAGCATCATACGCGACAGTTCGCCACCGGAGGCAATTTTGGCTAATGGCTTCGGCTCCTCGCCGGGGTTCGGAGATACCAAAAACTCAATATCATCGAATCCCCGCGGTCCAACCGCCAGCTTGCTGCCGTTCCAGAGCAGCCCATCCTCTGCAGTCCGCTGCTCGAATGAGACAATAAAACGCGTCTTCTGCATATGCAAATCAGCCAGTTCCTTGGCAATGGAATCTTCAAGCATCGTGGCTGTCTGCCGCCGCTTGGCAGACAGTGCCCCGGCTGCAGCGGCCAGTTCGGTGCTTATCTGCTGAATCTCCACCTCAATTTCCGCGCGACGCTCGTCATTTGCGGCATAGCTGTTGATTTCGTCCCGTATTTTCTCCGCAAACTCAAGTATTTCCGGAATGGATGCGCCATACTTGCGCTTCAGTTTGTGGATCTCATTAAGCCGCGCCTGCACTTCTTCCAGACGCTCCGGATTAAAATCAATATGATCCTGATAAGCCTTGATCTCCCGGGCAGCCTCTTCTGCTTGCGCGGCTGATTCGCGCAGCATGTCCACCACAGGCTTAAGGCGATCATCAACGGCGGTCATCTGATCCAACCGGCTGATTGCTTCCTCCAGTTGTGCAGTTGCAGGCGCAGCATGGTCGTCGCCTTCATAAATCAGAAAATATGACTCGGCGCAGGCTTCAAAGAGTTTCTCAGCGCCAGTGAGAACACTGGCTTCTTTTTGCAGCTCTTCTTCTTCTTCGGGCTGCAACCTGGCTTCATCAATTTCCGACAACTGAAAACTAAGCAGCTCCAACCGGCGCGCTTTTTCCTGCTCATCCGTACGCAGTGCATTATATTCTGCTCTTAGCGCCGCCAGCTTATAGTATTGCTGGCTGACTGCCTCACGCAATGATAAGAGCTCTTCTCCGCCAAAATGGTCCAGAATATCGACTTGCTTATCCGTGGAAATCAGTGACTGATGATCGTGCTGACCATGGATATCGACCAGTAAAGCGCCTATTTCCGCCAGCGTGCTGACATTGACAGTCTGACTGTTTACCCGGCAGCGGCTTTTTCCGGAACGTCCCACCTCTCTAGCTAGGATCAGCGGTTCGGCAGGATCGTAAGCTATCCCCAGGCGCGACATCTCTTCATTCAACTGATGATTATCAGCATCAGGTTCGAAAACAGCTTCAATATAGCAGGCTTCCGCTCCGGTACGGATCATCTCCGCCGAAAACCGGCCGCCCAAAACAAGACCTAAAGCATCAATGATAATGGATTTTCCGGCACCGGTTTCACCGGTAAGGATATTTAGTCCATTATCCCAAACAAGATGCAAACTCTCTATTAAAGCAAAGTCGCGCACCTGGATTTCCCTGAGCACTTACTTTTACCTCCTTAGTTTATGGAGCTTTTCTACCAGGGCTTCAACAACCTGCTTATGCCGCACGATCACTAGTGCTGAATCGTCGCCCGCGATTGTCCCGACAACTTCCCGCCAGTTTAACTCATCCAGCGCAGCAGCTACGGCCGGGGCACGACCATTCAACGTCTTGATCATGATCAGGTTTTCTGCGTAATCAATTCCGATTACCGAGTCGCTGAAAATCCGCTCCGCCTGTTTTAATACATCACTGAGGGCCCGGTCGAACGGAAGCGCATAGCGATAGCCGCCCTGAGGCATCGGAATTTTTACCAATCCCAATTCTTTTATATCTCTCGATATCGTTGCCTGCGTAACCTCGATCCCTTCAGCGCTTAGGACATCAGCCAATTCTTCCTGAGTCTGAATATCGCGTTCTTTGATTGCCGCCAGCAAGAGTGCGTGCCTTTTTCCCTTCACCTCAAAGCACCCCTATCATGAAAAATATAATTGAGCGCACTGGTGTCACACTTTCGCACTTAAAAATCTGATTCGCCAAGCCTTGACCAGAGACTGCGATAAAAATGCACCCGTTTGAGTCGCAATAGTTTGGTGCAATAGGGTGAATGACTGATTATGACACTGTCACCCACCCCGATGGGTTGTGGATTACGGCTGTCACTGGTCATTAGCAGCTCACGGCCATAACCAGGTCCGATTTGCAGATGCAGTTCTTCATCGCCGCTCAGGACGATCGAACGCTGGCTCAAAGAATGTGCACAGATTGGGGTTACAACTATAGCCTGCAAAGTAGGATTCAGAATTGGTCCGCCTGCTGACAGGGAATAGGCAGTTGAACCGGTTGGTGTCGCGACAATCAGTCCATCGCAAAGATAATTGGCTACCGGCTCGTCCTGGACTTTCAGTTCTAAACGGACTGCGCGCGACAGGGTCTTTTTTAGAAAGGCAAATTCATTCAGTGCGGGGCCTGCTGAGACCTGTTCGCCGCTGCTGGCGCTCTCGATCCTGGCTTCCAGCATCATGCGGCTCTCAATGCGATACTGTTCCTTTGCCAATGCTTCCGGTATCAGATCTATTTCATCAATCTGAGCGTCAGCCAAGAATCCAAGTTTGCCTAGATTAACACCCAGCAGCGGAATTTCTGAAGGATAAAGACGCCGGGCGGCGGCCAGCATCGAACCATCCCCGCCCAAGACAATGACCAGCTCCGCTCCTTCGATAGCCCGGGACACATCGGCATAGGCAAAGCCTTGATTATTACTCCATGGCGATTCTGGAGGCATTTCGGCACCGATGATCACTTCAAAGCCTTTCGCATCTAGCGCAGCGGCCAATTTTTCAGCAAGCTCCGCAGAACGCTGCTTAACTGCGCTGGGTAGCAGTGTAATTTTCTTCATTGCCGCCTCCAAACATATTTATCGATTATTTATTCGGCATGCCGCCGCTTTTTTCCTCTTATGCTTTTTCCATATTTTGTTACACACGTCAGTCATTCAGTCATTTCGTGCCTCAAGATGCGTTTTTTCCACCACGGATGCAATATGCTCTGCATCCGGTTCCTGATAGGGTCCGCGATACCACATCGCCAAAAACTCAATATTGCCCTGCGGGCCCCTGATTGGCGATCCGGTGATTTTTTTAAGAGCAAAACCGGAATCTGCCGCCGTTCTAATCACCGACAAGATCACATCACGCTGCACGGCAGCATCGCGCACAACGCCATTTTTCCCGACCAATTCCGGACCAGCTTCAAATTGCGGTTTTATCAGAGTGATTACCGGCCCATTGCCGGTGAGGCAGGCAGCGATGGAAGGAAAGATTTTTGACAGAGATATAAATGAAACGTCTGTCACGATAAGATCAGGGAGCGGATCAAATAAGGCAGGTTCAAGATAGCGTGCATTCATTCTCTCAAAAACAACAACGCGCGAATCTTCGCGAAGTTTCCAGGCTAGCTGCCCATAACCTACATCGACAGCATAAACTTTGGCTGCACCGTTCTGCAGCAGACAGTCTGTAAAACCGCCGGTAGAAGCGCCAATGTCCAATGCAATACGTCCAGTCGGATTAAACTCAAACTCCCGCAGCGCCTTTTCAAGTTTCAGACCGCCACGGCTGACGTACGGATGCACGTCACCCAGGACCTCAATGGTAATGTCACAAGGCACCTTCATCCCGGGCTTGTCCAGACATTTCCCTTCCGAACGTATTTGTCCGGCCATCAGTGCACGTTGCGCTTTTTCGCGGCTTTCGAAATACCCTCTGTCAACCAATAGCGTATCCAGCCGCACTTTTGCCTTTTCGCTCATACCCCCGAAACCTCGGAAACAGTTTTTGCGAAACCCTTTTTCTGGCGCACCAGATCACTGGCGGCTCGCTCAATCGCTTCCACGCTTAGCCCGTATTTGGCGGTCAGAATGTCATATCCGCCGTGCTCAATGAAACGATCCGGCAAGCCCAGTACATTTACAGGAATGTTTAGATTGCGCGTCTGCAACAACTCCAGGACGGCGCTGCCAAAACCACCCGTCACCACGTTTTCTTCAATGGTAATCACTGCACCGGTGCGTTGCGCCCACTCCAGAATCAGTTCTTCATCCAAAGGCTTTATATAACGTATATTTATAATTGCACAGGAAATTCCGGACGCCGACAAACGCTCGGCAGCTTTCAGCGCTACCGAGACCATTGCACCGGCTGCCAGCAGGGTAATATCGGTACCATGCCGCAGCAGCTCGCCTTTTCCGTGTGGCAGCATACGCAGATCGCGGTCGAGCGCGACTCCCAGTCCGTGGCCTCTGGGATAGCGCAAAGCCACCGGGCCATCAATCTGGAAGGCTGTAAAAAGCATGTGCCGCAACTCATTTTCGTCTTTCGGCGCCATGATCGTCAGATTTGGAATATGACGCAGATAGGAAAAATCAAAAATACCGTGATGCGTAGGTCCATCCTCGCCAACAAGACCGGCGCGGTCAATCGTCAATACTACCGGCAGCTTTTGCAGGCAGATGTCCATCATAATCTGATCATAAGCCCGCTGCAAAAATGTGGAGTAGATCGCCACCAATGGCTTTAGCCCGCCACGCGCCATACCGGCTGCCAGGGAAAGCGCATGTTGTTCAGCAATACCAACATCAAAAAAACGCCCTGGATACCGGCGGGCAAACCGATCCAGTCCTGTCCCCTGCGGCATGGCAGCGGTGATCGTCACGATACGGTCATCAGCCGCGCCAAGTTCAGTGATGGTCTGTCCGAAAATACGCGTATAGGACGGGGGACCGTTTTCGGGATAGACTTGTCCGGTGGCAACATCAAAAGGATTCGTGCCGTGAAATTTCTGCGGATTTTCCTCTGCAGGACGATAGCCTTTTCCTTTGATCGTCCGGACATGAATCAGCACCGGACCGCCCCTTTCGAAGGCGTCCATTAGAGTTCTGCGTATCGCCCCGATATTATGACCATCTACCGGACCAAAATACGTAAAGCCCAGTTCTTCGAAAAGCATGCCTGGTACTACGAAATACTTCAAACTGGTCTTCATCCGACTTAACACGTGACCCAACTTGGGGCCGATAAACGGAATTCTGCGAATCCCCCGTGAAAGCCCTTCGCGGAACCGGTACATGGTAGGATTGGCGCGAATCCGTGATAGATATCCTGCCATTGCGCCCACATTTGGCGCAATTGACATTTCATTATCATTTAAAATGACGATTAAATCCAAACCGCTATGCCCGGCATGATTCAAGGCTTCAAAAGCCACCCCGCCTGTCAGCGCACCATCGCCGATTACGGCGGCAATACGATTATGAGCCCCTTTGCGATCGCGGGCAATAGCCAGTCCCAGCGCTGCTGAAATGGAAGTACTGGCATGTCCGGTATCCATGATATCGTGCGGGCTTTCGGCGTGCTTGGGAAAACCGCTTAACCCTCCGTATTTACGCAGGGTTGAAAATTGATCTTTACGACCAGTCAGTATTTTATGTACATATGACTGATGACCAACGTCCCAGACGATTTGATCTTCCGGGCTATTGAACAGACTGTGCAATGCCAGAGTTAGTTCAACTACCCCCAGATTGGCAGCCAAATGCCCGCCGGTCTGACCGACTGAGTTTACCAGAAAACGGCGTATCTCTCCAGCCAGTTGGTACAGCTGTTCTTCGCTGAGATTCTTCAGATCCTGAGGGCCCGAGATGCCTGGTAACAATTCGCTCACATAAATTACCTCACCCGTTTGGAGCTTTCCTGCTCGGTTTGGAGCCATTGCCTTTGACAGCCTTTTTGCGCCGGTTCTTTTTATTGTTCTCCTCAACGCGCTTGGACAGACGCTTTCCTAACAGATCATCTATGGCCATGATGGCTCGTCCTGTCAGTAGCAGAATACTCTCAGGCTGCTTAAGGGCGTAATTCTTCCCGGCGGCCTTGCCGCCGACTGTGATGGCGGCAGTCAACCCAACGATGATCACGCTGACAATATTCTCCCTAATCCCCAGTACCACAGACAAGTAAATCACGAGCGCAGCTCCTGAAGCTCCGCTGGTAGTGCCACAAATATCGCCGATCACGTCATTGCAAATATTGGCGACACGGTCGGCTCTGCGGACCAGATAAATCGCCCAGCGGGCCCCTGGAACCCGATCAGCCGCCATGGCATGCAGCGCACCCTCGTCAGCCGCAGTAACAGATGTTCCTATCAGATCAAAAATAATTCCGACCCCGATAATCACGAGCAGGATTATCATAGCCGGCAAAAAAGACAATTGCCCGATGGCGAATGTCGACGTTAATATAACTGCTGAAAAAAAAGTGATTATTCCGGTCTTAATGGCTCCGGAATATTTACTCAAGAAAATAAACACCCCATTTGGCGCGTAATACGATTAATATGATATGCCAATACAATTTGCTATGCTGGGGGACGGTCAACTGCCGAGTAAATATTGTGGCTTAGGTCCAGCAGGTTTTCCCATGCGGCCTCCCAGGCGTTGCCGCCCAGGCGGTTTCCCTTTATGGCCGATTTGCTGCGTTGCCGACAGCAAGACTGGATTACCACTTAGTCCACACTGCAATCCCCGACAGAATACCAAAATGGAACAGCCTAGGAGTTTTCCTCGGCAGACACAAAAACCGCTTAGCCTCTTTTGCAGACCAGATTTCAAACGGCAGAGAGTTCACGTCTCTGGCCAGAGACATATGAACTTGACCCGTTATCCCTCCCGCTCCACTTCAAGGCAGGCTACACTGCACCCGGCACTTAAGTAATCAAAAAGAAAACCGCGTACCGAAATGCAGGTTTACCCCCAAGCCGTAGTTTGCCTCTCGGTTACCCACGAACTTGGGCCTCCACGGTGGCGGGGTCATCACCCGCATGCCATTGCGGATTGCCCCATCCCCTTAACCCCCAGCACCAACCCCCGACTGGGCGTCAGAAGCCAGCACAAGGGACTTCATCGATGTGCCCTTCAACGGCTTTTTAGGGCCGTCCTGAGCGGTAATGTATCTGACTAGGATACTGCACCATCCCCTAGCATAACCATTATAGCATTATACCACTAAAACGGCAACTTGACCAGCGCCGCAAACGGGTGATCCTTCTGGGATAGCTGCGTTTTGGCGGCTAGCGAGCCACATTTTTCCTGCGTGCGTAGTGCGATGGCGTTTGCGACATGCAGCATGCGTCCTGCGCTGCGCCACGCGATGTACCGCATGTCGCACTTAACCGTAAAGTGATAATGTGATAATGTGATTAATGCGATAATGTGATCCTCCCGTTATGCCAAAAAAAACAGAGCGAAAGCAATACCTAACATTGCACCGACAAATACCTCAAATGGTGTATGCCCCAACAGTTCTTTCAGTCTTTTATGCTGAATCCGTCCCAGTTGGGAGTATTCTTCAACAATTTTATTGAGAATCGCAGCCTGCTGTCCGGCGGCGTAGCGTACGCCGGCAGCATCAAACATCACAACAACAGCAAAGCAAATGGCCAGTGCCGTCATAGAACTGTTCCAGCCCTCCCTCAGCGCCACTCCGGTCGCCAGTGAGCAAACAAAAGCCGAGTGCGAACTGGGCATTCCGCCCGCCCCAACCAGCCTGCGAAAATCAATTTTTTTCTTTTTCCAGTAGTTAAAGACCACTTTGAGAGCTTGCGCCACAGCCCACGAAAAAATGGCCACGTTTAGGATCGGATTGCTAGCAATGTGTGTAATACGCGATCACCTCATCAATAATGCAATAATAATGCGATACATTCTAGAGCTGAGAGTCTGGTTTATGGGCAGGGCCAGCCGCAAACCTATTTGTCCCTATCCAAAAGGAATTCTGCCAGTTGGATTAAATCCGCAGCGCGCTCGCCAAATGGCGCAAGACTTTGGCAGGCTTTCGCAATTTCCTGCTGTGCCAGCATTCTGGCCTGCTCCAGGCCATAATGAGAAACATAGGTGGCCTTTTGCTTTTTGTCATCGCTTCCGGTCGCTTTTCCCAACTGACTGCTCTCACCACAAACATCCAATATATCATCTGTGATTTGAAATGCCAAGCCAAACGATTCTGCGTAGGCACTCAAAGCGCACAACTTATCGACTCCGGCACCGGCAACCAGGCCGCCCATGCGCATGGCCGCTTTGATCAAAGCGCCGGTTTTGGCGGAATCCAAGTAGACCAGTTCCGGCAAGTCCAGAACTTTCCCTTCACTCTGCAGATCAATCGCCTGTCCGCCAATCATGCCGGCACATCCTGCGGCTGCAGCCAGCTCCTTGATCATTGAGATACGAACGGCGGCATCCAGTTCTTGGGGAGCTTTGGACATAACTTCAAAGGCCAGTGTAAGCAAGCCATCCCCTGCCAGAACCGCCATTCCCTCGCCAAAAACTTTGTGATTGGAAGGTTTGCCGCGCCGAAAATCGTCATTATCCATGCAAGGCAAGTCATCATGAATTAAGGAATAAGCATGCACCATTTCGATGGCACAGGCTGCCGGATAGGCATGTTCCGCCTTACCGCCACACATTTCACAGGATTTGACTGCTAAATAGGCCCGCAGGCGCTTGCCGCCTCCCAGGACTGAATAGCGCATCGCCTGATAGATGATTGGCGGATAGGTGTTTTCTGACGGCAAATACTTGTCCAGCTCTTTTTCGATGATGGCAGCCACTTGTGCCAGAGAATCCGGCGCTTTCATCTATGTTACCCTCTTTCCTCGAGTTCAAAATCGGTGACCCGGATCTTGACCGCGCCTTGAGCGCCATTGCCTTTATTATCGGCATAATCATGATCGGTGTTGTTAGCATTTTCGGCAATATTGGCAGAATCAGAGGAATCAGCGGAATCGGCGGGTTCAACGAATTCGGCTGAAGTAAGAATCTGAAGCCGGCCTTCCACTTCGTCAAGCTTTTTATGGCAGCTGCGTGAGAGCCGAATGCCTTCTTCATAAAGTTTCAGATTCTCGTCCAGCGTTTTTTCTCCAGATTCCAAGATGGCCACAATTTCCTCTAATCTGGCCAAATCTTCTTCAAAGCTCTTATTGTGAACTTTATTACGCGCCATTTTCATTTACCTCCTCCACTTCCTCAACCAGGCAGGCTAACCGGCCTGAGGAAAGGATTACCTTGACCGTATCACCCTTGCTCATTTGAGATGCCTTTCGCACCAATTGATCATCCTGATTCAGGCAGATACTGTAACCGCGCTGCAAAGTCCCCAAAGGACTCAGGGCTTCCAGTTTCCCGATGGTTCCGCTGAATAAACGTTTTTTACGCTCATGTCCGGTCAACATCGCCCGCTGCATTCTTTCGGATAATCGGTCGATATCCTGTCGCCGGCTACTCAGAAAGCGCTCTGGTCGGGCTAAAACGGTGGATTCTGTCAGACGCTGCACTTCGCGACGTAATTGGACAATCTGCTTATTCAGCGTTCTGGTCATACGGTTGCTTAACTCAGTCAAATGCCGGCAAAACTGTGCGCCATCAGCTGTGATTAATTCAGCAGCCACAGAAGGTGTTGCTGCCCGCAGGTCAGCAGCCAGGTCCGTGAGCGTAAAATCCGTTTCATGCCCGACCGCACTGATTATCGGTATCGGGGCCCTGGCTACTTCTCGTACTAAGACTTCCTCATTAAAAGCCCATAATTCCTCTATGGAACCTCCACCGCGCCCGATAATGGCGCCATCGGCTTCAACAAAGGCAAGCAGACGCACCGCCCGGGCCAGACTCTGGGCTGCCCCTTCCCCTTGTACCAGAGCGGGGATAATAATAATGTCCAAATCGGGCCGGCGTCGGCGCAGTACCTTTATCATATCAAGCACGGCTGCCCCTGTGGGAGAGGTTATCAGCGCCACTTTGCGCGGCATTTTCGGAATCGGCCGCTTGCGGGCTTCATCAAACAATCCTTCGGCAGTCAGTTTTTCTTTCAGCTGTTCGTAGGCAAGAAAAAGCGAGCCTAACCCGGAAGGCTCCATGGCATCAACATATAGCTGATATTCTCCGTTCTTGGGATAGATAGTGATCGACCCATGTGCCAAAACTGCCATGCCATCCGCCGGACGAAACCGCAGCCGGAAATTATGCCCTTTGAACATCACGCATTTCAATCGGCCGGTACTGTCTTTCAAGGTAAAATACATATGTCCTGAAGAATGGTGTGTGAAATTGGATAGCTCACCTTCTACCCAGATCCCCTGCAGTACCGGATCATTCTCCAGTTTAGACTGCAGATAGATGGTAAGCTCTCCAACGCTTATTATTTGTCTTGGCAAGCACCACTACCCCGTTTCTTAGGTTTTGCTGATTTAATTACAAGATCTGCGCGCCTGCTTCCTGCAAAACAGGCGGATTTTGTTTCAGAAGGATGGGGTCGCGAAAAGATTGCGCGGTGCGCGGTTGCGCGGGTGCCACTCCGCATTAATGCCTCCAGTTACGCAGATGAAGCCCAGAAAAAAGGCCGCCCCGTAAACTTGGCGGAGCGGCTTTTGATCAAATTGGCTGATAATTAGATGATAATTGGCTGATAATCAGCTGATAATCATTTATGGTCAATCTGCCAGAACACTATAGCATTATAACTCTCTCTTGCGCCACCAGGAGCGTACTAGCAGAAAGACTACCACTGCAAACCCGATCCACGGCGCCACGATCACGATGAACGATAGTAGCCCGGCGATCGAGTCCCACAGCCGGCTGCCCAAGCCAAGCAGCGCTTCGATGAATGGCGAAGGTGTAGGATCTTGCTTGGCATCTGGTTCCACAACGGTGAAGTAGATGTCAGAGAAATCTGTACGGCGTTGCAGGTACTGCAGCCTGCCAGACAGACGCTCTATTTGTTCACGCACCTGGGCCAGTTCGTTTTGGACTGCCAGTATTTCTTCCACATTATGCGCCTTGGTCATGATCAGATTCAACTGATCTTCCTGCGCACGCCAGTTTTTCAGGCGCGCTTCCAGATCAACATATTCTTCTGTGACATCCTGACCACTTACGTTTTTATGAAGCACTTTACCAAGAGAAGGCAGTTGGGTCAGGACCTGATCGAACATTTCCGACGGTACGGCAATTTGAACGCTACCGGATAGCCGTTCATTGGAATCAGAAGCACCCGAATTGCGGTTGATTGAAGATTGCTGCACGTATCCGCCAAAAGAGGCTGCCAACATCTCAATACGGCCACATATCTCTTCAACGCTTTCGGTCTCGATTGTTATCTGCGCAGTCCGAATGATCTTCCTTTGCTGAGCAACTACTTGAGCTGTCGTGCCAAACTCGTTGCCACTACCTGACAAAGTACTGCTCTGCGGAGCGGAGGCCATTCCGCGCGCGCCATCTGCCACCCCTGCTCCAAACGACTTTGTTTCCATCTTTGCCATCGGAGCGCTTTCCGACACCAATCCGCCCATTTGGCCTTCGTCAAATGCCCTTCTGTAATCGTAATTACCTTCATTTACTGCCGATGATCTGCCGAGATAGAGATTCCCAAATACAACGCTCAATCCGATCACTACGATTAAGGCCGCCGCGGCCGCTATTTTGGGAAGCAGGCCACTACCAAGAAATCCAGGGAATCCGGGGCTGTTTACAAAGCGACGACCAGCTTTGCCATTGCCCCGTTGCCGCTGTGACAGACGAGGCAGGCTTTCTGCGGCAGCGACGATCCGATTGCGCCAACCTTCGCGGAAACTATCCGGAACCACTATTTTATCTGACTGCAAAACATCCAATGCTTCATTATAGGATGCCCATGCGTCCGCACAACGGGGGCAACTCTCCAAGTGGGTCACCATCTGGTCTTTGACAGCATCTGAAATCTCGCCGTCGCGCCACGCCGAAAATAACTTTCTAACATTAGCACACCGCATGGCCTTCACCCCTTCCGCTTAACACTGCAAATTGCTTTCGGAATGCATCCCGTGCGCGGTTTAGCCGCGATTTGACGGTTCCGGACGCCAGACCGAGGATGACCTCAATCTCGCCATATTCCAGTCCCTCAATTTCGCGCAAAACCAGCACTGCCCGATATTCCGGGCTTAGGCTGGCAATGGCAGCCCGGACTTGACGGCCAGTCTCGTCCTGCACAGCCCTTTCTTCGGGACCGGCATGGCCAGAAACCATATTTTCAGGCAATTCTTGGATTGGCTGTTTTTTGCGACGCCGCGTCTCATCAATACAAAGATTGACAGTGATGCGATAAATCCAGGTTGAGAAGGCAGCGCGCCATGAATAACTCCCCAAACGTTCATAGATACGAATCATTGCTTCCTGCGCCACATCTCCGGCGTCCTGGGGATTAGAAAAAAACCTGGCAGCCAACTTGTAAATGCGTTCCTCGTAACGACTGAGCAGTTCTTCAACTGCGACAGCATCCCCGTTTTGGGCTTTTTGAATCAAAAGCCTTTCTTCCAATACCCCCGCCTCCTTCTACTTCTTTGACGAATGATATTAGCACAGTGTTCCCGAAATTTTTCTGATTTTTCTATTGGTTTTCTCTTTGTTCTTTTGGTTCTTTCTATTGATTGATCTTTCTATTGGTTCTTTCTATACGGATGGTTGCTTTTCCTCGCCGCATTAATAGGCGGCTTGGGCCTATCCTGCAGCCTCCATTATATCGTAAATATGCGCCATGCAAAGGGCAATCGCATAAAAAACCCCAAATGATCATGGTGCCGGTGGCGGGTATTGCCAAAAGCGGTCTTTCCGGCCATAGTTGACAGAAGCTTGACAACATGTGTCCAGGCACCAGTAAGTCCATGATCTACTTGCAGGAATAACCATTGTAGTTGCCTAAATGAAAGCACAGGAGCTCGGCATGTTATGTAAACTAGATGAACTGAAGCTACTACTGTTTAACTATTCTCAACTACTAAAGCTCAGGAGGGCTCAACATGAAATTGCTACGTCGCATTGCCATCATTGCTTTCCTTACCGCCGCCTGTCTGCTGTTGCTGTCGTTCCCTGCCTCGGCAGCCGTTGATGACGTCAAGGGCAACTGGGCGGAAACCGCCATTCGGGATCTAAAAAGCGCCGGCATCATTAACGGCTATCCCGATGGAACGTTCAAGCCCGAGCGTTCCCTGACCAGAGCGGAGTTTGCCAAACTGGTGGTTAAAGCTTTTGATTTGCCAACTTCGCAGACGGTTTCTTTCCCGGATGCCAAGAATCACTGGGCAAAAGATTACATCTCCGCTGTAGGCAAAGACTATATGACTGGCTATGCTGATGGCAATTTTCGCCCGGAACGCAACATTTCCAGAGCAGAGGCAGCCGCTGTCATTACCCGTATTATGAAGCTCGGGACCGATAATGAACAGCCTCTGAAACCTTGGACTGCGAGTTTCACTGACGTACCCACTGAACATTGGGCTTTCCGGCAGATTGAGATTGCCCGCCGCATCGGCATCCTTCCCAATTATCAAAACAATTTTAGGCCGGATCTTGCCCTCCAGCGCGACGAAGTGGCCTGGATGCTATGGAAAGCTACTAACCTCACGCTTGTGACCGGTACTGTGGCCTCTGTTGATCCGGTGCAAAACAGCCTGACAGTACTTCCGGATGAAGGCGACCTGGTAACTGCGGCAGTCGATTTGGATACCGCTATGTTCCGTAACAATGTTGGCACAGAGCTTGATGATATTATGGACGGCGATGATGCCCGCGTTGTTCTGGATGCCGGAGGTACTGCCCGCTATGTTAAAACGTATGGCACAGTCAACTCCAATGACTTGGCAGCCCGCGCCAGCTCATACCTGAAAGGACGCATCACCCCGAACCAGATTCAATCCATCGTGAAAGGTGACTGGGATTCTGTCAAGGCGGACTTCAAAGCAGAGCTCTATGACCAGTTGTTAAAATACGGGGCTACTCCGGCCGAAGCAGAAACGATCCTGATGGCTGACTGGGGTTCACTCACGGACCTTGGCAGAGAACGGCTGGTATCTTCCGTTGCTGCGGAACTTGGTCTGGATCCGAATGTGGTAGCTTTGATTATGAGCCAGGATCTAGGCAGTCTCTTTAATATTGGCAGCCTGTCCCAATTGGGCCAATCTGGAGCAGGCGGCAGTACGCTGCTGGGACAATTGCTGCAGTTCCTGCCAGGTTTCCTGCCCGCCAGCTGATTGGCAAATTAGCGGATTGGCGCATTAACGGATTATCGCGTTTGCGGATTTGCGGATTTGCGGATTTGCGAATTGGTGCATTAGCTGATTAGCGAGATCGCAACAGATTACAAACCACTACCCCGTCTGTACTTGATCTTATCAAGTTTGGACGGGGTTTTACTGTGCTTGGTGCGGACACTTGTGCCTGCGCTTGTGCCTGCATCGGCATCTGAACCTGTGTCAGAGCTAGTGCCTGTTCTTGCGCCTGTGCCTGCGCCTGCGTTAGCGCCGACGTTTCATGATCATCGTTGTCAGATTGTGCCAGGCTGGATGTAAAGACAACAGCGTATCCGGAATGATCCTCTTTCTTTGCGATTCTGAACCGTCCGCCAGCGAACTCAATGAGTGCATGTTCTGAGATGTAATACTTGTTTCCAGCCCTGACAGCTTGCTTGCTGCAGTCCATGGCCAGGCTTTGTTCAGGTCTGATACTGCCGATCCCTGCCAGCCAGATGATCGCCCAGGCTGATTCCAGGGGAATCCAGACTTCATCAGGTGTGCTATAAATGTCGAAGCTGAGCGGGCTCATCTCCAGAACACTTTTCACTGGCAGCCATAGTGTGTTTGCCGCGGCGGAAATCCCCACTTTGGTGCCAGCTCCGGACCCAGCTCCAGATCCTGAACCGTTAATCGCGGCCTGCGCCAATGCCCTAACCAAATGCCAGTCGGTAAGATCATTGCCAATGTTTTTGACAGCGAATACGGCAGCAATCTCCTCCGCCGACGGGAACGGTTTTTTGTACACATTATTGTGGACCTGAATTTGCCATCCTTCCGCAGCGAGCTGCGGTTCAACCAAATGATAAGTTATAGTAACCGGCATACCGACCGTTACATAAGCAGACAGTTCCGTGACATGATGGTCATACATTCTGATACAGCCTAGCGAAGCAGCCGTACGAATTGTATGATCCTTGCCATTGCCATGAATTCCTACACCATTCTTGGTAATTCCAAACCACCATGATCCCAAAGGATTATTAGGGCCTGGCGGAACCGCTTTTCCTCCATCAGGCGGGTACCAGGTCGGGTTTTTGACACGGTTGAGGACTTTGAATTCGCCCACTGGTGTCTGACTGGTAGGCTTGCCGATTGCGATGGGATAAGAACGGTAAGGTTTGCCATCACGCATCAAATCCAAACGGAATGCAGGCAGATTGATCGCGATTGACCAGGCGGTTTTTAGTGCGGTTGTTTGCGTGGTAGCGCTATTGTTGCTATTGTGCTTGTCTCCAGAAGTCTCCGATCCAGCATAGGCAAAGCTTGCCGACGTCATGATCATGACGCTGATCAAAAAAAGCCTTAAAAGCCATAAAGGCCTCAGCTGCCGCCGCACAGCAAAACGCCTCCCTCAAGAGCATGAATCGATCAATTTTATGCTCTGAAAGAGGCGTCAATGCGCGTCCTGATAATCACTTTTCAGTTTTTCCAGAAATCCGCCAGCACTGACCGATAATCTTTAGTCGAAAATGGCCTGCCGGGCATGAACCAATCCGGAGGCAGCAGCTCAGTATAGCGTTCATCGGCAAAGCGGTCATCTATCAGCAGCACGACACCTTTATCATCCGGTGTCCGAAACACGCGCCCAGCTGACTGAATCACTTTGATCAAGCCCGGAACCAGGTAAGCATAGAAAAATCCGTTCCCATTGCGCTCATCAAAATACATGCGAATCAGTTCCTGTTCATCACTCAAACCTGGAAGGCCGGGACCGACAATCATTACTCCGACTAGTTTATCGCCGGGCAAGTCGACTGCTTCACCAAACAGGCCGCCCAGAACCGCCAGTCCCAAATTTGAACGCCCCGGAGTGTTTGCGGCGACTCTGCGGATAAACTCTTGCTTCTGCCGCTCCGTCATCGCCGGCCGCTGGGTGTAGACAGCAATTTTGTCTGCGGCCTGCGCCTTAATGTAGGGCTCGGTTTCCCTGAGGTAGGCGTAAGAAGGGAAAAACACCAGATAATTGCCATAGTGAGCCTTGGCCATATCAATGGCGCATCGCGCCACCTGTCCAATGGAGGCTGTGCGGGCGCGATAGCGCGTGTCCACTCCTGGTATATGCAAGTAGAGCCGGTTTTCCTGAGGGAATGGAGAAGTCAGCCGCGCATTGAGCGCGTCCGGTTTGGCGCCCAGTAACTCCTGAAAATAATCAAAAGGAGATAAAGTCGCGGAAAAGAATAGCGTACAGCTGCTGAAATCCAAACGCTTGCGCAGCAGTGGGCCCGGGTTCAGACATTGCAGATGCAGGACGTCGTCGCCGTCTTCTTTTTTGACGTAAAGCGCGTAATGCTCATTAATCATCGAGACGATGCGATTAAAATCTGAAATTTTGAAGTACAGTTCCAGCAGGCGATCCAGCATTGGCCCCATCGGAACCCCTGGCAAGTTTTTTTGCGTGCGATCGAGCAAGCGCTCTAGAGATGGCGGCAGCATTTCAGGCAGCCGTCTCATCAGGACACCGGCCCGCTCCTCCTGCTCCATCTCTTTGCGCCAGCCGCCGAAAAACTGATCGACAGCATCACAAGCCTGATCCATACCGCCATTTGTTCCGGTTTCATTTAGCAAGGCCGCTAAATCGCTGCGGGACAGCGTTGCCGAATACATGTCACGACCTCTGCTCACCAGGTTGTGCGCCTCATCCACCAGAAAAAGAAAGCGGCCCTTCGCGCCAGTCATAAAAAAGCGCTTCAGATAGACCCGTGGATCAAACACATAGTTATAGTCGCAGACAATTAAGTCGGCATGCAAAGTCAGGTCCAGCGTCAGTTCAAACGGGCAGGCTTCTGCCGCCCGCGCAACCTCCGCCACTGCTTCTGGCAGAATCAACTCCTCTGCCAGCAGCGTTGGCAGGACTTCGCGCGCTTTTTCATAGTAGCGGGCAGCATAGGGACAAACTGTCGGATGACAGCGGCTGCCCGGGGAGAGACAGACGCGTTCCTTGGCTTCAATGAACACCGTGCGCAAGCGCAAGCCTTTTTCCATGGCCGCGGCAATTGTTTTGCGCACGATTTCCTTACCGGCAGTTTTGGCAGTCAGGAAGAAGATCTGATCATAGCGATCCCCAGCGCATAGGCGCTTCAGTGCCGGGAACAGCACGGCAATGGTCTTGCCGATACCGGTAGCGGCCTCTGCGATTAGGTCCCGCTCTTGATCAATAGCCAGCGCTACCAGGTCCATCAGCTCGTCCTGCCCGACGCGTTGCTCGTCGAAAGGGAACTCAAGGGCGCGGAGCGACTGATTGCGGATGGCAGCCCATTGATCCCGGTTACGCAGGGTCGCCAGAAAAGCCTCCGCCATCCTTTCGAATAGGCGGCGACACTCGGTGGCGGAATACTGAATCGTAAATGACTTTTCCTCCAGCGTATCCAGGTTAAGGTAGGTCAGTCGGCCGGCAGTGGGCTGCTGCTCGTTTTCGGAAAAGAAGTACATATACAGCTTCAGCTGAGCGGCATGTACACCGTTTTCGTCCAAGGTGATGTCTGCCAGATTCAGATAAGTTGTTTTGATTTCTTCCACGACCAGGGTGCCAGATTCCTCATATAACCCGTCCGCGCGGCCTTGAACAATAAGGCGATAGTCGCGGGTGCCGCCTTGGCGGCCTTCATAGCAAAACTTTACCGTCACTTCCCGGCGGTACCCTTCCGGCCGTTTGCCGGTGAGAAACTGATGTCCTTCCGTACCTTCGGTGCCCCGGGCGCTGGCGGCGTTTTTGGTATTCAAATCCTGCGGCAGGAAGACCATTTCGAGCAGTTCGCGCACGCCGACTTTAATCTCTTTCAAGTGTTTTCCCTTCCGGTCTATGCGTTATTTTGGGGAGCTCTTTTCTTTTTATTTTTCATGGTTACTCTACGATTCTCTCTGTAGTTCGCGCTGTAATTCGCATTGTAACTCGCGCTGCACAATACGGTCCAAAATCTCGGCAGCTTTTTCAATAATATCGCGACATTTACGTTCTTCGGTGCGGTATTGTGCTTTGAGAGGAGCACAATCGAAGGCGCCCATCTCGGCTTCGAAAGTCTTGATTAATTCCTGAGTCAGTTCCTTAATACGGGTGCTCTCATGGGCGCGCTCCTTTACAAAGAGCCGGCTAAGCACCATGATTGCGGCAGTCAGCGTTCCACAGACATTCTCCATTGCCATCCCGCTTCCAAACCCGGCGGCCAGCTTCAGAGCGTCCGCATCCAGCCCAAGCTGATAGGCTTGGTTCGCCCCAGCCAGAATGGTTTCCGCACAGTTAAAATCCTCCGCAATCCCAAAACCCTGCTTCATCATCTCTACCAGCATTAACATCCACCTCTTTCCGCTCGATTGGGAACAGCCGATCGATTGGGGACAGGTTTAAATCGATCGTTTTGACCCATTTGGGGACAGGTTTAAATCGGGTCATTTTGGACTATTGGGGACTGTCCCCGATTGGGTTGTTTCGATCCATTGGGGACTGTCCCCAATCAGGTCGTTTTGACCCATTTGGGGACAGACTTGCTCTCCCCGTCCCCATCCATTATCTGCCGTCAGAAAAATTCTCATCTGTCCCGGAACATTCTGCGCTCTTCCGTCGTCATATAGACAGGAATCATAAATAAAGCCTAAGGAGGTTTCCTTAAATGCGTATTGATAAAAGCAGTTCTCTTATTGTCGGTGGCATGTTCCTTTTGCTAGTTTTGCTTGTAGTCATACTGACTGTTCGGCCAGGTGTTGCCAAAACCAAAGCCGCCCCCACTCAAGAACCTCGTGAAATCCATGTTAGTGGCGAAGGCATTGTCAGCGTCAAACCCGACATGGCCTACTTGTCTCTCGGTGTTGAAACAAAAGGCTCTACCGCCAAAGAAGCTCAGCAATCCAACAACAAAATTTCTTCCAAGTTAATTGAAGCGCTCAAAAATATGGGCATCGCCGAAGCAGATATCGCCACCCAGCATCTCCAACTCTATCCGGAAACGCGCTATGATTCAAAGACCAATGAAAGCGTCCTGATCGGTTATCGCTCCAGTCACATCCTGAGGGTTACCGTTCGCGATATCGACCAGACAGGCGCAGTCATCGACGCACTCACCAACGTCGGAGGCAATGTTGTCCAGAACATTTCCTTTGGAATCTCCGACGATACCAGCGCTCGCGATCAGGCTATTGAAAAAGCGGTTAAGGATGCCACTCATAAAGCGGAAATCCTCGCCCGGGCTTCCGGAGTTAAACTCAGCGGCGTGATGCTGATCAGCGACAGCACCGTCATTGCGGTGCAGCCGCTCCAGAATTACCGGAAAGAAATGCTCACTTCTGTGGCGGCAGATACTCAAGTCGCAGTTGGCAGCATCGACGTTAGTGCCTCTGTTCAGATGGTGTTTGGATTCTAGCGGCTTTTGCTTTGCGCCCCGCCCGTAGCAGGCCTTGCCGCGCCGCCACAGGCGACCACCATGCCATTCCATTCTACTCACCCCGACCCCGCCATCCCGGCGGTCGGGGGTTTTTTTTCAGATTCGCAATGCGACCGCGCGTCACAGCATGCTCGCCCAGCTTGTCTTTGATTTGATCAACAGTCTGATGCAGCTTTTTAAGCCGAACACGGTCTTCGCCGTTGAATAAAGTAAGCTGCTCGTCCCCGCCCCGTGTCAGATTACTGGCACTCACTCCCAGCAGGCGCACCTTCTTGCGGCCCCATTCCACTTCCCGTGCCAGTTCTAATGCGGTGTTAAAAATGACTTCTTCAAAATCGGTCGGGTGCATCAAAGTCCGCCCCCGCGTAATCGTATGAAAATTGGCATCGCGCAATTTCAGAGTAATCGTACGTGCCTGAACCTGATAGCGACGCATCCGGCGCGCCACCATATCGGAGAGCTCCAGCAAGACCGCAGTCAAATATTCGCGATCATCGGTATCCTCCTGAAAAGTGGTTTCGTGCCCAATACTCTTGGCATCCTCCGCTGTAACAACCGATCGGTTATCAATGCCACGACTCAGCTGGTACAGATGCTCCCCTGTTTCCTTGCCAAAGTTGCTGACCAGTAAATCCAGTGGCACTTCACGCAAAATGCCAATCGTCGGAATGCCCAGACTCAATAATGCCTGCTCCGTCTTGGGGCCAACGCCCCAAATCTTCTTAACCGGCAAGTCCTTCAACAAATCGCTGACATCTTCGGGATTAATCACCACAAAACCCTTGGGTTTGCGCAGATCAGATCCCAGTTTCGCCAGAAACTTATTCGGTGCCACACCAATTGAAGCTGTCAGCCGTTCCTCTTTTTCAATGCGATCTACTATTTCACGCGCAATCTTTTCCGCCGTCCCAAACAGCGTCTGACATTGCGTAACATCCAAAAAAGCCTCATCAATGGAGATCGGCTCAATCAATGGTGTATAATCGCGCAGAATCTCCATAATGCGGCTTGACGATTCTTCATATTTACGCATATGACCTACAATAAAAATGCCATTAGGGCATAACTCTTTGGCCTGGCGAAGCGGCATGGCAGAACGCACACCGTACTTACGCGCCTCATAGGAGCATGTCGAAACGACCCCCCGATAACGCGGGTCTCCGCCAATGATGACCGGCTTGCCCCGCAGTGCCGGATTATCACGCTGCTCCACGGCGGCAAAGAACGCATCCATATCGATGTGAATAATCCTGCGCATCTGTCTGATACCCCACCGATTTTCCGCTCTTCCTCATTCTTCCTAGTTCTTCCTCACTCTTCTACCGTGCCGCGGAAAACTCCTGCACCCGGCGCACAATCACCGTCGGTTCCTGTTCTGTGCGATCGATGCGTCCCCAGACTAGCAGCGGCTCGCCGTCATAATCCGCGAAAAGATGCCCGTATACTTGCAGCACCGTCGGAAAAATAACCAGATCCGCGCGTCCCTGCTTATCTTCTAAAGTGGCAAACAGCATCCGTTTTCCGTCGCGGGTACGATTACCGCGCACCGCGCCGACACACCCGCACAAAAATACGGTATCGCCATGTTCCAGCTCGGCGACATCCGGAGCTGGCAGGGCGCCTAACTTCCGAATAGCTTCTTCATATGGATCCAGCGGATGACTGGTTAGATAGAAACCGAGCAGCTCGCGCTCCATCTTAAGTCTCTCGGAAGCACTAAACTCCGGAGGACAATATTCCACCCCCACCTCCTGCACACCATTGGCCTTGTCCCTGCCACTTTCCTTACACACCTGCCCCACGCACTCCGCCCCGAGCAGCGTCAACTGTCCTGGCATCAGACGCGCCCGCTCCGCCGCCTTACGCCCGCTATCCCAGAGACCTTGCAACGCCAGCAACTTTCCCGGCCTGGTACCACCAAAAGAATCAAATGCTCCCACTTTGATCAGATGCGTAATCGCCTTCTTGCTTAGTGCGCCGCTCATTCGGCCGCAAAAATCGGCAAATGACTGATATTCGCCGCATTCTCTCTCCGCCAGAATCGCAGCCACAGCCTTCTCTCCCAAATCGCGCACAAACCCCAAACCTGCCCTAATTGATCCCCCTTCTGGAGTGAACAATACTCCGCTGCGGTTAATATCCGGCAATAGTAACGGAATTCCCATATAATGCACCTCACTCAGATACTGATCAAACCTCTCCCGCCAGCCATAATTCAACGAAAGCAGGTTGGCAAAATAGGGTACAGGATAATATTGACGCAGCCATGTCGTACGAATGGCGGTACGCGCATACGCTGCCGCATGCGCCTTGGCAAAACCATAGCTGCCAAACTCCCGAATCAATGCAAATACTTTGGCGGCTGTTCCGCCGGGAATACCGTTTTCGCGCGCTCCCGCCACAAAATGATCACCCTCGCGATCCAATGCAGCCGGATCTGTCTTAGCGATCGCCTTGCGCAAAATGTCGGCTCTCCCCAGAGAATACCCTGCCATCACCTGTGCCACTTGCATTACTTGTTCCTGATAAAGGATCACTCCGTACGTATCCTTCAGAATCGGCTCCAGACTCGGATGGAAATAGGATACCGGCTCCAAACCATGACGCCGCCTGATAAATGACTCATCCATGCCGCTGCCCAGCGGACCAGGCCTGAACAAGGCGCAGACACACATAATGTCTTCCAGGTTTTCGGGACGCATGCGCCTGATCAACCGCCGCATTCCGGAACTCTCAAGCTGAAAAGTGCCGATGGTCTCGCCCCTGGCAATCGCTTCAAAGACCGCCGGATCGTCGAGCGGAATATCTTCAATCTTGGATATGGCGCTCCCTCCTGCGCCGCCAGTAGCACCGCGGCTGCCTGCGCTCCCACCACCACTGCCGCGCACATCGCCATCGCCGCCCGCACCTGCGCCACTCGCACCCGCGCCGCCCCCGCCGCCTTCATGCTCGGCAATCCAGCGCACCGTCCGATCAGCAATCGTCAAATAGCGCAGACCGAGCAAGTCAATTTTAAGCAGCCCCAGGTCTTCGACCGTGTGCATATCAGCCTGGGTAATGATCTCTTCGCCACCGGCCCGCTGCAAAGCTACATAATTCGAGAGCGGACCATCCGCCAGTACAATTCCGGCAGCATGCTGTGTCATATGTCTGGGCAGCCCCTGAATATGGCCGGCAATCCGCACGATTTCACTGGCCTGCGGTTCCTCCCGCAGCATATTCTGTAAACGCGGCGATTCCTTAATAACCTTGGCAATATCGCGGCTAAAGGAAGGTATCGCTCCAGCCAGCCGATCAATCAGTTTCTGATTAACTCCCAGAGCACGGCCGACATCCCGTACTGCCGCCCGCGGGCGCAGTTTCGTAAAGGCTCCCAAGTGCGCCACATGTTCACGTCCCCAGCGCTTTCTAATATATTCAAGCACCTGATAACGTCCTTCGTGACATAAATCGATATCAATATCCGGCATGCTAACGCGTTCCGGATTAAGAAAACGCTCGAAGATCAGCCCATGATCGAGCGGATTAACTGTGCTGATATCCAGCAGATAAGAAACCATACTGCCGACGCCGCTGCCCCTGCCAGGACCTACCGGAATACCATTGTGCTTGGCATAGGATACAATGTCATGCACGATTAAAAAGTATCCGGCAAATCCCATCTCACCGATGATCTTCAATTCATACTCCAGACGCCCACTGACATTGTCCGGAATTTGCGTCCCCCACTTTGACGCCGCGCCGCTCAGGCACAGTTCCCTAAGATGCGCAAAGGTATCGCCGTCAGTTTTGCCATGACCATCAGCCGGCGTATAAACCGGAATATGCAAGTGCCCCAAATCAAGCTTTACATTACAGCGCTCAGCAATTGCGACCGTATTATGCAGCGCTTCGGGAAGATCACTAAACAACCGTTCCATTTCCTGCGGACTTTTCAGATAATATTCCGAACTTAAAAGCCGCAAACGGTTTTTCTGCGTCAAAGTGCTCAAAGTCTGCACTGCCAGCAAAACATCATGCACGCGCCAGTCCTCGCGCGCCACATAATGCACATCATTGGTAGCCACCAGACCGACTCCCGTCGCAGCCGCCATCGCGACTAAAGCGGCGTTGACCCGCTCTTCCTCCGGCAAACCATGCCGCTGGATTTCCAAAAAGAAATGCTCCCGCCCAAAAATAGCAAGATAGCGCTCCAAAATCCGGCGGGCACTGGCGACGCCGGCCGCATCCCCTGCTAAAATACGGTTCGCTATTTCCCCCTTCAGACATCCGGAAAGCGCAATTAGACCTTTACTGTGGTCTGCCAGCCAGTCGAGTTCCACACAGGGTTTGCCATGAAAACCGTCCAGGTGCGCTTTCGTAGACAGCCGCAGCAAATTACGATAGCCTTCGGTGTTCTCCGCCAAAACAGGCAAATGATAAGGTTGCCCGCCATGGTTTCTAATATATAGTTCCGTACCAAAAATGGCTTTAATGTTCTTGGTGGAAGCTTTCTTATAGAAAGGTACGAGTCCATAAACCGCACCATGGTCCGTCAGTGCCAGAGCAGTGTGCCCTGATTGAGCCGCGGCCTCAATCAAGTCGGGAATACGGGCACAACCATCCAACAGACTATACTCGCTGTGGACATGCAGATGCACAAACTTCGCATTCTCAGTGCCATTTAGCATATTTCGTCCCTGCCTTTTAATCCGTCAACAGAACATATGTTCGACTATCAATATATATTATGTCAGATCACAGACTCTTCCTGCTGGTTGCCACCAAAAAGGTCATGGAAATTCTCTACAGGGAGAGCGTTTTTGATGGCGAATTATCTGCGGTAATGCTTTTTACGCATGGCAATTAGCTGATTCTTGCCAAGCGGCGAGCCCGCCAGCTCGCTCGCTACGCTGACTGCGTTTTCACATATTAATACATTTATACAATCATACAATGGAGGGATTCCGGTTGTTCACTGTCGATACCACCGGCGCGCGTTTGATGTTGAAAGCGCTCGCCAAAGCATCTCAGACAGGCAAGCTGCCCGACACTGAATGGCGGCAAGCCCTAAAAAGCGGCGGATATGAACTCTTTTTCGCACATCATAATCTCACCCAGAATTCCGCCCGTAATTCCACCTGCTATTCGACCCGCTATTCAGCCGCTCATGCGACCTATTCAGAAAAAAGCGTCTTAACTCCAGAGATATTCGGTGCGATGATCCGCTCTGTCATCGAAAAAGGCGCCTCATCAACCGCCTATGCCGCCCCCCATGAAAAAGCTGCCCGCATGTGTAAGGCTTTTGAAAACGCTCTACAAAACCTGCCGCAGCTGCAACGGGATTTGGAACAGCTGTCCAAGAGCGACTGGTCTGACAATGCCCTATGGCGCGCCGCTGAATGGCTGCCCGAAGATGCCAGGATCGAAGCCACCGTCTATATCGTTTTAGACGGCACCAGCGACATTTATTTGGATCATAACCGAATCGCCCTTGATTTACTGCAATACAACGGCGAGCCCACGTCTTTGGAAAAGCCCATCGCCCATGAGTTACACCACATTGGATATTGGTCCCTATGCGATCCTGCCTTGCTCTGTGGCACCAATCCGGAATCGATCGCATACCGGCTGGCTGCGCTCTTCCTTGCGGAAGGCTGCGCCACCACTTTTATCTCCGGATTACCGGAACCTCAGGACCCGCAGTACGTGGTATGGCAGGATCACATAGCGCGCCTGCCGGAATACTTCGCACTCACCAGGGATTATCTGGCCAGGATTGCTGACGGATGTATTACAAATGATCAGTTTATGGATGAAATACCGCATCTTTATTTACAGGAAGACCCAAACGTCGCCTGCGTAATGGGAGTTACCATGGTGCAGGCCATCTGGAAAGCCTTCAGCAAAGGCGGCATTCTGCACACTCTGCGCAACACCGCTCTGTTCTTTGAAATATATCGCCAGGCTGTTGATCAACTGCGCGCTGAAGGAATTGGCGAAGGCCTTTACGACCTATAAACAACACCTTAGTCTTGCGCAGCCGACACCTTTGCGGTAAATTAAGATGTATAATCAATACGCTGTTACCTGCAAACTGTCATTAGCAGTGACCACCATCACCGCTAATCTGCAGGCTGTGGTTTTACATGTGCTATCAGTTTAAAACAGTGATAAAAGGAGCGATCATATGCCCACCACCAATGAAATCAGACAGCAATTCCTGGACTTTTTTATGCAGCGGGGACATACATTCGTGCCAAGCGCTTCATTGATCCCAAAGGACGATCCAACCTTGCTGTTTACTAATGCTGGCATGAATCAATTCAAGGATATTTTTCTCGGAACCGGCACGCGTCCGTATGTACGCGCCGTCAACTCCCAAAAATGCCTGCGGGTCAGCGGCAAGCATAACGATCTTGAAGAAGTTGGCCGCGATACCTATCACCACACCTTTTTCGAAATGCTGGGCAACTGGTCTTTTGGTGACTATTACAAGAAAGAGGCCATCAGCTGGGCCTGGGAACTATTGACCGGCATCTGGAAACTACCTAAAGACAAGCTTTACGCCACCGTCTATAAAACTGATGATGAGGCAGCCAAGCTATGGGCTGAAGTGACCGATATCAACCCCGACCACATTATGCGTTTCGGCGATAAGGAAAACTTCTGGGAAATGGGCGATGTCGGCCCCTGTGGTCCCTGTAGCGAAATTCACATCGACCTGGGTCCGGATCGCTGTGACAAGGCTGATGTACCAGGCCACAAGTGCGCTGTCAATGGAGACTGCGCCCGCTTCATCGAACTGTGGAACCTGGTGTTTATTCAGTACAACCGTCTGCCAGACGGTAGTCTGGTTGATCTGCCCAACAAGCATGTTGACACCGGTATGGGTTTCGAACGCATTTGCGCAGTTCTGCAAGGCAAGCGTTCCAATTATGATATTGACCTATTTGCCGCCATCATTGCTGCGATCGAAAGGGAAACCGGACGTAAGTACTCCGATCCTGCCAACCTGGTCGCTATGCGCGCCATTGCGGATCATATCCGGACTCTGACTTTTGCCATCGCAGACGGCGCTCTGCCCGGCAATGAAGGGCGTTCTTATGTACTGCGCCGCATTCTCAGAAGAGCTGCGCGATTTGGACGGACTCTCGGCCAGACTGAACCGTTTCTCTATAAGCTGGTACCTGATCTGACGGCGGTTATGGGGGATGCCTATCCCGAAATCAAAGAACGCCAGGCGCACTGTATTCAGGTCATTAAAGCTGAAGAGGAAGGCTTTGGCCGCACCCTTGACAATGGTATTGAGCTTTTCGAGGAAATTGCCGCCAATTTGAAGCAACTAGGCCAGAACGTGATTTCCGGCTCGGATGCCTTCAGACTTTATGATACTTTTGGATTCCCACTGGATCTGACTGAACTAATGGCTCGCGAACACGGTCTGACAGTTGATCTGGACGGTTTTAACAAAGAAATGGATCAGCAGCGTGAACGGGCCCGCAGCGCAGGCCGGTTTACCCGCGATGATGCTGATGTACACTGGCAGTCCATAAAATTCGATGATGATCAGGAATGCAATTTTGTAGGATATGACACTCTCGAAGCCCGTTCCACAGTACTTGGCTGGGGCGAGGCTCCGGATCATTACCGGCTCATCACCTCCGAAACGCCGTTTTATGCTGAGATGGGCGGCCAAGTCGGTGATACCGGTTTTGTGGAATTTGGCGGCAAGCGCTATCGCATCACTGGCACTCATCGGGACGGTTCCCGTATTGTACATCGCATCGAACGTCCCGCAGATGAGCAAAAACCCGTGTCTGCTCCCGAGGAATGCCAGCTCAGCGTAGATCCGAAACGCCGACTGGCAATCGCCTGCCACCATACCACAACGCATTTGCTGCACGCCGCGCTGCGGGCTGTGCTTGGCGACCATGTCAATCAGGCAGGTTCTCTGGTAGCTCCGGACCGTCTGCGTTTTGACTTTACGCATTTTGAAAAAGTCTCTGCTGCGCAGCTGCGCGAAATCGAACGGCTAGTCAATGAACAGATTGCTGCCGCCAAGGCAGTTGAGACTACTGAAACAACCTATGATGAAGCCGTGGCGCAGGGTGCCACAGCCCTGTTTGGCGAGAAATACGGTGACCGGGTCCGCGCTGTTAAGGTTATGGACTTCAGCCATGAGCTCTGCGGCGGAACCCATGTCCGCAACACGGCACAAATTAGATACTTCCGCATTTTGAGCGAGAGTAGTATTGCTACTGGTGTCAGGCGCATTGAAGCTGTGGCCGGCACTGCCGCTATTGAAATGGCAGAACTGGAAAGAGAGGCCATTACCAAAGCGGCGGCGCTCTTGAAAACGGAAGTGGAACATGTACCGGAACGTATTGAGACTTTACTGGCTGATCTGGCGAAAGCGATGCGCGACGCTAAATCCGCTGTTCAGGCACGTGCCGGCGCTCAGTCCGCGGAGCTGTTAGAAAACGCCGAGCAAATTGGCGGTGCGCATCTCCTCGTGGCACGTATGGATGGGCTTACTGCAGATTTGCTGCGCGAAGCGGTGGATCGCTTTAAATCCCGCTACTCCACTGGCGTAGTGCTGCTGGGTGGTCTGGTGGAAGATAAACCGTTTTTCGTGGCCGGTGTCACCAAGGATCTAACATCCAAGATTCAAGCTGGTGCCATTGTTAAAGAAGTTGCTGCCATAACCGGTGGTGGTGGTGGCGGTCGTCCCGATATGGCACAGGCTGGCGGCAAAGACGCCTCCAAACTGGATGAGGCCCTGGCTAAAACCAAGAATCTCATCATCGATAAGTTAAGTTAAGTTAAAAAAGCCAGATAAAAAAAGTCAGGCTAAAGATCAAATAAGACCGGCTGCCGCTCTCCCCTGAGCGCAACCGGTCTTTTGCTTTTCTTTTAGCTATTTAATGCGCATTCTCTTCAGCCTGAGCGAGTTACTGACTACTGAGACTGACGAAAACGCCATGGCGGCTCCGGCAATTACCGGACTCAAAAGCCCCAGCGCTGCCACAGGAATACCGACTGTGTTATAGAAAAATGCCCAAAACAGGTTCTGCTTAATAACACGCAATGTCTGCCTTGACAGCAGCAGCGCCTGCGGAATGCTGCGCAAATCGCCATGCATCAGAGTAACATCCGCAGCTTCAATCGCCACATCCGTTCCCGTCCCGATAGCCATACCGACATCAGCTGCCGCCAAAGCCGGGGCATCGTTAATACCATCGCCAACCATCCCGACTTTATGACCTTCCGCTTTCAACTTGGCAACTTGCTCGGCCTTGTTTTCCGGCAAGACCTCTGCCAGAACACGTTCTATTCCAACCTGGGCCGCGATGGCCTGCGCTGTACGCTCATTATCGCCGGTGATCATGACCACTGTTACGCCCATGCCTTTTAAAGTCTTTACTGCTTCTGCAGATCCCTCTTTGACAGTATCCGCCACCGCGATAATGCCAGCGGGCTGCCCGTCAACAGCTACCAGCATGGCCGTCTTACCTTGTGACTCAAAGAGGGCGCGCTGTTCCTGAAATGCCCCAACCGCAATACCTTTGGATTCCATTAATCTGGTATTGCCAATTAGCAGGGATCGGCCCTCCACGGCTGCAGCCACACCATAGCCTGGCAAGGCTTCAAAGTTGATTGCATCAGGTATCGCAATTCCATCGTTCTGCGCCTTAACCACAATTGCCTGGGCCAGTGGATGTTCGCTGTTTTTCTCGACAGCCGCTGCCAAGCGCAGCAGCTCTCCCTGCTCTCCCTGCCGCACAGCGCCACCACTGCCCGCGCAACCCGCGCCGCCGCCACGGCCAGCAGCGCCACCGATATCGCCCGCCCCGCAAATCGTCACATCGGTAACCTGCGGCTCCCCTTTGGTGATTGTTCCAGTCTTATCGAGAACGATCGCTGTCAGGCTGTGTGCGCGCTCGAGATGCTCGCCGCCCTTAAATAAAATTCCATTTTCGGCCCCTTTGCCAGTACCTACCATGATCGCTGTGGGAGTCGCCAGCCCAAGGGCGCACGGGCAGGCAATCACAAGCACCGAGGTGAAGTTGACCAGCGACCTGGCAAAATCGCCTGTCACGATGAACCAGACAATAAACGTCAGTAGCGCTATACCCAGCACGGACGGCACGAAATAGCTGCTAATCACGTCCGCCAGTCTCTGAATTGGCGCCTTGGACCCCTGTGCCTCCTCAACCAGGCGGATGATCCTGGCCAATACTGTATCTTTGCCGGTTTTTTCGGCTCTAAATTTCAACATGCCATGCTTGTTTATTGTGGCGCCGGTCACCGCATCCCCAGGCCCTTTTTCAACGGGCAGGCTTTCTCCGGTAAGCATCGATTCATCAACAGCCGAGTGCCCTTCGAGCACCTGACCGTCCACGGGAATGCGCTCACCGGGCCGCACGATCACTACATCCCCCGGCACTACTTGCGCGACCCCAATTTCAAGCTCCTGCCCGTCCCTGATTACCCGGGCTGTCTTTGGCACAAGGCCCATCAGCTTTTTAATTGCTTCCGATGTGCGCCCCTTGGCAACCGCCTCCATCAACTTTCCAAGCAGAACTAATGTAATAATAATGGCTGAGGACTCGAAATAGACGTGCCCCCTGGTGGTGAAAGTAATCACCACGCTATAAAGATAGGCTGCGGAAGTCCCCATCGCCACCAGAACATCCATGTTCGCGCTGCCGCTCTTTAGCGACCGATAAGCTCCGCGGTAAAACTGGGCGCCGCTATAAAACTGCACCGGCGTAGCCAGCAAAAAAGGAATATACCCGGTCATCAGCCAGTCAAATCCCATCACGCCAAACATGTGCAGGATCATTGCCAACAGCATCGGCAGCGAACAGATCGCTGCCACAAAAAAACGCCGCTTTTGTCTGGCAATCTCACGTGCGCGTTCTTTCTGCTCCCGATCTACGGCGTCATCCTCAGCCTCAAATGCTGGATAGCCAATATCAGTTACTCTCACGGCCAGTTCTTCCAGAGAAGTCTGGTCCGCATCGTACTCAATCGTCGCCTTATTCGTTGCCAAGTTGACCCCCGCCGAAATCACGCCATTTGCGCCGTTCAGCACCTTTTCCACTCGCGCTGAGCAGGCTGCACAAGACATCCCACTGACAACCAATGTTCCCTTACGTACTTTTTTTGCAGTTGTTTTATCAGCCATGGACGATCCTCCTAAGATCAGTCTGTCCAATTATCTATCGATAAGTTTCTATGCTTTTGAGACAGTCACCTTCCTATGCGAGATTATGCGGCGTTTTATTTGTGCAAAAAGCGCTTCCTGCCGGGGCATAATAACCCAGAAAGAGGAGGGGTTCCTTTGCGTACACTCTGGAAAGGTGCGATCAGCTTCGGGCTGGTTAATATACCGGTGCGCATGTACACCGCCACCCAGCGCAATGAAGTTAAATTTAACTACCTGCATAAGGCGTGCAACACACCCCTGCGTTATGTGCGTTATTGTCCCAACTGCGAGGCGGAAGTTGACAGTGACGACATTGTCTGGGGATACGAATACCAAAAAGGGCAATATATTGTTCTCAACGAAGAAGATTTCGACCGCCTTCCGGATGAAAAAAGCCACACCGTCGATATCCTTGATTTTGTTGACCTGGCATCCATAGACCCGATCTATTTTGACAAAACCTACTTTCTGGACGCCAATGAAGGCGGCGAAAAAGCGTATGAGCTTCTGATTCACGCCATGAAAGAAACTGGCAAGGTTGCCATCGCCCGCGTCATGATCCGCACCAAGGAAACATTGGCCGCCCTGCGCATCTGGCAGGATACTGTTGTGATGGAAACCATGTTTTATCATGATGAAGTGCGCCGTCCGGAGTCACTTCCGCCCTCCAGACCGGCCCGGCTCCACGAAAACGAGATTAAAATGGCGGTTAACCTGGTGCAAAACCTTTCAACGCACTTTGAGCCGGAAAAATATACTAACGAATACCGCCAGGCCTTGCGGGAAATGATCGAAGCTAAAATTGCCGGCGAACAAATCGCCGTACCAGCCGCTCCGGAAACCGGTAAAGTGATTGACCTGATGGATGCACTCAAAGCCAGCCTGGCTGCAGTCGAGCAAAGAAACGCCACTGCCGCGGAAGCCGGTGGGGGTGGGCAACCCCGGTCCACAAAAACGCGCCAGACGCGCCGGAAAAAGGCTGTTACCTGACCATGTATTACCAGCCGATTAAACCCATGCTTGCCGAAAGCGGCAGGCCATTTGACTCCAAAGATCATATTTTCGAAATCAAATGGGACGGCATCCGTTGTCTGGCTTTCCTGGATCCGGATTCGGACTCCACCTACCTGCAGAGCCGCAATCTGCTAAATCTGAATCCGCATTATCCGGATTTAAGCACCCTGCATCACCAGGCCCATAAAGGCGCGTGCGTCATTGACGGAGAGATCATCGCCCTCCGCAACGGGCGCCCCAGTTTTTTGGATCTGCAGCAACGCATGAATGCTTCCGGACTAAGTCTGGCGTGCCTTACAAAGCGCATACCCGTGCTTTTTGTTGCCTTCGATATTCTCAAATACCGGGATCAGGATGTCACTGCCAGGCCCCTGGAAGCCCGCCGCCAATTACTCGCCGAACTGATTAAGCCAGGTCAGCAGCTTATCCTCTCGGAAGCCGTTCCCCAGGCTGGGCAGGCCTTTTACCGGGCCGCCTGCCAGCAGAAACTCGAAGGAATCATGGCAAAACGCCTTGGCTCGCCATACTTGCCAGGCAAACGTTCGCCCGACTGGATCAAAATAAAAAGGCGGCTATTACAGCCATTTGTGATTTGCGGGTTTTACAGTCATGTGCCACAAAGGGATCCCAAAAGAAGTGTCATTGCCTCTCTCCTAATTGGCGCCTATTACCAGGGCGCGCTGCGTGGTTTCGGCTATGTCGGCTCCGGTTTATCACAACGGGATATTGATTACTTGCAGTATACATTGGCCCCTTTGGTGGCAGATGCGCCGCCGGGGCCAGCCGATGATTTCCCGACTGCCGGACGTCAGGTCTATTGGGTAAAACCAGAGCTAACCTGCCTGGTGGAGTATCTCGAGTTAACAGAGGCGCGCACGTTGCGCCACCCGTCATTCCAGGGGTTTTGCCCCGGTATTAAGCCTCAGGAATGTATTTTTGACCCCTCCGGATCTTTCGACCCGAATGAACTGAGAGAAGGGGAGAACGAACTGAACTGACACAACAAACACAACAGACACAACGGACAGAACGGACGGTGCAATAGGAAATGGATGCCAAGAACCAAACGATGGTCTCAGTAGAAGGACATACCTTGCTGATTAGTAATATTGATAAAGTTTTTTGGCCGCAGCATGGGTACACCAAAGCAGATATTCTGCAGTATTATACCTCTGTCTGGCCTTATCTCGCCCCGCACCTGCATAACAGGCTGCTTTCTTTGGTACGTTATCCGCACGGAATCAACGGCCACTACTTTTATCAGAAAAACTTCCCGGATGCCCCATTCTGGGTGGAAAGAGTACCACTGCGCGCCGAGAATCGCGTGACAGTCTATTGCATGGCCAATAATCTGGCAACCTTGCTTTGGAGCGTTAATCTTGGTTGTATCGAAGTGCATCCGTGGCTGAGCCGCTTCCCGCATCTGGAAAATCCGACCTACATCATTATTGATCTGGATCCGATGGAGCCTGCCACATTCTCCGATGCAGTCGAAGTGGCCTTAGCCATCAAAATCCTGCTGGATCAGATTAACTTGCGCAGTTTTCCCAAAATATCCGGCGCTACCGGTCTCCATATTTATATCCCGATTGCACCGATCTACACCTTCAAGCAGACCAGCCAGCTAGTCGAAAGCCTGGGTGACATCATCATCAGAACTATGCCTGATAAGGCCACGAATCAAAGGGCTATTAAGGACCGCGGCGGGCGCGTCTACATAGATCATCTACAGAACCTGAAGGGCAAGACTATTGCCGCTGTCTACAGCTTGAGACCTTTTCCAGAAGCACCGGTATCGATGCCGGTTCGTTGGGAAGAACTGCGCCACGTCAGCCCCGGATCGTTTACCATTAAAAATGCCCTCGACCGCATAAAAAAAGAAGGCGATCTGTTCGCCCCCCTCTTGAACCTAGATCAGTCGCTGGATGATGCTCTCCGTTTGCTGGGCGTTACTGATGGGCGCCGCCACTGATGACCGGCTGCCATCGTTGTCAGCATCAGTGCTGTCGCCGCCTTGCCACTGACCGCCGCCTTGAGCCCTCACTCAAATCGCCGCCCCTAGGACTTTAGCCAGAATATCAGCTTGCTCGGGATCATTCTCCAGCAATAATTTAATATGATGCGCCAGATGTTCCTTTTCTCCGCACAAGATCTGCCGTAATACAAGAGCTACTTTGTCCATGCCTAGCAGGTCGGCTTCCCGGGCGTGCAGGCTGTAATCATTAATCGCCAGCAACTCGCCACAAATATCTTCACGAACACGCGCCAAAAGACCTTCAATGCGCGGATCCGGCTTGTCAAGAGCACTGCGCGTTTCCATCGCCAAATATGGCCACCTCCTAAAAGGAGTCCTTATAACATATGCGAAAGAATGCGCCAGGTAACATGCAATCAGCCTTCTATGACCTAAATACTATAGGCTATAGGCTACTCGGCGATCTTCTCGGCCCCAATCACGGTCGGCTGCGCTTCGTCGGTCTCCAGCGGAGACTTCCCTTCCAGCGCCATCCTAAGCCGCGAAATAAGTACTTCCAGCCCGGCGCGGTTAAAACCGCCTTCCGGCAATATGATATGAGCATATTTTTTAGTGGGCTCAATAAATGCCTCATGCATTGGCTTAACAGTCTTGAGATATTGGTCAAATACGGACTCCAAAGAGCGGCCACGTTCATTAATGTCTCTGGAGACCCGCCGGATTAGCCTGACATCGGGATCAGTGTCCACAAATATCATCAGGTCGATCATCTTGCGAATAGCCGGATCATAAAACGCCAGAATACCTTCGAAAACGATAATCCGCTTCGGCTCCACCAATACTTCGCCGGGTTTGCGGGTATGCGTTACGAAGCAATATTCTGGCCGGTAAACTTTCTGTCCGCTACGTAATTTTTTCAAGTCCACGATCAGTCTTTTGAAGTCAAAAGCATCCGGATGATCATAGTTTTGTTTGACGCGCTCTTCCATCGGTAAGTTGGTCTGATCCCTATAATAGGCATCCTGTGGAATTAAAGCGCAATCGTCCTTAAAAGTATCCAAGATCGTCCGCGCCACAGTTGTCTTTCCAGAGCCGGTGCCGCCTGCCAAGCCGATAATCATTGGCGCCTGCATCTATGTTACCTCCCTAAGCTGTGCCCATCATCTAGAATTTCAGTGAAAAAGACGCCAGCAGCTGTGAATCCGCCAAGCTTAACAAGCGATAACCGAACATAAACGAACCCAAATCACTGTACTGCAACCCCACAACTGCCTGACGCTGGTTCCAGGGTTGCGTCGGAGCCAGAACAACATATTCCGCAAATAGCTGCAAATCAGGCGAAAGCCGGAAATTGATACCGGCATTTGTAATCGACTGGCTCAGGTTAAACTGTTCGGCGACTGATTGTCTTACCGCGCTATAGCCATAGCCTCCGTACAAAGTTGCCGTGCCAAGTACCAGCTTACCTTCAATGGCCACTGCCGCGGAAACAGGTTCCTGCATTAATGAACCGAACTGTGCGTATTCATAGCGGGTACGCAGTCCCAGTGAGCCGTATGCGTCTCCCGAAAGCCCTATGCCCTTGATAATACTGCCTACCGGTGTATTGGTCGAAACCACGAAACGCCCGATTTCAAGGGTCATATCCAAATCCTGAGTGGTATTTTGTGCCGTCGCACTGCCCACAGAAAGTTCATGATCACCATTGAGGCCGCCATTATCACCAATACTCATGGCGTTAATGCGCCTGCCATAAAGGTCAGTTAAGGCCACGGACGACACCAGACCCATACTGGAACCTGCTCCGGCACTAACTGTCCATGTTCCGGAGCTGCTTGTTTTGCTATTAGTAAACGCATCTGCCCGAAACACAGCATCGAGTCCTGCTTCCTGAACGCCCAGTTTACCTGGCATGGCCAGTGTACCCGTATTTTGCAGTACCGCATGCGGAGCATTTTCGGCAATAAATGTGGCAGGCATCAGCGCTGCACTCACAGGATCGTAATAGGTATCTATGATATGTAATTCGATATCACGCTGCAATCCGTAAGAAATCGGTGCCACCGGGCTGAATTGACATATGACAACCGGACCTCGCGCGCCAATCAACGGATCATCTGGCGTTGTCTCTGTCAAAGCGCTCAGTTTACTATACTCGTATTCTGGATCATTTAGATTTTCGGACGTTTCCAATCCGCTACTGCGCGCCAGTGAAGTCATATCCAGCGAGCGAATTGATACCCCGAGTGCCAGAAGTTCCTTCTTTAATTCCATCAAACACTCTTCCAGCAGTAGTAGCTGCCTGGCATCAAGACTTACACTGCGTGCCTGTTGCGCTTCCAGTCTTTCCAGCAGGCCTTTCAAATAATAGGCCATCTCATATCTGGTCAGCTCACGATTTTTGCCGATCAACTCTGCCGGATAATCCGGCAGGAGTCCATCATTATAGAGCAACGTAAAATGGCTATACAACCAATGATCGTATGGCACAACAGCCCCGGATGCTGAAATCAGCAACGGTGCAGCTATAAGCGTTAATAAAAGACAAATAGCACCGACCTTTTTTAACATTGCCTTTCACTCCTGGAGTCACTCATGTGCTATTTATTCTATTGTTTCCGCATAGTTCCTTTTATTCCATGTCAATATTGGTCTTTTTTCTTTAAAAATCGTTCCGCCAAAATCACAGCCACATAGTCGTCGAATGGTTGATCTGGTGTCTTGAGGCCAATTGGCAGCAGGCGACGCAAACCTTTACCGGGATGGTCGCGCAGATAACGCCGGCGTCCCTCAACGCTCGACAGATGCTCGTCGACAAAAACCAGGCGTGCCTGAGCGCTTAGCCCGCTCTGATCCCATTTAGTTTTAAAAGCAGTGCTGCCTGTACGATCACCAGCTACAACTGTCCGGACCTCTTCTTGCCGTACTAATTGCGCCACGGTGGTCATCAACTCGGCGGCAGGCACAATCCGTTTCCAAATCACGCCAACTGATTCATCGACCATTGCCAGGCCACACTTCTCTCTTCCTGGATCGACTGCTAATATCACTGACATTATATTTATCACCCTGTCTAAAGCAATTAGGAAACAACAGGCCACCCTGTTAAGGGCAGCCCTGTTTTACCGGATTCCCTAAAACCAAGCCGAAAAAATGCTAAAACATAATTGGCACTGATATAGTCGTTGAATTGTCTGTGCCTGTAGCCGTTTCCGCGCCTGCCTTCGCTTGTGCGTCATTACTTTCCGTGGTAATGATCATTTGATAAGTTCTGACAGGCGATGAGTTCACATAGACCGGGTACGTTTCCGACTCAAGCGGTAGCTGCTCACCAGCAGCGCCAATAGTACCAGAGCCGTTAACGCCAACGCCACCAGCCCCCAGACCCATATCTCTGGCCGCCTCACCGGTTAGCGCCAAAAAGTGCGGGGCTTTGTTCAGCTGGATCAGTTCCTCGTAAAATACACTCTCCAACCATGCCAGACTCTCCAAAACCGCTGCCTGGTACAGCTGTGGCTGTGGCAACTCCGCCTGTGCGCCATCGCCATGTCCGGACTGCGCTAGCGCCGCTTGCGCCCTCTGTGCCTCACTCTGTGCCTCAAGCGCGCTGGCAGCGCGCTCCGCCGCCTGAGCCACGATGTTGGCCTTTTCAAAGCGGTCTAATGACATCAGTTCCTCATCTGAAGCGGGCAATGCCTGGATCAGGCCGATATTCTTCAAAAGCCTGAATGCCTGAATTGTACGTTGCTGCTGCTGTTCCATCCCATAAGCTGGCCCTGCTGCCATAAGACAGAGAAGCAAGGCTAACAGGATCGTTACTGTGTGTTTTTTAGTCATTTTGCATCCGGCTAATCGCTTCCATTAAAGCAAACCAACAAACGCCGGTTATTTCCCTCCTTTCACTCCGAATTAGAATACAGGAAAAACTTCGACGCTACCAGCCTATATCCCTGTCTTTCCGGATTCGCGAAAGGATGGAAATCGCAAACGCGCCTGCCAGAGGCGCGCTGTGCTATGCGGAATTATTCTTTAATCTTCAAGGCCACTTTCAGCGGCCCCTGGGCCCGCCAGGTATTCTCTTCGGCACAGGCCTGAATGATGACCGTCTTATTCTGATGATTCTTTACCCTGGAAATGATGTCCTGTACTTCCTGCCAGGAACTGATCTGACCGACAATGCCCTGTAAGTCGGAAACCATGCCTTTTTCGACAATGGCACGCCAGTTAACTTCCTCGAGCAGCCCCAGAATTTTTTCCAATATGGCATTCGGATCCGCATTGCTATCTACAGCGGCTTCCGCAATCACTTCACCGGCTGCAAAAATTAGTTCATCCGGCAAAATTTGAAATGTTACCAGCACCGGTTCCTGAGCCACTGTATTTGTAGAAGACAAAACCCTCAGTACCGCTTTGCCTTTGACGGAAACCAGCTTGGCAACAGCCTCCTCCAAGTCGACCGGCCTGATCTTCAGGGCATCCGTTTCGCTGCCTGGCACCTGGGCACCACGCACCAACGCCAGTTCGTTTGCTTTTTTAAGGTGAACATTGAGCAGTTCCTGCGTTATTTCAGCAGTGCTGCGGCCGCCTTCGATTACGGTCGCCAAGACAATTTCGCCGGTATGGAAAACAACCTGCCTTCCAAGCATCCCCCGGAGTCCTTCCTGCAAACTCAACGTCTCGGCGGTGAGCGCTTCAACTTCCCGACTCAGCCGTTCCCTTTCCAGAGTGAGCTGGTCGATTACTGAAGTCAACTGAGACTGAATTTCGGTAAGTGGCTCCATTCTGGCCTGTGCGAAACGCAAGTTCTCCTCTGTTTCCGCCAGATTTTTCTCGGTTTCCGCCAGGTTCTTGCTGGCGATTTCATATTGATGTGTTACCGTATTGAGTCTTCCGGTTACGAGCACCAGCTGTTTTTCAACCTGGGCACGCCGTTCGGTCACTTGATCCAGCTTTTCCTTGGTAGCTTCATATTGGTCTACGAGCCGCTGGTATTCTTGTTCTTTCAAAGATACCTGATCAACTAACACCTCAACGGTATTGGTCAATTCGGAGGCATGCGCCTCAGTGCTCTCCAGTTCGCTGCGCGTCTGCTTGAGGTCATTTTGCAGCTCTTTCATGCTAAACAACGCCGTTCTGACATCCTGCGACACAACTGCCATGATGCCAATCGTTGCGGCAACAATAATCACGCCGGTAAAGATGGTGATCAGCATGGAAGTGTATTTGGGACGGAGATTAAAAAGCGTGATGCGGCGACGCCCTACGCGCATGCCGACCCGATCGCCCAAAAAGGCGACCACGCCACCCAAAGCAATCAGCACGATTACTAGTAGGGCACCATACATCCGATACACTCCCTTCGCACCATCGCCGCCACCAGCCTATGGTATTTACATACTGAAACGATCTCCCAGATAGAACTTGCGCGCAGTTTCATCCAGCGCAATTTCCTCCGATGTCCCGGATACCAGTATCTTGCCGTCAAAGATAATATATGCCCGATCGGTAATAGACAGTGTTTCGCGAACACTGTGATCAGTAATCAGAATCCCGAAACCCTTTTCTTTCAGATGGTGCACGATATCCTGAATATCTGACACAGCAATCGGATCAACGCCAGTAAACGGCTCATCCAGTAGAATATACTTCGGATCAGCAGCCAAAGCGCGTGCGATTTCAGCCCGGCGGCGTTCACCACCGGACAATGTATTCCCACGCTGATGCCGCAGATATTCAAGTCCTAAATCGTGCAACAGTTCTTCCAGCCGCTGTTTGCGCTGCTCCTTGGGCAATCCCTTCATTTCCAGCACTGCCATGATATTATCCTCGACGCTCATCCGCCGGAAAATTGAAGGTTCCTGAGGCAGATAACCTAGTCCGTAGCTGGCTCTCTGATGAATCGGCATGCTGCTGACATCATGCCCATCCACGGAAACCGCACCTGCTTCAGCTTTTACCAGGCCAACGATCATATAAAAGGTCGTTGTCTTTCCGGCACCATTGGGGCCTAGTAAACCGACCACTTCGCCTTTATCTACTGTAAGACTGACACCGTCGACCACGGTGCGACCGCGATAGGATTTCACCAAACCTTGAGCTTTGATGGCCATCAGAACACCTCATTTACCTTCAGCCTGTCCGAATATGAGTTTTACCTGGAATAATTTCGCCCTGATAGACTATTCTTCCTGCACCGCGCCGCGGCCGGTATTTCTGAACATCCACCGTCAGCTCTGGTTCTCTCCATCTTTCCAGTAAATCACGATACTTCCTGCCGACCTCCGAGACCGGGTTAGCGAAAACTTCCTGCGGATGGCCTTGTTCCACCACCTGGCCATGATCCATTAAGATCACGCGCTGGGCTGCCCGCATAGCGAAGTATAGTTCATGCGTGACAACTAGCATAGTTGTGCCAGCGCGGGCTAAGTTTTCGAGTACTTCGATCACTTCTCCGACCAGAATCGGATCCAGCGAAGCGGTTGGTTCATCCCAAAGCATTATTTCCGGATTGAATGCCAGAGCCCTGGCAATTCCAACGCGCTGACGCTGTCCGCCTGAAAGGTTATCCGGGTAATCTTCGGCGCGATCAGCCATCCCTACTCTGGCCAATGCCTGCAAAGCCAGCTGTTCAGCTTCTTTGCGGTCCATGCCGCTCAGAATCCTGCCCATCGCAACATTGTCCAAAACGGTGAGACGTTTGATCAGATTGGAATGCTGAAAGACAAAACCAATGCGGCGTCTGGTCTCCAAAAGCTCGCTGGCACCCATCGTGGTGACTTCTTTTCCGGCGAAGAGTATGCTGCCAGCGTCCGGTTCAGTCAACCGGTTCAAGCAACGCACCAATGTAGATTTGCCGCAACCACTTGGTCCCATGATTGCCACAGTTTCGCCTTTGTTTACTTCGAAACTCACTCCGTTCAATGCCACGCGAGTCCCATATGCTTTCTTGAGGTTCCGGACGATTAGCATCCTTATTTCCTCGTTTCTTACGTCTTTCATTGGTAACAATTCATTCCCAGTCTGCATTTCCTACGTTCATTTCATCACCAGTCTGCGACGGTTCAGCCATTGCATGAGGCCTGGACGTCCTGCAGGAATGACAATTTCCCGCATAATGGTCTCGAACGGTTGTCCCATCGCTTCTCCAGCCACAATTTCTTCGTCATCAACCGGATTAAATTTCTCACACATAGCGGTGAAAAAGCATCCGGTCAAAAATCCCAGTCCAGCTGCCCCCCACACTCCCACAGCCGGAATATCAGCACCGGAAGCTAAAAAGGCCAGTACAAACCAGATCAGACCGATACTGCTGCCAAACAGGTACGGGCTGCCAGCCAGCTGTGCAGCGAAGTTCCGCAATTTGCTGCCCCGCAATACTCTCTGCCGTGCCTGCCTTTTCAGCACCGAAAAAATCAATGCATAATCCAGTAAAAACGCCAGAATTCCAAGCACAAACACACTCAAAGCTGCAATCGTGGTGCGTACCTCACCCAGCACCCGGAAAACTTCGCCGCGCAAGTTGGGCTGAATAGCGCCGATTGGCAAAGTGACGACATCCACCTGATCCTTTAGTTCCTGCCGGACCGTGTTTTTAATCGTGCTGACTGACAGTGTTTGATCGGTCAGCAACTGGACTTTCTCGCCAGCGTAGGCCTGATCTCCGACGTATTGTTCGATCACTGCCACCGAACGCCCAATTTCCTCATCGCGCAGGTTAGGCAGTGAGTTGCGGATGTCTCCGATCTGGGCTGAAAGCTCCGTCAGATTGACCTCCCCCGTGTCATCACCGGCCAGGCCTTCCAAAGTACCCGATATTCCGGTCGGATCAACCTCCGCAATCATTGTGATCGTGCGATCGGTCACCGTGATCAGATCATCCAGCCGTTTGCGGCCATCACCGCCAGGCGCCAGAAGCTGAGTATAATCTGTGACTTCAGATTGAAAGCGCAGCACCTTTTCGCGCCAATATTCTACAGCTGCCAGTGGCTCGCGCATCTTTTCCGAAAAAGCGGCCACCGTTTGTTTCTGGGCGGCAATGCCTTCCGAAAGCGCTCCCAATGCCCGGGTCGCCGACAGCAGGTTTTCAATTCCATCTCCCAAAGATAAAAACTGCGCTACTGAGGAAAGTCGGTTATTAAAGCCATTGAGCCGCGCCGCCACTTCTCCTAACCCTTCGACACTGGTTCGCAGCCGCTCAATGTCGGTACTGAGTCGTGCCATTTCCGCAGAAGCTGAGTCGATCTGTCGCATCGCCACTTCCAGACGAGCACTGCCCTGTACCGGATCTTCTTCTCCAAGCCCCGCCCGAACAGCCTTTATTTCCGACTGTGCCTGACGTGCATCATTTATTAAACGAGAATACCCGAGAACTTGTTCCAGCGCATTGGAGGCAACTGCAGCGGCTTCCGGCGAAATTTGGTGAAGCTGCGTGAGGAGCTGCTCACTTTCATCCAGCATGTTTATCAGTTCGTCCCGGCGGCTGCGTACTTGCGCCATGCCGGCAAAGCGTTGCACTTTCCCGTTTCCGTTCAGCAAATAGCTTTCAGAACGCGCTACATCGCGGCTGTCACCGCGAATGATAATACCATGAGCCTGTCGGGAATCGGCGGAATCCACCTGTACAATAACGTCTCCATCGCCGGGAGCCTCACCGGTGATGAGCGGCCGACCGGTCCCCTGCAGCGCCAATTGATCGCCGCGCCGGACCTCCTGATCGCCGGTCAGTTCAATCATCACCTCGGCAGCATAATAGCCCAGAAATCTCTTCATTTCGATCAACGTATTCATCAGATACTGGTAATCGTCTCCGCCATCAGCCAAAGTAACATCGCGCACCAATCCACTGCCTGCCTGTTCCTGCAGTATTGCCGTGATGGCGCTGCCAGATTCCAGCGCATCTTCAAGGGTGTAACCGGTTGGAAAGCGTAACTCGACCAGACGGTACTCTTTGATTACTTCCTGTACTCTCGCGGAAACTGCCTTCTGCGCGTCGGGGTCTTGCAGTACGATCTCAATGTTTCCACCGCGGCGAAAAGCGAAGCGTACTTCCCCCCAATCCGCGATGCGGTTAAGCAGCATTTCCTGAGCACCGCCATGTACGGAGCTGATAGTTAGACGAGGCTCAAGCAGCAACGAAAGGCCGGACCATCCGGGTACGCGCGCCAAAATTGCGTCCAGCCCTTCAAAAGTGTCGCGCCGTCGCAATTCATCAGGTAATGAAAGAAAAATTGCCGTCTTCCCAACCAGAGACGGCCCTATTTTGACTGTCGCACCAGGCAGATACTCACTAATCAACCGGTCGAGCTCCGTGCGGGACTCCGACAAGGTCTCGCTGCGCACCTGCAGAAACAAGTCGTATTGCCCATAGTCGCCCATTAGGCCATTAATAGCCTGACCGAAATAGCGATCCGCGACCCAGGCCAGGCCGGCTGAAAATGCTGAGGCCAGCAAAATGCCAGCAATTAGGAGGATGAAAAAGTCTTTTCGGAATGGAGTGCGCCATATAGTTGACATAATAAATCCCCTCCGCTTATCCGATTATATCACGGAGGGGATTCGGCTTTGTTATGTAAATCATGGAATAGCAGGAGCCATCAAACCCTGTTCATTCCTTGACCTGCGACCACAACTGGCAACTGTGCGGACTCACCTGGATCGCAGAATCAAATATGGCTTAATCACAGTTCTTCTACTCCGACCAGCAATCCATTTGCGAAAAAGTCGCCATTTTGTCCTTCAAGCTTTGTCACAGTATAAGTCTCAGCAGCATTCTTGAGAGGTGTGATCTTCTGCAACACTGCGGTTGTCATACTACCCTGTGCATCCAAGAAATAGGCTGCGTCCCCGACAGCCAGAGATTTGGCGTTTTCCATATTGCGATAGATTTGCGTTTTTTCCGGGTTCACCGAACACCATCCTTTTCCCTTAATATAAAAAGGATGATCATCGGTGGCAGTAACGGCCGTGCTGCCAAAATCGAGTATCACCAGATTATCATGAATAGCGCTGGCCACTTCCGCAACCACCGATTGCTCAAGTTTGTTCTCATTGAGGTTGAAGCTCATAATCTTATCTCCTGGCGCTATGAGCTCGATTGCCTTTTCCGTTCCGTCGGCCATCGCAATTTTAGTGCCTTTTACAAAGCAATGGACATCGAGGCCATCAAAGTTGATTTCGGATATAGCCACATCATCCCACTTCTTGCCCGGATATACTTCCAGGATCTCAAACCTAAGCACTAGCGACAGATTCTTATCCACCGATTGCAGCGGTTCGACCTCGAAAATCTGAAGAGCGCGGCTGTCTTCCAGTTCCAGAATGGCATAGGGCTTTTTCCCCACATAAAACTTGAGCCGCTTCACTCTGGAGTTGTTTTCCCAGGCTTCAATGGATTTAAAATAGCCATTATAGATATAAATTTCGGTAACCCTTGGGCCGAAAGGTCTGAAATAAAATTCGATAAATTCGCCAATCCCATGCCCTTTCGCACCCTCAACCCAGGCGGTTCTCAAGTCAAAATCATGGGCATTGGAGGCAACGTATGTATTACCGCTTTGGGCTGCCAGAAAAGAGGAGGCAAGAACGCCCTCGGGTCCGCCACCGCAATACCAGCTGCAGGCCATTGTTACAGTGCTCCAAAATTCCATGTCCTCCGGGAATTCATCGATTAATAGTTTTTCTTCCTCAGTCAGATCCGCATATGCTAAATCTTGCGCATCCATTCTCTTTCTAAGCTGAATCCACTGCTCATACCGGTCCTGAGCTTCCTGACTAATGTCAATCTCCCCGCCAAGCCTTGGCTTCATGATTTTCAGTTCCTCCGGTTTGACAGGCAGGCTTACAGAAACTAGGAAGACCAGTACCGCAAAGAAAGGCAAAATTAAACGTTTCATAGGCTCTTTCCCCTCCTATTCCCTAATCGCGGATGCATACCGGACACGCCGGATCCTGCTTAACCGCCAGCTCATCCCAGCGCATATCCAGGGCGTTGAACGTCAGTAGTCTGCCAATTAAAGATGTCCCCGCACCCAAGAGGATTTTAATGGCCTCAGTAGCCTCCAGACTGCCAATGATGCCGGGAGTGATCCCGATCACAGGGGTTACCCCTCTCCCCTCTTCATGCTGCCTCTCTGTCTCCCTTTCTAACTCGTCCGCGCCATGCTGCCCATCAGTATCATGCGGCTTATCGGCGCCATGTTGTTCTTCCGCTTTCTGCCGCACCTCAGCACCCTGCTGCTTGCCCTCAGACGCCGCTTCCGCGTCCGGATTGGGCAGCAGGCACCGCAGACAAGGTCCCTTTCCTGGCAAAATAGTCATGATCTGTCCGTAGAAGGAGTGCACTGCGCCATAAATCAGAGGCACTCCTGCCTGCACAGCCGCGCTGTTAATCAGCAGGCGCGTCTGGTTATTGTCTGTGGCATCAATCACTACATCGCATTCGTCCCTACTCAGATATTGCCCGGCATTCTCAGCTGTCAGACGCAGCACTAGCCCCCGGACTTCGACCTCTGGATTAAAGCGCTGCAATCTTTCCGCCAGCAGCAAGGCTTTACTGGAACCAAGCTGCTGCGGATCATAGAGCACCTGCCGGTTTAAATTGCTCATTGAAACTGTATCAGAATCGATAATTGTGATCCGGCCAACCCCGGCTGCCGCTAAATAAAGAGAAGCCGGAGTCCCAAGACCTCCGGCACCTACAATTGTTACTCTACTTTGTTGCAGCCTGGCCTGGCCCTCTGGACCAATTTCAGGAATCGGTAATTGCCTGCTGTAACGCATTTACTGGTCTGTCCCTTCTGCATCGGATCCATCATTTCCGGATTCTTCTCCAGACTCGCCTGCGTCAGAACCGGATTCTGTGACATCGTCCTCTGCGGCATCCCCGTCCTCAGATTCACCAGATTCCTTATCGCCAGCCTCGGCACCAGCCGCGTCTTCACCGGCCTCGGATTGTTCAGTCCCTTCCTCGGCCCCTTCCGCCTCAGTCTCTTCCTTAGTCCCTTCTGCCGCTTCTGCTCCTTCTGCTGCTTCAGATCCCTCGGATCCTTCCTTGGCCGTCTCTTCCTCTTCATCCTCAGCTTCATCAATTTCGAAGAACAGCTCAATACTGCCGGTGGCCTCAAATTTCTTTTCTTTCATGGTGACTTCCACCCGCTCTGCTTTGAGCTCGTCTTTTTCGCGCACAAGATGGACCGTGCCGGTCATTAGCAAAATCTCGGTATTTTCATTAAAATCGATCTGCAGGCAGGTGGCTGTAAAATCTGTATGTATCAGCTTCGTGTTTCCCTGAGCGGAAAATGTGCGTTTGTTGGTATTAGCCACCAGTTTATCACAGGTTAAATCGACTTTTTCCTTTGATATTTTGCCGTCCGCATCTTTCTCTTCATCACGAATTAGTGATACGTTTCCCGTAAAGGTGCCTTTCTCGTTTTTCAGGTCCATTTGCAGTGAATCGGCTTTGATGGTAATGCCTTTGTCAGTAAGCACCAGACCGCCGGTTATTTTGCCACTGTCAGTATCTTTATCAATTTCAGCATATTGGCAGGTAATGCGTAAGTCGCCTTTGACGATTACCACATCTCCCTGAAAGTAGGTGACGCCTTTGTCCGTATCACCCCACATTTTCAGACCGGTGGCATAAAGCTTTTCCTTCGCGGCCAGACTCGGCAGACTTGATAATACTAATGCTGCCAATGACAAAATGAGTACAGCACCAACCCGCCAAACCTTCCTATTCTCCGTCAACTTCCGGGTTCTCCTCGCCATCTTCCGAGTCCTCCTCTGCTTCATCGATCTCAAGTTCCAGTGTAAATGGCCCTGGAACAACGAATTCTCCATCATTCAAAGCTTTAGTAATATACTCGGCCATAACAATTCCCTTTGAGCCCTGATCCAGGATAACTCCATTATAGAAGCGCGCTTCTTCTGCCTGCAGGTTAACCTCCATGCCACCGGCTTGCAGTTGATACCCTTCGCCGATAACAGTCACAGGCACGGTGACTTTAAGCACTTCGCTCATAATGTTCCAGGAAGCCGCCTCCGTATAAATGGTTCCTTCTGGAAAGACGGCTTTCAGATTACCGGTGAGCTTGATCTCATCCAGCTTTGGATCATGGACTGCCAGGTCAGCTGTAAAAGAAATGTATGGCTCGCCATCACGATAAATACTGCCCTCATGCAAATTATGGAAAGTAGTCGGCCCGCCGTCCAGGTTTTGCTCGACGCGGTCGGCGCTAAAATGCCAGAACGGCTTACCGTCCCTGCGGCCAGCAATTTTGGCCCCGCTAATATTCATTGTTTTAGGCGGCGTTGGCTGTCGTGTGGCATTTTGCTCGCGCCGTTGCTGATTTACAACGACCGCTTGTGCGCCAAGCCATAGGGTTATGCCCAGTATGACCAGGACAAGTAAAATCGCCCATATTGTCCGTTTCATTACATGCCTCCAGAGTAAGGCTCGTGCCGCTACACTACGCCATGCTATGGCTACGCTATGCTATGAGCTAAAGTCAATCACTGTTATGAGCCAAAGCCAATCTTTTTATCCGGGAAGGCTTTGAACACGAAATCAAAACGGAAGGCCTGGCTGGAAAAATCATAAGAAAGTTTGATCTCCCGGCAGTGCCAGTCATAGGTTATGCCAACACTCGCCTGCCGCAGGGTATCCAGCTCAATATTGTAATTAATATAACCTTCCAGTGTCCAAGTCTGGAAAAGTTTTAGAGCGGCAGTCAAATCTGTCTGCTCGAACACATTATCATTAGGATCATAAATTACTTTGGCCTTTAACTTCAGGAAGTCGTAATCAAGGTTGCCTTCCAGAGTAAACAGGCTGAATTTCTGCAAAGCCAGGCTATAGCTTCCGCTAAACTGCAAGTAATCTTTAGAATCAAAATTCACCCTGATGCGGGCTGCAATATCACGGTATCTCTGGTATTTAAAATCATAACCGGAAGTCAGCGAGGCTTGAATCACTTTATGCTCAACGTATACTCCGCCGGTTATACTGGCACCAATAGTTGGTTTATCAAAAGTAAACGGTGTTTCTCCCTGGGCAGCAGTCCAACTGAGAACCGCAGTAGTCCTCAGCCATGGCAGATATCTCTGGTTCCAGGTCAACGACGCTGTTTCAGTAAATAAGTACTCGTCGGTCCCATAATAATTGCCGCGCACCTTACCTCCCAGCGCCAGGTTAAAACCACCCTTATTCAGATTGAGAGCCAGCTTTTCGATCTCAGCATGCGTTCTGGTACTGACGACTTCGGATGGTTGTTCAATATAGCGGCTGAAACCAAGCCCGAACTTAAAATCGCCCAGCAATGGCACGGGCACTTTCGGAAACAATAGCGTAATCTCCGGCTGGCGTACGAGCACCTTCCAGGTAGTGCTGCCCTCTACGGCATCCAGGTTGGCCTTTTCTTCAAAGAGTACTGTCAGGGAGGCAAAGTCCCATGTTTTGGCCCCCCTAATGGTATAGTCCGCCAGCCTGGTGGTCGTGAATTCTTCAGTTCCAGACTTCGGTGCCTTTAGCAGTTTGAACGAACCAAGCACTGACAGCGAATATCCGCCGATCCATTTCAAGTTGGTATTTCCACTGGCAGTAAGATAGGTCTGCTCTGTATTCTCATTGAACCGGTAATCAGAATTGAGACTTAGGGTTCCAAACGAGCCTTGCCCTGATAACGAGCCGCGCAGCTGATAGGTATTATAATCCTCGCGTGTGGCGGTCGCCAGGTGGTTCAAGATTCCACTGACATTCACTTTAACTTTGCCAATTTTCTGCTCGGCTCCCAGCGTAAAGCGCCAGTCGACATGTGTGTTTTGCCGGTTAAGCAATTGGTAGATGCCAATCGTACCGGTGAAGTTTTCCCCGATACGCAATTTATGATCAATACCGGTAGCCATGCCAAGCCTGTTCATCATTTCAATCCGCACGTTACCGGAATGATTTTCATTAATCACATAGCCATAAGCGGCCTTAACAAAAAAACCTTCTGTGGCACTATAACCGAATTCCGGAACCTGTAGGCCTTCTTCATCCTCTTTCAGGGAAATGACCAGATAAGGTAAAGAAAACAGGTGGAATTTCCCTTCAAAATATCTGACACGGTGCATTACAATCTTGTCATTAAGATAAATCTCAATTTCATCTGCTTCAATTCGGTAATGCGGATTTTCCCGATCACACGTTGTCAGCGAAGCGCCGGTCATGATATATTGATTTTCTGCGATCGAGACGCTTTCACCGGTCATGTAGACTGAACCCACAATGCCGGGATCCGTAAAACTGCCTGACATGCCCTTAATGACCCCGCTGCGGGTATCAAGGTCGTAAATTAGCTCATCGCCTTCGGCATCCCGCTCTTTATCGTGCAATTTGACGTTACCTCTGGCAATCAAGCTATTATTATTCAGATCAACTTCCATATAATCGGCCTGCAAGTTGATTTCCTGGTATTTCAGTACGACTGTGCCGGTGGCAATAACGATTTTTTGCTCGTAGTTGTAGGAAAGATACTCTGCTACAAGATGCGCCTTGCCCTTTGTGGAAGGGGATTCTTCAGAAGGGCTTTTTGCTTCTTCCGCAGGGGCTTCTTCCGCAGGGGCTTCTTCCGCGGGGGCTTCCTGCGTCTCTGCAGCGGTCTCCTGCTCCCCGTCCCCGGCGGGTGCCTCTTCCGGGGTGGTCTCCGTGGAGGCTTCTGTAGAAACATCCGTAGAGACTTCCGTGGCTGAAGAACCCCCGGATGAAGTTGCTTCTTCAAAGGAGCTTCCAGCGGTACTTTCTGCAGAAGATGCCCAAACCGGCCATGCAAAAAGTAGAACCATTAGTAAGGCACAAAAGATGCGAGTGATTGATTTCAAAAATTACCACTCCAGTGTCCCAAAGGCTACTTGCGTTTAAAATTAATGCGCCAGCCGTTTCGGGCAAACAGATAAGCGAGCGCCGCTATCGAAAGAAATGTGATATTAGCTCCCCAGGCTGCCAGAACCGGGTTAAGAATACTATGAGTCCCAAGTGTACGGAAAACGGATTCCAGAACATAATAGAGCAATGTGAACAATGCGCTGGCTACCAATCCTAAAATACGTCCGCTGCCGGAGGCCATCAGTGAAAACGCACACCCGATGACCACCAGAACCAGCGCCGCTACCGGAGCAGCTGCTTTCAGATGATAATCAACCTTAAATACGTCGACATTAAACCCGGTTTTACTGAATAGTTCAATTTGCTCGGCCAGCTCCTTGCGTGTCATCTCGCTGGTCGTTTTCTGTTCACCAATAAAAGATGACAAATCCGCCTGCGTGTCAATAACAAGCCTGTCAAAGCTGACTTCATTGTTGACAAAGCCTTCGGCGTCGTATTCATGACGCACGCCATTGTTCAGAACCCACTCTTCTTTGTTGATTACGGCGCTTTCCGCCATAATAGTCTGCGGATAAGGGTGGCGCCTGACCTCAAAAATCATGACGTCATTCAGCACACCGGTTTTATTGTTGACGCTCTTGATATAGAAGATGCGATTCTCCGGGCCCCGGAAAAATATGTTCTCCTGAATAAAAGGCAAGGCATCTTCAAAGATCAGGTTTCTAACCATATTCTGATAGGCATGGTTGGCTGCCGGGACAACATTATCACTAATCGCAAAGGTTAGTCCGCTCAGTATGACCCCGACTATCAAAATCGGAATGATCAGGCGGGTATAGCCCCAGCCGCACAACCTCATAATATCAAGTTCACGGTCGCGGCCAAGACGGGTTAGCGTCAGCAGTGTTGCGAACAATGCCGATGCCGGAATAACCTGCGAAATTAGTTCTGGCATCTTGTAACCTGCGATAGTCAGAACGGTTGTGAAAGGAACTCGTTTGCCAATCATCAGGTCCGCCAGCTCGTAGAGAAACCCGCTTAGCATGATAATCACAAAGCCCAGTAGACAAAGGGCAAACATCTCCACATGTTCGCGCAGAATGTAGCGATGAACAATCCGCAAAGATTTCCCTTCCCTTCGATCACGCAGTGTTTTGGTGGTATTCACAGCTCCTGCAATCAACGGCTTTACAAAACGCAATGCATTTTAGATTACACTGCAGTATGTTATAATTCGACGTTCTGCCTTTGGCTTCCTTTCGATTATGTCTGTGGAAAAACAGGAAATAAAAGGCCGGGTTTTACTCCCGGCCGTTAAAGCAACTTTGAAATGCCATTTATTCTTCTGGCTCAGCTGTCAGAGCACTAATTACTTCATCGGTAAGATCAATACTGCCATAAGCCATTGAAGTCTGCCAGAAGATCGCGCTTAATTTTTTCTCCTTGCCAAGCTGCGCGGCTATTTCATTAAGTCTGGATTGGAATTTGCGCGAAAGCTCCTGCTCAAACTGGGATTGCCTGGCTGAGAATTCTGCCTGACGCTGCACTTTCTGTTCATTGGATAACTGCGAGAACTCTTTTACTAATGCATCTCCGGCAGCCTGAATGCGCGCCATATACTGTTTACCCAGTTCGCTCTCGTTCAATGCCCTTTGAGAATCAATATAGCCAAAACCCTCCGTCCCCTGAACATTGCCCGAAGGCCTCAAAAAATAACCCAGCACGGTCCCAAGAACAAGGGCGGCCACTACTGCTCCCACAATCCCCCAGCTTATGGACTTAGTCATAGTTTAATAACCTTCCCTTCATCATTCTCCAAGTTCTTCTAGTCTCCGGTAAATACCATCTTCTATTGCCTGCGCCTTGGCGCTGTTTTCATTGAGAAGATTGCTCTGCAGCAGTGAAGAAAGTCGCGCATACTCTTCCTCGACCCACCCTGTCAAACTAAGCTGCTTTTCATTAATGAGTTCGCGACGCTTGACTGCCTGTCTGCTTACAAAAACCTCCAGTTCCAGGCGATCCTGTTCTTCTCGTTCGGCGACCAACCCTTTGATTTCGTTATTAATCATATTTACCTGCGTGTTGATTTCCGGACGTTCGGTCAATGAGATCGAATATAACTGCATCTGCAGATTCAGCAGCACCGGCGCATACTGTGCTTCTAAAATACGATGAAAACGCTCACGCGCCAGTTTCTGTTCTGCGACATACGTCTGACGCTCGTATTCGTCTTCCTCAATGAGATACTGCTCGTAAGAATCAAGTTGATACCTGGCATTAGCCTCCAGCTCCGCCCGAATGGCGGCCAGCTGTTTGTCAAGAATAGCACTGCCTCGATCGACTGCAGTATTATTCATGGACGCGAGCGTTTGAATCTGTTGTTTAAACGCTTTGCTGATACGCTCAGGGATTTGGGTGCTGCTGCCGCCGGCGCTCTCGCCGCTGGCACCGCCGCCGGCACCGTCACTGGTGCTGCCACTGCTGATGTCGCCACTGCTAGCGCCACTGCTGCCGTCGCTGCCACCGCTGTGCACCACACCGGATGCACCGGACGTATCTTTCTGAAAAGCCTGGACCAAACTGGCGTAAAAAGCTGAAATACCGCAATCCTGCGCCAGTTTGATCCCATCAGCCATTTCCAGCTTTAGCATTGGCTGTTTTGCTTTCGGGGATTCTGAAGCTCCTGCCATGCCCGCAAAACCAGCCATCATGGCTACAGCCACTGCCATTATCAATACTATTATTGCTAATCTTGCCAAATAGTTTCCGCTTTTGAACAATTTTCTCACGGCGAGCTTCACCTCCCCGGCGCATTTGTGACTGCTATACTACTATGCTGCTATACTGTCATACTGTTATGCTTTACGCTTTTGCCTAACGACTTTTATTGGGCGCTGGCTTTCTTCAGAACGGCCTCGGTCAAATCAACGCCGCCAAACCAAATGATATCCTTCTTGAGCACCAGCCCGACTTTTTCTTCTTTGGCCACTACTTCAATAGTCGTCTTGACCTTTTCATAGGCGGCCTTCCATACTGCCTGGGCTTTAGCCTCAATCTCCATGGTTTTCAGCTCAAGTTCTCTCTTAAGCTTGGTCGACTCGGCATTGAACATTTCTTCATAAATCGGCAGATATTTCTGTTTTTCCTCTTCGGTCATACCTTTGGTCTTGTCTTCATACTGCCGCTGAATGGAAGCCTGCACCGATTTAACCTTTTGATTAAATTCCGCATATGCCAGACTGGCTTCTTCTTCGAAACCTTTAATCTCTTCTTTGGCCTTGACAATGTCGGGATAAGTGGTATCCAGTTTTGCATCATCAACAAACCCAATCACGATTCCTGCTGGAAGCGCTGTTTCACCTTCCGCACGGGTCGTCAACGCGAAGACACCAATTGAAAGAGTGATCATAATAGCCAGAACCGCACCAAACCCTAGAAAACGTTCGAGCTTTTTCAATTAATACACACCTGCTTTCACATTAATACACTTTGAAGTACACCTTGACATTTTTCTGCTATTAAAAGCAATCGCTAGAACTAACTAGAACATTTCGCCGAAACTGAAATAAAATTTCGGGCCCTCACCCGGACTAAACCCAAAGTCAAACCTGAGTTGCCCAAGCATCGGCACATTGATACGCATTCCAACACCATAGCCGACGTTCAGATTAAACTGGTTATCTATGCTTGAAGGAGACCAGGCATCCCCAAGGTCAAGGAACATGACGGCTTCGAAATAATTGTTAATCTGATAACGGTACTCGGTGTTAAATAACGCAAATCTGTCACCAGAGGAGTTACGGTAGTCATATCCTCTGAGCGTCTCCGATCCGCCCAGCAAAAACAGCTCTGACGAACTGAAGCTCGCGCCGGTCAGATAGCCACCTGCCAGTCGGAATCCAAGAACATGCTTCGGTGCCAGCGAAAAGAACTGTCTTGTTTCTCCCCGCAGCTTATAAAAGTTGGTATCTCCGCCGAGAATACTGCCTCCGGCACGTTCAAAGCTGAACATAGACAGATTGCCGCTATTAACCAGTCCGCCGCTGCCGTAGTTCAGCTTGTTACGAGTCAGCTGAAAGGTAAGCGTGCGATTATTAGTGGTGGTTAGAGACGGGATTGTATTGGTGATATCTTCAATCGGCAAATCATGCAGCTGCTCAACCTTGAATTTCACCGAACCGTTAATGTCGGCAAAAAGCGGGAATCCTACGGTGATTGTGCCGCCATTGGTACGCCGATCAAATAAGGTATCCGGATCCTCTTCATTGTATAGATTTGACTCCCAACGCGAGTAAACATCGAACCCTGCGGATACATCATAAGCACCAATCCATGGCAGGTAATAGGATAATTCAAAAGTAGTTGATTCTTTATTTAAAGTAAGCGATGTATTAAATGAATGTGCCAGCCCAAACAGGTTTGATTCTGTAAACTGCAAGCCGCCTCCCAGTCCGGGGCCTTTCATATAACTGACGCTGAAACCTACTTCCATTGTTTTGCGCTCTTTAAACTCAACTACTAAATAAAGCTCGTCCGGATTTGGACCCTCTTCAATGGTGGGGATAATGTCGTCAAACAGCCCCATCCGATAGAGTTCCTGCAAGTCCTCATTAAACTGTTTCAGATCAATAATTTCACCCTCAGCCGCCGTGAGCTTATGGCGTACTACAGACTCCTTGGTCTTCTTGAGGCCATTGACCTTTATCCCGGCAAGCTTCATTTCCATAAAATAAAATGTGACTACGCCTTCGGGAGAAACAGTAGATTTAGTCAGGTCGGGCTGTATCAGGAAACCTTTCTCCTGAGAATACTTGATTGCGTTCTCAAGGCCCTTCAGAAGTGCGTTCATGCTAATGACTTCACCGGGCTTAATAGGCCATTGATCGATCAGTTCCTGAGGATCGATTTTGGTCAGGCCTTCAATCTTGATCTCTTTGAGCGGCGGATTTTCAATTACCATGAAGGTGACTTTAATACCGCCGATGACTTTTTCCATCTTCCAGTCAACACTGGTGAAATACCCCAACTCGAAAATTGACTTAATATCGGCTTCAATTTTCTTCGGATCCACGGGATCTCCAACCTGCGTCTGGCGAATCACTTTCAGAATAGTTTCAGTGGGTACGAGAGCGTTGCCGGCAACATCAATAACCGCTACCGTCAGAGGGTCCGCGGCATAAGCCGGATCTGCCGTATATATCAACACGCCTCCGGCTATAAGTGCAATGCATGCTATGATGAGGAGTCGGTAATTTGCTTTCACTAATGTCCCTCCTTTTACTATCGGCTCAAAGCTTTGTAATACCGGCCAGCCTTCTCGGTAGTTATCAGTTAAGGCTTGTCCGGAACGCATCACCCCTTTCATGCACGTTGACATAGGTATAGACTAATAAATCTATCAACGCATTCCAATGTGCTGTGGTTCCCATTCAGAATCGCACTCTAATCGAAAATCCGAAACTGAAGTCACCGGTACTGGAATACGACAGATTCAGAACTGACAATGGTGATATATAATAGTCGAGCCCGATTTTATGAATAAATCCATCTTCATAGAAACTGGCGTACTGGAGATACAAATTCGGTGTCAAGAATTTTCCTACCCGCAGTTCGACTCCGTCTCTGAACAGCGAACTGCCCCGGGGTACGAGAGAGAACTCATCCACATTGAGCAGCTCGGCAACGTTGCGCGTCAATGTGTCGATAGTGGCTTTCCCGACTACATAGATGCCCTCGTCAAGAACATCCTGAATCATCAAACCATTACCTTTAAGCATTTCAGGCAAATCTAGCAAAGCAAATATCTCTTCCGTGGACATCTGCGGACTGGACTCAAACTGAATTCGCAGATTAGGTCCAACCTCTCCCTCAGCCCGCAGATAAACAATTGCCTGCTCCGCCGGTTTGCGGGCTAGAACCCGTATATAGGGGATATAGCCGCGTTGTTCTGTGAACTCAGCGTGCGCTTCCATCACCTGAAAAGCATTGCGATACGCGACAACCGTCCCGCGGCTGGCCGTAATCTGCCCGCTCAGTTTTGGTTCCGACAAGGTACCGCGCACCGTCAGGTTGCCTTCAACCGGAACATCAACATCAAGAACTGTCATAGACTGCTTGATACGTACTTCAGACCCGATTTTTACTTTAAAATCCAGTCCGGTTGGCGGCACCGGATCCTCAGTTGTCGTGGCAGGCTCTGCATTGGTCGCCGGGTCAGCTTCTGCAGGCACATATGATACGCGTGCGTCTGAGACTGTCACATCTCCGCCAAGAACCATTGCTCCAGACTCACCACGATAAAAGGCACTGCCACTAATGATGCCGGTAAAGGCCGGACTGGCATAAAGCAGCTCATCGGTCTTAACCCATAAATCGAGACGTTCCACCAGGAAAGATTTCATGGTGATACTACCACCAGCCTGCAAATGCCCGGTGCCATATTGTGCACTAAATTCGTCAAAAATCAGACGATCTCCTACAAAGCGACCTTTTCCTTCGGCATTGGTAAACGGAATCAATAATCCCGGAATCTCAAAACCGCCATTTTTTATCTGAAAGGTACCCTGCATATCAAGTCTTTCAAAAGTACCGCCCAGATGCAGCTTGGCGGCCATCCGGCCGTTATTAATCTTTAGATCCTTATAGATTACTACCGGCAGCCAATCAATAGCCACCGAGTCTGAAGAAATATCCAGGCTGAGCAGCATGTCTTCGTTAGTAGCCGGTTCCGGAATCATCAGCGCCTGTCTGATTGAACTGCTCAGTGGAATTGTACCTTCTCCGAAAACGATATCGCCATTTCTTTCCAAACGCACTTCGGTAAAATGCAGTGCTTTGGCATCAGCTCTGGCATTACCTTGCAAGTGATCAAAATCAATGCCAATCAATTTTCCGTCCGTAAGCATCAGATCTCCGGTCAGTCTGGGGTTTTTCGGATATCCGGACAGTTTTAGTTTGACATCACCGGTGCCGGTAAGGTTTTCTTCAAAATCGAGCAGCGTCATGACCGGAAAGATGTCAAAATTATGGGCGGCAATTGCCAAATCTGTTCCATTGACAGTGTCGTAGCTTCCGCTGGCGCTCAGTTCTCCTTTTTCCTGCCACATCTGCAGATCCTTCACCTCAAGGGCCGAGAGACTGATACGGCCATCGCTGCCGGTTTCAATGATAAAACTGGTGTCAGTACTGGCATCCAGTTCCGCATTCGCCACACGTCCGCAGTCAACTCTGGCTGTCATTGACCCCTCTATGCGCGCCAGCGGTCCTGACAAGTGCACTGTGCCTGTTAGCAACCCACGCAATGAAAAATTCGGTTCTGCGCCAACAAGTTTCAGCACATCAGCAAGTTCTGAACGCTCACTACGTAGTTGCACGTCAATACTGGCCTCTGTCCCCGGCGCAATCCATCCAAAAGCCACAATATTTTGATCGGCTTTCACAAACTTAAACTCATCGAGTTCCAGGCGATTATTTTCCCAGGCGACTTTGCCTTTGACAGCTCCCAATAAAACATTGCTAAAGGCGATATTTTCGCCAATGAGATTGCCACGAAAAGACGGCTGCGCAATCGTTCCTGAAATGCGCCCGTCCAGTGCTGCCACACCCTTCAAATCAATGGACGAACGCCGCAGGATCTCCAGTCCGGACAACTCCAGATTCCTGATCGCGACTACGCCGCCAACTTCCCCGCTGCTGTCATAAGAACCGGAAAGCTCAGCAGTGCCAGAATCCTTTTTGATCACACCATTAGTGATCGTGACGCGCTGGCCATCCCAGGACACATTTACGTCCAACTTGTCAAGCATTTCGGCATCGATTCGTACTGACTCGGCTGAAACATTCGCTTCGATGAGCGGCTGATCGATCTGGCCGCTCATTTTGGCGTAAATGCCAGCTTTACCGGCGATATTTAACCCTTCAAGATTAAACGCCTGCTTGGCTTGGTCCAATTGCAGGCCTTGAGCCCGCAAGGTCGCCTGCACCTGTTTGGAACTTAAGTCATAAACACCCGTAATGGCGGCTTGATGCTGGGGATGCACCAAAGTGCAGTCCTTAACCGCCAGCTGTGTGCCGTCGAGGCTTACAGTGGCCTCCAGCGTACCCAGACGGTACTTATTATAGGTAGCCTGGCTGACAGTAAACTTGCCGCTAACCGCAGGAGATTCCCAGGTCCCGCCCAGTTCGAAACTAAACTCCGCGATGCCAGCGGCCGGAACGCCAATGGCTGCCAAAATATTATCAAGTTCGATGTGCCCTCCGGAGCCTTTCAGATTCAGATTACCGGCGGCATCGATTTGCCCTCTGGCACTGACAAGCCCTTCTCCATAGCTAAGAAGTAATGATTCCAGATTGATAATTGCGTCGGTATAATTAAAGGCCAGTTCCACCGGGCCAAGCTGATGATCGGCAATCGACGCATCCAGCAGTGAAGCTGTTCCATAGATCCTTGGCACCGCTGAGCCGTCAGTCTTGATCACAAAGTTGCCAGCCAATTTACCGCCAGATAGCGGCTGTTGCGGCGTGATGAGCTGGGCAGCCCGGACAGCATCAATCCCTTCCAGCTGCAACTCGCCCATCAGATCCAAACCGCCGGAAGATAACGGCCACCAGGAACCCCAGCCGGTAATCTGTCCTTCAACCGCTTCAGCGGCCAGTTCTAGATCGACGCGCTTGCCAATGTATTGCGCCATTAACTCCATATCCCGGAAAGGTTCGCTCATCACACTTCCTTCCGGAATCACTGCTTCCGCCCGGATATCGGGACTTTTGGCTGTTCCGCCTAACTTAGCTGTCAGGCTGCCTTTTCCGTGAATCTGATAATTAGCGACCCCCGGAATGAAGGCGGCGATCTGCTGCAAATCCAGTTCCGCAGCGCTCAAGGCTAGATCCATCCAGGGCTCTTCCAAGTTACCGGCTTTACCCTCTGCGACAAATTTCGTGTCCTGCCATACAGCCTGTAGTTTTTGAATTTCGACAGTATCATCTGCCAGAACAGCTTTGGCAGAAATATTCTTTACTTCTATATCAAGCGGCAAATTATGCACAAACCCATTTTCAACTTCAACACGGCCTTTGAACGCCGGAGCAGCCAAAGGGCCTTGCGCCGTAATTTCGGCTGCAATCAGCCCATCCAGCTCCCAGTCGGCGAGCGGCACCAAGTGCGACCATTCATGCCAAGTAACATCAGAAGCTTTCAATGTTAAGTCTTCAAATGATGGATTCTGAAAATCGGCCATGTTTACTGTGCCAAGCAGCTCTAACTGCGTTGCGCCAGCGCGCGCCGCTCCTTTTTGCACCTTAATGTATTGGCCGTCATAAGAGGCATTGATCGTGATGTCTTCCAAATCCATTGGAAGGATGTCGTGGGCGAATGAGCCGTTCTTAATGACAAGACGGGCATCATTTACGGTAAAAGTCCCGCCGGAGTAGCTCCCCGCAGCCGAAGCACTTACCAATCCGGTAATTTGACGATACTCTTCCGGAATCAATCCGATTTGCACCAAATCTTCGGCTTTGGCGTCCGAGATTTCAACGCGCCCGGAAATATCAGTCGTCTCGATATTAATTAGGCCATCGGCATAGAAACTGCTTTGCGCTGGCTCATTCAGGTAACCTTTCGCATAGACTTGCAGCTTCGGATATTGCTGAAATGAAACGAATCCATTGGTTTTAGAGGCCTCGGCGCTTAAACCTTGCGGTAAACCGTCAAATGAAAGCCGGGCATTCCGAAATGAGATCATTGCTTTTAGGGATAACTCGGTGGTCTGACTGTCCGTATCTTTGACGATAAACAAGTCCGACAGATTGAGTCTTCCATCCTCCAGTAATCCGGCGGCGATTACCGGCGACTCCAGTTCTATGCGCGATATGGAAGCCAAAATGTCAAATCCCTTGCTGATAAACTGCCATAGACTATAATGAATAATAATTTTATCAGCACCAAGTACGGTGCTGCCATCCTGGCTGATTGTCAGTTGCTCCGCAACAACTTTGTTAAACAAGGAAGTATAAACCCGTTCCAGCTTAACCTCCCCGTTAACAGAATCCTGCAGCAGAGCGGCAACTTTATTGGTAACGATATCACCAAAAGGAACGCGTGTAATCACCAGGATTGCTCCCTGTAGCAAAAGGAACACGCCCAGCAAAACTGCGATGATAATTATTAACTTATTGTGTTTGACAGTGGTCGGCTGCACGGTGCTTCCTCCCGGTGAAATTGCGCATGACTGACAACCATTTGGGCGGTTTACATTGATTTATTTTTCCTGCCGCCACTATTTCGACGTTTGGCAAGCGCTTCCCTGTAGAAAGGGAAGCGCTTTTTATAGGCATCTGAACCCGTGAATTACATAAATGCAGTTAAAGCCCAAAAAGTGAAAATCGGACCATGGCTGGTTTTTTATTCGTTGGCAGGATCGACGATCTCAATTGATATCATGCGGCTACCCTGTACAAACCAGTCGGTCTCGGTCAGAAGTATGATATCGCTGTCATCGATTGCTTCGGAGTCGGCGGTGTCCGGGGCATACCGCACAATAATATGCATATTAGCGGGCTTTTCAGTCCATTCGCGATAGGCCTCCGCGAAATCGGCCGCGCTGTTGTTCAAAATGTCTTCCTCTTCAAAGGCATCTTCCGTCCATAGGGTCCCGCCGCTAATGAAGAAATCCAACCGCCCTGGAGCTGCATTATCCGGTATTTTTACTGGAATAGTTACTTCGGCAAGGGCGCTCCGATAAGGCCTTAGCTGCACCACCAGATCAACGGTTTCCCCGGGTTGAACAATATCCTGAGCCGTGCGGGCATCAGTAATGACGGCGCTGAAATTATCTTTGCAAACCACCGCCGATACATTGACCGCCAGTGGACGCACGTCTTCAAAATTATTGCGGAAAAGGAAATTGAGGTACCCCAGCAGATCCATTATAGCAATCGAAGCAACATCCGTGCGGTGATAAAAAAGATTTTGGCGTCGCAAGTCAGCCCGGGATCCGGCCGTAAGGACTTCCAAATCTATTTTGGCGGAGCCTGCCCCGACCCGATCCAACGCCCGATCCAATCCTTCAATTACGGCCATCGATGCCAAAGTTGGCGTCATATCAGCATCACGAACAACGCTGGTCTTCAAGACCACTTCATTACCGGTATCTTGATCGGTAACTTGAACGACCACCGGCAGCATGACCGGCATTTTCCCAAATCGGCCTGCCAAACCGGCGGAACGATCCTGGGTGATAATACCGACGGGATTAGTAATATCCGCCAGCTTTGAAGGAACAGACGCGCCAGAGATTGTACGATATACACTGGCCCCGGTAGCCAGTAAGGCTACCTTGCCTTTGCTCAACACCGGATGTCCAAAAGCAACGAAACGCCCGTTTTCCACCCAGGTCAGGGTACCAATTGAAGATACACTGAGGTCACCGGTAATCAGCTGCAAACCAAGTGGACTACCCGGTTCGAGAGACGCAATCGTTTCCCCGGAAGGGCTTAATGGCGCTGGCGTTAATGGCGATGACGCTGCTGACTTAGCGACGGAAACGCCATATTTCCCCAGGAAACTCTGCAGTGCTGCGCCGGTACGCTGGCCGAAACCGCCCAAATAAATCGGCGCTGTGACCGGGATCGCCTTTAATAAGTCAGAGCGGTTGTTGTGCACGCCTTGGCCATGGCCACCTGCAAATAAAATGCCGCGGTAGTTTTGTCCGGCAATGTTGACAGGCTGACCGTCAACAAACTCCGCCATATAATCCTCGGTATCTTTATAATCCCACAAGGCCAGCATGTCAGCAATCGGAGTTACCAGGCCATAGCTGGGATTGGCATTGGAAAAGGTATAGCTAATCGCACCCAGCAGACGGTTACCGATGAAAACGGGACTGCCGCTCATCCCAGACGCGATCCCGCCGAATTCTCTCAAAGCCGTGCCATAGGTACGAATCAGGATTAGCGAACCCACCCGGCCAGTTCCTGTGGTCAGTCCAAGGATTTCGACCCCGAAGGATTCGATCTTGGTACCCTCTAGAACTGTCAGGGCTTTTCCCCGCATACCAGGACGGATTTCATCAATCCCGATAAAGCGCGTGTCGGCTTTCGCAGTAAACCCTGCGGCGATCAAAGCCAGCATAAAAACCACGATCATTGGAATGGCAGTAGATCTTGTTTTCAAAGGCTAACCTCCCCCAAGCGTCTTATGATCTTAATACCCTGGACTTAATTCTGATCTCGTGCTTTTCTTTCAGTATCGGCACCAGGTTATATGCTCCCAAGGCTAACATCATTAAGGTAAACACTAATTTCACGCCCGGCGTAGATGCTTTCCATTCTCTCTGACCGTCAGTTCCATACTTCGTTAGCGATGTGCCCCTGAACCAGGAACCGCCGTCAGTGACATAGACATTGCCGTTCAGATCAACGTCAAACTGTTTATACCTGAACAAATTACTGGCTTTCGAGAACACTTTCGTTTTAACCCATAACACTTCACCAGCCGGAGAGATTTTGGCAAGAAATGAGTTTGCTTCCTGCGCTTGCTCCTCATCCTCTCCCAACATACGGACATATCCGGCAGCATAGGCATTCCCGTAATAATCGGTGGAGATGTCCACTATGAAATTACTGGCACCTGAGTCCACTGGCTGAAAAGTTGTCGACCATAGCTGTTCTCCGTTCGGACTGTACTTTTGAATGGCGGCCAAACGCTGCATGCTGCCACCGACAAAAATGTTATTTTCTCTGTCAGAGACTACAATCGTGGCATCAGCAGTCATGGAAGTCAGCCATAATTGATCGCCTTCCGGAGTAAACTTGGTTAATGTTCCGGTGATGTTATTCAAGCAGAGAATGTCCCCTTTTTCATCAACACAAACTGTATTTAGGTACCCGAAGCGTACCGGCACAAATGCAGGCTGAACAGCCTTCCCATCCTCCACCCCGAAAGCCTCGGTTGCAATGTCACCGCTTTCACTAATTCCAAGCAAGCGCAGCTTTCCGCCCGCTTCTTGCAGCGCGTTAATTTTCGCCGCCGATGATGTATCCCAGATAACATTGCCGTTAGAATCCAATTTTGCCAGATAACTATAGGCTGTCTTTCCTTCGGAATCTTTCATTAGCAGATAGCTATTTGATTCAGTGTCTCTTTCAAAACCGATATATAAATTGCTGTCCTGATCGTCTGTCAGGAGTTTTGCCCTATAGAGCGCTGAGGCATCAAAGGGATAGCCCTTCACCCATTTCAGCCGGCCTGAGCTGTCAAATTTCATGATTTTGTGCCTGTCAGTCAGCGATAGATAACGGTTTTCAATTACGATATACGAATCTCCCTCATTGGCAACCGTGATATCTCCTTCAATGACCGGTATGAAGTAAAGAACAATAAGATAAACAAATAGAATGACAAAAAATAAGTCCCTTGTGATGACAGATTTGCTTTTGAACTTCTTGCGCTCAAAAATCGAAGCTGCAAAAAAAATAATAAAGCCGATCAATAAATACCAAAAGTCTGCCGTAAAATAAAGCTTCATAGTCACACTCCTTTACCCTGGTTTGGGATCCGTTAGACTTCCTTTGTAATGATATCCCATCTCCTTTCGCTGTCACTCCTTATCGCTGTAATTACTCGTTTTTTCGACTAGAACTCCTTCTTGCATTTTCTACTATTTTAGCCTACTTCCTCCTTTAACTCTTTGATATGCAAAAAACGCCCCAAACAGAATCGTCCGGGGCGTTTGTTTCAAGTTTTATTCCTGTTCTCTGGTGAAATATGGCTTCATTTCACCAATGCCAGCGTCATGTTGCCTGAGCCAGCACTATTTCACCAGGGCCAGCAGCGCTTCTCTCAGGATTTTGGCTCCCACCAGTGAGGTTGCTTCGGAATGATCATATACCGGCGCAATCTCGACTAAGTCAAATCCCACAACGTTCAATCCGCGCAACTTCCGAACCACTTTCAACAGTTCACTGGAAGAAATGCCGCCTGGTTCTGGTGTGCCGGTTCCAGGAGCAAACGCCGGATCAAGAACATCGATGTCGATGGTGACATAGACCGGTTTATTGCCAAGAGAAGGCAGTAACCGCTCAAATGGCTCAATTACGTCTGCGTGCAAATGCGTATGCTCACGGGCATAGTCGAATTCCGGCTTGTCCCCCGAGCGAATGCCAAACTGATGCACATCGGCAACAAATCCGCGTTCAATAGCCAGGCGAATTACATTGGCATGCGAAAGTGTTTCGCCAAAGAACTCGGTGCGCAGGTCGGTGTGCGCGTCGAAATGCAGCAATACTATATCATTGTAGCGTTCGGCAATGGCTTCAATCGCTGGCAGACTGACCAAATGCTCTCCGCCAAGCAGGAAAGGCATTTTGTTATCGCCTAAAATGCGGTTGCATGCCTTGCGGATCAGTTCCAGGCTGCCGCTGACGTTGCCGATCGGCAAAATTAAATCGCCTAAGTCAGTAAAAGAAATTTCATGCAGATCCCGATCCAAAGCGGGACTATACCACTCAAGCCCATACGAGGCTTCGCGAATGGACTGTGGTCCGCCGCGCGAACCGGGGCGGAATGATGCCGTATAATCCATAGGTGCCCCAATGATAACAGCCGATGCCGCCGCATAATCATCCGTAGAATCCATAAAGCGACTCTTGCGATCGACTATCTCTTTCCAGTCAAACATCGATGTCTTTTTGCTCCCTTCGCCTATACGATTTCTTAACACACACAGCCGGCTGATTCAGTCAATCAGCCGGCTGTCAGGCTTGTCTCCAAAACTATTTTGTCAATTCTACTACAAATTCCGGTAAGGCAAAACAGCCGTGATGCACTTCTGGCCCATAGTAGCGCATCGGCAACCGTTTCATTTTTTTAGGATCAACCTTTAAGGGATCATGCTTTTTGGACCCAAGTGTAAAGCTCCATAGCCCGCTCGGATAAGTCGGTATATTCGCCAAATAGAGGCGCGCAATTGGGAAAGTGGCGCTGATATCGGCAAAGACCGAGCGAATCAGATCCCGGTTTACAAAAGGAGACTCGGTTTGGGCAACCATAATACCATCTTCGGTGAGCGCTTCATAAATGGACTGGTAGAACGGCTTCGCGAACAAACCTTGCGCCGGGCCGACCGGTTCTGTCGAATCGATCAGGATCACATCGTAGCTGTTCTTATGCTCATCCACATGTTTGATACCGTCGTCAATAATCACCTGGCAGCGCGGATCCTGCAGGCCAACACTAATTTCAGGCAGCCATTTGCGGGAGGCTTCTACAACGCGTTCATCAATTTCAACCAAGGTGGCCTGTTCTACAGTATCATGCTTCAGAATCTCACGGATTGCTCCGCCATCTCCGCCACCAACCACCAAAACCTTTTTTGGGCATGGATGGGTGTGCAGCGCAACGTGAGTGATCATTTCATGGTAGACAAACTCATCCCCAATGGTAGTCTGTACCATGCCATCGAGTACCAGCATGCGTCCATACTGAAAAGTATCCAGTACAGCCAGGTGCTGGAAAGGAGTCTGTTCGACATGCAATGTTTCTTTAATCAGCAAATCCAGTCCAAGATGGGCGGTCTGCTTTTCTGTAAACCAAAGTTCCAACTTCAGGCAGGTCCCCCTTCAGCTTAATACCAGAGAGCAACAGCGGCGAATGCGCAAGCGCACTTTTGAACTGTACAATCGGTGGCTTTCACCATTACATCGACTAGTGGAATGCCACGCACTTCAAAGGCTTCTTCCACCATCGCCCGGATTTGTCTCTCAGCCTCGGCTTTGTCGCATTTTCCCGAAAATTCCATGATCACGCCAAAGTCATTCTTGGAGAAACCGATGCCTACTGCCGCAGAAATGACTTCCCCAGGAACATCGCTGGCTATCGAACCATAGGCGGTCGGAGTCAGGGACCCTGGGGGAATTGAGAGCTTCTCCACAAATTCCGTTGCCGGAGGCAAAATGCTGCTGACTTTCAGCAGGTTCAGATTCCCGATGCCAGAAGCCAGTAGCGCATTATCAAATGCGTTTAATCTGGTGCGGCCTTCGGCGGTACCAGCCACCAGAGTGTATTTCTTCGGGGTTTGTAACAACAATATCACGCTCCTCTTATGTTTCTTTTGTCAGATCGAGATAGATTATACCAAAGCTATGTCGAAAAATAAATAATAAAAATCGCCTTAAACTAAAGAAAGACGGGGTGCCGGTCCAAATGCGGCACCCCGTTTATTGCTACAGTCTGTACGGGTTGTTTTTGTCAATTCGAAATGTAACTGGTTTAGCCGATCGCATTCAGATTTTGCCTTGGATCCGGCAGCCAAAGTCCCGGCCACGCATAATTGGCTGCATACTGCCTGCTTGTATCAAGCGTGGCACTGCCTGATTTGGTACTTAGTACAAAAGACTGCTCAGGTGTGACACTGGACTTGCCAGACTGATCAATGGCCATAATCTTGAATTTGTAAGTGCTGTTCGGAATCAGGTTCGTAAGCACTACCGAGTGCTCCGTTTTATAATCAGCGCTGCGATCTTGGCTTCCCGAATTGAATCTTTCCTCTTTTTTAGTCCCGGAGTTGCTGGCAACATAGTAAGTTATTACCGCAATCGTTGGCTTGTCGGTCTTCCACCGAATCCGGACCGATTTATCGTCAATTTTCTCAACGCTGATGCCGCTAATCTTTGGTGCTTCAGAACTGTTGGACGGCGGCGTGGACGTACTGCTGACGATAATATCATCATTGACTGTTGCTGAAATGTTACCGGCGGCATCGCGGAATCTGGCATAGACTGTTCTTGTTCCGGTGCCGGGAGCCAATGTCCAGTTTACTGATTTTACCACGTTGTTCCAGGCACTCCATACTCTGGCGTCATTAGACAACTGGTATTCAATCCTGCCGCCCCGATCATCACTTGCTTCGATGTCAATGCGAACCTGTGAGCTGTTAGTACTGGCGGCACCACCATTGATGCGGATGCTCCCCCGTGGCGGTGTGGTATCTGCCGCCGAGCTGGTCGCAAAGTTGCCATCATGCGTGGCTCTATTGCCTGCCTGATCGGTCGACTGAATCTGGAAGCGATAGCTGGTTCCTTCACTCAGTCCGCTCAGAGTCACAGTATGCTCGGTGGTATAGCTGCTGCTGCGGCCGGAATCGCTACGCTTGTCAAGGCTGCCACGACTGCCGGATCCATAGAGCACCGTACCGCTAGTCGGCTCATCTGTACGCCAGCTGATGCGAACCTCGCGGCTTGAAACCGCTGCCACCGCTACACTAGAAATGCGTGGTGCTTTGGTATCGAGGATAATTTGCGCTGTTACCGCCGTTGAAACATTGCCAGCCGCATCCCGGAAACGAGCGTAGACTGTTTTGGTTCCATCCCCGCCGGTAAGCGTCCACGTTACCGAAGTAGCCACTTGTGCCCAACTACTCCAGGCTCTGCCGTCATTAGAAAGCTGATATTCCAGACGACCGGACTGATTATCACGGACGTCTATTTTCACGGATACCTGCGTGCGATTGGTGTACTGCGCCCCATTGTTCAAAGAGATGCTTCCGGACGGCGGCGTCGTATCTTTGCTGGGCATATTGAACTGGCCTTGATACACTCGTTTATTGCCGGCCCGATCTTCGGCATTGATGGTATACCGGTAACTGGAACCGCTAAGGCCTGAAATGTTCACGCTATGGTCGGTATTGTAATAGCTGCTTTGGGCTCTGTAAGAACCGACTTCCACTAATCCGACTGTAGGCTCGTCAGTCCGCCAGCGTACCCGGATAGTGTTGCCAGTGACTAGATCAACACTGACATTACTGATTTGAGGTGCCTTGGTGTCCAGAGTCACTACATACCTTTCTGTTTTGGAAACATTGCCGGCATCATCTCTGAATCTGTAATAGATCGTCTTTTGACCGTCGCCGTAATCAAGGTTCCAATTGATTGTCGAAGTGGCCGAATACCATGTGCTCCAGCTATAGCCATTATTCGAAAGCTGGAAGTCGATATCGGCAGTCCGGCTCTGATCATCCGACGCTTTAACCTGGACTTTAATCTGCCGGTTGTTGACGTACTCCCGGCCCTCGTTGATGATCAGCTGCCCTTGCGGCGGTGTGGTATCCCGTTCCTGCCAGGCGAAGACATTATCATATCTGGTAACATTACCGGCCTCATCAACGGCCTGAATGACGTAATAGTAATTAGTATTGGAAAGGATCGCTGATATTTCTACCGCATGAGTGTCAGACGGTACCTTTTGCTCGATACGGCGCGTCATGGATGGTGACATCCAGTAATATTCAAAATAACCATAGGTGACCTGATCCGTGCGCCACGATACCCTGATAGTGTTAATTCCGAGGGTTTCCACTTTCACATCGTAAATAGTCGGAGCTTTAGTATCAAGTACGATTGTAGCACTATAGGCGGGCGAAATATTGCCAGCGCTGTCCTGGAAACGCACATATACGGTCTTGACACCATCACCCGCGCTTAGGTACCACAATTTGGATGGGGTCAATACTTCCCATGGCGACCATGACCAGCCGTCGTTTGAGAACTGAACACTAATCGCACCTGACGAATTGTCAGTCGCGCTCAAAAACAGCGTGACCTGATAATTATTAGTGATACGAGCACCGCTATTAATATTCAGTGATCCAGTAGGCGGCACGGTGTCTCTCGCAGTGCCTCCCGGAACAGTGATCATCTGCTGCACTGGCTGGGACTGGTTCCCCGCCATATCACGGGCAGTAATTTGAATAGTGTATGTATAACCTGCCCAGAGTTGATCGAGTACGACTTCGTGCTCCAGAGTATAGTAAACACTCTGTGCCGTTTGAATCTGTTGCTGTTGCTGATTCAAAATTATCGGCGTGCTGTCGCCCTGATATTGCGTAATACAAAAAGCGGGTTCACTGGTCCGCCAGGTGATTTTGACCTGATTCGGGCCGATCAGATTCATATTCACATCGTAAATCTGTGGAGCCAGTGTGTCTAAGGTAATGCTGGCGCTGTATACCGGGGATACATTTCCTGAGCCGTCCCGGAAAGTTACATACACGGTTTTCAGGCCGTCGCCCTCCGGAAGTGTCACCGCCAGTGCTGTCTTGTAAGCCTGCCAGGGGTTCCAGTACTGACCGTCAAAGCTAATGGCCATGAGCGGTACCTGCCCGGAATTGTCCTGAGCCCACAAATTTAATGTGACATTCCTTGTATTAGTGAATCCTGCGCCGCCATTAATCATGATGCTACCGGTCGGGGCAGCCGAATCTCTGGCGGCCAAAGCCAAGCTGCCTGTGAAAATCGCTATCAGCAATGCGCTTAATAAGGCGAGTCCTGACTTAAGGCAGCGTTTCCTGAAACCATCCGATAAAAACATGTAAAAGCCCCCTTTCATATGCGAAACCGATGAAAACTTCTGCTTACGGTATCAGTATATCGCAGGAAAGTTTCTGTGTGATTAGCACGTTTTACAAAATTGTTGCAGACTATTAAATAACATATGAAATAGCAATGCACGGCGGCGCGGTGCATTCGTGGAGCGCAGCTCGTCGCGCGCAGCGCGCCACACGCCGCGCCGCACGCCACACGCCACCCGCCGCGCGCCGCACGCCACACGCCACCCGCCGCGCGCCGCACGCCGCTACCAACCTTCCTCCAAAATACTGACAAGCATTCGGTTATTTACCGGACGAGGGTTGCCCTCCATTAATCCGATGTTCTCTGTACACTCGACTGCTTCAGCCAGGAGCGCTTTGTCAAAGCCAAATGCCCGGAGTTGTGCAGGAATGCCCGCGCGTCTGTTAACATTCATAATATGCCTGATAGCCTGGGCTGCTTGATCAACAGTGTCCCCCCGGCTACCCATGCCCCATATTCCCGCCAGTACAGCGTACTTCTCATGCGACTGTGGCATGTTATAGCGCATCACCAGTGGCAAAAAGGCCGCTGCCAGCGCTGCATATCTTTTTTGTCCCTGGCCCAGACGTTCCAGCCCGTAATCAGTTCCGGTAATCCAGCGCGCCAAAGCCTGTGCCGCACCATGTCCGGCGCTCTGCCGGGCAAGCGCGGCTAGCATCGCACCATTCGTTACTTTGCTCAGCAGTTCGCGATCGCTGTTACAGCCAACTTCCAGACGATTCTGTAAGAGGCCTAGGTTCTTTGCGGCGCTAATGGCCAGCGCATCCGTAACTTCGTTGGACTTTGCCGATACCAAAGCCTCCACTGCCTGGCACAGTCCGGCGGCCACCTTTTCTCGGATAAGGTTATCTGGTGTCATAGAGATCAGCTGAATATCATACACGGTCCAATCCGGAGCCAAACCGGCACCGTGATAGATTTGCTGATGACCCGATGTCTCTGTTTCGGTGCGGATGACTTCACTGACCAGTTCTGCTCCAGTGCCTGGATTAGTTGGTATACAGATGACTTTGACTAATCCGCTTTTCTCGATGTTGCTGAAATTGGTAATCCCAGGAGCATTCAGCATCGCAGCCACGCTCTTTGCCAAATTCATCGCGCAATCGCCGCCGATCGCTATCAAGTACCGTACTGCGCGATTACTTAGTTCAGAAGTTAGCTGCTCTGCCTCTGCGATCGTCAAATCACGATCTGCCTGGAATATCAAACTTTGGGGTACCGGCTTTAGGGATGGGGATCCTTTACTGTTGTCCGGGGTGTTACTTAGGTTACTTTCTGTGTGGATACTGCTTGGGGTGCTGTCAAAGGTAATATTGGAACTACTGCTCGGGTCTGACAACGCGCATTGCAAAAAATCAAGCTGATTGCTGCCAGTATCATCATCGGTAATGATCGCTACCGAACCGCTGTTGGCGAGCTCCTTGACTTTTTTGGTCAAAGCTGGGATGCTTCCTTCGCCAAAAATGACCTGCGTGTTCAGCGCATATAAGGCATATGTCAAAAAAACCACTCCCGCTCGGGATAGAATTACCTTTTACCGTTGTTTTCATGTTCTTCGTTATTTCCCCTTTTTCCTGCTGAAATACCTGTCGAGATACATGATTCGCGTCAATATCCAATAATCTAGTTTGCTGCTGAAGTGGTCTTTTTGCATCTCACAGAATTCTTTGCCGCTTCTTTTGTCTCTGTAATCCAATATTTGGCTTGGCTGCAATCTCTGAAGCGCTTTCCCCGTATAGGCCAGCGCCCTAATCCATGCGACTAGCCCGCGTCTGCGCCATCTTCGCGGATGCACAATTACTTTGTCGACCACCTTAGCGGCCGCACCGGTTTCCATTATGAGGTCAGCGTTGTCTTCGTCTGTGACCCATGCCAGACGACAATCAGGGATCATATCTTTAAGTTTTCGTGCTACCGGGAAGCACTGTTCGAGTGCTGCCGCCGGACCGGCATGAAAGATTACCAGCCAATTTTCGTTCATGTCTTAAGCACCGCAGCTGCCCCGCTTTCTGCAGCCACCAACGATTTCTCCAATGCATCCCGATTCCGGCGAAAGATTTCGACATCAGGCCCAGATTCAATCCATACCGGAGGGCCAAAGTACAGCACTACCCTGGCAAAGGGAAGCGGGTAAAGCAAACCGGTTCCGTTACGGGAATAGATACCGGGACGGGCTGCAGCCGCGAATGGTACTATCGGCTGCCCGCTTCTTTCAGCGAGAAAAAGAGGGGCAGGCTGCACCTGTCGATATGGGCCAAAGGGACTATCGGCTGTCAGGGCAACATTGCGGCCTGAATTTAGCAGTTCTTTGAGCTGCATTAGCGAGTCTTGTGAGTAAAGCCTTGGCAGAGTATCCCATCCAAACTTTGATAGCAATACATTTTCAAGGATATTGCCCATTCCGGATTGGGCATATATATCTCGGCCAGCCAGAAGCCATAGTCCAATAGGCCAATGGCAGCGCCAGCTGACCAGAATCGACCGGAACCCGCGTATGGCCAGGCGATCTATGACCATTTCACCTACTCTTTCCACACGGGCAGTACAATTGACAAACTCTATATAAGCCTTGCATAACATTTTGCGGCATTCAGAGAAGTTTTGGCGCTTCAACTTAAACAAGGACAATATGTTCACTCCAATACCCGGCTTGAACTGGTCTTGGGCTTGCATTGTGATTCACTGTCTATTTTCTTTCCGTTTCTTATTTTTAAACCTGTTGTGAATGCAGCGTGCTCGCGGACGCTACGCGCCCCGCACACTAGCGTGCACCATGCCCATGCTGACTTGGTCTGCTGCGGCGCGCGCCCGAACCCGCTGTACCGCACCTGCTGTGCAGCACCTGCTGCGCCTCGTCCGCCGCGCCCGCCGCGTCTGTTCACCCGCCGCTTGCACAAACAAGAGGGACGCTTTTTATGCTGCCCATGCTTTGAACCAAGTCAGCACAAAAATGCGTCCCTCTGAGTTCCTGCGTTGTTACCTATTTTTGCTAACCTATTAATTTTATACCTGAGATCCAATGTCAAAATTTCTTAGAACAGTGGTTGCTCAATAATGATCTTGACCGGAAACTCATTAACCAGAGTCAATGTGGTATTCTTCTCATCCATCAGGGACATGGTGTAAGCTTCGCTGCCTTCATTAGTAACAATTGATGTTTTCAAAGCACTGGGATAACGCATCTCATAATAGGCGTTAACCATTGAAAAAGCATCTTCGGTGGTATACACGACTTTGAGGACGCCATCCACTTCCTCACCGACAGTCTGTATGGCACCCGAGTAGATAATTATGCCAAGATCTTCTTGCGTTTTGACAAGCATGTTCTCGTCGACGACTGTTGCAGTCTGATCCTCCTGCGCGTCAGTTGGCTCTTCCTTCTTGCCACAGCCGTTCAGGGCAACTACACACACTACAAGCAGAACTGCCACCAGGAAAAGGTTTCTCCAAATTTTTGTCTTCATCCATCCATCCCCCTCAAATTTCTGAATGCTCTATCCGGCTTTGTCGGCTTTTTTAGCCGATTCAACCCATTGATCCAGTGCTTTCAACTGCGCCACCAGTCCTTTCAGGGCATCAAGCGGCAAGTTTTCTTCTTCCTTGATCCACCGCTGGTGCAGTTGCTTCCAGGCCTGATCCACCTGAGCGTACAACTCGTCAATTTCGGCGTGTTTTACAAGAGCCGTGCCACTACGGCGTACGCCAGCAGCACTGACTTCGAAGCTTTCATCCAATACCGGCACCAGACACTCTGTACCAATCTGTTCTTGGATTTTGGATGCCAATGAGTTAATCGACTCTTCCTCACCATGTACCAGAAAAACGGCTTTCGGTTTGGATTCAACAGACCGAACCCATTCCAGCAACCCGTTGGCATCCGCATGGGCCGAAAATCCATCAATAGACTTTATCGCCGCTTTCACAGCAATTTCTTCGTTGAAAACGCGAACCTCTTGATCACCTGCCTGCAGTCGGCGCCCAAGCGTACCTTCCGCCTGAAACCCGACAAACAGAACCGTGGCATCCGGACGCCAGAGATTGTGTTTCAGATGATGCAAAATGCGGCCGGCTTCACACATACCGCTGGCAGAAATGATGATTGCCGTGCCTTCCATGGCATTTAATGCCTTGGATTCTTCCACGGTTCGCACCATACGCAGTTCGTTGAAGTCAAACGGACTCTTATTCATATTGAGAATTTCCCAGGTTTCCTGATCATAACATTCGGGATGGTTCCTGAAGATTTCGGTGGCTGACACCGCCATCGGGCTGTCGATAAAAACCGGTATTCTGGGAACCTTGTTATTCATATATAAGGTTTTAATATGATACAGTAGATCTTGCGTACGTCCAACTGCGAATGAGGGAATAATCAGTTTTGCGTTGCGGGCAGCGACATTTCTGATGGCTTCTGCCAGGAGCTCCAGGCGGGCAGCGCGCTCTTCATGCAATCTGTTGCCATAAGTCGATTCCAAAACGACGAAATCGGGATTGCCGCCGGTAGCCGGATCTTTAATGATCGGCTGGTTTTTCTGACCAAGGTCGCCAGAAAAACGGATCGTAAACGGAGTGCCGTCATCATCCGCTGCTGTGATATCAATAAAGGCTGATCCTAAGATGTGACCGGCATCATGAAAGCAGACTTTCAGCGTTCCCAAATCAAATAGCTCTTCATAATCGACTGCCTCAAACTGACTCAGACAGCGCATGGCATCAGCAGCCGTATAAAGGGGCGGCAGCGCTTCTTCGCCAGCCCTGACCCGTTTACGGTTACGCCACTCCGATTCCAGTTCCTGAATATGACCGCTATCCGGTAGCATAATACTGGCCAGATCCTTTGTGGCTGCCGTGGTATAAATAGGGCCTTTAAACCCCTGATTACATAAACGAGGCAGTAATCCGCTGTGATCGATGTGCGCATGCGTCAGCAGTACGGCATCAATCTCAGCCGGGTTAAATGGAAAAGGATTATCGTTACGGCTGCGAATCTCTTTTCTGCCTTGAAACATTCCGCAGTCTACCAAGACATGCAAACCGCCGTCTTCAAGTAGAAAACAAGAACCTGTTACCGTTCTGGCTGCTCCGCAAAACGAGATTCGCATCGCTAGACCCCCTCGAATATTATGATATTCTAGCATAATATGCCAGTTCCTTCTTAATCCGCGCGCATATTAAATGACACTTATGTTATATGGCACTTATGTCGCAGGAGCTTCGGTCACAGGTGCTCTGCTTTCGGCACCAGATGGAACAGCCAGGAATCACAGGGTGCCAGCATTTCCTGTGGCCGAAAACATTGGTCAGCGGAAACTGTAGCCAAAAGGCAGTTAGTAAACCTGTCAAAGATCTGGATCTCCATGTCGCCTTCTGCTATGCCAAACCCGTACTGCACCAGATCAAGTGCCACTTCTTCAGGAGCATTCCCTGTATTGATTACCAAAACAAGCAACCCTGCGCATTGCTCTGATTTAATGATCAAAGACTTAATTGCGGAAGTAGTCATCCATCCGGGACCAGGCGTGCAATGCGTACCTTGCGTGCAGTGCGCGCCATGCTGCTTTGGCGCATGCAGAAGATCGGTGAATATTTCTCTGAACTCGGCGTTGCTGATTAGCGCGTGATTTTCATCTTGTGCTTCAAAAATGACCACTTCGCCACCAAAGGCTGCCAAAGCAGCCGCTGTCTTTGGCGTAAACCGTTCCCATAGACTTGCTTGCCAGCGCAGCGCGCTTTTCCAAAAAACTCCGCCAGCAGGTGATCTCAGTATCAGATTACTGAGAGGTTGGAGTTCCGTGTCCGGCTTTTTGCGCAGAAACGGGAAAAGCGAGCGGTTCCTAGGCTGACTACTGTTGCCATTTTCGGCACCGATATCGACCGCATTGAGCAATCCGGCAGTTGGCCAAAACGGACAACCCCTGCCAATCAGGAATGCGAAAGGAAGAGCGCTGCGAATGGCACTCAATCCGGCATGAAAAGCTCCGATTCTGGTTTTTTGCGCATCATGCCGTTCACCAACTAAGGCTGCCAGATAGAGGCGATCCAGCACTACCGTATGATAGCCCCAATCCTCACTGATCCTGCGTGCTGCTACGGATAGATAGTCAACGACTTCGGGATTGGTGACATCCAAAGCCGCCAGCTTACGTCCATTGAGCTTCCCGGCAGGCACCATTTTGCCATTACATTGCAATGCCCATTGCGGTTTATTTTTAAGCATGGCACCATCGCGGTATGCTGCGAATGGCGACCACCACAGTGCCGGACGATAACCGGCGGCCTTTATCTCAACGGCGGCTTCTTTCAGCCAGACACCGGCGGCATCAGCTTCATAAGCGTCTTCATAGGCGTCCATGAAATCACCGATCAAATCAGCATCAAGAAAGATGGTGTCACAAAAACCATACGATGCAGTGTCAGGAAGGCTGGCTTTAATACTGGCTTTAACGCTGTAACCTTCCGGACGGTCGGCAAAATGGGGACTGACATGTACCCGCAAGCCAGCGCGAGGAGATTCGCTCGCAGCGCACGTATCGCATTTATTCTGTTCTCTGCATGCCATAGCCCCGTCTTTGAGACTAAAAAGCTCTGACACGAGCCGCTCTTCTTGTTTTCCCAATGTAATATAAAGCTCTTCCGATGACATTACTCCGCCAGCTTCCAGTGTGCGGCCTTCCGCATCAGACCGGGCTAAAAAGTCTTCGCTGCGATCAACACGGCGATAAAGAAAATATCCGGATTGATCTTTGGGATGTACGTAACCCAGTAATGCCTTTTCTTCGCCAGTACCGGCACATAACTCACAAATCCAGCTGCTGATAAATTGGTTCTGACCACCAAAGGGCTTAACTCCCGGATCAAACTGCAGATAGTGCTCATTGATCCCGGAGGCGTAAGAATCCCCTGGACGCCTTACCTTCGCCGGGCTGAGTGATTGAAAGCCCCAATCAAAAACTGCGCCGTTGGTGCCGCCATAGCCAGGCCAGAATGAAGCCTTACCACCGAGAGCTTCAATAATGTTGAATCCAAAAATCGTTAGAGGTTCAGTACCGTCATTCCTGACAGCCATTTTGAGGAAAATTCCCGGTACATCAGGGGAGGTGCGCAAGCGTAATGATAAAGCGGTTTTGGAATTACCGGCATATGTAATGGTGTAGCTGCAGCCAGTCGCTGACCATGCCAGTTTCCCTTCTGCACGGCCGCAATCCTGAGGCCGAACAAGGCCATAGCCGCCTGCCAGAGAAAAGGTGGCACCTGCCAGCCATAGACGACCCTGATAACTGAAAGAAAGGCGGGCTTCCTCTGGCTGACATAGTATTTGCCAGCCATCACTGTCAAATCTCAATTGCTCAATATTCTGAGACTGTTCTATGTCGTTCAAGGAGGCACCTCCACAATAAGAAGGACACAGAGGGACACAGGGGGACGGTTCTCCTGTGCTAATTTTCACGTGTCACGAATGACACAGGAGAACCGTCCCCCTGTGTCCTATGGCAATTCTGCTTCTTCCAGGATGCTGTCGATCTGGTTATAGTTTTCATCAAATCTGACGACCGACATGATGATCTTGCCTTTTTCCTTTTTCAACTCGGTGACTTCGCTATATTCGCCCGGCTTATACCATAATGCGCCCTGACCCGTGCGGGCGTCCACCAGGTATACATCTCCGCCCGGGCTGGTTGTTCCAAATGCATAGCCGAGGATTGTCAGGAAACGGTCGTCATCAACCCATAAAAACTTCTTCGGAGTCAGATTCCCCTCCAAAGCCAACTGGAGCTGCCAGCGCGATGCTTCCTTGACGTCCTCGATGTAGACATCAGCAAACGACTCAAACTCAATGGGACTTAAGAAGGCGTTCATGCGTTTTCCCGGCGAAGCATAGGTTTCCGAAGCCAGCTCCGTCAGTTCTTTTAATTCGACTGGATCCATCTTAATTGGGTTCCAGGCGTTTTTTCTGAAAATAGTCTTAAACTGCAAATCCGTTTCAGTAGCCGCGACATTGGTGTTAATGGCAGGTGTCGGTTGATCTGCCTCTTGATCGGCCTGCTCTTTTCCAAAAAACGAATGGAAATCAAAGCTGAGTCCGATCCATACGATCAAGCCAGCAACTGCTGCCACAATTACCAGGATCAAAAAAATCCGCCGCATTACCCTTCACTCCTGTTCCTCACTTCATAAACATTTATCCCGGCGCACAAATGCAGAAATGCCTCCGGCAATTCGATACTAAATCATACATTCTCATACATTTCGACTGTTAAACTGTCATTCCTGCAGAATAGCCAGCTAATGCATACCTGACAATATTAGTCATCCGGCGTATGCTTGAAACTAAATCTGACCGGCAGCTTCGGCATCATCCGACGTACCATGTTTACGGTCTTCTCATATTGGTTACGCAAATATTCAGCCATCGGATATACTTGTGCCGGATTGGCAGTCCAGCTGCCGGTGGCGCTGCGGCTAAAAGCCGCTGTTAACGAAAGCTTGCCATCCACCACTAATATGAAAAAGCGGTCCCGCCGCAATTGTCCGCCCTTGCGTCCACGGTGCCGGTGTACATTTGGAAGGTTAACTTTCCCATCACCATAGGCAATAATTGAAAGATGCACACCGGAGTCTGCCGCCCGCAACAGTTCTTCCTGCAGAGGTTCAATTTCTGAGAACCATGCCTGTAACAATATTTCTCGCTCCGCCTGGGCAATCATTGCCACTGCCCGGGCAAACACAGCCACATGACCTGACAGATTCCAGGAAGAAAAATCCTTGACGCTCTTGGTTTCAGCAAATTGAGCAACCAATGAATCCGCTAGCAGGGCCGCCTCCCTTTTCAACTGTGCAGACAACACCGGCACTGGAACCGGCACATATGTCGTCGCCTCACCCTCCAGGACGGTAACTGCGCCCTTGGCTACCAGTCGCTCCAATGTTTCGTATATTTTCGAGCTTGGTATACCTGCGCGCCGGGCAATCTCATATCCCCCTGCCGGGTTTTTTCCGCCAAGCAAAGCAAGGTAAGCCTTAGATTCATAGGGACTGAATCCCAGTCCTTGCAGTATATCGATCATCATTGTATCCATCGTTATAGCTCCTGCCAGGAAATATAATCGGTTGGGGGCCTTAATATGCTTTCCGGCCATGCATCTTGCCAGTTTTCCTGCTTGAGGGCATGGACAAATTCTTCTGGTAAGTCATCATAAATTCCGGGATATTGCGCAATATAGAAGTCGTGTTCAGGGAGAAGTGTGCCTCTGACGCTGTCGAAGGGAACTACATAACGGGTACCGCCTCTGGGATCCAGACGCACCCATTGATCATTTAAGTAACATGCGCATAAACAATGCATCATCAACTTGTCCGCCGTGCGAGCACCTCTGATCCCCTGAAAGGCAAATCCGGTCGGTATTCCCACCGCACGGCATAAGGCAGCAAACAGTAACGCTTTTGCTGCACAAATACCTTCCCGCCGGTCTAATATTGCGGATGCCGGATAGGCAATTACCGGGCTAAAGCGGATTTCATCCCGAACAAAGTTGAAAAGCGCACGGGCCTTTTCTACCGATCCGCTGCAATTGGCAGTGAGCCGGGCGGCCCTTAGCCAAAGCGAGGGATGATTACAGTTGATGGATTCTGTGGCACGGAGATAATGTTGCAGCGCACTATCAAGCACATTGGTCACCTCCCCGGACAATACCATCATATAACATTTTGGGAAGCGTGGTCAATGAGCGCCAAAAAGGAGGGCTTACACAGCCCTCCTAACCCTCCTGTAAATGTCATTATCTGTGTACCGCGGTTGAGAAAAATCCCATTTCCTTAGGACCTGATCTGACATGAAATGTATTTGAACTCATGGTTGTAAAAACTCCACTGGGAGTCATACTGGTCTGGACATTGCCGCCATTGTTACCATTTCCGAAGAACGTCACCGACTGCGGCTGCACCGGTACTATGATTCCTGACTGTCCATTAAGTGTTTCAACAAAAATGCGCACTACGACTCTTTGGATCAAAGTGATGGGATCAATCAAATCAAAGTCCACGAACTCTATCACAGCATCGATTCGACAGGCAGAGCCAGCCACTGCGCCTGGTACATCCACAAAGCCTGCAAATCTGACATCTTCAGCCTGATGCGCCACTAATCCGTCTTCGCGAACAAAAAAGATTTGCTTGTGCAATACGCCCTGAAATATCACCTTGTCGGCAATTACCGTACAGGTGAGATCTCTTACCATCGCACGAATTTCATCTATTTTAACAGCCGGCTGTTCGAGCTCAACTGTGCTTTCAACCAAGACTTGAACGCTTGCTTCCGGCAAGTGCTTTCACCACCTTTAACAGCCATTCTAAGGCTCCATCTGTTCTATGATATTCGCCCCCAAAGGGCCACGCCTCAGGCGAAAGGCACATCCATGCAGGAAATACCATGCTTTTAGCAGAATGTTTTTCGAAAATATATGTTTAGGAGGATTATAATGAAAGCGTCAGTCAAGTGGGTAGAAGACTGGACTTTTATTGGACGTTCCCAATCCGGTCATTCGATTGTCTTAGGGGGGCGTCCAAGTCCTGAAGCTAAAGATGCCGGTGCCCCTTCGCCGATGGAACTGGTTCTGCTGGCATTGGGTGGATGTACTGCTATTGATGTAGTCAGCATTTTGGAGAAGAAACGCCAGCCAATTAGGGGGTTTGAGATAAATATTGACAGTGAGCGGGCCGAAGACTATCCGCGTGTCTTTTCGCACGTTGATTTGGAGTATGTCTTATATGGCGACCTTGATCCAAAAGCTGTTGAAGACGCTGTGCAGCTGTCCATGGAGAAATACTGCTCTGTTTCAGCAATGGTAGAGGCCAAAGCCAAGATTTCCTATCATATCCGCATTGAAAAGGAGCAAGAAGCCCAATAAAAAAACAGGGACAATCCCTGTTATTAAAAAATGGTCGGGGCGAGAGGATTTGAACCTCCGGCCTCTTGGTCCCGAACCAAGCGCTCTACCAAGCTGAGCCACGCCCCGACAAAATGCTACATATTGAGTTAAAGGAATTCCCGTTTTTAGACACAAATATAGTATAGCAAAAAGCCATATGTGTGTCAAAAGGTATCTATTAGTTTTTTCCCTTGATTTTACCTTGATCTGATTTTGCCATATTTTAATTTTAAAGGTTAGGCTGAATTGGAGAGATGAAAGGGGCAGTGCAGTGAACACGGTTAGTATATCAATGGCCTTTTTGGCCGGTTTGGCTTCTTTCTTTTCACCATGCGTCCTGCCGCTGGTGCCGGTTTACTTTGGAGTCCTTACCGGAACCTCGCTGACCGAGCTATTTGAGAATCCTGGTCAGGCCAAGTTACTGCCCCGTGCGATCGCTTTTGTGACTGGCTTCAGTGTCGTCTTTATCACCTTAGGAATGTCCGCCAGTCTGCTCGGAAGCCTCCTCTTGTCCTATCGCCGTTACCTGGAGATTGGCGCTGGCGTTTTGGCGATTATCTTCGGTTTGCACTTCACCGGGATTGTCCAGATACCTTTACTCAACAGACAGCATCATGCAGCCCAATCCTCACCAGCGCACACCGGTATCTGGCCATCCTTTTTGCTGGGCATGGCGTTTTCGCTGGGCTGGACTCCCTGCGTTGGTCCTGCTCTTGGTACCATTCTGGGAATGGCCAGTACTACTGGCACAGCACTGAGTGGTTTTTTGCTTTTAATCTGCTATTCTCTTGGTCTGGGTGTGCCTTTTATATTGGCAGCGGCATTTATCAGATACCTCTTCCCCAAATGGAGCAAAATTGCGCGCTATGCCCGGATTGCTCAGTTTGCTGGAGGCATTCTCATGATTATTGCCGGTCTGCTGCTAATAACCGGATACTTTACTCGCCTTTCCGGTCTCTTGGGAGGTTAATCTTTTACTTCAGCGGCGGCAAGGATTCAACCGTCATGCTGCCGAATAGCCTCATAACTGAATAAAATCCTTCGAGCTCAACGCCCTAAAGCAGCTGCGACGTGCGACTTTACGCATGTTGCGCAGATGACACCGCTTGCGCAGATGGCGCAGGTTACCCAGGTAGCCTTAGGTAGCCTCAGGTTGCCTCAGGCCGCCCGCAGATTGCCATGGGTCTGAGCCGCCAGGGTATATGCGGAAACGCCTATGCCTCCCTTTTGGAAAGAAGGTGATACTGAAGCTGCCTTGTAGATGCAGGTGATTTTGCAGATGCGGGACAAGCGTATTAACAATGCCTGCGAAACCAACGATGCCCGGTAATAAAATTTAAGGATTTAAGGAGATTTGATGCATGAATAGAAAGAAACTGGTTTTGCTTTCACTTTTAATGTTAGTCGTTGCAGCCGGCGCAGCCTTGAGTGTTCAGGCGAATGAACCGGCTATTAAAGATGTTATATTAGCAACCACTACAAGCACTCAGGACAGCGGATTGCTGGACGTGCTGATTCCCATTTTCGAGAAAGATACCGGCTATAAAGTTAAGACGATTGCCGTTGGAACCGGACAAGCTCTGGCTTTGGGGGAACGTGGTGAAGCGGACGTTTTACTGGTACACGCGCCTGACAGCGAAAAACCCCTGGTTGAATCGGGTGTCTGTATCAACCGCCAGCTGGTAATGCACAATGACTTCATTATTGTCGGTCCTGCGAAAGATCCTGCCAAAATTAAAGGCATGCGCTCGGCGGCCGAGGCATTTCGCAAAATCGCCGAAACCAAATCGCTTTTTGTCTCCAGAGGCGACAACTCCGGAACGCATAAAATGGAGCTCAATATCTGGAAGTCCCTCTCAATCACTCCTGCTTCTGCCTGGTATCAGGAAACCGGCTCCGGTATGGGTCAAACCCTGAATGTGGCTTCGTACAAACACGGTTATACCCTTACAGACCGCGCCACCTACCTGGCTCTGAAAAAGAATCTCGACCTGGACATTCTGGTGGAGGGCGATCGCATCCTTCTGAACATCTATCACGTCATGCAGGTCAACCCGGCGAAGTTCCCCAAGGTTAACGGCCCCGGTGGCGCCGCCTTTGTGAGTTTCATGGTCTCCAAGTCGACGCAGGAAATTATCGGAAAGTTCGGTCTTGATCAATTCGGACAGCCGCTGTTCTTCCCGGATGCAGGCAAAAAAGTCGAGGATCTATAAAGCACGATAAAAGCGCAGCAAAAGGGCGGTTCAGTGAACCGCCCTTCGTTTTGGAAAACCTAACATGTTTCCTGCCAAAGGTTTCCTGTCAAGGTCAGTCGTAACAACCCTGCCTGATTCCTTCGGCATTGACTGTGGAGTCATAGCCGCAATTCCGGCAACGAATATAAGCCGGCACAGTGCCTCCAACCAATTTGCCATAATCCAGGCAGTCCTTTTGACATACCGGACATTTGATAGGCTGCCGCGTGGATATAATGCGGTAACTTGGCAGTTTCATGGCATATTCAATCTTCTCAATAATGTCCTGCCATTTTTCTTGCTCAATAACAGCGAACACGTTCTCCCTCCGTGCAGATCCGAATTGCTGCTATTTTTGGAGTTGTTACTGATCCGGATACATCATGATACGCAATTATTTACCCAAATTGCTTTAGTCTTTTTTCTATTATTCTAACAAAATTCCTGCTAAAAACAGAAAAATCCGGTCCTGCCGAATCCGTCTCTTGGATTCGATCTTGCCAGATTTGGCTTTACCGGATTTTTTCCTGCGAATTGCTTTTACAAATCTCTACCCCTGACAATGTCTTTCACTTTCATCAGACGGGTCAGGGTGCTGCGATCGTTTTCTTCAAGTTTCATGCTAATGAAGCGAATCGTCTCTTCAAGCTGAGGGATCAAGACAAACTCCAAAGCATTCACCCTACGTCTGGTCTTTTCAATTTCAGCCGCGATTAATTCAACCGCCTTTTCGACCTCCGCCAGTTCCAGCAATGGTCCGAATGAATCCAGCAGTAGCAAAATGGCCTGGTCCAACTCACTCGAAGTTTGAGCGAGACCATAAGGCAATCCCTTACCGGCCTCGACCGCCGAGGTAATTTCGAAAGACGGCACATCAAGTCCCATGCGCCTCTGAATCCCGGCTTCCAGGGTCAGTTTGTGTTTTGAATAAGCTATTGCCCCTGTCAGGAACTCAGGAGACATCTGCGCACGCGCCAACAGAAACCCTTTGAAAGCCTCCGAAAGGCTTTCTTCAACAGTTTCACGCAGGTGGCGGTTTTCCTCTACCAGCCCAAGAAACTGCTTCATCATTTCTTCCAGCTTATCCTTAAGCAGCTTATGGCCACGCCTGGCAACCTGCAGACGCTTTTTCAGTCTGCCAAGCTCCATGCGGGTGGGATTGACACGCAGTTCCAAAGACCGCCACCCCCTTTACTTTTCCTGCTTGGGAAGGTACTTTTCAATAAATTCATCGCGAATACGCTTGAGCTCGCCTTTAGGCAGTAAGGTCATCAAGCGCCAGCCCAGGTCAAGCGTTTCCGTAATAGTCCGATCGGTCGTTTCTCCCTGATTGACATACTGCTCTTCAAAGCGATCCGCGAACTGTGCAAATTGCTTATCCACATCCGACAAAGCTGCATCACCGAGAATAACTGCCAGCTCTTTGGCTTCTTTACCACGGGCATAAGCGGCAAATAGCTGATTCATCGTATCGGCATGATCCTCTCTGGTTTTACCCTTGCCGATACCCTTATCCTTCAAACGTGACAGCGACGGTAACACGTCAATAGGCGGAAAAATTCCTTTGCGATGCAGTTCGCGTGACAATATAATCTGGCCTTCGGTAATATACCCGGTCAAGTCCGGAATCGGGTGTGTTTTATCATCCTCCGGCATTGACAGAATCGGAATCTGAGTAATGGAACCGCTGCGGCCTTTAATCCTTCCGGCACGCTCATATATGGTCGCCAGGTCCGTATAAAGATAACCGGGATACCCGCGGCGTCCGGGAACTTCTTTGCGGGCGGCTGAGACTTCACGCAGCGCTTCCGCGTAATTAGTCATATCCGTCAGGATTACCAGGACGTGCATATTCTGTTCGTAGGCCAAATACTCAGCTGCAGTCAGAGCCATTTTGGGAGTGGCAATGCGTTCGATCGCCGGATCATCGGCCAGATTCATAAAGAGCACCGCCCGGGCAATGGCGCCGGTTCTGCGGAAATCGTTGATAAAGTAATCTGCTTCTTCAAAGGTGATACCCATTGCTCCGAACACAACGGCAAACTTTTCATCCTTGCCAAGAACCTTGGCTTGACGGGCAATTTGGGCCGCCAGGCGGGCATGTGGCAGGCCTGAAGCAGAAAAGATCGGCAGTTTTTGTCCTCTGACCAGCGTGTTCAACCCGTCGATTGCCGAAACACCTGTCTGGATAAACTCCGAAGGGTAGTCGCGCGCCACCGGGTTGATGGGCGCCGAGTTAATATCCATACGTTTCTCGGGGATGATTTCCGGCCCGCCGTCGATTGGGCGTCCCAGGCCATCGAACACGCGTCCCAATATGTCCTGCGAAACGGCTAGCTCGATGGAACGGCCCAGAAAACGCACTTTGCAGTCATGCAGATTGATGCCAGATGAGCCTTCAAACAACTGCAGCAAAGCTACATCCTCATTAGCTTCCAAAACGCGGCCGCGGCGAACTGTTCCATCGCCAAGCCTGATCTCAGCCAGCTCGCCATATTTGACATCGGCGACTTTTTCGACCAGCATCAAGGGTCCGACAAGTTCACGAACGGTACTGTATTCTTTCAGCATCAGGCCACACCTCCTGTGGTGTTTGCCACTTCGGTACGCAAGTCTTTTTCAATTTGAGCGATGCGGTCCATTTCCGATTCGGGAATATATTTAGCCCTGGCAATACGCTCGCGGATCGGCATGGCAAAAATCTCTTTCAGCGGTCGCCCGGCGTTCAGCAGACTATGGGCTGCTTCTCTGTAAGCAAGCGTCAGCCGCAGCAAAAGGAGCTGCTTTTCAACAGAAGTATAGGTATCGACCTCGTGGAAGGCGTTCTGGTGCAAATAGTCTTCGCGCAAGGAGCGGGCGGTTTCCATCGTTATGCGGTCTTTCGGAGAAAGCGCATCCACACCTACCAAACGCACGATTTCCTCGAGCTCCGACTCTTCCTGCAGAATTTTCATAGCTTCGCGACGCAGAGTCACCCATTCTTCACTGCCCTGTTTACGGAAATGGTCATCCAGCATTTCGGTGTAGAGAGAATAGCTCAACAACCAGTTAATCGCCGGAAAATGCCTGCGATAAGCCAGGGTAGCATCCAGTCCCCAGAAAACTTTCACAATACGCAATGTATTTTGAGTAACAGGCTCGGAGAGGTCGCCACCTGGCGGTGAAACTGCCCCAATTGCAGTCAGGGAGCCGATCCGGTTCTGATCTTTACCAAGACATACTACTTTGCCGGCCCGCTCATAGAACTCCGCCAAACGTGATCCCAAATAGGCCGGATAGCCTTCCTCGCCGGGCATTTCTTCCAGACGTCCGGAGATTTCGCGCAGCGCCTCCGCCCAGCGGGAGGTGGAGTCGGCCATAATCGCCACGCTATAGCCCATGTCACGGAAATATTCGGCAATGGTGATCCCGGTATAAATTGAGGCCTCACGGGCAGCAACCGGCATGTCCGAAGTGTTGGCCACCAGCACGGTGCGCTTCATCAGCGACTCGCCGGAGCGTGGGTCCTTAATCTCCGGGAATTCCATCAAAACGTCGGTCATTTCATTGCCGCGTTCACCGCAGCCTACATAAACAATAATATCGGCATCGGCCCACTTGGCCAGCTGGTGCTGAACAACCGTCTTGCCGCTGCCGAACGGACCCGGAATACAGGCGGTACCGCCTTTGGCAACCGGGAAAAATGTATCAATCACGCGCTGCCCGGTTGACATAATTTCCGAAGGAGCTTTCTTCTCCCTGTAGGGACGCCCCCGGCGCACCGGCCAGCGCTGCAGCATGGTAATGTCCTTTATTCCGGCGGCCGTCTTGATGCGGGCAATCGTCTCATCAACCGTAAAGTCGCCAGCCTTGATTTCTTCAATCGTGCCCTCCACGCCAGGCGGCACCATGATGCGATGCTCCACAACTACCGTTTCCTGCACAGTCCCGATAATATCACCGCCGGTGACTTGTTCTCCTTTTTGGACGGTCGGGACAAAATTCCACTTCTTTTCGCGGCTGATGCCAGGTGCCTGCACACCGCGGTTAATGCGATCGCCGGTTTTATCGCGAATAGCGTCCAGCGGACGCTGAATGCCGTCATAAATTGATTCAATCAAGCCAGGCCCCAGTTCGACACTGAGCGGGTTGCCTGTGGAGTATACCGGTTCGCCGGGTCCCAGTCCGGTTGTTTCCTCATAAACCTGAATCGAAGCGCGATCACCGCGTATTTCAATAATTTCGCCGATGAGCTTGCTTTCGCTCACCCGAACTACATCGTACATTTTGGCCCCGGGAATTCCCTCTGCTACCACCAGTGGTCCGGAAACCTTGATGATCCGTCCAGCGTTCATGTCCCTCACCGACCTTCTTTCCCAAATAGAATATCAGCACCCACTGCCTTTTCCACAATGCGCCTGATGCGTTCCGTTGCCAGCCCAACACTGCCATGCCGGCCCGGTATCAGCACAATGCTGGGCAGGGGCCGTGTGCTATATTCCTGTATAATTGGCAATATATTCCCGGCAGCAGTTTCAGTAATGAAAATAACAGCGTGCTTTCCTTCGCGAACAAGCCGGTGCAGGGTTTCAGCAGCTTCATCGGAGTCACTGACTGCATACGTTTGTACGCCCACCGCCTTGAAGCTCAGAATCACATCCTGTTCACCGATGATTGCCAGCTCATAAGTAGGCATGCTATAATCTCTCCCTTAAGATTTCGCGAGGGATACCGTTTAATTTGCCAACGATAATAATCCGGATTTTGCGGATCTCGTTTTCCTTAGCCAGCAAGTAGGCAAAAATGGGCTCCGGCCCAACAACCGCCGCCTGGCCGGCTTCTGCAATCAGCTGGCGCAAATAGCTGTTGGCAGCATTTTCGAAAGCTGCCGGCGATGTCAAGGCTTCTTTGCCGGCAAATAAATTCTTGTATCCGCGGAGCTCCAGAAAGCGCACCAGATTCTCGGCAAAGCGCGCCGCACTCTCGGCATTTTGATCATATAACTTCAGGAATTCATGAGTGGGAATATTGCCGCTCTCTAATAATGCCGTTCTCAAAAAAACTACGCCGGTCGCCATGCGCTGGCAACGTGCCGTTGATAAGGCATTTGTTAAATCGATCAGCCCAATCCAGTAACGTTCCAGTACGTCCCACTTTTCTTTGCGAGCTGTTGCGGCCGCATACCGGTAGAAGGCGCCGTCCAAAGCCAGATCGACTTCCTGTGGGTCGCCGGATAGCATTGCCTGGCGGCCTTGTTCGATCCATGTTGCCAGATAATCTACAATTCCGGCTCCGTCGCTCGAACCAGCCCCGGCTCCACTAATCATGGCCTGCAGCCTCTGTGGCCCAAACACGCCTTCATCAACCAGACCTTCAGGAGTTGTTGCCGTCATCTCCGCTTTGAGCAATACCTTCAAATTGTGAAGATCATAACGCAAAAAGTATAAGTCCGCTATTTTAGGTTCCGGAGACAGCATGGAACGCACCAGATCGTACACCCGGTGCCGTTCATAATCCAGTACTGCCTCATAATCATTTTGATTCTTAATTGCCGCAAACGCCTGGGCGTATTCAGTTTCTCCCAGTACACGCAGAACTTCTTCGGCATCCCGGGCTTCCAGCATACGCTCGAATTTACCACTGTCCAGCAAACGGGTTTCGAGCACCCTAACCCGGCCTACGGCAAAGGCAAAGTCGTTTTCGCGCAACGAAACGCCCTCCCCCGTTTTACAGCCATCTGTGACTCATTTATTCAAAGAGTACTCTGGCCACTTCCGGTATCAAATCATTCTTAACTCCAAGCAGCATTGATTCGATCGAGCAATCAGCCTGGAAATGCTCCCCGATAATTATAAAACCGCCCTGAATACCAGATTCTACTGCTCCCAAACGTAACTGACCCAACAGACCCTTTGCCTTCAGTGCATTGTTGACCTCCGGCAAAATTTTTTCCAACAAAGCCTTGTCGGCAGCTGCCGGCCTGATTTCCTCTGCACCGGTTTCCACTGCCTTCAGGATACTGGCAGAAAACAGGGCTGACTTTTGATCCTGCGGCAAATTGCAAAGTCTATGCAGAGCGAGCGTGACCGCCTCATCAATAACCCGGCCTTTGGCGGAAAGGAGATCTCTTTTCCTGTCCAGTTCGGACGCGATCTCGATCCTACGCCGTATTTCAGCTGCTTCCTGATCACCATTCCGGACGATCTCACCGCGGCGTTCTTCCGATGCTTTTTTGGCTTCAGCAAGAATCTCCGCAGCGCGTTCTTCCGCTTCGGACCTTAAGCGTGCCGCTTCTGCTCTGGCTACATCAAGTATTCCTTTTTTCAGCGCGTTCAGATCGCCCATCAGCAACGCTCCTCACATTAAATGGCGTTAACCATCAAGTATGAAAAGATAAACGCCAAAATAGCATAGGTCTCAACAAGACCGGCAAAAATCATACCTTTTGTACCTTCTTCAGGCCGCTTGGCCACAATTCCAATACCGGCTGCCGAAACTCTGCCCTGCCAAATAGCCGAAAGCAATCCGACTATTCCAATTGGCAAACCGGATATCAGAAGGCGCAGGCCTATTTCAAGAGAGATCGGACTGCCGCCAATACGCCCCAAAATCAGCATGCCAATGACAAATCCGTAAATGCCCTGTGTTCCGGGAAGAGCTGTCAATAGCATCGTTTTTCCGAATTTGGTCGGATCCTCAGCCACAACACCGCATGCTACCTGACCTGCCAAGCCAACACCGCGAGCTGACCCATAGCCGGCCAGAGAAATTGAAAGAAACATCCCAAGATAGGCAAGAATCGAACCCCACTGCAATTCCATTAATGTTAAGCCTCCCTCTTAGATATGATGTTAGTGAACTTATATTGCTTTCTTAAAGGGCTGAATGGCCGCCCACCGCCTTCGAAGAACTTGCCGAAAAACTCCAGATACTGCAAACGGCTCGGATGCACATAAGCTGACAAGAGATTAAGCGCCATATTGAGCAGATGCCCAAATACAAAAACGATGGCAGCCAGTAAATAGCCCAATACCGAGTTTGGCAATGCGGCGAATTGTCTGACAAACTGGTTTACCACACTTCCCATTACCGAGCCGCCCAGAGCCAGCGCCATCAAACGCGAATAGGACAATATGTCGCCAAAGAAACCGATACTATTATAAATCTTATATAAGGCCGCCGGGATACCCAGTAATTTCTTGAACCCTTTTCTTTCGCTCATGGCTCCAATAATGACCAAGACTACGGAGGCAATTAACGCGTACGTTATTATATCACCATAAGCCCCCAGTCCGATAAAGTCTTTGGCCAGCATTAAAATTGCCATCAATAAGAACAAAGCATATGCGCCGTCTCTCAGCAGGGCGGCAATAATACCAGCCGTACGACTATACATAATGCCGCCGATGACCAGACCTACAAAGCTTTGAACGACACCTAATACAACAGAGAGTATTAGAAGCTGAATCGGTTGTTCCACCGGATTTATACCGAACAGCGGCTTAAATGGGATAATATCTCCGAAAAAGCCTCCCAGACCCAATCCCATAACAATTGTTGCCACACTGCCAGCCAGGAAAACAAGTGTCAGTTTCTTGCCCGAATTTGTCATTGGCAGGAATTTCAATAGCGCGAGACACAGGCATCCCAATAAGATTCCATAACCGGCATCCCCTAGTGCAAACCCGAAAAAGAGCAAGAAAAACGGAGCCATAATAGCAGTCGGATCCACTTCGTTGTATTGCGGGTTACTAAATGCCTGCAGTAACGATTCAAAAGGAGTGATAATCGGACGGTTTTCGAGAAAACTGGGCGGCTCTTCGCCTTCTACGGGTTCGCGGAACTCGAGATAATGAGGCAGCCCGCTTGCTTCCGCCTTATTACTGAACACTTCGGTGTCCTTGGTGCGAATCCAGCCTTCCAAATAAAAAGTTCTGCTGCCAGCGGCAAACTTGCTGGCTACAGAAAGTTTATAGCGTTCATTATAGTAATAATCATATGCCGCTTGCAGCTGCAAGCGTTTACCAGACAACTCTTCCACAGAGTGCATCAAGGATTGTTGTTCGGCGGCAATTTCTTTAAGCTGCCTTTGAAGCGAGTCGATTCTATCAGCCGCCAATTTCCCGTAGGGCGGAAGAGTCACCTGGGTAAAGCCAAACGGTGCCAACAATAAACTCAGTTCGGCAACATGTTCTGCCAATACAAATAAGGCCAGACGCACACTACGCTGATCCTGACTAACCCGGCGCAGTTCACAGCCGAATGATGCCGCCGCGACTGCGTCCTGAACTTCGCCAAAATGCCGTGCCTCAACTTCTCCCAATACCACACGCACAAGGCTTGTCCCTTTCAGATCCTGCTCACTCAAATCCAGTTCACTCCAGGGTAGGAGGTTTTGCAGATCCGAACGGACAGAAGCTTCCCGATTGGAGAGCTCAGCCAGCTTACGGCTCAATTCGGCAGCTTGATCGACAATTCTGGCCGCTTCATCGCGTGCATCGGCTAATTCCCCAAACTCGGTTTCGGTCAGAAAAGTTTTTACACCGGCAAACTGTTGAACCACAGTCGGCTTGACTGGAAAATAACGATCAATAAAAACGATCGTCTTGTCCAAGTCCCCAAGATGGCGATCAATTTCGGCCATTTGGCGTTCGAGCTCAAGAGCATTGATCTCTTCTTGTCCGAGCACAACCCCATCGTTCTCAGGCATATCAACTTCGATTGCCTGTGCTTCCTGCAGTGCTTTCAGCCAATATTCACGATCTTTTAGCAGCCCGGCCAGCTTGACCCGGTACATCCGCGCAACAGCCATCTTAACTCACAACCTTGTCCACAATTAGTTGTGCCGCTTTATCAAGCCGTTTTTTAGCCGACGCAATAATTTCCTCTGCCTCTTTCGAAGCGCGAGCAGCTTCTTGATTAGCGGCTTCCCTGGCTTCCTGCTCCGTGCGGGCGATTAAATCCTGCACGCCTCTTTTGGCCGATACTTCAGCTTGCTTTAGCAATGTAACGGCTTTCTGCCTGGCTTCTTTAATAATATTCTGTGCGTATTCACGGGCTTCTGCAACAATCCGCTCGGATTCAGCCTCTGCGGCCTGTACTTCATTAAGTACTTCCCGTACCACGATCCCACCCCCGGTGTACCATATACCTAATGTCAAATGACGCACAATTAAAATCAATTCTTCACAAATTCCAAAATACCTTCTTGATTTTCTCACACATTCAGCACAAGGCACAAGGGGACGGTTCTTCTGTGTCAATTGTATCCTAAACCCTATATGACACAGAAGAACCGTCCCCTTGTGTCCCTTTAGGATGTTCAAAGAAGGCCCTGCCGTATCTTTAAGCGGATCCCCGACTGTATCGCCTACGACAACTGCCATATGGCTGTTAGTACCTTTCCCGCCAGGCTCACACTCTATGTGTTTCTTGGCGTTGTCCCAGGAGCCCCCCGAATTAGCCATCATTTTAAACTGATAGCGCTGTGCGAACATTGGCATCGATCGCCGCCAGCACCCCGATTAGCCCCGCTGCGGCAGAAAAAAATCCCCCTGACAAAGATGCAAAGGGGACCACAATCGGGCTACTGTACCCGTAGTTACTGTATGTTGTGGGTGTCTGACTATATGCCTAAGTCTTGCCCTCACCCGGTTATATTGCCCGAGCCTGAACTCGGACCATGCCCGGACCCTGGTACGTGCCCATGCCTGGGTTCGTGCTTAATGACGCCAATCTTATAGCCGCCATATACTCCAGTACCCAAAAACGCCATAAAGAAAAGCGCACTGACCGGAACATCACTTACAGTCGAAATCAAGGCCGCGCCACCCAGCACAGCGCTAATCAAATAAAGGATCAATACGGTCTGGCGCTGCGACAGTCCCAGATCCAGCATTTTATGATGTAAATGTCCGCGATCCGCCGCCATAATGGGTTGTCTCGCCTTGACGCGCCGCACAATCGCCAATAAGGTATCGAAAAACGGCACTCCCAGCGCCAGCACCGGAATCACGAGCGTCACAGCAGTGGCGGCTTTGAGAGCTCCCTGTACTGAAATGACACCCAATATGTATCCGAGCAGCAGCGCTCCGCCATCCCCCATAAAAACCTTAGCCGGATAAAAATTAAATAGTAAAAATGCCAAAGTAGCGCCGACCAGGATGCTACACATAATGGCGGCCAAAACTTGTCCTTTCATAATAGCAATGAAAAACAATGTGCTGCCGGCAATCACCGTGACTCCGCCTGCCAGTCCGTCCAAGCCATCGATCAGGTTGATCATGTTCATCATGGCAACCATCCAGAATATCGTTAGCGGTATCCCCAAACCGGCTCCAATCTCAGTAAACCCGCCCAAAGGATGCGAGATACATCGGATACGCACACCGAAGGCAACTACGATCAGTGCCACTACGATTTGTACGGCCAGTTTGACTGGGGCGCTCAGTCTGTATAAGTCATCCAAAAAACCGAGTACAAAAATGACGGTCGCGCCAAGAGCAATACCAATCTTGGCAGGACCGTCCGGAGCGCTGTACAAGAATACAGCGCCAAATGCCAGAAAAATGGCCAAACCTCCACTGCGGGGAGTTGTGTACCTGTTAATGTGTCTCCCACCCGGACGATCAACAGCGTTCAGGGCAAACCCAATTTGCCGCGCCACCGGTGTTAGCACTAAAGCAATCAAGAAAGCCGCAGCAGCCATTGCCATGTATTTGTAATATGCCATCTCTGTTTCACCCCTGTACGGTTCTATTGGGGATGAACCGCACTACTTCGATGCCAGCTTCCTGAAGAAGCTCAGCACTGAGCTGATCAGGATACTCATCCCGGTAGACTACCTTTGTGATACCGGCATTGATTAGCATCTTGGCACAGAGCACGCAGGGATGGTTGCTACAATATAGTGTGCTTCCGCCAAGTCCGACACCGTGCAAAGCGCCCTGTATAATGGCGTTCTGCTCGGCATGAATCGCCCGGCAAAGCTCGTGACGCTCGCCTGATGGAATATGACGCTGTTCCCTAAGACACCCGACTTCGGAACAATGCTTGACGCCCGCAGGCGCACCATTATATCCGGTCGTCAGAATACGCTTATCCCTGACGATGACTGCGCCGATTTGACGACGCAGGCAGGTGGACCGCTTGGCTACGACTTCGGTGAGTTCCATAAAATAGTCATCCCAGGAAGGACGGGTCATCGCGTCATCACCAAAACCTCTCAGATCAGAATTAAATCGTCCTATTTTGTTCCAAATAGCCGATCGCCGGCATCGCCCAATCCGGGGATGATATAACCATGCGAATTAAGATGATCATCGATCGCGGCGGTGTAAATGTCAATTTCCGGATGTTCGCTCTGTACCCTCTTAATTCCTTCTGGAGCAGCAATCAGGCACATGAATTTAATGCTACGTGCCCCACGCTCTTTAAGAAAGCGGATACTGGCCACAGCAGAACCGCCTGTCGCAAGCATTGGATCGACCAGAATCAAATCACGCTCCGTCAGATCAGACGGCAGCTTACAATAATACTCTACTGGCTGCAGAGTTTCCGGATCGCGGTAGACTCCGATATGCCCAACCTTTGCTACCGGTATCAGCCGCAGAATCCCGGAAGTCATCCCAAGGCCGGCGCGCAAGATAGGGATGATCCCAATCTTCCTGCCAGACAAAACTTTGGTTTTGGCCATGGCGACTGGTGTCTCAACCTCAGTTTCTTCCAAAGGCATGTCCCTGGTAACCTCGTAAGCCATTAAGGAAGCGACTTCCTCAATCAACTCCCGAAAATCTTTGGGACTGGTGTTTTTGTCCCGAATAAAGGTCAGCTTATGTTGAATTAGCGGATGATCGATTACATGAACGGCCAATACACATTCCTCCTAAATGTAGCCTAGTGATACACGCCGCTGCCGCTACCCCACTTCTTTTTACGCTAGCACCGATTTTTGTCCAGCTGACATATCTGTTCAACACGTCTGGTGTGACGTCCGCCTTCGAAATCGGTCTTTAAAAAGATGTCCACGATATCGAGTGCCAGCCCGGCACCGATCACGCGCGCACCTAGTGTCAGCACATTGGCATCATTATGCATGCGCGTCATCCTGGCCGAAAAAGTATCGTGGCACAACGCTGCCCGAATCCCACTGACTTTATTGGCGGAAATGGATACGCCAATGCCGGTGCCGCAAACCAGAATGCCAAATCTAAATTGCCCGTTGGCTACTGCCCCGGCCACTGTCTGCGCAATCAGCGGGTAATCGCATGACTTTTGCGAATGAGTCCCAAAATCCTCAAATTCGATGCCAGATTTACTCAAATGAGACTTGATCTCTTCCTTTAAGATAAAACCGGCGTGATCGCTTCCGATCGCCACACGCACAATAAGCACCACCCTTTTTAGTCTTGATCAGGCTGTTGAGTCGGGTCATCCAACTGATCCGGCGCCACTTCTGCATCCCTTGCTGCCTGTTCCGGCGCAGTCTGCTCTTGTGTAGTCTGTTCATTCATAGTCTGTTCACCAGTAGACTGTTCCTTTCGCGTCTGTTCCGGCGCAGTCTGCTCTGGCGCAGATTGCTCCGGCGCCTGCTTTTTCTCGGCCGATGCCTGATCGTCCAAGAATTGCAGTACAAAATCAAGATGCTCAGAAATGGAGTCGGCGCATTCCTCATATTCGGCAAGATCGCCGCCGTAAGGGTCGGCAATATCGGGCGGACTACCCAGCAATTGATTCAACTGCTTAATATTTACGCCTATTTCCGTTATGAGCTGGCCAGAAATGCGACGCAACTCGGCCTCAACCTTGATTAGTTCGTTGCGCAAAGCTTCACGCCTGGCCTCCAACTCCCTAATCTGCTTCAGCGGCTCCAGTCCCATTAGTTTCCGGGCTGCTTCACGAATCTCCGTGCGGAAACTGTCCGCCTCCTCCGGTTCAGCTTTCGTTAGGGCCGTCAACTCTGCCAGAGTATAGACTTTGCTCAGCGCTTCAGGAACGAGCGCTAAAACAGCTTTCTTATGGTTACGGGTCATGGTAATCACAAGATCGGCATTGATTATGTCGGAAGCCTCAAGTAACTTTGACTGATGCCCCGATAAATCGAGATTTCTGTTTTTCATGGCTGCAATGGCATTCTCAGAAGCCGGTCCTCCTAAAAAAGCGGAAACTCCAGCTGAAGACACAACAATGTCCTTTGCCCATGATGCAGAATGCTTGGCCAGCTTACTGCGCAGCAGAGCTTCCGCCATCGGGCTTCGGCAAGTGTTTCCACTACATACAATCAGAATTCTTCTGATCATTTTCTGCGAACCTCCTGCCAAACAAATAACGCCTAGTGCCCCGTTGGAGTAATCGGTAATGCCTAAGCAATCAACATGGCCAAACTAATCGGCTTGATCTTATGATCCATTTGGATAATTTTCCGCTTTACTCCCCTTTTTTCCTGCCCGCTTTTTGGGCGAATCCCAATTTCACATTCAAATTGCTCTGGTAAATTGCTCTAACAAATTGCTCTGGCTTCCTTAACGAGCACGTATGATGTCTCCGCCGGAAGCTTTCCATAGACGGTTCATGACGGCATATCCCAGGCCAGCTTGTTCTGTGCATTCCGCCAGAATAATATTGGCTCCGCTGTCATCCAATTCCCTGAGGGCGGCAAACAAATGCTGCGCTGCTTCCTGAGGCCGTTCCCGCTCTCCCAGGACAATCACAATATCAGCTTTATATTGGGCGGCGTTCTCTTTGCTGGCCAGCACCGCCACCTTGCTTCTGCGCGCCTGCCAGGAAGCAATTTCCTTACGAATGGCAGCTGCTACCTTGTCCACTTCGCCGACTACAAGCAGCAGCTTGGCTTTCGGGGCGTAATGACGGTATTTCATTCCCGGGGCGCGAGGTACTCCTTCAGTTTCGGCAATCTCCAGTCCGGGAACAATTAAATCAGGAAGATACTTAAGCAGCTCTTCAACAGGAGTCCCTCCCGGCCTTAATATCACTGGAACCGGTCCGGCCAAATCCAATACGGTTGATTCCACGCCGACTTCGCACGAACCCCCATCCAGAATTAGATCGATCTTTCCGGCCAGATCATGATAAACATGCTCTGCACTGGTAGGGCTGGGGCTGCCGGAAACATTGGCACTCGGGGCGGCTACTGGCACGCCGGCTGTGCGGATCATCTCCCGCGCATATTCATTTGCAGGCAGCCTGATTCCGACTGTATCAAGCCCTGCGGTGACAACCTTTGGTACAGCTGAACTCACCGGCAACACCATCGTGAGCGGACCGGGCCAGAACTTCTCGGCCAATAGCCGGGCAATCTCCGGAAAACTGCTCACCAGCGGCAGTGCTTCTTCCCATTTACTAATATGTACAATGAGTGGATTATCTGCGGGACGGCCTTTCGCTGCAAAAATTGACTTAACGGCCTTCTCATTAAGCGCGTTCGCGCCAAGGCCGTAAACCGTTTCGGTCGGAAATGCCACCAATCCGCCATTTTGCAGGATGGTGGCGGCTTTGGAGATGGCATCCCCGCGGCTATGTGGATCCTTTACATCGAGGACCAGTGTGGTTGTGCTGCCTTTATCGATCCTATTATCTAATTCATCATGCTTCATGATGCTCTCCTCCCCACGCCCATCCTCTGGCTATCGCATCAATAATACCACAATACTACGTTTTAATACTTATTCTTTACCAATTTGCGCCGTCCTGCATGATATCATTCGGGTTTGCGGATAAACTAACAAGGAAGGCGCGTAGCGCTGTGATCGCTTTCCCACTGCTCATAAATGCGCCTGATTGTGGTTTCCACGTCCGGATCCTGCAAACTGATATCAGCCCACTTGTATTTGCGCGACAGGTCTTCAATAAGCGGTGCCACACCATTTCCGTTGGAATGGAACGCATAGGTTACTTTCCGTCCTTCCTTGGCGATGATCCTGGCACCTGCAATACTCTGATCATCGTATTCCTCCGCAAAATCCACTACTAACCTGCGTTCTCCGCCAAAGCGGCTGACCAGTTCCGCCAGGGCACCGTCGAAAAGCACTTTTCCGTGATCGATCATCATAACTCGGCGGCAGAGTTTAGCTACGTCACCCAGATCATGCGTTGTCAGGATGACGGTGGTCTTCTTCTCACAGTTAATGGTGGCAATAAACTGGCGAATGCGCTCTTTGGCCAGCACATCCAGCCCGATGGTCGGTTCATCCAAAAAGACAATCTCAGGATCATGCAAAAAGGCTGCTGCCAGGTCGGCGCGCATTCTCTGTCCCAGTGACAGACTGCGCACCGGAGTGTTCAGGAATTCGGACAGCCCTAAAAGGTCCGTAAACATTTCCAAATTGCGACGGTATTGCTGTTGCGGAATTTTATAGATAGTCCTCAGTAAATCCATTGTTTCAATGACTGGCAGGTCCCACCATAAGGTGGTGCGCTGTCCGAAAACCACTCCCATCCGCCGGGCATGTTTTACACGCTCGCGCCATGGGACAATACCGCCAATCGTAAGCTCTCCGGATGTAGGCACCAGAATGCCGGTCAGCATTTTGATAGTCGTGGATTTACCAGCCCCATTGGGCCCCAGGTAGCCCACCAACTCACCGGCAGCGATGCGGAAGCTAATCTGATCCACCGCCCGTACAATAGTGTGGCTGGTACTGAACATGTTGCGAACCGCTCCGAAAAAGCCGCGGCGGTGCTGATAGATTTTGTACTCCTTGACCAGTTCTTTGGCGACAATCAATTTTTCAATGCCTCCCCATTGCGCAATAATCGTCCACTATTAGAGCGTTAGGGTGTTAGGATCCGGTGCTCTGGTAATGCCGGACTCCATAATCCCAAAATCGGCGTGCCAATAGAAATGCGCCCACTCCAAACAACGGAGAAAACCAGGCGATCCATGGCGGCACCCCGGCCGCAGTCAGCGGTTTACCCATAATTGCTGCCACGGGAATGTAGTTGATAAACGCCATTGGCAGAATGTATGTGAAAAACCGTCTTAACACTGGATGGAATATGTCGAGCGGATGGCTAAGTACTTCATTGCCTCCGTTAGTGATGATACTGAATACTTCCAGACTTTCTACGGTCCAGATTGCAACTGTCGCCTGCACGATAAAAATTGCCAAATAGAATAAAGCCCCACCTGCGATTACTGGCAGCAGGAGTGCGGCCATGCCAAACACGGTTTTCCATGCAAAAACCCGGGGCAATGCCACTGCTATAACCATCAACCCCTGGGTGAGCCTTCCGAATCGACGCAGTACAAACTCACTGGTCATCACCTGAAAAAAATGTCCCAACGGGCGCACCAGCACCTGATCAAACCCACCCTGTCGGATCATTTGCGGGAAAAGGTCAAACCCGCCACCGATCAGTTCCGCCAGGGCAAAAGAGGTATTGGTCATCCCAAGCAAGAGCGCCGTTTCCGCCAGATTCCATCCTTTGAGCGCTGGTGTATGCGTGAAAAGAATTATTGTGGCTGCCAGATCGATAAATGCATAGCAAAAATTAGCCAGCACTTCAAGCAAGAATGATGTGCGATACTGCATTTGGCTGCGTATTCTGGCACCAATCAAGGTAAAATACAATCTAACCACCCTGGATCACCACTTTTTTAGCTCCGGCGCGTAAAATGAGCCGCGCCGTAATGAACATAGCAATCGTCCAAAACAACTGTCTGCCCAAGAGCAGAAATACTTCTTCTGTTCCTGCCGGTCTATCGAGCAATATCGCCAACGGTATATCCAGTATTGCTGAGAAAGGTGTCAGACTCACTACCTGCTGCAACCATTCTGGAAAGAGACTGACCGGAATCGTGAAACCCATCAGAAACTCACTGATGGCGTTGGCCATGATAGCAATTCCTCTGGCATCCAATACCCAAAATCCGATTGCGTTATAGATCATGCGCCAGGAAAAGCTGATATTCAGTGCCATGCTCATGCTGATTAGGAACGCTAATCCCTTTAAAGCACTTAATTTCAGTTGTATTTTGAAAACCACCAGAAAAAGCAGCATTATGGGCAAACCCCGGGCGATCAGCTGGTAGGCCGCCTGGCCGCAATCACGTGCATACCACATGCTATAAAAATCAATCGGCTTGCAGAAATCCGAAATTGCTTCGCCACTCTTAATGGCGCGCAGTAAATCCCACCCTCCGTATATCTTCAGGGGAGCAATTATGGCCTGCGTAAATCCCGCATAGATTATGATGCCGTCATGATCAAGTCCTCCTATCTCTTTTCCAGATCCCAAGACTGCCAATAACAGATAAATTCTAAAGAATCCCCAGCAAATATTGGTAGCCATGCCAGCCAAATTAGCAGCCCGATAGACTATTTGTCGTTTAAAGGCGATCTCCGCCAACTTCCAATAGGCGCTGAACAACCTTGCGTCACCTCCCAACCTGTAGCGTAGAGCTGATTAGGCAAGTCATCGTCATTATCGAAGATCGGTTAAGCAAATACTATGCCGTTGTTGAAGGAGCACTTCGGCGCAAGTTTGTTTTGAATGTAACAAGTGTGCATTAAACGTAAAATGTAATAAGATAAGCGGCATATGCGGCGAACGCCAGCATCAAACACAAAGAACGGCGGGATCCTTATCCCACCGTTCTTTAACCGCTTGGCACCCCCGGGGGGTTACCGGTCTTGCTCGGCCTCTTCTTCATTATCGATTTCAGCGCTGACTACTTCGGAGTCATTATCTTCAACGTTGGCTTCTTGGTTATTACCGCCTTCGGCTTCGGTTTCATCTGTGCGTTCTTCTTCTGAACAGTTTTCGGCTGCGCCGCTTTCTTCTGAACGATCATAGTCAACGATGTATTCTTCTGTAATGAGATCATCCTTAGTTATGTTTTTCTGAAGGTGGTCTTCATCGGCATGGTCGTCTTCGACGCTTTCTTGAGTCTCTGTAGTGCTATCCTGGGCTTTTTCATCTTTTGGCTCATTCAAGTTATCTGCTGGTATGGCACCAGCGTCCGCACCAAGGCCAGTATCTGTGCCAATGTCAGTGCCAGTGTCAGTGCCAGTGTCTAGACCAGCGTCAGGGGCAGCATCGACAGTAGCGTCCGCAGAGTCAACTGCAGCGTCAGCAGCGTCATCGGTGACTCTTTCAATAAGGCCGTCTAATTCTACTTCCTGTCTGACACCCAATGCGCCTTCGTTTTCTTCGAATGGTGCGTTCTGTACTTCCTCAGCCTGGTACCTCTGATTCCGCCAATCCCAGCTGATCCCTTCCCTAAGCTGGGCAGCGTTATAATAGCCTAGCCGCTCTCCATTGACTGATACCTGTATCAGTTCTCCATCCATAGAGGTATCTCGCTTTGCGCTAAACCAGCCGTCACCGCCGGCAACGCCGTTGCGCATTTCGCGTTCCAGGCTGCTACCGGACAATTTCCCGCCATCCTCGCTGCCAACACGGAACTTCAGGATCAGCTTGTTTGTGATATTCGGGTTCAGCTTACCGCCATGTTTCGGCTCATCATAATCCGGCATTGTTTCGATCCTCAGCACCACCCGGGTCGGACTTAGGAGTGCTTCCTTAACGCGGCAGCCATTGATACCGAAAGCTTTTTTGCGGGGGATATCGATATATACGTCTCCAAAGTACTTTTGTGCTAATGCAGTTGCTGCACAGGCTGTTCCGCAGCCCCATCCGGGAATGACCCGTGCTCCAAATCCTGTATCGCTGCCGGCGTGGGCATAGTTGTCGACTATAATCCCGTAATCGGCTGTACCGAATTGACCATGTAATTCTTCATGCATCAATTTATTCTCCGGAGCCAGCATGGCGGCATAAGAAGCCCGCAACGCAAGGATGCCACGCTTGAAATACTCTTCCTCGCCACTGAGTTCATACCAATCCATCAACATCAGCGCAATCATTGCCTGGTGCGGACTGTTCCATACGCCTTCAATGTTGCCAGCCCCAAATCCGCCCGTTCCATCCAACAACAGGTGCGGAGGTGTCCAGAGCTGCTGATACAGCAATAAGTCATCAAGAGTGGCTTTACCGGAGTCAAGCCAGTACTTTTCACCGGTGAGCTTTGTGAGTATGCGGAACAAATCAGCTGCCAGGTAAATAGTGTTGCAATCTTGCGGCTTGAGCCCGCCATAATAATCTGAGGGAGTACTTTGACCGTATGCGATCCCGCTTCCCGTTGCGCTTCCGCTTCCGCCCCGGCTACCACTCCAGTCATGTTCAGGCAGTACTTGGTTCGCAATAAAGCGTGCCGCCTTTACAGCGCCCTCCCGAATATGCAGATCACCTGTCACCTGCGCCATAGCAGCCATGAAGCGTCCTGCCGCTGCTGTGGCGTATGCCGAAAACCAACCTTGATCTGCTGTGCACATGTTTTCGAAAGCGCCATTCGATGAATGCTCGGAGGTGTTTTCCTGGAAATAGCGCCGATAAAAACCGGCATCGGTCTGCTTTTTCCGAAGTGTCTCAGCAATTCTGGCGCAGACCGCCAATACCCTACTGGCCCCGGCCGCTTCTGTCGCATTAGCACCTTCATCGCTCAACATAACATAGTAATTTAGCAGCCAATAGCCTGCTTCCGCCAGATCCGCCACTCCGTACGCTTCGGTAATCGCCCAGCCGTCGACACCATTCAGCCATCCCGGTCTGGAACCGATCGAAAATACTGCCGGGCGTAATCCATCCGGTGTCTCCGGAGCAGTCAGATATAGGTTAACGATGCGGCGCGCTGCATCTATCAGCTTTTGATCATTCCACCGCGCACCAAAATAGGCTAAGCCGCAGGCAATTCTGAGGTTATTATGACGGGCATCAAAATAGATCCTTTCCAATGTTCCATCAAACAGCCATTTCGTGGCCAGCTCCAGTCTGTTACGGGCATGCCGGTCCAACAGATACCGTTTCCAGGGAATCTCAGCCGCGAACCTATTATCATTTTGATTTTGAAAAGCCGACCCATGCTTGCGCGTGACTAATGCCACCATACCGCCACAATCTACGCCATTCAGAGAAAAAGCGCGCCAGGAGCGGCAGCGGTCAAACAGGGCGTCATAGGCATAACGCACGCAATCATCAAACCTCAGGTACTGATGCCAGTCCTCCTCCAGCAACTGCATACCATACTTTTCCCATATGAAACGGACAATTTCTCCCTGAGCAGTCCCGGCTGCGCTATCTTTGCGAAGCATCAGACTAAAACTATAGCTTACTTTTTCGCCGCTGCTCAAGTTGAGGCCGTCAGCGCTTTCTTTACCGGTCATGCGCAGTCTGCGAAAATACAGATTTTCACCGGGCTGATATGCTGCCACGTGTTTTGCCAGACCAAACCTTAGACAATTAGGTTCTTCATAGTCCAGCACTGCTGGCGCTCCCCAGTTATCTTTCCATGATGCGCGCAAGGCAGTTAAAGATGGAATTATCGCGAAAGTGTCTGCGCCTTGCCGGATATAGGCGCAGGGAGAGCGAAATGAGTGTTGGCCTGCCACATGTCCGGCCGCTTTTTTGAGATGCGGCAGCCATACGTATTTGGCATCCATCATAGGTGGCGGTGCTGCACTGTCTGCGTATCCTCTATCTCCGGCATCGTTCGGGCTGGTCGGATCCGTTGTGACTGATGCGTCCGTTAAACCTGTTACGCCTGCTGCGCCTATTACATCCGTCCCCCCGGCCTCGCCCTGCGCACCCTCCACTCCGGTCACACCTGGCGTTCCCGACGCACTTATCTTCTCTGCAGCGGCCGCGCCCATAAAAAAGTAGTTATTTTCAATTGCCGACAACACTAGCGGTCTGTGGGCTGTAAAAATGGTCTCTACATCCAGAAATCCGCTGCGCACCGACAGTTTGAAGTTTGTCTCGACTGAGAAATCCGCATGCTCCAAAACCGCCTGCAAATATAGGGAACCTTGTGGTTTTTGGGATACTCCGGCATAAGTGTAAGCCGAGTAAATTTCCTTACCGTCAACGACGACATGAATATCTTGATTATCTCCTCCGACCAGCGGATCAGTCTCGCCGGGATAGACAATTTCCTGCGTGAAAAATGCCCCCACTTTTTTTAGCCTAATCTGCAATCCCTGCGCCTTGCCTATGACGTCGAGATTTCCGGATTGAATGTTACCGAGCTGTATATTGCCAGACTGAGCGCTTCCGGGTTGTATGTTTCCGGGTGCGTTATTTCCAGGCCGACTACTTCCGAATTGCCTATTCATGGAAAAGCCTCCTTCCCCACTATTATCCTGTTATTTTGTATGTCCAAGGTTGTTGATTAAGAACTCCGGATAAGCTTGGGCAAAGGCAGCCAATAAAAAAGCTGCCCGCAGGCAGCTAGGCAGCTGTAAAGAATTGCATCAATCGTATCGATTAATCGCATCTTTTTATGGTATTAGAGGCAGAGTGCCCATCTAATCAAACAGGATTTGAATCGCCTGAAGTGCAGGTATCGCATAAACTTGAAGTAGCACCTCCACAAGGTTTACTAATTTTCGGATGCAACCAGCTGCTCAATTTTCTCAAGATATCTTGCCATGATGCGGTCAGTAGTGGCACGATCCAGTTTCCCATTCAGCGTGGGGGTTTCAAAAAACCTATTTGGAATAGTCATTTGTTTGAGGTCAAAGCCCATAGAACTCCGTATTTGCAGCTTCAGGGCGAAGATCTTGCGGCCCAGCGCCTGCAAATCCTCAACGGTCATTGGAATCCCCGCAGCATCCAAAGCCCGCGCAGTGGTCTCCAAATCATAGACTTTTCTGGCAAACAAGCAGATTACCAGGGAATTGAGTGCGCACCGAATCTGTTCTTCTTCGATCAGATAATCGGTCAGCTTTTCAATATCAACAGGGCCAGCATGGCTTTGGTCATACGAGTAACCGGCGTTATCAAGGTGCGAATGGCGCGTCGCCACCGTGAGGCCAACCACTGATCCATAACCGGTGTGATAGCCCGGCATTTCATTGCCACCCAGCACAGCCGCGAAATCAGCGCCACCATAGATCTTGGTGGCATAAGCCAATCCGCGCGCCAGATCGCGATAAAACTGGTTTGGCTGTTTGACCAGATTCCGCAGGACTGTGCGATAGCCGTCGACCGCGCCAAAAGCCACAGTCGTGCCGAGATCTGCTTCACTTATTAATCCCTTTTCAAAAGCCTCGGTTACCCATCCCAGAACAATACCGCTGCTGATGGCGTCCAATCCATACAGCTCCACGTCTTCGATTAGCTGCAGGACGGCGTCTTTGTCGCTGACACCAATGAATGACCCCAGTGCAAAGATCAGCTCATAATCATATGAGACTGTGGCGGATTCAACTTCATATCCCTCGCCAAAAAAGCGCCGCGACAAAGCGACATGAATGCATCCCACCGGACAGCCGGGGCAGGCAATTTTACGGATCAGCCTTTCCTCAGCAAAAGCTTCGCCGCTTATTTCATCGGCCTTATCAAAGGTGCCGGACTGCAGATTGAGAGTCGGCAACCCGCCCATCGCATTTAGTGGCTTGATATTGACCGGCGTGCCGAGCTCATGGTACTTCTCCATTGCAGCGGTACGCACGCATTTTTCGTATAGTTCCTGATACATAGCGTTATACTTCGGACGATCCCCGACCAATTCATCGTGGGCACCGGTAATTACGATCGCTTTCAGCATTTTCGAGCCGAAAACCGCACCCATCCCCAAGCGGCCAAAGTGCCGGAAAGTGTCGACGTTGACGCAGGCAAAACTGACCAGTTTTTCACCGGCTGGACCGATCCGTACGCAGGAGCGATGTCCGCCGCCGGGCTCAAGTTCCCGCAGCGAACGCCCGGCTTCTTCCACCGAATAACCCCAAAGCGGCTCGGCATTTTTGATCCCGACAAACTGATCACTGATCGAAAGATAGCAAGGGCCTTTACTCTTGCCGGTGATGACAATCGCATCCACGCCGGCCAAACGCATTGCCATAGCCAGACGCATACCTGCATGGCTTTCACCGAGTTCGCCGGTGAGCGGTGACTTAAACATGGCTACTGTCTTGGTAACAGAGGGGTAAATCATCGCCAGCGGACCGGTGGCCAGAATGATCGGTTGCCGCGGATCCAGCGCATCCTCCTGAGGGAGGACTTCTTCTTGTAACAGTTTGGTGGCAATGCCCGCTCCGCCGAGATATTCGGCGAGATCCGGGCGCAATTTACGGCTCATTTTGCCGGTAGTAAGGTCGATATATAATACCTTGATGTCCCGGGTCATTCGTCCTCAACCTCCTCCAGCGACAGTAGTTGATGGGGGCAAAAACGCGCACAAATGCCGCAATGTTTGCACACAATAGGCCAGTGCGTGTCTTCATCCATAGTGATCGCACGGGCTGTGCAGGCCTGAGCGCATAATCCGCAGCCAATACACTGGTCTTTATGAAAGATTACGCCGCCGCCTTTGCGGGGGACCAAAGCTTCAAAGCGACAGGCCTCGGCACAAGCCGGCTGGCGGCAAGCTGTGCAAGTAACTGCGGCCAGACGACTTTGCAGTCCGCCGCGCGTACGGATTTGAATGGCACTCTTGCGCACAGACAAACTTTTGTGCACCATACGGGCACAGGCCAGCATACATGAATAACACCCAATGCACTGCGACATATTCTTAGCTCTTAAAACCTTTGCCATGTTGCAGACCTCCGTCCTCCGTGCGCGTCCTCCGTGCGCACCTTGGCGCATTATGATAGCGATGTGCGTGTCTTGGCCTTAATGAGCGCACCTTTGCGCTTGATGTGCACTTTGCGCACGCAATATGCCCGGTACGCGCGTTTTGGACGCTTTCGCACGTTGTCAGAAAACCACGTAAACTCTTTACGCTCTTGGAGGAAAACCTTGCCATAAATCGAAGAAACCTTAAATGCTGTTCTTGCGCAAAAAATACTCCTTTTTTCCCAAATATCCTGCAGAGGAGGTCTATAAATGCCAGACTTACACTTGCACACCTACTATAGTGACGGCGACTATAGTCCTGCGGATATCGTGGCGGTTGCGGCGCAAAAGAATCTCTCGCTCATTGCGATCACTGATCACGATACCATGGCCGGAGTGGCCGAAGCCATTGGCGCTGGGAAAGCGCATGGCGTAAAAGTCATTACCGGGGCAGAGTTCAGTGTGGATGAGGGGAAGCACTTATTAGGATACGACTTTGATCCTGAAAATGCATTAATGGCTGAGAAGGCGCAATGGTGCCGGGAACAGCGCGAAATGCGCAATCAGAAAATGATCGATCGACTGCGCGACCATGGGATGAGTGTTAGTTTCGATGAATTGCTGCAGTACGCCAGAAAAGACCTAATTGGTAGGCCGCATTTTGCGCAGCTTATGGTGGCAAAGGGCTATGTGCAGAACGATAAGGAAGCCTTCGATAAATATATTGACAATGGACGGCCTTGTTATGTAGGTCGGAAGCGCCTGTCGGCACAGGAGGCCATAGGGGCAATTAAGGCGGCTGGCGGATATGCTGTCTGGGCTCATCCAATGCACAAAAAGCCTGACCCTGCCAAAGTGGCCGCGCAGGTGGCAGAACTGAAAAGCCTTGGGCTGGCGGGACTGGAAGTATATTATCCCGAGCATGATCCGGAGCAGACAGCTTTCTTGTTAGAACTGTGTCGCAAGCATCAACTGTTCGCCACGGCTGGGTCTGATTATCACGGCCAACGCGAGAAAAATGGTCTGAAAATAGAAATTGGCAGAGGCTGGAATGGCGAGCCGCTGCCAAATCACCTGGATCTTCCGTTCGCGTAAGCCACGAAACGCGTGCCGCGCAATACGCACAATACGGGGACGGTTCCTGTACCTGCCCCCTTACTTCTTAACCCGCAGCCACACGATGCGCACTTTCCTCAAAAAGTAGATGGCCAGCGAAAGCACAACCAGTCCACCCAGGAAAAGCCCCATCTGAAACGTGTTCAGAAGGAAACGCTCGACAATCAGCGGCACTGATTGCAGTCCGGTGGCTGCGAATACCCTGCGGAACACCGCTCCGGCACCGGTCATCACCGGCAAAGAACCACCGGTTATCAGGAGAATCAGAACTGTATATAATCCTGCAATACAAGCGTGCAAAATACGGGCCGCCACGTAGGGTGTCATTCGAATATCGGTTTTGTTAATCACACTGGCCACCTGTCCATGTACGGACAAACCGCTCCAGGCGATTATCGCACTGGCAATCGTCAGCTTCTGCCAAAGCGGTGCGATGGCTTTACTAATCGTCACGGTGCCGATATCTATTTCCAAAATCCCCTGAAACAGCCCTGGAGCCAGAGTTGGTTCAAACCCGATTAGCCGCAGCAAACCGGTCAGAACGGAATTGATTATATTAAACGCCCCTGTAACCGTCAGAACTCTGACCATTACGGAAAACAGCATGATGAAGCCGCAAATCATCAACAGTGTACTGATCGATTCTGTAACAGCGTCTGACAGCAGCTGTCCAAATGGGCGACCGTCTTCGCGACGGGCTTTAAACATCTCTTGCGACGCCCGGACAAAAATGCTGCCTCTCCTGGTAACCGGCGCATCCAGACTGCTTTCCTTGCGCCGATAAAACCGAAAAATGAATCCAACACTAAAGCTGGAAAGATAATGTGCGGCCGCCAGGATTGCACCCAGTTCAGGGCGGCCAAACATCCCGACCGCCACCGCTCCAAACATGAATAGCGGATCTGCGGTATTTGTAAAGGCCAGCAGCCGCTCACCCTCGACCCGGGTACACATGTTTTGACGCCTGAATTTAGAAGTGATGACCGCATCCATGGGATATCCGGCTGCCAAACCCATCGACAGGGCGAACGCCCCGACACCGGGAACATTAAAAAGCGGACGCATCAAAGGTTCCAGCAATACCCCCAGAAAGTGCACCACACCTAATCCAAGCAACATTTCGGAGAGAACAAAAAACGGCAGCAGTGAAGGGAACACAATTTCCCAAAAAACTTTCAAGCCTTCCACGGCTGCTTCAAATGAATCTTTCGGGAAAATCACCAAACTAAGAGTGATAACGGCCACTCCCACTGCCAGGGCAGTTGTCGAGAATCGGCGGACTCGTCGCGCACCTGCGATCGTCGAACGCCGAGTATCACCTTTTAATGCTTTGGTCTGCGTCATTGCAGCATCACTCCTCAACCCGCGGCCGCGGCCCCGCGCCCATCAAAGTGGCCACAATTAATCCGGCAGCAGCCAGCATGAAAACCCAGGCCCCCGTACCGGTAAGGGCTAGCGGTGTGTCATACAGAATCATGGTATGGGAAGTGATGTAGTTCACGGTGGCCGCAATGGCAATTATACCGCAAATGGTGCCCAGGATGCGGTTGACCTTCTTGCCTGTTAGCAGAGCAATCACCGGATAGAGAAAGCAGACAATATAGAAGACCGTTCCGGCGGCAAACCCATTGCGCATTGCAAAACCGATGTCGAACCAGTTCATAAAAAATGACAGAAAAGCAACCCCTGCTGTAATCAGAGTCACCTTTCCGCCAATGTTCAAATCTACAAGCTTCATGTTAATACCCCTTTTCAGGATTTTGACAGAGACTCCGGTCAATACTGCCTGTTCCTTTTAAGGGTATTATGGCTTGGAAAAATTATGACATTAAGATCATGTAAAGATTAAGCAAAGCTCATTCAAAGATCATGCCTTCGCCGCTGCCCCACACCGGACTCAGGCCCGATGGCGCAGGCAAAATCAATCAGGCAGGCAAGCATCAGGCAAGCGGCTCATAACGGCCAAGATAACGGTTGATAATGGTCCCCAGGGTATGAGAATACACGCCAGGACGCCTGGGAGCCACCAGCGGAGTAGGTGCTGCCTGCCCAGCTTTGTACGTTGCCCGCTGCGACATGCTAAACGCCTTCCAGACCTCGTCAGCGAAAACATCTTCCTTCTGGTAGATTGTTTTCGGGAACAGTTCCATATCGAGACTACGCTCGTTAAACTGCCGGATAATCTCCTCGGGGCCCAGATGCTCTCTGGCAAGCAAGGCGCATACGCCGCTCATAATGTCATAGTCGATCGGATCAACTTTGGAGTCGGCCAATTCGGCGGCTGGCTTGATGAACTGCGCTTCATCCTGATCAAAAAGGATACGCGGAATCGGCTTGTTGGGTTTCTCGTGCCGCCCGCTGGCCGATGTAAATCTGCGATTAATATAATCTGCCAGAGCAAAGACTTCGCGCTTCGAAAGATCTCCGATCAGAGACATCACGCCTGAGCTTCCGATATCATGAAAACTGGCCCAACCCAGCGCGATCTCCGTATGATTGCCGGCTGCCAGAATCCCCGTTTTAAACGTATGACTTGCTGCCAGCCCCTGCACTGTGCGGGTAACGGCCTGGATAGAGGCACGCCCGGCCGGAGTTGGCTCGACGCCAAACGCCGCGATATGTTGACGAACGGTTTCGTCATAAATCGGACCGGTCGGATTTGAGCGCAGCGGCATCCCCAGATTGCGCGCGATCTCTTGCGCTATGTTTTTCAGGGGCTCTGAGCTATCTACGGTTGGGTTCGTAATAAAAACGGTATTTTCGGGTCCGAAGGCGTCGACAGCAAGTGCTCCGACTACTGCGCTGTCAACTCCTCCAGAGATGTGTACCTGCGCTTTTTTAAGACCGCTTAGCCGGAATACCTCCCGGGCGGCGAATTTGAGCGCTTCATAAATTTCTTCGTATTTTTCGGGAGTGGCGGCAGCGGGTGCGGGCGCAGGCGTAGCGGGCGCAGGCGTAGCGGGCGCGGGCGTAGCGGGCGCAGTGTTGTGCGCCGCCATTGCTCTATCGCAGGCGGTGGCGACCGGGTTGTCGAGGTCAAACTTTACAATGCTAAAGTCTTCGGCAAATCGGGCCAAAGTGCTCAGCAGTTTCCCATTCTGACAAATGGCCATGCTGCCGCCGTCAAAAATGTGGAACTCTTTCATCGTGTCGCCGATACCCACGGTGTTTACGAATACCAGAGGCGTTCCATTTTCGCAGGCCAGTGTGGCGCACCGTTCCCGGCGCTCCGGCAATTGTCCGTAGGCAAAGCGTTCCTGGTTGAGGATCAGCGCCAGACGTACATTATGCCCGCGCACGTTGATTTCACAGATTTGGGCGCCTCCCGATCTGTTCTCACAAACCGATGCAACGCGACCGTCCTGAATTATGGCCATCAAGTCCGTCATGGATGGCACCGGCAGGTGCCCCACCGGCAGGTGCCTTTGGCCGTCAGCCTTTGCCTTGGCCGCTTCCGGTTCTAGATCCACAAAGCCAACAAAGCCGATTACAGCTGTGAGGTCTGCAGGCACGCGGGTGGCTATGTCTTCATATAGATAGCGCTGCTGATCCGCGATAAAATACTGCTGTTCGAAGAGTACTCCGGCACAATGCCCTGTCAGCGCCTTTGCAGGAAAAACAACTACATCTGCGCCTTCCTGATGTGCCCGTTCGATTGCCTTTACGATGCGCTGTGAATTGCCTTTTAAGTCGCCGGTAACTGTATTGATCTGGGCTATTGCCACTCTGACTTCCATATACTCAACCCACCTTTTTTGATTTGCTCAGACTTTCTGCAAGCTTCGCTCTTGTATACGGATCAGCCTGCTGTTGTTATGTTACCCTCTCCTGGCGGTAACCACGCGTGCTATGCCCGCGAGGTCCGGAACTGTCACCGCCTTCCATCCATTTTCCTGTGCTATATGTAATACGGCGTCTTGCTGCCCATCACCTATTTCAGCTAAAAGCAAACCATTCTGATTCAGAAAAGCGCCTGCCTCCGAGAAGATGCGCCGGTAAAATGATAATCCGTCTGGACCGGCTTCTAGGGCCTGCCGTGGTTCATAGTCTCTGATTTCTGGTTGCAGGATTGCGATATCATCCTGCGGAATATAAGGCGGATTACATAAGATCACGTCCATGCCAGCACAATTCAAGGTGGCGCAATCTAAGGTGACGCGGTCCAAGGTTGCATGATCCAAGCGTGTGCGGGAGGACAACCTCTGCCATGGGGCAAAAAGATCACCTTGCGCAAAAATGATCCGGTCACTGACACCATGCCGCTGTGCGTTACCAGTCGCAACGGCGAGAGCGGCTGCACTAATGTCACTGGCCAGCACGATGACGTCTGGCTGATTGACGGCAACGGCAATGCCAACGGCTCCGCTGCCGGTACAGATGTCGGCCACCACAATAGACCTACGCCGGTCGCACTTGGAAGTCTGACACTGTTCGCGCAGCAGCGGTTCTTGACTGCGAAGCTTAAGTTGTTCCAAACATAGCTCGACCAGCAATTCTGTCTCCGGACGAGGGATCAGAACCCGCTGATCAACAGTGAAGGTCAGTCCGTAAAACTCTTTGACTCCTGTTATGTAGGCCAAAGGCTCCCGTGCCACACGTCTGGCAACTGCAGTGCGGAATCTGGCAATCGAAGCATCTCCGTCCCCTGCCACTTCAGTCTGGAAGTTCATCAGATAAAGATCCTCACGCCTGATTCCCAGGGTAAATGCCAAAAGGAGCTCCGCCTCGCGGCGCGCTCCTTCAATACCTGCATCTTCCAGTTCCCGGACAGCCCATTTCAACAGCGCCGCATATGTCATCATCACAGTTCGGCACTTCCCAGTCGTTCTGCCTGATCAGCAGCGAGCAGTGGATCAATGACATCATTGAGATTGCCTTCCATGATCCGATCCAACTGATAAAGCGTCAGGTTAATGCGATGATCTGTTAGGCGGTTCTGGGGGAAGTTATAGGTGCGGATCCGTTCGCTGCGGTCCCCCGAACCAACCATGCTTCTGCGCGTCTGCATCAATTCGGCATCCTGCTCCTCTTGTTTCTGAGCAAGCAGCCGTGCCCGTAGAATTTTGAGAGCTTTGTCTTTATTCTTGAGCTGTGATTTTTCGTCCTGGCAGGTAACTACCAGGCCAGTCGGCAAGTGCGTAACCCTCACCGCCGAATCGGTAGTATTGACGCTTTGTCCGCCATGACCACTGGCATGATAGACGTCAATGCGCAAATCGTTCGGGTTGATCTGAATGTCCACTTCTTCCGCCTCTGGCAGCACGGCCACTGTAGCGGCAGAGGTGTGAATGCGTCCGCCTGATTCGGTAGTCGGTATGCGCTGAACGCGATGTACACCGCCTTCGAATTTCAGCTTACTATAAGCGCCGCGGCCTTCTACGGCAAAAATGATCTCCTTAAAGCCGCCGAGTTCAGTTTCGTTACTGCTCATAATCTCAACGCGCCAGTTATTGAGCTCGGCATAGCGGGAATACATGCGGAATAAATCGCCTGCAAACAAGGCAGCTTCATCACCGCCTGTACCGGCGCGGATTTCCACGATGACATCTTTTTCATCATTGGGATCTTTAGGCAGCAATAGGACTTTCAAGTGATTCTCATGCTGGGCAATTATTTCTTCCAGCCGCTGAGCCTCTTCTCTGGCAAGTTCCGCCATTTCAGGGTCAGCGTTCTGATTGAGCATTTCCCTGGCGTCGGCCAGTTCTTGCTGGCACTTACGAAAATCGCGAAAGCACTGCACAATGTCTTCAAGCTCCGCATATTGCTTAGCGTATTTCTTCATCGCCTGCGGATCATTGATTACTTCCGGATCGGCCAGCAGCCGCCCGAGTTCTTCATATTTTTCTTCTATAGCGGTAAGTTTCTCAAACATACAATCGCTCCAATATCGGAATAAACGGCATTATCATGCCTGCGCGGAATCAGCTGAAACCGGCCGAAAGCAGCTTGGCTATGCCTGTGATACCTGCGCCTGATCATCCGCTAAAACTGAATTGAGAGCTGCGATCGCTACTTCCACCATCGAATCATCCGGTTCGCGGGTGGTCATTTTCTGCAGCCACAAGCCAGGCATGCCCAGCCAGCGGATCAAAAAGAAGGCATTGCTTTTGCCAGCGAGTTTGATGATTTCATATGAAATTCCGGTCACTACCGGCAGAAGAGCAATGCGCAGGAGTATTTTCACGTACCAAACGTTACTGGCAATTAAAGTGAAAACAACTGCACTGACCAATACGACATAGAAAAGAAAGCTGGTACCGCAGCGGGGATGCAGGGTTGTTTTGGTTCTGGCATTGTCTACCGTAAGCTCCTCGCCAGCTTCGTAGGTATGAATAACTTTGTGTTCGGCTCCATGATAGGCAAATACGCGCTGAATATCTGGAATGAGAGTGACTAGTCTAATATAGCCGAGTAATAACAATGCGCGCACAAGAGCCTCTCCAAACCCAATCACAAAAGGCGGCAGTCCAATCCTTTTCAGCAGTTCGCCGGCGCCTAGGGGCAGTAGAACGAATAGCACGATGACCAAGACCATAGCCATACCAACGGTAAGGATGGTTTCCCAGGTGGAAAGGCCCTTTTTCTCTTTGACCTCGGCATCGTTCACAGTCTCCGAATCTGCTGTGGCGGCAACGTCAATTTGGTGCCCCATCTCGTTGCTTTTCTCGCTACCTATCTTGTTGTCTTTCTTGTTGTCTTTCTTGTTGTCTTTCTTGTTGTCTTTCTCGTTGCTTATCTCAATGCCCTTGCCTTTTTCTTCCTCTTCGGCATCGATCGCCTCGTCGGCGGAAAACATCAGCGCTTTCATACCAATGGAAAAGGAATCAATCAGAGCAACCATGCCGCGCAGAAATGGGAGGCACCAGATGCGATGCTGCTGAGCCAGAGATTTCACCGGCTCTGAATGGACTGATATCGAATTATCAGGACGCCTGACAGCAACGGCCATGGTTTTCCGGCCGCGCATCATGACTCCCTCTATCACAGCCTGTCCTCCATACTGGAATTTCCCTGCCACGAAGTCACCTTCTTTCTAAAGAAAACAGAGCCTTGCGGCTCTGCTCAGCCGTTCTCTTTCGAGAAACGTTTGTTGAACTTGTCAACCCGGCCACCGGTATCAACAATACGCTGTTTGCCGGTAAAGAACGGATGGCATTTTGAGCAAATCTCAACACGCAGATCTTTTTTGGTAGAACCGGTTTCAAAGGTTTCTCCACAAGCGCAGGTAGCTGTGGTTTTCTGGTAATTCGGATGTATATCCTTTTTCAACGAAATTCACTCCTCTTCGGCACTTTGACACCTTAGAATTATATCATATATGACATATAATACGCAACAAATAGTGTTTGACAAATAGCGATTGGGAGCAGCGATCGATTGGGGACTGGTTTAAATCGGCCATTTTGATCCATTTAAACCAGTCCCCAATTAGATCAAAATGGCCGATTTAAACCAGTCCCCATTTGGGTTGTTTTGATCCGATCGGGGACAGTCTTACTGCCCCTCCTTCTCCTCCTCTAGAGCGCCTGGTAGAGCAGGGCTTTGAGGTATTCGGTTTCGGGCACGTTCCCAAGGATCGGATGGTCCGGTGCCTGGGTTCCCCTGGCGATCAATCGGATAACGCGCTTGGCATCAGCTCCGGCATTCTCGACAATATTGCGGAACATTTCCGCATTAACATGGTGTGAGCAGGAGCAGGTCAGCAGGAATCCACCCGGCCTTAGCAGCTTAAAGGCCCGCAGGTTGATCTCTTTATAACCCCTGAGGGCGCCACCCACCGCGCCCCTTGTCTTCGTAAAGGCTGGCGGGTCCAGAATAATGACATCATAATGTTCTTTGTCTTGCTCTGCCTGACGCAAATAGTCAAAGGCGTTCACTGTAATGAAGCGACATACATCCGCCAGTCCGTTCAGTTCAGCGTTCTCGCCGGCCAGTCCAAGGGCATCCGCTGAGATATCCAGCCCAATTACATCCTTGGCCCCGGAGGCAGCCGCTGTCAGCGCAAACGTACCCGAATGACAGAAGGCGTCCAATACGCGCGCCCCCCGGCTAATCGGCTGGAGCAGCCGTCGGTTCTCTTTTTGGTCAAGAAAGAAACCGGTCTTCTGACCACCCTGTACATCCACGATAAATTTCAACCCGTTTTCCCGAGCCCGAATCACTGAAGGAACTTGTCCGCGCAACAGCCCTTTCTGCTCTGGCAGGCCTTCCAGACGCCTGCTCCCCACATCGCTGCGCTCATAAATCCCAACCGGCTGATACACTTCCTCCAAAATATCCAGGAGCATGTCCCGGCGCACATCCATGCCAAGCGTCAAAAACTGCACCACCAGATAATCTCCATATTTGTCAACGATCAGGCCAGGCATTAAATCGCCCTCACTAAAGACAGCGCGATAGGAATGCTCGTCTGGCATCCGCCAGGCCCGGTAAGCCTTGGCCTTTTCAATTCTATTCCTGAAAAAGGAGCAATCCACTTCCTCCTTCTCATAGGTCAGCACCCGAACAACGATTTCCGATTGCGGATTAATGTAACCGCGCCCTAAAAATTTACCGTAGCAGTCTTTAACATCGACAATATCCCCGGGAGCAAAGTCACCGTCCACGGCTTGAATCTCACTGCGATAGACCCAAGGGTGCCGGCTTTTAATCCGTTTATCCCTTCCTTTAGTCAAAATCACATCTGCCGCCATCCGCACACCCATCCTCTCTCACAACAAGCCTCACAGCCGCTCATCAATCAATGAATCAATGCTTATTGACAATACTGTTCCGCAAAACACCTTCGCGCCGCTTTATTTCTTCTCCGACAATAACACCCGAAGCCGAAGCCTGCATCAGACCACGGGTAATACCGGCTCCGTCACCAATCGCAAACAGGTTATCAATATGTGACTCCAACGTAGTGTTTAGTTCAAAACGCGACGAATAGAACTTGACTTCCACTCCGTAAATCAGGGTGTTGCGGGAGTTCACCCCCGGCGCAATTACATCCAACGCCTTGAGCATATCCAGCAGCGCCACCAAATGCCGATAAGGGAAGACCAGACTTAAGTCGCCCGGAGTGGCCTCGCCCAACGTAGGAATTACCAAACCCTTCTTGAGTCTTTCCGGAGTTGACCGCCGGCCAGCCTGCAAATCGCCCAGGCGCTGCACAATTACACCGCCGCTCAGCAAGTTGGCCAACCCGGCAACATAACGGCCATATTGAATCGGATCTTTGAACGGCTCAGTAAACGTCTTGCTGACCAGCAGGGCAAAATTAGTATTACCCGTGCGCCGCTCCCCATAACTATGGCCGTTAACCGTAATCAGGCCGTCATTGTTCTCGGTAACCACTTCACCATAGGGACACATGCAAAATGTACGCACCCGGTCTTCAAAACTATGCGAATAAAAGACAAATTTGGATTCATAGATGACATCCGTCAGGTGTGCCATTACCTCGGCCGGCACTTCCACGCGCACTCCGATATCCACCGGATTAATCGCCAACGTTAATCCCAGCCGCACAGCCTCTTCTGTGAGCCACTTGGAGCCTTCCCTCCCCGGAGCAGCCACTACATACTTGGCATGGTACTCCTGACCGTCCACCGTCACAATACCGCAAAGTTTTTTATCTTTATTGATCAGTATCCGGTCTACCTGGGTCTGAAGGGCGATATCGACTCCCTTTTCGATCAGATATTCTTTCATGGCTTCCAGTACAGCCATGGACCGCCCTGTACCAAGGTGACGAATGCGCGATGGGATCAGGCGCAGATCGGCCTTCACCGCTTTGCGACTAATTTCGTTAATCGCTTCTTCATTAGTACCGTAAACTTCGGGTGGTGCCCCAAACTTCAGATAAACATCATCGACATAGCGGATTAGCTTATTGAGCCTTTCTTTGGGTACAAACTCATCCAGAATGCCGCCCACTTCAGGTGAAAGCGTTAATTTGCCGTCACTGAAAGCGCCGGCTCCGCCCCATCCGCTGATGGTGGCGCAAGTTTTGCACTGACAGCAGGGAATCCCTTTTTCATGAGACGGACATGTCCTTCCGGAAATATCGCGTCCGCGCTCAACAATCAGAGTCTTAAGACCAGTTTCGGCAAGCTCCAAAGCTGCGAATATGCCGGCTGGCCCACCGCCAATAATAATTACGTCGTATTGCGATCCACTCACCCTCATTTACCTCCCGGTTTTGTGCAGGACTAGCGTTCTGTCCTGACGAAGAACATCTATCCATATGAATTATCCATATGAAAAACAAAAAATAACGCGCGCCAAGATGCCAAAATATCGCAGGCAGCTGACGGGGTGACTGATTTGAGTGATCTTTATCTGACAATTACCGAACGTGCTCAGGCCGAACAACGTATCGAACGTTCGGTTTTTATCGGTTACGCTGCGCCCGCTGCCAGCGAAGACGAAGCCCGCCAGTTCGTGGCGGAAATTCGTGAACTGCATCGCCAAGCCACTCATAACCCATTTGCCTATATTATTGGCACAGGCAGCGAACGTCTCGAATACTTTCATGATCATGGCGAACCTGGCGGTACTGCCGGAAAGCCAATTCTGGGTGCCATTGCCCGCCTGAACCTTACCAACACCGTCGTTGTAGTCACACGCTATTATGGTGGCAAAAAACTCGGAGTACGCGGCCTGATTGATGCCTACGGCTCAACCGCATCTTTGGCGCTGGCAGCCGCCGGGATCGTTGAACGCCAGAAAAAGGCCGCCTTGCGCTTAATCGTTGAATACTCTGCCGTTGACCAAGTACAGTACATTTTAGCTCAACATGCCGCCACTATTACCAACCGCATTTTCGCACAGCAAGTTGAAATTCACGCGGAAGTTGCCGAGAGCATCGCCCTGGCTTTACGAAAAGAATTGAGTTCCTATGCACAATTACTTGATTATGGCGACTAATTCCAAACTGATGCCTGATTAATGCCAGGCTAATGCCTGATTAAAGCCGGATTAAAGCTCGCCTTACATTAATTCGGCAGCGACTTAAGCATATCAATGCCGCCCCTATGTGTCAAGCAAACCGGGACAAGCACTAATATCTTCCGCAACAACACCCCTCGTAATTCGCCCATAATCTCAGCCAAGTCCATTCGCCACACGCAATCGGCCATTACCCACTACTCGACCCATTTACTCGACTCATTACTCGCAAATAAAAACCGGTAAGTCCTGCTGCCATCGCAAAACAGGCCATACCGGCTACTGATTCAAAGCATCAGGAACCCACTCCACACTACACAGGCATTAATTAATATTTACTGGCATCATAGCGACAAGTCGGATTCCAGAACAACCACTCTTCAATTCCGGCATCTTTTGCTGCTTTGATTTGAGCCTGCAACTCAGCACGACCATAGGTATAACCAAGACTGAAATCCTGCAGCCATGGACGCAGTTTGGCGCGTTTTCCCTCAATACGCTGCATCGCATCAGTCAGGCTCTTATAAACGGTTTCATACGGTTTGGCATTGGGATTCTCAAGGCCATACGTGCCGCGGTAGTAATGCGAAGGATAAACCATGGGACAAATGTAGTCCACTTCTTCCGCGATTAACTCCAGCTGCTGCCCGATACCCAGGTCATCCGGCACTGAACAGACCAGTCCGAAGACATCAGCCGACAAAATTACCCCATAGACTGAAAGCTCCTTCCGGGCATATGCCAGGAAATCGCGAATCACTTCGGCCTTGGACTGACCGGTGGCATACGGATAAATGATATCTGAAAGCACGCCATCACTGGCAAACCGGACATAATCAAACTGAATTTCTTTGAAACCTAATGCAGCGGCTTCCTTGGCCAAATCGATCGCGTAATCCCAGGCCTCACGGTTATGCGGATCAACCCAGGCCAGACCCTGCCGGTCATACCAGAGTCCGCCTTTTTTGCTCTTCACGGCCAGGTCCGGACGCGCTTTCGCCAGCAACGGATCTTTAAAGCATACGATTCTGGCAATCGGATAGATATCGTTGCTTTTCAGAGTCTCCATCAGGTTCTCGATTGATTTAATCTTACTGACATTGGCATTGATCTTTTTAGCGAGAGGAACTTTGCTCTGATAACTGGTCGAACCAGTGTCATCCTTAATATCAACAACCAGCGCATTGACTTCTGTTTTTTGAATGAAGGCGATCAACGGATCAAAATATTTGGAGCCGGCGATCCACCCGGTACTATAAACACCCTTGACCACCGGCACTTCTGGCTTGAGATTCTCATTATTATCCGTAGGCACCAGGCGAATATCCGGACCGATCGGAGGCCTTAGGTTGGTGATGCTGCTTGGCAGCAATATTACTGTTGTTAAGCCGGCTTTCGGGTTCAGCCTCAGCCTTTCAAGAAACTCTCTATTCAAATCCGTGCCGATGTCGGTGTCGGTGTCGGTGCCGCTGCCGGCACCGCTGCTGGCACCGGTACCGCTGCTGGCACCGGTACCCGTACCGGTGCCGGTACCAGTTCCAGCGTCTGCAGCGATGCCACTGCCAGCTGCTGCGCCGTTGCCATTGCCGGTACCATTGGCCGCGCCGTTACCAATAGCAGCTTCGCTTTCATTTTGCACATCTTCACCTGCGGGAACTTTGCCTGCGCCAATGATGGACAAAGGCGCTTTTCCCAATAGAAGCGGTCTGATTAACCATAAACATAAAACAAGAAAAACAATTGCGATTGGAATACTGCGTTTTGTGTCTCTCTGCAACATAAAAATCATACACCCGCTTCATTTATGATGATAAGCCCGCTGTGACCATATTATATTCGCTACCTTGTCTAACCCTCCTTTCGTTGAAAATAATATTTATTCTCGTGCAGTTCAGGAATCTATTGGGAGCTGCGCAAATGCATCATGTAATCGGACTCCATATGGCAAAATATGTACTCGGACTCCATATAACAAAAGCGGGTCTTATCCCCGTCCCTATACAATATAAAACGGCCTGCGCCGGATATAGTTCCGACACAAGCCGTCACAGACCAATCTAATCACACTATTCAATTGCTATGTGCCACTACAGTGCGCCAGACACAAAACCAGCCTCAGAAATCAATCTCTTTCAGGCATTTCGTTACCGCTTCAGCAAATGCCGCCGGGTTGCTTTGAATCATGGCATGCCCGCATCCGGGAACGGTGTGAATCGTCACGCCGTTCTCCTCCAGCAGGGGAAGCACTGACCTGGGTTCAGAGTTTTCGCCAATCAGGTAATAGCGCGGCAGACGGGTGGTCGCGAACACCTTCTTAAAACCGGGATCCGCTGTTACGGCATAGAGCGATTGCACCGAACGATAAACGGCGCGCGGTTCTGCTGTCTTCAGTGACCTTGACCAGTATGCCAAATCCGGTTCAATATCGCCTTTTACGGAAAGCTCCCGGATCAGCCTGGGGAAGTGCTTTTCAAGCTCTTCCTCAGTATAAGCCAGAAAACGCTTCTCATAGCCTCTTTCTGTCTCAGTCAAAACCGGTTCAGCAACAATTAAGCCGACCACACGGTCAGCACGTAAGTTTGACACTCTAATTGCGATTGTTCCGCCCATGCCATGTCCCACCAGGACAATATTATCAAATCCTAATTCGTCAATAAGCTCAACGAGACATTCAGCATGGTGTTCAATCGAGTAGTCGAATTTCTTGGGACGATCACTGGCGCCAAAGCCCAACAGATCCGGAGCTACGGTGTTGTACTCCGTAAATGCGGGTGTACGCATGATCTCACGAAAATCTGAGGACGTCGAAGATAGGCCATGCAAGAAAAGCAGTAATCGGTTTCCTTCGCCAACCGTTCTAGTGTAAGAAATCGTAGCTTGCCAATCACGTAGATAGATTTTATCCAAAAAAGGATCCCCCCGAAAAAGTGTCAGTCACTGACACATACATGCTATTACTATTCCCTGCTTGGGCTCTGATTCCTCTCAAAAAGCAAAACTACCCCTAACCCCTGAACAGAATTTTCTCAGACTTAAAGACCCGTACACTAAAGACAATCGCCAGAATCGCATATGCAAGTGACGATCCAAGTGCCACCGCAATATTCAAGATTTCCTGCTGACCCATTAAAATATCCCTGGTGGCGGCAAAAAGATTAAATACCGGAATAAGCAGTCCTGCCCCGGATAATTTCAGGTCTGGCATGAAAACAAAGAGCATTCCGGGAAGCATCACTGCAAACGTCAAAATCGTAATGTAGTTCTGCGCTTCCTTAAAGCTTCTGCCAAAGGCAGAAATGGCGATCTCAATGGCTGAGATCATTGTAACCATCAGAGCACTGATCAAAACCAACATCAATCCACTACCAAGGCTCAGAGACAGATCAATTTGCAGCTCATCTCCAAGCAAAGCAGGCAGCATCAATTGATATGCCAAAATGATCGCAACGATGGCCAATGTTACTGTAATGGCGGCAATTATAAAAACGGCCAGGAATTTTCCAATAGCAACCGACCATCTGCTTGGCGGGCACACTAGCAAGCCTTCCATCGTGTTACGCTCTTTTTCACCGGCAACGGTGTCAATGGCGGTGTACATGCCGCCTGAAACTGCCCAAATCCCCAGCATAAATGGGATAATGGCTGCCAGAATCATGCCGCCCATTTCCTGATCATTGGCGACATTCTTTTCAGAAACGCTGACCGGGTTCAGTAATGCCGTATCAATTCCGCGCCGGGTAAGCCGCCCGGCGACTTCGGATGCGGTATATGACTGTAAAATATTGCGGAACTTCTGCAGACTGACAGTCGAGGTCTGCTGCCGCGCTTCAAATAGAATCGTAATATCTGCCGGGTTACCTTCGGCAGCAATGATTTGCTCGAAATCCTGCGGGAATATGACGGCTAATGAAATCAGCCCTTCTTTGAGATCGCTTTCCGGATCCTGACTGTCAACAATCTGGAGTGTACCGGCTTCCTGCAAAGTCTTCATAAATATCGGCGCATTTTCTGCCCCGATCACTGCGATTGGGCTGGGTTTTTCCTCAGCCACCTTTTCCTGACGCGTCATAAGCAGCGGCCCGCCGACCATCATCAAAGGCATAATGATTATTGGCGCCAGAATCATGGTATATAAAGTTCTCTTATCGCGAAAGGTATCAAGCAATTCCTTAAACCAGATAATTTTAATATGACGCCATTTCATGAAGCTTCACCTACCAATCGCAAGAAAATCTCTTCCAGATCATCCTGTCCGGCCTGCTGGCGCAGCTCCGCCACAGTTCCCTGGGCGACAATGCGTCCCTTGGCGATGATGACCATGCGATCGCAGATTTTCTCTGCTTCCGCCATACGGTGCGTTGAGAACAGAATGCACTTGCCTTCCGCTTTGAACTCCTTGACCATATCAAGCACTACACGCGCAGCCGGAACATCCAAACCGGCAGTAGGCTCATCCAGTAGCAGCACTTTGGGATCATGCAATACAGATCTGATCAATGAGACTTTCTGCATCATACCCTTAGAAAAACCGGCCGTGCGACGGTCGCGCTCTTCATACAGGTCAAATTTCTTCAATAAGTAATCAATACGTTGCGCCAGATCTTTCTCATCCATGCTGTGCAGCCGGCCAAAATAACGCAGATTTTCTACAGCAGTGAATCTTCCGTACAGACCAGGTTCAGTTGGCAGAAAACCTATTACCTGCCTCACTTTTTCGGCTTCTTTGATAATGTCATGACCGTCAACAGTAGCAGTCCCGGAAGTCGGACTAAGCAGGGTGGCAATCAAACGCGAGAAGGTCGTCTTACCTGCGCCATTGGGTCCCAGAACTCCCAGCACTTCTCCGGCTTCTGCCTTAAGTGAAATTTGATCAACAGCTTTTATTGGGCCAAAACTCTTCGATAATTCGCTGGTGACAAGCATTTGTCTCCTCCTTTCATAATCTGTTTGGCACATCATACAATCTTTGGCATAGTCATGTTGGCGTAGTCATATTGGCATACGAGTTTCGCGGGATGAAGTTTCAAATATAAGCGAATCGATCATGTCGATCGCGTCGGTCGTGTTGACCGCGTCGGTCGCGTCGACCGAGTTGACCGCGTTGACCGCATCGGTCGCGTAGATAGTATAGCTGGTGCAGCTGGTGCAGCTGGTGCAGCTGGCGCGACTGTCAGGAACGAAATGGCTCCAAGACAGCCGCCACAATCAGCTTAACGGTGGCTTCAATCGCATCTTTGTGCGTGCGCTCATAGGCATGAGAAGCATTCACACCCGGCCCAAACAGTCCCGTACGTACATCACGACCGGCGCGCAATGCCGCTCCGGCATCGGAACCGTAATAGGAATAGACATCTACTTTATAGGGAATGCGATATTTCTCACATAAGGATGTCAAATAGCGTCGGAGTTCGAGATCATATGGACCAGAGGAATCCTTGGCACAAATACAGACGCTGTATTCATCGGAAGTCTGTCCTTCACCTGCTACACCCATATCGACCGCCAAGACTGTACCTACATCAACCGGCAGTCCGGCGCTGGCACCATGCCCGATTTCCTCATGGACGGTGATAAAGAAGTAGATTGGTTCTTCGTCCCTGTTGCTGATGACTGGCGCTGAACGCAGTATATCAGCTGCCGCCACGAGTGCGGCGACACTGGCTTTATCATCCAGGTGGCGTGACTTGATAAATCCAGCCGGAGTAATAATGGTGCGTGGATCGAAAGAAACAAAGTCACCAACTGCAATACCCAGTTTGGCGACATCTGCAGCGCCATGCACCTGTTCGTCCAGGCGAATCTCCATGTTAGCTTCATTGCGCTCCAGTTTGGTCGCCTCATTAAAAATGTGGGTGGATGATTGCGTGGTAAGTATCGTTCCGCTATAACGGCGTCCGTCCAGAGTTTCTACCAGACAGTTCTCGCCTTCCACGGCATTCATCATATATCCGCCGACTTTGGACAGCTTGAGACGTCCCGTGCCCTTGATTTCCTTGACGACTGCCCCCAAGGTGTCGACGTGAGCCAGGAAGGCGATGCCATTGCCCTGGCCGCCGCGAATTGTGACCAATAAGCCGCCTTTAGGCAGCACTTGCGTCGCGTAACCCATTTTCTTAAATTGATCTTCTAAGAGATGAATGATTTCAGATGTATTACCTGTCACACTGGGAGTCTGCAATAGCTTCTCCAGGTTTAGTAGGATCTTTTTAATGTCCGGATTAATGCGCATCTTCTTATCAGTCATTTTCTATCTCCTCCCCCGCGTTCTGTCGCGGTTTATACTGCCAGGCTCCGAAATTGAGCTCCCGCTTTTCCTGGGTGCTCAGAGCGGCCGGCCATAGCTCGCATGGCCGCCCTGCCCGCATCGCCGCTGCTATATTGGTGTATACAAATCTATTATCACGGGTCAACTCGCGCAGTAAGTTCTTGACTACCGCCCGCTGAGAAGTGCAATCCAGAGGGCAGCGGCTCGCCAGTGGTGTAAATCCTGTGAGTGTAATTCCCTTTTTGATCTCATGTTCTCTGAGATAACTGAGCGGACGGATAACAGTGATACCGGAGCGATCCATGTGGGCCTTTGGTGTAAAGGTACGGATTTGTCCTGAATAAAGAATGCTGAGTAAAAAGGTTTCCACAGCGTCATCATGATGATGTCCCAGTGCCAGCTTCTGATAGCCGTGTTTCACAGCCGTTTCAGCCAGCACAGCACGCCGGAAATGGCTGCATCTGGCGCAAGGGTCTTTGCCGGTGATTTTATTATCAGCAGTTATGCCTAAGGCGGCATCGGCAATTTTAGTCGACACCCAGATATGAGGGACATCCAGATCGCGGCAGTATTGGGCCAGTATTTGGCGGTCACTGTCAGCACTGGATGCGGTGACATTTGCGGCAGCGCCGGTATCGTTGTCCCCTGGGGCAGCGCTGCTATTGCTGCCCTCTGAGGTAGCGCCACTATCGCTGGCTTTGGCTGCCACTCCGGCTTCCGGAAAGCCCATATCAATGGTTACTGCCCCCAGTTCGAAGGGAAAAGGCGGATGCTCGCGCAGAACAGCCATCGCATAGAGCAAAAAGAGGCTGTCCTTCCCTCCCGACAGGCCAATCAGAATCCGATCATTCGGCTGCAATAACCCGAATTCATATATGGCACGCCATATGCGACGGATATATTCCCGTGGAAGTCTCTTTTCCTGCACCAGTCACCCCTCCAGAAAAATGCAAACACCGGCTGGCTACGTTCCCAACAAACACCAGCATTTCATTCTCCTGCAAAAGCTCTTTTCCTGCTTGACCAATGCAGGAAAACACAAAAGAGAAGGCAGTGCGCCACACGGGGAAATCATCGGACTTCCCGCCAGAAAAGGCGCGCCCCTCCTCTTTGTAATAATTTGCGCCAGCATTACCTTTATTATGCATAAAGCATGCAAAAGCGGAACCAACATGGCTCCGCTTTGCGATTATCAGGAATGCATTCAGAATGCCTAAGCCCGGGCTCCAAAACATTAAAATCAGTCATTAATCCAAATCCACTGCAAAGTGCTCTGTCCGCTGGGCGCGTCTGTGCTCATTTTAACGCTTTCCAGTTTGGGGAAAAGTGGCGGCGGATCAAACAACAGGCGCTTGTCGTGTTGCCAGAAGGTACCGTAACCGTACTTGCCACTTTCTGTAGCACCCAACTCTTTAGAAATGATTCCGCCAAAAATCCTTACTTTCGCTTTATCTTGCGGGTTATTCGTATCATACGGATAGATGTACTTGTTCCTCAAGGTGCTGCAGACTTCGAACTTTCCATTGGGTGTCATAATCGAGCCATGAATGTCAATATAACGCGGCGGATTGTTGTTTCCTGCACCCAGGTCAAGAACTACGTTAGAACTTTCCGACAAAAGCCCGAATCTATGTGGCGCAGTAGTATCTTCCGGTTTCTCCAAAGTAATATTTCCATTCACCGTGACTTGTCCGTAAGCACAAATCGACAGGCTGGTGTTCTCGTCAAGCTGACCATTAATACCAGTGATACTCCCATTTACATAAATGGCATTCTCCGGACCCCTGTTTTCGCCACCTACTTTGAAAGTTCCCGCGTAGGTGGTAGGACCACTGCTGTCTTCCAGTTTATTATTGCTTTTTCTTCTTTTCTCGTAGCTGTATGTGGTGGTTGCAGCCGTATTCTCGGTCGCATAGTTCGTAGTAATCGTATAAATGTAGTTGTAGGTAGTGTCGCTCTGCTTAATCACATAAGTCTGGCTTAAATTACCCTGTGTCAACTCAATGCTGGCATTATTCTTGATATAAATACCCTTTCCCGGAACAATTGCGCCATCTTTAACCGGCAAATAGACGCCACGGCTGCTGGGGGCCGATCCTCCGCCAAGCACACCCTCCCTAAACTCCGACAAATCAACCGGGAGCGATATTTTAGGAACGTTCCTGTAAAAACCGCGTCCGAAAGTAGGCTTTACACGGATTTTCGATGGATTTGTCTCATTGGGCGGATATTGACTGCCCTCAACACTATATTTCCTGTTGTTATAATGGAAGTAGGCATATCGATTTGTCTGCGTTGCGCGCCCCGTGATAACCGTTCCCGGATTTTGCATAAATTCCCACGACCCATTGGTATGTACATCGCCTTCGATATAGTCAGCACCGGTCAGGATAACGCCGGACGTTCTTTCCATAAAGAGTGTGTAGATACAGAAAGATCCGCGGCGAATATACATCGTTAAGTTGCCATGCGCAACTGATGTATCACGGCTGAAACCGCTGTTGACTGAAGTTTGCTGCACGGCCACCTCATTGCGAACCCGTGCTTCAAAATTTAAGGGAAACACATATGTACTGTTATCTTCCGATATATGAGCCGGGCCTCCGGGCTCAAGCCTAATCTGGGCTATGAAGGCGCGTTCATCGTCCAGTTCGTTTCTAATTACCTGACCAGATGCCAGGTCGTCCAGAACAACTCCATCGGGATCGCTCAGATCAATATAAAAGCGAATCGCATTCGTCTCCTGGCGTGTAATACCCAGAGCACATTCAACGACATACAGAGGGTCATCATCGAGTAATGCATCAAGGACAGTGCCTTCATCTACGCGATCTTTGTTTTCAATACCGCTGGCCAGCGGCCCCCAAATATACTGATTAAAGCACTCTTCCACAATATTGCGGGACGAACGGGCCACCCAGGTCAGGTTTTGCTTGGCTTGATTGCTCTTCGAGTTTTTAACTTCAGCATCAGTTGATGACATCAATGCCATCATCAGTATCATCACGACTGATGCAATTCCTAAAACAATCAATAATGCCTGTCCGCGTTCATCTCGCAAATGCCTCAAGATTTTCTTGAACATGATATTCCCTCCAATCTTCGCGGCAGATGATCAGATAGAGATTAATTAAATGAGATTTTCGAGCGCTACGCGCTGCGCCAAGGGAGCAACTGCATTATAGGTACGTCCATGAGGGACGCGTCTTTCATGGCGTATTCTGATATTACAATCTGCATATCGGATCATAGCAGATTGCGCCGCATTGGGAGTGGTTACAGTCGAGCCGTCTTCTAATACAAATGTAAACGTCAGGTCGTCCACTCCATTGATGTTATGAGTGTTACTGCCATTCACTGAACGAGTCAACACTCCTGAATCCCGGTCATAGACATACTCAACTGTATCAACAACAACAAAAAGTGCGCCAGCAGGAAGGCCCTTTTTTAATGGATCACTATTGAACTTGATCTTGGTGTCGATGCCTGTAATCCGAAGTGCCTGGGTTTCTCCCTCAAATGTATAAATAAGATAACTATTGACGAGTCCCTGAAACCTAGATATATCAGCAACTTTCAGTTCTCTGTCTCCAGCATTGCTGGCTTCAGAAGTCCTCCCGGTGCGCACAGTGCGCCGAATTTTCAGCTGATAAGGCCCAAGTGCGTTGTTAATCACTTCAATAAACTGCGGTAAAGCTGCAGAGGACGATTTTATCTGATAGCCAGCTTTCTGAATATCTTCATATATTAGGTTCATTGTGTCGCGGGCGGTTTCATTGGCGCGCATCCTTAAGTCATTCAACAACTTGTCCTGCGTAGTGTTGCTAATCGCTGACAATGCGACCATCGAAATTATTGTAAAAACGCCGAGCGCTGCCAAAATTTCTACCAGTGTGAAACCCCGGCAGTTGCTCAAGCACTCCTTAGCATGGAAAAGCTTTTTATCACGAAAACGCTTCATATTATCTCACCTCGACTATATTAACACTACGAAATTCGTCTCCTCGAGGCCAGAAAACATAAACAGTTATGCGTGTGCGTCCTGACACGGGAGTATTCGTTTCTACGTCTACAAGCCCGTAGGCAGTTGAATAATTCATTAAATCGGCAATTTGATTCCGCCAGCTAATGCAAATGTTTTTAAATTGCGTGTTCGTAGGAAAAGTAGCAGTATTACTGGTATTAACGTTATCAAATTTAACAAGATCATCATACGGGATAGTTCCCAGCAGCTCTAAAAAAGTGGAGGACAAAGATACGGCCTGAGAACGTTCTTTACTTGCTGTTACAGCGCGGTAGCTGCTGCCTACCATAAACATTAGTCCCAAAGTGATGAAGGTAAGCAAAGACATAGCCACAACCACTTCCAGAAGCGTCATGCCCTTCTGGTCTTTGAGGTGCGCATTAATATTATCGGCGTGTGCATTAATACGCATTTAAATGCCCTCCATATACAATGACTTGCTGATTTAAACGGGTTACGGGCTATTTATTCAGTAGAATTTATTGCATAAAACGCCTTATTTAGCTTTAGATTCGCCCAGTAATTGCTATATCCTTCTCAAAATACTACTTTTTATAAAAAAAGACGGCGCATAAAATGATGCACCGTCCTGGAAAATAAATTCCCGGCAAAGACCTACTCTCCCACCCCGTCTCCAGGGCAGTACCATCGGCGCTGGAGGGCTTAACTTCCGGGTTCGGTATGG